>Ga0164304_10000004_pt1 | contig 428567 bp, 324 predicted proteins | sample Whisoiple_217_MG_FD_110216 | JGI IMG/M metagenome (GOLD analysis project Ga0164304, IMG submission 110216) | Soil microbial communities amended with pyrogenic organic matter from upstate New York, USA - Whitman soil sample_217_MG | ecosystem: Environmental > Terrestrial > Soil > Agricultural...
ACCTACTTCGGTGTCGAGCAACACGGTGACCTCGACCTCGGCCAACATCACCTTCACCTCCAACTTTGGCAACACGAGCTTCACGGTGACGGCCACCCCCACCACGGGCAGCCCCGTGACGGCCACCGGCCCCGCCTCGCCCATCGCCCTGACCGGCTTGACCCCGAGCACGGCCTACAGCGTTGTGGTGACTGGCAACTGCTCCGGCGGCGCCACCGCCAACAGCACGGCTTATTCCTTCACTACCCAGGCACTGCCGCCTTCCAACGACGAATGTGCTGGCGCCATCGGCCTGACGCCGGGTGCTCCGGGTGCGACCTGCACGGCCGCCACCACGGGCTCGACCGTTGCCGCTACGGCCTCGACGGTTCCCGGTACGACCTGCGCTGGCACGGCCGACGACGACGTGTGGTACTCGTTTGTGGCTACCAGCACCGTCCACACGATAACGGTAGTGGGCAACTCGTCCTTTGACGCGGTGATAAGCCTGCGCTCGGGCGCTTGCCCCGGCACACTGGTGACGGGCACCTGCACCGATGCCACCGCCGGGGGCAGCGCGGAAACCCTCACGGTTTCGGGCCTGACGGTGGGCGCTAATTACTACGTGCGTGTTTACTCGTACTCGTCGACAGCGCCAACCACCACGGCTGCCGGTGGTTTCACCATCTGCGTGACCACCCCGGCTGACCTGACCGTTTCTACTGTCCAGAACATCCCGGCAGGTATGTACAACAACATCACCATTCTGAATGGTGGCAATGGCACCCTGGTTGGCACCACGACGGTATACGGCACGCTCAACGTGCTGAACGGTGGTACGCTGACCACGGCTTGCCAAACCCTGACCGGCCCGGGCAACTTTAACCTGCAAACCGGTGGCACCCTGGCTATCTGCAACACGGCTGGCATCACTACTACCGGTGCTACCGGCGCTGTGCAGCTGACGGGTACCCGCACCTACGCTTCGGATGCCAACTACATCTACAACGGCACCTCAGCCCAGGTAACCGGCACCGGCCTGCCGGCTCAGGTGCTGAGCCTGACCAAGACCGGCACCGTGGCGCTGACGCTGTCGCAGCCCGTAGCCGTAATGCGCGAAGTGCGTATCACCGGCTCGGGTAACATCGTGACGACGGCCGCCAACACGCTGACCCTGCTTTCCACGCCCAGCGGTACGGCTCTGGTGGCCAACACCAGCACCGGCGTTGTATCGGGCCCGGGCGGTGTCATGCAGCGCGCCATCTTCGTTGGCGCAGGCATTGCCTACCGTCACTACAGCTCGCCGGTGGCCAGCACCACCATTGCCGACCTGACGACGCCGACTTACACGCCCGTGGTGAACCCGGCCTACAACACGGCGGCTGCGCCCAACCTGATTTCGCCTTTCCCCACGGTGTTTGGCTACGACGAAACCCGTATTGCTTCGACTACGTCGACGTACAACGGCTTCGACAAAGGCTGGTTCTCGCCCAGCGCCCTCACCGATGTGATGCAGCCCAACCGCGGCTACTCGGCTAACGTGCCGGCCTCGGCGCTGGTCGACTTCGTGGGTACCTTCAACAACGGCACCCAGAACTCGGGCTCGCTGACCCGCGGCACCGACCCCGGCGCTGGCTGGCACCTGCTGGGCAACCCCTACCCCGCACCCCTCGACTGGAGCACGGTAACCGCTGCCCAGCTCCCAGGTATGGACGGTGCTATGTATGTATTCGAAAGCACGAGCCAGTACGGCGGCTTCTACCGCACCTATGTAAACGGTGTCGGCAGCCAGCCCCTCATCAATGCTGGCCAGGGCTACTTCGTGCGGGTGAGCACGCCCGGCAGCACGGGCTCGGTGAACCTGACCAACGCCAACCGCGTCACCACGTTCGGCCCGCAGCCGGGCTTTGGCCGTGGCACTGTAGACACTCGCCCCACGCTGCGCCTGCAGCTGCTGGGCAGCACCGGTGCTGATGACGCCTATGTGTACTTCGACGGCGCCGCCACGGCTGCCGTAGATGCTGCTCACGACGCCGTGAAGCTGGCCAACCCCTCGGGCTATAACCTGGCCACGCTGGTGGGCAACACGGAGCTGGCCATCAACGGCCTGCCCACGCTGGCCGGCAGCCGCGACGTAGTGCTGCCGCTGACGCTGCGCGTGCCCCAGGCCGGCAGCTTCACGCTGACGGCGGCTGACCTGGCCCGCTTCGGCTCGGCCACGGTGTACCTGCGCGACGCCCAGACCGGCACCGAGCAGGCCCTGACGGCCGGTGCCAGCTACCGCTTCACACTGGCCGGCACCAGCACCACGCGCTTTAGCCTGGTGTTCCGCCCGACCGGCGTGACGGCGACCCAAGCCAGCCTGACGGCCGAGCAAGTGAGCCTGTACCCCAACCCGGCGCAGGGCCGCTTCACGCTGCTGCTGCCCCCGGTAGCTGGCCAGAAGGAAGTGAAAGCCACCCTGCTCAACGCCCTGGGCCAGGTGGTGCTCACCCGCAGCATCGCCCTGACTCCGGCTGGTGCCAACAGCGAGTTCAACACGCAGGCCCTGGCTAAGGGCGTTTACGTGCTGCGCCTGCAGGCCGGTGCCCAGCTCATCACCCAGCGCGTGGTGGTGGAGTAAGGCAGCTAGCTGCTTAAGATGCAAGAAGCCCGGAGCATTTGCTCCGGGCTTCTTTGTTTTGCACTCCTGCAAAGGCTACAGGTTCATGTACAGGCGCTTGGCGCGCTGCGGGTCGGGTTTGGGTGCTGTGGGCTGGGTTTCCAGCAAGGCCAGCAGCTTGGCGGGGGTGAAGCCGGTGAAGTCTTTGAGCACAATCAGCGGAGCCTGAAAATCTTTAGCCTTGAGCGTCGAGGCTATGGCCACCACGCGCATGCCAGCGCGGTAGGCTGCCTGCTCACCCAGGATGGCATCTTCAAACACCACGCAGTCGGCGGGCTCGGCGTGCAGCTTGGCGGCTACGGCGGTGAAGGTGTCGGCGTGGGGCTTGCCCTTGGCCACGTCGTCTTTGCCCACCACCACATCAAAGTAGCGCCGCAAGTCCAGGTGGTCGATGATGTAGGCTATGGTTTCGGGAGCCGAGCCGGTGCCCAGGCCGATGCGAAAACCCGCCGCCCGGGCGGTTTCCAGAAAGGTGCGCAGGCCGGGCATCTCCCGCCGTTTGGTCCAGTACAGGGAGCGGTAGAGAAATTCGCGCTGGCTGGCGTATTCCTTTAGCTGCTTTTCCGGCACGGGGTGGCGAAACACGGTTTTGAGGATATCGGAGGCCGGCATGCCATTCAGGCGGGCCAGCAGGCGGCGGGCATTGGTGCTCAGGCCCAGGTCGCGAAACAGCAGCTGAAAGGCCCGGGCCTGGTAAGGGGTGTTGTCGACGAGCACGCCGTCCATATCAAAAATGAGCACTGGCTGCACGGGAGGGGGAGTTATGAGTTATGAAGTATGAATTGTGAGTTGGCAGGGCTGCCCGATTCGGGTGATGTAGCCGGGGCTAGGTACCAAGCACCAACAACTAAGCACCAGCCACAAACCTTAACCCTGGGGCATACGCAACTTAACCGGCCGGGGCTGGCGGAGTAGGGGAGGTGCCGGACTAGGCGGTATCTTTGCGGCCGGAGAGGTCCGCGAAGCTCCAGCATCGCCCCGGATTGTGCCGAACGAAACCCCTGAATGGTCTTATGCTGCCATTCCCAGACAAGCCGGGCTGGAGCCTGGCACTACATTGCTTTGAGAAAGACTTTTGCCTTAGCCCTTGCGGCTGCTTCCCTGACGGCTCCGGCCAGCGCCCAGAAAGCGGGCAAGCCCCTGCCCCGGCCCAAGCTGGTGGTGGGCATCGTGGTCGACCAGATGCGCTACGACTACCTCTACCGCTATTGGGACAAGTACGGCAACGACGGCTTCAAGCGCCTGCTGCGCGAAGGCTTCAGCTACGAAAGCACTCACTACAACTACGTGCCTACCTATACCGGGCCGGGCCACGCCAGCATCTACACCGGCACCACGCCGGCCACGCACGGCATCATCGGCAACAACTGGTGGGTGCGTGAGGAAGGACGCAGCACCTATGTGACGGAGGACAAGACCGTGCAGCCCGTGGGTGGCACAGCAGCGGCCGGGCAGATGTCGCCGCGCCACATGCTCAGCACCACCATCGGCGACGAGCTGCGCCTTGCTACCAACTTCCAGAGCAAGGTGGTGGGCGTGTGCATTAAAGACCGGGGCAGCATTCTGCCGGCCGGCCACTCGGCCACCGCCGCCTACTGGTACGACGGGAGCAACGGGGCTTTCATCACCAGCACGTTTTACATGAACCAATTGCCGGACTGGGTCACGAAGTTCAACGCCCAGAACCGCGCCGCTACCTACCTCGACCAGCCCTGGCAGACCCTGCTGCCCCTGGCCCAGTACACCGAAAGCTCGCCCGACGACGTGGCCTGGGAAGGCACTTTCAAGGGCGAAGACAAGCCCGCATTCCCCCACGACCTACCCCGGCTGAGCGCGGCCCCAACACCGGCCGTAAAAGCCAACCTGCAAACCGAAGGCGAGCCCGTGCCCAAGGCCACGCCGCGCAACCTGGATTTGATTCGCTGGACGCCCTTCGGCAACTCGCTCACGGCCGACTTCGCCCTCGAAGCCCTGCGCGCCGAGCAGCTGGGCCAGCGGCCAGGCATCACCGACATGCTGGCTGTGAGCTTTTCTTGCACCGACTACATCGGCCACCAGTTTGGGGCCAATGCCATCGAAACCGAAGACACTTACCTGCGCCTCGACCGCGACCTGGCCCGGCTGCTGGTGCAGATTGAGAAAACCGTGGGCAAAGGCCAGGCGCTAGTGTTCCTCACCGCCGACCACGGTGCGGCCCACTCCGTCAACTTTCTCAAAGAGCACCGCCTGCCCGCTGGCGGCGTAGGCGTGGCCATGATGCGCGACTCGGTGGAGCGCGCCCTGGTGCGTCGCCACGGCCCCGGCAAGTGGGTCATCGACCTCGACAACCAGCAGGTGTACCTCAACCGCCCCCTGATAGCGGAAAAAGGTCTGGACCTGGTCAAGGTGCAGGCCGAAGTAGCCGCTACCCTGCTCAAACTGCCCGGCGTGGCCCAGACCATGACGGCCACCGACCTGCAGCGCACGCACTGGCAGCAGGGCTCGGGCATGTTCCAGGAAAATGGCTACAACGCCGCCCGCTCTGGCGACGTGCTGGCCCTGCTCAGCCCCGGCTGGCTGGAGGCCTACACCTACCCTGTGCTGAAAGGCACGACCCACGGCACCGCCGGCGCCTACGACACTCACGTGCCCCTGCTCTTCTGGGGCTGGCACGTGCCCAAAGGCCAGTCGGTAGCCCCGGCCCGTATTGTCGATATCGCGCCCACCGTAGCCCGCTGGCTGCACATCCAGGAGCCCAGCGGCTGTACCGGCCAGCCCCTGCCGGAAGTACTTCGTTGATGTGCTGATTTTTTAATGTGCTGATGTGCTGCATGCCAGACTGCTGGCACCGGCAGAGTTGCGCAATTAATCAAGTTACCAATGGCTGCGCCCGGAACTGATAATTTGATTGTTCGGCTGACTTTCGAGTTTTCATTGATGATTATTGATTACACCGAGCGACTGGAGAGCCAGCGCCGCTATGTTATGGCTAATCAGCTTATGAAGAGCGGCACTTCAATCGGGGCCAATGTACGCGAGGCCCAAAGCGCCGAAAGCCGGGCCGATTTTATTCATAAATGCAAAATCGCAGCGAAAGAAGCCGAGGAGACTGACTATTGGCTGTTGTTGTGTCAACACGCCCCAACCTATGAGAACCCGGGAGAGTTGCTCCCTAAGCTTTTGAGCATTCGAAAAATATTGTCAAAAATCATTTCATCATCTCACACGCAATGAGTTGTTGTGCAGCAATACAAGCCCGCAAAATTTAACCAGGGACAGCACATCAGCACATCAAATAATCAGCAAATCAACAACATGACCAAACATTTCAACCCCTGGCACGACGTGTCGCGCGGCGACCAGAACCCGGCCGTAGTACAGGCCATCATCGAAATTCCCAAAGGCAGCAAGGGCAAGTACGAGCTCGACAAAGACAGCGGCTTGCTTAAGCTCGACCGCGTGCTGTTCTCGGCTGTGCATTACCCAGCGGCTTATGGCTTTATTCCGCAGACCTACTGCGACGACCACGACCCGCTCGACATTCTGGTGCTGTGCTCGGTAGATGTGCCCCATATGTGCATCATCGAGGCCAAGGTGATTGGCGTGATGCAGATGGTGGACCAGGACGAGGAAGACGACAAAATCATTGCCGTGGCCGCCCACGACGTGTCGGTGAACCACTACAACGACATCAGCGCCCTGCCGCCCCACATGCTGCTGGAGATGCGCCGCTTCTTTGAAGATTATAAAGCTCTCGAAAACAAGCAGGTAGTAGTGGAGCGCTTCATGGGCCGCGAAGATGCTTACAACATCATCGACGCCAGCATCAAGCTGTATCAGGAAACCTTCGGCGAGCGGCGCGAACAGCCGGCCACGCTGCAGCTGAAGTAATCAGCTTAGTACAACCCAGAAGATGAGGCGGGTGAAAGTGCTGGACAGGCACTTTCATCCGCCTCATAGCTTTTCTCAACTGGTGCAACGACACCCTAATGAGGAACTGGGCCGTACAAACCCGCATGGCCATTTCCCCTCCTAAGTCGCGTCTGCTGCGTTTTCTCTACGAAAACAGCATGTTGCTCGTCATGTTCGTCCTCATCGTCGGCACGCTGGCAGGTCAGTTTGTCACGGGGATGCAGGACTACAATGACGAGCTAAAAGAAATGGGCCTGGCCGAGCTTTCGGCCGCTCAGTATTTCCATTCCGGGCACTTCCTTGAGGCTACGTTCGAAAACTGGGAAAGCGAGTTTTTGCAGATGGGCCTGTACGTGGTGCTCACCATCTGGCTGCGTCAGAAAGGGTCGGCCGAATCCAAGGCCCTGTATGAGCCCGAAGAGGTAGATGACGAGCCCCGGCCACACAAAAAAGACGCTCCCTGGCCCGTGCGGGTGGGCGGCTTGGCGCTGGCCATCTACAAACAATCCTTGAGTCTGGCCTTCTTCCTGCTGTTTTTCCTCTCAATGTGGCTGCACGCCAAAGGCGGCGCCGAAGTGTACAGCATCGAGCAGGTAGACCAGGGAAAAGAAGTCGTCAGCACGCTCGAGTACATGGGCACTTCCCGCTTCTGGTTTGAGTCGCTGCAGAACTGGCAAAGCGAGTTTCTGAGCATCTTCAGCATCGTGCTGCTGAGCATATTCCTGCGTCAGCACGGCTCGCCCGAGTCCAAGCCCGTCGATGCCGCGCACAGCGAAACGGGGAAATAGTGAGATGGTGAAATGGTGAGATTGTGAGCTAAGTATTACGCTTGTGGCCGGTCAGTTAAGAACGTCATGCTGAGCGCAGCGGAGCGAGTCGAAGCATGTCGCGTGCAGCAGTAACTCAATCGTTCAACGAAACAGTAGAGATGCTTCGCTTCGCTCAGCATGACACGGTTTTTATTCCTTAGCAGACTACTCTGCTTAATCCCTAATTCACCGTTTACGGCGTTATTTTGGGGTATGGCCACCCCAACCACGTTCGACAGTGCCTTGCCCGCGCGCGCCTGGTGGCTGCGGGCCGTGGACGCGCTGCTATACAGCAGCGTGTGGCTGGCGGCAGCGGCGGCAGCCCAGACGGCTGCTACGCTGCACCTATGGGGGCCGCTGCAGGCGGCAGGGTGGCGCCTAGTACTGATGGTGTTTGCGGCCACGCTGCTGGTGTACAACCTCGATGCAGCCCTGCCCTTCAAGCATCGGCAGCCGGCGGGCACTTCGGCCCGCAAGGCCTGGCAGCAGCGGCACCGCCGCACCCTGGCGCTATTGGCAGCCGGGTCGGTGCTGGTGGCTGGCTACTTCTACCTAGTCGATGGCTGGTGGCGCTACCTGCCCAAGGTGACGCCCCTGGCGGCGCTGGCCCTGCTTTATTCCTGGCCCTTGCTGAAGTGGCGGGGGCGGCGCCGTGCCCTGCGCGAGGTACCCTTGCTCAAGGTGTTTCTGATTGCCGGCGTATGGTCGCTTGTGACGGTGGGCCTACCTTTGCTGGCCCGGCACCTGCCCCTGGCCGAGGCGGCGGGCTTGCTGGGGCAGCGCTTTTTCCTGGTGCTGGCCCTGGCGCTGGTGTTCGATATTCGCGACTACAGCCGCGACCGGCGGGCCGGCATCTACACTTTCCCCGGCGTGCTGGGCGTGGCCGGCGCCAAGCGCCTGGGCTGGGCATTTCTGGCGGTGGCGGTGCTGCTGGGCCTGGGCCGGGGCGCGGCGCCCGCCGCCGTGCTGCTGCCGGCCCTGTTGGCCGCCGCCGTTATCTGGAGCGCGGAGGAGACGCAGAGCGACTATTTCTTTGCCTTGCTTACCGATGGCGTGCTGCTGGTACAGGCCCTGGCCTATTTTCTGTTGTAGCCTTTGGTAACTTTAGGGCCTGAAACCCAGAGCCAGCCGCCGCGGCTGGCTTTTCTCGTATACAGCCATTCAGCTGCTTGACTTACGCTTATTCAATTCCTGTTATGACCAAAAAGTACTGCTTGATTTTTAATGGCCTGCTGTGCGCCGGGCTTTCCACCGCCGCCTGGGCCCAGGCCCCGGTGCTGACCTCGCGCGTGCCGGCCGCCAACGCCGTGACGGCCCCGCGCAATGGGGCGGTGCAGCTCACATTCTCGCAGCCCATGAGCGCCGCTACCGCCCGGCCGGATGCCGTGCGCGTACTGAGCGAATGGCGCGGCAAGCTGCCCGGCAGCTTCAGCGGGGCGGGCACGCCAACCATTGCCTTCCAGCCAGCAACACCGCTGCTGCCCGGTGAGACGGTGCGCGTGGACGTGACGGCGGCGGCCAGCAGTGCGAGCGGCATGGCCGCCCGCCCGGCCGCTTACCAGTTCACGGCGGGCGTGCAAGCCAGCGCCGGCCTGTTTCCCAACCCCCAGGAAATTACCGTGGGCAGTGAGCCGACCAGCCTGCAGGTGGCCGACCTGAACAACGACGGCAAGCAGGACTTTGTGGTGGCCAACCGCAACAGCGGGGCCGGCGGCAACAGCTTCGTTAGCGTGCGCCTGGGCACCGGCACCGGCGGCTTCATCAACGCGCCGGACGTACCGATGAGCTCCGTGCCCGACCAGGTGGCCCTGGGCGACCTCAACAACGACGGCAAGCTGGACATGGTGGTGATGCACTCGGGCACAGCCAGCCTGTTTTATATACGCCTGGGCGACGGGCTGGGTGGCTTTTCGGGTACGGGCCGAATCAATGCCAGCTTCAGCCCCAGCAGCTTTGCCCTGGGCGATATCAACAACGATGGCAAGCTGGACTTTCTGTCGACCAGCGGACAGAGCGGCACTATCAAGGTGCAGTTGGGTGACGGCCTGGGCAGCTTCACGCCCCAGCTGGATGTGACAATGACGCAAACGCCCGACAACATTGCCCTGGGCGACGTCAACCGCGACGGCAATTTGGACTTTCTAGTCAGCAATTTCTACAACAACTCGGTGAGCATCCGGCTGGGCGACGGTACCGGCCGCTTTGCCAGCTCCGGCCTGACCTACCCCGTGGGCACCCGGCCCATCGGCCTCACCCTGGCTGATGTGAACGCCGACGGCAAGCTGGATTTTCTCTGCCCCGTGCAGGGCGCCACCACGGCCACCGGCGGGGTGAGCATCCGCTTGGGCACGGGCACCGGCAGCTTCAGCTCGGGCCTGCCCGATGTCGTCACCGACCCCATCACCCGCACGCCGGTGGTGCGGGACGTCAACGGCGACGGCCACGTGGACCTGCTCACGCCCAACATCACGGCCAGCACCGTGAGCGTGCGCCTGGGCGACGGCACCGGACACTTCACGGGTACGCTCAACGTAGCTACCAACGACTACCCCAGCAGCCTGGGCCTGATTGATGTAGACTCGGATGGCAACCTGGATTTTCTCACGGCCAACCAGGGCGTTATCAATGCCTCGGGCAATACCGTGAGCGTGCGCTACGGCAATGGCCGGGGCCATTTCTTCGGTTCGCTGAACGTGCTCACGGGGGCAGGCCCGGTGCGGACGGCCGTGGCCGACGTGAACCGCGACGGCTGGCTCGACATCGTGTCGGCCAACAAGACGGCGGCCAGCGTAAGCGTGCGCCTGGGCAATGGCTACGGTACGTTCCGCACGCAGCCGGACATCACCGTGGCTACCAACCCCCGCGACCTGGTGCTAGGCGACGTGAACAACGACGGCAACCCCGACCTGCTCACGGCGCACACCAGCTCCAGTACGGTATGGCTGCGCCTAGGTGACGGGCAAGGGGGCTTCGCGGCTACAGGCATTGCCACCAATGCCGGCACCGCGCCCACGTCCCTGGCCCTGGCCGACGTGAACCATGACGGTAACTTGGACCTACTCGGGACGAACTACGGCAGCAACGCGGTGTCGGTGCGCCTGGGCAGCGGCGGTGGCAGCTTCAGCGGCAGCACCACGCTGTCCACGGGCGCGGCCACCAGCCCTTACGGCATCACGGTGGGCGATGCTAACGAGGACGGCCACCCTGACTTGTTCGTTATCAACTCCGGCGTCAGCGCCAATTCCATTACCCTGTTCCTGGGCGACGGCACGGGCAACTTCACCGGGACGCCCGCAACTAACGGCGGCGCCAGCCCCAACTCTCTGGATATGGGCGACGTGAACAATGACGGCCACCTCGACGCCGTGATAGGCGAATTCCAGGCGTACAGCGTGACGGTGCGCCTGGGTACCGGCCAGGGTGGGTTTGGCAGCACCATCACTGTGCCCATGCCCGACGGCTCCAGCGACGTCAAGCTGGGCGACGTGAACGGCGACGGCAACCTGGACCTGGTGGCCACCATTTTTCAGCGCCGGGTGCTGCGCGTGCTGCTGGGCGACGGCACCGGCAATTTCAACAGCGCTACGGCTCAAACGGTAAAGGTGGGGCAATACCCTGATGGAGTGCTGCTAGCCGACATGGACTCGGACGGCGACCTGGACATTGTGGCTTCCTGTGAGCTGGCCAACTACGTGGCCGTGCGCTTCAACGGCGCCATCAGCGCCCCGCTGCTAAGCACCCGCCCCGGACAGTCGCCGCTGGCCACTACGCCCGCACTGCTGTGCTACCCTAACCCTACCTCCACCGGCCTGCTGACCGTTGACCTGAGCGCCTTCGCCGGCCGCTCGGTGGAGCTCAGCCTGTGGGATGCCCTGGGGCGACAGGTGCAGCAATTCCGGGTTGCGCAGCCGGTGGCTACTTATGGCCTGGCCTTGCCGGCCACGCTGCCCGCCGGCACCTACCTGCTGCGCGTGCGGGCTGATAATGGGCACAGCGCCGCGGCTCGTATCGTGCGGGAGTAAAATACCGCAACCTCACCCCGGACCCCAAAAAATGCGTGATGCGCATTCCCCGCGGAGACGGATGCCTGTTCCAAAAGAAGTCGTCTGGCTCCCCCTCTCCGGCGGTAACGCGCATGAAGCGTTTGCGGGGCCGGGGGGTGAGGCTCCCGCCCCCTAGCTGCCAGTACATTCTCGTAGCGCCGGGCCAATGAACCGGACGATGTCGCCGGCAATTAGGCCTGCTTCGCCGGTTTCAGCAGCGGCCAGGTCGCCGGCCCGGCCGTGGGCATACACGCCCAGCCGCACGGCTTCGAACGCCGACAGGCGGGCATCGGCGCGCAGGGCAGTGAGCAGACCGGTCAGCACGTCGCCGCTGCCGCCGGTGGCCATGCCGGCGTTGCCACTGCTGTTGAAGTGCAGCTCGCCTTCGGGCGTGGCCAGGCAGGAGTAGGCGCCTTTCAGCACCACGTAGCATTGGTGCTGTTGGGCGAAGTCGCGCAGCAGCTCGAGGCGGTGGTAGTCGTCGCGCGCCGGCTCGGTGAGGCGCTCAAACTCCTTGGGGTGGGGCGTAAGCACAGTGCCGGGCGGCAACTCGGTGAGCAGCTCCCGGTGATGGCCCAGCAGGTTCAGGGCGTCGGCGTCGATAACCAGGGGTAGGGGAGTGGTGCGGTTGCCGGCCGCCTGAAGCAGTTGCTGCAGCACGGCGTGGCTGGCCTCGTGCTGCCCCAGCCCGGGCCCAATGCCCACGGCCTGGTAGGGCTGCACGTCGGGTAGCGTGGTGAGGTAGTCGGGCTGCGCGTCGGCCAGGCACATGGCTTCGGGCACGCTGGTTTGCACGATGTCGTAGCCGCAGCCGGGCACGGCCACTGTAAGCAAGCCCACGCCGGCACGCAGGCAGGCCCCGGCGGTCAGCACAGCGGCTCCCACCTTACCCCGGCTGCCGCCCAGCAGCAGGGCGTGCCCAAAAGTACCCTTGTGGCTGAAGCGCGGGCGTGCGGGCAGGGACCCGGCCAGGTCCTCAGCCGTGCTGTAGTACCAGGAAGTAGAGGCTTCTTCCACGAAGCGCTGACTCAGGCCTATGTCTTCAACCTGCCATTCACCGACGTAAACAGCGTTCTGGGGCAGCAGGAAGGCCAGCTTGGGTAGGCCGAAGCTCAGGGTGCGCGCTGCACGCACCACCACGCTTTCGCGGGGCTGGGGCGCATCGGCCAGCAGCCCGCTGGGTAGGTCGATGGCCACTACGCGGGCTTCGCTCTGGTTGAGCTGCTCCACAACCGATGCCGCCAGGCCGCTGAGCGGGCGGGTGAGTCCGGTGCCAAACAGGCCATCAATAACCACGGTGTCAGGCCCAATTTCAGGCTTTGAGTCTTCGCTTAATTCCTGCACTGGCACGGCTTTCGGCAGGCACTGGCGGTTGTGCTCCCAGTCGGCTGAGTGACGGGACGCGGGTAGCAGCGCCACCCGGGGGGAGTAGCCGGCCAGCTGCAGCAGGCGCGCCGCGGCCAGCCCGTCGCCCCCGTTGTTGCCGGGCCCGCAAAGGATAAGCAGGTCGGCAGCCTCGGCGGGCGGGAAATGACTGCAAAACCACCCCGTGAATGTGGTAACGGCGCGCTCCATCAGCTCGGCTGGCGCGAGGCTTTGTTCGGTGATGGTGGCCTGGTCGAGCTGGCTGGTTAGGGCGGCGGCAAGGATTTTCATAGCCTGAAGGAAAAGCACAAAATACGTGGTAAGGGCGGCAGCCAGTAAGTTTGAGGACCTATCCACCTAGCGTAATGTACAAAGCAGCGTTACTGTTACTGGGCCTGCTGGCAGCAGCCGGAGCCTCCGCCCAGACCACTCCGGCGACTCCCTACCGGTTTTCGGCCGACATCAAAGCCAGTCAGCAGGGAGAAGCCCCGGCCCGCAACCAGTTTGCCGCCTGGGACTACTCCCGCATCGGCGAGCACCAAGCGGCACTGGCAGCCTGGGACCAGGACTTCGGCGGGCGGCAGACACTGGCTCCGGCCGACAGCCAGGCCTTTGCGGCCTCCCGTCCTACCGATGCCGTGAAATACATCCTGGAGCAGGCTCACACGGCCCGGGTGGTTATCATCAACGAGGCTCACCACAACGCGCGGCACCGCGTGTTTGCTGCCTCCCTGCTGCCGAGGCTGGCACGGCTGGGCTTTCGTTACTTCGGCGCCGAGGGCATCGATGCAGCCGACTCCCTGCTCAATCAGCGCAAGTACCCAGTGCTGCGCTCGGGATTTTACGTGACTGAGCCCTGCTATGGCAACCTGTTGCGAAGCGCGGCCAGTGCCGGCTACCGCTTATTTGGCTACGACGCTATGCCAGCGGGTGGGCCAGCGGCCCGGGAGCTGGCTCAGGCTCAAAACATCCAAAAGGTGCTGGCTGCTGACCCGAAGGCGCGGGTAGTCATTTACTGCGGATTCGACCACGTGAACGAAGGACCCCGAGGAATGTACGGCCAGCCCGCCATGGCCGCCCGCCTCCGGGAGCTGACGGGCATCGACCCGCTTACCATCGACCAGACTCAGCTGTCGGAGTCGAGCGTGCCCACGGCGGGGCAACCGCTCTACCATCGGCTGCAAGCCCAGGGCAGCTCGGTCTTTGTGAATGTTCAGGAAAAAGGTTTACACTTAGTGCACGCCGGTAAAACGGCGGATTTGAGCGTGTATCACCCGCCTACCCGCTACAAGGCTGGTCGGCCCGACTGGCTGCTGACGCCCGGCAAAAAGCTGGTGCCAGTGGCCAGCAAAGTGAACATTGCCTTTCCTTGCCTGGTGCAGGCTTACCCGGTTGGGGAAGATGCCAGCCAAGCCGTGCCGGTTGACGTGGTTGAGCTGGAAAGTGCCCAGGACACCAAAGCCCTGGTGTTGGCCCGCGGGGCATACATGGTGCTGATTCGCAACCGCCAGGGCCAAACCCAGACGCTGACGCTGAACCCCTGAAAGGCCAGGCGGGCAAACTTCTGGCAGCCTGCCGCGTTTACCCTGTACCCATCACCTTACTACCTGAACGTATGCAAACCTGGAACGACGTCATTCGCCTGGCCAACCACGGCAGCCCCGCGCCGCCCCGCCGCGTCGAAAAAACCGAGGCCGAGTGGCGGGCCCAGCTGACTCCCCAGCAGTATCACGTCACGCGCGAGCACGGCACCGAGCGGGCCTTCACCGGCGAGTACTGCGAGGCCCACGAAGCCGGCCTCTACGCCTGCGTGTGCTGCGGCACCCCGCTCTACGACTCGCGCACCAAGTTTGAAAGCGGCACGGGCTGGCCCAGCTTCACCCAGCCCGTGGACGAAAGTGCCATTCGCTACAAGAAGGACACCAGCTACGGCATGACGCGCGTGGAAGTGCTCTGCAACGTGTGCGACGCCCACCAGGGCCACGTTTTCCCGGACGGCCCACCCCCCAGCGGCTTGCGACTGTGCATCAATTCGGCGGCAATCAAGCTGGTGGAAGAAGGCAAAGCCGCCAGCACCTCAGCGGGCTAAGCCCCGCGTTGTGTTGATAATTAGCTAATTTTGAGCTCCGGTCGGAAAATCCTGGCCGGAGCTTTTTATTATATGAAACCTACTGTACTACTTACCCTGGCGGCCGCACTGGCCAGCTTCACCGCGTCGGCGCAGCAGTTGCTCGACCGTACCCGTCTCGATGGCCTACCGACGGTGGCTGCTACGGCCGTGCGTCCCACGGCCACCAATGCGTACAACCAGGTGCGCGTGCTCGAGCAGATATACCGGGCCGGCGCCTGGAAAGACACCTTCCGTACTTCCAACTCCCGCTTTAACAGCGCCGGCGTTCCGGCCCGTGTGCTGCGCGAAACCTCGGCCAACGGCAGCACCTGGACGTCGACGCGCCGCAACCAGCGCCAGTTCAACGCCGCCGGCGCCATCCTGCTCGATACCACTTACTCCTTCAACGCCATGGGCGTGGGCACGCCGCGCTTCGCCAAGGCCAACACTTACAACGCCGCCGGCAAACTTACCCAGTCGCTGCTGCGCTGGCAGCTGAGCACCTGGCAGAACTACGGCCGCGACACCTATACCTACGACGCCCAGGGCTACCTCACCGAGCTGCTGCTCGAAGGCTACGCCAATGGCTTCTACAACTCGGCCCGTACCCTGTACACCAACAACGCCCAGGGCCTGCCCGTGGTGATTGAAGACCAGCAGGACAACGGCAGCGGCACGGCCTGGCTGCCCGCGCAGAAAGACCTGATTACCTATAACCCCGCTGGCCAGGTGGTGATTGACGTGACGCAGACGGTGCCCAACGGCGCTACCACCTACCAGAACTTCCGCCGCGAAGTGTACAACTACGACCCCAACGTGCCGACCCGCGTGACCAGCACCACCGTGGACGTGTGGCAGAACGGCGCCTGGGTGCAAGCCGGCCAGAACGTATTTGCCTACGACGCCAACGACAACCTGCAAAGCCTGACCACGCAGGTGGCCGTGGGCGGGGGCAACTTCCGCGACTACTACCGCTACCTCTACACCTACGCCCAGGTGCTCGGTACCACCGCCAGCCGCACGCTGCAGGCGGGCCTAACTGTAGCCCCGAACCCGGTGGCGCTGAGCGGTACCGTAACGCTGCGCTACGAGCTGCCCACCGCGGCCCCGGTTAGCGTATCGGTGCTGGACCTGGCCGGCCGTGAGGTGCTGAGCCTGCCCGCTGCCGCTCAGACCGCCGGTGCCCACCAGCTGATGCTGCCGCAGCTGCCCACCGCCGCTGGCCTGTACCTGCTGCGCCTCAGCGCCGGCTCGCAAAGCCAGACGGTGAAGCTGCGGGTCGAATAGCATATAGTCCCCACCAATAAAAAAGCCGACGCCTGCCCAGGCGTCGGCTTTTTTATTGGTGGGTAGCGTACTTAGGGGCCTAAACGCGCTACGGCGCTGGCCCGCGGGCACCTCGTCGCCGGGCCGCACGTTACGTTCCTGTCTTTCTCAATCCCACCCAGCTCCCATGTCACTTCTCTTCACTGATTTTGCTTCCTGGCAGGCGCACTGCGCTGCTACTGGCGAACCCCTTTTCCAGCCCGTGCTGGCCTACGAAATCGAGCAAAAAGGCCGCAGCGAAGACCAAATCTGGTCGGGGCTGCAGCGGGCCTTCGATGTAATGCGGGAGGCGGTGCACGAGGGCCTGACCGGCAACATGACGTCCCGCTCGGGCATGATTAACAACGGCGCCAAGAAAATTGCGGCCTCGCCCGTTACGGTCCTGTCGCCCGAGTTCAAGCAGCTTATCACCCGCGCCCTCGGCGCCAAGGAAGTGAACTCCTGCATGGGCCGCGTGGTGGCCGCTCCCACCGCGGGCGCCTCGGGCATCCTGCCGGGCGTGCTGGTGACTATGCAGGACCTGCACCGCATACCCGACCGCCAGATTCTGGAAGGGCTACTGGTGGCGGCCGGCATTGCCCTCATCATCGAGCAGAATGCCTCCCTGGCCGGGGCCGTGGGTGGCTGCCAGGCCGAAACCGGCTCGGCGGCAGCTATGGGCAGCGGCGCCATTGTGTACTGCCTGGGCGGCTCCATCGACCAGGTGTTTGCGGCGGTGGCCATCACCATCCAGTGCATGCTGGGTTTGGTGTGCGACCCCGTGGCGGGTCTGGTTGAAGTGCCCTGCGTGGTGCGCAACGCCTCCGCCGCGGCCATTGCCTTCAGCTCGGCCCAGATTGCCATTGCCGGCGTCGACCCGGTCATTCCCGTCGACCAGTGCGTGGCGGCGCTAGGGGAGGTGGGCCAGAGCATGGAAACCCGCTACAAAGAAACGGCCCTCGGCGGCCTGGCCAACACTACCCGTGGCCGCGAGATTGAGAAGATGGTGCTGGTGCAGGATGTGAATATCCTGCCCGACGAAGAAGGCATTTAGGTGCCCGCAAAGCCCTGGACAACGTCGGCTTAGCACCGGGCTTGCCGATTGTAGAGACGCAATATTTTGCGTCTCGTCGTTGAACGACTGGCTGGAAGCACACCTGTACAATGCCCTATCGGCGCGGCCCCGGAGACGCAAGATATTGCGTCTCTACATGCCTTTCGCCACCAGCAGGTTTTTATAAAAACTACCACATAAAAAAGGCCCCCGGTTCACACCGGGGGCCTTTTTTGCTGGAAGTGGGTCAGCTTACTTTTTCACCACTTTCACGTGCTGCAGCTTGCCGTCGAGGGGCAGATGCAGCAGGTACATACCGGCCGGCAGCTTGTCGAGGCTGCGGAGGGATACCTCCGTTGTGCCAGCGGCAATGCTGAGCTTTTGCTCCAGTACCGTGCGGCCCGCAGCGTCCGTCACCGTGAGTTGGGCAGCAGCGTCGGCCTTGGTGGCCGCTACCGTCAGCGTCAGCTCGGTGGTGAAGGGGTTGGGCGAAGCCGTCAGGCTGGTGGCGAGGCTGGCGCTGTTGTCGAAGGCCACCGTGCGTACGGGCGAGAAGTTCTCGGTGCCGTCGGTGTCTACCTGACGCAGGCGGTAGTAGCGCACGCCAGCCTTGTTCTTCTCGGTGTCGAGGAAGCGGTAGCTGCGCGGCGAGCTGCTGCTGCCAGCGCCGGCCACGAAGCCCAGCGCACGGAAGGTGCGGCCGTCAGTGCTCACCTGTACGTCGAAGCCCAGGTTGTTCTTCTCCGAAGCGGTAGCCCAGTCGAGCACGGCGTCGAGGCCTTCACGCTGCGCGGTGAAGCGGGTCAGCTCCACGGGCAGCGGACGGGCACCGTCTTCCACGCCGAAGGGCGAGAAGCTGGTGATGCCGGTGCGCTCCTGTACGTAGGGGTTCGTGCCGGTAGCGGCGTCGAAGCAGTTGTAGCAGGCCAGGTTCCAGGCATTGTTCTCGTAATGGGCAATGCTGGAGTTGCTGCGGTCGAAGCCACTCAGTTCATCGGCGGCGTTCCACTGCAGGCTCAGCGTCGAGTTCGAGCCACCGGCTACCCCTTCGCTGATGTCCCAGGTCTTGCCTACCACGTGCGTCGTCACGGCGTTGCCCTGACGGCTGATGCCGTCGGCAACGGTGCCGGTGAAGAAGTCCAGCGTGCCCGTGTTGGTGAGCGTAGCCGGCGTGTAGTCGGTCGTACCAATCGGGAAGGTCACGCTGGCGCGGCCACCGGTACCTACGTTGTCGAAGCGTACGCGGCCCGTCGAGCCGTTGGTCATCACGTAGTGGTTCAGGCCTGCACCCACGAAGTTACCAGCCGTGCTGTTCAGGCGAACTTCGAAGCCGTTCGAGTTCAGCATGCCGTTGGTCAGGTCCAGGTTGTTGCCAACGCGGATGTCACCAGCCAGGACCTTAGCCACGGCGCCGTTCAGCGTCATGTTGAAGAACTGACCCGAGCCGATGGTTTGGGCCGTGGTGCCGGTGAAGGTCATCGTACCTGCCGTAGCATTAATCGAGCTGATGCCCGCCGTGGTCAGGTTGCCTTTCAGGTCGAGGGTAGCGGCAGCGTTGGTGATGCTCACTACGGCCGTGCCTTGAACCGTCAGGTTGTTGGCTACTGCCGTGCCCGTGGTCAGGATGGGGTAGTTCGTCAGGCCGGTCGGGATGATGGCGCTGATGTTGGCATCCGGTACGCAGTTGGTCCAGTTGCCAGCGTTAAACCAGTCGGTGCGGTTGGCGGCTACCGTAGCAGCGCCCGTCCAGGTGGTCGTGTTGGTTACGGTCACCGTTACCGAATAAGCTTTCGAGCAGCCCGTGGCCGTGTTCGTAGCCGTCACCGTGATGGGGTACGAGCCAGCTGTGGTCGCCGTGAAGGTGGGGTTCTGAGCAGTGTTGCTCGAGAAGGTGCCACCGTTGGGCGAGGCATAGCTGTAGCTATATGAGCTAGTGATAGCCGTGTAGCTGCCATTGTAGGTACCGATAGTCTGACGCAGGGTTGCGCTGGCTACCGTGAAGTCGCTGGCATCATTAGTGTCATCCGCAGCCGTGCGAATCAGACCCGCAAAACCGCTTGAGCTGGGTACAGTACCAGTGAAGTCACTGGCCGATACACCCGAGCTAGCCGGGAATGCATAACCATTGGCGGCTACTGCGTCGATAACTGCTCCGTTGGTGCCGGCTTGTTTGATGACAAAGCCAACCGTCGAGGACGAGAAGTAGGTATCATTGCTACCGCCTTGGTTGAAGTAGAAGTTGCTGGGGCTATCCGTACCGGAGCCGAAGTGAATCAGCAGTACACCGTTGCTGGGTAGCAGCGTATTGGCCGGTACTGTGAAAGTCCGGTCAAGGGCCGAGCCAGTATAAGCTTGTACTACGAGGCCGCCTGCATCAACGGTGTTAGTGCTCAGGTTGCTGATTTCAACAATGTCAGCGCCGGGAGCGTACGAAGGATATGTCGTGTTGGAACCGGTGCCGCCGCGGTTCAGCAGCACTTCCGTGATACGGAGCGAAGCCAGGTCGGCAGGGTTCACAGCACTCAGCTGCACGGTGTTGTTTACGCAGGCCGTGGCGGGCGTTGCCGACAGGGTTACTACCGGCAGCGGGTTTACAACCACGTTGAAGGTCTGCGTAATGGTGCAAGCGCCGCTCACACCGGTTACGGTGTAGGTGGCATTCTGTGTCGGGTTAGCCGTTACCGTCGGGCCACTGGTCGTGTTGAGTACACCGCCTGTGGTAGAAGTCCAGGTGTAGGTATACATCGTGGTGCTGTTAGCCGTCAGCGTTACTAGGTCACCCGAGCAGACGCCGGTGGTGCCGGCAGCCGTGGGCGTAGCCGTGATGGTAATAGCATCCGGTACCGATACCGATACAGTCACTGCCGGCGATAGAGCGTCATTGCTGGTGTTCGTATCGTTTAGGAAGTTGGTCGTTGCGTTGAACGTGTACGAGCCCGAGCCATTCACTACGTAGTTGCCTACCGTGTACTGAATGGAGTCGTTGGCCGGTATCACGCGCGTCGTAGTACCGGTAATGGTTTGTGTGCCACCGGGGCCCGTCACCGTTACCGTCACTGCAATCGGGAAGTCGGTCGGAACACCCGTGAAGTTGGTAATAGCTACCTGTACCGGGCGGGTGCCACCATAGCAGTTGGTAGCAGCGGGCTGCACCAGAGCCGTGATGCCCACGTTGCCGGTGTAGGGGGCGTACTCGTCACCGCCTAGGTCTGGGGCCGTAGCGCTGCGCGTCTCGCCGTCGATGTCCTGCGTGATGCCTGCGATGGGCGTGCCCAGGTTGTTAACAGCCGAGTAGAGGCGGTTGATGTGCAGGTCGGTAGCGGAGGTAAACTGCGGGTCAGCGCTGATTGACTGAGCATCCTGCGTGGTGTAGGTGCGGATATCGGTCAGCGTGGCCAGGTCGGTGCTGCCGCCCAAGCCCAGTACGCCTTGCGAGCCACCCACGAAGTAGTCGTTGTAGTTGACAGTCGTGTAAGCCGAGGCCGGGGCCGCGCTGGCGAAGGCATACGACTTGCTCGAGCCAGCATTGGTCCAGGCATTGTAGAAGATGTTGTTGCGGACGTCCAGACCAGTCGTGCCGCCTTCGGCGTAGAACGCGGCACTTACCCGGGAGCCGGTGTCGGTGGTGTTCTCGGTTAGGCTAACCGAGTTGAAGTACACGTTCACCCCGCCCGTCGTGCCCAGCAGGCGAATACCGGTGTTGCCGGCATTAGAAGTGCTGTTAAGGTTCGACCAGCTTGAACCAGTGATATTGGCTACGAAGTTGTTGCTCAACGTCGTATTGCTGGCCGCCGCGTTGCTCACGTCGATGCCGTGACCACCCCAGCCGCCCGTAGCGCCGGCAGCGATGTTACGAATCTGGTTACGGTCAACTACCACACCCGTCACGCTGCCCAGCTTGAGGCCATATACGTCGTTAGTGCCGCCAACGCCAATGATGGTGTTGTTGCTGAACGTGCCGCCGGTGCTCAGGTTGAACACTACGCCGGTCGCGTTGCCCGAGGTCGTGATGATGTTGCGAATCGTGTCACCGCTGATAACCGGGCTCACCAGGTTGGCCAGGAACATGCCCGTGCCGCTCAGGTTGTCGGTGCCAGCCGTTTTCGGACCGATTACGTTGTTGCTGATAACCAAGCCATCGGCACCACCGGCCGACGTAACGGCCGAGCCGCCTACGTAGATACCGTTGTACGACCGCAGGATGCGGTTGTTGCTGATGGTCATGTTGTCGTTGTCAGCACCCGGTGAGCCAGCACCGGCACCGGCCGAGATACCAAAGCCGGCCGTGCTGCTGCCCCCGTTGATGTTGAGGTTCTTGAACGTGTTGTTCGTTGCGCCAAGGCCAGTGCCCAGGCTGCCCACCAAGATGGTGCTGCCGCCGGCCGTGTTGGCCAGGGTCAGGGTGAGGTCACGCGAGGTGCTGCCGTTGTTCGAGCCATCGATGGTCACGTAGTCGGCACCGTTCAGGTTGAACAGGAACGAGGCGCTGGCTGTCGTCGTCAGCACGGGCGAGGCGCCCGCAGCCGGCTTGATGGTCAGGCGTACGCTGCTGCTGTTGCCGGGGAACTGGTTGATGGTCATACCGCTCGAAGCCGGGTAGGTGGCATCGGTCAGGTTGAACGTTACCGAGCAGGTTGCACCGCCACGGTTCAGGGCCGCAATGGCCAGGTCGAGGGTGGTGTAGTCGCCACCCGTACCCACAGCGTAGGTACCGCACAGGGCCGTGCTGAACACTTGCGTCAGCGCGTTGTCGGTCAGGTCTGCCGGCGCGGCCTCAGGCGTGCCGTTGGGGTTGGTTACGTTTGCCGTCAGCGTGTTGTCGCCAGCCACGAAGGTCAGCGAGCCCAGGCTGATGCTTACCGAAGCACCGGGGGCCAGGCTCACGGTCTGCGTGCCCAGGTTGGTGGTGCTGCCGTTGAGCGTGTAGCTTACCACTACCGAGCTTACAGCCACCGAGCCGTTGTTGGTCACGGTTACGCTTACCGGGTAGGAGCCAGCCACCAGCGGGGCGGGTACGCCCGTGAAGGCCGTCACGGCAATGTCGGTGCCACTGATGGAGAATTCGTCAGCGCCGATATCAGGACGAGTGGCCGAGCGGGTTTCATTGTCGTAGTCTCCCGTCACGCTCACAGCCGTGCCTTTGTTGTTCAGGCCCGAGTTGCTGTTCGGGTCGAGGTGAAGGTCGCCGGCATCGGTGGGCGTAGTCGTGAACACGGGTGCTACGTTCAGCGAGTTGGCATCCTTGGTCGTAGCTGCCTTCAGGGCTGCCAGGGTCGTAACGTCGCCGTTCACGTAGCCGAGCACGCCATTGGTGCCGCTTACGTAATAATCGTTGTTGTCGCTGGTGGTGAGGTAGCTGGCTGAGCTAGCGTACAGACCGTAGCTCTTGCCGGTGCTTCCGGCGGCGGCAATGCTGTTGCGAATAATGTTGTTGCGCAGGTCCACCGAGCCACCCGTGATACCCAAGGCAATAGTGTAGGAGGTGCTGGTGGTTGCCCCCGACAGTACCGTGCCAGCCATCGAAATGGTGTTGTAGTACACTTTGTGCCCGTTACCGCCAGTAATGCGGATACCAAACGGGTTGAATGTGCCTACGCCATCGGTTTGGGACGAGTTCAGCAGGTCAGCAATCATGTTGTTGCTGATTTCAATACCGTCGGTGCCAGTGCTGGTCGAAATGTTTACACCGTATACACCGTAGCCGGAAGTGCTCGACTGGCGTAGGGAGTAAATACGGTTGCGGCTTACCGTGCTGCCGCCTGTATTCTGGCCAAGTTCAATGGCTGCGATACTGATAGAGCCGGAAGCCTGCATGCCGAAGATGACGTTGCGGTTCACCAGAGCAGTGGCGTTCTGCACGTCAACCCCACGGAGAGTTACCGTGTTGGCGGCGCTGGCCAGGGCCGCGCCAATGGAGTTATCCGTAATCTGCAGGCCGGTCAGGTAGTCCGAAGCCGCCGCCGTGCCGCCGCGGGCGTAGATGCCTTCGTAAGCTTTGCTAACGGCGTTGTTCTGGATAACGAGGTTGTTGTTACCTGAGCCAGTGCCGGAAGCACTGATGGTGGTACCAGCAGCGTAGATGCCAAAGCTGGTTGTGCTCGAAACGCTGCCACCAACGATGGTCGTGTTTTTGATGACGTTGTTCGTGGCCGGCGAGTTGTTGGCGGCCGTGCCGGTGCCCAGGCTGCTTACCCACACTACGGCCGAAGTGCCGGTGTTGAGGCTGGTCAGCGTCAGGTTACGCGAGGTAGTGCCGTTGTTCGAGCCGTCGATGGTCACGTAGTCGGCGCCGTTCAGTTTCAGCAGGAACGAAGCACCGGTCGTCGTAGTGAGAGCGGGAGTAGCACCCGTGCCCGGCTTAATGGTCAGCGTATTGGTGCTGCTGCTGCCAGGATACTGGTTGATGGTAATGCCGCTGGTGGCAGCATAGGTTGCATCAGTCAGGGTGAACGTAACGGCGCAGGTAGCGCCGGCAGAGTTAAGAGCAGCTACAGCGGCATCCAGCGTGGGGAAGGCCCCGGCTGTACCAATGTTGTAGTTGCCGCACAGAGCCGGTACCAGCGAACGGGTAATGGTGTTGTTGGCAATGTTGCCATCAGGACCACCGTTCGACTGCAGCACGGTCACCACGAGGTTACCGCCCGTACCCGTTACGCTCAGCGGGGTGCTGAACGTCACTTGCTGCGTGGGCGTCGGCGTGGTGCCAGCAGCCAGCGTTACGGGGAAGGTCTGTATTACTGCCGGCTGAGCCGTGCCGCCGTTGGGCGTATACACATATTGCAGCTGTACCGAAGTAAGGGCCGTCGTACCAGTGCTCGATACCGTTACGGTGATGCTCTGGTTGCCGGCGGCGAAGGGCGACACCGGCGTATCGATGCTTACGAGACCGGCGTCGTTTGCCGGCGGCGTAAACTCGTAGGCTCCCATGTCGGGGGTGGTAGCGTTGCGGGTAGCGCCCGTAAAGTCGGTCGTTATGCCGGCAACAGGAACACCCTTATTGTTGAGGGCGGTCGAAAGCGGCGTCAGGTCGGTGCTTGAGGTGAACTGCGGGTCCACGCTTAACGAGGCCGCATCCTGGCCAGTGGCCGTCCGTACGGTCGCCAGCGTGGTGTAAGCTGTGCCGCCGATGCTTACTTGCACCCCCGAAGCCGGCGCTTGCGCCCCGTAGGAGTAGTAGTCGTTGTTGTTAATCAACGTGTAAGCCGAGGCCGGAGCGTTGCTGAAGAGCGAGTAAGGCAGTGAGCCGCTGATAGCACCAGTGATGCTATTGGCCAGGATGTTGTTCACTACCGTCAGCCCCGTCGAGCCGCTTTCCACGGCCAGTGCTGCTGTATTTACTGCACTGCTGTAAGTAGAAGCGCCCGACAGGTTCACCGTGTTGAACGCAAGGGTGATGCCGCTCTGCGTCGAGTTGAGGTAAATGCCTGCGGTTGAGCTATTGGTAAAGCCGCTGAAGTTGCTGCCATTCACTCCCGAAATCACGTTGTTCGATATGCGCAGGTTGGCGCTGGCCGTGCCCGTGTTTACGTAGAGGCCGTAGCCGCCGTAGCCGCCCGTGGCGCTGGTCACCACGTTGGAGATGAGGTTGGCATTCACCACGGCGCCGGTGGTGTTGGTGTTCAGGCGAATACCAGCCAGGGGCGAGCCCGAGCCGGAACTGCCCGAAGTCAGCAGGTCAAGCACGGTGTTGTTGCTCACCGTCGCGTTGGCTACGTTGTTGTTCAGGTCGATGCCGAGTAGCGTTGCCGTCGAAACGTTGGCGTTACGTACGGTATTGCCCGTGATGCTGATGCCGGTCTGGTTTGTGGCCGAGATACCGACGGCCGTGCCACCGCCAAAGCCGTTGCCCGTGCCGGTAGCGCCCACCAGGTTGTTGCTAACCACGACGCCTGCGTCGCGCACAGTGGTCGAGTTGCCATTCACGGCAATGCCTTCCTGGACTTTGGTGATGGAGTTGTTGCTGAGCGTGATGTTGCTGGCGCCGGTGCTGGCCGTATTCAGCAGGCGGATGCCCCAGCGCGTGGTGGTCGGAGCCTGGCCGGTGATGTTCAGGTTCTTCACAACCACGTTAGCGGCGGGCGCAGTACCCGATTGTACCCGTACAATCGGCTCTGCAGTGCCGGTATTGGTGGTGGTCAGGGTCCAGTCGCGGCTGCTGGTGCCGGCGTTCGAGCCGTCCAGCGTCAGGTAAGTCGTACCGTTAAGCACTACCGTTGGCGTAGCAGTGGTATTCGTAAATACCGGGGACACGCCCGTGCAAGGCTTGATGACAACGTTATCAGTAGCGGTGCTGAATGGGTTGTTGTTGAACGTAATCGGATACGTCTCGCCGGTATAGGTGGCGTCGGTCAGCAATACGTTCACCGTGCCGCTGATGCCGAAGCCACCACCGTTATAAGCAGCAGCAAAAGCCGTCAGCGTAGCATAGGTCGGCGTGTTGCCGTTGCAGGCCGTGGTGCCTACGTATACGTTGCCCGACAGCGTGGGCAGGATGGTGTACTGGTTGGGGCAGTTGCTGGGCGGGTTAGCGCCGCCGTTGCCCAGCTGGTCCTGAGCTGCTACGTAGTACTGTACTACGTCGCCAGCCACTAGGCCCGGCTGGTTCAGGGTGAAGGTTACGCTTACGGAGTTACCGCTGCCGGTGATGGTGCCGGTAGCAGTAGCGTAAGCACCCGTGGTGCCTTTGCGGAAGTACAGGGTGGGCTGGTTAGCACCGGTGATGTTCACACCCGAAGCATCGGTGATGCCAACGGTCAGCGTGCGGCTTCCCGTCGAGGGCGTATTCGTCAGCGGCGTGTAGGTGATGGTCGGGCCCGTTACGTCGATGGGGGTGAAGCTGCCCTCGTCGGCACCCATGTCCGGAGTGGCGGAGCGGGTATTCCCATCGTAGTCGTCGGTGATGCCGGCAACGGCCATGCCCGAGCTTTCAATCTGCGTGCTGGAGCCAGGAGCGACGTGCAGGAAGAGCGGGTCTGAGCCGTCATACGACTGGTAAGTCAGGGCCGTAGACAGCGGCGACACCGAGCTCTGTTCGCGCGTGGTGCAGGGCGTGCCCAGGAAGTAGGCCTTGAACTGCGCCAGGGTTTGCTGCTGGTTGGCCAGCGTGCCGGTGCCTTCGGCATACAGCAGGTTGGCGGCGCCAGGAGTACCGGCGTAGTACAGGTTCTGGTTGTTGGTTGCGGCGGGCGTGTTGGTAGCCGTGGGGGCTGCGCTGCGGCGGTAGGCCACAGCCGCGCCCGAAGTAGAGCCCGGCGAAGTCAGGTTCTGGAAGATGTTGCTGCGCAGGTTGACCACCGGAGTAGCCGAGCTGATGTAGAGCGCCGAGGAACCGAAGGTGGTGCCGCCACCGCCTTGCAGGTCCACGGTGTTGAACGAAATGTTCACCGTACCAGCGGCCGTACCGCCTACCCCAATGCCGGTAAGGGCATTGGCATCGGTAGCGGCGTAGGCAGCGTTGCTGCCCGTACCAGCCAGGTCAGTAACGGTAAGCCCGTTTAGACCAATGAGGTTGTTGTAAATGTTGGCCGTCGCCGTGGCCGAAGTCACGTTGGCGAAGGCGCCATAGATAATGCCGGTAGGGCTGCCCGTCAGGCCCAGGCCGTATACTTTGTTCTTGTATACGTTGGTGACGTTGCTGCTCGTGTTGGCTACGTAGATGCCGTACACCGTGCCGTTGTTGGCGGCGATGTCCGAGATGCTGTGGCCGAAGGCATTGCTGGTGCCGGCGCTGCCGTTCAGGAACAGGCCGTACACGTTGCCGGTGCCGGGGGTCGTGGTCGCGCCTACGGTAGTAGAAGCCGAGTACACCCCGCTGATGGTGTTGGCGCTGGTGCTGGCGGCGGCCGAAGCCACGCCATAAGCCGGGTTGGTGCCTACCGTCGTAATGGTCGTAATGGTGTTGCCCGTTACGCTAGTAGCGGCGCCGGTCACGTTCAGACCGTACACCCCGGCCGTAGCCGTCAGGCTCGTGCTGGTAATATCAGTGATGGTATTGCCGCTGATAGTGCCCAGGCTGGAGGTGTTAATCCCATACGCGGCGCCTGAGCCTTGCGGTATCAACAGTTGCACCGTGTTGCCTTGTACCTGGCTAACACCACCAGTCAGGTACAGGCCGCTCATTAGCGCGGTGCCACCGTAGGCCAGAAGGGTGTTGACGTTGTTGTTGTTGAAAGTAGACGTTACATCGCTTGACGTGGCATAGATGCCATGTAGCGCGCCGCTACCTACCAAGATGTTGTTAATCTGGTTGCCAGTGGCCGTCAACACCGCCGAGAAGGTGGTGTGGTATAGACCGTAGAAAGCACCCGTAGCCGGCGTCTGAGCCGAGTTTGCCGGATTGGACAGGTTGCTCAGGTCAATGGTCGTGAACGTATTGTTGGTATATGTCCGGCTGCCAATGCTGCTTGGGAATGAGTTGCCGTAGTAGCCATAGGCCGTTGCTGACGGTCCATAAAGCGTCAGGTTCTGCAGCGTGTTGTTCGAGATTACGGCTGCAGTGTTGCTACCGTAGTTGTCGTAAATCAAGTAAAGGTTAGAAGCGTTGCTGGCAATTATTGCCGTACTGGCGCTCGGCCCCCAAACGTTGTTATTGAAGGTAAGCGTCCCATTGAAGTAGCTCGACGAGTTGTAAATCGCCGCGATAGTGCCACCAGTGTGGTTGCCGGCTCCCGTACCGGTACGCTCCCACGAGAAAATGGTATTGCTAACAGAGCCCGTGCCAGTTACTGGATTGCTAGAGCTGATAGCGAGATACACGCCATAGACCGAGCCGCTATGGTTACCAGCCGCAGTTAGGTTGTCCGTGAAAGTGAACGTGGTACCGTTGGCTGCGAATGTGGTGCCGGTACCGCCAGTGTTGTAGACCCCATAAACGGTGTTGCTTGCATTGGCTGTGCCCGATATTGCTTCGCTTACCGTCACATCGTTGCTGTTGAGTGCGATGCTACCAACCGCAGTACCCGTGTTGTAAACACCGTAGGTGCTGGCGGAAACAATGAACGTGCTCGATTGATTGATATTGAGGGCAACCTTGTTGCTGTTCATAGCAATAGTGCCCGAGGATGCACTATTGTACACCCCACCAATTGTGCTGCTGTTTGCAACCGTTGCCGAGTTCACCGTCAGGTTAATGACGTTGTTAGTGAACGTAATGGCGTTACCGTTCACTCCTGAAGAGGAGTTGTTAATACCATAGAGGCCATTGTTGGTAGCTTGAACTAGGGTAATAGTGTCATTCGACGCAGTAATGCTGTGAATTGAACCGCTACCTAACTGAATACCATATACCGCGGCTGATATAACAGGTGCTGTCTGGGCCGCGTTCGAAATGTTGTTGTTATTGAGCAGTACAGCAGCCTGAGCTACTGCACTAATGCCATGGGTGCCAAAATTTCTGATTTTGTTACCCACGCCCGTTGCGCCAGCCGTGCCGCCTACATTGTTTCCCGCATCCAGCAGTGATGCTGTAGACGAAACGAAGCCGTTCAGAAACACCCCACGGTAGGCACCGGTAATGGTGTTGTTGGTAAATGTGTTATTCGAGTTGGTGCCATTAAAGCTGCTAACGGTCGTAATCGTGCCGCCAGCAGTCGTGCCCGTGCCCGAAGCAGTTAAGGCGCCATAGATACCAACTGAAGTAGTGTTGGAAGTACCGGCAATATCTCGTGCCAGTGTGATGGTGCTGTTCTTGATGGTGTTGTTTTGGCAACCGTTGTCGGTAGTCGTCGAAGTGCCGGTACCGCGGAACAGAGCGTAGCCAAATTCTAGAAAGTCGGAGGCGGAGGGGGTGGTTGCTTGGGCGATGTCGATACCGTCGAAAGTAAACCAGTCGCCACCAGCCAGGGCAATGCCCGCGTCAAACGTTGATGCGCCGGTCGTTGTCGTTACCGACAGCTTGGGGTTAGCACCGATACCGCTTTTCTGGAAGATAATTTGGGCAGAAGCCGAAGTGCCGCCGGGATTGATGATAACCGGTACCCGGCCATTACCATTCGTTAGTGCGCCGCTACCAGTTGTTTCCAACTCAGTAAAAGTTTGGCCTGCTATAACGTTGAAGGTAACAGTACTCGTGGGAGCGCCCAGGGTATTCAACGAGTTAACGGCGTCGGTAAAGTTCTTAAAGTTGGTGCCCGAAGGGTAGGTTGTACTCTGCGTGTTATCGATAGTATAGGTGCCGCCCGGGAACGGAGCAACGATAGGACGGCTGCCAGCAGGAGCAGGAGTAGTCGGAGTTGGCGTTGCGGCAGCACCGTTTATAGCCAAAGCTGTTATTTCACCATCCACCACCCGGGGCGCGGCCGCACTACCGGAAATATCATAGGCAAGGAAGAAGTAGTACGTGCCCGGGCCCAGCGACTGAGAGCCGTTGAAGACAAAGGTCCCGTTTGGGTTAGCGACAGTAGAGCCGTATTGCGTTGCAGTTGAAAAAGTATTCGAGGTACCTCCAAAATACAACCGTGCGTTGCTCAAATCAGCCGTGTTGGTGGTGCCATTGGTGTTCGCTGTAACCTGAGTTAGGTTAACGTTTGGTGCGGCAACACCGCCAATGGTTACGGCAAGAGTGAGAATATGCTGGTTGGTGCTACCTGCCGAAACCGCAGCAGTGGTAGCTTGGGTAACAGCGCTGGAAGTGTAAGCAACTGCGGGAGCCGTGAAGGTGAACACCCGGCGTGAGCCGTCGGCTGTAGAATTCAGATTAGTAAGCACGGAGCTAGCAGCAAACGACGAGGTAGTTGCGCTAGTAGCAGTGTTTACATAAGTTGGAGTGGTAGGAATCGTGGTTACAACCCCAATGTTACCGCTTGTGGTGCCACTCGAGATAAAGACAGAGCGAGTAGTTGCCGAAGTACTGTTGTTGTACATCGCGCCGTAACGGTACTCAATTTTGCCAGTGTTCTCTTCCAGCAATGCTTGAACTACACTGCCAGTGCCTGGAGTTGAGGAAAATGGAATGCGTAAGTCATTCCATTCCACTACCAGTACGCGGTTAGTACCTGGAAGCACTTTATAGTGCAGCTTGCCAGTGGCTTGGATGGCATTGTCGCCACCAAAAGCACCTAGTATGGCAGCGCCGCTTGTAGGAGAAGCAGATGTACCACTGATAGCTGTGCCTCCTAAGCGAAGCTGGCCATTGGAGTTGGCGCTAAACTGCGTGTAAGTGGCACCAGCAAACGGAAACGTGAACCCGATTGCTACAACTGATGACGCGTCATCGTCGTGATAGGTGGCGGTGGACAGCAAAGGCGTGGTTCCTGTTGACATATCCACCAACGAGCCAGTAGTGCTCGTGCTGTAGGTGTATCCACTGATTTGTGCCCAGGCATTGCCCTGAACCAGCAGGCTCAACAGCAGCAGCACCGGGAGCGTCCGCAGCCAGCGGGCAGCCCGGTGCCGGAGCGTAGGGGTGGGTGGCAGTGAGGGGGGCTGCCCAAGATGTAAGTGTTTGTGCATAAAAAAGAAGAAAAATGGTTTTTGCGTTTGTGATTGAGTTGGGTGTGAGAAGGGAAAAGTGGTGGGACTTGTAGGCCGGAACTTGAAACTGATTAGACTTTGGGTGTTCTAATGCCTAAGTTTTGGGCATGGTTCAGGGCTTGAAAGTTAAGAATTTATTTTTACACAATACATAGCGAACTGAGTGATGTAAGTCACAAGTAGCCAAGGCAGCCAACAGGGGGCATTTTGGGCCATGTAAGGTTTTCGGTATCAATACAATTGGCGTTGAGAGAGCAGGCCAAAACCAGGAGGCAGCACCAAGCCGGAAATATATAGCCTCATGGGATATCATTCTGGCGCCCAGAACCGGCAGGTGCTGGGAAATAGTTCAACACCCAAGTTGGGTGAGCAGAGCCGTCGCCAGTGCGGGGCCTGAAATAGCTTCTTTACTGCCGCGCTGCCGGCGAACCGGCTGCTGGAGAAAATCCTGAAACAAAAAAAGCCCCGCCAGACTGGCGGGGCTTTTTCTTAGCTGTAGTCGTAGTTACTACTCAACCACCAAGCGGACGCGGGCCGTCTGGTTGTTGGCTTGCACCTGCACGATGTACATGCCCGAGGGCAGCTGGCTTACATCGAGCTTGGTTTCGGTGCCTGCAGCATTCAGGGTCAGGCCCTGGGTGCTCAGCACCTGGCCCAGGGCATTCACGATGGAAACCTGTGCGGTGCGGGCCGCGAGGGCCGGCAGGGTCAGGGTCACGTTGTGGTGCGCGGGGTTGGGGAAGAGCTGCACATCGGCGCTGCTGAGCGAAGACCGGGTAGCTAGGCCGTTCGTCGAGAACGTCACGTTGCCGTTGCCGGGAGCACCGCCGGTGGCGCAGGTGGGCACAATGTTCACGGTGTACTGCGTGCCGGGGAGCAGGTTGCCCAGGCGTACCGGCGAAGTAGTGGCCGTTACCGTCTGCGAGTTGCCACCTGAGGTAGTGTAGGTGATGGACACCGAAGTGTTGCCCTGGCCGATAGTGAAGAAAACATCGGCAGCCGTTGGCCCGAGGCGAACCACGCTTACACCCGTCACATCTTCGCAAGGCGTGCTGAAGGTGAGGTTCGATACCGGGGCCGTACCACCAGCCGAGCAGGTGGGCGTTACCGTCAGGTTGTAAACCGTGCCGGGCGTCAGGCCCGACAGCTGTACCGGCGAGCCGGTGGCCGTCGTCGTCTGGGGCGTGCCGCCGGAAGCTGGCACGTACGACAGGCTGAACGAAGTATTGTTGCGGCCAGCTACAAAGAGTACGTCGGCCGTGGTGGGCGTGATGCTGTTGGCATCTACCGACAGGCTGGTTATGCCATTGCAGATGGCCGGGGCCGTGGTGGCCGTAGCCGTTACGCCAGCAGCCGTGCCACCGGCAGCGCACACAGGCGTTACCGTTACGGTGTACACCGTGCCAGGAATCAGGTTCGTCAGCAGCACCGGCGAAGCATTGGCCGTTACTACTGTGGTAGCACCGCCAGCAGCTGTGTAAGAAATGCTGTACGAAGTGTTGCCAGCCCCAGCGGTGAAGTTCACCGTCAGCGAGTCGCTAAGCACGTTGGTCAGGGTCAGGTTGGTGATGGGGTCGCAGGTGGGCGCCACCGTGTTGAAGGTGGTCGTTACACCGGCGGCCGAGCCACCGTTCGAGCAGATGGGCGTTACGGTCACGGTGTAAGCCGTACCGGGCGTCAGGCCCGACAGCGCCAGCGGCGAAGTCGTGGTGGTGGTGGTGGTAGCCGTGCCGTTGGTGGGGCCGTAGGTCACGGTGTAGCTGGTGTTGTTGGCACCGGGCGTGAAGCTTACGCTGGCCGCCGTCGTGGTGATGCTGCCCACGGCCAGGGCCGTCACAGGGTTACAGGTCGGGCCAACATAGAAGGTGGTGGCACCGATGGTGAAGGAGCCGGCCGCGTCGGAGTTGCCGTAGCCGCTCACGGCGATGTAGTAGGTGGTGCCGGGCATCAGCTGACCGATGCGAATCGGCGCCGAGAAGCCCGTGTTGCTGCCCGTGGCAGCCTGGCAGCGTACCAGGGTGAACGGACCGGCCGAGCAGCTGGTAGCAGTGAAGATGCGGACCATGCCAGCGGTGGCGCCGTTCAGGTCGAGTACGAGCGAGTCGGTACCCACCGTAGCCGGGGGCATGGTCACGCTGTACCACACGTCGCGGGGCGTGGTAGCCGCGCCGCAGGTGGGGGCGCCAATGCCGGGCTGGGCGCTGGTGGTTGCACCTACCGTGGTGCCGGTACTTACGGCCGCACCCGAAGTGAGGGTCTGGGCCGTGCACGGCTCGTCGTTAGCCGGGGCTTCCTGCAGGGTCTGGAAGCAGATGGGGCCTACCCGGCCGCTGCTGCCGTTAAGGCCGTTGCAGTTCAGGCGGATGTAGTAGCAGTAGTCGGTCAGCGGCAGCAGGCCCGTCAGCGAGAAGCTGGTGCCGGTCAGGCCGGTGATGGAGGTGCCGGCCTGGTCGGGGTTGAAGCCCGGGGCGCCGTAGGTGATGGTGTAGGTGCTGCCGGGAGCCGGCGAGCCCATGCCTACGTTCCACGTTACATCAGCGCTGTTCTTGGTGATGCGCGAGGTAGCAACGCCGGTAGGCGTGGGGCAGCTGGGCAGGGGTGTTACGCAGATGCTGAACGGTCCGAGCGCAACGGCCGGAGAGTAAGCATACACGCGCACATAGTAGGTCGTGTTGGGGGTGAGGGTAGTCAGGTCAAGCGCAGGAGCGGCCTGAGTTGCCGAGCCGCCGCTGCAGCGAATAGCCGTGAACGGACCTGCGCAAGCCGTGGCCGACAGGGCCTGGATGCCACCGGCAGCTTGGCCGGTTACGGTGATGCGGGCGTCGGTGCTGCCGGCGCCGCTGGCCGGGGTGGTGAACTTAAACCATACGTCACGGGGGTTGGTGCCGAATACGCAGCCGGTGGGGGCCGGAACGCCCGTGGTGGCGGTGGCGCCTACCAGGGTGGTGGCAAACGGCACGCAGCCGTTCTGGTTCATGGTCAGCGTCGTCGCGCCGCAGGGGTCGTTATTGAGAATGGTGGTGGTGAAGTTCACCGGGCCCACGAGTACGCTGGTGCCTACCGAGCCGCAGTCGCGCTGCACATAGAACTGGTACACGGTGCCGGGCTGCAGGCCGGTCACGTTCAGGGGAGAGGTGGCCGGGTTCACGGTTACTACGTTGGCGCCGGGCACTGCGGGGTTGAAGCCCTGAGGACCGTAGATAACGGCGTAGGTGCCGCTGCCACCCGATACGGGGGTAAAGTTGAGGGTAGCGGTGGTGCTGGTAACGCTGGTGGCCGTCAGGCTCGACTGCGCGGGGGCAGGGCAAGCCGGTGGAGGCGTGATAACAATGGTGAAGTCTTTGGTTTCACCCGAGAAGAACTGCGTGCAGGCGTCGGGGGCACCGTTGGGGTTACCGTTGGCGCGGCTGCGGATGCGCAGGCCCGTGGGGCCGTTTACCACCGGGCTGCCCGTGGGAATGGTGATGCTCACGCTGGCAGCGGTACCAGCCGTGGATGTGGTAGCTACCTGTACCCATTCCGAAGCCGAGAAAGTCAGGTCGTGGTTGTAGTCAATCCAGGCCGAGATGATGCTGTTGCCGCTCGTGGTTACGTTGAGCGTGTAGGTCGAGCCCTGCTGAACCGTGGCCGTGTTGTTGCCGGTAGCCGGGTAGTTGGTGTAGGCCGTGCCGGCCACCGGGGTGTTGCAGGTAAGGCCCGTAGCGTTGAGCGTGGTGCCAATCAGCGTTACGTCCGTCACGTTGTTGCCGCCGCAGACGCCGCCCAGCACCGTGCTGCCGTTGCCGGTTACGCAGTAGCCGTTCGACGTAGCAAACGTCACCGTTACCGGGGTGGCGGTGCCGCTGCTGCAGTTGGGCGTGATGCTAACGGTGTAAGTGGTGTTGATGGAGAGGTTGCTCAGCGTCACCGGCGAAGTGGTGGGAGCCGGCGTGATGGTCGTAGCCGAACCGCCCTGGGGGGTAACGGTAACGGTGTAGTTGTTGGCGTTAGCGTTGCCGCCGAAGTTGAGCTGAGCGCTGTTGCCGGTGATGCTCGACACATACACGCTACGCGCCGGCGGGCAGCCCGTGAGGGGCGTGGGCGTGAAGGTGTAGATGCGCCCGGTTGCCGGGAAGGAGTTGACGTTGTCGTTGGCGGTAGTGGAGCTGGCCGTGGGCGTAGCCGAAGCGTCGCTCAGCGAAAGGAAAGAGCCGATGCCCGTGCCAATGCCGGCCAGGCCGATGGATGCCGACGGCGTGGTGCCCACAATGGCGCCGCTCTCCGTGCGGTACACGGTCTGCACCACGTTGGTGGTTTCGTACAGCTTTACCTGGAAAGAGAAGGCAGGCGAGCCACCCGAGTTGGAGTAGCGGTTCCAGTTCAGCCACTCGAAGGTGAACACCCGGTTCGGGGCCGTGCCCGTAGTGGTGTAGCTGGCGGCAGCGCCGGCGGTACGGCCGTCCAGGTCGTCCCAGAAGGGCGCAATCAGCGGGCGGTTGTTGGCCGTCGTGCCGTCCAGGTCGTTGCCGTAGGCCGTGGTGCCGGACGAGCTGGGTGCCGAGCCAAACGACAGGAAGCCGTTGGCCGAGGCGATGACATCGGTATAGCTCGTGCCATCAAAAACAAACGGGAACCCGATGCTGATGGCCCCGCTCACGGCGTCGTCGGCCAGAATTGCCGGTACTGCCTGAGCAGTAGCCGGCAATGGCGTAAACGTGCCAGAGCTTGGGCTGAAGCTGTAGGTGTCCACTTGTGCCCACGCGTGGCCACTCAGCAACAAGCCGAAGGCCAATCCCGCGTGGGAAAGTGCACTCCTCATGGTGCGTAACAAATTGGTCATTGATAAAAAGAAAAGGGTGGAAAAAATTGCGAGCTACGAGAGGAAAACTAGGTGCAGCCAATGCGAGCCTAAATGTAAGAAATGATTCGCTAAATGAAGAAATGCCGGCCTGCCCGCGGTGGGCTATGCCCGGCCTCTGCTAAAGCATAGATTAAGTGAGCAGTGCGATGATTTTTAGCTCTCATCCGCACCACCTCGGCCGTCCCACTGGCCTTGGTACAAGACCAGTACAAGTTGCTTGAGCTGCTGCTTGCGCCCCAGCGCTTGGCAATGGATATGGGCATCTGGGGATAGTACAAAACAAACCGCCCCGCCGGCATGGAGCCAGCGGGGCGGTTTGTTTTAAGCCAAACGGCGGGCTATTCCTTCACCACCTTAATGGTTAGGGGAGTGCCGCGGTGGCGCAGCTGCACCAGATACACTCCGGTAGGCAGGTTGCTCACGTCGGTCAAGGCTATCTGCGTGCTGCCAGCCTGGAGCTGCACCTTCCGCGTCAGCACCTGCCGGCCGGCCAGGTCGGTCAGCGTCAGCAGGGCGCTTTGCGCTTCGGGCAGCTGCACCGTCACCAGCAGCTGGCTGCTGAAGGGGTTGGGCACGGCTGTGAGGCTGCTAGCCGTCGGCTGGTCGAAGGCCACAGTGCGTACCGGTGAGAAGCTGGCGGCCCCGTTCAGGTCGAGCTGCTTGAGGCGGTAGTAGCGCAGGCCGGCTTTGCCCGCTTCCCGGTCGGTGTAGCGGTAGCTGCGAGGGGCCGCGCTATTGCCGGCCCCGGCCACAAAGCCTAGGGCGCGGAAGTCGCGACCGTTTAGGCTCAGCTGCACTTCGAAGCCGCGGTTGTTGCGCTCCGAGGCGGTGGTCCAGCTGAGCTCAGCTGTGTCGCCCTGGCGGCGGGCATCGAAGAAAGACAGCTCCACCGGCAGCGGCGTGAGGTTGCTGCCCAGCGTCCAGTCCTGCAGCAGGCTGCTGAGGCCATTGAGCACCACCGTGCCTACGTCCGTCCCATTGGGCGCTGTAGCGGTGCCCAGCGAAGCCTGGTAGTACATCCAGGGCGTGGCGCCGGTGGCGGCAATGTCGCGGCTGAACAGCATCAGGTTGGCATCGGCAATGCTGTTGCGCTCGTGGTTGAAATAGCCAAAGGCGAGGTCTACGTTCAGGTCGCTGTCGTTCTGCGGCACAATGCGGAACTGGCGCAGAATGCTCTGGTTGTTGTTGGCGCCCAGTACGGCGCTGCCGGTGGTGCGCGTCACCTGCGTGATGCCGGGCAAGTCGAGCGAAGCCAGGCTGGGCGTCAGCGTCAGACCCAGGCCGTTGAAGTCGTCGGACAAGCCGGGCGTGCTCAGGTCGCGCACCACGCTCACCCGGCCCAGCACGTAGCTGGACTCGGTTTCGGTGAGGGTGGCTGTGCTGAACGAGCTACCCGCCACGTCGCGCAGCGAAATGGTGCTGCTGCCGGTGTTCAGCACGCCGTCGCTCATCGTCAAGGCATTGTACACGTTCAGGTTGGTACTGAGCGTGGCCGTGCCGCCGCTGGCATTGATGGTCAGGTTCAGCACATCCGACAAACCGTTGATGAGGTGCGAGCCGGGGCCCTGAATCACCAGGGTCGCCCCTACGTAGTTGCCCGTCACCCCATCAATGGGGGCCAGGTCGATGAAGCCGCTGTTGTTCAGGTTGCCGTACACGTGCAGCTCTCCAGCCGACTGGTAATAGCTGGCGCCGTTGTTGATAATGAGGGTGTTTACCTCGGCCGTGGCGGTAGTGGTTAGCTCGGGGTAGTTAACGGCCCCGTTGGGGATTACGGCATTCACGTAGCGGGTCGGAATGCAGTTGGTCCAGTTGTCGCTGTTAAACCAGTCGGTGGGGCTGCCGCTGCTGGCATTGCCTGTCCAGGTAGTGGTGGTGTTCACCGTGATGGTGGTGCTGCCCAGACCGCTGCCCGTGCCCGTGCAGTACGTATCGCTGAGGCTGGTAACCGAGTAGGTTGTCGTGCTCAGCACCACCGGCAGGCTGATGACGTAGGGGCTGGTGGTGATGTTCGATACCGTGGTGGTAGTGGTGCCGTCGGTATAGCTCATGTTCCAGGGACCAGTACCGGTCAGGTTGATGGTAACCGTAGCGGCGTTGCCGGCGCACAGCGGCCCGTTGTTGGTGAGCGTGGCCGTGGGGCGCGGGTTGTTGGTGATAAGCAGGGCCGGCGTACTGGCCGTACAGCCGTTGGCGTCGAGCACCAGCACCGTGTAGGAGCCGGCCGCCAGGCCCGTGAAGGTGTAGGGCGTGGAGGTGGGCGTGGCCGGCAGGAAGGTGCTGCCGTTGTTGATGCTGTAGCGGTACGGTCCAGCGCCCAGCGAGCCGGTGGCCGTGATGGTGCCGTCGTTGGCGTTGGTACAGGTCACGTTGGTGTGGGTTTCGCTTACGCTCACGCCCGTGGTGGGCTGCGTAATGGTAACCGACTGGCTGGCCGCCGCCGTGCACAGGGCACCGGTGTTGCTGCGCACCAGAATCTGGTACGTGCCGGCGGCCAGGCCCGTGAAGGTGTTGCTCACCTGGTAGGTTACGCCGTTGTCTTTCGAGTAGCGGTAGGGGCTGAGGCCGCCCGAGGCGGCTACCGTGATGCTACCCGTGTTGCTGCCGAAGCAGTTCACGTTCGTGACGTTGCTGATGGTGAAAGTCGGCCGCGGGTTCACGGTCACCGTCAAGGAAGCGGCGGGCAGGGGCGAGGCCGAGCAGTTGGCGTCGCTCAGCGCAGAGATGGCAAAGGTGGTAGAGCCGCTGAGCGTGCCCGTGGCAATGCTGAAGGTATTGCCCGTGATGCTCAGCGGCTGCGGGGCGCCGCCGTTCACCGTGTACTGGCCCGTGAAGGGAGCGGTGCCGGTGAGCGTGCCGGTGAGCGTGGTGCTGGAGCCCGAGCACTGGGCCCCGCTGCTGCTGAAGGTGGCCGTCGGTCGCGGGTTCACGGTAATCGTAACCGGCGTGGCGGCGCTGGTGCAGCCCGACGAAAGGTAGCGGGCCGTCACGCTGTAAGTAGTGGTAGCCGTGGGGTTGAACGTAATGGTCGAGCCAGTCACACTGGCTCCGCTGGTCGGCGTCACGACAAAGGTGGGAGTCTCGCTGTAGTTACCGCTTATGCCCACGTTGTCGATGGCCCAGTACCAGCCGTTGTCGGTCTGGTAGCGGAAGCGGATTTGCACCGCGCTCTGGCCCAGCGCACCTGCGGGCAGGGCCAGGCTGGTGGTGGCTTCCGCAGCGGTGCCGGTACCCTGGGTAGCGGTGTAGGTAGCCAGCGCCGTCCAGGTGCTGCCCCCGTTCACGGTGTATTCCACGCCGGCAAATACATCCGATGCAATCTGGCGGAAGTACTGCTGGAATGTAAGGGTGGCCGCGGTAAAGTTTACCGTGCTGAATGCCGGCGACACCAGGCTTGTCTGGGTAGAAGGCGTGGTTGCCCCGGAACCGTACTTGTCGCTGTCGGCAATGTAGTAGCCGCCCGTAGCGCTGCCGCTGGGGCCGTTGTAAACCGTGCCGGCCGTGCCGCGGCCGTAACCGGCCGCTACCCGTGTAAAGCCGGAGCTGGCCTGGGAGCCGGTGCTGGTCGTGGTGAAGCCGTCGGTGCCGCTATCAAAGGTAGCCGTGGCCAGGATGGTGCGGTTGGTTTGAACCAGCGTGTTCGACGAAGCCGTAACCGTAGTGCTGCCGCCCGCGCACAGCGGAGCCGGCGAGGAAGGCGTAAGCGCCGGGGCGTTGGGGGCCGGGTTTACGGTGATGGTGGCCGTGGCCGTAGCGGAGCAGCCATTGGGGCCCGTGCCATCGTTGCCCGTCACAGTGTAAGTAGTGGTAGTAGTGGGGCTGAAGGTGATGGTAGCACCCGAAATGCTGGCGCCCGCCGTGGGGCTGACAGTCAGGTTAGCATACCCCGAATACGTAATGCTGGTGCTGGCCCCGCTGCAGATGCTGGGGGCGGAGCTGGCCGGCGTCAGGCTGGGGGCGGGCGTTACCGTCACGTTCAGCGCGGTGCGCGGCGACGAGGCGCAGCCCGTACCACCCGTCACAAAGGCCAGGTTGAAGAAGCTGTTGTACGTGTTGGCGGCGTAGCCCGTGCTGGTGAAGAAGCTATACGACCCCACTACCGACAGCGGCCCACTTGTCAGCGGGTAGGTGCCGGTGTAAGTAGAGTAGCGGCCCAGCGTGCCGGCCAGGTTACTGAGCTTGTAGCCGCCGGCCGCCAGGGTATAGTTCAAGGGCAGCGTTACGCGGGTGCCCACCTGAGCAGCCGTAATGGTGAAGGTGCGGTCAGAACCGGCCACAGCCGTGCCAGCGCCGGGGTTGGTGGCCGTGTACAGGCGGATGGTGAGCGTGCCGGCTGCCGAGGGGTACACATCCACCGCGGCCAGCGTACCTGCCGTACTCACGTTGAAGCCCAGCGGATAGTCGGTGAAGGAGGCCTGCTGGTAAACGCTGCCGCTGGGGGCGCTGCTGCTGCTTTGCTCCCCGGCTACGCTCAGCGTGCCGGAGCGGGCTTCCACGTAGAAGGTCTGCGAGGCGGTTACGACTACCGTAGCCGAGGCACCCGATGCCACCGGCGCACCACCAGTGGCTGTTGTATAGTAGTAAGGAGTGTCGCCAGCCGAGGCTGTTGCCGTCAGGGTCACGTTGCCGGCTCCGCAGCGCGTCGGTGCATTTACCGCGGTAATCTGGGGGTTGCTCACCGTCACTGTCACCACGTTCGACGTCTGGCTGGTAGCGCCACAGCTTACCACAGCCTTGAAGTAGGTCGTCTGGCTGAGGCTGGCCGTGGTATAAGGCGAAGTCGTGGCGCCGCTGATGTCGGTGAAGGTCACGTTATCAGTCGACGACTGCCACTGAATGTTGCCGCCCGTGTTGCCGCTCAGGCTAAGCGTGGTGGTGCCTGCGCCGCACAGCGCCGTGGAGCTGGCCGAGGCCGTACCAGCCGCCAGGGGCTGCACCGTCCGGGTGTTGGTGCCGGTGGGGGAAGCGGGCAGGGCGTCGTTGGAGGTGTCGACATCACCGGCTACCGTAGCCGAGATGTTGAAGGTGTAGGTATTGGGCGCCGACAGGTTGTAGGTGCCGGGGAAAGTCACCGTCAGGGTGCCGTTGGCTGCCAGCGTGCCCGTGTTCAGGGTCTGAGTCGGCAGCGTGATGGTGGTGAAGCTGGGGGCCGTAATGGTCCCGCTCACCGTCACCGGGTTGGCGGCGAAGTTGATGGGCGTGGTAGCGAAGTTCTGCAGCGTCACGGCCACCGTCTCGGCAGCGCTGTAGCAGGTTTGCGAAGCCGCAGGGGCCGTTAGGGCCACGATGCCCACGTTCAGCGAGGGTTGCGGAGTGAAGTCGCCTTCATCGGCCCCGAGGTCGGGCGCGCTGCCCCCGCCGTTGCTCTGGCCAGCCAGCGGGTAGCCACCAGCCGGGCGGGTGCCCGCGGCGTCGTAGTCGTCGGTTAGGCCAGAAATGGCCACCGCGCCACTTTCCACCTGCGTCGCCACACTTGGGTTGATGTGCAGGAAGGTGGCGGCCGTGCCGGTAGTGCTTAGGAAAGGCACGTTCTCCGTCACCGAGCCGGTTTCACGCGGAGTAACGCGGGCCTTAAAGGCCGTCAGCGTCTGGTCGCTGTTGGTACCGTCGTAGTACAGCAGGCGGTTAGCAGCTGGCGTGCCGGCGTAGTACAGGTTGTTGCTGGAGGTGCTGGCGTAACCGGTCAGGGCGGTGCTGGTGCGGCGCAGCGCCACCGTCAGGCCGCTGCCGCTGCCCGGCGTCGAGGTATTCACCACAATGTTGTTGCGCAGCTCCACGCTCGGGGTGGTGCTGGACAGGTAAATGCCCGAGCTGCCAAACGCGGTGGCGGTGCTGCTGGCATTGAGGTAAATGGTGTTGTAGTACAGGTTGGCAGCCGTGCCGCCCGATACCGTGATGCCCGAAACGGCCAGGGTATTGGAGGCCGTCGGAGCTACCAGGTCGCCGATGAGGTTGTTGCTGACGGTACTGCTGCCGCCGAATACGATGAGGCCGGTGGCTACGCCGTTGTTGCCAGCCGACAGGTCGTAGATTTTATTGCGGGAAACGGTGCTGCTGGTTGCCGCTACCTGCAGGCCGGCAAAGCTGGCCGGGATAGAAGTAGTAGTGCCGGCCGCCGTCAGGTTGCTGATGGTGTTCTGAGCCAGCGTCAAGCTGCTGGGGCCGCCCGAGCTCACGATGCCGAAGCTGATGCCGCCGCCTGTGCTGGTCGTCACCGTTACGCCACCGGTGCTGGTGCCGATGGTGTTGCCCGTTACTGTAGCATTGCTCTGCAGATACATGCCGGTCCACACACCGGGGGCCGTGGTGGCCCCGCTGCTCGACCGCCAGCTGATGTTGTCAACGGTGTTGTTCTGAATGGTGACGGCCGTGCTGGAGCCCGTCAGCGAGATGCCCCGGAAGCGGTACGAAACCGTGCCGGTAACGGTGAGGGCGCTGCCGCCGGCATTGGCGGCTGTGCCGCCGATGTAGTTGCCCTCGATAACGCAGCCGCTACCAATGGAGGCGATGTTGATGCCGTACAGCACGCTTGTAGTTACGCCAGCGCGCGAGGCCGTCCAGTACAGGCTGTTGTTGCTGATGGTCCAGTCGGCCCCGGCCGAGCTCAGGTAAATGCCGTGAGCGTCGTCGGTGCTGCTGTAAAAGTTGAGCAGCGCGTTGCCGCGCACCGTGTTGCGGGCATTGGAGCTGCTGCCCGAGTACACCAGCGTAGTAGGCGTCGTGGCGCCGTCGCCAATGCTGTTGTATTGCAGTGTGTTGTCACTATTGCCACCCGTTACGGTTGTGCTGGAAAAGTTGACATCGGGGTAGGCAAAGGTGCTGCCCACACCTTTAATCTGGCAGTGCTGCACGGTATTGAAGCTGGCGTCGCTGGCAAACTGCAGCGGGATGCCGCTGGTGTTGGTGTTGGCTACCGTGAGGTCGGTAGCAGCTGCCACGCCGCTTACCGTGCTGCCCGAGCCGCCGGGGCGGCCGTCCAGAATAAAGTACCGCCCCCCGCTGATATTCAGCGTTTGGTCTGCACTGCTGCTGATGCTGAGGTTGGTAGCGCCCAGCCGAGGCCGTACAGTCACGGTGTTGGTGCTGGTGGTGCCGGTGTAAGTGAAAGCCAGCGGGAACGATTCAACCGTGCTTGCGTAGGTGCTCAGCAATTCCAGCACCAGGGGCCCGCAGAGCCCGTTGGCATTCACAAAAGCAAACGCCGAAGTAAGGGAAGTGAAGTCACCGCCCGGCCCGACGCTCTTGATGCCGCAGATAGGGGCCGTGCTGGCCGAGGTAGTCAGCACCACATTGTCGAACGCCGCCGGCGGGTTGTTCACAAGCGAGTTGTCGTTCACCCACGTGAAGATGAGGCGAACCGTGGTACCAGCCAGGCTGGCCGGCAGGGCCACGCTGGCATTGGCGAAGCTCGTTTGGCTCTGCAGGTTGTCGAGCAGAATGACCGGCGTGCCCGTGCCCGTGCCGCTGATGGCGGTGCCCACTGCCAGGCCAGAGTTGTTTACAGCCGTGGGAGTGAACGTGGTAGGGGCATAAGATACCCGCAGGTAGTCGAAGCCATCTTCCCCATTGTTTTTCCAGTCGAAGGCCAAGTTGATAACCGATTGACCGGCACCAATGGCAACGTCAGTATAGGCGTGCATCTGCGTGCGGTGGCTATTATTGGTGCCACTGTAAGCGTAGGCAGCGCCGCCGTTGTTCGATACATACAATGCATTAGCGGAGGATTGAGAACCCCCGGCCACGCTGCCAGCCTGCCAGCCGTTGGGGCCGTTGCCATTTACCAGGGTAAAGGCATTGCCCGTTTCGAAGGTCTCAGTAAACGCGGTGCTCACCGCGCTGGCCACCCGAAACGTCGCCTTGTAGTTCAGGCCGCCGTCGCTGTAGTAGTTGGTGCCATTACCGCAGAACTGGTATTCCGACGAGCCATACACCTCCACCACGTAGTCGCCCGGCGTAAGCCCCGTCAGCAAGTTATTGGTATAGCCGGTGCTGGTCCACTGCTGGTCACCCGGTGTCGGCAGGTTCTGGTCGAAGGCCAGGTTCAGCGTGGTGAAGGTGCCGCTGGGCAGGCCCGCTGGATAAACCCGGTAATTGATTTTTGCGTTGGTTACGTCGCAGCCGCTGTTTTTATAGGTTTTAAGCTGTCCGCCTTGAAAAATGAGCGAGCCGCCCGGCACGAAGCTGCCCAGGTAGCTGCCATTGAAATCAGCGTTGCCCGTCTGCGTGTTTTGGGCGGTACCATTGAGGTCGTAGTAAGTGGTGCCCGAGCCGGCGTTTAACACGGCGTACCCCTCGAAAATGCCGCTGCCAGCCAGGCTGTTAGTGCTAATCAACCCACAGAGAAGTACGGTCAGGCTTAAAATTCGTAGCCACGTGCTTCGCCCGCAGAGTGCCGCCAATTGCGGCCCTGCTCGTAAAATTTGTCGCATTGCTGTTAAATAAAGGAGAATGAAAAAAGGTCAGTATGGGGCAGGGCGCATCAACGACCTGCATCGGCTAGGGATAGTGCAGAAAAGAGGCGATAGGGTAGGACGTACAATGGTGCAGCGAACGGCGCCGGCGGAGTAGAGCCTAACGCGTAAAGTATGCTAAATTGTACAATAGGTTGGGTAGCAAGTAACGAAAGCAAGTGCAAAGTACGGGCTTTATTAGAGCATTGGCAAGAAACTATTAATAAGGTGCAAATGTTGATTTAGTACTTTTGCAAGATTAAACAGGTTGTATTTTATAAAACGTGTTAATCATACACCAGAACATTTGTTCGTGCCGTGACCATAGGCGGGGCAGTGCGCAGGCAACACTCGCGCCAGAATCAATTGTGCGGTAGGCGGACAATTAAAAGACGCAGCAAACCCTGTTGCGCTCAGGGGCTGAGACACAGTGATACGCGCACCGGCTCCGGTACCTACGTCAGGAAAGATTGTGTGGACTTCAGGCTATGCCCGTTTTTTGCCCTGGCTGCGCCACAGCTCCCGAAACGACTGCTGGGCTATGTGCAGGCTGGCGCGGCGCTTGCTCCAGCCCACCTGCCCCAGCAGCTGGCCCAAGCTCCAGTCCTTGAGGCTGGCCGGCAGCACATCCAGGGCCCAGCGGTGCTGCATGCTCCACTTCCATAGGCCAATGGCCAATTTTTCCTGCACCGGGGCGTGGCCCTCGTTCACACTCTGCTGCCGGTTGAGCAGCAGCAGGTTGTGCAGGTTGATGCGCACGGGGCATACGCTGGTGCAGGCCCCGCAGAGGCTGCTGGCGTAGCTCAGGTGCTTGTGCTCCGGCAACCCGCTCAAATGTGGTGTGATGACAGAGCCGATGGGGCCGGAGTACGTGGTTTCGTAGGTATGCCCGCCAATGTTTTTGTACACAGGGCACACGTTCAGACAGGCCCCGCAGCGAATGCAGCGCAGTGCCTCCCGCTTGTCGGGCTGGGCCAGCAGGTTGGTGCGACCGTTATCGAGCAGCACGACCACCATTTCCTCGGGGCCATCCGCCTCGTTGGGCTGCCGGGGGCCGAAATACAGGGTGTTGTACACCGTCACCTGCTGCCCGGTACCACTGGTGCTGAGCAGGGGCCAGAACAGGTCGAGGTCGGTAAGACTAGGAATGACCTTCTCAATGCCCACCACAGCAATGTGCAGCTTAGGGAAGGCCGCCGACAGCCGGGCATTGCCTTCGTTTTCTGTCACTGAAATAGCGCCCGAGTCGGCCACCAGGAAGTTGCCGCCCGTCACGCCCACTTCAGCCGTGGTGTATTTGTGGCGCAGCAGGTGCCGGGCCGTGAGCACCAGGGCCTGGGCATCGTCGGTGCTCTCGGTGCCCAGGTGCTTCACGAAGATGTCGTTGATGTCGGCCTTGCTCAGGTGCATGGCCGGTGTCACAATGTGGTAGGGGCGCTGCCCATTCAGCTGCACAATGAACTCACCCAGGTCGGTTTCTACCGACTCAATTCCCCGCTTTTCGAGGTACTTGTTGAGGTGAATTTCCTCGGTGGTCATGCTCTTGGCCTTCACCACGGTTTTGGCCTGGCGGGCTTGCATGAGCTTGCCAATTTCGGCCAGGGCTTCGTCGGCATCCCGCGCCCAGATAACCCGTCCTCCGCGAGCCGTAAAAGCCTGCTCAAACTGCAGAAGGTACTCATCAAGCTTTTCCAGCACCGTAGCCTTCAGGTAAGCCCCGCGGCTACGCGCCAGCTCGTGGTTGGCATAGTGGCCCATGCCGGTAGCCACGGCCGCGTCATACTTGCCGATGTTAAAGCGGATTTTGCGGCGGTGCTCCCGGTCAAAGGCTTTGACTTCGGCGTCCTTGAGAAACTGTTCTGACTTCACTTTCGCACAGAGTTAAAACGAGGAAAAACGAGTTTCACAGAGTTAGTTTGCTAGGCGAATAATTTGGTCTTTCAGGGAAGCGGTGTTGAAGTTGATGAGCAGGCCGGTTTTGAGATTGGCAAGGCGCAGGTAATTCAGCAACTGCTTGGAATGGACTGGCGCTAATGTCTCAACTGATTTAAGCTCAAGAATAACTCGGCCCTCAACTACTATGTCTGCCCTAAAAGCCAGGTCCAGCCGAATTCCATCGTACGCAACCGGCATCTCCACCTGAGTGGCTACCAGCAAGCCCGCCTTGCGAAGCTCATGAGCCAACGCCACCTCATACACCGATTCCAGTAAGCCGGGCCCAAGCACAGTATGAACGCGAAAAGCGGCGCCCAGAATCCTCCCAGTCAACTCGTCCCGCTCCATAAAAAAACTCGGTGAAACTCCTTTTAACTCAATCGAACTCTGTGCAAACCCCGGCTACGGCTTATTAGAATCCACCACAATCCGCTCTTCGCGGTTGGCCAGCTCCCAGGCGGTGTGGAACACCAGGCGGGCTCGCTTTTCCAGCTTGTCAAACTGGATTTTGCCGATTTCGTCGGTTTCTTCGTGGTAGTCGGCGTGCACGCCGTTGAAGAAAAAGGCCACGGGTACCTTCTTCACCGCGAAGTTGTAGTGGTCGGAGCGGTAGTAGAAGCGGTTGGGGTCGTTGGGGTCGTCGAACTTATAGTCGAGGTCGAGCTGGGTGTACTGCTTGTTCTGGGCCTCGTTTATCACCTTCAGCTGCGAGGCCAGCTTGTCGGAGCCAATGACGTACACGTAGTCGGGCTTGCCTTCGTGCTCGGGGTCGGTGCGGCCCACCATGTCCACGTTCAGGTCGGCTACGGTGCTGGCCAGTGGGAACACGGGGTGGTTGGCGTAGTACTCCGAGCCGTACAGGCCTTCCTCCTCGCCCGTCACGCTCAGGAACAGCAGGCTGCGGCGCGGGCCGTGGCCTTCCTGCTTGGCCTTGGCGAAGGCCTCGGCGATGTTGATAATGGCCGAAGTACCCGAGCCGTCGTCATCGGCCCCATTGAAGACCTTGCCGTCGTGAATGCCCAGGTGGTCGTGGTGGGCCGACACCACCAGTAATTCATTCTTCTTGTCGCTGCCTTCCACGTAGCCCAGCACGTTTTCGGTACTGAAAGGCGTACGCTTGCGCGGCGCCTTAATCTTCAGCTTACCTGCCTTGAAGGGCGCGGCCACGGGCTGCTTAGCCTCGTTGGTCTTGGCCAGGTACTTGGTCACGGCGGCTTCGTTGCTGCCCAGTAGCTGGTAGCCCACTTCCGGCGAGATGAAGAAGGAGGGCGCGCGGTCAGGCCGCTCCCCGGCCATCATAATGCTGGGCCGGTTGATGGTGGGGCTGAGGCGGGCCGCCAGCTTGGCGAAGTTGCTGTTGGGGTTGAAATTGACGAAGAACACGCTGCGGGCGCCTTTCTGGGCGGCCAGGTCGGCCTTGGCCTTGTAGTTGGCGCCCCACTTCGAGGGGTTGCCGTCGGTGCCCAGCAGGGGCTGGCTGTTGGCATCAGTGGGCTCGCCCAGCAGCACAAGCAGGTCTTTACCAGCTACGTCCTTGCCCGCGTAGTCGGAGTAGCCGTCCTGCTCGATGCCGTAGCCCACAAACATGGGCTGCACTTCGGTTTCACGCATAAAGCCGGCGTCGCCTATGCCGTAGAAGTCCACCATCCACTCGTAGGCTTTGCTGCCCACCTTCAGCGTAGCTCCTTCGGCCCAGGTCACGTGCTCGAGCTGAAATTTCTGGAGGTAAGGTCCGCCTTCCTTCTGCACCGGGCCGCTCAGGCCGGCATCCTTAAACTGCTGGGCGATGTAGGCGGCGGCCATGTGTTGGCCCTTTTCGCCGGTTTCGCGGCCCTCGTACTCATCCGAGGCCAGCACGCCCAGGTGGGTGCGCAGGCGGTCGGCCGTTACCAGGGCGGCGTAGTGGGCGTTCCAGTCGGCTTCCACCGGCGCCTGTCGGTTGGGGGCTTCGGTGGCGGCCGGCAGCGCCTTGGTTTCGGGCGGCGCGGCGCTGGTTTTCACCTTGGTCTTGACCTTTTTGACTTTCTGGGCCTGAGCCGAGGTAGCGCAGGCCAGGGCTAGCAGCGCAAGAAGCAGGGGCTTTTTTATCATGGAAAGCAGCGGGGAATGGAATGTGGTAGAAACGGAAAGCAGGCAGTTATTGGGCCACAATCAGCACCGTGGCGTAGGCGGCTACGCCTTCCTGCCGGCCCACAAAACCCAGTTTTTCGGTCGTAGTTGCTTTGATGGAGATGTCATTGGCCGGAATGCCCATCACCTCGGCCAGCACGCGCTGCATCTCGGCAATGTGGGGGTTCACCTTGGGGCGCTCCAGGCAGATGGTGGAGTCGATGTTGCCCACCTCGTAGCCTTGGGCGCGCAGCAGGCGCATCACCTCGGCCAGTAGGCGCTTCGAGTCGATGCCCTTGTACTGCGGGTCGGTGTCGGGGAAGTGAAAGCCGATGTCGCGCAGGTTGGCGGCCCCCAGCAGGGCGTCGCAGATGACGTGAATGAGAACGTCGGCGTCGGAGTGGCCCAGGGCGCCGTGGGTGTGGGGCACCTGAATGCCGCCCAGCCAGAAGGGCAGGCCCTCGCGGAGCTGGTGAACGTCGTAGCCGAAGCCGGTGCGGATTTTCATAAAAGCTATGCGGTGAATGGGGCGCAAAGGTATTGGCCGGGGCCGGTTGGCCGCCGCGCCCCAATTTTTTCCTGAGCTGTGTAAAGTAAAGCTTCACTTCATCCGTCCCCGAGCAGGCGCGGAACTATTCGGCAGTGAAAACTGATAGGAAAAAAGTAATGGAAACTTTGGGCACGTTAAAAGTTTCCATTGTATCTTTGCGCCGCGAATCATGGAAATCAAAGACCGTATCCTCAACCACGCCACCACGCTTTTTCTGCGCAACGGCATCAAGAGCGTGAGTATGGACGACATCGCCGCCAGTATGGCCATGTCGAAAAAGACCCTCTACAAATGGTTTGAAAACAAAGACCAGATTGTGCTGGCCACCATGGAGCAGCACCTGAGCCGGGTGCAGGGCGAGTGCGGCTCGCTGGGCAGCAACGCCAGCAGCGCCGTCGAAGAGATGATGCGCATCACGGCCTGGGCCGACCAGCAATTCTCGGGCATTCACCCCGGCATCTTCTTCGACCTGCAGAAGTACTATCCCGCCGCCTGGCAGCTGTTTCTGGTCCATAAAAACACCTTCATCCTTGACCAGATAACCAAGAACCTGCGCCGCGGAATGGCCGAAGGCCTCTACCGCTCCGACTTGGACGTGGAAGTGCTGTCCCGCATGCACCTCGGCCAGATAGACCTGCTGCTCAACCCCGACATCTACCCACCCGCTCAGTTTAATCCGGCCCGCCTGCGCCGCGTGTTCGACGAGCATTTCCTGCTGGGTGTGGCCACGCTGAAGGGCCACAAGCTCATCAACCAGTACCGTCAGGTGACGGAAGAAGAATAACCACCCGCACTTACCCCGCTTACCCCTCCTCTCTTTTTGCTGCTTATGAAAAAGCTGTTTTCATTGAAGCTGCTGCTCGCAACCGCCCTGCTGGGCGCTGGCCCGCAGGAGCTTGCTGCCCAGAACACCCCGCCCGCCCTGCCGCAGGCCCCGCCGAACGGCGGCACCATGGCCCTGAGCCTGCCCCAGGCTGTGGACTATGCTATCAAGAACAAGTCGAGCCTGCTGGCCACCCGCCTCGGCGAGCAGACGGCCCGGGCCCGGGTGGGTGAAATCAAGTCGGCCGGCCTTCCGCAGGTGAACGTGAGCGCCAACGTGGCCGACAACTTTAAGCTGCAGAAGTCGCTGGTTAGTTTCCCCGTGACGCAAACCGTGCTGACCTCGGGCGACATCAACCGCGCCAATACGGGGGAGCAGGCGGTATTGGGCACCCAAAGCCTGAGCCTGCCGCCCCAGCCTTTTGCCTTCGGCCTGCAGTATGCCGGCTCGGCCACGGCCTCGGTGTCGCAGCTGCTCTTCGACGGCTCCTACCTCATTGGCCTCAAGGCTGCTAAGGTGTACGAAGACCTCGCCAAGAAGCAGACCCAGCAGGCCGAAATCGACGTGGTGGAGCAGGTGAGCAAAGCCTACTACAGCACGCTGGTGGCCCGCTCGCGCCTGGCCCTGCTGGGCCGCAACGTGCAGCGCCTCGACACGGTGCTGCGCCAGACCAACTCCGTCTTCAAAGCCGGCTTTGCCGAGAAGCTCGACGTGGACCGCCTGCGCGTGCAGCTCAACAACCTGAAGGTGGAGCAGCAGAAAGCCCAGCGCCTCACCGACCTGAGCCTGGCCTTGCTCAAGTTCCAGATGGGCCTGCCCCAGAACCAGAACATTGTGCTGACCGACTCGCTCGGCGCCGCCGTGGTGGACGCCGGCGCCCTGCGCAACAGCCTGGGAGCCGCCAGCTTCAGCCAGGGCGGTGGGGTCGACGGCGCTTCGAGCCTGCCGGCTCAGCCCGCTACCACGCCCGGCACGGGCAACGCCGCCGAGCAAAACCGCCAGGACCAGCAGACGGCCCTCAGCGGCGGCCGACCCACGCAGGTGGCCGCGGCCATCAACTACAATAACCGCATTGAATTTTCGGCCCTCGAAACCCAGCAGGCCCTGGCTGGCCTTGACCTGCGCAACCGCCGCGCCGGCGCCTACCCCCGCCTGCTGCTGACCGGTGCCTACGGCTTCTCCGGCTCGGGCAAAACGGCCGGCGACTTGTTCGCTTTCCGCGGGCCCGACTCCCGCTCGGCTAATGGATTTCCCGACCAGAACTGGTTTGGCTTCGGCAACGTGGGCCTGAGCCTGCAGATACCGGTGTTCGACGGCTTCCGCCGCAAGTACCTGGTGCAGCAGTCGCGCATTCAGCAGGAAAGCATTGAGCGCGGCTTCGAAACCCTGCGCCAGAGCATCGACATGCAGGACGCCCAGAGCCGGGCGGCCCTCGTGAATGCCCTCGACGTGCTCGACAACCAGAAAGCCAACCTTGACCTGGCTGCCGACGTGGCCCGTGTTACCCGCGTGAAGTTCAACGCCGGCGTCGGCTCCAACCTGGAGGTTATCAATGCCGAAACTGAGCTGCGCACTGCCCAAACCAACTACTACGGCGCCATCTACGACGTGCTGGTGGCCAAGGTAGACCGCGACAAGGCCACCGGCCAGCTGTACAACCAAGTGAAAAAATAACGAGTAGGGGCGGGGCTTGCCTCCGCCCGGCGCCCGGCGCCGCTCGATGAATTTGTTTACCCCGGCTGGGGGCAAGCCCCGGCCCTGCGCTCAAAACACCCGCTTCTCATGCGTTTCTATAAAACCCAACCCGCCGCGCTGTTCATCGCCGGTACCCTGCTGCTGGCTTCGTGCGGTGGCTCCAAAGACCCCAAGGCCGAGCTGGCTGAGCTGAAAAAAGAGCAGGCCGCCAACCAGGCCAAGATTGCCGAGCTTGAAGCCAAAGCCGGGGCCGGTGCAAAGCCCGCCGATGTGGCTACTCCCGTGTCGGTGCTGAACGTGCAGCCCGAAAGCTTCAAGAGCTACCTCGAAGTGCAGGGCCGCGTCGACTTCGACCAGAATGCTACGGTAGGCTCCCGCGCCGCCGGCACCCTGACCAGCCTGCGCGTGCAGCGCGGCGACCGGGTGAGCAAAGGCCAGGTGCTGGCCACCGTGGATGCCTCCATCCTCGACGCCAGCATTGCCGAGCTACGCACCCGCATGGACCTGGCCAAAACTGTGTACGAAAAGCAGAAAGGCCTGTGGGACCAGCAAATCGGTACTGAAGTGCAGTACCTGCAAGCCAAGAATAACTACGAAGCCCTGCAGCGCAACCTGGCCACGCTCAACCAGCAGCGCGCCCTCTATAACGTAGTAGCGCCCTTCAGCGGCACTGTTGATGAGGTGCTGCCCAAGCTGGGCGAGGTGACCGCCCCCGGTGCGCCGGTGGTGCGCCTGACCAGCGGCACGGGCGGCAAAATCCTGGCTGACGTGTCGGAAGCCTACGGCAACAGCATCAAGGCCGGTGACCAGGCCTTGGTAACCATTCCCGACCTGGGCGGCGAGGAAATTCCTGCCACCGTGCGCGTCGTGAGCCGGGCCATCAATGCCACCAGCCGCACCTTCACCGTGGAGCTGCGCCTACAGGGCGCCAAGGCCGCCAGCCTGCGCCCGAACATGGTGGCTACCGTACGCATTCTCAACTACAACCGCGCCAACGCCACGGTTATCCCTGTGGACCTGGTGCAGAAAGATGAGCAGAACAGCTACGTGTTTGTGGTAGGCCAGGACGGTGGCAAAACCGTAGCCAAGAAGCGCGTTATCCAAACCGGCACCACCTACAATGGCAAGGTTGAGGTAACCAGCGGCCTTTCCAACAACGACCAGGTGATTTCGGCCGGTTACCAGAACCTGAACGAAGGGCAGACGGTGACTGTGGCCAAAAGCTAGCCGCCGGCTACCAGCCGCTAGCTACCCTTTCCGCTTTTTCACTCGAAAAAAGTTATGCAAGATTTAGAAAAGGAATTTGGCCCGACCAGTTGGTCCATCAACAACAAAACCAGCATCTACATCATCACGGTGCTGCTGTGCGTGGCGGGAATTTTTGCCTACATCAAGCTGGGCAAAGAGAAATTCCCCGACATCGTTATTCCGCGCATCATCGTGGCCACGGTGTACCCCGGCACTTCGCCGGCCGACATTGAGAACCTGGTGACGCGCCAGCTTGAAAAGGAAATCAAGGGCGTGAACGGGGTAAAGAAAATCAACTCTACCTCGAACCAGGACTACTGTATTCTTGACGTGGAGTTTAACTCCGGCGTCGACGTGCAGTACGCCAAGCAGCTCATCAAGGACGCCGTCGACAAGGCCGGCACCGAGCTGCCCAACGACCTGCCCGCCGCACCCACGGTGAAGGAGATTAATATCTCCGAGCAGCCCATCATGTACGTCAACCTCAGCGGCAACCTGCCCGCGGTGCAGCTCAAAAAGTACGCCGACGACTTCCAGGACAAGATTGAGGCCCTGCCCGAAATCACCCGGGTCGACATAATCGGTGCCCTTGACCAGCAGGTGAACGTCGACGTGGACCTGAACAAGCTGCGTGCCTCGCGCCTGGGCTTCTCCGACATCTCGCGCGCTATTGGCGGCGAAAACCTCACCATCTCGGGCGGCTCCATCGATGTGGGCAACCAGAAGCGTGCCGTGCGCGTGGCTGGCCAGTACGCCCGCGCTGAGGACATTGCCGACATCCAGGTGAAAAACCTCAACGGTGCCGCCGTGCGCCTCGGCGACATTGCCACCGTGGAAGACGGCTTTAAGGACCGCGAAAGCTATGCCCGCCTCGACGGCAAGCCTGCCATTACCCTGAACGTGGTGAAGCGCCAGGGCGAAAACCTGATTGATGCTTCTGACAAAATCAAGGCCCTGGTAAAGGAGTCGGAAAAGACCCTGCCCAAGGAGCTGAAGATTACCATTACCGGCGACACCTCGAACGACACCCGGGTGACGCTGCACGACCTCATCAACACCATCATTATCGGCTTCCTGCTGGTAACGGCCATCCTGCTGTTCTTTATGGGCACCACCAACGCCATGTTCGTGGGGCTGTCGGTGCCGATTTCGATGTTCCTGGCTTTCCTCATCATCCCGGGATTCGACTTCTCGCTGAACATGATTGTGCTCTTCGCCTTCCTGCTGGCGCTGGGCATTGTGGTCGATGACGCCATTGTGGTAATTGAAAACACCCACCGCCTGCTGCACGAGCACCCCAACCTGAGCACCGAAAAGGCCGCCAAGTTTGCGGCCGGTGAGGTATTTGTGCCCGTACTCGCCGGTACGCTGACGACGGTGGCGCCCTTCGTGCCGCTCATGTTTTGGCCGGGCATCGTGGGCTCGTTCATGTACTACCTACCCGTGACGCTCATCATCACGCTGATGTCGTCGCTGGTGGTGGCCTTCATCATGAACCCAGTGTTTGCCGTGAGCTTTATGCAGCGCGAAGAGCATTTTGAAGAAGACCTGCACAGCAAGCCCAAGCTGACCCGCGGCTTCGTCATCACCATGGTGGTGCTGGTAGCACTGGGCATTCTGTTCAACGTGACGGCCATGGGCAGCACGCCCGAAGTAGGTGCCGATGGCAAAGCCGTGGGCCTGTTGGGCCACTTCCTGGGCAACATCTGCCTGGCCCTGGCCGCCTTCATCGCCCTCGACAAGTTTGTGCTGGTGAAGATGATTGCCTGGTTCCAGACCAAGGCCCTCCCCAAATTCCAGAATGGCTACGCCAACCTGGTGCGTTGGGCCATCGGCCACCCGACGCTGGTGATGATTGGCGTAGTAGCGCTGTTCATCGGCTCGTTTGTGGCCGTAGGCATGCGCGGGCCCAAGGTTGACTTCTTCCCCAAAGGCGACCCCAAGTTCATCTACACCTACCTGCGCATGCCCGTCGGCACCCGCGTCGAGGTAACTGACTCGGTTACCCGCATCCTGGAGCAGCGCATCTACGGCGTGATTGGCCGCAACAACCCCGACGTGGAATCGGTGATTACCAACGTGGCCATTGGCGCCGGCGACCCCACCGAGGCCACGGCTTCGGGCGTGTCGCAGTCGCACCTGGGCAAGGTAGGTGTGGCCTTCAAAGAGCTGAGCGAGCGTAAAGGGCAGGCTACCCACCTCTACATGGATAAAATCCGCGAAGTGGTGAAGGGAATTCCCGGTGCCGAAGTGGCCGTCGACCAGGAGGCCAGTGGCCCGCCCCAGCAGAAGCCCATTGCCATTCAGGTGCTCGGCGACGACTACCCCACGCTGGCCAAGCTCTCGAAGAAAGTAGAGCGCTACGTCGACTCGCTGCACATTGCCGGCATCGAAGACCTGCGCTCTAACCTGGAAGACCGCAACCCGGAAATTGCCGTGAACATCGACCGTACCCGCGCCAACCGCGAAGGCATCAGCACCGGCCAGATTGGCTTGGAAGTCCGCACCGCCATCTATGGCTCGGAGGCCAGCAAGTTCAAGACGGCCAACGACGAATACCCCATTCAGGTGCGCTACGCCAAGCCCTACCGCGAAGACGTAGACGCCGTGGTGAATGCGCCGCTGACTTTCCGCGACGCCACTGGCCAGGTGCGCCAGGTGCCCATCTCGGCCATTGCCGATGTGAGCTACGGCACTACCTACGGCGGCATCAAGCGCAAAGACACCAAGCGCGTTATCACCATCAGCTCCAACGTGCTGGGTGGCTTCACCGGCCCCGATGTGGCTGCTCAGGTAAAGCAGGCTCTGAAGGCTTTCCCCACGCCTCCCGGCTACACCATCAAGATGGGCGGCGCCGAGGAAGACCAGAAGGAAACCACCGACTTCCTGCCACTGGCCGGCCTGGGTGCTCTGGCCCTCATCTTCCTCATCCTGGTTACGCAGTTCAACTCGTTCAGCAAACCGGTGATTATCCTCTCCGAGGTACTGTTCTCGATTGCGGGCGTGTTCTGGGGCCTGGCTATCACGGGCATGAACGTCAGCATCGTGATGACGGGCGTGGGCATCATCGCCCTGGCCGGCATCGTGGTGAAGAACGGGATTCTGCTGGTCGAATTCACCGACATCCTTCGCTCGCAGGGCATGCCGCTACGTGAGGCCATCATCCTGGCCGGCCGGACCCGCCTCAACCCGGTAATCCTAACGGCCACGGCCGCCACGCTGGGCCTGATTCCCCTGGCCATCGGCCTGAACATCGACTTCTACGAGCTGTTCGCCTCCGGCGACCCCCACTTCTTCATCGGCGGGGAGTCGGTGACCTTCTGGGGCCCCCTGGCCTGGACCATCATCTTCGGTCTGGTGTTCGCCACGGCCATCACGCTGCTGGTAGTGCCGGTGATGTATCTGCTCAGCGAAACGCTGAAAGGAAAAATTTCCGGAAAAAATCCGGATACCATTGCAACCAATCAGTCAGAGGCGGGCTCTGAAGAAGTGAAGGCCCACGAACCGGCTGTACTGGCTTAGTCAACTAACTCGTTACAGCTGCCTGTTGGCCAAGTGTATAGCAAGCCAGCAGGCAGCTACGAGTAGTACACAGCCCACCAAACCAAGCCTGCCTTTTTCGCAAAAAATTATGTACGTATCCACCACTACCGCCCCGGCCACTGCTTCTATCGAACAGCAAGTGTTTCGCATCATCAGCAAGCGCAAAGCCATCCGCGCCTCCCGCGTCCGCAAAACGGCGAGCCTGGCCCGCGACCTGCGCTTCGACACCGTCGACGTGGTTGACATCATCCTGGAGCTGGAGCGCAACTTCCACATCACCATTCCCGACGAGGTGCCGCTCTACACCGTGGGCGACTTCGTGCGCTACGTGCGTGACCATGCTGCTGCTGCTTAGTCCCAAGGTGCGTGTTAAGCCAGTTATCCTCTAGAAGACATTACTAAAAAGCAATAAAAAAGCCCCGGCAGCTAGTGCCGGGGCTTTTTTTATTGCGGTGAGGCGAAGCTAGCGCACGTTGCCACCGCTGTCGAGGCTGCCGGCGTCACTGGCGTTGCGACTGCCTTCCCAGGTCCGCACCGTTGCTCCATGCGTGGTGTCGGTGGGGGTAGCGTCGGGGCCCGCTTCGTGTACGGGGCGGGAACTGCTGCTCTCCGGCGAGCCCAGCCCCGGGTCGGTGTTGGATGCTGCGGACGGGTTGGAGGGCAGGTCGGTAGTGCCCGCATTCTTGGCCGATTCAGCCGCCGGCTGAGCCTGGGTTGAAGAAGGTGACGATGGGGGAGTATTCATAGCCGCGGCGGCCTGCTCGGCGGCGGCTTTGTGACCGGCATCAACGGAGCTGGGCGCCAGGGCCGGGCGAGTCATTTCCCACTCGTGGAACCGGTCAAGCTCTGTTTTAAGCGTAGTCGAGAACCATGCTACTAGGGCTACGTCATCGAGCAGACCTAGCACTGGAATGAAGTCGGGAATGACGTCGATGGGGCTGAGAAAGTAGATAAGCACCGCCACGGCCGCCAACACGGTAGCCGTGGGCACGCCTGTGTACTCGCCCGACATCGAAGCGCGGATAAGGCGAAACAGCGTTTGCAGGGTTTCCCAGGCTTCGTGGGCCAGGGTGCCCACTTCGTTCTTTTCGCTGGCCTTGCGGTAGGCATCGGTCAGCAGCTGCTTCATGCGCGTGGGCTGGCGGATGTAGCCTTCGGCTTTGCTCAGGAATTTCTTGAAAAATACGGAGCTGGCAACGTCGTTGCCGTTAGGCGGGTTTTGCTGGTTCTGAGACACGGGAGTAGGGAAAAAGCCGGGGTGAAGGTAATAAGCTGACGCAAACGGCCGGCTACCTGCTTACAGATACTGCCTTTGCCAGCGCAAAGTTTTCATCAAAAAGCCCGTCCTGCGGAGCAAGACGGGCTTTGAGAGACTAAAATCGTAAGGCAGCTGCCGGCGCCTATTCAAAAACCTTCACTACGAAAACGTAATCCTGCAGCTTTTTAAGCTGTTGGGGGCGGGCGTTGCCGGCCAGCTGGTTGGTTTTGGGCAGGTGATACGGCGCGGCCGGCTGCGTGCCTTTCAGCGAATCAACCAGGCGCACCAGGTACGACGACTTGGTGGCAAAGGCGGCGCTCTGCACGTCGTTTTGGCGGCCGCTCACGACGCCAATGAGGTTGCCTTTCTCGTCCAGCAGCGGGCCGCCGGAGTTGCCGGGGTTCACCGGGATGCTGATTTGGTAGAAGGCCGTGTCACCCTCGAAGCCGGAGCGGGCGCTCAGGGCGCCTTCGCCGTACACCACGTCTTCGCGCGGGTAGCCCAGGGTGAACACCCGCTCGCCCAGGTCGGCCTGCCCGGCCTTGAAGGTGTAGGGCAGGCGGCCGAAGCCAGCAAAGTTTTTGTCGGTAATGCGCAGGATGGCCAGGTCATGGGCCACGTCGGAATACACCGGCTCGGCGTGGTAGCGCTGCTGGTCGCGGCCTTCAATCAGCAGGGAGTCGGCCCCCTGGATAACGTGGTAGCTGGTCACCAGGTAGCCCTCAGCTGTCAGGGCGAAGCCCGTGCCGCTGAACTTGCCGTTGTTGACGGGCGGTAGCGGCGTCGTGCCAATCTGGTTGATGGTGCGCGAGAGCACGCGCTGGTTGTTCTTAAGCTTGTCGACCTCGCGCCGCAGGGCCGTGTAGCCGTACATCGAAGGCTGGGTTTTGGCGGCCCGCCACCACTCCAGGCCCAGCAGCGAAGTGAACACCGCCAGCACGGCTACCGAAGCGGCCACGCCGATAGTAGCCCGGTGCCCGTTCCAGAAGTTGCGGAGCCGGCGCTCGGTGCGCGAGATGCGCAGCATGGGGTTCACAGAATGGGTAAGCTTCGTCTCTGTCGCTTCGTTTGCGGGCTCAGGCGCAGCATCGGCCGCCAGCATGGCCGCGTGCAGGCTGCGCAGCTTCTGCCGGGTGGCTTGCCGTTGGCCCAGTGCTTTCAGAGTGCCCGTCAGCTCGGTATAGTCGGCGTAGCGCAGGGCCAGCGTGGGGTCGGCGGCCAGGCGTGCTTCCAGGTCGGCCCGGGCGGGCGCGGCCAGCTCACCCCGGTCGTAAGCTTCAAATAAGGCGTAGTAATCGGCTTCCGTTCTCATAGTCAACGTTCCTGAGCGGCCTTCAGCGGGTTTCTTCTTCCTTGTAGTGGGCGAAAAACAGCTTCTTCAGGCGCACCAGGCACTTGTATTTCTGGTTTTTGGCATTGTCGGCGTTGGTGTAGCCAAACTCCGCCGTTAAGTCCTGCATCGACTTGTCGAGCAGGTAAAATCCTTCCAAAAGCGAACGGCAGGGTTCCCCGAGATGGTTCAAGGCCTCGCTCATGGTGGCGAAACGGCGGTCTTGCTCCTCGGCGGCCAGCAGGTCGTCCTCGGCCCCGGTATGGAGGTAGGGGCCGTGCTCCTCATCATCCAGCAGGCGCACGCCGAAGCGGCTTTTGCTGGTGAGGCGCTTCAACCACAGACGGCGGCACACGGCGTAGAGGTAGGTCTTAATCTGGCAGCTGAGCTCCAGCGAGCCTTCGCGCACCTTTTCATAAAACACCATCACGCCCTCCTGATACACGTCCTGGGCATCGTCTTCGGAGCCGCTGTTCTGCAGCACAAAGTGCGATACCATAGGCCAGTGTAAGCGGTAGAGGTAGGCCAGGGCCCGCTCATCGCCGCTACGGATAGCAGCAATCAGCGCGTCGTCGGTAGTCAAAGAAGAAGAAAGGTTACCCTTGCTCATTCACTTTGGTTTTTAATACCGGCCCGGGCTCTAAGTAACCCGGTCAAAATTTTTTTTTCTTAGCCGGGTTACCTTTTTTCAAAGCCCGGATAAAGGGCGCTTTTTAGTTAAACCCAATTTCAAACTTACCCCAAAATGAACAACCTGTTCAAAGTTGCTGCCCTGGGCCTGGCCCTGACCGCTGGTCTGACCTCTTGCGAAACCAAGAAGACCGAAGAGACCACCGTTGAGGCTCCTGCTACGGAAACCACCACCACCGAGACCACGACCACCGCTCCCGCTGACAGCGCTGCTATGGCTGCTCCCGCTGCTGGTGCCGAAGGCACGACGGCTGCTCCTGCTGCTGGCACCGAAGGTGCTGCTACCACGGCTCCCGCTGCTGGTTCTACCACCACCACGACCACCGAGGTTAAGTAATTCGCCGCTGGCCTAGCGCCAGCAGCTGATTCTATACAGCCCGGATTTCCTTAGGGAAGTCCGGGCTGTTTTTTTTGTGCTGATGTGCTGATGTGCTGATGTGCTGATGTGCTGGGCTCACTATGACACGACTTTTGCCGGTTAGCGTAGCTTTTGCTCACTGCTCACTGCTCACTGCTCACTGCTCACTGCTCACTGCTCACGCCACCAGCGCCAGCAATGCGGCGGCAATGCCGGACCAGGGCTGGTGCAGGTCGAGGGTGACTACCCGCACCGGATGCCCACCTAGGGTGTATTGCACATCTACGGCCTGCGTGGCGGCAGGATAAAGCAAGATGCCTTCCAGGCGCTGCTCCGGTGCCGGAGGCTGGTTCTGCAGGTAGGCGTAGAGCTGGTACAAGTGCGGGGCAATGAGCCGCTGCCGGTCGTAGCGCGGGCGCAGGGCCGCATTATAGTACTTGGTATCGAGAATGATTTTGCGGTCGGCTGCTTCCAGGGTAGTATCGGTAAGCATAGTGGGCAGCAGCGAAAGGTCGTGGCCCTCGGCGGCTTCGGCCTGCCAGGCAATGGTTTCGGCATACACCCGGTAGCGGCGCTGCTCGCGGCGGTAGAAGTTGCGCACAAACTGCTCGAAGATGCGGGCCATCAAAGCTTCGTCGCGCCGGAAATCGGCAAAGCGCCCGCGGCCGGTGGAGGTAGGAGTGGGCAGGGCCAGGTGCCACACCAGTTCGCACAGGTGCAGGATGAAGGCCGCTTCACCGCCCGGACGCTGGCGGCGCAGCTCGCGAAACAGCGGCGGGCCGGGCCGCACATTTCCTGAGCTCACTGGCAGGCGGCGGCGCACCAGGCTCAGCTCGCGGCGCAGCGCTGCGGGTAAGCCGGCGGCTTGTGCCAGTGTAGTCAGCGTTTGAGCCAGCAGCTGGTGCAGCGGCAGCTCCGCGCTAAGCTCATCAAAGGCGCAGATTGCTTGGCCTTGAGGCAGTAGCCCACGGCTAAGTGAGGCTGCCAGCTCGACGCGGCCGCGGAGGCTGGTAAGAGTTTCTTCGTGGGGAACAAAGGCCCGGGGCAGGCCAGTGCGCAGCAGGCGCCGGGTAGCGTGCAGCAGCACCTGGGCCAGAAGCTCGAGCGGCCGGTGAAAGGGCGACGCCTCGCTGGCTTGCAGCACCGCAGGCTCGGGCAGCCGGTTCCAGGCGTAGCAGAGCATGTAGTACAGCGTGGCAAGCGGAATCATAGAGGGGCTTTGGGCGGGCTTAAGCCAGCAGCTTACGCAGCTGGGCCGCGGCCAGTGGCGGCTGCTCGCGCCAGTAGTCGGCCAGGAGCGGGCCTATTTCCTGGGTGTAAATCAGGTGCAGCCATTCCGCCACCGCTTCCGGTTGAGCAGGTGGCTGGCAGAAGTAGCTGTGCCCAATGCGGAAGTCGGGCCCCAGCTCCGGGTCGTCGGCAATAACCTGGTTTAGGGCCAGCAGGCGGCGGCACAACTGTTCGACCAGGCCGGCCGGCACCTGCCGTGCCCGTAGAAACGCCCGGAACTGCTCGCCAAACTGCGGCTGCAGGTCCACAAAGGCAAAGCGGCGGCGCAGAGCATAGTCGAGCGGGCTCAGCGAGCGGTCGGCCAGGTTGAGCGTGCCGATGACGTAGAGGTTGTCGGGCAGAAAGAAGCGCGGCGCCTCCGGCGGGGCGTAGGGCAGGCGCAGGGCATGGGCCGGGCCGCGCTTGTCGGCTTCGAGCAGTAGTAGCAACTCTCCGAATATGCGCGGCACATTGCCCCGGTTTATCTCATCAATCAGCAGAAAGTACGGCCGGTCGGGGTCGGCCGCCGCGTGCTCGGCCAGCAGCGGCAGCGTCCCCGGCACCAGCTGGAAGCGGCCTTCGGCATCGGGGCGAAAGCCTAGGATAAAGTCCTCGTAGCCGTAGCTGGGGTGGAACTGCACCAGCTCGATGCGGCGCTCGTCGCGGGCCCCCATCAGCAGCCAAGCCAGGCGGCGGGCCAGAAAGGTTTTGCCCGTGCCGGGCGGGCCCTGCAGCAGCAGGTTCCGCCGCCGCGCCAAGCCGGCCCGGGCCGCCCGGAGCGTGTCCTCATCAATGAATAGTTCAGCCAGGGCATCAGCTTCAGTGTACGGCCCTGGCTCGTAAGGAGCATTTGGCTCGGCGGCCACCGCAGGTTGAGCCCCGGCTGGTGGCAAAGACCGGGCTGGAGCAGAGGCGCTGGGTTTGCTGTGCCCCGTGTACAGCTCCTCGGCCTGCTGCCGGGCGGCTTCCTCGCCGTCGTGCGCCGAGCCGGGCGTGAGCACCGGCCGCTTGGTGCTGATGGTGAAGTCCAGCTGCTCAAGCACGGCATTGGTGGGGCTGCCCGCAGCCCGGGGCCAGGCGGCGTCAGGGTCGCGCTGGGCCAGGCGGTAAGCCAGCTCGGCCACGGCCCGGGGCGGGTAGCGCCGCCCTTTGTACACCAGCTCATAGACCGTGCTGGGTGGCAGGCGACGCCCCTCGCGGTCAATCTGACGCAGGGCGCGGAGCACCTGCTCGCGGGTAAGCAAGGGAGGGGAGGCGTCGGCAGATGACATGAGCGGTGAGTAAAGCGCAGCTTCGGGCCGCAAGTAGGCAATAAGCAGCCAAGGCTACGAAAAAGTCCCGTAGCGGGCGCTACGGGACTTCTCAAAACTGGTGGGCCGGGGCCCGGTTACGGCCCGCTAGGGCGTGATGGTGAACTTGCGGGTAACGGAATTGTAAGGCCCCGGCAGCACGTTGCCCCGGCGGTCGATGAGCTCAAGCTTGACAGTGTTTTCGCCAGCTGGCAAGCCTTCCATCTGGTAAGGAAGCCACTTGTCGAGGATAAACTCGGTGCCGTTAATGGTGGCCCGGACGTTGTTGCCGCCGGGCTCAAGCACGGTATTCACTAGGTAGAAATCCAGCATGACGCGCTTGCCGTCGGCTCCGGTGTAGGTGTCCTTGGGGCGGCTGTAAAACAAGTGGGGCTGGCTCAGGTCAATATCAAGGGGCTTGGCATTGGCACCCACGTTCACTACGCGCAGGTCGTAGGCTGCCCGGTGCTTGAGGCTTTCGTGGTAGGAGCGCGACAAGAACGACAGCACCACGTGCGAGCCATCAGTCATTGGCTTGGCAAACGTCGTTTCGTAGTGGGCCGTGTAGGGCTCGTTGTCCACAATGTTGTGGATGTGCTGGCCCTTCATGGAGTTGGCCATGTCCGTCATGTGCCGACCGCCGCTCATCTGCGTGAGCTGAAAGTTGCTGACCTGGTAGGCAAACGTGACGGGGCCGCTGGGCAGGGTGGCATTGGCGGGCGGGGTGCTCAGGTGCAGCTGCGCTTCGGGGAACTTAGGCGAGTCGTCGAAGGGAATGAGCCGGATGCCGTTTTTCTCGATGCTCTGCCCCATGATGTTGGTGGGGGTGCTGCTACCGGCTTCGCCGGCCGTGCGGCTCGATTCGCAGCCCAGCAGCAGCGCCAGCGTAAAGGTGGCGCTGCACATCAGCCAAACGGGATATTTCATGAAGCGAAAGCGGGATGGTGAAAAAATATGCCAGTAACGGACGCGGCACCCTGCAGGGTTTTGTATAACTTGCATCATTCCCACCACGGGCCACCCCGTGCCCAAAGTAAACGCAATTTTTGTATGGAAGACCAGCTGTTAGAAGAAATTCCCTCCCTTGACCTTGCCGATTTCCGCTCGGGCGACCCCGAGCGCAAAGCCAAATTTGTAAAAGCCCTCGGCGAAGCCTACCAGAACATTGGCTTCGTTGCCCTGAAAAACCACGGCCTCACCGACGAGCAAACTGCTCAGCTGTACGCCGACGTGCAGTCCTTCTTCAAGCTGCCCGACGAAGCCAAGCAGCGCTATGAAAACCCGGAGCTGGCCGGTCAGCGCGGCTACATCAGCAAAGGGAAAGAGCACGCCAAGGGCCGCAACACCGGCGACCTAAAGGAGTTCTTCCACGTGGGCCAGGAAGTAGAGGACGACAACGACCCCATCAAGAACGAGTACCCGGCCAACATCTGGCCCGAGGAGGTGCCCACCTTCAAGCAAAGCACCTTCACGGCGTACCGGACACTGGAAAACGCGGGCAAAGACGTGCTGCGGGCCATTGCCCTGTACCTGCACCTGCCCGAGAACTACTTCGACGACAAGGTGAAGCACGGCAACAGCATCCTGCGCCCTATTCACTACTTCCCCATCGAAGACCCGGATGCCGTGCCCCAGGACGCGGTACGCGCCGCCGAGCACGGCGACATCAACCTCATTACGCTGCTGATGGGCGCCAGCGCCGACGGCCTGCAGGTGAAGCGCCGCGACGGCAAGTGGATTCCCATCACGGCCCTGCCCGACCAGATTGTGGTGAACGTGGGCGACATGCTGCAGCGCCTCACCAACGGCGTGCTGAAAAGCACTATCCACCGCGTGGTGAATCCGCCCCGCGAGAAAATGAACACCTCGCGCTTCAGCATTCCCTTCTTCATGCACCCTCGCTCCGAAATGAGCCTGGCGGCGCTGGAGCACTGCGTGACGCCCGACAATCCCAAGAAAGAAGCCGACATCACCGCCGGCGAATTCCTCAACGAGCGTCTGATTGAGCTTGGCTTGAAGAAGAAGTAAGCGAGTAGGGGTGAGGGCGTACCTGTAAGGCTTGCCCCCTCCCGTCGTTGAGCGAAGGGCGCTGGCCGCTCCTCGCTGAGCGAGTTAACCAATAGCCGTTCATACGGCGGGCAGGGGCAAGCCCTGCCCCTACCGCTATGCAGCCAATAAGCCCCGCACCCACCGAAGTTTTCCTCACGCCGCCTCCGCGGCGCTCCGGAAAGCGTACCCGGCAGGTGCGGGGCATTATTTTTTTGAAGGACGTAGCCGTGCTGGCCCTGACGGCCTTCGGCGGGCCGCAGGCGCACCTGGCCATGATGTTTCGGCTGCTGGTGGACAAGCGCCGCTACATCACGGCGGCTGAGCTGTTGGAGCTACAGGCACTGTGCTCCCTGCTGCCCGGGCCTACATCTACACAGACCATTACCGTTATCGGGTTTCGCCTGGGCGGGCCCAATCTGGCCTACCTGACCTTGCTGGTGTGGGCTGCGCCGGCCGTCACGCTCATGACCGTGGCCGGGCTCACCCTGAGCCAGCTCGACCCGGTGCACCTGTCTCATCTGGTGCAGTTTGTGCAGCCGGTGGCCGTGGGCTTCGTGGCCTTTTCGGCCTACCGCATTGCCGAAAAGGTCATTCAAACCAAAACCTCGGTAGCGCTGACGGTAGCCTCAGCCATGCTGGCCTACTTTTTCCAGCTGCCTTGGATGCTGCCGCTGCTGCTGCTGGCCGGTGGGGCCGTTACCACAGTGCGGTACCGCCGCCACGCCATTGTGCAGGAGAAAAAGCCTCTGCGCGTGGAGTGGGCCAACTTTTTGCTTTGGTTGGGCATTCTGGTAGGTGCGGCGGTGCTGGGCTCTTACACCAAGTTGCTGCCGGTGCGCCTGTTCGAAAACTTTTACCGCAACGGCTCCTTGGTGTTTGGAGGCGGGCAGGTGCTGGCCCCGCTGCTTTACGCTGAGTTTGTTGAGTTTAAGCACTACCTCAGCGGCCCCGAGTTTTTGTCGGGCCTGGGGCTGGTGCAGGCCATGCCTGGCCCCAACTTTTCGGTGGCGGCCTACATTGGAGCGCTGGCTATGCGCCCGGCCGGGGCGGGAGTGGCGGGGCAGCTGCTGGGGGCCGTAGTGGGCGCCACGGCCATTTTTCTGCCGGGCACGCTGCTCATCTTCTTCGTCATTCGCTTCTGGGACCGGCTGCGGCAGTACCGCGTGGTGCAGGCCTCGCTGGAAGGCGTGAATGCCGTGAGTGCCGGGCTGGTATGTGCCGCTACGTTTCTGTTGTATCATCCGCTGCCCGACCGCCTGCTGGCCTTGCCTAATGGCTGGCATATCGGGCCCTACTATGGCGTGCCGCTGAACCCCTTGTTGGTCGGGCTGACCTTTTTGCTGCTGCTGTGGGAAAAGGTGCCTTCGGTGGTTATTATCGGCGCCGCATTGGTAGCAGGCGCGGTGCTTGCCTGAAATAGTGCGGGCTGACACCCAGCGCAGCGTATTCGCGTAAAGAAGCACGGGGCGCTACTGCCTCGCGTATTACTCCGTGTCATGGCCAAGAAACCCGTCAAACCCAAACAGAAAGCCGCAGACCCCAACAAGAAGGCGCGGGTACACAAGGAGCTGGAAGGCTTCGAAATCGGCGTTAATCCTTTGGGTGAAATCACCTCCAATTACAGCATCGAGCAGATTAACCAGTTCCTGGGCCGCCACGTGCGCGATAAGAAGCTAGTGGACCGCGCCGGACAGTTTGGCGAAAAGCCCGCGCCGGGCGAAACCGAGGATGAGGCCTTTCCCATCGAGGACGGCCACCACGAGCCCGAGCCAGAAGAAAGCGAGGAAGAGTTTATGAAGCGCACCAGCCGCGAGGCCAAGCGCAAAAAAGACGTGGCCGACCCCGCCAGCGAGGCTGCCGAAACCCGCGGCGAGCTGCCCACGGATTAGACGCTACCGGAGCACTGCCAGCCGCTGGGAGGATGAGAAAGCAGTACCGTAGAATTTGCCGCATGGGTCTACTTTTGCGGCAAACCTTCTAAACGCTTTCCAGCCCATGAACTCCCACGAAATAGACTACCGCATTCTTGGCGGCGACATTCAGGTACTCGAAGTTGAGCTCGACCCCAACGAAACCGTGATAGCCGAAGCCGGCGCCATGGTGTACATGGAAGAAGCCATTGCGTTCGAAACCAAGATGGGCGACGGCTCCGAGCCCGACCAGGGCTTTATGGGCAAGCTGTTCTCGGCCGGTACCCGGCTGATTACGGGTGAGTCGCTGTTTATGACCCATTTCACGCACCGCGGCGGCTACGGCAAAAGCCGGGTGGCTTTCTCGGCGCCCTACCCGGGTACCATCATTCCCATCGACCTGCGCGAGCTGCCGGCGGGCCTGATTGTGCAGAAAGACGGCTTTTTGGCAGCGGCGCGCGGCACCAAAATCAGCCTGCACTTCAACCAGAAGTTTGGCGCCGGCTTGTTCGGGGGCGAGGGCTTTATCCTGCAAAAGCTCACCGGCGACGGCAAGGCCTTCGTGCATGCTGGCGGCACCATCATCGAAAAGCGCCTCAACAACGAGCTGCTGCGCGTCGATACTGGCTGCGTAGTAGCATTTGAGCCCAGCATCGACTTCAGCGTGACGCGGGCCGGTGGCCTGAAATCGATGATATTCGGCGGCGAGGGCCTGCTGCTGGCTACGCTGCGGGGCAGTGGCCGGGTGTGGCTGCAGTCGATGCCCGTGAAAAAGCTGATTCAGGCGCTGGCGCCGAATGGCGCCAACGCCCGTAAGGAAAGCGGCGGCATGCTAGGGGGCATATTCGACAGCCTGACCGACGAATAGTCGGAGAGGGGAACAGGCGCTTAACAGCACAAGCGTCGGTTTGATGACTGCTGCATCACCGGGACATCTGCTTCAGCTCAACTCAAGAGCTAGGCAGATGTCTTGATGATGACAACCAGCGCTGCGAAAAAGACAACGACCAGGACAGCCAGCAAACGCAACAGCATTTTGTTGCCGGTGGATTTCGTACTGCTCAGACTATCAGCGCGACGTCGGGAGCTATAAGGTCTCTTGTACGGAGAGACTTTGGTTGCGGAAGACACGAGAGAAGTAAAAGTTTATGCGTTGGGTGGGAATTTTAGGGTAATCAAAAGGTAATACTAACAAAAAATTTATTCCCTAACATAATATTTCGCCAGAAAAATTCAGAACGTCCATAAACCCGGCTTTTTTGCCGATAAACAGGACCAGTCACCAGCTTAAACGGCTGTTTATCCTTTAAGGTAGTGGCTATTGCCCCAAAGCCAGTACGGCTTCCAACACCTCACGCGAATTAAGCAGGCGCGGCACTTTGTACTGACCACCCAGCTTGCCCTGCCCGGCCAGCCAGCGTTCGAACGTGCCGCTGGGCACCGCCCTCACCTGCGGCGGCGCCAAGGCTATGTCGCGGTGGCGTTTGGCATCATAGTCGGAGTTGAGCTGTCGAAGGGAAGTATCGAGCAACTCGCTAAACTTGTCCAGGCTGTTAGGCGGCGTCATAAACTCGATGGCCCACTCGTGCCCTCCGCGGGAGTTTTCGCCGGCCGCAAACCAGACAGGGGCCGCGGTGAAGTCCCGTACTGTGGCTCCGGTAGCCCGGCAGGCCGTGGCAATGCCTGCATCGGCATTTTCAATCACCAGCTCTTCGCCAAACGCATTGATAAAGTGCTTGGTGCGCCCTGTGATACGGATACGGTACGGCGCCAGAGAGGTGAACCGCACCGTGTCGCCCACCAGGTAGCGCCACAGGCCCGCATTGGTGCTGATAACCAGCGCGTAGCTGCGACCCAGCTCAACTTCAGTCAGCGCTACCGGGCGCGGGTCGGCACTTTCCCACTGCTCAACCGGCAGAAACTCGTAGTAAATTCCGTGGTCGAGCAGCAGCAGCAGGTCCTCGGAATCGGGCTGGTCCTGCACGGCGAAGTACCCTTCTGAGGCATTATAGATTTCGAGGTAGCGCATGCGGACATCGGGAATGAGCTGCCGGAACAGCTCGCGGTAGGGCCCAAAGGCTACTGCCCCGTGCAGAAACAGCCGCAGGTGAGGCCACACTTCGCTGATGCTGCCGGCCCCGGCCAGGGCCGTGACGCGGCGCAGCAGCACTATCATCCAGGTCGGTACACCGGCCAGGGTGCGCACGTCCTGGCGGAGCACGTGGCGGGCAATGCGTTCAATCTTTTCTTCCCACTCGGCCAGCAACGCCAGCTGCAGCGGGGGCGTCCGCATCTGCTCAGCCCACCAAGGCAACTGCTGCATGATGACAGCCGACACGTCGCCGGCCCGCGAGCGGGCATCTTCAGGGCGGAAAGGGTTGGGAGTGTGCGTGCCGCCCAGCGACAAGGTTTTGCCAGCCAGCAGGCGCTCCTGGGGGTAAAAGTGCGTGGCCAGGGCCGTCATGTCGCGGCCGGCGCGGTAGTGGCAGTGGTGCAGCGACTCGGCCGTGACGGGCACGTACTTGCTGCGGGCGTTGGTGGTGCCGCTCGACTTGGCAAACCAGCGGGGCTGACCCGGCCACAGCACGTTGGCTTCGCCGCGCAGCACGCGCTCCAGCTCCGGGTAGAGCTGCTCGTAGGTGCTTACCGGCACCCGCTCGGCAAACTCCGCTGCCGTGGGGTTTTCGCCAAAGGCGTAGCGCTGGCCCCACTCGGTGTTGCGCGCCCGGCGCAGCAGCTGCCGCAGCACCCGCGCCTGCACGTCCAGCCCTTCACGGCGGATGTGCTCAATACGGCGCAAGCTACCCGCCTGAACAGCGGCAGTGAGGAGCAGGTCGAACATTTATTGATGTGCTGATTGGTCGATGTGCTGATTTTTTGATGCAATAATGCAGACCAAGAGATACTGGCATTGAGATGAGCGCCGAAACTTTGGAGCTCTTCGCCTTGCTTTCCGCATTAAATGCTGGATACTTCAGTGCCCATCAGCGGGCAGCACTTGAATGGCTCTCAAGCATTAGCACATCAAATAATCAACACATTAGCACATTATCCCCGGTTTCGTTTCAACTCGAAGTTTTTGCCCAGGTACACGCGGCGCACGGTGTCGTCGCTGGCCAGGTCTTCGGCGGTGCCGGCTTTGAGCAGCTTGCCTTCGAAGAGCAGATAAGCGCGGTCCACGATGCCGAGAGTGGCCTGCACGTCGTGGTCGGTGATGAGCACGCCGATGTTGCGGTGCTTGAGCTTGGCCACAATGCCCTGTATTTCCTCGGTGGCAATGGGGTCGACGCCAGCGAAGGGCTCGTCGAGCAGCACAAACTTGGGGTCGACGGCCAGGGCGCGGGCAATTTCGGTGCGGCGCCGCTCGCCGCCACTCAGCACCTTGCCCAGGTTTTTGCGCACGTGGGTGAGGCTGAACTCGGTGAGCAGCTCCTCTACCTTGTTTTTCCAGCTGGCTTTGGGCAGGTCCGACAGCTCTAGCACGGCCAGGATGTTTTCTTCCACGCTCAGGTCGCGGAACACCGAGGCCTCCTGGGCCAGGTAGCCCACGCCGCGCCGGGCCCGCTGGTAAATGGGCATGGCCGTAATTTCTTCTTCGTCGAGGTAAATGCGGCCGGAATTGGGCTTTACCATGCCCACCATCATGTAAAAGCAGGTGGTTTTGCCTGCGCCGTTGGGGCCCAGCAGGCCCACAATCTCGCCCTGCTCCACCTTCACCGACATGTCGTTGACGACGGTGCGGGCCTTGTATTTCTTAACCAGGTTGTCGGCGCGAAGAATCATAAGGGCAAAGGTAAGGTCCGCATCCGCGGCGAAGGCGGCTGACATGAACGGATAAAGCCGAAATTTTATTCGGCTTGCCGACTAATTTGCTTGAAAATTTACGCTACTTTTAGCCCCAGGAACCAAACCCACCTAACATTTCTACACATTTTATGACGGTAAAAACTTTACTCCTTGCGGGTGGTGCGCTGCTTGGTAGCGTATCGGCTGCGTCGGCCAGCGGCTTCCAGGTGTACTTGCCCGGGCAAAAGAGCATCGGCATGGGCGCCACGGGCGTAGGCTTGGCCCTCGACCAGTCGGCGCTGTTCCTGAACCCCGGTGCCCTGGCCATGGTGCGCGCCAATGGCGTGCAGCTGGGCGCCAATGCCACGTTTGCCCGCCTGGCTTTCCGCTCGGCCAATGGCGGCGAGCAGCGCCAGCTCGACAACACGACCGTAACGCCGTTCAACGTGTACGCCAGCTTCGGCCCCGCCGAAGGCAAGTGGCGCGCCGGGGTGGGCGTGTACACGCCTTTTGGCTCGCAGCTGAAGTACCAGGAAGGCTGGGAAGGCCGCTTTAGCCTCACCGAAATCACCTTGCAGTCGATTTACGTGCAGCCCACGGTGAGCTACGCCATTACCGACAAGCTGAGCGTGGGCGCGGGCCTGACCATCCTGGCCTATGGCGCAGTAAATCTGCAGAAGGACATTCCACTGCCTTCGTCCACGGGCCACATCACGCTCGACGGCAAAACCAAAACCGGCTTCGGCGTCAACGCGGGCATTTTCTTCAAGCCCTCGGATAAGCTGAGCATTGGCGTGAGCTACCGCTCGAAGATTGATGCTAAGGTAGAAGGCGGCGACCTCAAGCTGGAAGGCATTCCGAACAACCCGCCGCTTTCCACGCGCTTCACGGCTGACAAGTTCGACGCAACGCTGCCGCTGGTAGCTTCCTACAACATTGGGGTAGGCGTGATGCCCACCGATAAGCTCACGTTGGCTTTCGACGTGAACTTCACCGAGTGGAGCGCCTACCGCAACCTGCAGTTCGACTTCACCAAAGACGGCAACCCGGCTGTGATTGGCGGCAACACGTCGTCGGTATCGAAGCGCAACTACGAAGATGCGCTGACCTTCCGTCTGGGTGGTCAGTACAAGGTGACGGACAACTTCACTGCCCGTCTCGGCGGCGCCTACGACTTCACCCCGGTGCAGGAAGGCTACGCCACGCCCGAGACGCCCGACAACGACCGTCTGATTGGCACGGCCGGCCTGACCTACCAGGTTTCCGAAAACTTCGGCATCGATGCCTCCTTCATGTACCAGCACGTGATGAAGCGCACCCAGACCGAAGGCCAGCTGCTCGACAACGGCACCAGCGACCGGATTGCGGGCACCTACGTCACCAACATCGCCATCCCCGGCATTGGCGTGAACTACAAATTTTAAGCCTCAACCCGTCAGAATCCTACCTGTATGAACTTGTTTTTCAAACGCTCTCTGCCGGCTCTGGCCCTGTTGGGCTTAGTATTCAGCAGCTGCCAGCCCGATATTGACGACCCGAAGTCCAGTGCCGGGCAGGCTGATTTCAGCCGCTACATTGCCGTGGGTAACTCCCTGACGGCCGGCTACGCCGACAACGGCCTTTACCTCGAAGGACAGCAGAATTCTTACCCCTCCATTCTGGCGCAGCAGTTTGCCCAGGTGGGCGGCGGCAACTTCGTGCAGCCCCTGTTCCCGGCCGCTAACAGCAATGGCTCGGGCTATCTGCGTCTTACGGGCTTTACCCCCACGGGCAACCCCATACTAGGGCCAGTAGCGGCTAATGCCGCGGTGGGCCTGGGCCTTGACGGCCGCACGCCTCTGCTGGTGAAATATACCGGCACCGACAACCAAAACCTGGGCGTGCCTGGCATTCGCGTAGCTGACATCACCACCAACGGCTACGGCCTCAACAACCCGGTGGGCTTCAACCCCTACTTCGAGCGCCTGCTGGGTGCCAACGACCCCCGCTCTTACCTTCAGTACGTGCAGGAGCGGGTGCAGACCATCAACCCCACTTTCTTCACCAACTGGCTGGGCAACAACGATGTGCTGGGCTACGCTACCTCGGGTGGCACGGGTACAGGGCTGACGCCGGTGACCGACTTCACCACCAAGTACGAAGCCATTACCGACGCCCTGACGGCGCGCGGGGCTAAAGGTCTGGTGGCTACCATTCCCAGCGTGACCAACGTGCCGCTGTTCACGACGGTATCGACGGCTGCCGTGGGTGCGCAGGTGCGCAGCGCCCCCGTGCCGCAGGCAACGAAGGACCAGCTCACCGTAGGCCTGCAGCTGACGCCGGCCCAGGCCGCCACCATCCGCTTTGGCTTGTTTATCGAAACGACGGGCTCGGGCGGCTCGACCACCGTGCGCGAGGCCACCAACAGCGACCTGCTGCTGCTGCCCGCCAGCTCGGTTATCAACACGCCTTCCACCAATACCAATCCGTTCCCGCGCGGCCTCGGCATTGCCATTTCCGGCCTGACGCCGGCCCAGGCTGCGGGTTTGGCCGTAGCCGCGCCACCGAATCCCCTGTCCAATGCCCTGGTGCTGGACTCGGATGAGGTAACGAGCGTAAACAACCGCACGGCCGAGCTCAACAATGTGATTGTGGCCAATGCCCGTCGCAAAGGCCTGGCCGTGTTCGATGCCAATACCTTCTTCACCGGCATTTCCCGCACGGGCTTGGTTACGAACGCAGTGAGCAACACGACTGGCTTTGTTAGCGGCAACCTGTTCTCGCTGGACGGTGTGCACCCCACGCCCCGCGGCTATGCTGTGGTGGCCAACGAGATGATTAAGGCCATCAATGCGACCTATGGCGCTTCGGTGCCTGGCGTGGATGCCACCAAGTACCGCGGCGTGGTGTTCCCCTAACATTCGGCCCGGTAATTGAAGAAAGTGCCTTCCCGGACAGGGAAGGCACTTTTTTTATGCCCGGCCCCGCTGGCGTACCCGTCCAGGCCAGGGAAACGTAATAATTTCGCCAGTGGCTGCGCTGCTGCGTAAGCCAGTCCTGGCCTTACTTTTCAATTTAACACGCTATGAAAATCCGGAAGCTTACCCTCCTTTGCATCCTGGCCACGGCCACGGTGGTGAGTTGCGACACCGACACCGAAGACCCGGCACCCAACAGCAAAACCCAGCTGCTGACGGCCAGCCCCTGGCGCATCACCTCTTGGACGCGCACTACCGGCTCGGGAGCGCCCGTCGACCAGCTGCCCAGCCAAACCTGTCAGCGCGACGACCGGTACAGCTTCGGCACCAATGGGGTGATGACACGCACTGAGGGCCCCACGGCCTGCGGCAGCGGCAACTCCCAAACCGTGGTGCTGACGGCGCCGTGGAGCTTCAACTCCGCCCAAACCACCCTCACCATTGGCTCGGCCAACATGGGCGCCACTTCCATTCCCTACGAAGTGGTGCGCCTGACCACCGATGTAATGCAGCTGCGCTACACCCGCACCAGCAGCGGCCAGACAGTGGTGGATGATGTGAATTATGCCAACTAGCAGGTAGTGCTTGCAGGTAAGCGAAAAAGGCCCGTGGAATTCCACGGGCCTTTTTCGCTTGTAGGAGAAAAGGGGATGGTAGTGGCTCGACAATTCTCCATAATAATTCTGTGGCGCACACTGGTAATGCAAACGCAGCCATCTACCTTTACCGCCTTGCCTTAATCAACTACCTTTTATCAACACCTTTTTATTGCATCTCTTATGATGAAGCTTTCCGCTCTCTTTTGTGGTCTGACCCTGGCAGCGGCTGTTACTGGCTGTGGCAGCAAGAATGACCCCACGCCGTCGACGCCTGCAGTTTCGGCTAAAACGGCGCTGCTTACAGCCAAGAACTGGCGTTGCACGGCCAGTACCAGTGTGGTGACCTTTTACATAGGGGGCCAAACCACAACAACCTCCCTGGATGGCTACGCACAGTTCCCTAGCTGCCGCCGCGACGACTTTTTGAAGTTCGATGTGGGCGCCAGCGGCGGTACCAACCCCTGGACAGTAGACGAAGGCGCCACCAGGTGCACCAGCACCGGGCCGCAAACGCGCACCGGCACCTGGTCGTTTAACCCCGCCGAAACCCAGATTACCCTGCTGGACCCGACCTCGCCGGTCCGCAACCTGCGCAACCAGGTAGTGGAGGTGCCTGTGCTGACGGCCACTACCTTACAAACCATTATAACGGTGATGGATACGGTCAACACCATTCCCCGAAGAACGGTAGCAACCAACACGTACGCAGCTATTTAAGCGCTGAACGCTCGGCGGTATCATGGAAATGTTGCCAGAGCTTACAGATTAGCGCCTAGAGGAATCGTTTGCTTGAATCAGCCCTGAAAGGTAGCCTTGCGATAGCAGGGCTACCTTTTTTGCACTAGCCGCTGGCTGAAGCTAGCCCGCCAGGTGCGTGGCAATGAGCTGCGCATGGTGGCGGCCGTTTTCAATAAACCAGCGGCTGGTGGCCCGGCCGCCGCACACAGTGCCGGCCACGAACACACCGGGGCGTGTAGTTTCCTGCGTGGCCGGGTTGAACAGCGGGGCGCGGGCTTCATCGTTGGGGTCGGGCTCAATGCCGAGGGCGCCGAGCAGGGTTTCGTCGGGGTGGTAGCCGGTGAGGGCGTACACGTGGCTGGCCGGTACGGTGAGCGGGCCGCTAGGCGTCTGTACTTCTACGGCCTCGGGGCAAATGGCCACGACGCAGGTATTGAAGTGCGCCGTGATGCGGCCTTCGGCAATGCGGTTGAGCAGGTCGGGCCGAATCCAGTACTTCACGCTGGGGCTGACTTCGGGGCCGCGCACGATGAGCGTGACATTGGCCCCGGCTCGGGTGAGCTGCAGCGCGGCCTTGGCGGCCGAGTTCTTGGCTCCAATCACCACCACGGACTGGGTAGCGTGCTGGTAAGGCTCTTTGTAATAGTGGCTGACGTGCGGCAGGTCTTCGCCGGGCACGCCCAGCAGGTTGGGCAGGTCGTAGAAGCCGGTAGCCACCACCACGTTGCGGGTCTGGATTTCGCCCCGGTCGGTTTTCACGGTGAAGCTGCCCTGCTCGCCGCTCAGGCTCAGCACCCGCTCGTGCAGGCGCAGGGTCAGCTTTTCGGCACGGGCCACGCGCTGGTAGTAGTCGAGGGCATCTTCCCGCAGGGGCTTGTAGTGGTTGGTAGGGAAGGGGTAGCCCCCGATTTCCAGCAGCTCGGGCGTGGAGAAAAACTCCATGTTGGTGGGGTAGCCGAGGATGGAATTAACCAGAGCGCCCTTTTCGACAACGGCTACGCGCAGCCCTTTTCGTTGAATTTCGAGGGCACAGGCCAGGCCCACAGGGCCGGCTCCGATAATGAGAGCGTCGAGCATAGGCAGGGTAAGCGAATTGAGTAAAGTAGCGCGAACTTTGTAGCTCGCGTTCCCGCGTTGTTGGTCGAGGTATCGTTCCGCAACGCGAACTACAAAGTTCGCGCTACTCCAATGCGTACCTGTGATTTATGCGGCAGCAGCGATTTCAAGCAGTTGCCTTTCTACTACGAGTTTGAAGGCCAGAAGCTGCAGGGCACTCAGTGCCGCCGCTGCAGCCTGATGTTTCTCGACCCCCAGCCCACCCCGGCCCAGCTGGAGCGGCTCTACGGCAAAGAGTACTTTACCGACCGCCCCAACTACGACCGCACCCAGCAGGACAAGAAGTTTATCGAAGAAGGCCAGCAGCTGGACTTAACCAAGCCCCGGCCCGATAAGTTTGTGGACTACATGCAGGCCCACTACCCTGGCCGCAAGTTTCGCTACCTGGAAGTGGGCTGCGGCCCCGGCTACACCCTCAAGAGCCTGCAGAGCCTGGGCTGGGAAACCCACGGCCTGGAAATTTCCGAGCACGCTGCCGACTTCGCCCGGCGCCAGCTGCACTTGCCCGTGGTGACGGGCAACATCGAAACCACCGAGGACTTCCACGAAAACCAGTTCGACCTTGCCTATATGGGCGACGTGCTGGAGCACCTGCTCTCGCCGGCTGCTACGCTGGCCAAGTTCCACCGCATCCTGGCGCCGGGCGGGCTGCTCGTGCTGGCCCTGCCCGCTACGCTCAACCTGCCCACCGTGCGCCTGGGCTTCGCGGCCTACGGCGTGCTGGGCAAGCAGCGCAAGATGGACATCCCGCCTTATCACCTCTACGAATTCACGCCCAACACCATCCGCAAGCTGCTGGCCAAACAGGGCTTTGAAGTGGTGGACCTGCTGAACCCCGTGAAGCCGCCCACCCATATCCGCCTGGGTGGCAGCATCGTGGAGAAGGTTGGCAAGCTCGCCGGGCAGTACCCGACCTACTACCTCAACAAGCTCACCGGCCGGTTTGGGGATAGGATGTTCGTGGTGGCGCGGAACGAGAAGTAGCCTCACCCCCGGCCAACCCCTCCCCCAAAGGGAGGGGAGCCTAATGATTGAACACAAAAAGGTCTGTTGATTTCTCAACAGACCTTTTTGTGTTAACAAATTATGCAACAGAACAATCGGAACAGGCTCCCCTCCCTTTTGGGGAGGGGCCGGGGGAGGGGTTTACAGCAACTCCGTGCTGCGCTTTACAAACGCCGTCAGGGCTTCGCCCTTCAGCATGTTCTGGGCCAGTAGGGCCAGGTCGAAGGCCTGCTTGGCGAGCTTGCTGCCGGTGTCGCCTTCGGCCTGCAGCACTTTCTGGGCTACGGGGTGGTTGGCGTTCACCGTCACGTCGAACGAGTCGGGGAAGGAGCCGAACATCTGCATGCCGCCCCCGCCGCCGGTGCGCTGCATGTCCTTCATGCGGCGCATAAACTCGTTCTGGGTGATAACCACCGGCGCATCCTGGGGCGAGAGCGGGGCCACCTTCACGTGCATGGCCGGGTTGGCAATGGCGTCGGCAAACAGCGTGGTGAGCTTGTTCTGGTCGTCTTCGCTGAGCACGCTCTCGGTGGTTTCATCTTTTTCGATGAGCTGGCCCACAGTGGCGGCGTCCACGCGCTTGAAAGAGGTTTTTTCCAGCTTCTGCTCCAGCAGGCCGATGAAGTGCGGGTCGAGCACCTGGTCGAAGTTCAGCACGTCGTAGCCACGCTCCTGGGCGGCCGCCACGAAGGCGTGCTGGGCCTCGGCGTCGTTGGTGTAGAGCACCACGGTGCTGTCGTTCTTGTCCTTCTGGTTGGCCTGCACGTGCTCGGTGTACTCGTTCATCGTGAAGAGCTTGCCGTCGACGTTCTTCAGCAGGGCGAAGTCCTTTGCCTTGTCGTAGAACTTGTCGTCCGACAGCATGCCGTACTTCACAAACAGGCCGATGTCGCCCCACTTCTCCTCGTAGGCAGCGCGGTCCTGCTTGAAGAGGCTGCTGAGCTTGTCGGCCACCTTCTTGGTGATGTAGGTGTTGATTTTGCGCACCGCGGCGTCGGCCTGCAGGAAGCTGCGGCTCACGTTCAGCGGAATATCGGGTGAGTCGATGACGCCGTGCAGCAGCATGAGGAACTCGGGCACCACATCCTTCACCTCATCGGTGATGAACACCTGCCGCGAGTAGAGCTGAATCTTGTTGCGCTGCAGCTGCAACTCGTCCTTCACCTTGGGGAAGTACAGGATACCCGTAAGGTTGAAGGGGTAGTCCACGTTCAGGTGAATCCAGAACAGGGGCTCGTCCAGGCTCAGCGGGTACAGCTCGTGGTAGAACTTCTTGTAGTCTTCGTCGGTGAGGTCCGAAGGCTGCTTGGTCCAGATGGGCGTGGTCTGGTTGATAACCTCGCCTTCGAACTCAATCTCGATGGGCAGAAACTTGCAGTACTTGGTGAGGATGCCACGCAAGCGGCTGGCTTCCAGAAACTCGTCGGAGTCGGCTGCTACGTGCAGCACCACGTCGGTGCCGCGGTCGGCTTTCTCGGTAGTTTCCAGGGTAAACTCGGTGCTGCCGTCGCACACCCAGTGGGCGCCTTCGGTGTCTTCCTTGTAGCTCTTCGAGAAGATTTCCACGTTGTCGGCCACCATGAAGGCCGAGTAGAAGCCCAGGCCGAACTGCCCGATAATCTGGTCTTTGGCAGCGGCGTCCTTCTCCTTATACTTCTCCACGAACTCGGTGGCGCCGGAGAAGGCAATCTGATTGATGTACTTCTTGATTTCCTCGGCCGTCATGCCCAGGCCGCGGTCCGAGATTGTGATGGTGCGGGCTTCCTTATCCACGCTCACCTTCACTTTCAGCTCGCCCAGCTCGCCCTTGAACTCGCCCAGCTGGCCCAGGCTTTTCAGCTTTTGGGTGGCATCGACGGCATTCGAAACCAGCTCCCGCAGGAAGATTTCGTGGTCAGAGTACAGGAATTTCTTGATGATGGGAAAGATGTTCTCGGTGTGAATCGAGATAGAGCCGGTCTCTTGCATATCGGTGATGAGGTAATGGAGTATGAAGTGAGGAGGTGAATTTTTGTCCGGTTTGGTGGCGCCGCGTGGGCTCATAAGGGCTATTCAATCCTTGTTCCAATGCCAATAAAGTGACAGCTTGGCAGCAGATTGGTAGGGGCAGGGCTTGCCCCTGCCCGTCGTTAAACGATGTTGTTCTGACGGCTGGACAGAGGCAAGCCCTCCGGGTACGACCCTGCCCCTACATCGTTTGGAAGGCAACTCCCGAACATCGTCCCCCGTACCTTCGCGGCTGCAACGCCCGCCCGGCGCTTGCATCTTTGCCTTCCATGCAAGCCTTGCGCATCCATATTGCCCTGCTACTGCTGCTCTGCCTCACGCGGACGCTGCTGCCGGAGGCGTGGGTGCTGGCCTTGCACGGCCACGCTCACACCGAGACCGAGGCTGCCCACGAGCCGGCCTATAAGCACAAGGGCAAGGCGCTGATTAGCACCAAGCACCAGCACTGCGACGTCGAGCATTTCTACGACGTGGCTTTCCAGGCCAGCGTCCCGGTGCTGGTGCCCGGCCCCCGCGTAGCACCTCGCTACGCCCCGGCCCGGCTAGTGCTGGCGGTGTCGGCCGCCAGCGGTCTGCCTACGCCCACCACTGCCCTGCGCGGGCCACCCTGCCGCGCTTAATACCCGCTTTTTCCTGGTATTAACTGGCTTATCCCGCCGGCCTGCGTCGTTGCGGGCCGGGCGGGACGGGCCGCTTTGGCATTGGCTTTATGCACCGCAACTTCTTCTTACTGAATATCCTGCTGGCCGCAGCTGGCACTCCTTTTCCTCTTCTGGCCCAACAGCAGCCCCTAGCCAGAGCGCCGCTGGCCCGGCAGGCTGCTTCGGCCGCCCTCACCGGGCGTGTGCTCGATGCCGCTACCGGCGAGCCCATTCCCGGCGCCACCATACTTTTTGCCGATTTGCGCCAGGGCGCGGCGGCGGGGCCCGACGGCAGCTTCAGCTTCAGCCAGCTGCCGCGCGGGCGCTTTACGGTACAGGTTCGCTCCTTGGGCTACAACACCTGGACGCAGGCCGTGGACACCGGCAGCGGGCAGCCGCTGGAAGTGAAGCTGACCGTGGCCGCCACCGAAATCGGGCAGGTGGTGGTGACGGGCGTGTCGCAGGCCACGGAGCTGCGCCGCTCGCCGGTGCCTACCACTGTGGTAGACCGCACCCGCCTCAACCAGACGGCTTCCACCAATCTCATTGACGCGCTGGCCCACACCCCGGGCCTCAACCAGATTACCACTGGCGCCGGCATCAGCAAGCCCGTGGTGCGAGGGCTGAGCGGCAACCGGGTGGTGACGCTCAACAACGGCGCCAAGCAGGAAGGGCAACAGTGGGGCGATGAGCACGGCGTGGAAATCGACGAATTCAGCATCGACCGGGCCGAGGTTATCAAGGGCCCCGGCTCGCTGCTGTATGGCTCCGACGCCCTGGCCGGGGTTATCAACTTCGTGGCACCCGACCCCGTGGAGCAGGGCCGCATTGTGGGTCAGGCCACGGCCAGCTACCAGACCAACAACCAACAGCAGGGCTATTCCCTGGAAAATGCCGGCAACCTGGGCGGTTTTACCTGGCTGCTGCGCGGCACCCGCAAGCTGGCCGGCAACTATCAGAACCGCTACGACGGCCGCGTGTACAACTCCGGTTTTGGCGAGTGGGACGGCAACGGCTATGTGGGGCTCAACAAACGCTGGGGCTATTCCCACCTCAACTTCAGCTCCTTCAATCAGGAGCTGGGCCTGACTGAGGGCGCCCGCGACGAGGCCACCGGCCGCTTTCTCAAGGACGTGCCCAGCGGCGACAGCACCCTGAGCGTGCCCGTGACCGATGAGGACCTGCGCGGCTACGGGCTGGCCGTGCCCCGCCAGCAGGTCAACCACCTGCGTTTGGGGGTGGATAACAACTTCATTCTGGGCGAGAAGGGTGCCCGCCTCACCCTGCAGGTTAATTACCAGCAGAACCTGCGCCGCGAGTTCGGCAACGTGCTCGACCCGGCCGAAACCTCGCTCTACTTTCAGCTGCGCACCGTCGACTACGCCCTGCGCTACTTCCTGCCCGAGCTGAAGGGCTGGCATGTGACGCTGGGTACCAGCGGCCTGCACCAGCAAAACCGCAACCTGGGCGTCGAATTCCTTATTCCCGAATACCGCCTCAACGAGGGCGGAGTGTTTGGTCTGGTCCGGAAAACCTTCGGCGCCCTCGACCTGAGCGGCGGCCTGCGCTATGACGTGCGCGGCATCATGGCCGAGGCGCTGTACCTCGACGCGGAGGAGCGGCCTACCTCCCCGGACACGCCCAGCGCGGAAACTAAGTTTACCGGCTTCACCAGCACCTTCCGCAGCTACTCCGGCAGCCTGGGCGCGGCTTACAACCTCAGCGAGCAGGTGACGGTGAAGGCCAACCTGGCCCGGGGCTTTCGCGCCCCTAACATCGCCGAACTGGGCTCCAACGGCCAGCACGAGGGTACCATCCGCTACGAAATTGGCCAGCCGGCTCTTAAAGCCGAAACCAGCCTGCAGCTCGACGCCGGCGTGAGCTACGTGACGGACCATATCAAGCTGAGCGTCGACGCCTTCACCAACACCGTCAACGACTACATCTTCCCGCGCCGCCTGCTCAATGCCGCCGGAACCGCCGACTCGCTGAGCCCCGAGGGCAACGGCGTGTACCGCTACGAGCAAGGCCAGGCCCGGCTGATGGGCGGTGAAGTCAGCTTCGACCTGCACCCTCACCCGCTCGACTGGCTGCACTTCGAAAACTCCTTTTCCATGGTGCGGGCCCGGCAGCTCGACCGCCCGGAAGGGGAGACCTACTTGCCCTTCATTCCGGCCGACCGCCTGCAGAGCGAGCTGCGCGTCAACTTCCGCCGTCCCGGCAAGCGCCTCACCAACCCCTACGCCCGCCTGCAGCTCGACCACACCTTTGCCCAGAGCCGCTTTTATTCGGCATTTGATACCGAAACCAGCACCCCGGCCTACACCCTCATCAACGCCGGCCTTGGTACCGACCTGGCCGATGCGAAAGGTCGCACGCTGCTCTCGCTGTTCATCACCGCCAACAACCTGTTCGACGTAGGCTACCAAAGCCACCTGAGCCGCCTCAAGTATGCTGACCTCAACCCGGTGACAGGCCGGCGCGGCGTGTTCAACATGGGCCGCAACGTGAGCGTGAAAGTGGTGGTGCCGCTGAGGTTTAAGTAGTGTTAGCTAATACCTCACCAATAGTAGGACGGTAAAAGTGCGGTCAGAATTAGGCCTGCAATCTTCAGTAACTTTGAAGCCTGATTTTTTAATGGCTGCATGAAACCCTTCTTTCGACTCGTATTCTTACTGTTTATTGCCCTGTCCTCTACCGGACAGACGCGTATTGACCCAAGCTTTCTGGCTCAAAGGATTTATGAACCAGCTAGTGCGACTGCGGCACTTGAATTAAGCAATGGCACCAGGTTGGTATTTGGCGCCATGCACGCCAATCAAATGGATGTACCCGGACTAGTGGCGTACCAACCTAATGGGCAGGTAGATGCTCAATTCCAAGCCAACTTGTCGGCTGGTACGTGGACAGAGATTAAAGGCGCTGCCGAGGCACCTGGTGGAAAAATATGGCTGGTAGCACGCCAAGCTAGTTACGGTGCTAATACCTATTTTGAGCTATTCCGGCTAAATGCAGACGGCAGCCTCGACCTCAATTTTATGCCACAAACAGCAGCTTGGGGCTCGATACGGGCAGTTGCAGCGCAGCCGGATGGGAAAATTGTTGTGGTTGGTTCTCTGCAGAGGCCTGGCAGCACCGGAACGGTTGGTGCCCTGCGTCTCAACGCCGATGGCAGTCTGGATACGGCCTTCAACACTCGATTGGAGAATGTACTTTCCAGCTTATACAGTAACGGAGCGGCGGTAGCACTGCAGCCCGACGGGAAGCTGGTAATGGCTTTTGATACCCGCGCTTTGGTACGAATAAATAGCGACGGCAGCCGCGATACGAGTTTTGCGCCAAGTGACGCTGGTCAAGCGTTGCTGCTTAATACATTCGCAATCGGGTCGTTGGCTCTGCAGCCAGATGGAAAGATACTAGTAGGCGCAGCAACTGGGAACACCAGCTTATTAGCCGGTTCTACACGGTATTTTTTGCGACTCGGCGCCACGGGGATACTCGACAATACTTTTACGCCCAATGGCTGGCTGTGCCCCGAGCGTACGGCCTTTATTGTTCCCACCGTGCAGGTTCGGCCTACGGGACAAATTTTACTAGCAGTAGACCAGGCCTGGAGCAGTCTTTTGCCTGCTTCGCGGCGGTACATCGCGCAACTATTACCGAACGGGGCTTTTGACCCGGCTTGGCAGTTCCCGACCACCTTTTATTTTGCTTCTGATTTTGGCGAGCCGGCTACCAGTGTGCAACTGCTTCCTTCGGGGCAAGTGCTGGTAGCTGGTGGGATGCGGCTTACTAGCTCGGCGTTGAATCTGCCCACTGGGGTACACTTGCTGCAAGGCAGTGGAGCAGTGGTTTCCTCGTTTGCTCCCTTGCTACAAAAGCCGTCTACTGTTGATAGGATAGTGCTGCAGGCGAATGGAAAAATTATTGTGGGAGGTCAGTTCAGCGAGGTAAACGGGGTCGCTACGCGTAACCTCGCTCGTTTGGCCGCCGACGGGAGCATAGACGCTGGTTTCATGGCCCGCTGCCCTTTCGCAACGGAATCGGCCTTAAGCTCTGCTGTTCCTTTACTTAGCTACCCCGACGGCCGTATGCTGATTGGTGGCTTCTTCACACTGCAACATAATGGCCAGCAATACGCCAAATTGGTGCGTTTGCTGGCCAATGGGCGCTTAGACTCCACCTTTGTAAATGGGGTATTTGCTACTGGCTCACCTTACCGTGGAAGCAACCTAAGCAGTGGAGCAATATTTGGCGCCGGTTTGCAGCCTAATGGTAGTATTATCGTTATAGGAATGCCTGGTAGTGGCGCATCATATCAAGGCAGCTCATTTCTGGTGCGTATTACCGATACCGGGCAGCTGGACCCGTCGTTCCAGCCAGCGATACAAGAGCCAACAGCGTTACTGGTGCAGCCAGATGGCCGTTTGCGGGTAGGAACAGAACAGCCTGCGGGTGTAGCCGGCTTGTTGGCCAATGGCAGCTCAGACCCATCATTCGCGCCCGTTATCATGCAGAACGGCACTGCTACGGCTAACATCAACGGGCTGACTACAGCACCCAACGGCAATATCTTAGTAAACGGCGAATTCACCAGCGCCGGGGGAGTGACGACCTCTACCCTTGCCCGTCTTCTACCCAATGGAGCTGTGGACGCAGGGTTTGTAGTAGCACCCAGCACCATCCGAAAAACTTTTTATACTTCCACCGCCGTTTTTGGAATGGCTGTACAACCCAACGGGCGGGTGTTGGTGGGAGGCATGATGGAAGCTGCTGGTTTTGTGGATACTCAGTTCCTACTTCGCTTATTACCCAATGGCGCGCTCGATGTACCGTTTGCACTAGCAACAAAGCCTAATAGAATCGTAGGCAAACTGGTTGTCCAGCCTGATGGCGCCATTCTTTTAAGCGGTAGTTATACCACAGTTGGTACTCAAGCGCACCTGGGCTTGTCCCGGCTGCTCGACCCTGACGTTCTCCAGATAGCCAGTCAGCAGCTTATGTCGAAAACGGCTGCTTGGCCTGTGCCTGCGCATGCCCAACTTCATTTGAGCCTTGATGCCACGGCCCAGCCACAGATGGTCCAACTGCTCGATGTGCTGGGCCGGGAAGTACTACGCCAAACCGCGACGCAACCGGAAATGACCATTGGCACAAGTGCCGTCGCCCCCGGTACCTACCTGCTTCGCGTTGATTATGCTGGCGGCACCGTCACCCGGCGGGTGGTGATTGAGTGAGCCTTAAGTGCGCGTCATTTCTGACGGCGAATATTTAGTAAAACCATTAGCCAAGGAAGCCAAGCTTAACTGAGATGAATTCTCCAGTTAGGCTTGGCTTTTGTGCGGGTATGCCCATGATACTTGCTAGAGTATTAGCTATTTGGTAGAATTGCGAATATTCTACTTCTTCTGCTTGGCAAGCGCTATGATGAACAAATACAGCAGCTTTATGCTGGCAGCTGTGCTGCTGTCGGCCAACGCCCAGGCCCAAAACGTGGGCATCGGCACTACTACTCCCGCCAGCGCGGCGGCCCTTGAAGTCAATGCTTCCGGCAAAGGCTTTCTCCCCCCGCGGGTGGCCAGCGCCGCGGCTATTGCCAACCCCGTGCAGGGCCTCTTGGTGTTTCAAACCAATTCGCCGGCCGGCTATTACTACTACACCGGCACGGCCTGGACGCAGCTCAGCCCGGTGGGTACCGACTGGACCACCACCGGCAATGCTAGTACCACGGCCGGTACCAACTTCCTCGGTACCACCGACGCCCAGGCTCTGGTGGTGAAAACCAACGGCAGCGCTGCCACCAACGAGCGAATGCGGGTGCTGCCCGACGGCCGCGTGGTGGTCAACCGGGCCACGGCCCAGGCTGGGGACCTATTTTCGGCCTATGGAACGGGTTCCAATGGCGCTATCAACAGTACCGCCAATGTCACTGACTTCGCCATTAACGGCTATAGCAGCGGAAATTTTGGTGGTGTTTATGGCGAAAATACCGGGGCGGGGCAGGGCGTGCTCGGCATCAACACCAACATCGGCGTGGGTGTATACGGAACCAATAACAACGCCAATGGCTACGGTGTCTTCGGCTACAACCAAGCCGCAGGCATTGGCCTGGGTGGTCTTTCCACCGGTGGCGTCGCTGTAAACGGCCAGACCAGCAGCAGCACCGCGCCGGGCATTCGCGGCTTCAACCAAAACACCAACGGCACCGGGGTGCTGGCCCTGGGCAATAATATCAGCGCCGGCACTAGTTTGGCCGGCGGCGCGGGCCTGGCTGCCAACGGCACCAGTGTAGGTGCCTATGCCTTGGCTACCAACGCCACCAGTGGCGTCGGCTTGGTCGGCTCCGGCAACGGCATAACTACGTTCAATACCCCCGCCTTCGGGGCGGGAGTGCTGGCCCTGGGCCTCACTTTTGGGACGGTGGGCTATATCACCAGCGCTATAGGCAACGACCGCTGGGGCGGCTATTTCGACTTCCTCAGCAGCAACAATGGCTACTCCTACGTGGGAGGCCGCAGCGGCAATACTGACTACGGCATTCTGTCGGCCGGCACGAAAAGTACCATGGTGCCCGACGACCAGGGCCGCAACCGCGTGATGTACTGCACCGAAGCGCCGGAGGTCTTATTTCAGGACTTTGGCCACGGGCAGCTGCAAAACGGCCGCGCCCACGTCGCCCTCGACCCGCTGCTGGCCCGCAACATCACCATTTCCGAAAAGCACCCGCTGCGCGTCTTTATTCAGCTCGAAGGCGACTGCCGCGGTGTGTACGTAGCCAATAAGTCGGCCGCGGGCTTCGACGTGCTGGAGCTGAACGGCGGCCAATCCAACGTGGCCTTTTCCTGGCAGCTGGTGGCCAACCGCGCCGATGCCACCGATTCTCAGGGCCGGGTCATGAGCGAATACGCCGACGTGCGTTTCCCCATTGGACCTGCCCGCGTAGCCGGGCAGCCGCAAAAAGTGCTGCGCACGGCCGAAGTGCCCTCACCTGCCACTCCGCTACGTACCGCGCGGTAGCCTCAAGCCAATTCCTGCAGTTGGGCCAGCACCCGGCGTACCATGCCGTCGCAGCGCCAGCCCAGGTAGGCGAAAGCATGCTGCGGGGCGAAGTCTTCGAGCTGGGCGCGCAGCCGCTCGCGGGCCCGCAGAAGCCGCACCTTTACGTTGGCTTCGCTAATTTCCAGGCTGGTAGCCGTTTCGGCTACGCTCATTCCCTCTACTTCGCGCAGCACAAACACGGCCCGCAGGTTGGGCGGCAATGCTTGAACGGCGTGTTCGAGTGCTTCGCGCAGCTCGTCGTTCAGGGTCTGGTGCAGGGGTGTGGGGCCGGCCGCCACGAAGGCGTTGGCGGTCAGGCCGGGGGCTTCGAGGTCGACGAAGCGGTGCTGGCGCCGCTGCCCCATCAGGCACTCGTTGAGCAAGATGCGCGTGAGCCAGGTGGCCAGACTGGACCGGCCCTCGTAGCGGGCCAGGTGCTCGTAGGCCTTCACCCAGGCATTTTGCATGGCTTCTTCGGTGGCGTCGGCATCGCCCAGCACGGCCAGGCCCGCCCGGTACAGGCGCTGGTTGTAGCGGCGCATCAGCAGCTCGAATAGCTGCTTTTCACCGGCCAGCACGCGGGCAATGACCTCCATATCGGAAAGCGGGGCATACGGCATGGTGGGAAGGGGGGGAAGCATGGGAATGGATGAGCACGGGCCACTGCCCGCCAGCAATAGATGCAGCCAGCTCCGAAAGGTTACAGCCGAATAAGGCAGAAAAATAAGCTGCCTTCAACCTGTAACCTGCCCCGGCCCGCCAGCATCCAATGTCGACAAATCACTTCATACATCATGCAAACCGCTTCGTATTCTCCCGCCGCAGTCCCCACCGCTTCCGCCGCCCCCGCCACCACGCTGTCAACGGTGGTGCTGGTACTGCGCCTCACCTACGGCCTGGTGCCCATCGTGGCCGGGCTCGACAAGTTCACCAACCTGCTTACCAACTGGGAAAGCATGCTCTCGCCCGGCATGACGGCTATGCTGCCGGTGTCGGCCCACACCTTTATGATGGTAGTTGGCATCATCGAAATCGTGGCCGGCGTGCTGGTGCTGCTGCGCCCCCGTATCGGCGCCTGGGTAGTAATGGGCTGGCTCATTGCCATTGCGCTGACCCTCGTGGCCGGCGGGCACAACTTCGACGTGGCCGTGCGCGACCTGGTAATGGCCGTCGGCGCCTGGACCCTGGCCCGCCTCAGCGCCCGTAGCGCCGCCTAGCCAAAACGATGTAGAAACGCGACCCCTCGCGTCTTCCAGCAGAACGACAAGCCAGGGCAAACCCAGCTCAATGGCACCGTTCTGCCCGGAGAGGCGAGGGGTCTTGTGTTGATATCTATCAGCCTGATTTTCGTAGGCAGCAGCCAGCAGCGTACTTCGCGCCCCATGCTGCTCCTCGACTATCTTTTCTACATCATCCGCGAGTACCGCATGCTCACCTGTCTCGGCCTGGGCGTAGGCGCGGCCGGGCTGCTGGTCTGGTATGGCAAGCTCAGCCCCGGCCAGTATCAGGCTCGGCTATGGCTGGGCCGGGGGCTAAAGCTCCTGCTGCTGCTCACCCTTACCGTGCTATTCTTCGGGCGCGTGCTGAGCCGGGCTTACGTGCTGCGCTACGGCCAGCCCGGCACGGGCGTGGTTATCAGCAGCAGTCCCACCATTGCCACGGTCAACAAGCACCGCGTCATGGCCCGCAAAACCCTGCTCCGCCTGGCCGACGGCCGCAGCTACGAAACCTCGTTCGACGACCAGTCGGCCAACGTGTACGGCGCCAACGAAGGCTGGAACCACCTGGCCCCGCTGCCCGCCACCGGCCAGCCCTTTGCCGTGCGCTACCTGCCCCACCTGCCCTCCAACTTCCTCATCATGGCCGATGACGAAAGCACCGCCTTTGGCCAGCAGGTGCAGTGCCAGCCCCTGCGCCTGCAGTACGCCGAAGCCTACCAGGCCTGGCAGTTCGCCAAAGCCAACCCCGACTACCAGCAGCAGCTCACCCGCTGCCTCGATGCCCTGATTAGCAGCCGCTGCATCCCCGACGACGAGCGGGCCCAGTACCGTGAGCTGCGGAAGCAGGTGCACACGGAACGGCAGTAAGTGCTGATTGGCTGCTGAGTACGCTTATGTGGCCGTGCAAAGGATTACACCTTGGTAAACAGGGTTTGCGGGAAATAGAGTTGCCCTTTCGCCTTCGCCCGTCCCTTTTACAGTACTTTTCGCCCTGCATCCGCCATTTCTCTCGTCCTACAATCGTCCACGAAATCCGTGCAATCCGCTAAAACCGACAAACCCGCGGCTCAAACAACCGGCCTTTTTTCGGCCGTAGTCATCGTCGCCGCCCTCGGCTACTTCGTCGACATCTACGACCTCATCCTCTTCAGCATCGTCCGCGTCGCCAGCCTGAAGGAGCTAGGCGTTACCGCGCCGGAGCAAGTCACCAGCCAGGGCCTGTTTCTGATTAATATGCAGATGGGCGGAATGCTACTCGGCGGCATCCTGTGGGGAATACTGGGCGACCGGCGGGGGCGGCTGTCCGTGCTGTTCGGCTCCATTCTGCTCTACTCCCTGGCCAACCTAGCCAACGGCTTCGTCCAAACCATTGACCAGTACGCCTGGCTACGCCTCGTGGCCGGCATCGGCCTGGCCGGTGAGTTGGGGGCCGGCATCACTCTCGTCAGCGAGAGCCTGCCCAAGGAAAAGCGCGGCTACGGCACCATGATAGTAGCCACCGTGGGCGTGAGCGGCGCCATGCTGGCCTACTGGGTGGGCGAGCAGCTGGGCTGGCGCAACGCCTACTTCGTGGGCGGCGGCCTGGGCCTGGCTCTGCTGCTGCTGCGCGTGAGCGTCATCGAGTCGGGCATGTTCCAGCACGTGCAGGCCCAAGCCGAAGTGCGGCGCGGCGACTTTTTCAGCCTCTTTACCCACGGTCCCCGCCTGAGCCGCTACCTGCGCTGCCTGCTCATCGGCGTGCCGCTGTGGTTTGTCATTGGCATCCTCATCACCCTGGCCCCGGAGTTTGGCCGGGCCATGCAGTTGCAGGGCGAGGTCACCGCCGGCCTCGGTGTGTTCTGGAGTTACTTCGGCCTCGTGTTTGGTGACTTCGCCAGCGGTGCCCTCAGCCAGCTGTGGCGCAGCCGCAACCGTGCCCTCAAGTTCTTCCTCGGTTTCTGCGCCGCGCTGGTGGCCGTGTATCTCTACGGCCTGAAGGGGGCCACGCCCACTACCTTTTATATAGTGTGCTTCGTGCTGGGCGTATCCGTGGGCTTCTGGGCCCTGTTCGTGACCGTGGCCGCCGAGCAGTTTGGTACCAACCTGCGCGCCACCGTGGCCACCACCGCCCCCAACTTCGCCCGCGGTTCGGTGCTGCTGCTGGTGCCGGTATTCCAGTGGCTCACTGGCCCGGCCACCCAGCCCCGCCTGGGTTTGCTCAACGGCGCGGCTGTGCTTGGTGGCGTGTCGCTGCTGGTAGCCTTCTGGGCCGTCAGCACCCTGCCCGAGAGCTACGGCAAAGACCTGGATTATGTAGAAGAGTGATTGGTTGATTCTTTGATGTGCTGATGTGCTGCTGTGCTGATTGGTTGATGTGCTTGCTGATGAGTTGATTGTTTGATAAGCCAGTCAGCGTGCGTTGCTACTCCGGTTGGCTGGGCTGTGGCCATTGGGTGCAAGGCATTTTATTAGATTTTCCTCAAATAATGTTCCCACTCGTGCGTCTGGTCGTTTAAGCTGCGGAAGCAGGAGCAAGCACATCAGCACATCGACACATCAGCACATCAAAAAATCAACCCATCAAGTAATGGCCGCCAAAAACCCGCCCAAGTTCAACCCGCTACACCACTTCGTGCTCACGCCCGCCAGCCTGATAATCATGGGCTACGCCATCCGGCGTTATGCCGATGTAGCTGGCGACGACTCCGAATTCTCGCGGCTGTGGTTTACGGCCATGGTCATCAGCATCATCGTCTTCCTGGCTCTCATCATGATGCGCCAGTTCTATGCTCTGAAGCTGCAGGACCGTATTATACGCCTAGAAGTGCGCCAGCGCTACTTCGAGCTCACCGGGCAGCGCTTCGCCAGCCTGGAAAAGCTGCTTTCCATGCCGCAGATTATCAGCCTGCGCCTGGCCGGCGACGCTGAGCTGCCCGCCCTCGCCCAGGCCGCGGCCAGCGAAAAGCTCAGCCCCAAAGACATCAAAAGCCGTATCAACGACTTTCAGTTCGACGCCCTGCGCGTTTGATTTTATAGTTGTTAGTTGCTCGTTGTCAGTTGTCAGATTGTTCTGACAGCTGCTTTAGTAGAACGAACTGACAACGGACAACTAATAACTGACAACCCAAACCCATGATTCTCTACAACGTTACCAGCAGCATCGACCCCGACGTAGCCGAGGAGTGGCTGGAGTTTATGCGCGACATCCACATGCCCGAGGTGATGGACACCGGCTTTTTCCTGAAAAGCCAGCTCTGCCGCCTGCTCAACGAAGAAGACAACGGCATCACCTACGCCGCCCAGTACTACTGCCTCAGCCTGGAGCAGCTCGAACAGTACCAGGAACTCTGCGCCCCGGCCCTGCGTGCCTCCATGGAATCGCGCTTTGGCGGCAGGTACGTATCCTTCCGCACGGTGCTGGAGGTAGTGGAATAGTCCTTGAAGGCCTTTCCTTTTAGCGGGCACGAATGCCGGGCCGGCGTTGTTAAGTCTGCTGCATGAAAAACATCATTTTCTTCGGCGACAGCCTCACAGCTGGCTACGGCCTGCGGGCCGCCGACAGCTTTCCGGCTCTTATCCAGCAGCGCATCGACGTGCTGCAGCTTCCTTATAAAGCCCATAACTATGGCGTCAGCGGCGAAACCAGCGCCGGCGGCCGGCAGCGCCTGCTCTCTGTGCTCAGCCGCCAGCCCGTGGACGTGTTTGTGCTGGCCCTCGGCGCTAACGACGGCCTGCGTGGCATCCCCGTGCGCGAAACTGCCCAGAACCTGCAGTTCATCCTCACGGAAGTGAAACGCCAGTTTCCCAACGCCCAACTGGTACTGGCCGGCCTGGAGTTTCCCTTTGACCTCGGCCCGCTCGGCCTGCACAAGCTTGGCCACTACGCTACCGAGTTTAAAGCTCTGTTCCGCACCCTGGCTGAGAAGAACAGCATCGCCTTTGTGCCTTTTCTGCTGCAAGGCGTCCTCGGCCGCCGCGAGCTCAACCTGCCCGACGGCGTGCACCCCAACGCCGCCGGCCAGAAGCTGCTCGCCGACAACGTCTGGCAAGTGCTACAGCCTTTGCTGTAGTTGCTGTCTTTGGTTATCTGTCATTGCGAGGACGCAGGACGAAGCAATCCGTCCTCTAGCATTCAGTCACCTTGAGTTGTAACTCATGAAAAAGCCCCAACGCCGATTCAGGCGTTGGGGCTTTTCACATTAGGGGGCTGGTCGCTGAGAACAGGACGGATTGCTTCGCTGCGCTCGAAATGACACGCTTTTAAGGCGCAAAACTACCCGAACAAATTCCCTTGGACCACCTGCGGGATGATAAACGGCGGTGCCACCTTGATGCCGGTTAGCTCCCGCATGCGATTCAGGAAGTGAGTGGTCCAGACCGGCGCATGGCGCACGTCTTTTTGGTGGATGAAGAAGTAGATGTGGTGCAGGCCCTGCGCCACCCACTGCGCCAGGCGCTCGGCCCAGGCATCGGCCCGCTGGTAGTCGGTGGAGTGCAGTCCGTGCCCGTTGAAGCGAATAAAGGCAACGGGCGTGGTCAGGCGCATCGGCAGCACATCGCGGCGCCCGGCCACGTCGGTTATCACCAGCGTCTTGTTCAGGGCTTCCAGCGTAGCGAAAACGGCGTCGCTCAGGCCTTTATCGGCAAACCAGCGGGGGTGACGCAGCTCCACGGCCAGCGGCACGCTCGCCGGGAAGTCGAGCAGAAAGCGCTCCAGACGGGGCAAGTGCTCGGGCCCGAAATGGGGTGGCAGCTGCAGAAAAGCCCAGCCCAGGTTGTCCTGCAGCTCCTCAATCGCCCGGGTGAACGTTGTCACCAGGTCGTCGGCCTGGAACAACTCCCGCTCGTGGCTGATGCTGCGCGGCAGCTTGGGGCAAAACCGGAAATCCTGCCCCACCGCCGCCCGCCAGCGCCGCACGGTGGGCGCGTCAGGAATGCGATAGTGCGTGGTATTCAGCTCTAAGCTGTTGAACTGCTGCGCATAGTAGTGCAGGTAGTCCTGCTCTTTGATGCCGGCCGGAAAGTAGCTGCCCAGCCATTCCTTGTTCGTCCAGATGGGGCAGCCCACGTGTAGCTGCGGCAGGGCGGGCTGAGTGGCCCGCGCCTGGGCCAGTACCCGGGCCGTTTCCGGATGGTCGGGGGGCAGGCCAAAATCAACGTAGCGCAGGTCGGGCAAGCGGCCAAAATCCATGCACGAAATTAAGTCCGGCCGGGCGAAAAGACGGGCTTAAAGCAACACTTTAAGCCTTACAAAAAAATGGCCTTCTGTGCAACCACACTTTCGTTAAGCTTCGCCGCGGCAAGCCAAAATTTTGCACCCGTCGCATAATCTCATTTTGCGAATCTGGCAATAGTTAGCACCCATTTCCTGAAAATATATCTTGACAGGCTCTGAGGCTAAGGTTTGGACCAAGTCAAATAAATTGCTTTAATGCAAGTTTTCTTGAAAAAGGTCAATTTTTAGCCTAATGGCGTTAGAAGCGGGCTTGACTTTTTTAGCAAGCCCGTGAAGAGACGGGTAATTTTGACTTGTTCACCATCGCATCCAGCGCATGATTGCATTTCGTCGCCTTACTACTTCCGTCCTTTCCACCTTCCTGTTTTTGCTGTTGACTTTGCCCGGCGCTACCGCCCGGACCAGCAACCCAAATGTGAAAAAAGCTGCTGCTTCCACCAGTACCGCAACCACGGTACTGCGGGGCCGGGCTTCGTGGTATGGCCGGGAGTTTCAGGGCCAGCGAACTACCAATGGGGAGCGTTTCAACCGGTTTAAGTACACCTGCGCCCACCGCACCCTGCCCTTCGGCACCCGGCTGCGCGTAACCAACCCCCGTACCGGCAAGGCCGTGGTAGTTCGGGTATCCGACCGGGGGCCCTTCCGTCACCAGCGCATTCTGGACCTGGCCGAAGTTGCGGCCCGCCCACTCGACATTGTGCGCCTCGGCGCCATTAGCGTTGTGGCGGAGGTCGTTCCCGAAACAACCCCCCTGGGTCCCACCGACGCCCCGGAGAATCTGGCAGCCCTGACGGCGGCCGACCCGGAGCCCGATGCCGCTTCGGCTACCTATACCATCACGGCTGAGCAACTGGCTAAGATTGATGCGGATGGCGCTACTCCTGAAGCTCCCAATCCGGCCGAAACCACGACGGCCAAAACCGGTACGCTGGTAACGCCCGCCGCGCCCACGTTCATCGTGCAGGCCGGCACGTTTGCCGACCCCAACAATGCCCAGGCCATGCTGGCCAAGATTGAGGCCCTCGACGACAAGCTCGACGTCAACCTCAGCCAGGAGACCATAGAAGGCCGCCTGCTCAACCGCGTTCTGGTGGGCAACTTCGGCAGTCGCGCCGAAGCCGAAGCCGTGCGCAAGCGCCTCCGCGTGTATGGCGTCGGCGGTCTGGTGCGGGAGATATAAGAATTTCTGGTTGTTCTACAGCAACTATTAAGCACAAGTAGGGGCGGGGCTTGCCCCCGCCCGTCGTTGAACGATTGATGTTCTGACGACGGGCGGGGGCAAGCCCCGCCCCTACAATCGTTCTGGGCAGCAACCAGAAACTCGTTTTGCGCTACATTTAAGGCCCCGCCTTAACCCTGTGCGTTCATGTTCTCCTGGATAAAAGCTCTGCTCGCCTTGGCTGCCAGCCTCGCGCTGACCTGGGCCCTCAACACCAAGCACGGCGACGTTCCCCCGTTTGGCAAGCTGCTGAGCCCCTACCGGGGCTTTTGGCGTAACGCCGAGCCTGCCGATGGGGGAGAAGCTCAGCAAATCCTGGCCCTGCCCGGCTTGCAGCAGCCCGTGACGGTACGCTTCGATGACCACCGCGTGCCGCACGTCTTCGCCCAGAACGACCACGACCTCTACTTTGCCCAGGGCTACCTAACGGCCCGCGACCGGCTCTGGCAGATGGAGTTTCAAACCCACGTAGCCGCTGGCCGCCTGGCGGAGATTGTAGGGCCTGCCCGACTTGAGACGGACCGTTTTTTCCGGCGCATGGGCCTGCCCTTCGGCGCCGCCAACTCCCTGAAGGTGATGATGGCCGACCCCACCACGCGCACCGTGCTGGAATCGTACTCGGCCGGCGTCAACGCCTACATCGGCCAGCTCACGCCCGCCACGCTGCCCTTCGAGTACAAGCTGCTCGACTACCAGCCCGAGCCCTGGCAGCCCCTGAAGTGCGCCCTGCTGCTCAAGTTCATGGCCTGGGACCTGAGCGGCCGCTCCGACGACCTGCGCATGAGCAACATCCTGGGCAAGTACGGCGCCGCCGTGGTGAAGGACCTTTTTCCGGACTACCCCACCCGCGAAGACCCCATCGTGCCAGTGGGCACGCCGTTGGACTTCAAGCCGCTGGCTACGCCGCCGGTGCCGGCCTCCTTCCAGGCTGCTTATGCTGCCAATGCGCTGAAGACTGAGCCCGATGCGGAGCTGGGTTCCAACAACTTCGCCGTGAATGGGGTGAAGTCGGCCAGCGGCTACCCTTTGCTGGCTAATGACCCTCACCTGCAGCTCAACCTGCCCAGCATCTGGTACCAGGTGCAGCTGCACGCGCCGGGAGTGAATGTGTACGGCGTCACCATCCCCGGTGCGCCCACGGTCATCATCGGCTTCAACGAGAGCGTGGCCTGGGGCGTGACCAACGTGGCCGCCGACGTGCTGGACTGGTACCAGCTTAAGTTTAAGGACGGCAGCAAGCGCGAGTACTGGCACGACGGGCGCTGGAAGCCCGTACGCCGCGTGGTGGAGCGCATCAAGGTGCGCGGGCAGCCCGACCGGCTTGATACCATATTATATAGCCACCACGGTCCCATCGTGTACGACAAGGCGGAGAAGCCTTTCCACCCGCAGACGGCCGTGGGCCACGCCATGCGCTGGACGGCCCACGACGGGGCCAACGAAGTGCTGTCCTTCTACCGCCTGAACCGTGCAAGGGCTTATCCCGACTACACCGCGGCCCTGGCGACTTACGGCTCGCCGGCCCAGAACTTCATCTTTGCCAGCAGCGAGCGGGATATTGCCATCTGGCCCAACGGCCGTTTCCCGCTGAAGTGGCGCGACCAGGGCAAGTTTATCCTCGACGGCACCGACCCGGCCTACGACTGGCAGGGCTGGATTCCGGCCGCGCACAATCCGCACGTGAAAAACCCCGCCCGCGGCTTTGTAAGCTCCGCGAATCAGTTTTCGACGGGGCCCGACTATCCTTATTACCTGCACTGGACCTTCGCCAGCTACGAGCGCGGCCACCGCATCAACCAGCGCCTCGAGCAGATGACGCACGTGACGCCCGACAGCCTGCGCCTGCTGCAAAACGACAACCTCAACCTCAACGCCCAGCTCATGCTGCCGCGCCTGCTGGCCCTGGCCGAGAAAGGAGCGGGTGCGCCAGCCGCGGATTCGCCCGAAGGCCGGGCCCTGGCCGAGCTGCGCCACTGGGATTATAACTACGCGGCCCATGCCATAGGTCCCAGCATTTTCGACCTGTGGTACAACGAGCTGGTGAAGCGCATCTGGGACGATGAGTTCAGCCTGAAAGCCACCGGCCTGGAGATGCGCTACCCGGCCCGCGACCGGACCAACAACCTCATCCTGCGCGAAGACAGCAGCCGCTGGGTTGACGACCGCCGCACGCCCCGACACCGCGAAACGCTACCCGAGCTGGCCCGCCTCAGTCTGCAGTACGCCACCGACTCGCTGACGCGCAAGTTTGGCCCCTTCAGCTCGAAGTGGCAATGGGCCAACCAGAAAAGTACCGACATCCTGCACCTGCTGCAGCTCAAAGGCTTTGGCCACATGGATATCGACTGCGGCGGCGGGGCTGGCATTGTGAATGCCACCTCGGAGCGCAATGGCCCCTCGTGGCGCATGGTGGTGGCGCTGGGGCCCGAGGTGAAAGCCTACGGCGTGTACCCCGGCGGCCAAAGCGGTAACCCTGGCTCTCCGTATTATGATGAGCTGCTCGAAACCTGGCGCACCGGGCAGCTGCATGAGCTGGTATTTCTGCGCTCGGCTGAAGAATCCCACCCGAGGGTACCAACGCGCCTACAGCTGAAATAGCTACCGGTGCGTGGCATGGGCGCGGCCAATAAATTTGCGGCATGAACCCTAAAGTTGTGCTTTCGGTCCGCGGGCTGTCACTGCTTTTGCTTTTCAGTGGCCTGCTGGCCCGGCCCGCCGCTGCCCAGTACTACGGCCAGTACCCGGCCGATACGTCGCGCATCTTCAGCTACGTGGAGCAGATGCCGGCCCTGCCCGGCGGTGGAGGCAACCTAGCCCTGGTCAAAACCATACAGCGGCAAGTGCAGCTGCCCGCCGAAGTGCGCGAAGGCCGGGTCGAAGGCCGCGTGTTTGTGCGCATGGTGATTGGCGTGAGTGGTGTAGCCCGGCAGGCCAGCATCGTCCAAAGCCTCAGCCCCGCCTGCGATGCCGCCGCTCTGGCCGCCGTGAAGCGCCTGCCGCGCCTGGTGCCGGGGCGCTACAACGGTATGCCCGTGGCGGTGCTGCTCACCGTGCCGGTGGTATTCTACTCTCCGCGGCACGTGTTCAATGCTAACGAGGTAACGCGGGCCGCAGAGTTTCCGGGTGGCAACCCGGCCCTGGAGGCTTATATAAAGAAGAACCTGCAGCTGCCCAATGAGGTGAAGCTGCGCGACCTGCGCGGCCGCACCACCGTGCGCTTCGTGCTGCGCCCCGATGGACAGATAGGCGCCAGCGAAGTTGTCAACTCCCTGTGCCCGAGCTGCGACGACGAGGCCCTGCGCCTGGTGCGCGCCATGCCGCGCTGGACGCCAGCCCTGGGCTACGACGACCAGCCCGTGGCCACTTACCAGGCCATCAACGTGTGGTTTCAGCCCCCGCCGCCACCGGCGGGTGTGGCTGAGCCAGTGCCTGAAAATCAGATTTATTCCCGTGTTGAGAAAATGCCCGAGCTACCCGGCGGTGGGGGCACCGCGGCTATCACCGCGGCCTTGCAGGAGCGCATCGAATACCCCGAGCGGGCTTTGGCCGGTCAGGGCACGGTGAGCTTCGTGGTGGAGCCCGATGGGCGCGTCACGCGGCCAGCCATGGTCAAAAGCATCAGCCCCGAGTTCGACGAGGCGGTGCTGTCGGCCGCGCTACGCCTGCCGCACTTTGTGCCAGGCAGCCAGCGGGGCCGGCCGGTAGCCGTGCGCATGGTGGTGCCCGTAGGCGTGGAAATGCACTAGCCGCAGTTTGCGGCAGATACAATAAAAGCGGCTCCGGAACGGGAGCCGCTTTTTATGGTAGATAGCGAAGGGTAGCGTCTCAGCACAAAGATGGGCTGAGCCTTGCTTGGCTATTTGTCTTCTTTTTTGCCTTTGTCGCTGCCCTGCTCGCTACGGCCGGCACCGCCCTGGCTGAGTTTAGGGCGGCTAGCGCGGCTCATGTCGTGGGCTTCGCCCTCGTGCTCGTCGTTCTGAGCTTTATTGATAAGCACCACGGCTACGGCGGCAATGGCGGCAATGCCGACCACCAGCTGGGTGGGGGAGAGCTTCTGGGCAGCTTTGCGCAGTAGCACGCCGCCGTGCTTCAGCAGGTCGTCCATGTGCTCGTGGTTGCCCTGGAACACATGGTAGGCGCTTTCGAAGGTGCGCGCCAAATCCTCGGGCATAATCTTCTCGAGCTGGGTTTCAAGTTGCGTCGATTCCATTTTCGGTGAAAGTTGGTAATGAGGTGAAAGAGTAGGAAGGACCACTGGGCCCGTGGCTCTTCTACGGCATTAGCGGCGCGGTGTTATGCTTTATAAAAAGGAGTGATAAATCAGGTTCGCACTTGCTTGTAAGAGCGTCTGGTGGCTGCTCCTCACTAGGCTGCTTGTTCGCCTCATTCTCTGCGCCAAAGTATAATCAGGGCAGTCTTTGGCCAGTAAAAACGACGTAGAGACGCATACTTGCGTCTCCGGGGCCGCGCTGGTAGAACGTTCTGCGGATGTCGTTCAACGATGAGACGCAAAATGTTAGCTGCGCTGACCTTCGGGGGCGTATCTACACCGTTCTATCGATGTCGTTCAACGGCGAGACGCAAATATGCGTCTCTACATCGGCCGATTGTAATCCGCTAGCAAGCTCATTATCAAAATAGAAAAAGGCGCCCGACTACGAGAGCCGGGCGCCTTATACTTTCGATTAGCGATAACGCTTATTCAGCGGCAGCATCAGCCCGCTCAGCGGCTGTCACGCGGCCCGCGGCGTAGAAGTGACTACGGTAGTAACCCTGGTGCAGAGAGCTTACCATAACACCGCCATTGGTGGCCGAGTGTGCAAACTTGCCATCCTTCAGGTAAATGCCTACGTGGTAGATGGGGCCCCGGCCACGGCGGAAAAACACCAGGTCACCGGTTTGCATCTCGCTCTTGGGCACACGCTTGGTGGTGGTAAACATCGAACGCGAGCTGCGCTTTAGCGTGATGCCGTACACCTCCTGAAACACCCGGGTCACGAAGCCCGAGCAGTCGGTGCCGTGGCGCGAGTTGTTGCCATAGCGGTAGGGCGTGCCCACCCAGTCTGTCACGGTGCGCAGCAGGTCCTTGTTCTCGTCGTAGTTGAGATGCAGGCCCAGGGTTTGCGCGTAGTAGTGGTAGGTGAGGGAGTCGCGGGCGGCCACGGCCGCCGGCGAGATGGGCGTGCTGGCGGGCGTGGATTTGGGCTCAGCTTCGGGCATCATTGCCGAAAACAGCGATGCTTCGGCCACGGCCGGCGCCGCAGTGGCGCGAACCGTACCCGAAGCATCGGTGGGGCGTTCGAAGAAGAAGGAGAGAGCCAGCGAGGCAGCGGCGAGGCAATACAGAATGCTGTTTTTCATTGTCCGTCGTTGAGGGGCAGAAATCCGGATTCCGAGAGTAGCGGGGAAGAGCCGGGCTAGTATTTCTTCTGCGATAGGCGAGGCTGCGAGCAGCTTGGGAAAAGGTGAAAAATCAAAGCCGACCACTGCTTTTTGAATTGCATATGCAGCGGGTCGTTGGGTAAAGCTAGGCCATGGGTTTTGAAACTCCTACATTTTTGCCCGGAAAAAGTCAAAAGTTCTTCAACAAATACAATCAAAAAGGCGTAAAATCTTCTTTGGCCTTGCAACCGTCCTTTCTGGCAGTCTGTAAGAGCCCGCCGAAAATTGCGCTAGCTTTACCCCCGATGGAAGCCCCCCGTACCTGGACGAATTCTCCTTTGGCCCGCATTGCCCGAATGGTGCTGGGCAGCAAGCGGGTGGCCATGGTCATTGGCCGCACCGTGCACCTGAGCGGTGCCTCACGTCAGCAGTTTCTGGCCGATGCCGAATGGGTGGCCCACGAGCGGGTGCACATCCGGCAGTTTCAGGAGCACGGCTTTCTGCCTTTTCTGTGGAAGTACCTCGTGGAGTCGGCCCGCGTGGGCTACTTCAATAATAAGTATGAGGTAGAGGCGCGGGAAGAAGCCCGGCGGGTAATGGACGAAGCCCGTCAGCAGTAACCACTCATTCAGGCTGGAGCTAATGTGCAAGTAGGTAGCACTCTGCTTTAGCAGAGCTTCATTTTCTGAAAGCTTGGCTATGCCACATGCACGAATAAAGAATACAGCTAGCGTTTAAAATAATGTCGGCTTAGTGCAACTTGTGGCAAGGGGTTTACGAATACAAGCCGGCGCTGCTTACCCGCGGCGCAGCTCTTACCCTTTCCGTTCACCTTCATTCCTTTCCACATCATGGACAATCAACAAAACCAATCGGGCACGCCCATGCCCGGCTCCGACATTCGCGTAGAAAACGCCACTACTAGCTCCAGCACCACCGGCCAAGCTTCGGCTGGCACCAGCGGCAGCACCTCGGGCTCGCAGCGCAAAACCGCTTCCACGAGCAGCCAGGGTGCTACTGGCGCTTCGGGCTCAGCCAGTAACTCGGGCTCGATGAGCAGCTCGGGCTCCAGCAGCACGTCGGGCCGCAGCAGCGCCCAGGGCAGCAGCAACACGCAGGGTCGTAGCGACCAAGGCCAGGAAGGCGAAAGCACTTTCCTGAACACGGCCCTGGAAAGCGGCAAAAAATGGATTGAGGATTCGCACGTACTCGACAGCGTAAACCAGCTGCCGCAGAGCGTTAAAGATTGGGGCACCCGCGCCGTATCGCGTGTAGGCAGCCTCAGCACCACGCAGAAAGTAGTGGGCGGCGCCCTGCTGGCGGCTGGTCTCGGCTGGCTGGCCATGCGTAAAGGCAAGTCTGGCTCGACGCCCTCGGTATATGGCCGTCAAAGCGGAAGCTATGGCCGCAGCCGCACCGGCTACGGCTACCAAGCCCCGGATGCCAGCAACCGTCGTCCGGCTGCAACGGGCAGCCGCAGCTCTTCCTCGCCCTCTTTTGAGAACAGCACCAACCTGGGCAGCGACCGCCGCAGCACCTCGGGCTACGGCGGGGCCTCGTCGAGCGACTACGGCAGCCGCACCTCTGAAGGCAGCAGCTACAGCAGCCGCTCTTCGGAAAGCAGCCGCTCGACTGATAGTGGCTATGGCAGCCGCTCGGGCGACAACTACCGCAGCATTGAGTAGGACTCTTTTAGCTTTTAGCTAATTAAAAGCCCCGCTTCTACTGGAAGCGGGGCTTTTTTATGTTTGAAGCTATTTAGGACGTCCGTCAAAAAAATGTTTTGTCATCCTGAGCGCAGCGAAGGACCTTACCACGTTGGAACGACTTGTTCGTATCTGATAAGGTCCTTCGCTGCACTCAGGATGACACTTCCTAAACAGCTTTCTTTATCAGCTGCGGGCCGGACGGTTCAGCCAGTGCCAGAAAACCAGTCCGCCCAGCGCATAGGCCACCACATCGAGCGGGTCGCCCGTGGCCTTGTCTGGTTGCAAGGCGGGCAGCAACATCTCAAACCAGAGCGAAAGCACCAGCCAGGCGCTTATTACCCAGGATAAGGGCAGCGTAAAGGCCAGCTGCTGGAAATAGAGCCGCCGAAAAAAAGCCAGCGCCAGCGCCAGAATAACCGGCAAAGCCAGCGCGTCGCTCAGGTGGGCATTAATTACGGCCGGCAGCGGCCAGTGAAAGTAGCGGCGGTTCAAAAAAAGCACGGCATAGGTCAGCGCGGCCAGCACCACCAGCGGGTGCCGCAGCTCGGCGGGCCACCTCACCCGGCCAGGGTGGTGAGAAACCACACCACAAACGCCAGCAGGCCGGCAAAGGCCAGTTGCCCGCCCTGAATGATGCGCTTTAGGAAGCGCATGAACGTGCCATCGTCGGGTTTCACCTCAATCAGCACCAGCTTGGACATGGGCTGCTGCTCGAGCTGGGCACGGGCTTCGTTGCTGGCGGCGCGGTAGGGCTCCAGCTCCTGCCCGCAGTGCTGACAGTGGTCGGTGGGCTGCTGCTGCCAGGTGGTCCACTGCTCGCAGTGGGGGCATTTCTTGGTGGCTTCGGGCAGGGGAGAGGGCGTTGCAGACATAGGAAAAGGGAGTGTAAAAAGCGCAGAAGTAAGGTAGCGCAAAGGTAGCCCCGGCGTGAATAGCAATAGCCCGATAAAGCAGAAGCCCCGCCGCAATTTCCTGGTGGAAACTGCGGCGGGGCTTACTGACTGAGTGAGCCTTCTACGGGACTCGAACCTGCGACCTGCTCATTACGAATGAGCTGCTCTACCAACTGAGCTAAGAAGGCAATTTCCCAAGCGGCATTCCCGGCTGGGACCACAAAGATAGGAAGGCCATCAGAAGCGGCGCAACCCAGAACCCAGAAAAATTTAGCAACTCTGCTGCCGGCCCTGCGTTTTTACTTTTCCAACTTCCTCTCCTGCTATGAAAATCCTGACTTCCCTGGCTGCCGGGCTGGCGGGGGCCGTGGCCCTCACCGCCTTGCACGAAGCCGCCCGCCGCCTGCGCCCCGCCGATGCCCCGCGCATGGACGTGCTGGGCATGCGCGCCCTGCGCAAGCTGCTCAACAAAGCCGAGGCCCCCGTGCCCGACCACGACACCTTGTTCAACCTGACCATGGCCGGCGATATTGTGTCGAACGGCCTGTATTATAGCTTGGTTGGCAGCGGCCGCCACGCCCTGGAGCGAGGGCTGTTGCTGGGGCTGGCCGCTGGCGCTGGCGGGGTGCTGCTTCCCGGCCCGCTAGGTCTGGGCACAGCGCCCAGCGCCCGCACGCCCCAAACCCAACTCATGACCGTGGCTTGGTACACGGTGGGCGGGCTGGTGGCCGGTGCCCTGGGCCAGGCGGCTCATTCCGGCAGCAGCCGGCCGCGGCAGGCGCTGAAGAAGGCCGGCTATCCACTCTAAGCGCCGCACCAAACCACGGCTAAAGTATGTTAGCCAGCCAGACGTCTTTCTACAGGTGTCGTACCTTGCGGCGCCAATCCCACCCCCTCTGAATTATGCGTTTCTGGCTTATCCTGGTTGTTATCTTCTTCCTGGTCCGCTACGTACTGCCTATTGTAATGCGCTGGGCTTTGCAGGCTTTCGTGCGCAAGCAGATGCGTAACGGCGGCTTCGTGGTGCCGCCCCAGCGACCAAGCAGCCCACCACCCGCCCCCGGCCAGGTGCGGGTAGACTACGTGCCGCCCCGGGAAGCGGCGCCCGATAAGCCCAGCGGCTTTAAAGGCGGAGAGTACGTCGACTTTGAGGAAGTGAAGTAGGTTTTAGGGACTTAGGGCTTAGGTTTTAGAAACCTGGCAAGCTGGTCCGCATTAGTTTAACCACTAAGACCTAAGAACTAACACCTAATTCCCTAAGACCTCCCTAAAATCCATAGCCGGTGCGGATACCGGTGCCCAGCCGCTCGCCGCTTTGCAGGGCGGTGTAGAAGTCGACGCGAATAACTTTGAGGATGTGCTCGATGCCCACGCCCAACTCCAAGTAGTGGCCGGCGGTGGCTGTGTGCAGGTAGTTGAGCGACGCCACTTCTTGCCATTTCAAGCGGCGCAGTAGCGGAATCTTGTTCAGGATGAAGCCATTGAAGTGGTGGTCGAAGTGGCCTTCCAGGTAAGAGTCGTTGGTGGCGTAGCGGTAGAAGTCGAGCAGTTGAAACTCGCTGAAGTTGGCCGCCAGAATGGTTTGATTGCCGGAGAAGTGGCGGTAGTCCATGAAGGCCATACCCGCCTGCGAGCCCACGAAGCCACCCACGGCCACGCGGTAGTTGCTGGTGCCGAACAAGCCCAGCTTCACGCTGTGGCGCAGGCCGGCCTGCAGCAGCGTGTAGCGCACGTCGGCCCCCAGCAGGCCGCGCAGTCCCTGCCGACCCTGCACGTTGAAGGTAGGCCAGTTAGAGCCCAGGTTGAACTTGCCATTGGGCCGGGTGATGTAGCGCTGCCCCGGCTTATAGTCGATGGAGACCCCAAAGGTGAGGGCCGTGCTGCGGCCGAAGCCGGTGTTAGGCAACTCGGCGCTCACGGGCCGGTTGGGCGTGAAAGGCCGGCCCTTCACGTCGTACAGCAGGTCGTTGGTGGTGTTGCGCAGCTCCACCCGCTCGGCGTAGCCCAGGAAGGCCCGCAGGTTCAGGCCATTCACCGGCTCGGTGAGGTAGGTCAGCTCGGCGCCGTCGCGGCGGTAGAGCTTGGTAAAGTTCTGGTTGACGAACAGCGTGTACAGCGAGTTGATGGCCGGCGTCAGTTGGGAGTTGCGGTCGAAGTTCTCAATGGTGCGGCCCGCCGTCAGGCCCAGCTGCTTGAGTTTTTGCTCATGCAGCTGCCAGGTCACGTCCAGGCTGGGATTTAGCTCCTTGCTGCTGAAGCCGTAGCGCAGCGTGGGCGTGATGGTGAGGAAGCGGCGGGTGTCGGTGCGCTGCGTGAACATGGCCTCGGCATTCAGCACCATGCCTTCCACGGTGTTGTACTGAATAATCTGGGCCACGGGCAGGATGCGCAGGCTGCGCTGCCGGAAGGTATTGCTGCGCGTGTAGCCACCCACCAGCAGCTTGATGGGCTCAAACTGGTTGCGGATGCGGTCGAGCGAGTCCTGGTAGGGGCGGGAGTTGCGCAGCACCTCGGTGCTGTCCTTCACGTGGTAGTCTTTCTGTTCCTCAGCCGTTAGCGGAATGGGCCGCACCTCGTTCCAGTAGGCCGAGTCCCGTTCGTTCACGCCTTTTTCTACCAGCTGCACTTCGCCGCGGGGCATGCGGGCAAATGGGTCGTTTTTAACAGAGTCGCGCTGGGCCTTTTTCACCTGCTTGCGCACCTGCCGGTTCAGGCCACTCAGGTCGGGCTTGCGCTTGCGGATTTGGGCGGCGGTTTCCTGGCCCACGGGGGCGTCGTCTTTGGCGTTGGCCACCACCGGCGGGGCCTTGGGCTCGGGAGGAGTGGAATAGGTGGGCACCACGTTGGCGTAGTTGGAAAACGCTGCCGTGAGGTAGCCCGAGCCCTTGAAACCCAAGGCAGAAAAGCCCAGCGTCAGCTTTTGCGACTGAATCAGCCAGACGTGGGGCAGGCCCGGCGCCGGCCCGTAAATCTGGGAGATGTGCAGCTCGTCGAGGTAGTCGAGCTGGGCGTTTTTGTCGAGGCTCAAGTCGACGGAGTGAATGCGCCAGGAGCCATCCACAATATAGATGAAGCCCGAGAATACGGGGTCGGTGCGGCGGCGCGGCACTACCCGGATTTTGTGCACCAGCTCGCCTCCCTGCTGGGTGCTGCCCATCAACTCGTACTTGTAAAAAAGCATGGCGTTGGTGGCGATGGGCGACACGAAGCCGCGCTCGGAGAAGCCGCTTTTCAGCACGTTGTTGTAGAACGTCATGTTGCGGCCGGCGCTGGCCCGGTTGAAGCTGATGCCCTTGGCATCGCCGCTCACCCGGCTCGAAATCATGCGCTCCTTCACCACGTCGGGCTGGGTGAAGGAGATGTCGGACAGGGTTTCGGACAGGTAGAAGATACCCGGCTTCAGGTCGGGGCCGGGCTTGAACAAGCCCAGAATCTTGCTGGGCGTGTCGGTGAGGCGGGCCAGGCTTTTGATGTAGATGCGGGCGCGGAAGGCGGCCACCTCGCGCTTGTGGTAAGCCCGCCACTGCTGCGCTTGCTGAATAATGGCGTAGGCCGGGTCGCGGTCGGTGGAGCGGACCAGCACCTCGCCCAGGTTGTAGGACTCGGGCTGCAGGCCCACGTTCAGGGTGGTGAGCGAGTCGCCACCAAGCACGCGTACCGCCTCAATATGGGGGCGGTAGCCAACGTACTGAAACACCAGCTCGTAGCGGCCGGCGGGCAGGCGCAACTGGTAGTGGCCCTGCTCATTGGAGCCCGTGCTGGTAGTGCTGCCCCGCACAGCCACATTGGCAAAAGCCAGGCCCTCGTTATTGGCGCCCCGGACGGTGCCTTTGATGATGCCGGCCCGACTGAGCGAAGGCCACAAACTCAGCAGTAGAATGGCCGTAACCAGGCGGGATAAAGGCAAAGGCATAAAGAGGAATAGCGGCCAAAGGCGCGGGCAAGATACGGACGGGGCCGAAGCACAGATGCCGGGGCCGGCGAGAAAGTTGCTTAGTTGATATGTATAGCTCAGGCCACTACTTCCTCGGCCGGGGGCACGGTGGCGGCTTTGCCGTCGAGGTGGCTGGTGTACCAGGCATTCAGGCCCACGCCCAGCAGCACCAGGGCCATGCCGCAATACGCCAGCAGGCCGAAGGCTTCGGCAAAAAGAAGGTAACCCAGGCCCAGAGCGTAGAACATACCCAGGTAGTTGAGCGGGGCCACCCGGCTCAGGCGCTCCAGCTGGTAGGCGCGCGTCATGGTGAGCTGGGCGCCCTGGGTGAAGATGCCGCAGCCCAGCAGCCAAAGCCAATCCCAACCCTGGGGGGTGTGCCAAGCAAACAGGCAGGCCACGGCCGACAGCGGCAGCGAAATCAGCGGAAAGTAAAAGACAATAACCAGCGGATGCTCGCGCCCCCGCAGCCGGCGAATGGCGTTGTAGCTCAGGCCCGACACCAGCGCGCCGAGTACGCCCACGCCTAGAAACAGCAGGCCCGACACCGCCGGCGCCGCTACGACGTTGGCCGGCGCCGGGCTGCCCTGCTGCACCAGCAGCACCCCGCCGAAGCTCAGTGCGAAAAACAGCCACTGCCACAGCCGCACCGGCTCGCGCACCAGCCAGATGCCCAGCACAGCCGTGAAAATGGGGGCCAGGTACTGCACCGTCACGGCCGTGGCCAGAGGCAGGTGCTGCAGCGAGAGGAAGTAGCACATCAGCGCCAGCGCCCCGGTGCTGCCCCGGCTGATGAGCAGGCGGTGGTTGTGCCCAAATGGCTCTACGCCCTGCTGCCGCAGCGCCACGTAGCTGGCCACTATCGAGAACAGGGAGCGGAAAAAGATGATTTCCAGCGCCGGCAAGTGGGCCAGCTGCTTCACGCAGGCGTTCATGGCCGCGAAAAACAGCGTGCTGAGCAGCATCTGACGAACCCCAGGCGTTAAGTCATTTAGCATTTAACAGTTGTCATTTAACACCTGGTCATTTCCTGTTTTAAATTATACATGAGCAATGGAAACGAACTTCGGCCACCTTTGTTAAAAGTAGCTGTAGAAAAACGGGTTTGGCCCGGGCGCTCTGCTTGCTAAATGTTAACTGATAACTGCTAAATGTTCAAGTCCGACAAAGCTCCTAAGCAGTACACGCCGGGCGAGGCCCTGCAGAAAATTGCGGCCTTCTGCGCCTACCAGGAGCGCACCCAGAAAGAGGTGGAGCAGAAGCTGAAGTCCTATGGCCTGGATGAGGACGACGCCGGCGAAATCATCATCCGCCTCAGCCGCGAGAAGCTGCTGGATGAGGAGCGGTTTGCCAAAGCCTTCGTGCGCGGGCACTACCGCCATAAGAAGTGGGGCCGCCGCCGCATCATGCAGGAGCTGAAGCAGAAAGGCATCAGCGAGTACTGCATTAAGGTGGGCATGAAGGAAATTGACGGCGACGAATACTACCAGAACCTGCTCGACCTGCTGGAGAAAAAGGACCGCCAGGAAAAGGAGAAAAACCCGCGGGCCCGCCGCCAGAAAATATCAATGTTTCTCACCAGCAAAGGCTACGAGCAGGACCTCATCAAGATGGCGCTGGACGAGCTGGGGCAGGTGGAAGAGGATGAGGAGTAGCCCCACCCCCAACCCACGCCGCTTGATGCGCGGAGTCCTGCGGGGGAGGGGAGCCAATCGATTGAGTTAAAAGGGAGGCGTTAATCGAGAAAAGAGAAATGGTAGAACGCCACCCTTGCTTTCTAGCTAGAAGAAGCGGGGCAGGCTCCCCTCGCTTTTGGAGAGGAGCCGGGGGTGAGGTTTCCCGGGCGGAGGGGCTACTGCCGCCTCGGTGCCGCCGGCATCTCCATTCTTTGCGACAGCACCACGCGGCGGCCGGTGAGGGTGCGTAGCATGGGAACGAGAATTTGCTCGGCATTCCGCTGGGTCTGAGCCAGGATGCCTGACTGCAGGGCGGCGCGGCGCACTTGAGCTTCCGCGTAGCGGTAGCCCTCATCGACGAGCTTGGCGTCCTGGAACAAGCCGTTTTCGGTGCTGAAGACGCGGCTTTGGCTGTGGTCGATGCGGAAGGTACAGAGCTCGGGGGCAGGCAGGAACACGCGGACCACGGAATCGCCTTCCAGCACCACGTCCTGGGGGCGCAGCTTGCGCAAGTCGAGGCAGCCGATGGCCTCGCCGCCCACGATAAGCGCGGCCTTGGACTCGGGCAGGAAGCGGTAGGCGCGGCGCCTGTACTCCACCACGTCCTTGAAGCGGTAGCGCACCAGCTCCAGCCGGCCCAGGCTTTCCACCTGGGTCAGCACGGTGTTGTGGGTTACGGTCACCTGCGGCTCGCCGGCCAGCGGGTTGAGGCTGTCGAGGGTGGGACTGATTTTGCGCCACAGAAACCAGCCCAGTCCCAGCAGGAAGGCCAGGGGCAGCAGGCGGCGGATAAGACGGGGAAGATTCATACGGTGGGTAAGGTACGGTGCGGGCTAGCTTTGTGGCCTGATGCCCTGGCCTGCTACCTTACGTACGTTTGCCCGCTGGCTGTGGCCGCAGCACGGCCGGCTTTTAGCTGGGCTGTGGGTGCTGGTGCAGGCCTGGTTTCTATGGCGGCACCACGGCCCCCACTTCGCCAACGACAGCGCCCGCTACCTGCAATACGCCGCCGGCATTGCCGAGCGCGGCTATTTTGAGCCGGGCCACAACCTGCGCTACGTGCTCTACCCGCTGTTTCAGAGCCTGTGGCTGGCGCTGGGCCTGGGTTGGTGGGGCATAGTGGCCGGGCAAATGGCGGTGTCGGCCCTGGCCACGCGGGCCCTGTACGCCGCAATGCGGCGGCTGTGCCCGGAGCAGCAGGGGGCGGCCGCCCTAGCCACACTGTTCTTTATTGCCTGGCCCGACATTCAAGTGTTCAACGTCTTCCTACTCACGGAGTCGCTGTTCATCAACTTAGTGGTGCTGTCGTTCTGGGCCTTCGTGCGGGTACGCCGGGGGCGGGGTGCCAACTGGGCGCTGCTGCTGGGTTTGCTGGTTCTCACAGCTCTGGCCCGGCCCAATGGCTTCATGGTGGGGCTGGCGGCCGGGCTGGCCGGGCTCGACGCCCTGCGGCGGCAGCGGGACCGCCGGGCCTGGCGGGCGACGCTGCTTTTGCTGGTGCTGGCCGCGCCTCTGCTGTGGCAGGCCCTCAACCACCAGCTCGAAACCTACTACCTGATGGATACCTACCAGCGCGGCGAGCTTATATTCCGCTCGCCGCTGTGGGCGGTGCATGCGGCTACGCCGCTAGATATGCCCCCGCCCGGCACCGGCCCGGTGGCCCGGCTGCTGTACTTCGCCGTGCACAACCCATTATACTTGGGGCGGCTGATGCTGGGCAAGCTGTTCGTCTTTGTCAGCTACCTCAAGCCGCACTACTCGCTGGCTCACCGCGTGCTGGGCGTGGCCGTGCTCTGGCCGAGCTACTGGCTGGCTGTGCGGGCCACGTGGCGCCGGCACATCTGGCGGCCGGCGCGGGTGTTTCTGGCGGCGGTGTTCTTGCTGCAGACGGCCATCGTCATGCTCACCGTCGACGACTGGGACGTGCGCTTTCTGGCCCCGGTGCTGTCCATGGTGTTTGTACTGGCAGCGCTGGAGCTACGCTTAAGGAAGCAGGAGGAATAAACCTCTGTCATTGCGAGGGCGCAGCCCGTGGCAATCCGTCCTCTAGCATTCAGAAGCCAGGTAAACCCAGACATACAAAAGCCCCAATGTCAGTTCTGACATTGGGGCTTCTCACATTAGCAGGTTGGTCGCTCAGAGAGGACGGATTGCTTCGCTACCGCTCGCAATGACATGTTATTGTGTGCTTCTAACTGAGAACCGCGCCTCCCACCCTGCCCAGGCTTGCTGCCCGCCGGTATGAATGGCCACCACGGTGCTGCCGCGGGAGAAGTAGCCTTGCTCAATCAAATCCAGCACGCCAAATAGCAGCTTGCCGGTGTAAATGGGGTCGAGCAGCACGCCGTGCCGCTCCCGAAACTGCCGGATGAAGTCCAGCAGCCCGGCCGGGACTTTGGCGTAGCCGCCGAAATGGTAGTCCAGTGCCAGGGTGTAGTTGTCGAACACCTGCCCGCTGGCCTGCCGGGTCAGGGCATTTACTTCCTCGCGCAGGAAGCCGCCGTTTTTCAGGGCAGGCACGCCCAGGGCCTGCTGCTGCCCGGCCAAGCCCGTGAGCAGGCCCGCCAGGGTGCCACCGGTGCCGACGGCCACCGCCAGTATATCAAACGCCACATCCTGCCGCAGCTCAGTGACCAGCTCGGCGCAACCGGGCAGGGCCAGGGCGTTGGTGCCGCCTTCTAGCAGCACGTAGGCCGGACCAAAGCGGGCTAGCAACTCAGCTATGAAGGACGGCTCATGGCGCCGCCGGTAGGTGCTGCGGTCGAGGTAGTGCAGCACCATGCCGTCGGCCTGGGCCTTAGCCAGAGTGGGATTGAGGGGCAACGTTTCCTCGCCCCGAATCAGGCCAATGGTGCGCAGGCCATACAGGCGGCCGGCCGCAGCTACGGCGGCAATGTGGTTGGAGTAGGCCCCGCCGAAGGTGAGCAGCGTGTTGTGGCCCTGCTGCTGCGCGGCCACCAGGTTGTACTTCAGCTTGCGGGCCTTGTTGCCGGGCAGCTCGGGGTGCACCAAGTCGTCGCGCCAGAGTAGCAGGCGCACGCCCCGGGCGGCAGCAACGGGCTCGGCAAGCTCCTGGAGAAAGGGCGACATAGTGGAGAATCAAAGTAGGGGCGGGGTCGTACCCGGAGGGCTTGCCCCCGCCCGCCGTCAGAACATCAATCGTTCAACGACGAGCGGGGGCAAGCCCTCCGGGTACGACCCCGCCCCTACAACTAAGTATCGGAACAGGCTCCCCTCCCTTTTGGGGAGGGGCCGGGGGAGGGGTTACCCCACCACCGCTTCCGCCTGTTCCTTCCTCCGCAACGCGTACACCACGGCGCCCACCATCACCAGCAGCAGGGCAATGCTGGCAGCCAATGACACGCTGTTGCCAATAGCGTAGGAGGCAGGCTCGAACTTGAACTCGATGGCGTGGGCCCCGGCCGGCACAGCCAGGGCGCGCAGCACGTAGTTGGCGCGCACGTGGGGCACGGGCTTGCCGTCGAGGTAGGCATTCCAGCCGGCAGGGTAGTAGATTTCCGAGAACACCACGAAGCCGGGCTGGGCCGCGTTGTAGCGGTAGCTCAGGGCGTCGGGGCTGTAGCTGGTAAGGGCAATGGTGGAGCCGGCCGGGTCGTAGGTGCCGGGCTTCACCGAGGGGAACTTGCTGGCATCCACAACGGCCGTGATGGCGGGCGTCAGCTTGTCGAGGGCCGACATCTCAGCGTCGGGGCTGTTCACGGTTTTCACCTCGCTCACAAACCAGGCGTTGCCCAGGGCTTCGGGGTTGCGCTGCACCGGCTGCTTGGGGTCGCCGGTGATGAGGTAGCGCATGTTGAGCATGTTCAGCACCTGGGTGTTGTTGTTGGAAATCTGGCGCTCAATCAAGTCCTGGTAGCGGCGCAGCTTGGCCCCGTGGTAGCCGCCGATGCTCTTGTGGAAATAGGAGGTGGTGGCTTCGTTGAAGGGGTTCTGAATGTTGAGCACCCGGTAGCTCAGGTCCTTGTCCTGCAGAATCTGCTGGTCGGCGGGCGTGGGCTGGAAGGTGGCAGCAATGGTTTCGCGCTGGAAGTTCTTCTCGCTGAGGTAGCGCTTGTCCACGGTCCACAGGTCCACCACCATCAGCGCTACCATCACGGCCGCGGCGGGCAGCAGCTGCACCTTGCCCTTGAGGTAGGCCCAGAGCACGCCGATGGCCGCCCCGATGAAGAGCAGGCCGCGCCACACGTCGTTGCGCAGCAGGTCGGCGCGGTCGGCGCGCAGGGCGCCCAGCAGCTGGGGCGTGAAGCCCTGCTTCTGCAGCTCGCCGTCGATGGGCGCCGAGAAGTCGAAGCTGAAGCTGGCCAGCCAGGCCAGCAGGCACAGGCCCGCCGTGATGGCGCCGGCGTAGAGCACCTTGGGTAGCAGCGCCTGGCCTTCCTCGCTTAGCACGGGCTGAGCGCCGGGCACCACGGCCAGGGGCTTCACGGCCGGCTGGGCGCGCAGCACGCGGCTCAGGGCCAGGGCCCCCAGGATGGGCATGGCCAGCTGGGCAATAACCAGGGCCATGCTCACGGCCCGGAACTTATTGTAGCCAGGGAGCAGGTCGAACACCAGGTAGTTGAAGCTCTCGAAGTTCTTGCCCCAGGCCAGCAGGATGCTCAGCACGGTGCCGGCCAGCAGCCAGTAGCGGGTGCGCTTCTCCACCACAAACAGGCCCAGCACGAACAGAAAGCACACGATGGCGCCCATGTACACCGGCCCGGCCGTGTAGCTCTGCTCGCCCCAGTAGGTAGGCATGGAAGCTAGGTACTCGGTGGGCAGGCCGGCCTTGGCCAGGTTGGAATCGGTGCCCAGCGGCATGGAGCTGGCCCCGCCGTAGAAGTTAGGAATGAGCAGCGTGATGGTTTCGCCCACGCCGTAGCTGTACTGAAAGGCGTAGTCGCGGTCGACGCCCGTGCCTTCCTCGGCTTTGCCGGCCTGGCCGGGGGCGGGCGTCTTCAGCTCCTGCCCGCCGCGGATGCTGTACTTGCTGTATTCGGCCGTGGTGTAAAGACGACCGAAGCTCACGCCCACAGCCAGCACCGCGCCCAAAGCCAGCAGGGCCGTGCGCTTGGCAAACTCGGGCAGGCGGCCGGCGCGCACGGCGCCCACCAGTTCGATGATGCCGAAGATGACTACCAGCAGCATCAGGTAATAGGTTATCTGCAGGTGATTGGCGCGCACGTTCAGGGCCAAGCCCACCGTGAACAGGGCCGCGCCCAGCCACTTGTCGCGGCGGTAGGTGGCCAGCAGGCCGCCCAGTACCAGCGGGGCATAGGCAATGGCCAGGCTCTTGGTGTTGTGGCCGGCGGCCAGAATGGCCAGGTTGTAGCTCGAAAAGCCCAGGGCTACGGCACCGGCCACGGCCACCAGGGGCCGCAGGCCCAGCGCAATCAGCAGCACGTAGCCGCAGAGCAGGGCCAGAAACAGGTTGGCCACCACCGCGGGCAAGCCCAGCGTCAGGGCCTTTTGCAGGTACACCGACCAGTCGCCGGGGAAGTGCAGGCTGATGAGGTAGGTGGGCATGCCCGAAAACATGGAGTTGGTCCACAGGGCTTCCTTGCCGGTGGCCTTGGCGTACTCCTGGGCCTCGTGGGCGCCGCCCTGAAACTGGGTGATGTCGTGCTGGGCCAGGGTCTTGCCGTCGAACACGATGGGGGAGAAGTACACGCAGGCCAGCAGCACGAAAAACAGCACCGCCAGCACGTGCGGCAACGCCCGCTGCCACAGCGGCCGGGACGAAACAGAAGAAGCAGAAGCAACAGCAGCCATACAGGGCAATTCCAGTGGGTACAAAAACGTGCCCGAAGGTACGGCCAACAGCCGGTAAGGGCAGTACCGCGGACTCTGCGAGTCCGCGCGCCAGAACGTCCCCCCGCCCGGAACAACCTGCCCCCGCCCGGACTCGCAGAGTCCAGGCTACATCCCGCCGGCCGGGCGCCGACATCATGGTGACGGCCGACGACCTCTACGAGGATATGCGCAAGGACAACGGCGAAACCGAAGCCGTGCAGGCCGCCCGCCAGTAGATGCGTAAGCTCTACGACTACCGCAAAGCCGCCGAAACGTCCGAAAAAGCCAGCTAAACTCGCCCAACAGTGGTGCGGAACCGCCCGCGAGTGGTTCGGTACCACTCACAAGAGCTAGCGGACCACTTCCGAGTGGTTCCAAGCCACTCCACAGTGGTTCCCGACCACTCCATAGTGGTGCTAGACCACTCGCGAGTGGTGCCGAGCCACTCTCAAGTGGTGTAAAACCGCAACCGACCGGTGCGGAACCGCAACCGCCCGGCACGAAGCCGCTGCCAGGCGCTGCCACCGCGGACGCAGCAGGCCGCGGCAGGCTCTGGGCTGCAAACAAACCCAATGCCCCCGCAAGCAGCCCGCTAGCGAGCCCCCTGAAAAGTCCTTTTTCAGCTCCTGAGATAGAGAAAAATAATGGCGCTGGTGAGCGTGCCGGGGCCATAGAAATTAGGAAGGGAGCCCTGGGAATGTCAGATGGCCGCACATCTGCGCTTGCGGTCAGCAGGCAAATACCGGTTGTTTGCCCCATCCATTTGCCCAGCCCACCCCCGCTATGAAAGTCACCTGCTACGCTTTGACTCTGGCGGCCCTTGTCCTGTTGCTGAGTGCCTGCGCCACGGACGAGCCCAACCCCGTGGACCGCCTGCCGCCGGCCACCCAAACCGGGGCCAACACCTTCGGTTGCCTCGTCAACGGCCAGCCCTGGACACCTAAAGGCAATGCCAGCTACCCCAACTACACCCTCTCATATGACGAGTTCCCTGACGGCGGGTTATTGCAGGTTAATGCTTATAGGCTCCTGGGGCAGGGGGCAGCAGATTTTGAAACGATTTCGCTTTGGACAAAACGGATAAGTGGGATAGGTACTTTTTCATTCCAAAACACTGCCACTTCAATTGCTTCATTTGATAATAGGAAGCGCAACTGCTATTGGAGTAGTAGCGACAGCACCACGACCTATCGGTGGGGCCTATTCACTATTACGCGCTTGGACTTGCAAGTAGGCATTGTATCGGGCACGTTCGCCTTTACCATGTATAAGCCCGGCTGCGACTCGGTCCACGTCACCGACGGCCGCTTTGACTACAAGCTCTAAGCCTTTCACTTTTCTTTTTTACATGACACAATTTTCCCGGTGCCTGGCCTCCAGGGCCTGCTAACGTTAACCGTTGGCAGGCCTTTTTATTAAGGCTTATTCCGCACTGTTTCCACCAGCTCGCGCAGGTCGCGGCGGTTGTAGACCCGGCCGCGCGACACCACGGCCTCAATGCGGCGGATGTTGCGGACGTCGTCCAGCGGGTTGGCGCTGAGCAGCAGCAGGTCGGCGTCTTTGCCGGGGGCGATGCTGCCGCTGCGGCCCGCCACTCCCATAAACCGGGCCCCGTTGATGGTGGCCGTGCGCAGGGCCTGGGCGGGGCTGAGGCCGGCCTGGGCCAGCAGCAGCACTTCCTGCTGCAAGCCCGCCCCGGGGTATACGTAAGAGTTGAAGGGGCCGCTGTCGGAGCCGGCCAGCAGCAGCACGCCAGCCGCCTGCAGCTGCCGCACCAGCTCCCGAAACCGCCCCTGCAGCACCTCGTTGAAGGCCACCGCGGCCGGCGGCTGCCGCCGGGCCGTAGCCACCCGCCGCGCATATGTAGCCTCGATGCGGGGACTGATGAAGGCCAGCAGGGTGTCGCGGCGGTGGTCGGCCGTGGCCAGCTCGGCCAGCACCGCGCTGATGTGAAGCGTAGGTACCACGGCCACGTGGCGGCGGGCCAGCAGCCGGGCCGTGCGCTCGGCCAGCTCCAGGCGGTAGCCGGCCTCCGCGGCGGGCAGCACCTCGGCCCAGCTCAGGGGCTGGGCCGTGCCCTGGTGGGCGCGCACCTGCGTCGTGAGGCTGTCGTCCTTGGTCGAGCTGGCCTTGTACACCGCGTGGAGGTGCTCGGCGGAGTTAAGGCCGGCCCCGGCCGCATCGGCCAGCTTGACCGATGCCGGCACATGGCCGCTGACAGTCAGGCCCCGCTTGTGGGCCTGGCGCAGGGTGTTGAGGTAGGCCTCGGCCGAAATTTTGCTGTCGTAGAGCTTCACGTAGTCCACTTTCAGGCGCTGCAGCGAGTCCAGGGCGCGGCGCACCTGGGCGGGCGTCTCCACTTCCAAAGAGCCCGGCCAGTAGGCGCCCGGCCCGTCCACCTTGGGGCCGGAGGTGAAGATGCGCGGGCCCACGAGCGTGCCGGCGTCGAGCTGCTGCCGCCAGCGCAGGATGTAGGGCGTGAGGTCGCCGCCGGCGTCGCGCACGGTGGTCACGCCGTGGGCCAGGTACAGGGGCAGCAGGTTCTGGTTGGCCTGGGCCAGGGTGTCGCCGCCGCGGAAGTGCACGTGCATGTCCCACAAGCCTGGCATGAGGTACTGGCCGGTGCCGTCGATGTACTTCTTGGCCGCGAAGCTTTCCTTGCCCGTGTTCTCGACCCGCAGAATCTGGCCCTTGGAGATGATGACGGCCTGGTTGGCGCGCACGGTGCCCGTTTCCACGTCCACCACGTTTACGTGGTTTATCACCACGTCCGACAAGGCAATCTGGGTAGGCTTGCGGGCGCAGCCGCTCAGCAGCAGGGCACAGGCAAGGAGGAGGGTAGGAGTATGCATCAGGAAGGGCAGCCCGGATTCCGAGCCAAGGTAACCACAAACCGGGTGGGCTACTTTTGTGTTGCCCATGTTCGCCTTTCACTCCCTGCCCGCCCTGCTGGGCGGCCACCTGCTCCAGGCCCCCGCCGACGCCGCGGCCACCGTGCGCCACCTGCTGCTCGACAGCCGCCGGGTGGGGCCGGCCGCCGGGGCGCTGTTCTTCGCCCTGCGCGGCCCCAGCCACGACGGCCACCGCTACCTGCCCGAGCTCTACGCCCAGGGCGTGCGCCTGTTTGTAGTGGAAGAAGGCGCCGCCCTGCCCGGCGGCCTGGCAGCCTATCCCGAAGCGGGCATTCTGACGGTAGCTAGTCCGCTGGCGGCCCTGCAGGCCCTGGCCGCGGCCCAGCGCCGCACCTTCGCCGGGCCCGTTCTGGCCATCACCGGCTCCAATGGCAAAACCATCGTGAAGGAGTGGCTGGCCCAGCTGCTGAGCCCCGACGAAGACATCTGCCGCTCGCCGCGCTCCTACAACTCCCAGGTGGGGGTGCCCCTGAGCGTGTGGGAGCTCAACCCCGCCCGTCACACCCTGGGCATCTTCGAGGCCGGCATCTCGGAAGTAGGGGAGATGGTCCGGCTGGCGGCCATCATCCAGCCCACGCTGGGCTTGTTCACCAACCTGGGCTCGGCCCACGACGCCGGCTTTGCCTCGGCCGATGAAAAGCTGCACGAAAAGCTGCGCCTGTTTCAGGGTCCCGGTCTGGAGCGCCTGTTCTACTGCCACGACCAGCCCGCCGTGCGTCAGGCCGTGGCCGCGCTGGGTTTGCCCGGCTTCGGCTGGACCACCCGTCACGAGCCCGGCGCCGCCCTGCGCTTCGACCTGACCGAGGCCGCCCCCGCCGAGCCGGTCAACATCGAGGCCCACTACGCCGGCGAGCGCCACACCTTCAGCGCCGTGCTGGCCGACGCGCCTACCCGCGAAAACGTGCTGCACTGCCTGGCCGTGCTGCTGCAGCGCGGCGTGGAGCCGGCCGAAATCCAGCGCCGCCTCACCCGCCTGCACCCCGTAGCCATGCGCCTGGAGATGAAGCAGGGCCGCCACGGCAGCTACCTGCTCGACGACACCTACAACAACGACCTGGCCGGCCTGGGCCTGGCCCTGGAGTCCTTGCGCCGCCAGGCCCGCCCCGGCCGCCGCACCGTCATTCTCTCCGACGTGCTGGAGTCGGGCTTGCCCACCGCCGAGCTCTACGCCCGCGTGGCCGAGCTGCTGGCCATGCACGGCGTAAACCGGCTGGTGGCCATTGGGCCGGAAATTCTTCAGTTAAAAGTTAAAAGTGAAAAGTTAAAAGGGGGCGATGCCAGCCCATCAGAACAACTGTTAACTTTTAACTCTCAACTTTTAACTGCCTTCTACCCCAGCACCGAAGCCTTCCTCGCCGCCCTCGACCCGGCTGACTTCGCCCAGGAAACCATCCTGGTAAAAGGCGCCCGCCGCTTTGGCTTCGAGCGCATCGTGGCCGCTCTGCAGGCCCAGCAGCACGGCACTGTGCTGGAAGTCAACCTCGACGCGCTGAGCCATAACCTGCAGCACTACCGCCAGCGCCTGCAGCCCGGCACCAGGCTCATGGTGATGGTCAAGGCCTTTGCCTACGGCAGCGGCTCCTACGAAGTGGCCAGCCTGCTGCAGTTTCAGCGGGCCGACTACCTGGCCGTGGCCTACACCGACGAGGGAGTGGCCCTGCGCGAGCACGGCATCAGCCTGCCCATCATGGTGATGAACCCCGCGCCCGATGCCTTCGATACCCTGCGCCGCTACCGCCTAGAGCCCGAAATCTACTCCTTCGAAGTGCTGGAAGAGTATTTGGCCGCCACCGAAAGCCGGCAACAGGAGCAGCACATTAGCACATCAAAAAATCAGCACAACAGCACAACAGCTCACCAGCTCACCAACGCACCGATTCACCTCAAGCTCGACACCGGCATGCGCCGCCTGGGCTTTGAGGAAACCGACCTGCCCCGGCTGCTGGCCCTACTACGTGAGCACAGCCCGCGCCTGCCCGTGGCCAGCCTCATGACTCACCTGGCCGCGGCCGATGAAAGCCGGCACGACGACTTCACCCGCGAGCAGCTGGCCGCCTTCCGCCGCATGGCTGCGGCCATTGAAGCAGCCATTGGCCGGCCCGTACTCAAGCACGCGCTCAATTCGGCCGGCATCCTGCGCTTCCCCGAGGCCCACTTCGACATGGTGCGGCTTGGTATCGGCCTCTATGGCGTGGATGCCGGCGGCACCGACCAGGAGGCGCTGCGCTCGGTGAGCAGCCTGCGCACCACCATTTCGCAAATCAAAACCCTGCCCGCCGGCCACACCGTGGGCTATGGCCGGCGCGGCAGCGCCACGGCCCACGAGCGGCGCATTGCCACCCTGGCCATTGGCTACGCCGACGGCTACGACCGGCGCTTCGGCAACGGCGTGGGCACGGTGCTCATCCACGGGCAGCCCGCCCCGTTGGTGGGCTCAGTGTGCATGGACATGTGCATGGTCGACGTCACCCACATTCCCCAGGCCCAGGCCGGCGACCTGGCGGTAGTATTCGGAGATGGGCTTAGCCTGACCGACTTGGCCGGCCGCATCGGCACCATTGCCTACGAGCTGCTCACCAACGTCAGCGAGCGGGTGAAGCGCGTTTTTGTTACCGAATAGCTAAGAAATAAAAATGCTAAAAAAAGCCTGTTACGGTCTGAAGTGAGGCTTCTGTCTTTTTTTTGTGCAAGTGCGGCAATGTTGGCAAGGTATTTATTTTGCTACTTTACAGGTTACACGGCGTAGCCCAGCCCAGCCGCAGCTTTATTTTGTAGCGTTTTCCTTGACTATGAACTTACCTACTCTTCGCCTTTTACGCTCTGCAAGCAGCATATTCCTGCCCATGCTAGCCGTGGGTTTATCATTTATCGAGCCTGCGCAAGCACAGACCACGCCTCCGCCGGCTTCCACGCCCCCCGCTACCCCGGCGCCAAGCCCTGCACCGGCTGCAGCGCCGGCGGCTGCCACCGCCAGCAATGCCCCGGCCCTCGACGGCTTGTGGAAGGGCCCGCTGAAAGTGCCCGGCGGCCAGCTGGAGGTCATCTTCCGCTTTGTGAAGCTGGCCAATGGCGAATATTTCTCAACTCTGGACGTGCCCCTGCAGAAAGTGAGCCGCATGGCCGTGAAAGTGGACATGAAGGGCGACACCGTCACGCTCACGGCCGCCGAAGCCAACAGCCGCTTCTCGGGCGTGGTAGCTCCCGGCGGCAAGCAGATGTCGGGCATCTGGCAGCAGCCCGGCTATAAGGTGCCGCTCACGCTGGCCTTCACTGCCCTGCCCGCTCCCACCGCCAAAAACGTGCGCCTGACGCCACCCTACCGTGAGGAAGAGGTGACGTTCAGCAACCTGCCAGCCAGCCTGCGTCTCGGCGGCATGCTCACCATTCCGGCCGGGCCGGGTCCGTTCCCGGCCGTGGTGCTCATCTCCGATGCCGGCCCCCAGGACCGTGACGGCACCATCGGCGACTTTGGTCCTATGGGCTTGCTGGCCGACCACCTCACCCGCCGCGGCATTGCCGTGCTGCGCTTCGACGACCGGGGCGTGGGTAAGTCGGAAGGCAACTACGCCACCTCTACCACTGCCGACCTGGTGACCGATGCTCAGGCCGGGCTTAACTTCCTCCGCACCCGCCCCGAAATCGACCTGGCTCGCCTCGGTCTCATTGGCCACGGCGAAGGCGGCAACGTGGCGCTGCTGGCGGCCGGCCAGCCCCTGCCCCCGGCCTTTGTGGTGACGCTGGCTGCCTACGGCCTGCCCGGCCGAGACCTGGCTGTGCAGCAGCAGGCAACGGCCCTGCGCGCCGTGGGTACTGCTGTCGCTCAGGTAGAAGCCGCCACCAAGCGCCAGCAGGCCATGTTTGAAATCATCCGCCAGACGCCCGACAACGCCCAGGCCCAGGCCATCGTAGCCAACATGTTGAAGCAGAACAACGCTACCATGGACAACGCCGCGGCCCAGGCCAGCGCGGCCGAAATGACCTCGGCGCGCTACCGTTACTTCCTGGCCTTCAATCCTCTGGAAAAGCTCACGGCCGTGCGCTGCCCCGTGCTGCTGCTCAACGGCACCGCCGACCTCTCCGTGGCCGCCGACCCCAACCTGGATGCCTTGTCCCGGGGCCTGAAGCTAAACAAGAGCGTGACGGTGAAGAAGCTGCCCGGCGTCAATCACCTCTTCCAGCCCGACCCCGCGCAGTGGCCGGTGCTAAATGGTCAGCCTCACCCCAACTTCGCCCCGGCCGCCCAGGATGCCATCCGCGAGTGGATTGTAGCGCAAGCCAAGAAGCAGTAAGGTGCTGATTGCTCGATGTGCTGATGGTTTGATGTGCTGATTATAAGCGAGGCCCTGTCCGAATATCGGACGGGGCCTCTTGCTATTTAGGCTTGTTGGTTTTGCAAAGCATAAAGAACAGTGTAGAGACGCATAATTGCGTCTCGTCATTGAACGTTGGCCATGCTATACGGTGTGGTGGTACCACTATTGATTGCTGAACGTCATTGTTCTTGCATTTAGTGGTGCCACGACCAAAAGTCGTGGCACCACTATTATTCTTGCGTGTAGAACCGCTTTACTCAAACCACCAGTTTAAAAACAAAAGCCCCGTGCGGTTCATCGCACGGGGCTTCTCAATAATCAGCGTAATCCAAAAAATCAGCGCTAATCAGCGATTTTACTTAATCATGTCCACTTCGGCCTTAATCATGGCGTTGTAGCGCTGGCCGTTGCCATTGGCGAGGGTCAGCAGGTTCCAGCCCTTGCCGATGGTGTAGCTCCAGGTGCGGCTTTCCTTAAACTCGAAGGTCGGACGCATAATCTGGCCGTAGGGCGTGTAGTTGTCCATGAAATTGGTGCTGTAGAACTTGTCGCCGCCCACAATCCACTCCATGGCTACGAAGAAGCCTTCCTCAGGTGCCGGGATGTTGTACGAGGTCAGGTCGATGGTGTACCACTCGCCGCCGCGCGAAGCCGACACTACCACGTTTTCGGTGAGCAGGTCGGTATTAGGCGAGTTGTAGTTGCCGTCGGCCTTGTAGAGGCGCACGCGGAAAGGCTCGCGGGGGAAGCCGTTTTCGCCGATGTAGAACGACACCGTCCGCACGTTGCCGAGCTTGCGCTGCTTCTCATTCTTGATGAAGAAGGCATACTGGCTGCCGGGCAGGCCCTGAATCATGCCTTCGCCGGGGTTGTTGGACTTGGCACCCAGGCCCAGGTTTTTCACTTTGCCGCCCTGCACTTTCACTTCGCTCAGCTCAATCACGCGCTTTTTCAGCTCGATGATGAGGTCTTCGGTTGCGCCGCGCTTGATAACAATAGCGCTGCGCTCGTAGCCCAGCGTCATTACTATCAGGGAGTCGGTGTTGGTTTTTTCCAGACCGGCGAGCTGGAAGTAGCCGTATTCGTTGGTAAGTGCCCCTGTGCCTTCTTCGCGCAGCCCAATGGAGGCGAACGGAACCGGGTCCTTGGTTTTGGCATCAACCACGCGACCCGTAATGCGATTTTCCTGTGCCCAGCTCAGCGCCGGGAGCAGCAGAAAGACCATCAAAGCGAGAAAAGGTATGCGTTTAATCATCGCCGTCATAAGATAATTGATTGAAGTCTGGCAAATTTACAAATTTCAGACCACTCTTTCGCCATCAAGTTTACTCAATGAGCAGAAGTAGTTTATGAAATGCAAAATAGTGCCGGTCTAAAATAATAATGACACTATGGCGAAAGCAAGACAGGCGTTGGGATAAAATAGCCTGCAAGGTGTTGAAAACGCCAAAATGACATCGCTGTCGCAGGCAATAGCTACCGACTGAAAACGTGACAGAGCAATGGTTATTGCCAGCCTCAGGCTTAGAAATCGGACTTTTTTAAGTTAAATCGGTTATTTATAAGCATCCACTTCTGCTCGAATCATGGCGTTGTAGCGCGAGCTGCCGTTGGCCAGGGTGATGAGGCTCCAGCCGCGGCCAATGGTGTAGTTCCAGGTGCGGCTGTCTTTGAACTCGAACGTAGGACGCAAAATCTGGCCGTAGGGCGTGTAGTTGTCCATGAAGTTGGTGGTGTAGAACTTGTCGCCGCTCACAATCCACTCCATGGCCACGTAGAAGCCCTCTTCCGGCGCGGGGATGTTATAGGGCGTCATATCAACGGTGAACCATTCGCCACCGCGGGCGGCCGACACCACCACGTTCTCGAGCAGCATGTCGGTGTTGGGCGAGTTGTAGTTGCCGTCAGCCTTGTAGAGGCGAATGCGGAAAGGCTCACGGGGGAAGCCGTTTTCGCCGATGAAGAAAGAAACCGAGCGGATAAAGCCGAGCTTCTTGCCTTTCTCATTCTTCATGAGCGTGGCGTACTGACTGCCGGGCATGCCCTGAATCATGCCCATGCCGGGGTTGTTGGAGCGCGCGCCCAGCAGCATGGGCTTCACCTTGCTGGCTTCGATGGTCACGTTGTCGAGCTTGATGCTCTGGCGGGGCAGTTCGATAATGAGGTCTTCCATCTGCCCGCGCTTCACCAGCAGGGCGGTGCGCTTGAAGCCCAGCGCCATAACGATAATGGAGTCGTCGACGCTGCGCACGGGCATGGCCAATTGGAAGAAACCGTACTCGTTGGTGAGGGCGCCGGTCTGTTCTTCCCGCAGGCCAATGGAGGCAAAGGGAATCGGCTCTTTGGATTGCGCGTCGACAACCCGGCCCGTAATACGGTCGCCCTGAGCCCAGCTCAGAGTTGGATACAAGAGGGTTATAGCCAGCAGAAGTAGTAGACGATTGAGCATGACACACAAAATGGAAAAAAGGGCTGTTCAACAAATTTACGGCTAAAGCTTAGAAAACGGCAGCCAACCGGTGAACTTGTTCTATGGATGCAATTTGGCCGAATAATAGTAATAAAATAAGAAAGGTGAGCAGCTGATTTCTTTAGGCTTAAGGATATAAGTCAGTAAAAAGTTGGTCCCGACTGGTATGCCTTCAAACGAATGATTAACTTTCGGCTCTTTTTGCCCGATTTGGTATTTAATTAAGCTATGAAACGTTTGACTTGGGCGGGAGCTGTTCTGGGCATGACGGTTGCGCTGGCACTGCCAGCTATGGCACAGGCGCCGGCCCCGCGGCCTTTGCCGCTGGGAGGCTTGTGGAAAGGGCCGTTGCCAGTGCTGGGTGGCAAGCTGGATATGACCATCAGCGTGGTGCCGCTGGCGGGGGGCAGCTACTTCGCTGCCCTCGACGTGCCGGCGCAGAAGGTGAGCCGCATGCCGGTGGAAGTGACGGTGCGCGGCGACTCGGTGCTGCTGTGGATGCCCCAGGCCGAAAGCCGCTACCAGGCCCGCCTCGACACCGTGCGGAAAGAGCTGAGCGGCACCTGGACGCAGCCCGGCGTGAATTCGCCGGTGGTGCTGAAGCACGCGCCCATGCCTAGCATCTCGGGTAAAGGCACGCGCCTGACACCGCCCTACCGGGAGGAGGAAGTAATATTTACCAACCCAGCCTCCCGCCTCAACCTGGCCGGTACGCTGACCATCCCGCCCGGCGCCGGACCTTTCCCCGCCGTGGTGCTGGTGAGCGACATGGGCGCGCAGGACCGCGACGGCAGCGTGAACGACTTCCGCCCGCTGGGCTCGCTGGCCGACTACCTGACGCGGCGTGGCGTGGCCGTGCTGCGCTACGACGACCGGGGCGTGGGACAGTCGGAAGGCAATACCGCCGCGGCTACCACGGCGGCCTTGGTTACCGACGTGCAGGCCGCCATCAACTTTTTGCGGGCCCGCCTCGAAATCAACATCAACCGTATTGGGGTGATAGGGCACGGCGAAGGCGCCAATGTGGCCCTGCTAGCGGCGGGCCAGCCTTTGCCCCCGGCCTTTGTAGTATCGTTGGCCGGCTACGGCCTGCCCGGGCAGCAGACACTGCTGCAGCAACAGGTAGACCAGCTGAAGGCCCAGAAAATGGACCCGGTCAAGATTCAGGCGGCCTACGAGCGGCAGAAAACCATGTACGATATTATCCGGCAGACCAATGCCCAGCAGGCCCAGGCCATTGTGGCCAATATGCTGCGGCAGGACTGCGACGGCATGGACCCCCGCGCCGCTATGGAAGAAGCCGCACACATGCTGACGCCCTGGCAGCGCTACTTCCTGGCCTTCGACCCCATCGCCACCCTCGACCAGGTGAAGTGCCCCGTGCTGCTGCTCAACGGCACCAACGACACCGAGGCCCCAGCCGACCTGCACCTGAACGCCCTGGAAAAAGAGCTGAAAAGCTTTAACAAAGGCACGGTCAGCAAGCGTATTGTAGGAGCCAACCACCTATTCCAGCCCCCCAAAACCGAGTGGACGCTGATGAACGGCGAGATGCGGCCCGTCTTCTCGCCGGTAGCTCAGGAAAGCATTCGGGAATTCATTATGGGACCAGTCGCCAAAAAGTAAGCCGTTGCTATGGTGTAGACTACTTACTCATTAACGAAAGCGCCCCTTACAGTAGCTGTAAGGGGCGCTTTCGTTACTATGAGTCACTCCGTTCTTACTTAATCATATCCACCTCGGCCTTAATCATGGCGTTGTAGCGCAGGCCCTGAGCGTTGGCGGCGGTGATGAGGCTCCAGCCCTTGCCCATGGTGTAGTTCCAGGTGCGGCTTTCCTTGAACTCGAAGGTAGGGCGCATAATCTGACCGTAGGAGCCGCTGTTTCCATCCACAAAAGTGGAAGCGCTGAAGTTCGACGGTCTTAGCCATTCCATGGCTACGAAGAAGCCTTCTTGGGGCGCGGGGATGTTATATAAAGTAAGGTCGATTGTAAACCAGGCCCCGCCTTGGGGTGCTGACACAATCACATTATCGACCAACAGGTCTTTTCCCGGGCCACCAGATGCTTTGTCCACTGCATACACCCGCACCCGAAACTTGGTTTGAGGCTGGCCATTCTCTGCTATAAAGAAGGAAGCTGCTCTAATCTTTTCCAGCGTCCGGCCTGTTTCATTCTTCAAAAGGCAGGCGAACTGTGCCCCTGGCATGGCCTGAATCATGCCTTCTCCAGGTACTTTCCTCCGCGAACCAAGGGTAATAAACTTAACCTTGCTAATGAGAAGTGGCATCTCAGCAGTAGGTATTACAACCCGCTGAAGTGATATGTCAGCCTTTTTAGCAGAGGCATTCGGCGCAAAAACCTGCTTTGCCGGTAAATATCCCACGCCATTTGCTATCAGGGTATCTGGCTGTAATTGGCCGGTGGCGTCGATGACGAAATGGCCTAATTCATCAGCGAAATATTCGGACTGCTGGTTTTTCAGTCTTACCCAAGCGTAGGGAATGGGCCTGCCGGTTGCTTGGTCCAGAATGGTGCCTTCGAGATTAGCCGCGGGTGCTTGCCCATAGCAGCACCCAGTGAACAAAAGGCCAGCTAGGGTAAGAAGTGTAAGGCGCATAGCTACCCTCAGGGTGACTGATTGTTTTCCGCAAAGCGTGAGCCGTGCATCAGCACATCAGCACATCAACCAATCAGCGGTACTTACTTAATCATATCCACCTCGGCCTTAATCATGGCGTTGTAGCGCAGGCCCTGGGCGTTGGCGGCGGTGATGAGGCTCCAGCCTTTGCCCATGGTGTAGTTCCAGGTGCGGCTTTCCTTGAACTCGAAGGTGGGACGCATAATCTGGCCGTAGGGCTGATAGTCGTCCATGAAGTTGGTGGCGAAGAACTTGTCGCCGCTTACTACCCACTCCATGGCCACGAAGAAGCCTTCCTCGGGTGCCACGATGTTGTAGGGCGTCAAATCAACAGTGTACCACTGCCCGCCCTGGGGCGCCGACACCACCACGTTTTCGGTGAGCAGGTCGGTGTTGGGCGAGTTGTAGTTGCCGTCGGCTTTGTAGAGGCGCACGCGGAAAGGCTCGCGGGGGAAGCCATTCTCCCCGATGTAGAACGACACCGTCCGCACGTTGCCGAGGCGCTTGTTCTTATCGTTCTTTACGAAGAAGGCATATTGGCTGCCGGGCAGGCCCTGAATCATGCCTTCGCCGGGGTCGTTGGACTTGGCACCCAGGCCCAGGTTTTTGATTTTGCCGGCCTTCACCGTCACGCCCTGCAGTTGCACAGCCCGCTTGGGTACCTCGATGGTGAGGTTGTCGATGCTTTCGCCGCGTTTCACCACAATGGTTTTGCGGTGGTAGCCCAGGGCCATTACCAGCAGGGTGTCCTGAGCGTTCTTGGTTGGGGCGGGCACAATGAACAGGCCGTGCTCGTTGCTGAGCGCGCCGATTTGCTCCTCCTTCAGGCCAATGGACGTGAAGGGTAGAGGCTCTTTGGTGTCTTTGTCGACAATAACTCCTTTTATCTGGGCCGATTGGGCCCAGCTGACAGCGGAGGTTGTGACTGAGAATAGTGCAATAAAAAGTAGGCGTTTGAACATAGCAAGGGGGTAGAACAAACGAAATTACAAATCTGGGTCTGAAAGTTATTAGTAATCCTGCCCACATAGCAATAGCTGTTGAATGAAAAATCAAAATTCTGGCACTGCTGCATGAGCGAGGACAATAATTTTTTATTCCTCGGGCGCAATCGGTGCCGAAACCTTCCGCCTGCGTACCTTTGTTTGTAGTCTTTCTAAATAAGCTTCCTGCTCCGGCGCTTTGGCTTTGTTTCGTCGTTCCGTTCGCCCCCTTGCTTCGGCTGTGCCTACCCGGCGCACGGCCAAGGACTTGCGCGTGGGCGAAACCGGCACCATCTGCTGCCTCGAAGACCCCGAGATGGCACTTAAGCTGTTGGAAATGGGGTGCTTGCCGGGTGTGCAGGTGCGTCTGAGTGGCCGCGCCCCGCTGGGCGACCCCCTGATGCTGGTGCTGGGCGACGATGAGTACACCTTGTCGCTGCGGGCCAGCGAGGCGGCTACTATCTTGTTGAAGGGCTAAGCGTAGCACATGGCAGCACCTGTCATAGATTCGGCGCCCTTCACTGGTGCTGCCACTGAGGCGACCGCCGCCAGACAAGAAGGGGCAGGCGGGCGGCTAACCCGCATCGCGCTGATTGGCAACCCCAACAGCGGCAAAACCTCCCTGTTCAATCAGCTCACGGGGCTCAACCAGAAGGTGGGCAACTTCCCGGGGGTGACGGTAGACCGCAAGTCGGGCTTTGCGCAGCTGACGCACACGCAGCGGGCGGAGATTGTGGACTTGCCGGGTACGTACTCGCTCTACCCCAAGAGCCTGGACGAGAAAGTCATAACCGACCTGCTCTACGACAAGGAGTCGAAAGGCTACCCCGACTTTGTGGTGGTGACCGTGGATGCCAGCAACCTGCGGCGTAGCCTGCTGCTGTTCAGCCAGCTGGCCGACCTGGAGTTGCCAGCCATTCTGGCCCTGAACATGACCGACGTGGCCGAGCGCCACGGCGTGCGCATCGACGTGCGGGCCCTGGAGCAGGAGCTGGGCGTGCCCATCATCCCGATGAATGCCCGCAATGGCAGCGGAGTGGTGGCCCTGAAGATTGTGATGGCCCAGCGCCTGGCCGCCCCGCCCGTGCGCTTCTGGGAGCCCAGCGACGAGCTGCTGCCGCTGGTGCGGCAGATTCGCTACTATTTCAACCTGCACAACGACTACCTGGCCCTACACTACGCCCAGCAGTTTAGGCAGATTGGCTTCCTGAGTGCCGACGACAAGGCCCACATTCAGGAGCTGGTGCAGCAGTACAAGTTCGACTCCACCGCGCAGCAGGCGGCCGAAACTATTGCCCGCTACGGCCGCATCAACGAGATACTGCTGGAAACGGTGACGGTGGTGCGCACCGAGAAGCGCGAGCCCGTGTCGAACCGCATCGACAAGGTGCTGACGCACCGCGTGGCCGGCTACCTCATATTTCTGGGCATCCTGTTCCTGCTGTTTCAGGCCATTTTCGCCTGGGCGCAGTACCCCATGGACTGGATTGAGCAGGGCATCTCGGCCCTGAGCGCCGTCATTCAGGACAATTTCTCCGGCCCCTTGGTGCGGCTGCTGACGGAAGGCGTGCTGGCCGGCCTGGGCGGGGTGCTCATCTTCATTCCGCAGATAGCCTTGCTGTTTGCCTTCCTGGCCGTGCTGGAAGAAACTGGCTACATGGCCCGTGTCACTTTCCTCATGGACAAGCTGATGCGGCCTTTTGGGCTGAGCGGCAAGAGCGTGGTGCCCCTGATTTCGGGCCTGGCCTGCGCAGTGCCGGCCATTATGGGAGCGCGCACCATCGAAAGCTGGAAAGACCGGATGATAACCATCTTCGTGACCCCACTGATGTCGTGCTCGGCCCGCATTCCGGTGTACACGGTGCTGGTGGCCCTGGTGGTGCCCGACCGCGCCGTGCTGGGCTTCCTCAACCTGCGCGGCGTGGCTTTGATGGCGCTGTACCTGCTGGGCTTTTTCACGGCCCTGGCTTCGGCCTGGGTGCTGAAAACCATCCTCAAAGCCCGGGAGCGCAGCTACTTCATCATGGAGTTTCCGGTGTATAAGTGGCCGCGCTGGAAAAACGTGGGCATCACCATCTGGCAGAAGGTGAAGGCCTTCGTGTGGCAGGCCGGGCAGGTAATTGTAGCCATCTCGGTGGTGCTGTGGGTGCTGGCCAGCTACGGCCCCGGCACGACGCAAGACCAAGCCGAAGCCAGAGTCCGTCAGGCTTACCAAGCTCAGCCGGCTCCGGCAGCTGTTGGCCAAGCCTCAGCACAAGGCAAGGCTGCTGATGACGAGCTACAGCGCCGCGTGGCCGCCGCCCGCCTCGAAAGCTCCTACGCCGGCCTGTTCGGGCGCACCCTGGAGCCGGTTATCCGGCCGCTTGGCTTCGACTGGAAAATTGGCATTGCATTGCTTACTTCGTTTGCGGCACGGGAGGTGTTTGTGGGCACGATGTCAACCATTTACAGCGTAGGCCAGGACGCCGACCTGGGCACGGTGCAGGAAAAGCTGGCCGCTGAGCGCGACGAGCAAGGGCAGCCCTTCTTCACCCCGGCGCGGGCCTTCTCACTGCTGGTGTTCTACGTGTTTGCCATGCAGTGCATGAGCACCCTGGCCGTGACGTACCGCGAAACCAAAAGCTGGCGCTGGCCCCTGGCCCAGCTGCTGTACATGACCGGGCTGGCCTACGCCATGGCCCTGCTGGTGTACCAGGTATTGAAGTAAACCGGGCTGTCCGATGCAGGACGGAGTGTTCGGGAATGGACACTTTTTGCCGGGCGCTGATAAAGGTGCTGTTGAGTAAAGTGTTGATAAATAGAGAATAGCTGGAATGGCACGGGCCTTGGACTCTGGAGTAGGAAACTCACTTGTTCCTGCTCGAAAATGGACAGAACCATTTCTACCAGTATCCAAAACCAACGAAAGCGCCGGCGCTGGCTGCTGGGCTTAGCCGCCCTCACCGTCTTCGGAGCGGCCCTGTTTGCATTTCGCTCGGTGCTGAAACCCAGTATCAAACGGGCCGATATTATGACGGCCGTGGCTGAAACCGGCGACGTGGAAGCGGCCCTCACGGCTGCCGGCGTACTGGTGCCGGGGCGGGAGGCCGTGATTACCAGTCCTATTCAAAGCACCATCCGGCGGGTGGCGCTGCCAGTGGGCAGCCTGGTGCAGCCGGGCCAAACCATTCTGGAGCTCGACAAAGAGCAGGCGGGCTCGGCCCTGGCCAAGCTCAGCGACGAGCAGCTGCGCAACCAGAATAAGAACTCCCAGCTACAGCTCACCCTGGAGCGCAACCTGAATGACCTGCGGGCCCAGGCCCAGGTGCAGCAGGTGAAGGTGAGCAGCCTGCAGTCGACCCTGCGCGACGAGCAGCATCTGCTGAAAATCGGGGGCGGCACCGCCGAAAGCGTCCGCCAGGCTGAGCTGAACCTGTCGGTGGCCCAGCTGGAAGCCGAGCGGCTGCGGCGCCAGATTCAGAACCAGCAGCGGGTGAATGCGGCCGATGTGCGCGAGCTGGGCTTCACCGTGTCGATGCAGCAGCGCAGCATCAAGGAGCTGGCCGACAAGCTGCGGCAGGCCGACATCAGCAGCCAGCAGCCCGGCGTGCTCACCTGGGTGAATGAGGACATTGGCAGCACGGTGCAGGCCGGTGACGCCCTGGCCCGCGTAGCCGACTTAAGCAGCTTCCGGGTGCGGGCCACCATTTCGGACAGCTACGCCGAGCAGCTGCACCAGGGCGACCCCGTGGTGGTGCGCGTGAATGAAACCGACCTGCGCGGCCACATCAGCAGCATCAGCCCGGCGGTGGAGAAAGGCGTGGTGACGTTTTACGCCGCCCTCGACGAAAGCAACCACCCCGCCCTGCGCGCCAACCTGCGCGCCGATGTATTCGTGGTGACCAAGTCCCACCACAACGTGGTGCGCCTCAAAAACGGGCCCTTCTTCCACGGTGCCCGCGAGCAGGTGGCCTTTGTGGTGAAAGATGGACTCGCCACCCGCCGCACCCTGCTATTGGGCGACAGCAATTTCGACTACGTGCAGGTAATCAGTGGCCTGCGCCCCGGCGAAGAAGTGGTGATATCCGACATGAAAGACCACGAGGAAACCCCGGAGCTGACGGTGAAGTAGCCCCACACCCGACCCCTCCCCTGCAGGGAGGGGAGCCTAGCGAATCGTTCAATAATCCTTCCCCATTTAGGATGTTCCCCTACAATTTTTTCTGTAAAACTTGTTTCAGCCGCCAAATTCAGGCGTCAGGCCCCCCTCCCTGCAGGGGAGGGGTCGGGGGTGGGGCTATCCGTCTGGCTTTTTTCCTTTTCCTCTTCCCATTCATTAGCCAAGCCCAGCCCACTCCGCTCACCCTGCCGGCCATTATCGAGCAGGCGCTAAGCCAGTCGGCGGCCGGGCACCAGGCCCACACCAACCGCGAGACCGGCTACTGGCAGTGGCGGGGCTACCAGGCCAATTACCGGCCTCAGCTGGGGTTGCAGGGTACGCTGCCCAACTTCAGCCGGGTGATTACGCCGGTAGTGCAGCCCGATGGCACCACCGACTTCCGGGCCGTGCGCATCAACAACTCTAATCTGGCCCTGACGCTGAGCCAGAACATCGGCCTGACCGGCGGCCAGCTCATTGTGGGCTCGGAGGTGCAGCGCTTCGACGACTTCAACGGGGAGCTGAAGCGCTATAACAACCAGCCCTTTACCATCGGTCTGGTGCAGCCGCTAGGGCAGTTCAACAGCCTGGCCTGGAACCGCCGCATCGAGCCCCTGCGCTACCAGGAAAGCCAGCGGCAGTACGTGGAGGAGCGCGAAACCATTGCCCAGCGCGTGGCCGAGCTGTACTTCGACGTGCTGCTGCAGCAGGTGAACGCCGACGTGGCCGGCCAGAACGCCGGCGCCGCTGCCGAGATGCTGCGGGTAGGGCAGGAGAAGTTCAGGCTGGGCAGGCTGTCGCAGAGTGACTTGCTGCAGCTGGAGCTGAACGTGTTGAACGCCAAGCAGGCCCAGGTCCAGGCCCAGCTCGACGCAGAAAATGCGGCCGTGGCCCTGCAGGCCTACACGGGGCTACCCGGTACCGAAGCGCCCGTGCTGGCCGTACCGGCGCCGGCTGCGCTGCCTACGGTAGCGCCGGCCCAGGCCCTGGAGCAGGCGCGGCAGCACCGCAGCAGTACCCTGGCCTTCCGGCGGCGCCTGTTGCAGGCCGAGCGCGACGTGGCCCTGGCCCGGGGAAGTACCGGCCTGCAGGCCACGCTCACCGCCAACCTGGGCTACGTGAACCAGGCCGAAAACCTGGGCACTACCTACACCAACCTGCAGAACCAACAGCAGCTGCGCCTGGCTTTCAGCCTGCCCATCGTGGACTGGGGCCGGCAGAAGGCGCTGGTTAAAACGGCCGAGCTCAGCCGGGAGCAGGTGCAGTATAACGTGGCCCAGGAAGAGCGGAGCTTCGAGCAGACCGTGCTGACGCAGGCGGCCCAGCTGCCTTCCCTCAGCCAGCAACTGCGGCTAGCGGCGCGGGCCGACTCCCTGGCCCAGCAGCGCTACGACATTGCCCGGGCCACTTACCTGGTGGGCCGCATTAGCCTCACCGACCTGAACCTGGCCTCAGCCGCCAAAGACCTGGCCAAGCGCGGCTACATCGCCGCCCTGCGCGCCTGCTGGGTGGCGCACTACCGCCTGCGCGCCCTCACCCTCTACGACTTCGAGCGCCAGCAGCCCCTGGCCGCCGCGGCCCCCAGCCGCTAAGAATCTACCAACCTGTACCCGTGAATGCTTTGGGAAAAGCATCAGAAAAGCCCGGCAGCTTCTGCCGGGCTTTTTTATTGCCAGCCCGATGAAGCCGTGCCTATAAATGAACAGGCCGGCTATCCACTACCGAACACAGTGTCCGTTTTCGAACAGCTTTTCAGCAAGGGTTATTTTTGGGCTTTGGTGTAAGCTATTGATGTTATGGCGTTTACGATTTTGGCACAGCGCTTGGCAAGGTACAGTAGCACCCAGGGGCCTACCGCCCGAAACCGGACAGCCACTTTCACTCCGCGCTTTTCTCACCTTTTTTCCATGGAAAACCTGCTAGCCCAGCCCGTCGATGCCTCCACCCCGGCCAAAGCCGCCACCGGAGCTTCCGCCCCCATTCTGCGCCTCATCGACATCGAGAAGGTGTACCAAACCAAAACCATCGAAACGGTGGCCCTGAACCGGGTGAACCTGACCATCAACCGGGGCGAGTTTGTGTCCATCATGGGGCCCAGCGGCTGCGGCAAGTCGACGCTGCTCAGCCTCATCGGCCTGCTCGACGAGCCCACCAGCGGCACCATTGAAATCGATGGCCGGCCGGTACGCTCGTACTCCGACAAGGAAGTGGCCCACCTGCGCAACCTGAAAATCGGCTTCGTTTTCCAGAGCTACCACCTCATCAACGACCTGTCGGTGCTCGACAACGTGGAGCTGCCCCTGCTGTACCGCAGCAGCGTGAGCGGCAAGGAGCGCCGGCAGCGCGCCCTGGCTGCCCTCGACAAGGTAGGGCTGAGCGCCCGCACTGCTCACTTTCCCGGCCAGCTCTCGGGTGGGCAGCGCCAGCGCGTGGCCATTGCCCGCGCCCTGGTGGGTGAGCCCGAAATCATTCTGGCCGACGAACCCACCGGCAACCTCGACTCGGTGATGGGCGAGGAAATCATGGACCTGCTGCTCACCCTCAACCGCCGCGAAGGCACCACCATCGTGATGGTGACCCACGACGAGCAGCAAGCCCTGAAAACCCAGCGCCTCATCCGCTTCTTCGACGGCAGTCAGGTGCTGTAATCCAGGTAACAATGAGCAGTGAACAGTGAGCAATGTCGTTGTGACGGCTCACAACCAACTGTTCACTGCTTACTGCTAGCTGTTCACTGTCTAACTCCTTTTCTTCTGCAAAATCCATGAAAACCCTTGCTCACCCCGCCAGCACTCTTGCCGAAACCGACCTCGTGGCCGAATGCCGCCGCGGCAACCCCCGCGCCCAGCGCGTGCTGTACGACCGGCTGGCCCCGAAGATGATGGCCGTGTGCCTGCGCTACCTGCGCCAGCCCGAAGATGCCGAAGAAGTGCTGATGCAGGGCTTCGTGAAGGTGTTCAACAACCTGGGCAGCTACCGCCAGGAAGGCTGCCTGCAGGCCTGGGTGCGCCGCATCATGGTGAATACGGCCCTGAGCTACCTGCGCAGCAAGCGCCCGGCGCATCTCGACATCGACGACTGCACGGCCAGCCTGGCCGCCGTGGCCGCCCACGCCGAGTCGGACATGGCCACCAGCGACCTGCTGCGCCTGGTGCAGGGCCTGCCCACCGGCTACCGCACCGTGTTCAACCTCTACGCCATCGAGGGCTACAGCCACCCCGAAATCGGGGCGCTGCTGGGCATCTCGGAAGGCACCAGCAAGTCGCAGCTGGCCAAGGCTCGCGCCCACTTGCAGCGGCAGCTGAAGGCTGCCCACTCCACCACTACTTATTGCCTCGAAGCTCATGCTGCTTAACTACCTAAAAATCGCCTGGCGGGTGCTGTTGCGCCGCAAGTTCTTCACCTTCATCAGCCTGTTCGGCATCAGCTTCACCCTGATGGTGCTGCTGGTGGTGGTGGCCGCCATCGACCACGTCAGCGGGGCCCATGCTCCTGAAAAGCGCATCGACCGCATGCTGTTCGTGAACCTGTTGCGCCAGACCTTCAAAGACGGGGGCCGCAACAATACGCCCGTCAGCGCCCACTTCGTGGATACCTACGTGCGGACGATGCACACGCCCGAGCTGGTGGCCATGTCGTCGATAACCAGCAGCGCCACCAGCTTTGCCGGCAACCAAACCCTGACGCTGGACGTGCGCCACACCGACGCCAACTTCTGGCGGGTGATGGACTTTGACTTCCTGGATGGCCGCCCGTACACAGCCCCTGAAATAGCCCAGCGGGCCCGCGTCTGTGTCATCAGCCAGCACACGGCCCAGGCTTTCTTCGGCACCGACCACGGCGTGGCCGGGCGCACCCTGGAAATCGGACCCTACCGCTACCGCGTGGCCGGCGTAGTACCCAACGTGCCGGCCATCCGCCTCTACAGCAGCGCCGATGTGTGGCTGCCCTACACGCTCAATGCGGCCGAGGTAAACGACCAGCGGCTCAGCGGCTCCTACTTCACGATTATTCTGGCCCCCTCAACGGCGGCGGTGCCCGAGGTGCGCGCCGAGTTCGACCAGGTGATGCGCCGCATCCCCTTGCCCGACCCCAAGCTGATGCAGAAGCTGTCGGCCCACGCCGACCCCCCGCTGGCCGGCTTTGTGCGGCAGCTGACTGCTCACGAAGAAGACGTGGACGACGGCATGACGCTGTTTCTGACCGGCTCCACCCTGCTGGCCCTGCTGTTCATGCTGCTGCCGGCGCTAAACCTGGTGAACCTCAACCTAACGCGCATCATGGAGCGGGCCAGTGAGATTGGGGTGCGCAAGGCATTCGGAGCGTCGCGCCAGGTACTGGTGGGCCAGTTCCTCATCGAAAACCTGGTGCTGGCCGTGCTCGGTGGCGTGCTGGGCCTGGGCCTGGCCACGCTGGCGCTGAGCCTGCTGAATGAGTCGCACTTCATTGCCTACTCGCACTTCGGGCTGAGTTGGCGCGCCTTTGCCATCGGCATGGGCCTTACCGTGGCCTTTGGCCTGATGAGCGGGGTGTACCCTGCCTGGAAAATGGCCCGTCTCAACCCTAATGCGGCCCTACGCGGTGGCTTGCAATAGCCACGGCCTTTCAGCCCTTTCTCACCGCCGATTTTCTTCCTGCCATGCTACGCCATCTGTTTCGCTTAATCTGGAATCGCAAGCGCACCAACGTGCTGCTGCTTAGCGAGATTTTCTTTTCCTTCATCGTGCTGTTCGTGGTGGGGGCTGTGCTCATCACCGGCGCGCACGATTACCTGCTGGCGCCGGGCTTCCGCCACGAGCAGGTGTGGCGCCTGAACGTGGCGGCCGGCCAGGGCGAGAAAATGCCCCGCCCCGTGCTCGACGATGTGCTGCGCCAGGTGCGCGCCCTGCCGGGTGTGGAAGAGCTGGCTTTGTGCAGCCCCAACACGCCCTTCCGGTTCATCAACATGAACACCGACATTCAGACGCAGAAAGGCGATGCCAAAGCCGACCTGGTAGAGCAGCACGACGCCGACGACCACTACGGTCCCGCTTTGGGCATCACGCTGCGCGAAGGCCGCTGGTTCAAGCCCAGCGACGATGCGTCCAGCCGCCGGCCAGTCGTGATTACCCAGGACGTGCGGGAAAAGCTCTTCGGCACCGACAAGCCCGCCCTGGGTCAGGTGCTGCGCATGAAGATGCCCGCCGGGCCTGTACCCAAGGATGAGTTTGTGGTGGTGGGCGTGGCCGACAACGTGCGCTGGTCCAGCGACTTCAGCGACTACACCCCCACCATGTGGAAGCGCCTGGTACCGTTCGATACCACGCACTGGGAAACGGCCGCCGTGCTGGTGCGCGTGTCGCCGGGCCAGGGCGCAGCTCTGCAGCAGAAGATTGTGCGCACCATCGCCGGCGTCACCCGCAAGTGGAGCACCGAAGTGTACCCGCTTTCCTCGGACCGCCACGACAAGCTGAAGGTGGTGGTGGCGCCGCTGGCGGCTCTGGCCGTGGTGGGGCTGTTTCTCATCGTGAACGTGGCCCTGGGCTTGTTCGGCGTGCTGTGGTACAACATCAGCCAGCGCCGCGCCGAAATCGGGCTGCGCCGGGCCCTGGGAGCTACGAGCACTAGCATTGGCTGGCAGTTTTTGGGCGAGATGCTGGTGCTCACCCTGATGGGCGTAAGCATTGGGCTGCTGCTGGCCGCGCAGTTTCCGCTGCTGGGCGCCTTCGACGTGGCCGCCGAAGTGTATGTGCTGGCCATGCTACTGGCCAGCGGTATCATCTTCGTGCTCACTGCTGTGTGCGCCTGGCACCCCAGCCGCCTGGCCGCTGCTATCCACCCGGCGGCCGCTCTGCGCGAGGAATAGCCGGTACCGCCACCGCTGGAAGTGCCAGGTTTCACGCGAAAGGTGGCACTTCCCTCGGTGGCGGTGTCATCTTTCGCCCGAAACCAAGACCTGCATCTCCCCGCAACACCATCTTTCGCCCAAAATCAGGCTCTTCCACAGAAAGTAATACCAGGTTTCGCCTGAAATGCCGGCCTGGCTCCTGGCAGGGGCGTCTTTCCCCGAAATACCGGGCGCGCTGATGGCAGCAAAGCACTGCAACGCAGTGGCTGATTAGGCTGGTTTTCGATTTTTAACCTTAGTACCTTCGCGCCATGCTGCTTATTGTCGACGACGACCTGGCTGTCCGCACTTCTCTTTCCTTGCTGCTCAAACAGGCCGGCTACCCCTCCAAGAGCGTGGCCACGCCCGCCGATGCCCTGCAGGTGGTGCGCGACACGCCGCCCCGCCTGGTGCTGATGGACATGAACTACTCGCTCGACACCAGCGGACAGGACGGCCTGGCGCTGTTGCGCGAGGTGAAGCAGCTGGCGCCTCAGCTGCCGGTCATCCTCATCACCGGCTGGGGCAGCATCGGCCTGGCCGTGGAAGGCATGAAGGCCGGCGCCGCCGAGTTCGTGACCAAGCCCTGGCACAACGACGCCCTGCTGCAAACCATCCGCACGGTGCTCAGCCTGCACGAGAGCGACGGCGAAGCCGAGGCCGACCACAACGCCCTGAGCCGCCGGCAGCTCGACCGCCAGTACAACTTCCGCAACATCGTGGGCCAGGATGCCCAGCTGTTGCAGGTGCTGCGCAACGTGGGCCAGGTAGCGGCCACCGACGCCTCGGTCCTCATTGAAGGCGAAAGCGGCACCGGCAAGGAGCTTATCGCCGAGGCCATTCACCAGAACAGCCAGCGCAAAGGCCAGCCCTTCGTAAAAGTGAACCTGGGCGGCATCTCTTCTTCGCTGTTTGAAAGCGAGATGTTTGGCCACCGGCGAGGGGCCTTCACCGATGCCAAAACCGACCGGCTGGGCCGCTTCGAGATGGCCAACGGCGGCACCATCTTTCTTGATGAGATTGGCGAGCTGGAGCTTGCTTCCCAGGTGAAGCTGCTGCGCGTGCTGCAGGACCGCACCTACGAAGTGCTGGGCGACAGCAAGCCGCGCCGCCTCGACATCCGGGTGATTGCTGCCACCAACCGCAACCTGGCCGAAATGGTGGCCCAGGGCCGCTTCCGCGAAGACCTGTTCTACCGCATCAACCTTATTACGGTACGGCTACCGGCCCTGCGCGAGCGGGCCGGCGACATTCCGCTGCTGGCCCAGCACTTCGTGGACGGCCTGCGCGCCACCTACCAACGCCCGGCCCTGAAGGTGAGCACCCGCGCCCTGCACTGGTTGCGCGAGCAGCCCCTGCCCGGCAACATCCGCGAACTGAAAAACCTGGTGGAGCGCGCCGTGCTGGTCAGCGGCAAGGAAGAGCTGGGGCCCGAAGACTTCCAGGCCCACAGCCAGCGCGGCCCCGTGCGCGCCCCCGAGCCCGGCGAGCTGCCCGCCCCCGGCACCATGACGCTCGACGAGCTCGAAGCTCAGATGATACGCCAGAGCCTGGCCCACTACGACGGCAACATCAGTCGCGTAGCCAAGGCCCTAGGCCTGAGCCGCGGTGCGCTGTACCGGCGGCTGGAAAAGCACGATATTCCCTTCGATACGGCGGAATAACAAGTAAATGTCATCCTGAGCGCAGCGAAGGACCTTGTCCCGGTGGAATTGCTTGACCGGGATAAGGTCCTTCGCTGCGCTCAGGATGACAAATAGCAGAGCGTACAAAATGTGTTGCTCGGTGATGATAGTACCTCAAATGACCCTCCGCACCAAGTTCGTTCTATTCGTTGTCCTCATTCACGCCGTGCTGGTGGCGTTGGCGGCTCAGCTGCGCACCAGCAACCCGGTGCTGTTTTTGGTGGCCGAGGGACTGTTGCTGCTGAGCGTGGTGCTCACCGTGCAGCTTTACCGCGGGTTTGTGCGCCCCTTCCACCTGATTGCTGCCGGCACCGCCGCCATTCGCGACAAAGACTTCAGCATGAAGTTCGTGCCCGTGGGGCAGCAGGAAATGGACCAGCTCATCGAGGTTTATAACCAGATGATTGACGAGCTGCGGGAAGAGCGGGTCAGCCAGCACGAGAAGAGCTTTCTGCTGGAGCGCATCATTCAGGCCTCACCGGCCGGCATCATTGTTCTCGACTTCGAAGGCCGCATCGAAGGCCTGAATGCCGCCGCCGAAAGGTTGCTGGGCTTGCCCGACACCGCCCTGCTGGGGCAGCTGCCGGCCGACCTGCCCGGTGAGTGGGGCCCGGCCTTGGCTCAGCTGCAGGAAGGCACGCCGCAGGCCCTGAGCCTCTCCGGGCTGCACGCCTACCGGCTGCACGCCTCCCATTTCCTGGACCGGGGCTTTACCCGGCAGTTTATTCTGGTGGAAGAGCTTACCCAGGACCTTATCCGCCAGGAAAAGCAGGCCTACGAAAAGCTGATTCGGATGATGTCGCACGAGATAAACAACTCCATTGGCGCCATCAACTCCATCCTCACCAGCTTCCGCTACTACACCCCCCAGCTGGCCGCCGACGACCAGCCCGACTTTCAGGAGGCGCTGGACGTGTCCATTGCCCGCAACACCCAGCTGGCCAACTTTATTGCCAACTTTGCCCACCTCGTGCGGCTGCCAGCGCCCTCGCCCCAGCCCACCGATATGCACGCTTTGCTGAAAAGCATCTGCCGCTTGCTGCAGCCCCAGAGCGAGCAGCGCCGCATTCACTGGCACTGGGAGCTGGCTGCCCGGCCGCTCATCGTAAGTCTCGATGCCCAGCAGCTGGAGCAGGCCCTGCTCAACATCGCCAAAAATGCCCTCGAAGCCATTGGCCACGACGGCAACGTGTGGGTGCGCACCACGCTCACTCCGCCCAGCATCACGCTCGAAAACGACGGGCCCGGCATTGCGCCCGAGGTAGCCCAGCGCCTTTTCACACCCTTCTTCAGCACCAAGCGCGACGGGCAGGGCATTGGCCTGACGCTGGTGCGCGACATCTTGCTGCAGCACGGCTACCAGTTTTCGCTGGCCACGCAGCCTTCTGGCCGCACGGCCTTCACCATCCAACTAGCGGCCGGCTAGCCGGTCCCGCTACTTCCGCTTTTTGCGCAGGGCGTGCAGCTCGGCCAGGGGCTGCCGGCCCAGGGAGTCGTCGAGCGCCAGCAGCAGCAGGGTGTCGCCGCGCACCTGGTAGCGCTGGGTCTGGTTGAGGACCTGCAGAAACAGCCCCTCATTGGCCAGGTCAGGGCAGGCTTTGCGGGTGGTGCCCAGGGGCCCCAGCCGCAAAACGCCTTCGCTTGCGATGGTAAAAGGCCCGCCAAACTGGTTGCAGCCCGCCAGGCCTTCTGCCCGTCCCTCAGCTCGGCTTAAGTACAGAAACCGCTCCTGCTTAGCGGCCGCCATGGGCTGTCCGCCCAGCTTGCGCAGGGCCCACTGGGTATTCAGAATGGGTTTGACGCCGGGCTTATCCAGCGTTGCCACGGCGGAGGCTGTACCGCCAGTTGGCTTTTCAGTCAGGGCGAGTTGGCAGGACGTGAGCAAGGCAACAAGGCAAACAGCGGTAAGGCGAAACAGCATCGCAGTCAGGACTTAGTGGGTTGGATTGTACGTAGCAACCTGGGCTTTAAGTTAACATGCCTTACTGCTCAGCATAACAAGTCTTGCCATACAGTCAGAATACGCAATTCTATTTGGTTTGAGTTTATTTTTGGGGTGTATTTTTATTTAAATTGTATATTTTATTCAAATGTACCTTGTGTAAGAGGGTGTGTTTGTTAAAAAAGCGTATAATTTTGCTGAATACACCTTAAAAAATAGGGCATATGTCACGAAAGCAACGTTTGGCTACTCTATGTCTTTTTCTACTGATTGTGTTGGCTACAGTGGCAGCTTTTTTGCCGCAGCACCATCCCGAAGCAAAGACCGGCGCGTTTAATCCCGCCGACCTGGCCTGGATGCTTTCCGCCTCCGGCCTGGTGCTGCTGATGACGCCCGGCCTGGCGTTTTTTTACGGCGGCATGGTCAGCAAGCGCAGCATCATTTCTACTATGCTGCAGAGCTTTATTGCGCTGGGCGTCATTTCCCTGCTGTGGTACGTGGTAGGCTTTTCGCTGGCCTTTGGCGACAGCATTGGCGGCCTGATTGGCAACCCGCTGACCTTCCTGTTTTTCAACCACGTGGGCACTGCCCCGCACCCTACGCTGGCGCCCACGCTGCCGCTGGTGCTTTATGCCGCCTTTCAGCTGAAGTTTGCCATCATCACGCCGGCCCTTATCAGCGGCGGTTTTGCCGAGCGGATTCGCTTCTGGGGCTACCTGTTGTTTATGTGCCTCTTCAGCCTGTGCATTTACTGCCCCCTGGCGCACTGGACCTGGCACCCCGACGGTTTTCTGCTGCGCTGGGGCGTGCTCGACTTCGCCGGGGGCACCGTGGTGCACATCTCGGCCGGCTTTGCGGCGCTGGCCGGGGCCCTGGCCCTGGGGCGGCGCCATACGCACCGGGCCGGCCATGCCCACCAGCCCGTTAACATCCCCTACGTGCTGCTGGGCACCGGACTGCTATGGTTCGGCTGGTTTGGCTTTAACGCCGGCTCGGCTTTAGGTGCCAATACGCTGGCCGTGCAGGCCTTTTTCACCACGCACTTGGCCTCGGCCGCCGCCATGCTTACCTGGATGATGCTCGAAGCCGTGCGTGGGCAGCGCCCCTCGGCACTGGGCGCGGCCATTGGGGCGGTAGTGGGCTTGGTGGCCATCACGCCCGCGGCGGGCTACGTCACCTACGGCCCAGCGCTGTTTATCGGCGTGCTAGCCGCGGCCGTCAGCACCGCCGCGGTAGCGCTGAAAAACCGCACGACGCTTGACGACACCCTCGACGTGTTTCCCTGCCACGGCGTCGGCGGCATCGTGGGTATGCTGGCCACGGCCGTCTTCGCCCAGAACGGCGGCCTGATTACCGGCTCGGCCACCTTGCTCTGGCACCACCTCGGTGCGCTGATCTTCATCTCGGGCTTCACCTTCGGCGGCTCCTGGGTGCTCTACAAAGTCACCAATGCCCTGATTCCCATCCGTGTGAATGCCGAGCACGAAGCCCATGGCCTCGATGCCAGCCAGCACGGCGAAACGCTGCTGGTAGCCTGATGCCAGTCTGCGAAACGGAGCGATGTACAGATGCATATTTGCGTCTCCGGGACCGCGCCATAAGAACGTTCTGCTTTAGTCGTTCAACGACGAGACGCAAGGATGCGTCTCTACATCGTTCAGGTCCGCGGATTATTGGTAGTCAATTGGTAATGAGTATAAATTGAAAAAGCCCCGGAATTCCTCCGGGGCTTTTTCAATTTACTGAACCACCTGAAGCTATTTTGGGAAAGCCTTGGTGATGTTGAAGCTGGGCTGGCAATCCATACAGGGCTCGTCGCCTTTGGCGGCCTTGTCGCCGCAGCGCGTCATGGTGTTGGCCAGGAAGATGACGGATTGGCCGGGCTTAATCTTCTCGTCGTACTTCTGGTCGGATACAGCGTAGCCCTCAATGGCAATGGCCTGCGTGGTGGAAGTATTGGTTACCTGGTACTCGTACTGGCAGCCCATCACAATCTTTTTGCGAAAGCGCACCTGCACTTTGAGCGGCACTCCCGGAATGTTCTTTTTCTGGAACACATCCGAAGTAATGGTTTTTTCAACGGCTTCGCCCCATTCCTTGGGGTTTTCCTTGTTGAGACGCGCATCGAACGACTGCGCCTGCGCGGTGAGGGTGAGGCCCGCAAGCAGGCCAAGAAGAGAGAAGAACTTTTTCATAAAAAGGTGAAAAAATAGGTAATGGTTTGCGGCGTAATATAAAGTAATATGATAGTAAAAAGCAACGGAATGCCGACTAAGGCTATGCTGCAAGCGCCAAGCCGTTAAGATTATACCATGAACTACGGTTCCGTAGGCAGCGTTAGCTGCCAATCAGGAACACCGTGGGGATTTTGTGCAGCTGCGGAGCCGGCATGCGCTGCCAGTCGCGCACGCTCAGCGTGCGGATAAACTCGCCAGAACCGGTTACATCAGCAGCCACGCAGAGCCGGGTACCGGGCTGCAGCTGGGCCAGCAAGTCGGCAAACAGGGCGTCGTTGCGGTAAGGCGTTTCAATGAAGAGCTGGGTTTGCTGCCGCTGTTGGGCTTCCCGCTCCAGGGCTTTGATGGCGGCCAACCGGGGAGTCTTTTCGATGGGCAGATAGCCGTGAAAAGCAAACTGCTGACCGTTCATGCCCGATGCCATCAGGGCCAGCAGCAGCGACGAGGGCCCTACCAGCGGCACCACCCGTAGGCCGGCCCGGTGGGCCTCGCGCACCAGCGCGGCCCCGGGGTCGGCAATACCGGGGCAGCCGGCCTCGCTGAGTACGCCGCCATCAATCCCCTGCTTGAGCAAAGGCTCCAACGCGGCCTTCACTTCGGCGTCGCTGCTGTCTTTGTCGATAACCACAAAGCGCAGGTCGTCAATTACCCGCGACGGCGCCACGCTTTTCACAAAGCGCCGCGCGGTGCGGGCGTTTTCCACCAGGAAATAGGTCAAAGAGGAGAGTGCGTGCAGCAGCTGGGGCGGCAACACCTGAGACGCGGTGTCGTCGGCCAAAGGGGCGGGCAGGAGGTACAGGCTGGCGGCCATATAGAAGAAGCAGAAGCCGTAATGAGGTAAACGAAAGCAGCCGGCAAAGGTGGGCTAGAAAAACCAGGCCGGCCCCATTTACCAGCAGTAGGCTGGCTGAATACTTCCGTTCCACCCGCCGCCAAAACAGCCTCTTTGTGGAGCCTACTTGACGATGGATAAGTCGCAAAGCAGTTTGACGGCATAAGGTTAGAATCCAGTTTGTGCTCCTAAGTTTTTCGCGTATCAGGCCATAAATAATCAGTGCGAGCCAGCGAAGTGGCTTTTTTTCTGCTCCGCGGGTACTAGCTTTCTGGGTAAAGCATAATACAGCTGACCAGCTTGTATTGTCGGGTTATACTATTTATTGTTAATGTCTTATTCATTGTGGTAGTGTACTGTATTGCAATGTGGCAAGATGCGTTGCTCGCTTGCTCGCTACTAAAATGCCCGTTGTTTCGTAAGCAACACGTCTTCAAGAATTACCTGGAAACGAAACTGGCCCTGATTTTGTAATTAGCGGCACGGTGCAATTTTAACGCTTAGGTGCGGGCCCGTATCTTGCGTGCGTTTATTGTATCACCACCCATCATTTGCTCCACCCACTTTACCTCTTTTCATGAATATCAAATCCCTGCTCACCGGCATTTTTGCCTTGATGATGCTGGCTTACAGCGCTACTGCTCAGGGCCAATTGCCGCCCCGCCGGGGCCCTGTAGCCCCCAAGGCTCGTCAGACTGCCGTAGCCGGCACTGGTGTAAAAGACGGCCTGACCATGAAGGACGGCAAAATTCTCATCACCGAGATTGGCCACACCACCCCGCTCACTGCCGATAAGAAGCTCATCAACGGCACGACCATCAGCACCACGGGCCTGGTAACGGCAACCGACGGTACTACCACCCAGATGGCCGAGGGGGACCATGTGTCGCTGACCGGCCGCCTGACGACCAAAGCTTCCATTGCCGAAGCCGACAGCCTCCTTAAAATCAAGCAATTCGACCTCAAGTATCCTGGCAAGCGCAAGAAGATGGAAGAAGAGCGCCTGAAGAAGGAGAAAATGAAGAAGGAGCGCGAAGAAGCCAAAGCCAAGGCCAAGGAGAAAGCCAAGAAAAAATAACTCTCCGCCACGCCAAAAAGGGCCGTCAGCAGCATGCTGACGGCCCTTTTTTTATGCCTTAGCTGGCGGTGTACCACTTCAGGACTTCCAGCCCCGCCGCATCGTCGTCGGCTTCGACCACTTCGTTCATCACGTGCTGAATTTCCTCGTCGGTCCAGTCCTGGGCTTCGGCCGCCCGGACGAACAGGTCGAGGGCTGCAAAGCGGCCGGTCTGAGGGGGCAGCGTCCAGCGGACTTTCTTGCGGATGTTCATGTCTGGCAATTGATTAGTATTAGCGCTTTGTGGTGGCCGGTGCGGCTTTCACCACCTTAAGCTGCACGGGCACTACGCCGGCGTCCACAAGGTCGAGCTTGCGGGCGGCTTTGCGCGATACGTCTACTATGCGGCCTTTTACGTGTGGCCCCCGGTCGTTGACAGTAACCTTGACCGAACGGCCGTTCTTGACGTTGGTGACCTTGATTTTGGTGCCGAAGGGCAGCGTGTTGTGCGCGGCCGTCATCTTGCCGGGCCGGTAGGGGGCACCGCTGGCCGTGGGCCGCCCGTTGAATTTGTCGGCGTAGTAGGAGCCCTGCCCCGACTGGGTGAAGGCCGACTTGCTGCCGCCGCAGCCCGTCAGCAGGCTGAGCAGGAGCAGCGCCAATGCGGCCAAATGGGCGCGGGTAGAAGCCCGGAAAGTGAAGGTAGCGGCCATATGCTTAGGGAGTGCGGCGCGCCGGCCGTTTTGTGGGTTTGCTGGGCTTGGCCGGGGTGGCCGAGGCTTTGTGGGCCGGCACGCGCATAGCCAGCAGCGCGTCGTAGTTGCCCTGAAACACGTTGAAGTCGACCACGCCGCGGATACCGGGTACGTAAGCCTCATCAGAGTGCTGCCAGATTATCCACTTGCTGCGAGGCAGGGCCGGCTTTTCCACCTCGTAGTGCGCCAGCCAGAGCGGGTAGTCGTCGAAGTGCCCGGCCAGGTAGCGGCGGTAGAAGCTGTGGTTGGAGTAGATGATGGGCCGCACCCCGTAGTGGGCTTCTACCAGCCGCAGCCAGCGGGCTATTTCGCGGCGCATCACGGCTACGTCGTGAAAATTGGGGGCTTCCACGTCCAGCACCGGCGGCAGGTCGCCGGGTACAATGGGCACGTAGCGGGTGAACAGGTCCGCCTGGGTTTTGCCGTCGCGGTTGGGCTGAAAGTAGTGGTAGGCGCCGCGCATGATGCCGGCCTTGCGGGCTTCGCTCCAGTTGCGCTGGAAGCGGGCGTCGCGCATCGTAGCCCCTTCGCTGGCTTTGATGAAGGCAAAGCGCACCCGGTTCTTGGCCACTTCCGGCCAGTCGATACGACCCTGATAGGCCGATACGTCGATGCCGTGCACCGAGTAGCCATCCAGCAGTGGCGTTTTCTCGCGGCCCGTGAGGCCGTCGCGGGTGAAGGTGGCCCAGGCCCGCCGCACATAGCGGTTGAGCTGCCGCTGATGGCGCAGGTAGAGAAACCCGCCGGCCAACAGCATGACCACCAGCGCGCCCAGCAGCCACCGTCTCCACGGAAAGGCCGGGCGGCGAACCGGGCGACTGCTGCGGACGGTGCGGGTGCGGGGTGTCATAGGCGGAAGGACGTTCAAAAATAACGTACAGTCCCGCGCCGGCCGTATGCGCTGCCGCGTTTTTCGCCAACTTTGCGCCCCGCCTGCCCTGTCTTCCTGTATGTCAACTTCCGCTCCCCACGAAGCCCGCGACGAATCGGGCCACCTCATCCGCGAGCTGCATGGCGTCACGCTGGCCATGATTCTCGACTACCTGCTGGCGGCCTATGGCTGGGAAGGGCTCGACGAGCGGCTGCGCATGAACTGCTTTGCCGTGAATCCTAGCCTCAAGTCCAGCCTGAGCTTTCTGCGGCGCACGCCCTGGGCCCGAGCCAAGGTCGAAGACTTGTACATCCGGGCCCGCACGGCCGAAGTGCGGGGTCGCAAGCTGCCCTAACCCATGGCCGATGTCAGCAAAAAGTCGTCGGGACCAGCCTTGCTGCTGGGGCTGCTGGCCTTCCTGGCCTTCGAGGCCGGGGCCTATTACCTGCTGCGCTACCTGACCTCGGGCCTGGGCGAAACCAACCAGTTTCAGCGCAACCCCACCATTGTCAGCAACTGGGTGAAGACCATGACGTTCATCGTGCTGCACCTGGGCCTGGTCATTGCGGCTATGCTGGTGCTCAGCAACCGCCTGCCCCGGCAGTACCGCGGGCAGGTCATGGGCTGGTTTTACCTGGCCGTGCTCATGAGCTTCGTGCTATTGATACCGCTGTTTTCTTAAGATAACGATAAGCCACTACCGGCGGAGCTGTAAAAACAAAACCACCGCTGTGGGCGGTGGCTCAAGAGTGGGGCCCGGAGGCAATATTTGGCCGGTCGGTCCCGGCGTTATCAACAGACTGCGGTTGCCGGTCGGTCCCGGCGTTATTCAGCAAGCAGAGAGATGCTTAGCTGTGGCGGATATTGATTTCGCGCTGCTGGTCGTTGGGGTTTTTGAAGGGAATGCGCACCTGCAGCTCCTGGCCCTCGTGCACGGCATCGATGCGGGTCAGGTCGAGGTTAAGGGGCAGGTCCAGCGTTTGCACGAACACCGGGGCGGCCATGGGGTCGTCGGGGCTGTTGCGGTACACGCCGTACACCGTCAGGCGCTGGTTGTTGAGCACCACGTGGAAGTTCTCGGGCAGCATGGTGGGCACGGCCACCCGCAGGATAATGCCTTTCTCGCGCTGGTCGACGCGCATCTGCGGCTGAGCTACCCCACCGCCCAGCGTGTTCAGCAGGTCGAGTTGGGGGGCGATGTTGTGGATAAATTCGGGGCTGATAAGTTTCATAGCTAGTAGCCGGTTTTAGGTCGGCTTCGACCCTGTTATGACAAACAATGTACCAATCCGAATCAGGGCTTACCATGGCTGATGTTCAGCCATTTTGGCGTTGTGAGAAATGCTGCATGCAGCGTTTTATGCCAGTCTGACTGACTACCCGGTACACGGCGTTTACTCTCTGTCTCAATGACGGGCCTAGACACTTAGAACCGGCTTGTGAGGCCAAAGTGAACCTTGGAAGTGCTAAGGTTGAAATGTTCGTCGGCCTGCTGCGACTGGCCCACGGAATACACAAACTGAAACAAACCCGCCGGCGTGCGGAAGCTCAGGCCGGCGCCCAGGCCGGTGGGCAGGTCGTCGAACCGGTCTTCTGGAATATCGTGCCGCAGGTAGCCCTGGTCAGCAAAGACAAACACGTAGGAGTCGGCCCCAATAAACTGCCGGAACTCGGCCGTAGCCAGGCCATAGGAGCTGCTGTAAAACTGGTTTTCGGAAAAGCCCCGCAAGGAGTTAAGGCCGCCCACCCGGAACAGGTCGTTTTGAAACAGACGCGGGTTTATCAGGCCTTCGCCGCGCAGGCGAAGCAGCAGTACTCCGTTGCGGCCCCAGGGCAGGTAGCGCTCGGCCCGCAGCCCGAACGAAAACTGGGTAGTGCGCAACGGCACACCTTCGTACAGGCTTTCGTTCAGGTCCTTGTTTTTGCTGATGGTCTTAGTGCCTACGGCGCCCTGCCCGTTTATAAAGTAGCCGCGGTGAGGGAAGTACAAGTCATCGAGGCTGTTCCACCCGTAGCCTATGCCATAGGAGTTGAACTGCGAGTCGATGTTCTCGGGCAAGGAGGTGCGTCGGCGAAGCAGGGTGTCGAGCAGGCGGGAAGCCCGCTGCTCGGTAAAAAAGCTGATGCGACCCGCCCGAGCCGTGGGGTAAGCCACCTCCAGGCGGGGCCGGGTGGTGAGGAAGGCGTAGTTCTGTCGGTACAGGTTGAAGGTGCCCACCACTTCGAGCGGAGTGCCGAAGAAATTGGGGTGGATGTAGCTGATATCGAGCAGCTGCGAGAGGGCATCGGTCTTGCGAAACTGCAGCCCGGCCTGCTTGCCGCCGCCTTTGATGTTGCGCAAGTGAATGGTGACGTCGCCCGTAAAATCAACCCCGCTTTCATCGGCGCCGGCTTTGGGGATGATGCCGATAATGGCGTCGAACTGGTTGGAGGGCCGCTCGTCCAGCAGCAGGTACACCCGGGCCTTGCCGCGGGCAAAGCGCACTTCCGGCTCGGCCCGCAGGCGCACATAGGGCAGCTGACGCAGCAGCTGGGCAGCCGCCTTCACCCGCTGCTGGTTGAAGGGCTGGTTGGGGAAAATCTGCAGGTACTTAATCAGGAAGCGCTTGCGGGTCTTGGTGTTGCCCACAATCTGCAGGGAGTCGAAAACGATAAGCGGGCCACGCTTGAGCACCACCCGGCCGGCAATGTCGCTGCCGTTCAGGTGCACTGAGTCCAGCCCCACCGTGGCAAAGGGGTAGCCCTGGTTTTCGGCTTCCGTCAGAATACGGTCCTGCAGCCGGGCCCAGTCTTCCGGCAGCCAGGGCTTGTTGCGGAAAAACCGCTCACGGTAGCCCGCGCGGGTCAGTAGCCCGTCGCCGAGGTTGCCGTTTCGGAGGTAGGCCCAGCGAAACTTCTCGCCAATGTACAGGCGCACCCGCAACGTGTCGCGCCGCCAAAGCAGCTCATCAGCCGAAGCGGTGAGGTAGGCATCGGCCTGCAGGGCCTGCACCAGCTCGCGCACCTCGCGTAGCGCACTCAGGGAGTCGGCCACAGCGGTTTTCACGCGGTAGCGGCGCAGCACGGCGCGGTCGGCTGCCTCGGTGTCGAAGCGCAGGGTGCGGGGCCGGGCCAGGGGCAATGCTATGCGCTGGACTGGGGCAATAGGAGCGGGCGCCGGGCGCAGTGCCAGCGAGTCAGCCGGTCGGGTGCGGCTGCTGTCCGAAGGCGGGGTCACGGTCTGGGCGCGGGCCACACCCAGCCCCAGGGCCAGGGCCAGCAAGCAGAAACCCAGACTGCGCAGTAAACTCCGAACGTGCATTGGGGACAATAACGCAGAAAGCGGCGTTTAATTTCCCGAAAGGTAAAAGCTGCGGCGGCCGGGCCGACCTTTGCAGGGCGGGCCCCTTGCCAGCGCATTATTCGATTCTTATTTGCTCCCCATGCCGGGCCTCTACCTCCATATTCCGTTTTGCAAGCAGGCCTGCCACTACTGCGACTTTCACTTCAGCACTTCGCTGGGGCTGAAGGACCGGCTAGTGCAGGCCCTGGTGCGGGAGCTGGAGCTGCGCCGCCACTACCTGGGGCCGGCTCCAACGCTCGACACCATTTACTTCGGCGGCGGCACGCCTTCACTGCTCAGCGCGGCGGAGCTGGAGGCGTTGTTTGCCGCCATCCACCGGCATTTTAAAGTGGCGCCGCAGGCTGAAATTACACTGGAAGCCAACCCCGACGACCTGAGCGCCGCCAAGCTGGCCGAGCTGGCCGCCTCGCCTATCAACCGCCTCAGCATTGGCCTGCAGAGCTTCCACGAGCCCCACCTGCGGCTGATGAACCGCGCCCACTCGGCCGGGGAGTCGACTACGGCCGTGCGGCGGGCACAGGACGCCGGCTTCGACAACATTTCCATCGACCTGATTTATGGAGTGCCCGCGGCCGGGCACCACATCTGGGAGGCCGACCTGGCCAATGCCTTTGCGCTGGACGTGCCTCATATCTCGGCCTATGCCCTCACCATCGAGCCGGGCACGGCCTTCGGGCACCGGGCGAAGAAGGGCACCTTCATTCCGCCGCCGGATGAGTTTGTCGCCACGCAGTTTGAGCTGCTGCTGGCCGGCATGAAGGCGCAGGGCTACGAGCAGTACGAAATCAGCAACTTCTGCCGGCCGGGCTGGGAGTCGCGTCACAACGGCAACTACTGGCGGGGCGTGCCCTACCTGGGGCTGGGCCCCAGCGCCCACTCCTATGATGGGCAAAACCGGCAGTTCACGCTGGCCAACAACCCGCAGTACGTAGCGGCCGTGCTGGAGCGGGGCGAAGTGCCCGTGACCATCGACGAGCTCAGTCCCACCGACCGGGCCAATGAGTACCTGCTGACCACCCTGCGTACCTCCCGCGGCTGCGACCTGGCCTACCTGCGCGAGCACCTGGGCCTGGATTTGCCCGGCACCCGGGCCCCTTACCTGGCCGAGCTTACGGCCAATGGCTGGGCCCGTATTCACGACAACGTGCTTACCTTGACCGATGCCGGCAAGCTGCTGGCCGACCAGATTACCCTGGAGCTGTTCAGCAGCGAGCCCGCAGAATGAGTTGCGGCTGAGCAGCCAGGCGCCTGGCTATCAAAGCCCCTCTGCCACCGCAAAGCCTGCAGAGCTAACATAGTTCATGAAATTCGTTTAATTCGTTTGAATTCGCGACTCTATGAAGCTACTGAGCGACACCCTGGCCGACGATGCCGACTTTTTTGTGGAGCAGGTCCGCATTGTGGCCATCGTCTTCGACAATACCGACGACGTGACCGTGTGGGCCACAACGTTTTTCGACCAGACCACTCATTTCTTTCACCTGGCGCTGCCTTTTCAGGCGCTGGATACCCTGCTACGGGTGGCGGCCGACCGCACCGAAGCTTTGCAGGAGGAAGTAGCCGATGCCCTGGCCGCGGGCGAGTGGCCGGCGCTGCTGGAGTACAATACCGAAGAGCGGCTGCCCGTTGAGCTGCCCAGCGTGGCCCTGAAGCTGTCGGTAACATACCCCGCCAGCGACCCCGATGCCCCGGAAGGGGAGGAGCAGGAAGAGGAAGACGACCCCCAGCCCCACAACATCTTTTATCTCGAAGGTGTGTACGTGCGGCTGAGCTCCTGATGCCGACTTCAGTGGCACCTCGTTTCTATCTTATTCCGGGCCTGGGGGCCGATGAGCGGGTTTTCCGTTCCCTGCAGCTACACGGCGAGGTGCGGGTAGTACAGTGGCTGATGCCGAAATCGGCTGCTGAAACCCTGCCTCATTACGCGGCCCGTCTGGCGGCCAGCATTGGCCCCGAGCCTTGTTGGCTGGTAGGCGTATCCTTTGGCGGCATCCTGGCTCTGGAGTTAGCCCGGCTGCGCCCGCTGGCGCGGGTGGTACTGATTTCCAGCCTTGCTGATGCCCGGCAGCTGCCCCCGCTGCTGCAGATAGCCAGAAAGCTGAGGCTGTACCACTTGCTCCCCCCGCAGCTGCTGCAGCTCATGCCGCGGCTGGCGCAGTGGTTCTTCGGGGCTCGCAACGGCGCGGAGTATGGCCTGCTGCGGCAGATTATCCTCGACACCAACCCTATTTTCGCCCGCTGGGCCATAGCGCGCCTGCTGCAGTGGGACAGCACCGGAGTGCCGCCTGCCATCCGCATTCACGGCACCCGCGACCGACTGTTGCCAGTGGGTAGGTCCTCTGTTGATTTTCTACTTGCCGGCGGCGGGCACTTTATGATTGTCACGCACGCCGCTCAGATTAGCAGTATTCTTAATCAGCTGGCTGCCGCGGGCTAAATCAACACCTGCTAACATTCTCAATCCGAATATGCTTGCCTCTTACCCTTACCAAGGCCGCAGTTACTCTTTCGACCCGGCGGCTCCGCTGGATATATCCCTGCCGCTGGCGCCGGGGCCGGAGCAGGTAAACTGCTTTTGGGCCGAACCCGTGCAGTTCGACACCATTCGGGTGGGCTCCTTTGTGGGCAGCGTGGCCCTGGGCGGCAGCACCAACTACCAGCGGGTACACGTCACGCCCCACGGCAACGGCACCCACACCGAGTGCTATGGTCACATCTCGCCCGACCCGGCCGTGACACTGAACCAGTGCCTGCGCCGCTTCCTGTTTGTGGCCCGGCTGGTAAGCGTGGCGCCCCGCCCGCAGCCCAATGGCGACCTGGTGGTGATGCTGGCCGACGTGCAAGCTGCGTTAGGGCCGGGTGAGACCTTACCCGAAGCTTTCATCCTGCGCACCCTGCCTAATGAGAAGGCCAAGCGCCAGCGCCAATACTCCGGCACCAACCCCACATACATCGAGCCGGCCCTGGCGCAGTTTCTGGTGGATAACAACGTGCAGCACCTGCTGCTCGACCTGCCCAGCGTCGACCGCGAAGAAGACGGCGGGCAGCTGCTGGCCCACCACGCCTTCTGGCGCTACCCCGAGCAGCCCCGCTGTGGTGCTACCATAACGGAGCTGATTTTCGTGCCCGATGAAGTGACGGATGGGCTCTACCTGCTCAATATCCAAGTCACCAGCCTGGAGCTGGATGCCAGCCCCAGCAAGCCGGTGCTGTACCGCTTGCACCTAGGCGCCGAGCAGTAGGTAAAAAGGGACCAGGGTGGCCCTTGCAACCGAAGATGGCAGACACGTCTCCTCACGGGGAAACATTCTTCCCTCTTCCTTCCCATATGCGCTGCTCTTCCTTGTTACTTACGCTGGCTATGACCAGCGTCGCTACGGCCAGCTCGGCCCAACTGGCTCCCACACCGTCCGATTCCTTGAAGGGCACCGTGCCCTCCGACCGGCTGCTGCTCAAAGTAGGGCTTAACGCTGCGCGGATACTTCGCAATGGCGGCTATTACGGACTGGCGTCTCGGGTACCACTCAGCTTCGGCGCGGAGTATGCCTTGTCGTCGCGGTTCACGTTGTACAGCCAGCTAGACACCGACTTTGGCGTGCCTACCTATAAAGGGTATTACGAAGGCAATGTGGTAGTGCCGACTGCAGCGCTGGGTATTGGCGCCCGCTACTACTACAATCAGGCCGGGCGTGCCCGCCACAACCGGGCGCATGGTTCGTTTGTGGGCAACTACCTGGCCGCTGAGGCCCATCTGGAGATGCAGCAGCGGGTTTACTACAATGGTTACAGCCCGGTTCTTCAGCACAATAGCTACGATACCCATTCTTACTACGCGCCCAGCCTTAACCTGGTCTGGGGCATGCAGCGCCGGCTGGGCCGCAGCTTCCTGTTCGATTTTAATGCGGGGCTGGGCCTCGGAGCCAGCCGGAGCGACCTGAACTTTGGCGGCTACTCTTCCGGTGCGCTCAATCTCTCCACTCAGTTCAACCTCGGGATTTATTTTGGCCGCTAGCCAAGGGCTGCATTTCGCCAATGCAAAAAAGGCTGCCCCGTGAGAGGCAGCCTTTTTCTATAGTACTTGAGGCAATTAAGCCGGGGTCGAAACCACTTCGGCCGGAACTACCGTCACGATGGAGCGGTCCTTGCGGCCTTTGCGGAACTGCACCATGCCGTCAACCAGAGCGAACAGGGTGTGGTCTTTGCCCATGCCTACGTTCTCACCGGGGTGGTGTTTGGTGCCGCGCTGACGCACGATGATGTTGCCAGCAATCAGGGGCTGACCACCGAAGATTTTCACGCCGAGACGCTTGGAATGCGATTCGCGGCCGTTGTTGGAAGAGCCGACGCCTTTCTTGTGTGCCATGTTTTTAAGAGTTATGAATTATGAGTGATGAGCTATGAGAAGCGAACCAGAACCGGTTCATAACTCATAACTTTTAACTCATAACTGGCCTTAGCCGATGCTGTTAATCATTACTTTGGTATAGTCCTGGCGGTGGCCGTTCATCTTCTTGTAGCCCTTGCGGCGCTTCTTCTTGAAGACGAGCACCTTGTCGCCCTTCACGTGAGCGAGGATGGTGCCGGTAACTTTCACGTTCAGGGTGGGGGCGCCAACGCTGATGGTGCCGTTGTCGTCGGTCATCAGGGCGTTGCCGAGCTCTACGGTGTCGCCGACGTTGCCGGCCAGTTTGTGAGCATAAACGAATTTGTTGGCCTCAACCTTGGTCTGCTGGCCAGCGATATTGACAATTGCGTACATCAGCTTTCGCGGGATTTTCTGAAATGGGAAGGCAAAAGTACGGCTTTGGTTTTACAAAACCAAACCTAAGTCATTAATCGTCATTTGCTGCCCGAACGAGGAAGGAGGTCCGGGGTTCCCTAAAGGCGGCATACTGTCGAGTTAAGCCAGGATTAAAGCCGGATTAAGGAATTGCGCCGGCGGGCCCGCGAATAGCCGATTTTGTGGACAAGTCCAACCGCTTTGGGGTTATCCACAGGTGAAATGTGGATAAGTGAGCAAAAACCGCTTGATTTTGAGCCGCAAAAAATTTGGAACAGGGGCGGTTTTGGAGAGCCACGACCCGCTCGCCGGCTGGATAGATGCTTGCTTAACATAGACAAAAATTAGCGGATAAAAAACCGGATACGGCGCCGGCCCAAGCCTATCTTTGAACCTGCAACGGCCCGCGGCCGGGTGGCAGCGGCTGGTGTCATGGGCAAACATCTGCCCGGCGCTGGCAGTTGGCTTCCACCGCAACCCCCAACAACCGTCACTCCAACCCCCGTCGATATGGAACCGCTACTTGCTGAAAACCCCAACCGCTTTGTGCTTTTCCCCATCCAGAATGCTGAGGTGTGGGAGTACTACAAGAAGTCGCAGGCCTCGTTCTGGACAGCCGAGGAAATTGACCTCTCCCAGGACCAGAAGGACTGGAACAGCCTCAACGACAACGAGCGGCACTTCATCAAGCACGTGCTGGCCTTCTTTGCTGCTTCCGATGGCATCGTGAACGAGAACCTAGCCGTCAACTTTATGCAGGAGGTGCAGATGCCCGAGGCACGCTGCTTCTATGGCTTCCAGATTATGATGGAAAACATTCACAGCGAGACGTATTCGCTGCTGATTGATACCTACATCAAAGACCCCAAAGAAAAGGACTACCTCTTCAACGCCCTCGAAACCGTGCCGGCCGTGCAGAAGAAAGGGGAGTGGGCCCTGCGCTGGATTAACTCCGACAACTTCGCTGAGCGCCTCATCGCCTTCGCGGCTGTGGAGGGTATCTTCTTCTCGGGCTCGTTCTGCTCCATCTTCTGGCTGAAGAAGCGCGGCCTGATGCCCGGCCTGACCTTCTCCAACGAGCTGATTTCGCGCGATGAAGGCCTGCACTGCGACTTCGCCTGCCTGCTCTACAGCTACCTGCAGGGCAAGCTCAGCGAGCAGCGTGTGCACGAGATTATCCGTGATGCGGTGACCATTGAGCAGGAGTTTGTGACCGACGCCCTGCCGGTGAACCTGATTGGCATGAACGCCAAGGCCATGTCGCAATACATTGAGTTTGTGGCTGACCGCTTGCTCGTATCGCTGGGCTACAGCAAAGTCTACAACGCCACCAACCCCTTCGACTTCATGGAAATGATTTCGGTGCAGGGCAAAACCAACTTCTTCGAGAAGCGCGTGGCCGAGTACCAGAAGGCCGGCGTGATGAGCGAGCGCAACGAGAACGTATTCTCACTCGATGAGGACTTTTAAGCAAATCCGTGCACCCGCCGGCCCGGCCGGCGCTGCTAGCAATGCCGCCCGGCTTTCTGACAGAAGGCCGGGCGGCATCTTTATTACGGAAGAGGCAACCTTTTTCTGGCGTTCAGAGAGTTGCCATTGTAAGTTGCAGGTAAGCAACGAACGTTCATTCTTACTTTATCCCGTCTTTACCCGATGAAAAACCTTCTATTCCTGCTCATAAGTCTGGTGGCGGCCCTACCGGCTGCCTGGGCGCAAACGGCGCCGGCTACGGCTGCTGCTCCGGCCGCTACCAATGCCCGCCGCTACATCACCAGCACCGGGCAAGTGACGTTCTTTTCCAGCGCGCCCATCGAAGACATTGAGGCGCTGAATAAGGAAGTGGCGGCCGTGTTTGAGCTGGCCACCGGCAAGCTGGCTTTTTCGGTGCCCATGCGCGGCTTCGTGTTTCTCAACTCGCTGATGCAGGACCATTTCAACGAGAACTACGCCGAGTCGGAGAAGTACCCGCGCTCCCGCTTCAGCGGCACGCTGCTGAAGACGCCCAGCGACGAGGAGCTGCGCAGCGGGCCCCAAAACGTGGAGGTACAGGGCAAGCTCACCATTCACGGCGTGACGCGCAAGGTGAAGGTGCCGGGCATCATGTACCTGCGCGGCAACGAGCTGGTGGTGACGTCCAAGTTTGCCGTGGCCCCGGCCGACTACAAGATTAAGATTCCGGCCCTGGTGCGCAACAACATCGCCAAGTCCATCGACGTGAGCCTGGTGCTGGCGTGCCAGCCAGCCCTGGGGGCCACCGCCAGCCGCTAAGCTTCGCCTGCTTTTTTCCGAACAAAGGGGTTCGGCCGTCTTAACTTGACGGCCGAACCCCTTTGTGCATTCGTGCCATGCTGGAACTACTCAATACCCGGGTGATGCTGGCCCGCTTCCCCGGCAAAGGGGGCTGGACTTACGCCCCGGTGGGCCTGCTGCCCGAAGCGCCCAAAACCTACTTCGGCGTCCTGAAGGTGCGGGCGCGGGTGGATGAGCTGACGCTGGAGGGCGTTACCCTCATGCCCATGGGGCAGGGCCGGCGCTTTCTGCCCATCAATGCGGCTTTGCGCAAGCAGCTGGGCAAGCAGGCCGGCGACGAGGTGCAGCTGCAACTGTTTCTGCTGGAAGAGGAAGCCGCGCTGGAGCACATTTCCCTGGCCGACTTTACGGAGTGCCTGGCCGAGGTGCCGGCGGCCCTGCGCGTCTTTCAGGGCCTGGGCAAGGAGCGGCAGCTGGCCTGGCTGCGCTGGATAGATGAAGTGGAGGAAGATGCGCAGAAAGTGGCGCGGGTGGAGGCGGCTATGGCGCAGCTGGCGCAGGGGAAGCAGCAGCCCGGGTAGAGGTAATTGGTTAGTAAATAGTTGGGTTGTGCCGGAATGTAGAGACGCAACATTTTGCGTCTCCGGGTCCGCGCCGTTAGAGCGTTCTATCGATGTCGTTCAACGACGAGACGCAAAGGGTTGCGTCTCTACACCGGACGCTGGCCCCGCCGAATATCGCACTCTGGCGGCCGGGCTGCAACCCGAAAGCCCTATATAATTTTGGCCCGGCTACGGCCGAGCTGGAGCGCAAAAAGTGGCCTTATCCTCTATTCCGCTGGCTTGTGGAAAACTTCTGGAACTATTTCTTGCCCCCGCCAAAACCAAGCGGTAATTTCCGCAATTGATAGGGCTGAACCCAGGGCTGCGCGCCCTTCTGCAACTACTCTCTCACTGCTGACCAATCCACTGCCCGGCCCTCCGGACCGGCATTCTCATATCTTAACCTAACACCTCAACCCCGATAGGTATGCTAGTAATTAAACGCGACGGCCGCCGCGAATCCGTGAAGTTTGACAAAGTCACGGCCCGGATTGAAAAACTGTGCTACGGGCTGAACATGGACTTCGTGTCGCCCATCGAAGTGGCTAAGAAGGTGATTGACGGCATCTACGACGGGGTGACCACCGTGGAGCTCGACAACCTGGCCGCCGAAACCGCCGCCTCGCTCACCACCAAGCACCCGGACTACGCCATCCTGGCCGCCCGCATTGCCGTCAGCAACCTGCACAAGGTGACCTCGAAGTCGTTTTCGAGCACCATGAAGCGCCTCTACACCTACGAAGACCCCAAGAACGGCGAGAATGCCTCGCTGCTGGCCAAGGACGTGTGGGAGGTGATTCACAAGCACGCCGCCACCCTGGACTCGGCCATCATCTACGACCGGGACTACAACTACGACTTCTTCGGCTTCAAGACCCTGGAGCGGAGCTACCTGCTGCGCCTCGAAGGCAAGGTGGTGGAGCGGCCCCAGCACATGCTCATGCGCGTGTCGGTGGGCATTCACAAGGACGACATCGAGTCGGTTATCAAAACCTACAACCTGCTGAGTGAGCGCTGGTTCACGCACGCCACGCCCACGCTGTTCAACGCTGGCACGCCCAAGCCGCAGATGTCGTCGTGCTTCCTGCTCACCATGAAGGACGACTCCATTGAGGGCATCTACGATACGCTGAAAAACTGCGCCCTGATTTCGCAGAGCGCCGGCGGCATCGGTCTGGCCGTGCACAACGTGCGCGCCACCGGCTCCTACATCAAAGGCACCAACGGCAACTCCAACGGCCTGGTGCCCATGCTCAAGGTGTTCAACGACACGGCCCGCTACGTGGACCAGGGGGGCGGCAAGCGCAAGGGCGCCTTCGCCATCTACCTCGAGCCCTGGCACGCCGATGTGTTCGACTTCCTCGACCTGAAGAAAAACCACGGCAAGGAGGAGATGCGTGCCCGCGACCTGTTCTATGCCCTCTGGACGCCCGACCTGTTCATGAAGCGCGTGGAAGCCAACGGCGACTGGACGCTGATGTGCCCCCACGAGTGCCCCGGCCTCGATACCTCCTGGGGCGCCGAGTTTGAGAAGCTCTACACCAAGTACGAGAAGGAAGGCCGCGGCCGCCGCACCATCAAGGCGCAGGAGCTGTGGTTTGCCATTCTGGAAAGCCAGACCGAGACGGGCACGCCCTACATGCTGTTCAAGGACGCGGCCAACGGCAAGTCCAACCAGCAGAACCTGGGCACCATCAAGAGCTCCAACCTCTGCACGGAAATCATCGAGTACACCGACAAGGACGAAATTGCGGTGTGCAACCTGGCTTCACTGGCCCTGCCCCGCTACCTCGTGACCGACGCCCAGGGCAACGTCACCTTCGACCACCACAAGCTGTTTGAGGTGACCTACCAAGCGACCATCAACCTGAACAAGGTGATTGACGTGAACTACTACCCGGTGCCCGAGACACAGAAGTCCAACTTCCGCCACCGGCCCATCGGCCTGGGCGTACAGGGCCTGGCCGACACCTTCATTGCCCTGCGCATGCCCTTCGAAAGCGCGGAGGCCGCCGGCCTGAACAAGGACATCTTCGAAACCATCTACTTCGCGGCCATGACGGCCTCCAAGGATTTGGCCATCAAGGACGGCGCCTACGAAACGTTCATGGGCTCGCCCCTGAGCGAGGGCAAGTTCCAGTTCGACCTCTGGGGCGTGACGCCCGAAAGCGGCCGCTGGGACTGGGACACCCTGCGCGCCGAGGTGGTGAAGCACGGCGTGCGCAACTCGCTGCTGGTGGCGCCCATGCCCACGGCCAGCACCGCCCAGATTCTGGGCAACAACGAGTCGTTTGAGCCCTACACCTCCAACATCTACGTGCGCCGCGTGCTGAGCGGGGAGTTCATGGTGGTGAACAAGCACCTGCTGAAAGACCTGGTGGCCCTGGGCCTCTGGAACGAGCAGATGAAGCAGGACATCATCGCGGCCAACGGCTCGGTGCAGAACATCCCGCGCATCCCGCAGCACATCAAGGACCTCTACAAGACGGTGTGGGAAATCTCCCAGCGCACCATCATCGACATGGCCGCCGACCGCGGGGCCTACATCTGCCAGAGCCAGAGCCTGAACCTGCACGTGCAGAACGTGAACTTCGGCAAGCTCACCAGCATGCACTTCCACGCCTGGAAGCGCGGCCTGAAAACCGGCATGTACTACCTGCGCACCAAAGCCGCCGCCGACGCCATCAAGTTCACGGTGCAGAAGCAAGCCGCCGAGACGCTGGAGCCGCTCAACGTAGCCGCCCAGAACCAAAGCGACATGGTCTGCTCGCTGGATAACCCCGAGGGGTGCGAGGCTTGCGGGTCGTAAATAAAAGGAAAAGGGAGGCTTAGATAAGCCTCCCTTTTTTCTACATAAAAGACGAAAAGATGAAAGATTCTTTGCTAGCAGATGCACTGGCTCTGGAACAATGCATGACTGAATACGCAACTGGCTATAGGATTGAGGAGAAGTACTATTTGGCTCTTCGTGCCAAGCTGGTTGGCCAGCCTATAGTTCAAGGGTTGATTCCTGACTTTGTGGTGGCATGTCGGAGTCTGCTCCAGTTTTGGGACTTTATTAAAGAAAAGTATTCTTCCTACAAGGAGCGCCGCTCTTTTATTCGCGAACAGTTTGGCCCGTTGTTATTATACCTAGAGTCAGGTGATAGAGCTGGGCATCAACAATTGGTGACAAAGTCATTGTTGGTTTTTGACCATAATCATGTAAATGATATGTGGGCAAAAGCTTTAGACAGGCGTGTTGAAGACCCAGAAGGAGCAATTACTGCTGCTAGGTCTTTGATGGAAACAGTTTGTAAACACATTCTCTCTGAACGGGGTGTTGCTTATGAAGATGAGGGGAGTCTGCCAAAACTGTATAAGGCGACAGCGCAAATCTTACACTTATCGCCTGATGACCATCGAGAAGATATTTTCAAGCAAATTTTAAGCGGGTGTAATAGCACTGTTCATGGGTTCGCCTCACTACGCAACCACTACAGTGATGCACATGGCCAAGCGCTTGGTGCAGTAAAACCATCAAAAAGACATGCTGAGTTAGCAGTTAATTTAGCAGGCACTTTTGCTTCATTCTTGATTCAGACACATCAAGAAACAAAAATGAAAACCATCTAAAAAAACAAGGTTCGCTGACTAATCAGCGAACCTTGTTTTTGATTAGGCCCCCGGACGGGAATCGAACCCGTACCTCTTGCGAGACCGAGGTTTCAAGTCGGCGTGTCTACCATTCCACCACTGGGGCATTTGCCATGAATACGCTTAAGGTTGTTTAAGGTTGTCGCTAAATATTTTTTATTACTACCCCAGCCGCTGCCGCCCCGCAGCGGCTGGTTTGTGTTTGGGCAAGCGTAAGTTGTGGCTATGGATGTATTTACCCCTTCAACATTGGCTTATCTAACTCAGGCAGGCTGGCAGCCGGGACGGAAGATTAGCCTCATCAAGTACCGCGCTTATCTGGACGGAGAGGGCTACGCTTGGTTTCCCGCCGTGGCGAGCTTCCTGAGTGAATTTGGAGACCTGCTGATAACGTTCAAGCGCAACAGCGGTGGAGTTGACACCATGAGCTTCGATGCCTGCGATGCTGGTGACAGTTTTGACACTTACTGGGTGCAAAAGAATTACGCGCCTCGAATCGGCCAAAGCCAGCTTTGCGTCATTGGAGTTGCTTATGGCCACCATTTACTGCTATTTATGGATGAAGCCGGCCGGGTATATGGCGGCTATGACGACTTTCTGTGCTTCATTGGCAACAGCGGGCCCGAAGCCATTGAGGCCATTTGCTCAAACCACCGCAGTCAGGAAATCCCGGAATAGAAACTCTCAGCCGCTGCCGTCACGCAGCGGCTGGTTGGTTTTTGGGGTAGCTTGCAGTATGAAGTATATGTTAGCCTTGATGCTTAGTTTGCTGCTAGCATGGAGTGCCGCGGCCCAGCAGAGCAAGGTCCATTTCCGGTATCCTCCGGGCAAAGGATATGTGCCAGATTCGGGATTTGTGCCCAATGCGGCCGTGGCGAGGGGAATAGCGGAAGCGGTGTGGGTGCCTATCTATGGGAAAGAGGTGCTTGAGCAAAAGCCTTTCAGGGCAGTGCTACACCCCGACTCAGTATGGGTTGTGCAAGGGACTTTGCCGAAGCAGTACACTGTAGGTGGAACTGCTTACATCGAGATACGCAAACGTGATGGCTGCATTTTGAAAGTCACTCACGGCAAATGAAGCTCAATTGCCCCAGCCGCTGCCGCCCCGCAGCGGCTGGTTTGTTTTTAGGGGTAGCTTGCAGTATGAAGCAACTCTTGTTCATTGTCTTGCTGGCGATGGCCAGCCAGGCTTCGGCACAAACCACCGCTAGCAGCCCGGTACCGCAGAACGGGTATGTGCCGGATGCTGCCACTGCGGTTGCTATAGCTCAAGCCGTCCTGCGACCTATCTATAGCGGACTAGGTAAAAAGCCTCAAAAGGAAGACCTCAAGGCTACCTTAGAGAATGACTCGGTTTGGGTTGTTCGTAGTAGCCGTTATTCAAATGGCGGCCCCTACGCGGAGATAAGCAAGGCTAATGGCCAAATTTGGGTTGCTGAGGTGAGTAAGTGACGCCTATCACCCCCAGCCGCGGCCACCCCGCAGCGGCTGGGTTGTTTTTGGGGTAGCTTGCGGTATGAAGCCTTTTCTCTACTTCTTGATAGGTGTCGGCTTACTGCTTGTTATGCTAAGAGGCTGCGGCAACGATTCAACCAATGTTGGTTACCAAATAGCATTTGCCTGGTACGACAGCCGGGATTATACGAACCTTTACCACGGAGGAAGCCCTATCGACGGCGGGGTGCCAATAATTCCCGGAGGGTGTGATTACGCTAAATGGAATGAGCGGTATGTGTTAACTAAAGGTGAACACTGGCGCTATGCCAACTGGCAGCCTAGGTTTAACATTCCTTCTAAGCCAGCCGATGGCTACCACTATTTTGTGCTTGACAAGCAAACATACAGTGGTGGCCAGAACGAAGACCCCGCACTGCACGGGCCACTAACCCAGCAAGAATTAGCCGAGTGGGAGCGTCGAATACCCGGTGAGTTTCGAGAACCGTAATACATCCCCAGCCGCTGCCGCCCCGCAGCGGCTGGTTTGTTTTTGGGGCTACCCGAATTTCCAGAAGCATGGCCAGGGTTGCGGGCAGTGCTTCCGAAACTTCCAGAAGCTTTGCCGGAGTTGCGGGCAATGCTTCCGGAAGTTCCAGAAGGGCTGCCGGGGTTGCAATACAAGAGTAACCGCCAGCCGCTGCCGTTTCGGGAGCGGCTGGTTTGGTTTTGGAGCCCTACCCGGCGAGGCCCCTTGCGTATCTTAGCCGTATGGAAACTCCCGCATCCTCAGCTCATCCGCGTATTACCATCGACCCCAACATCTGCCACGGGCAGCCGACGGTGCGCGGGCTGCGCTACCCGGTGCAAAACGTGCTGGAATGGCTGGCCGCCGGCATGAGCGAGGCTGAAATCCTAGCCGACTATGAGGATTTGGAAGTGGAGGACCTGCGCGCTTGCCAGGCCTATGCGGCCGAGATGCTGCAGGTACGCTCCATCTTCCGGCTGGCCTCGTGAGCCAGCCTGTACCGTTGCGGGTACTGATTGATGCCCAGCTGCCCCGGCGACTGGCCGACTTTCTGGCGTTTCATGCCGGCTGCGACTGCTTGCACACTTTGGACCTGCCCGCTGCTAATCGTACGCAGGATGGCAGCATCAACGCGCTGTCGATGGATGAGCAGCGGGTAGTCATCACCAAAGATGCAGACTTTGTGAACAGTTTCCTGCTGCACGGTCAACCCTACAAGCTCTTGCTCATTTCTACTGGCAACATCAGCACGACTGATTTGCTGAGCCTGTTTCGAACGATGCTGCCGCAGCTAACCACTGCCTTGCGGCACAACCACTTTGTGGAGCTTACACGGACAGCATTGATAACGCACCGTTAAAGTCTGTCGCCAGCCGCTGCCGTTTCGGGAGCGGCTGGTTTGGTTTCTAGCCAGACACACAAACGCCCCCATCGGCTGAGCCAATGGGGGCGTTTGTGTAGCCAGAGGTACTAAGTAAGTTTAGGAAGCGCCCTTGTGCCGGGCGCGCCCAAAGCGCTGTGCTTAGTAGACCATATTGGCGAATACCCCGTTCGTAATCCGGGCGGAAACAGTGGCGCCGGCACTGTTGGTGCTGTAGCCCGTGAATTCGAACGTGCCCGAAACGCGGCGTAGGTTGGTGTTGACGTTGGTAATGACCAGCGTGCCGCTGGGGGGGACGGTGTCGATATCCCCGTTGGTGAAGTAGTGCTGATTGTCGGCGGCTAAATACGACGCGCTGAATCCGTAGAGGGAGCTTGTGAGTGGGTACGTACCAACCGCGGGTGTCCGGCCATCCAGGTAGAGGCTAAGCGTGGGGCCGGGAGTCGCACCGGAGCTTACGGAGAATATGAACCGCCGACCTCCTTGAGTCGAGACGTACAAATGGGTAGGCCTGACCAGCGTGCCATTGGCGTAGAACGAAACCGAGGGAGACACGATGGGGACCCTGATTTCCGAGGCCGTGGTGACGGATGCCGCAAGGGTTACTTGTAGGGGGGCAGGGGTAGCGTAATCCGGAGCCGGAGCATAGCTGAGGGTGTAGTCCCCCACGGCCAGGTCGGGGAAAGAGTAGACCCCGGCGCTGTTGGGGGCGGCAGTATAGAGGTGGCCCCTGGTGTCGGTGGCTGTTACCAACGTCACGGCGTCGGCCGGGGTGATTTGGCCCACCAGGGTGGCGGTTCGCACCTGGGCCGGCGCCTGCGGGTCGTTGTTCTTGTCACCGCACGAAGAGGAAGTCATGGCCGCGCCTACCGCCAGGGTAAGGGCCATCATGCATACTGCTTTATTCATAAGAAGGAAAGGAGCAGGATTAAAGCTATGCAATCTAACACCATACGGTCAATCCTGGCCTCTGGTCTAACCAATAGTAGTTCTTAAAGGGAAAGCGCAGGCCTGCCACTCTTGCGCAGCAACGCTGCTGCCTGGCAGGCAACGGGGCCGAGGCAAGTAATTAGCACCAGGCAACGACAAGTGGTCAACCGCAACAGCCTCTGAAGGCATAAGCACTTGAAGGTAAACCAGCAGATGCCGTTGCGGAGGCGCTGGTCGGCGGCGTTGGCTTGCTCGAACTGGGGCAGCACGCGTTCGGCGCAGGCCGCGGCCCACAGGGCCAGCAGCTGGTGGTGGGCGTCGGTGAGGGTGCCGCCGCGGCGGATGGTGATAAAGCGCTGGTCGTGCTGCCTGGGCAGTATCATAAGCAGAGAAGCAGGAGGGGGGCGGTATACAAAGGGAAAGAAAAGCCCGCTCGTAGGCAACCCCGGCCGCCGGGGGCTCATCAGGCGGCCAGCGAATCTACTTTTGCGGCCTCCTTCTTTTCCACTCCATGCGCGCGCTGCTTCTACTCTGCTTCTCTACGTATCTACTGCTGCCGGCCCCGGCCCGGGCCCAGGCTCCGGCCATCAACCCCGACACCGCGGCTCGGCGCCTGGGGGCGCAGTTTGTAGGGCCGGGCGGGCATGTGGGGCTGTCGATAGGCATCATCGACCACGGGCGGACCTACTTCTACAACTTCGGAACCACGGCCCTCGGCGGCAGCCAGGCGCCGACGGGAAATACGCTCTACGAAATAGGCTCCATCACCAAGACCTTCACCAGCCTGCTGCTGGCCCAGGCCGTGACGGAAAAGAAGCTGGCTCTCAACGATGGCATAAGCCAGTACCTCGACGGGCAGTACCCTAACCTGAGCTACCAGGGCCAGCCCATCCGGCTGCTGCACCTGGCCAACACCACCTCAGGCCTGCCCGACAACCTGCCCGACCGGCCCGAGCTGTTCCAGCGCCAGCGGAGCCCCGACTCGCTGACGGCCGCCTTCTACGGCCTGCACCGCAACTACTCCCGGGCGCAGTTCTACCAGGACCTGCACCGCGTAACGCTGAGCCGGGCGCCCGGCACCCGCTCGCAGCACTCCAACACGGCCTCGCAGCTGCTGGGCTACATCCTAGAACGGGTGTACCAACAGTCCTACGAGCAGCTGGTGCAGCGCTACATCCTGGGCCCGGCCGGCATGGGCAGCACCTTCCCGGCCACGGCCATTCCGGCGGCAGGCGCCCCGCGGCAGGCTACCGGCTACAGCCGCGAAAACCACGCCGTGCCCTACCTCACCCTGCCCGACCTGCTGCCGGCCGGCGGCCTGAACTCCACTGCCACCGACCTGGTGCAGTACCTGCAGCTGCAGCTGGCCGAGCAAAGCCCGGCCGTGCAGCTCACCCACCGCGTCAGCTTCGGGCGCCCCGCGGAGGAGGCCGTGGGCCTGAGCTGGTTTGTGCGCCAGACCACCGACAGCCGGCTGGCCTACGCCCACTCGGGCGGCAGCTTCGGCTTCGCCAGCTACTGCGTGTTCTACCCCGGCCAGGGGCGCGGCATGGTGCTGCTGGCCAACAAAAACACCGGCTCTACCGAGTCGAGGCTGGCGGCGCTGGCCGCAGCCCTGGAAGAAGGCATCTACGGCACCCCGGCCGGCCTGAAGGCCCTGCGTGCCGCCCTGGCAAAAAGCAAATACCAGAACACCCTGAGCACCTACACCGCCACCCGCCGGCAGCACCCCGAGCTGTTTCTGGCCGAGGGCTACGTCAACTCCTGGGGCTACGAGCTGCTGGGCAAGGAGCAGAAGCAGGAGGCCATTGGCGTGTTTGAGCTGAACGTGGGGCTGTACCCGCAGTCGGCCAATGCTTACGACAGCCTGGGAGAGGCCTACGAAGCCAGCGGCAGCCGGGAACAGGCCATCCGCAACTTCCGCCGCTCGCTGCAGCTCAACCCCGCCAACAGCAACGCCGTGGAGCACTTGAAAGGCCTGGGGGCTGCTCCTGGTTCTTAGCAGCGCAGAGCCGGGCAAAGAAGCTATACCGAAGCTTCGCCCAAGCTGCTGGCCTGGGAATAGAGCGGCATTTCCTCGGGGCGCGAGAGCAGGGTGGCCACGGCGCCGGCCGTGCCGATGGCCAGGAAGGCGTTGCGGGCCCGGGCGTTTTTTGAGAAGCCAAACAGCCAGGGGGCGGCCAGGGCCGTGAGGCTGCTCAGCACATCGACGGCGAGGTGGGTTTTGTACGGTATTACCTTGAATACGCCCCACTCGGCGCGGGTAAACAGGCTGGAGAGCAGGGCCATGCCGCCCATCCCGTAAGACAGGGTAGAAGCCGTTTTGTCGTCCTGAAAGCCGGCGGCGGTAGGTGCGGCGGCCAGGGCCGCAATAAAGCTGAACTCGGGAATGGCGTGCTGCTGCCGGGAGATAGGCTGGTTCATGGAAAGCGGGTTTTGGAAGTGGAAAGGAAGGTGCTGCCAGGGCAGCCAGGGAGCTAACGAAGCCCCGCGCCCAAAGGATAAAGCCGAGCTTACCGGGCGGTTGCGGCCGTGGCGGCGGCTGTTGTTACTTTGCCCGTCCCGGCTGGCCCCACCCAGCCCGGCTTGCTTTCCTGCTTCTACCGGTTGATGAACGGACTTATTGACGTAGTGCTTTGGCTGCTGCTAACCGCCCTCGGGGTGGGGCTGGCCATTGCGGCCGGGCGGCTGGCCCGGGTGCTGAGCCGGCGGCACCGGCACCGCACGCAGCTGCCGCTGGCGCGGGTGCTACTGGCCCTGCTGCTGGGCTGGGCGCTGCTTGCCATCGGGCTGATGTTTTACGCCAGCGGCTGGTACCTGCTGTCGGTGGCGGCGGCAGTGGGCTGCTTCTACGGGGTGTGGCTACGCCACCCGGTGCAGCCGGATGTGGAGCTGCTCTGGGCCCGGGAGCGCCGCCGCAGCCTGGCTGCTGATGAGCAGCTGGTGGCCGCCTACGAGCAGGTGCTGGCCGGCCTGGCGTCCGATGCCCGCCGCTTCCAGAGCGAAGCGCTGCTGCCGGCACCCAAGGTCCGGCTGGCCGCGGCCCTGCGCCGGGTGTACTGGGCCTGGCTTACCGAGTTGGGGGCGCCCTTCAGCCGGGCCGAGCTGATTGAGCGCTACGTGCGGCTGACCTCTTTTCTCAAGGAGGAGGACGCCGCCTTCATGAACAAAGGCCTGAACCTGCTGCAGAATGGTGCCGACACCGTGAGCCTGGTGAAGCAGGACCCGGAGTATTTCATTCTGCTGCGCGAGCAGATGAACCGCATCTACCAGCGCGTCAACGACGAGCACAGCCGCCTGATGCAGGAGTGGTACCGCGCCACCCCGCCGCTCGACGACGAGTAACGCCGGCGCTGAAAAGCAGTCCGCCGCCCTTTACCCAGCCGGGCCGTATACTGGCAGCATGATTCCACTCATCGCCCAAACCCCGCGCCTGACCCTGATTGCGGCCAGCCGCGCCCTGCTCACCGCTGAGCTGCACAAGCCCCACTACTTCCCGGTGCTGCTGGGCTCGGAGCTGCCCGCGGCCTGGCCCCCAGAGCTGTACGACCACGACGTGATGCATCACCACCTGACCCAGCTTACGGCCGGCGGGCGCGACGCCGCGGGCTGGTACGGCTGGTACGCGCTGCGCAAAGCCCACGACGACACACCGCGCACGCTGGTGGGGATAGGCAGCTTCCTGGGCCCGCCCGATGCCGAGGGCGCCGTGGAAATCGACTTCTCGGTGGCGGATGAGTGGCGCGGGCAGGGCCTGGCCACCGAGCTGGTATCAGGCCTGCTGCAGCAAGCGGCTGCCACGGGCATGGTGCGCCGCCTGGTTGCGCACCCGCGGCCCGACAACCTCGCGGCCCAGCAGGTGCTGCGCCGCAATGGTTTCGAACAGGGCCCCAACGACGAACAGGGCCGCCTGCGCTTCGAGCGCGCCGTGGAGCCGGCTGCTTCCTGAAGCGGGCGGTAATCCAGCAAGCCCGGGCGTTATATTTAGCCGCATTTTCTAGCCATTGCTATGTCCGAGCTTGCTGCTGTCCCTTTACATCCCGTGCCCGTGCTGGAAACTGAGCGGCTCCGGCTGCGCGGCTATTATCTGGCCGATTTTGATGCTCACCTGGCCATGTGCCAGGAGCCCGACTTCTACCGCTACCTCAGCCCCGGCCCCATGCCGCCCGAAGACGTGTGGGCCAAGTTCCTGCGCACCATCGGGCACTGGACGCTGCTGGGCTACGGCTTTTGGGCGGTAGAAGAAAAAGCCAGCGGCCGCTACGTTGGCTCCATCGGCTTTGCCGACTTCAAGCGCGGCCTGGACGCGCGCATGGACGGCGTGCCGGAAATCGGCTGGGTGCTGGCGCCGGCCGCCCACGGCAAAGGCTACGCCAGCGAGGCCGTGCGGGCCGCCCTGGCCTGGGGCGACGCCCACTTCGGAGGCGCCCGCACCGTGTGCATCATCGACCCGGATAACCAGGCGTCACTGGGCGTGGCGGCCAAGTTTGGCTACTACGAGTTTGCGCGCAGCACCTACAAGGACAACCCCATAGTGCTGCTGGAGCGCCCGGCCCGGTAAGGCCCGGACAGCCAAGGCCGGGCGGCGTCCGTAGAAGTGAGCAACTCTCGTTTTCTTTTCACTTCACACCTTGCGCTATGACTCGCTTGCTGTTGTTTATCTGGTTGTTGGTGCTGGCCGCCCCGGCCCGCCTCCTGGCTCAGCCGGCCGATGAGCTGCCGCCCCGGCCTTCGCCTTTTCAATTCGTAAACGACCAGGCCCAGCTGCTGACGCCCGGCGACGCGAAGAAGCTGGAAGCTGGCCTGCGCCGCTACGCCGACAACACCGGCACCCAGGTAGTGGTGGTGACCGTGCCCACCCTGGGCGGGCGCGACGTGGCCGACTACGGCCGGGCCCTGGGCACGGCCTGGGGTGTGGGCCAGCGCGACAAAAACAACGGCGTGGTGGTGCTGCTCAGCCAGCAGGAGCGCAAGGTGACGATTCAGGCCGGCAGCGGACTGCGCGACAAGATTACGCCCGCTCTCACCAGTCGCGTTATCAACCAGGAGATGACGCCCCGCTTTAAGCAAGGCAACTACTTCGCCGGCCTGCGCACCGGCCTGAGCAGCATTATGCTGGCCGCCAACCCCGACTCGGACCCGCGCCAGAACCAGCCCGCCGCGGCCAGTGCCGACCCGCTAGCTAATTCGAGCAACACTCCAGCGGCCAGCGAGCCGGCTGCCGCACCTTACTCCCCCGAGCCAGCTTATACGCCCGCCGCGGCGCCCGAGCCTTCCGGCCCCGGCATCGGCATGCTGCTGATGGGCGCACTGGCGGTGGGCGGTGTTTTGTGGCTGTTGGTGCGCCTGTTCCGGCGGCGCAGCGACGCAACAGCCGCGCAGGCCCCCGACTTCTACGGCAACCGCGGTGGTGGTCCGGCCCCCGGCCCCGGGCCTAACTACGGGCGCGGCGGCTACCCGCAGCAAGGGCCCGGCTACGCGGCTCCTGGCGGGGGCGGCATGGGCAGCGGCATGGGCGGCCTGCTGGCAACCGGCGCCGCCGCCGCGGCCGGCGCCTACCTCGGCAACCGCATGGCTTCGGGGCATGATACCCACAGCAGCGGGCTCAGTGGCAACGACATGCCGCCGTCTCACCTCGACCCCGGCGCGGCCGGGGCGGCGGGTGCTGCAGGCGGGGGATTTGCCGCGCTGAATGACAACGGCAGCGACTACAATAGCCCGGCTCCGGACTACTTTTCCGACGATGCCACCAATAATTCCTCATCCGACTATTTCTCCTCGGATAGCGGCAGCTACGACGACCCTTCCTCGGGCGACACCGGCGGGGGCGGCTTCGACAGCACTGACGACAACAGCGGGTCTTGGTAAATAGTAAAGCAGGGGCGAGGGCAAGCCTCTTTCCTACAATTGTTTTAATTTTCATATACATACAAAAGGCCCCGGCTGCTCTAGTAGCCGGGGCTTTTTGCTCAATAAGGGCATATTCCAGCCGGTGGCAGGAGCATTGAGGGCTATATTCGGCCCGGACTTTATCTGCTTCTTTTTCTGCTATGAGCGAACTGCTTACCTCACTACCCATCCCCGTGCTGGAAACGGCGCGCCTGCGCCTGCGGGGCTTTCAGCTGGCCGACCTTGATGCCTACGTGGGCATCTGGCAGGAGCCGGCTTTCTACCGCTACCTCAGCCCCCGGCCCATGGCCGAAGAGGAGGTCTGGACCATTATGCTGCGCAGCATGGGGCACTGGGCTTTGCAGGGCTTTGGCTTCTGGGCCGTGGAGGAGAAAGCCAGCGGGCGCTTCCTCGGCGCCGTGGGCTTTGCCGATGCCAGGCGCGATATGGAGCCCAGCATCAAAGGCGTGCCGGAGATGGGCTGGGTGCTGGCCGCTTCAGCTCATGGGCAGGGCTACGCCAGCGAGGCCGTGGCGGCGGCCCAGGCCTGGGGTGATGCCCACTTCGGGGGCGCCCGCACCGTGTGCATCATGGACCCCGACAACCTCGCCTCGCGCCGCGTGGCCGAGAAATTCGGCTTCCGCGAGTTTGCTTACACCACCTACAAAGGCGAGCCCACGCTGCTGATGGAACGCCCCGCCCGCTTATGCTAGACCTACAGCTTACGCCTTTTCGGGAGCTGCGCACCCCGCGGCTGCGCCTGCGCCAGCTCGACAGCAATGACGCACAGGTGATGCACCTTTTGCGGACCGACCCCGCCGTGATACAGCACCTGCAGCGGGCGCCCGAGGCCAGCGTCGCCGACACCCAGGCCCACCTGCGCCTGCTCGACGAGCTGTTACAGGCCAACCAGGGCATCGTCTGGGCAATGTGCCGACCTGCCGACCCCACCCTGCTCGGCACTATCTGCCTCTGGAACCTGCAGCCTACTAATCACCGGGCCGAAGTAGGCTACGCGCTGCACCCGGCCAGCTGGGGGCAGGGCCTGATGAGTGAGGCCCTGGCGGCCGTGCTGCAATACGGGTTCGAGGAATTGAACCTGCATTCCATCGAAGCCAACACCTGCCCCGAAAACACGGCCAGCTGGCGCCTGCTGGAACGGCACGGCTTCGTGCGCGAAGGCCACCTGCGGGAAAATCATTGGTTCGAGGGCCGCTTCTACGACACTCTCATCTACTCGCGGCTGGCTGGGACCGTAAGCTGAGCGCGCACTGAGTCCACCATAACACAAGCGCCCGCCCAGCTTCTGATAGCCGGACGGGCGCTTGTGTTTCAGACAACAAAATCTAGCGGTCGGAGCCGCGCTGCAGGTCGAAGCTGCCGTTGCTGATGGTGACGGGCACCTGCTTCATGGTTTTCATGTCCATGTACTCGCCGCTGCCGGTGAAGGTGCCGGCAACGCGGTTGCCGTAGGTGGTGATGGTGACGCTGCCCTTGGTGATGGACAGGCCATCGATGCCGCCCTCCCCGTTCCCGAGCAGGGCACCCCCTTCGATGGGGTAGGTACCGGGCTTATTGGCCGGGGCCGAGGGCACGCGCAGAATCATGCCCGTGGGCTTTTCGTGGCTTGCATCGAGTTGCGTGCCCATGCCCTGCTGGGCCGCCCAGAAGGCAATGGCCGCACCGGGCCGCGTAGCGCCGTCGGTGGGATGGGCAATGACTACCCGCTGCTGGTGGAAGGGGCCGCCGTCGAGCGTCAGCGCCACGGCTTCGGCGTCGGTGGGCGCGGTGGGGGCCGGCGTGTTCGCGGCTGCCGGCTCGGAACTGGCGGCGGGCTGCTCAGTGGCTGCGGCCGACTGCTCGGTCGCCTCAGTCTCAGTAGGCTGATTATTGGAAGAACAGGCGGCCAGGGTTAGGAGGCCGGCAAACAAGGGTAAGCTTGCACGTAGCATAAAAGGGAAATGATGAGGAAAAGGCGTTCAACCAGCCTTCGCCAGCACCTGACGCCCATACTCTCCTGGCCGTTGCCCGGGCATAAAAAAGCCCCGGCTGGGTGGCCGGAGCTCGGGGGAAGAGGATATGCGGGAAGAGGATAAATCGACTTGGCTTACATGCCTTTGGGCAGCAGGGTCACCAGCACCGGCGAGCGTTGGCCGGCTTTGGCCTTCACCTGCCAGTCGCCGAGGCCGGCGTAGGCAAACGTCAGGTTCACCGTGGAGGCCTGGGCCGCGGGCATCGTCAGGCTGAACACGCCGTCCTCGTTGGTAACGACCGCCGACATGAACTTGCCGGTGGGGAACACGCTGGCGCCGGGCAGGGCCAGGCCGTTCTGACCCAGTACGACGCCGGTGAAGGTCACCATCCTGGCGGCTGCGGGCGCCACAACGGCCTTGGCCTTGGCTTTCGCGGCGGCAGCGGCTACTACAGCGGTTTTCGACTTGGCTACGGGGCCGCTCATCGGCTTGACGGTAGCGGCACTCTTCTTCGCCGGTACGAGGTGGCTGGCCATAGCTGCCTGGTTTACCAGCAGCAGGAAGGAGAGAGCGAGCGTAGCGAGGGAGGAGTAAGAAAAGCGCATGGTCGGGGGAGGGAAAGTTGTGGGGGAATCAGCAGCACCGCCAGGTGTTTCGCTGTTGATGATTCAAAATTAGAGTACCCCTCCAGGCCCTATTTGGCCTTCTGGGCCAACGCTTCCTTTTGCCCGGCGAATGCAAGGCTTTTCCTTGGTGAATGAAAATCAGGCTCGGCCAACGCTACTGTGCAGCTGGCAGGTTGGGAAAAGCGGCTGGCTCCTCCACGTTGCTGCTGTGTGGGAAAGCCAGCATGTGCGTCACGCGGGGTGGCTCGGCGCCGGTGTGCAATGCCCGCACCCGCGCTTCCACGGCCAAGTCTTCCTGGGTGAAGCGGTGGTGCTGGCGCAGGTGCTCGCCCCAGGTAGCCACGTAGTAAAACTCGGTGATGCGCGTGGGCTGGGCCACGTCGGCGTACACGCCGGCCCGCAGGGCGCCATCGCGCAGCCGCAGCCGGGTGAGTTGCTGGGCCGCCTCATGGAAGGCCGGGAAGCTGGCCGGCGCCACCCGGTACTCAATCATGACGATGACCGGGCCGTCGTCGGGGTCGATGCTGGTTTCGACGTGGGGCGCGGGCCAGTGGCCGGCGGGGGCCAGGTTGAGGTTTTCGGCGGCGCGCATGGGGAAGGGCAGGGCCAGCAGGGTGCTGGCCAGCATCCAGCCTGCCGCCACCAGAAAAGCCAGCTCCAGCGTGCTGCGGTCGGCCAGCTCGCCCCAGGCGATGCTGCCCAGCGACAGCCCCGCCTGAAACACCAGCATGTAGATGCTGATGACGCGCGCCTGCACCCACTTGGGCACGTTCAGCTGCACGGTGGTGCTGAAGCTGGTCATCACCATCAGCCAGGCCACGCCCGACAGAAACATGACGCCGTAGAGCACATACACCTGCGTCACCAGCCCCAGGCACAGGTTGGTGCCCACAAAGGCCAGCACGCCCAGCAGCACCCGCTGGTTGAAGTTGAGCCGCGAGCCGGCCCGGCCCATGAGAAAAGCCCCCGTGACGGCCCCCGCGCCCAGCCACGACAGCAGCACGCCGTAGCTACCCGAGCTCAGGTGCAGCTGGCGGGCCACCACCACCGAGAGCAGCGCCCACATAGCCGCTGCCCCAAACGAGAAGGCGAAGGTGCGCACCAGCACGCCGTAGATGGCCGGCGAGTACTGCACGTAGCGCAGCCCCGCCCGTAGGGCGCCCACAAAATGCTCGGCGGGGCCGGTTTCGGCTGGGGCCTCACGCTTCCAGAAGTACACCACGGCCCAGGTGCCCAGGAAAGACAGGCCGTTGAGCATAAAAACCAGGCCTGGCGAGTAATAGGCAATGATGGCGCCGCCCACGGCCGGGCCGATGGCGCGGGCAATGTTGTTGCTCACGCCGTTGAGCGTGATGGCCAGGGGCAGCACCGGCCGCGGCACCAGCTCCGTAGTCACCGTTTGCCAGATGGGGGCGTTGAGGGCGGCGCCGGTGCCCAGCAGGAAGGTGAAGCCCAGCACGCCCAGGGCCGACACCTCATTCAGCAGCGTGAGTGCGCCCAGAACGGTAGCCACGGCGGCCATAAAGCCCTGGGTGAAGAGCAGCAGCTTGCGCCGGTCCACGAGGTCGGCCATGGCGCCGGCGGGCATGCTCATCAGAAAGGCCGGCAGGCTGGTGGCCGTCTGCATCAGGGCCACGAGCAGGGCCGAGGTGGTGAGCGTGGTTACCAGCCACACGCCCGCCACGTTCTGCATCCAGGTGCCCACGTTCGACACCAAACCGGCAATCCAGATGGCCCGGAACAGGCCGTAGGTGAACGGCGTAAAAAGCGAGGTGCGAGCGGGGGCAGCAGGGGCGGGGGCGGGCTGGGTCATGGCAGCGGATTTTTACGCAGGAGGGCCGGCTACAGCCGGAGGCCGGGCAATTTTACCCCGTTTTTCTAACCCCGGCACCCTTCTGGCGGTTTAGGGCGCCTAACATTGGTAACACGACACCTCACTACTATGGAATCATTACAAGGCAAAGTGGCCCTCATCACCGGGGCCGGAAAAGGAATAGGCCGCGCCGTAGCGCTGGCCCTGGCTAAGGAAGGTGTACACGTCGGCCTGCTGGCCCGCAATCAGGCCCAACTGCAAGCTGTAGCCGCCGAAGCGGCTGCGCATGGCGTGAAAACTGCCGTAGTAGCGGCTGACGTGGCCGACCTGGAGGCCGTGAATGCGGCCGTGGCCCAGGTGGCCAGCGAGCTGGGTGCCATCGACATCCTCATCAACAACGCTGGCATCGGCACCTTCGCCAAGTTCCTGGACATGGCCCCGGCCGACTGGGAGCAGATTATCCGCGTGAACCTGCTGGGCGTGTACTACGTGACGCGCGCCGTGCTGCCGACCATGATTACGCGGCAGACCGGCGACATCATCAACATCTCTTCCTCGGCCGGGCAGCGGGCCGCCGCTGGCAGCAGTGCCTACAGCGCCTCCAAATTCGGACTGATGGGCCTCACCGAGTCGCTGATGCAGGAAGTGCGCAAGCACAATATCCGCGTGTCGGCCCTCACGCCCAGCACCGTCGCCACCGAGCTGGCCATCGGCAACAACCTCACCGACGGCAACCCCGAAAAGGTGATACAGCCCGAAGACCTGGCTGAAATCATTATCGCCCAGCTCAAGCTTAACCGCCGCATCTTCATCAAAGAAGCCGGCATGTGGTCGACGAACCCTTAAATTCAGTTAGCAGTAAACAGTAAACAGTGAGCAAAAAACGTGTCATTGCGAGGAGGAACGACGAAGCAATCCGTCCTCTCTGAGCGACCAGCCTGCTAATGTGAAAAGCCCCAACGCCAGCAATGACGTTGGGGCTTTTTAATGACTGGGCTTACCTAGTTAGTCGCTCAGAGAGGACGGATTGCCGCGCTCCGCGTTGCTCCGCTCGCAATGACACGCTTCTTACTGCTTATTCACGGCTCACTGCTAACAATCATACTGCCTTTGCCGGTAGATTTTGCCGTCGTGCAGCTCGAATACCAGGCAGAAGTGGGCGGTGAGCTGCTGGCCGGGGGTGAAGGGCGCGGCGTTGCTGCCTACCTCACCCCACCAGCGGGCTTCTACTACTACCGTGTCGTTGGTGCAGGTATGCAGGTGCTCCAGGTCGAAGGCCTGGGACTTGAGCTGGGCGCCGCGCCGGGCCGGCTGGGTGAGCTGCTGGGCATAGTCGGTTTGGGCCACTTCCGGGTGCAGCAAGTCGGCGTAGACGGCCGGGTTCGGGTCGCAGGTTTCGAGCAGGGAAAGATAGTTGCGAACGAGGGTGGCGGCGTCTGTCATAGCGGGTGGCAGTGAGGGTGGAAACGTGCGCGAAAGGTACGAATAAATAGGTTTACATTGGCTAATAATTTTAGTTTTTTGTTGTGACAAAAGTCTCGTTTTATTAGTAAAATATTGGTGCCATGGGCTGGCTGTTTGGCTAATAACCGCAGTGGCGGAGGCGCTAACATTTACTTTTGTCAATGCTTCGGCCTTTCGCATTCTCCGAAGCCTCTTTTCGAATGTTATATGCTGACCTGCGCCTGGCGCAAAAGCTGGAGCGCACCGAAGCCCGCGGCAATGCTGCCTTTGTTGAAACCCGGGCCTTGCTGGCGCCCGAAAGCGGTGCGCAGTGGCGCGAAGTGGGCGGCACCTACGCCATGTTCGACGGACCCGCTTCGCCGCTCACCCAGACCTTCGGGCTGGGCATGTTTGAGGAAGCCACGGCCGAGCACCTGCAGGAGCTGGAAAGCTTCTTCCTGGAGCGAGGGGCTCCGGTGCTGCACGAGGTGAGCCCGCTGGCCGCGCCTTCGCTGCTGCCCTTGCTCACGGGGCGCGGCTACCAGCCGGTGGAGCAAAGCACCATTTTGTTCCAGCCCATCGGCCTGGAAAGCCTGCGCCCAGCATCTGAGCAGCCGGCGCTTCGGGTGCGGATGATTGAACCGGGCGAGAGCGAGCTGTGGGCACGTACTGCCGCTGAGGGCTGGGCCAGCGAAGGCGATGGCCTGGCGGAATTCATCTTCGACTTCGGCCAGATTAGCGCCCGCAGCGCTCATTCTTTTCTGGCCGAGCTGGACGGGCAGCCCGTGGCCACGGGCGCTTTGGTAATACACGACGGTGTGGCCCTGGTAGCCGGGGCCAGCACGGTGCCAGCGGCCCGCGGCAAAGGTGCCCAGAATGCCCTGCTCGTGGCCCGCTTGCGCTTTGCCGCCCAACAGGGCTGTACCATCGCCGCCATGGGCGCCCTGCCCGGCAGCCAGTCGCAACGCAACGCTGAGAAGCAGGGCTTCCGGGTGGCGTACACCCGCACCAAGTGGCAGCTGATGCGCTAGAGCGGCGTCAGAGCTGATGCACACTATTGAAGAGTTAAAAGTCAAATCGTGAGTATTTTAACTTTTAACTCTCAACTTTTAACTCTTCCAATAACTGCGCTAGGCCGTTTTCGCGACTACCATGACTGACCAGGACCGGCTGGCGGCCTATACGGCGCTCAACAATTCCTTTCGCCAGCGGCTGGTTTTTCACATGGGCGTCGATTCTGGCTTTTTTTCGGAGTACAACAACATGGTGCTGGCCATGCTGTATTGCCTGCAGCACCGCATCCGGTTTGTGCTGTATTCCGACTATGCCCACTTCGCGTTGCGCGACGGCTGGAACGACTTTTTCGAGCCCTTTCCGGCCACTACTACCCACCGCCTGCACAAGGATTATAACCTGCGGCCCTACATCATTGCCCAAAGCACCGAGCCCCGGCTGCAGAAGCTGGTGAAGTACCGCGGAATCGTGGCGGCCTACAAGGCGCTGACGGGTGTGCGCTACTTCACCCAGGACCTGTGGGCTTTTCACCGCGCCCCGGCCTTTGCACAGCAGCGGTTCCGGCTGCCCGAGCTGGGCTTACCAGATGCTTCGCTGCTGGAAGCGGCGCAGGCCCTTATCCGCATGCTGTGGCGCTACAATGCGGCCAGCGCGGCCATCGTGCAGGAGTTCACCAGCACCGTGGCCCTACCTAAAGAGTACGTGGCCTTGCACGTGCGGGCCGGCGACAAGTTCACCGAGGCCCGCCTGTACGATTTCCGCGAAGTGATGGAACCGGCCCAGCGCCTGTCCGCCAACCGGCAGGCCTTTGTACTCACCGACGACTACACGGTGATGGAGCAGCTGCGGGCTATCTACCCTGACTGGCATTTTCACACCCTGTGCGAGCCCACGGAGCGGGGCTATTTCCACCGCGAGTTTGTGCGGCAGCCCCCGGAGTTCAAGTACCGTCAGCACCTCAAGCTCTTCGCCAGCATGGATTTGTGCGCCGGCGCCAGCGCCTTCATCGGTACCTACAGCTCCAACCCCGGCATGTACCTGGGCATGCGGATGGGCGAGGCCCGCTGCCACTGCGTCGACTTCGATAAGTGGCTTATCTGGTAAGGCGCCGGGCTACTCCACCACTAAGTCGTACTTGTCGAGCAGGCCGGGCAGGCCGGCCAGGGCAAAGCGGGCCCGCTGCAGCTGGTTGGCCTCCGGGTCGATGCGGAAGTCGGTGGCCGTGGTGAAGTCGGCGCCCGTCAATTGGGTGTCGTGAAACACTGCATTGGGCAGGGCGCAATGCTCGAACGCCGCTTCGCTCAAGTCGGCGTTGGTGAAGTCGGCTTCCGGCAGGGTGCAGTGCACGAACCGCGTGCCGGGCATCTTCTTGCCCGCAAAGGAGCTGTAGCCGAGGTTGCAGTGGTCGAAGTGCACGCCAAACAGCATGTCGCGGCAGGCGCTGAACTGCACACCCAGCAGCTTGCACTCGGCAAAGGCCACGTTCTGCAGGGCGGTGTTGCTCAGCAGGGCCGAGGACAGGTTGCAGCGCTCAAACAGGCAATCGGCGAAAAGAAAGCGCGCCAGCCGGGCTTCGCTGAAGTCGCAGCCTACGAAGCGGTACTGCTCAAACTCCTCGCCCTGGGCCAGTAGCTGCGCGGCATCCCAGCCTTCCACCACCTGGCTGACCGGAAACCGGCTGGGTTTGACAAGGGTGGCGAAGGTGGCTTTGCGGCGGGCTTTCATTGAGGGGGGCTTAAAGGGAGCCTAGGTTGATGTGCGCTTTTCGAATAAGTTAAAAGTTGAGAGTTAAAAAACGGTCCGTAAGGGTTTTTAACTTTTAACTCTCAACTTTTAACTCATTCCATCAGCCGGAAAAGTGCTTTGGCTTACTGCTTCACCACGCGCTGGCTCAGGCGCAGGCCGGCCCCACTCAGGCGCAGCAGGTACATACCAGGTGCCAGCTGGGCCGAGCGGCGGCTTACTTCAGCCTGAATGACGGCGGCCGGTCCCTGCAGGTGCAGCACGGGCTGGCCCAGGGCCGAAAGCACGTCCAGCTCCAGGCTTGCGCCTACGGGCACGTTGCTGAGCTGCAGCTCAAAGGCGCCAGCGGCCGGGTTGGGGTAAGCCAGCAGCGTGGACAGGCGGCGGGCCGGGCTGGTGCCCGTCACCACGGTCTGAAAGTTCAGGCCGATAAGCACCGGGTCGTGGTCAGAGGAGCGGAAGGGGCTGTTGACGTCCGTAGCCGCGCCGGCCACGCTGTACTCCAGGAAGTCGGGCTCGCTGGCGTTGATGTGCCACTTTTCCACCGCCGCGTGCCCCTGCAGGCTGGCTGTGAGCACGGCGTGGTCGAGGGAGCCGCTGCGGCCGTCGTACACGTAAGAGCTGGTGCTGGGCGAGCCCGTCACAACCAGGCCGGCGGCCCGCAGGATGTCCATAGGGTCTTCCTCGTAGTAGGCGTTGTAGTCGCCCACGCTCACCACGTGGCGCACGCCGGCGGCCAGCACCATGTTGTCGAGAAACTGCACCAGCCCCGTGGCCTGGGTTTTGCGCCGGAAGTTCGACAGGCCCTGCCCGTCGCCCTGGTCGGCGTTGAGGCCACTGCCGCTGCCTTTGGACTTAAAGTGGTTCACCACCAGAGCGAAGGTGTCGCGCGGGGCGGTGCTGTTCACCGAAAAAATCTGGGCAATGGGTGCCCGCTCAAATGGCCCCACGCCCAGCATGACGTTGCCCAGGGGCGTGAGTACGGCCGGCTTGTAGAGGATGGCGCAGCGGATAAGGTCGCTGGTGTTGGGCTGGCGGCTGGCCCCGTCGTTCACCACCGTGTAGGTGCCGGCGCCCAGCACCTGGTTCAGGCCGCTTACCAGGTCCTGAATGGCCGAGGTGGGCCCCACGCCGTCGTTTTCCATCTCAATCACGCCCACGGCGTCGGCATTCATCTGGGTGATGGCCGCAATGACCTTGCTGCGCTGCCGGGCAAAGTCGGCCGGCGTGGCGGCCCCACGGGCCGTGGGGAAGCCGCCGCCCTGCCCGTCGCCGTTGAAGTAGTTGAGCACGTTGAAGCTGGCCACCTTCACATCGATGGCGCTGAAGGTGGGCACCGGCGGACGCACCACCCGAATGGGCGGCGCGTCGGGGCCTGCCAGCGGCTGCAGCCGGAACTTGCTGAAGCCGTAGCCCAGGATGCCGCGCAGCCGGGCCAGGGTGCTGCCCACGCGCACGGTTTGCAGCGTGGCGTCGAGGTAGGGGATGGGCGTGGGGTAGGCCGCCGAGCTGCCGTCGTCGAGAACGATGGACTTGGCGCCGTTAGCCGTGGCGTAGGCCACTACGGCCGACACGTTGGTGCTGCCGCTGCTGCTGGTGCCGCTGGCCGGGTCGTCGTTAGGGTCCACCACCTGGGTGGGGTGGTACACCAGCCCATTGGTTGAAAGCAGTAGCTCGCCGCGGGTTTTCAGGCCACCGAGGTCGGCTACCGTCAGCGTGTCAGCAAATTCCACCAGCATGCCTTCGTAGCGCTCCGCGGCCAGGCCCGAGAAGCTGGGGTTACTGAGCACCGCGAACGGTGGTAGCGCGTTGCCGGCCGAGACCAGCGTGATTGTCGGATTCGTCAGCACGGCCTGGCCGTAGGAAGGGGAGCCGCCGTTTTCCGCTACGGTACCGGTGAGCGACAGCCGGTCGCCGACGGCCACCGTCGGGGCCGCCTGCACCACGAACAGGGCGTCGGACGTGGCCGGGTCGCCGTCGGCATCAGCGGTGGTGTTCTGCACATAAAAACCGGCCGGGCTCAGGTCGGGGTATACGCCCGTCACCACGGCCTCGACGGTGTAGGTGCCGGCCGTGGCCGTGCCACCGCTGCCCTGAATGCTGCCGATGGGCGTGGGCGCCTGGGCCAGGGCGGTGCCGGCGGCGAGCAGCGGAAAAATCAGAGATAGTAAGCGCATTAACAGGGGAAAAGGATAGATGGGAATAAGGGCAACAAATCTACCTGATACCGGCCAATGAAGTAGAGCTTGGGCCTCGGCCTCAAACATTCCGGCGCAATTGCTGGTTGGTGGCGCCGGGCAATAACCTGAGCAGTGCCGCCCGGCCTCACGCTGGCTTAATGAGGCGGCTGCGTTATTGCCTCAACATCGAACGAGCTGCTGATGCCGCAACCCCAACGGAAGGTTTACTTTGAAAACAGCGTGGGCCGCCTTTGGGAAGAGCCCGGCCGCTACCTCCGGCTCGACTACCACCCGGGGCGGCGCCACGAGGCCGACTTTCGGTCGATGCTCACCCACACCCGTCTGGCCCTAAGCCGCCTGGGCTGGAGCCGCCTGCTTATCAACCAACGGCAGATGAGCGGCTTCACTGCCAGCGAGGAGCGGTGGATGGTGAACGAGTGGCTACCTACTGCCGTGAATGAAAACGGCTACCGCTACGGCGCCGTGCTGCTGGCCGAAGACGTATTTGCCCGGCTGGCCATGAGCAAGGTGGTGCTCGCCACCCGTGGCCTCCATCATCAGTACCACAACTTCGACAAGGAAGACGAAGCCGTGGAGTGGCTGCTGGCGCAGAAAGACTAAAGGAAGTTAAAAGGTGAGAGTTAAAAGTTAAAATCCAGAAGCAGACTGGCGTTTTTCAACTTTTAACTCTCAACTTTTAACTTAAAAATCCTGCCCGGCCAGCAGGTCCTCAAAGGTCTGGCGGCGGCGGATGAGGCGGGGCACTCCTTCTTCGAGCAGCACTTCGGCCGGGCGCTGGCGCGAGTTGAAGCTGCTGCTCATCTCGAAGCCGTAGGCGCCGGCGTTGTGGAAGGCCAGCAGGTCGCCTTCGCGTACTTCGGGCAGCAGCCGGTCCCAGGCGAAGGTGTCGGTTTCGCAGATGTTGCCCACCACGGTGTAGAGGCGCTCGGGCCCGTCTGGGTTGCTGAGGTTGCTGATGTGGTGGTAGGCGTCGTAGAACATGGGCCGGATGAGGTGGTTGAAGCCGGAGTTGACGCCCGCAAACACCGTGGCGGTGGTTTGCTTCACCACGGCCACCTGCACCAGCAGCCAGCCGCTTTCGCTCACCAGGTACTTGCCCGGCTCAAACCAGCACTCCAGTGGGCGGCCGTACTCTTTCTCAAACTCCTGAAACGCCGCGGCCACCTGCTCGCCCAGCGTCGTCACGTCGGTTTCGGGGTCGCCGGGCTTGTAGGGTACCTTGAAGCCCGAGCCCAGGTCGAGAAAGTCGAGGGTGGGGAAGCGGCCGGCGGCGTCGAACAGCACTTCCAGCGCCCGCAGAAATACACCCACGTCCTTGATTTCGGAGCCCGTGTGCATGTGCAGGCCGCGCACCTGCAGGCCCGTGCCCTTCACCACGCGCTCGAGGTGGCGCAGCTGGTGGATGCTGATACCAAACTTGCTGTCGATGTGGCCGGTGGAAATCTTGTAGTTGCCGCCCGCCTCGATGTGGGGGTTGAGGCGCACGCAGACGGGGTAGGAGCCCCCAAACCGGGCGCCGAAGCGCTCCAGCAGCGAGATGTTGTCGATGTTGAGCGTCACGCCCAGGTCTTTGGCCGCCACCAGCTCGTCGAAAGCCACGCCGTTGGGGGTGAAGATGATGTCCTCGGGCGCAAAGCCGGCGTGCAGGCCCAGCCGCACCTCGTTGATGCTCACGCAGTCGAGGCCCGCGCCCAGCGCCCGCATGTGGCGCAGAATAGCCAGGTTGCTCAGGGCCTTGCAGGCGTAGAAGAAGCGCGTGGGATGGCCGGCAAAAGCCGTTTTCAGCTTTTTATACTGGCCGGTTATCGTCTCGGAGTTATACACATAAAGCGGGGTGCCGAACTGGGTGGCCGCGTCCCGGAGAGATTGGGCAATAGCTGAATTCATAAAAGCAAAAGTAACCTGGCGTATTCCGCAGTGGTGCCACGGTTCCAAGCCGTGGCGCCACTAATAGGGTTTAGGAGTTAGTGCAGGATTTTTCAGTGCAGGTTTTAGTGGTGCCACGAAGCCCTTTGGGCATTCGTAGCACCACGGGGTAAGCCACCTCCAACAAATTCAACGCGCTTTAGTGCACATTGCAGCAAGGCCGGCACGGAGTTGGCCATGCCGGTCTTGCCCATCTGCGCCTAGTATGAAACCTGTTCTGCGTCTTCCGCTGCTTCTGCTGACTTTGCTGCTGCTTTCCACGGCGTCCTTTGCCCAGGGCCGGCGCAAGAAGAAGCTGACCGAAACGGTGCTGCCCGAAGGCCTTGTGCCCGACTCGGCCACGGCGCGGCGCATTGCCGAGGCCATCTGGCTGCCCATTTACGGGCGTGGCGTTTATCGCTACAAACCTTTCCATGCCACGCTGCGGGGTGACTCAGTGTGGGTGGTGCAGGGTAGCCTGGGCCGCGGCTGGGACGGTGGCGTCCCCTACATTGAAATCTACCGTCGCGACGCGCGGGTGCTGCAGGTGGCACATGGCAAGTAAGCTGCCCGCCTAGCTTTGCGGCATGGCTACTCCCACCCCAACTATTGAAGTATGGCTGCGCGGCCCCGTGCCCGGGGTACCGGCCTTGCTGCAGCCCGTGGCCCACGCCCTGCTGCAGGCCCGCGAAGAAGTGCAGATGCTACTGCAGGATTTTTCAGCAGAAATGCTCAGCGCCCGCCCCGCCGGCGTCGCATCGGCCGACTTCCACCTGCAGCACCTGAGCGGCGTGCTCGACCGGCTGCTGACCTACGCCCGCAATGAGGCGCTCAGTCCCGAGCAGTTCCAGGCTTTCGAAGCCGAAACCCAGCCCCTGACAGGCCCTGATGCTGTGCAGGAGCTGGTGCAGCGCTTCAGCCAGCAAGTGGAAAAGGCCCTGGCGCAACTGCGCGCCACCTCGGAGGCCAGCCTCACGGAGGTGCGGCACGTGGGCCGGGCCCGGCTGCCATCCACGCACCTGGGCTTGCTGTTTCATGCCGCCGAGCACAGCATGCGCCACGTGGGCCAGCTCAGCGTGACGGTGCGGGTGTTGAAAGCGGAGACCGGAAGCTAGCCGCCGAGCTTGCTCAGCACGAAGGCCGCCAGAAAGCCCAGCACCGTGATGAGGCCGGTGAAGTTGTGGGCCACCTCGAAGGCTTCGGGAATCATGGTGTCGGCAATCATGGCCAGCACGGCGCCGGCGGCCACGGCCGTGGTGGCCCCAATAACGGCGGCCGAGAAGTGGCTGAACACCACGAAGCCCAGCCAGGAAGAAATGCCCGACACCAGGGCAATGCCGCCCCAAAGCCCAAACACGTACTGCCAGCTGCGGCCGGCTTTCTTCATGCCGGCGGCGCTGCTCAGGCCCTCGGGCAGGTTGGAGAGGAAGATGGCCACCACAGCCACGGTGCTTACGGCCCCGCCCGCCAGCATGCTCAGCCCAATCACAATGCTTTCGGGAATGCCGTCGAGCAGGGCGCCGATAGCCAGGGCCAGGCCGTTGTCGGCCCCCGGCTCGGTAGCAGGCTTTTCGCCGGCCTGCACCTGCTCGCGCTCGGCCTGCTGGTGGTGGCCCGAGCGTTTGCGGTGCTTGGCGCCGCGCCGGGCCAGCAGCCAGTTGGCAAGGGTATAGGCCGCCGCGCCACCCACAAAGCCAAAGGCCGCGGCCGTAAAGCCGCCGCCCTTGTAGGCTTCTTCCATCAGCTCAAACGACAGCGTGGAGATGAGCACGCCGCTGCCGAAAGCCATGATGGCGGCAATCAGGCGGGCCGGCACATTCAGCAAATAGCCGACTGCGGCTCCCAGCAGCAGCGCCGAGCCCGAAACCAGGCCCCAAAAGCCGGCCTGGGCCCAGAGTGGAAAAGTCATAAGCAAAAGTTCTACGGGAAAGGATATGCCCTTGCTTAACGCAAAACGGCCGGGCGCGGCTATGCCTGGGCTTAGCGCGGACCGGCGGGCGGCGCGGGCTGGGGCCTGGCGCGCTCGTACTGCACCGGCCAGGCCAGCTCCTCGCCCAGCTCCTGCGCGGCCTTCAGCGGCAGGTAGGGCTCGCGTAGAAAGCCGCGGGCCAGCAGCACAGCGTCGGCCTGGCCGCTGGCTACAATGGCCTCGGCTTGCGCTACCTCCGTTATCAGGCCCACGGCGCCGGTGAGCAGGCCGGTTTCGCGGCGGATGCGCTCGGCAAACGCTACCTGGTAGCCGGGGCCGACGGGAATGGGCGCCCGCGGCACGTTGCCCCCGGTCGAGCAGTCGATGAAGTCGACGCCCCGCTCGCGCAGCAAACTGCACAGGCGCACGGAGTCGTCGGCCGTCCAGCCGCCTTCCGTCCAGTCGGTGGCTGAGATGCGCACAAACAGTGGCAGCTCGGCAGGCCACACCTCGCGGACGGCGGCCACCACTTTCAGCAGCAGGCGCACACGGTTGTCGAACGAGCCGCCGTAGGCGTCGCTGCGCTGGTTGCTGAGCGGCGACAGAAACTGGTGCAGCAGGTAGCCATGCGCTGCGTGCAACTCGACGACGCGGAAGCCCGCGGCCAGCGACCGGGCCGCGGCTGCCCGGAAGTCGGCTACTACCTGGGCAATGCCTTCTTCACTCAGGGCTTCCGGCTGAGGGTAGTTTTCGGCAAACGGCACGGCGCTGGGGGCCACGGTGCGCCAGCCGCCGCTGCTTTCGGGCACGGCACCATGGCCTTTCCAGGGGCTGTAGGTGCTGGCCTTGCGGCCGGCATGGGCCAGCTGGATGCCAGCCACGCTGCCCTGAGCGTCGATAAAAGCAGTGATGCGGCGCAGAAAGTCGATGTGGGCATCATCCCAGATGCCCAGGTCGTCGGGGCTGATGCGGCCTTCCGGCGACACGGCCGTGGCTTCGCTGATGATGAGGCCGGCCCCACCCACGGCGCGGCTGCCCAGGTGCACCAGGTGCCAGTCGTTGGCGAAGCCGTCGACGCTGCTGTACTGGCACATGGGCGACACAAACAGGCGGTTATGGAAGGTGAGGCCACGAATGGGCAGGGAGGTGAACAGGGCGGACATAGGGTATTGGGCAGGCGTAAGCGCGGGAGGTTAAAACCCTAAACTACGGTTTGGGAGTAAGGGTTACTGATGCCGGGGCTGGTCTGAGTCCTCAGTTCTTGTTCTTCTGGCTGCTTCCTGCTATGCGCACCATTCGAAAACAGCACCGGGCCATCAGCGCCCCCATTGCCGACCTCACCACCTACCGGGCCCTGCCCACGGCTTCGGTGGAGTACATCGACCCGTTTCTGTTTCTGAACCACCACGGCCCGCAAATCTACCCGCCTGGCAACCGGGGCCTGCCATTCGGTCCGCACCCCCACCGCGGTTTCGAGACAGTGACGTTTATCCTGGCCGGCGACATCCTGCACAAGGACAGCAGCGGCCACGAGAGTGTTATCCGGGCCGGTGGTATTCAGTGGATGACGGCCGGGCGCGGGCTTATTCACGCCGAGGTGTCGTCCGAAGACTTCAAGCGCAGCGGTGGCCCACTTGAAATCCTGCAGCTGTGGGTGAACCTGCCAGCGAAGGATAAGCTGACCGAGCCGCGCTACATCGGCCTGCAGGAAGAGGAGATTCCGCTCTGGGCCCAAGAGGGCGTGGTTATCCACGCCGTTTCAGGCCAGTGGGAAGGCACCGCCGGCCCCATTCAGCCCCTGGCCGACGTGCAGCTGGCCTGGATTGACTTCCGGGCAGGCAGCCTGCTGAGCTTGCCCATTGCCGCCGAGCGCAACATCTTCTTTTACGTCATCGGGGGCCAGCTGCGCGTGAACGGCGCCGATGCGCTGTCCCGCCAGCTGGTCGAGTTCAACCACGACGGCGACACGCTGGAGATTGAAGCCCTGGCCGACAGCCGCCTGCTGCTGGGCCACGCGCTGCCTTTCAACGAGCCCGTGGTTTCCTATGGTCCTTTCGTGATGAACACCGAAGCCGAAATCCAGCAGGCCTACCGCGACTACCAGGCCGGCCGCTTCGGCAGCTGGCAGGACTAGCACAGCCCTCAGGTGGTGCGGCCCTTCAAGTCCCAGTGGCTGGACAGCACGCTGCCGTCGGGCCCGCGCTTGATGGTGCGCACGTACCGCTCCCCAGCAATGTTACCATTGGGTTTGCGCCGGCCGATGAACAAAGTCACGGGCTCCCCAGCGGCATTGGTCACGAAGGTGATGTCGTGCCCCCGGAACACGTCGTCGTGGCTGGTCGAAGGCTCGTACAGCTTCTGGAGCTTGGCGTCTAGCTGGGCGTGTAGGGGCATGGCTTTACAAGTGAGAAGGCGGCACGTGCAGTACGTGCCGCCTTCAGCAAAAGGTTAACCACCATGAGCGCGAGCTTGCTTCTTACCAGATAACCGCCCGCTCCGTGGTCGGGCGCACCATCTTGTCCCCATCCTTGCAGCCAAAGGCGGCCTGAAACTGCGGCATGTTCATCAGCGGGCCGATGGTGCGGTACTGGTCGGGCGAGTGGGGGTCGGTCAGAATCTGCTGGCGCAGGGCTTCGGGGCGGATGTTGGAGCGCCGCAGCTGGGCCCAGCTCAGGAAGAAACGCTGCTCGGGCGTGAAGCCGTCGTACCTGGGGCGCGGGCCGTTGCCGTAGGTTTGCTGCAGCTGCTTCTGCAGGGCGCCGTACACCACGGTGAGGCCGGCGAAGTCGGCCAGGTTTTCGCCCATGGTCAGCTTGCCGTTCACGTGCACCGAGTCGAGGGGCGAGAAGGCGTCGTACTGCCGGGCCACTACGGCGGCGCGCTTCTCAAACTCGGCCGCATCGGCCGGAGCCCACCAGTCGCGCAGGTTGCCCTCGGCGTCGTACTGCCGGCCCTGGTCGTCGAAGCCGTGCGTCATCTCGTGGCCCATCACCCCGCCAATGGCGCCGTAGTTCACGGCGTCGTCGGCATTGGGGTCGAAGAAGGGCGGCTGCAGGTAGCCGGCCGGGAACACCATCTCGTTGAGGGTAGGGTTGTAGTAGGCGTTGATGGTGGGCGGCGTCATGCCCCACTCGGTAAGGTCGACGGGCCCGCCCAGCTTGCGGGCTTCGCGGCGCGACTCCCACTCGCGGGCCGCCAGCAGGTTACGCAGGTAGCTGCTGCGGCTGATGCTCAGCGTGGAGTAGTCCTTCCACTTATCAGGGTAGCCGATTTTCACGCGCAGCGAGTTCAGCTTTTTCAGGGCTTCGGCCTTGGTGGGCGCGCTCATCCAGGTGTTGGTCTGGATGTGCTCGGCCATGCTGGCTTTGATGTTGGCCAGCATGGTCAGGGCCTTCTGCTTGGCGGCGGGGCTGAAGGCTTTGTCGACGTACAGCTGGCCGAAGGCCTCTCCTAAGGTCTGGTCGGTGCTGGCCAGCATGCGCTTCCAGCGCACGGTCTGCTGCTTCGAGCCTGACAGCACCTGGCTGAAGCGGAACGACTCGTCGACGTAGGCCTGGGGCAGGGCCGAGGCGAAGGAGCGCACGAGATGCCAGCGCAGGTAGGTTTTGAGGTCGGCCAGCGGCTCGGTTTTTACCACGGCATTGGCTTCGTCAAAAAACGTGGGCTGCCCCACTATCACCTCCTTGCCGGCGTTCAGCTGCAGGCTGGCAAGCACGGCCGGCGGAATAAGAAACGGGTAGCGCTGCTGGGCCTCGGCCAAAGCCATTTTGTTGTAGTTGGCCTGCGGGTCGCGCAGCTCCACGCGGGTGCGGCTGGCCTTGGCCAGGCGCGTTTCGAGGCGCTCCACGGTGGCGGCATTTTTCTGGGCCACGGCCTCAGCATCACCCAGCAGGCTGAACATGTTCACCAGGTAGCTGCGGTAGGCCGTCCGGATTTTCTGGCTGCGCGCGTCGTCTTTGAAGTAGAAGTCGCGGTCGGGCAGCGTCAGGCCGCCCTGGTACATGGTAATGGTGTACTGCGTGGTTTGCTTTTCGTCAACCTCCACGCCAATGGCGAACAAGGCGCCGACTTGCAGCTGCTTCAGGTGGGCCAGGGCGGCCGTCAGGCCCGGGCGGTCTTTCACGGCCGCCAGCCGGTCCAGTTCCGGCTTGAGTGGGGTCAGGCCGGCCCGCTCGATGGCCACAGTGTCCATAGCCGAGGCGTAGAAGTCGCCCACCTTCTGCTGGTTGCTGCCGGGCGTGGCTGCGGTGTTCGCCGCTGCGTCTTCCAGAATCTGCCTCAGCATGGCCTGGGTGCGCTCACTCAGCAAATTGCGCGGACCCCAGCGCGAGGCATAGCCGGGAATGGGGTTGTTCTTGAGCCAGTTGCCGCCCGAAAACTGGTAAAAGTCCGTGCACGGCGACACCGTGCGGTCGAGGTCGGCCAGGTCGAGGCTCAAGCCTTTGGGGTCGGGAGTGACGCCCGCGGTAGCGGCGGCGGGAAAGGCGCTGGCAGGAGCAGCCGGCCCTTTGGCCACCTGGGGGCCGGTGGCGGTGGCGCAGCCAGCCAGGGTGAGGGCGGCTGCGGCCAGCCAGGCATAGGAAAAGTGAGTCATGCAGGTGCGGAAAAAGGGAGTTGGTAAAGCAAGGACGAAGCCACACCCTGGGAGGCTGCTTTTTGGAGCACAACCAGTCAGCATCAAACCAAAGAAAACAGAAACGGCCTCCCCGCGCTGGGGAGGCCGTTTAAGTAAGTGCTATGCTGTAAGCAGTCTTGCGGGCACTAGTGGCCCGCTACCAGCGCTGCCTCGGCATCGGTGGCCGGCGTGGCCGCGGCTACTGGCGGATGACGGCGCAGGGCGCGCATTGCCAGGACGGTGCTCAACAGGGTGAGTATAGCTCCGAGAATAAACGGCGCACCGGGAAAGTGTACCGGGGCCCCTTCGCGGGTGAAAAAGGAGAACAGGTTGGTCATCACGAGCGGGCCCACCACCCCCGTAGCGCTGATAAGACTGGTAAGCGCGCCCTGCAGCTCGCCCTGCTCAGTAGGCGGCACCTGCCCCGAAACCGTGCTTTGCAGCGCCGGGCCGGCCAGGCCGCCCAGGCAGTAGGGCAGCGTGAAGGCGTACATCATCCAGCCTTCCGTGGCAAAAGTAAACAGCACAAAGCCAGTGGCGTAGCATAGCAGGCCAATCAGGATGGCGCGCTGCACGCCCAGGCGGGGAATGGCCACCCGCACCAGCCCGCCCTGTACCAGGGCCGTACAAAGGCCCATCACGCCCAGCGAGATGCCCACCTGGCGTTCTACCCATTTAAACTTGAACTCGGTGTAGAATGTCCAGACAGACTGCGTGGCCGAGCCGGCCAGGTACAGCAGCACCAGCGAGGCCACCATGCCCAGGATGGCCGGGTAGCGCCCCAGCTGCAGCAGCGTGCCCACAGGGTTGGCGCGGCGCCACTCGAATGGCCGCCGGCGCTCTGGCACCAGCGACTCCGGCAGAATGAACAGGCCGTACAGGAAGTTGAGCAAACTCATGCCGGCCGCCAGCATAAAGGGCACCCGCGGGCCGTAGTGAGCGAAAATGCCCCCGATGATAGGGCCAATGATAAAGCCCAGGCCAAACGCCGCGCCCACCATGCCGAAGTTCTGAGCCCGCTTTTCGGGGGTGCTGATGTCGGCAATGTACGCCGTGGCGGTAGTGAAGCTGGCCCCGGTGATGCCCGCAATGATGCGCCCCACAAACAGCCAGCCGATGGTGGGGGCAAACACCAGAAATACGTAGTCGAGCCCCAGGCCGAGCAGGGCCGCCAGCAGTACCGGCCGCCGCCCGTACCGGTCGCTGAGGCCGCCCACAATGGGCGCAAAGCAAAACTGGGTAATGCCGTAGGCAAAGGCCAGGTAGCCTGCATATTGCGAGGCCACGCTCAGGCCCTCGCCGGTGAGTTCCTTAATTAGAGTGGGCAGCACGGGAATGATGATGCCCAGCCCAATTACGTCGATGAGAATAGTTATAAAAATGAAGCCCAGGGCGGCAGAGCGTTTGTCTTTCATAAGGGTGGGGGAGGGGAAGGGTGGAAGGCGCGGGTGGGCGCAGGCAGGGGTGGCCGGTTCAGCCTTAATGCCAAAAACCGGAAAAGGCAACCCGGAGCGCTAGCGCCGGGCGGTGGCCTGGGGCGTTTCCAGCAGCTTCTGCAGGTTGGCCAGGCCCTTCTCAAAGTCGGGGCCTACGAGGTGGTCCAGGACCAGGCCCATGTAGCGGCACGCGGGGTTAAAGCCCATGTCGGTGTCCATGGTCCAGGTGACGTGGGTGCCGTCGGCGCTGGGGCGCAGCAGGTAGATGCTGGTGGCGGTGCTGCTGCCGTCGAATTCCATGCGCGTGTCGATGCGCTGGTAAGGCTGGCTGGCCGTGACGAAGAGCTGCCCGTTGCCCACGTTAGGCTTCTGGCTGGTCCAGGAGTAGGAGGCGCCTTCCCCAGCCGCCGGCCCACTGAAGACAATCTGCATATTGGGGTCAAGCCCGTGCCAGGGCGACCAACGCGACCAGTTGCGCACGGTGTTTATCTCCGTGAAAATGGCAGCCGGTGCGGCTTCAATAGTAAGCGAGCGTTCTACATGCACCTCGCGCGGCAGAAACAGGCCCACGACCGTAAGTAACACAATGAGCGACAACAGGCCAAGGCTCACTTTTTTCAAAACTTTCATGGCGAAAAAATTTAGTGTTTGGTGCCCGAAAGGTAGGATTTTTGCTATTAATTTCAACCTAAAAAGCTATTTTTTTTAGCAAAAAATTTTCGTTGCTTTGTGCCCCATCACCTTTTTGCAGCTCCCCTCATGTTTCAAGGACTTCGCACCGTCGTTTATCCCGCCCCGCAGCTTGCGGAAGCCACTGCCTGGTACAGCCAGGTGCTGGGGCAGCCGCCCTATTTCAATGAGCCGTTTTATGTAGGCTTTAATGTGGGCGGCTTTGAGCTGGGGCTCGACCCGCACGCGCCTACCGGCAGCCCGGCTGGGCCGGTGACTTACTGGGGTGTGCCCAATGCCGCTGAGGCCTACGCGCGCCTGCTGGCCCTGGGAGCCACTGTTCACGAAGCAGTACAGGAAGTAGGCAGCGGCATCAAAGTGGGCACCGTGCTGGACCCATTCGGCAATGTGTTGGGCGTAATTGAAAACCCGCACTTCAAATTGCCGCCTGAAAACTAGGTGCATAGCGTCCTCTGGCGCACAATTAAGCAAGATTGTGTTGTGTGCCCGGAATTCTTGCCTTACCTTTGTGTCACAAACAGTGCGGGGTGGAGCAGTTGGTAGCTCGTTGGGCTCATAACCCAAAGGTCACTGGTTCGAGTCCAGTCCCCGCTACCTTAGAAAACCGGCTTAGCAGCAACGCTAAGCCGGTTTTTTTATGCCCTGTTTTCTAATTCCGACAATTTTCCGACAATGAGCCAGCCGGACTACGAGCCACGGTTGTACGACGCTGATGGCGACGTATCGAAGAAATGGTACATTGATTACCGCATTTGGGATACTGATAAAAATGCTTTTGTGCGGAAACGCTACGAGGGCATGAACAAGTACCGGACCCTGGCTGAGCGGCGCCGGGTAGCCAAAAAGAAACTAGCCGAGGTGCGCCAGCTCCTAAAGGATGGTTACACGAGCGGCACGGCACCGGCGCTGGGTATTGGCCTGGATATGCAGACGGCTACGCTGCTGGAAGCGGCCCGTTTCGTGCAAAAAACCAAGACGGCAGCCACCGGGCGCAGTGCGGAAGATTACCGGCGCCTGGCTAACCGGATTGAGGAAGTGCCGTCGTTTGCCTCTATGCCCGTGCGGCTGGTGAAGCCCCTGCAGGTGCTCGCCTTCCTGCAGCACTTGGCCACGCGCCCACGCTGGGGCGCTAAGAGCCACAACAGCGCGCGGGATACGCTCTCGTCGGTGTTCAAATATTTTGTCGACTTAGAGTTGCTGCCTAAAAATCCCGTGCGCGGGGTGGAACGGCGCAAGGTGTCGGATTCCGACAAACACCAGCCCTACACGGAAGCCCAGCGGCAAGCCATCACAGCCGAAATGCTGCAGCGGGGCGAAACCCAGCTAGCCCTATTTGTGGCCTTCATCTATTACGGGTTTATCCGTAGTGGTGGGGAGCTGCGCCACCTACGGATTCGGGACATTAAAGCCGAAACAATCCGCGTACCTGGGGGCACGGCCAAAAACAGCAAGGCCGAACACGTCGCGATTCCTCGTCAGCTCGAAGCACTGATTCAGCAGCACGGGCTACGCGGCTACGCCCCCGACTTGTACGTGTTTACACGCCAGCAGAAGCCCGGCCCTATGCCCGTGGGCAAACACTACTTCGCGCGGCGCCACGGCGAAATTTTAGACGCCCTGGGGCTGGATAAGAACACTTATTCTGTCTACGGCTACAAGCATACGGGCGCCATTAACCTGTACCTGGCCAGCCGTGATATTGAGTTAGTGCGGCGCCACTGCCGCCACCACCATGCCGGCATTACTGCTACCTACCTACGCAAAATGGGCGCCCTGCACGATGGCGGCGCGTTGGACGTGATGCCCGATTTCTAGTCTTCGCGCCGCTTGGTCTGTTTTGCACCCGGGCCGGGAAAACTGTTGCACTTTATAAAGAAAAAGCCCCGACCTAGCAGGCCGGGGTTTTTTGATTTATGCAAACTACCTTTTTTCTCCCTGCTGCGCTACACTAATGGCGGGGCCTGCAGCATGGTCCAGCCGTCTTCAAAATCTTCTTCAGTGAATGTGGCCGTGGTGGCGCCCACCTTTTGCTTTAGCCCGGTTTCCTTCTTGATGATGGCCAGGGCTAGCCGTTTTATTACTTGCTTGTCGAGCGTCAGCTCTGTATCAGGCTTCATGCCCGCGTACTTGGCTACTGTTTTAATCCACCCGGCCGTGTCGTTCTCATGGCTGGGGGCGTACACCGGGCCTAGTTTCCGAATCGTGTTCGTCTTCGGGTTGGTGATGCGCGCCATCAGCACTTCGATAAGGGCACGGAAGCCGTGCGCTACGCTGGCGAAGGCAAAAAACGAGTTACCGCGGCCCGTATCGGGCTTCACCACGGCGCCGGGAAACTGGCGGCTGGACTTGTGTAGGTTGCCCGGGTTATTGCGCCGGAAGCCCACAAAAAACGGTACGCTCAGGTGCAGGTACGATTTCATGGCCTATACATTAATGTTGAAGTCGGGGCCAAATACTCCGGCCCAATCACGCAAAACATACTGGTTGTGATTTATAGTCGTTTGTAACGTGAGTGGCCGGCCAAAATAGGAGACGTCATAGTAGACTATACCAATCAGCACACCATTAGAATAGACTTCCATTTTAGCGAGGTCCACACCTGCTGCCGTTGGCAATGGCTCAAACCACAGCCACCTAACAATACCATACTCTACAATATTGGGCGCTTCATCCGGCAGCTGTAAGCTGACGCCATAGCCGCGCGCTTCGGGTATGCTCCCATCTTCCGGATAATCGCCTACTGCTAACCCGAAGCCCCAAGCGACGGCAACACGGGGCAAGCTCCGCACTGAGCAAAGCAAGTGGTGCCAGTAGCGTTCTTCTTCATTCACAAACGGGCCTTCGGGCTCGGGGGTAAGCGGCGCTGGCAAGCCCATTAAGATACGGTGGTAACGCTCGGCCAGGGCTACAGCGTTAGCGGTTCGGGGCAAAACGTGCATAGAGTTGATGGCGGTGCCGCCACAGGATAAAGGCGATGAGTAGAGCTACACCCCAGCGGAAGGCTCTTTTTTTTTGAGGGCTACAAAGGCGGGTTTTGCTTCGAAGTGGGCACGGATGCTGCCCACCGTCACCACGCCATTTTTAGCGTAAATGGCGTTTTGCTTGGCAATCTTCGCCACCATTGCGCCCGAAAACTGGCTACCCAGCACCCAGTTTTCGGGCTTGCCGATGGCGGCAGGGTAGAACACCACTAAATACAAGTCGAGCCAGTCTTTTGCCCGTTTGAGCTGGGCGCTGAAGCTGCGAAAGTATTTCTCCACGTAGTCGAGCTGCTGCACGGCCGGCATGGCTGCCAGTGCGGCCGTAGTGGTGCCCAGGTTATGTGCCGTGGCTGGCATGAACTGGATAAGGCCCGTAGCCCCACTGAAGCGGTTTACGGCCTGGGCATTAAAGCCACTTTCGCAGTACATGGCGCCCATCAGCCAGTCAGGATTTACACCGAGGCGCGCGCCCACTTCGCGCACTTTGGCTACGAAGGGGGCGCGCACGGTGGCGGGAACGTATTCTTCGAATAAGAGCTTCACGGCTACAGTTTTTTAAACAGGTGGGCGGCTATCATAATGGCCAGGGCCGTAGCAAACAGGGCTACGCTCAGGTCGAGCAGCCCTTTCCCACTAATCGAAACGGGCACTTCCGGTGCCTTGCCTTCTTTCAGGTCGGCAATCAGTTTCGAGTCGAAAAATTCGAAAACCTTATCCATTACTTTTTATAGGGAATGTGGGTGTACGTGGTGCCGCCTACCGTCACGGGGGACGCAAACACGTTCGGGTCGGGGCCGTAGCCGCTATCAAACACGGTGTTCATGGACTCAATCCGAACGCCAGCGCCAGCACCTTCCAGCTTCTTTGTACCACCACCGCTAACGGGCCGCACAGTGCTTGCAGAGGTTTTCACCGGGCCGCTTTTTACGGGGGCTTTCACGCTGCCACCTTTGGTGGTGCGGGGCGTACTGGCCTTCACTGGGGCTGGCCCCGTAGCGGTGCTGGCTGGGCCGGGCTTCTTCTTTTTGTTGGCGATGAGCAGCACCACAAGGGCGGCGCCAATGAGGGGGAAAACCATATTAGTTCAGGTTAAGGCTACGAAGCCGGTTCAGCAGGCGGGGTTTTGCGCTGTTAAATGCGATTCCCGTTTCATCTTCAATCCAACTGGTTAGCGTTTCGTTGTTGTCGCGGCAGTATGTTCGATTAAATGCCACATAGACCGCCGTCAGTTGGTCATCGGTTAAAGACAAGCACAAGCGCCATTCCTCTTCTTTGGTGTTCCCAAATTGAAAAATGCCGTCCATTACCTCGTATAGCTTATCTGCTATGGGTTGGGGACTCCAGCCGGCCGGAATACCTGTCCCATTGTCTGGTAATTCGGCGTCATACTTCTGCTTGTCGTTGGCCGATTTCTTTCCCCACAGGTAAATACCGATAATGAGGCCAACCACTATTAAAGTAATCTGCAGCGGCTTATTAGCGAAAAGGGTGGCGAATTTCATTGTTACTTCTTTTTATAAGCCACCCAGGCGGCAGTGAGTAAAAGCACCACAGCCAGCAGGCGCAACCATGCGGCCTTTGCCCGCTCAGATTCCAGCTCTTTCAAGTATGCCCACTGCTCAGGTCCTTGCTCGGCACTGAAATAGGTCACTTTGCCGGGCTCAACAATAGCCGTAGTGCCCGCTGGCTTACCGGCTGGGGATTCGTCATAGCCGTAATTGGCGGCGGGCTTCAGCCATTCCAGAATGAACATGGCGCCGCTTACTTAAAGTGGAAGTACAGCACCACCAGCAGCACCACCACGGCCGCACCACCGCCCAAGTAGAGTGGGTTTTCGTACCACTTGCCGCTTGCCGTTTTACTGGCGTTCGTGGCTTGGCTGGCCATGTTGGCTAGGTCAGTGGCCGACGGGGCGTCTTCTTCTGAGTAGTCAGCCGCTTTCGGCGTGGCGGGTTCGCCCGTGGGCACCGTAGGCTTAATGGCCACGTTCAGCGGTTCCACGGTGGCGCCAACCAGCGTGGCCGGCTCCACCGTGGCGTTACGGATGGGGTTCACGGGCTCTACATTGCCCACTGGTGGCACCGTGCTACCCAACGTTTGCACCTTGGGCGGGGCACCTTCAATGGTCGGCAGCACTACTACTGGCGGTTCATTTGGCAATTCGGGGCTAAAGGTGTCTTCGCCACCTTCCATTTTTTCTTTTATCATGACGGTGTTACTTTTTAAGAATCAGCACCATTAAGAGCATTAGTAGTACTGCGCCGCCCCCGATGAGGGCGTACGTAGTGGTTTGGTCGTTTTTATTGGCTGGCTTGTCCTCTGACTCGTCTTGCTGTTGCTGAGTTGGGAAATAGGGTTGGGTAGCGGTACTGCCTGCTGCGGGGCCGTTCACATAGGCCAGTACTTGGGCAGTGCTGGGGCTACCCGCTCCGGTCGGCTGGGGCAAGGGCCCTGTTTCCAATCCGCTCCCACCGCTTACGCCTTCGAGCTGGTTGGCCAGCCCGTTTACCAGTTGGCCCAACTGGGCGTTTCCGGTTAGGCTTGAAGCCGCGCCGCCGGCTGCTTGCTGCCAGCTTTGCCCGTTGGCCAGGTTGCCCGCCGTGGTAATGGCCGTTTGCCCCAGTTTGCTGTTTCCGATGGTTTGTAAGACGCTGGCAAAGCTCATGGCGGCTACTTTTTAAGAACGAGGAATAGAATGAGCAGCACAAGCAGCGCGCCCCCACCCGCCAGCGCGTAAGTGGTGGTTTGGGATTCTTTCGGGCCGCTCGGCGTGCTCGTGGTGGTGTTGGCCTGGGGCGGCGCTGGTGCAGGCCCTGCGCTGCTACTGCGCGTAGGGGTGCTGTATTGTGGTGCTGAGGCAGCAGCCTGCGCTTGGGGTGCGGCCGACTGCGTCTTGGGCTGTGCAGCCAGGTAGGCTTTATAGCCGCGGTCTGTGTCTTGAATGTTCTTCACGTCCCGGCTCCACCATTCCACGACTTGCGTGGCGGGATTGCCGGACCGCTTCACTTCCCACTTCAGCATGTTCAGCACGTCGGCAGCCGGCAGGTTCGCCATTTGGGCGACAAGCGACACGCCTTCGGCCAAGTGCTCGTTAATCCAGTCCTTTAGCGTGTTTTGCACCCGGTCAGGACGGCCACGCCACCAGTCAATGACGGTTTCGAAGTTGTTCCCGCTTTTGGCAGTATCGAACACCATCAGTTCTTGCATGAGCCCGTACGGCTTATTCGCTTCTGTTGCGATTTCGCTTAGGGCTTGCTGCTTCCACTGGTTTGTGGCTTCCTCCGTTTTGTCGCCGGGAATCCAGCCCCCAATGAGGTTGCCCAAGCCTGTCGCCCAACCGCCAATCGTGCTGCCAAACAGGCTGCCGACGCTGCCGAGAATCTGGCCACCCATTTGGGCATTGGCGCTGTCCGAGTCGCTGCCGAGAAAATTATGTATCGCGGCATCCCAGTTGGCTATCTGGCCGGTGTTGCTGTCGCCGGCTGCGGTGAACGACGTCCAGTCGCTCGTACCGCTGGTGTTTTCTGGCATGGTGGGAGATGATTACAGGCCGAGGCCCATTTGCTTGCCACGACGGCGGTACTTGGCGCCGATACCGCGCACTTCTTTTAGGAGGCTCCGCACTTTTGCGGCATCACCCGTGCTCATTTTAAAAGGAGCTTTCCGTTTGGCTTTGGGCTTTTTTGCCTTGGCTTTAGGTGCCGCCTTGCGGGTGCTCTTGGCTTTCGTTTTGGTAGCCATAGGAAATTTTTTCCAGGGTATAAGTGACAGTTTTTCGTGCAAGTCCGATGAGCCTTTTAAATGGCCTTCGTAGTAATTTTTCGTTGCGGCATCATCTGACACCACCCGAATAAGTGTTACCCCTCCTTTTAGGCTGCCAACTTGTATCCAAGGGCCATGCTGAGAATGCTCGTACACATACCAGCGCGTATGCACTGTTTGTGTTAATAGCTTAAACCCCAGTGCTAGCATTAGCTTTTTTGGAGGGATATACTTGGCTCCCATCGTATGCGCTTTAGACGGTGAACAGCCCTACCGTAGCAGCGAGGGCCAATTGATTTTCGAGGGGCAGCGCGTCGAATGCGGCTTTTACTGGCACTGTCAGCTTCGGCCGGTAGGCTACGACCTGCGCGCACTGTTCCAGGGTGATTTCGACTTGTTCGCCGTCCACGGTAGCCGTGAAGGGCGTGTTCTGGGCAATGGCTTCTTCGCAGCGCAGAATAAATACTTGGTCCATTGGTTGAAAAAGTGGGTTATGAATACCGAGCGGCGCGGCGCCGCATAATGTCCAGGCGTAAGCGGTGCTCCGGCTGGCTCGGCGTTAGCACGGCCACCAGAGCGTTGTAGGCCTCGTGGGGCGGGTGCCGTTCGCCGAGAAAGGCAGCGAAGGCCAGGCGGTCTGCCGTTAGTTCGTTGCTGTTTTTCGTGGTGAAGTGGGCCAGCTCGTGCAACTCAAAAAAGCGGCGGTGAACGGCTGGCAAGGCATCCCAGCGCGCGCCGTTCACGCGCAACAGGCCCGTGTGCATATCCACCGTGGCCAACCAGTCGGCCGGGCCGCTCTGGCGCACAATGGTCAGCGGGCTTTTCACTTCTTGTGCTCGTGAATCAGCACCACCACGCCCAGGGCTGCCAACACCGCGCACAGCAGAATGAATACCGGCTGCGCTAAGCCCAAAATGCGCTTTTCGGGCGCTTCTTCTTCGTTAGCGTCTTCGCTGCCAGCCGCCGTGGTAGCGCCTTTCGCCAGGCCCGTTTTCACCAGCACCCCGTACAGCGAATCCATGATTTTGCCAAACGTGGTGCGCTGTTCGGGGCTGGCCGTGCCAGAACTGGTAAATCCGGCAAACCGGCCACCCGTGCCACCTGCCGACTGCAGCAGAATAAACAGCTCGTCGGTGAAGGCGGCGCCGTAGGCTTGTTTGGCCAGCACCAAAGCTTCGACCGTCGGCGGGCCGACATATGCGAATTCCTGCAGCAGTTCGCTAACGGCGGCGGGTGCGGTCGTAACCAGGTGTTCGAGCTGCGCCAAAGTGGCGCGCTGTTCGGCGGTTTCGGGAATCATCATCGACTAGGGCTATAAAAAAGGCCCGGCCACGTCGGGCCGGGCCTTTTTCGTTTAATAGGCGGTGCGCGCGGCGCTTAGTACAGCATCTGCGCGCCGGCTTTGCCAGCGGCGGCTTTTACCTGCAGCTCGTTCGACTTGTCGAGCGTTGCACCGCAGTACAGCGTGTAGGTGGTGATGCTGTTGGCCGCAATCGTGGTGATGATGTCCGAGCGGTCGTCAATCTGCAGGTCCGTATCGAACACTACAATGTCCTTGTTAAAGGAGTTGGAGTCGATAAACGTGGCCGGATAAATCGTTTCGCTGCCAATCGAGCGGAAGATGTCCAGCTTGCCACACTCAATCGTATTGAGCAGCTGCGCTTCTACGTTGGTTTGAATACGCATCCGCACTACGCGGGTGGGGTTCTCCTTAAAGAACTGCTGCATTTCTGCGATGCGTACCCGTGCCTGAGTGCTGGCGGCGCTCAAGCCGGCATCTCCGTCGATGTCGTTAAACACGCCGTCCGTGAGCTGGCCCGGGCGGGCCGTCAGGTTGCCGGTATTGTAGCCGGCAAACAGCTGCACAAAACGAGCCGAGCCGGCAACGTTGGTGATGGTGAAAGAAAACTGCTGGTTAATATGCCCTTCCAGTGCAAAGTTTTTCACTTGGCCGGGAATGACAATCGTCGGGTCGTTGGCGCCTGTGTACACGGCGGGGGCCATTACGCCGGCAGCGTTGGCGTAACGCTCCTGGGGGTTGGCGTTGGCAGCAGCCAGGGCGGCCAGGGCGGGGAGGCTCGAAATAAGCTTTTTCATCTGTGCTTATAAAATGTGTTGCGGGTGCGCGCTCTTAGTCTTGGAAAAAGAGCTTGGTTTCGATTTCGCCACCGTCCTTGGGCACGGTGCGCTTAAAGGCGTACTCCTGAATCAGAAGCACGACGAGGCCAGCGATAACAGCAGCGCCGACCGTGTACCAGTTAATCTTCATTGGGTAATGGTGGGGTGAATGGAATAGGTCCCAACATTACGGCCGCTTGCTAGGCGGCTTGGCGGTGCTTTCGCTTGGCGTGGCACCCTCTGGCACTTTCGGCTCCTTTAGCGCCCTAAAGGGCCGTTGCTAGTAGGTAGTCGCAGCACTGGGCCACTTCGCGGGGCGTCAGTACGCGCCGGCAGTGCGTGATGCCGGCCAGCTTCAGCCACCGGGCAAACGTGCGCTTTTTAACGCCTAGCTCCTGGCACAGCTCGGCACGGGTGCGGGCTTTAGGGAGTGGGCGGGCCTGGCTGCTCATCGGACACTTCATCGGCTATAGTGGCCACCGCGGGCGCCGTAAACACCCGCCCTTCTTTGTCTTGGTAGTGAATTACCTTTTCGGGCTTCTGCATGGCCTTCCGCACAGCCGCCCAAATCGTAACCACGGCAATAGCAAATTGCGTGATGAGGTGCGCCCACATTTCAATCTGCTGCGGGCTGGGCGGCACCACGGCCGCTAGGAGCGTTTCGCCGCCGAGAAAGTTTAGAAAAATGGTGGCCAGGTGGCCACGGCGGCTATTAGGAAACATGGGGTTTAGATTAGCGTTTCAACGGTTTCGTGGGCGAACTCACTCTTAGCAGCCATCACGCGCCGGAACGCTGCCAATACTTCTTTTTTGTTGGGAATCGGCCTTTTCAGTATTTCGGCTTCTTCATCCTGGGTCTTCTTCAGCACTACCCAACTCACCATTTCCCAGAAAAACTTTGGCACCCGCATGAGGCTGTGAAAGGTGAAAAACAAGTCGGCATCCCACATTCGGTGGTCTACCAGAATGGTTTTTACTTGCTGGCTGGGGTTGGGCTTTATGTACTTGGTGCAGTCTTCGAAAATGATGAGCCCATTTCGGAAACGCTCGCTGATAAAGGCAAACATTTCTTCGTGGTCAGACTCGTAAAACCGTTTCACGCCCTTCTGCCAGCGCAGAAACAAGGCCCTATCAATCAGCTGGTGTTCGGCGTAAGCAGGGGAGCCGTTTACATCGATAATCAGCACCCGCTTATTCGGGTGGGCTTTGGCGTACTTTTTCGCTACCTCGTTGGCATAGGTGCTTTTTCCGGTGCGCTTCCGGCCGACAATGAGTCCGGCAATGTGGCCGCGCGTTTTGCTGGCCATCTTACCCTAGCATTATCCAGCGGTGTTTACCGTAGCGGCAGCGGCGCGGCACGTTGTGCACCATACCGCCTGTGCGGCGCCGTGGCTTGCGGTGGTAACCGCGCTGCACCGGGGCAGGCGCCTGCGCTTTGGGCTCGGCCTGTTTCGGCGTCTGCTTTTTGCTGGGGGCTTGCTTGGTCGCCGTGGTGGGGGCGCTGCTCGGCGCCGTGGTGCTGGGAGTGGGGCTGCTTACGCTGGCCAGCCCCAGGGCGGCAGCGCCCAAAATGAATAGCTTTTTCATCTGTTTACAGGCTGAATCCTTTGCGGAACATGGGAATGAGGGGAGCCACGCGCGGCAGCATCACCATAGCCACTGCAGCTAGCAGGGCCATTTCGGGGGTAAGCTGCAGGGCCGTGTATTTTTCCAGCACTTCGGAGAGCGGCCCGGTTAAACTTTCCTTTTCGTCTTCAGTGAAGGGGGCCGCGTCTACCAGCTTAAAAAACTCTTTGGCGCGCTCCGAAACGTCGAAAAATTCCGAATCTTCCGAAATAGCCTCCTGCATGGAGTATTTCGGCCGCTTTGCCTTTTCCCGCTGGTGTTCCCGTAGCTTTTCTTCGTCACCTGGCAGTAAAATGCTTTTGCGGTAGGCAGCCACTAACAGTGGCTTCTGCAGGTTGTCTACGAAGTTGATAAGCCGGCGCGCCGACTTGTGAGCATCTTCGGGAGTAGGCGCGCTGGGCTCCGTTTCGTCGTCGTCGCTGGCCGAAACTACTTCGGGCGTTTCCGGCTCGGGTCCAAAATCGTCGGAATCTGCTACTGGCTCGGGGGCGTGGACCTCGGGGGCGAAGTCGCTGGCATTGCCGGTGTTTACGGCTTCGGTGCCCTGGGCCAGTACGTCGGACAGGTCCAGGGGCTCTGCTTTTGGTTTACCCATTCTGCTTGGCGGCTGCGGCCGTGGTATATTTTTCTACTACTGCCATCATCGGGGCTATGCCCTTCGCCAGCTCGTCTTTCTTCTGGACTAGCTTCATCACGCTATTCATGCTCAGGCCCTCGTTACCGACAATCGGCGCCAGCACAGCCAGACAAGTTAGTATCGTTGCTAAGTCGGAAGTAAGCTCGTGACACGCAGCCGACAACTCTTTTTTTTGAGTGGTGAGCGTGGTCAGCGTTTCGCGCAATTGGTCGAGCTGCGCTTTTTCCACCAGCACCATGCCAGCGGGGATTTCGTCGGAAGCGGACGGGCGCGTGGCGGGCTTCATTTTTATGTCTTTTGCCATCAGTCAGCGGCCGGTTTTAAAGTCCCCGTGCGGGTTGTTTTTGAGGTATTTGAACATTTGGCGGATGAAGTCCGAAGCATCCTTCGACTTGCCGTTGTCTATTCGGTAGGTCAGCACTTCGTAGAATTCCTGCTGCTCTTTCTCATCCTTGAAGCGCATCGAAACGACGGCCGATTTTTTGCGGGCCGTTTCGGGGGCGGTGGCTACATCGTCAGCCATGCTACGCGGCGGTTTTGGTCTGTGCGTAGTGAAGCTGTACCAGCGTATCGGCTTCCGCTTCCGTGAGCTGGCCACCGGACAGTTTTTGCGCCAGCGTAGATGCTGTTTTAGCGTACAGCGCGGAGCGGTGGGCTTCGGGTTGGTCCCGAATAAAGGCTACCAAATCGCCTAGCTGATTGCGAAAGTCAGACTGCTTGCTGTCCTGTGTGACTTCAGGCAGATTCAGTGCTTGCACTAAGTCGTAAACACCTCCCCGAATACGGGCAATTTGGGTGCTGTCCCATTCTTTCGGCTGCAGTGCTGCAAAGAGCCCTGTAAGCTCACCAAGCTTAACGGCCTCTTTGATGATGTTTACCACCTTCACTGCCGGCTTTACGTGGACTAGCACTCCGGTTAGAAGGGCAAGAGCCGCATTCAGCAGCCCGCCCGTTTTTTGGAAAATATTCATGTGCCTTTGGGGTTGTTTTCCCAAAGGTTTCGTTTGTCTACAGGCTCTAAACCCGTTCGCGGCCATTCGTGCCCGTTTGTGGCCTTAATGTGCCCTTAACACGCAAAAAGGCCCGTTTACACTGTAAACGGGCCTTCATTTGGGCGCTTGGGCCTACCAGCTTTCCGGCTCTCCCAGGTGCGCCACGATGGCTTCTACTTGAATCTTCGTAAACAGCCGGCCACGGTATTCCCCCAGGCCCGGTACGTCCTTCAGCCACTCGTTTAGCGTGCGCTTGCCTACGCGGTAAAAGCGACGTAGCTGCGTTTTGTTGTACGACTTAATGGGGAAGGAGGGAGGCGCTGGGTTCATGGTGGTAGGCTGTAAACGAGTTAATTAATTAGGCATTTGCCGTGGCCTTACCCTTTTTCGCGGGCTGCGATTCAGGCTCAGGCTCATTATCGAAGGTGCTGGCGGGCAAATCACCGGGCCGCAGCTTGTTTTCAAGCTGTTGCGGGGCCTGGGTGGGCGTTTCGGCCTTCTTGCCGCCTACCAGTTCCACGTTCAACACTTTAAGCACCTGCGCTGAAGCTGCTTTGCCCTGGCCGTCGATATAAGCTCGGGTGCTGGGCTCACCTTCAACGTACACAGTGGTACCCGTTTTCAGGTATTCCAGAATCCTTGTGCTGTGGCTAGGAGTACGCCACATGGCGCAATCTATCCAGGTAGTCTTTTCGTGACGCTGGCCGGCTTTGTCCTTCCAGGCCGTGTTTACGGCCACTGAGAAGTTAATAACACTGTCGCTACCGTCTTGGTGCTTAATCACGGCATCTTTGCCGAGGTTTCCGATTGCGGTTAGTTTTAGCATGGTTTGGGGGTTGGAGTTAAAAAGTGGTTGTTTACAAGTGTTTCTCTCCGTATAGAGCTAAGTAGCCCTCTGTACCGAATTCTTTCATATAGGCAGCTTGGCTGATTGCTATGCTGAATAGCTCTTGCCCAAATTCCCACTGGCCAGGGCCTATGCAATACACCTTGCCATCTACTGTGAAATAGGCGCTCCCGCTATAGATTTCGCTATGTCTGAATGAGCCAGGGTCATAGGATACTAAAATCCAGTCTACACCCTGTAGGGTAACTATTTTGGGCTTTTTCATTTGTTCCACCGAATGAGGTAGTGAGTTTCTGTCCGGTAGTAGATGCCAGGGAAGCCGCGCACAAACTCCACCGAGTAGTTCTTTGCTTCCAGCTCTTTCGTGACTCGGTCCGCCATAGCTGATGAGTGCCACAATTCCACGTAAACACAGGCTTCTAGCTGGTATTTTGATATTGCGCGCTCTATAGCGGCTTCCATGTCTGCGAGTAGCTTAGCGTAAGCTGCTTCTTTGCTTTCTTCTGCTGTTTTCATCATTCCTTGCGTGTTATGCTCATCTCAATCATCACCCGCAAGGCGTGGCCCATTGTGCGGGCGGTATCCAGGTAGACGCGCGGCGCATTGCGTCGAACGTGCGGCCGTAAGCCGTGCTCGTTGAAGTGGTAGACGCTGGCCACGCAGGCGACGAAGTAGGTGTATTCTTCGCGCTCCGCTTCCTGCAGCGTATCGGGGTTAATTACCGCCTCGTGGGCGTAATCTTCCAGCAGCTCGGCTGCTTCGCCGGCCGCATCTTTCGGCGGGTTAATGTTCAGTTCTTGCACCCCACGAAAGGCCCCAAACTTCTGGTATAGGGGCTTCCCGAAGATTTTGGGTAGCAGTTCCAGCAACAGTGTAAAGTCGTATTCAGCGCTGCCGTGCTTCTTCAGAGCCAGCGGCTCGAAGTGGTATTTCAGGCACTCCATTACGCCCGAAATCAGGCTTTTCAGGTTGTTTTTGCTTACGTAGTGCTTCCACTGCCGCTTTTCTGCGTCCCACTTGTCGGACGTGCCTAAGCGTTTATCGCTCATCACGAAAAGCGACTCCAAGCCCACCAGCGTAGAGCCCTGGGGCACGAGCTGGGCAAGGTCTGTATCTGTCAGCAGCTTGTTACCCTTTTTGATGCTGGCCAGCTCATCTGGCCGGAACGCTTGCCGCGTGGCGGTTTTATCCATCGTGGCCCAGTTCCAGGCCAGCAGGATATTCCGGTGCAGCTCGTTCCGGTTTTGGGCCTGTTTACGGACGAAAACGAGGCTGTGAATGTGGAAGTGCATCCCGTTTTCGTTCCGCGTCACTTCGGCGCCGTACTCGCCAGCATATACCATCCCTTCTATGCCGTCGCGGCCCTTCCGTAGCAGCTTGCCCGTTTCTTCGCAGTACTTGGGCAACACTTCCGGCCGGCCGCTCCACCATATTTCCCGGCGCATTTCCTTGAAAATGTTAATCAGCGCCATCACGTAGAACTGCTCGCCACGGAAGCCGTGCGCGGCCGTGTGCGGCACCGTCAGCGTGAGGTGCATCGGGTCGTATTCTTCCAGCAGCTTCGGATTAGCCGTTAGGTAGTCCATCCACTTACGGCGCAGCCGCTTGCTGCGCTCCGAGTTGCACACCGGGCAAATCTTGTGTTTACACGTAGCAGCGCCAATGTATTCGACGGGTGCAGCGCCGCCCAGGTGTTCGCGGTACAGCGCGTGGGTGGCACAGCTGGAAATTTGCCGGCCGGCTTTTTCCAGCACGTTTAAATCTTCCTGGGGTATGCCGGCTGGGGCATCCTGCAGAAAAGCGTACATCTGTTTACACAGTCGATTTGCTTCCCGCTTCAGGTTGCTAGCCCGATTGCTGCGCTTGCGGTTGCGGTCTACGCGCTGCTGCATCTCTTTTTGCGAGTCGGCAGCGGGGGTAAGGGTTACACTCATACACCAGCAGCCCGTAAGTCGTCAGCAATTTTCTTCGATAGACTGCCTTGCGCGTAGTTGTCCACCCACTTTGTAAGTGAAGTCTGAACCAATGAGCGCAAATTGTCTGGCTCACTGTCTACAGGCATTCCCGGCCCCTTTCGGATTGGCGCATGAGGGCCCACGTAGTACCAATCATCAGCACGAAGCCTAACGGAACTGTTTACACGTTCGCTAACCTCGTTAAACTTGTCCATAGTCGCTTTCCCCAGGTTCACGCCCGTAGGATGCGCCACACCGTTTGCATCTAGACAGCGCATAGCTAGAATGTCCAGATAGGTTTGCACATCGGCCAGCTCCTTTGCTGCTTCTGTTGCATACTCTTCGGCGGAGAGGTCGCCACGCTCGAATTTCTTCCGCAGATTGGCGAATTCTCCTAACTCACCCACCACCGCTTGCAGCCATTGTGCCGGGCTCCAATCGGAGCCGTCGCGCTGACTGTGGGCAAGCTCACCGTGCTTATTTCTGAATTCAGGCAAGCGCGCCTGGTTAGCACCACGCAGCGAGTTAAAAGTTAATCCATCGGTGCCGTATCCCATGATTCAAAAAGGTGTAAAAGGTGACTGATTGTGTTGAGAGGTTTTCCCCGAGCGTTTCTTTATTATCGAGGAAGGGCCTAAACGATTGTAGACTAGCCGGCTGGCCCGGTGCCTTAATCGGTCTGCTTTGAGCTAAAAAGGGACTGCTGCTGGCCACCAGCCCACCACGAGGCAGGCGCCCCGGTGTGCTGATAATCATTCATCATATCGGCCGCATCGGCTAGGGCTGCCATGTATTCTTCGCGCTCGTGGTTGCGCGGCTTGCCTGCGTCGGCGTCCTGTTTCGATACCGCTTCCAGCTTCGCCAGCATAGCCCGAAGGGCCTGCACTGACTTCTTTAGGGGCTGACGTGGTTTCGTGCTGGCCATCGGTGGGCGAGTCGTTCTATTAGGCGGCCTGCGGCCGGGATTTTTTATCGTTTAGGCACTCCCTCAGAGTGCCCCTGTGTTCTTTCGGCCCGAAGGCCAGCCAGGGCGCTAGGCGCCCCGGCTGGGTGGTAGCAGGTGGGGGGAGCTACCTTGCCCCGTGCTGACTTTGAGTCACCCCTCGGTCGTGCCACCGCCTACGCTACGACGTTGCATCCCTGCAGCGCGTCGATACCCTTAGCGGTTGTGGCCCTGGGTGGAGTCGAACCACCGAAAACGGGAGCCCTTGCGGCTCCAGCTTCCCTACCGTGCAGGGCCATCCATGATATGCTAGAAGGCTGGGCCCTGCAGCGGTGGCCAGTGCTCCGACTGGCCAGTAGTGCCAGCATTGGCACGGCCGTACACGGCGCGGCGCTGGCGGGCAAACTCGGTGCACTGCTGGCAGCGTGGGCCTTTGCGCGGGGCACGGCCGGGCGTGTATTGCACGTCCGACGAGCCATCACAAAGGCGGGTGCCGTTATCCTTAAAGAAGTGCCAAACTTGGGGGGCGTACATGGTGCCCCAGGTGCCACTAACAGGGAAATGCATAATCAAAAAGGGCAAAAAGTGGGAGTGGATGGAGGTAAGGCAATGGTGAAGAATTCACGGCGCCCGGTTTCGGGATTGTAGCAATTCACGGTGCGCTGTTCGCGGGCTTGCTTCTTCACATTCTCGCTGTTTGTGAGCGGCTGAATGTTGTCGGCGTGGTAGCCCCGCGTAGGGTCTATGCGGTCAATGGTGTAGCTGGTGGCCTTTTTCCCGCACTTGTCGAGGTATTCTGTTTCAATACAGAAGGCTTCAAACTGGGCCAGCGTTAAGCTGAATTCTTTCCCCCTGCGCTTGGCGTTGGCCTTCAGATGCCGGTAGGCGTAGCGTAGCGGGTTGGCTTTGGCGCTGCAAGTGTGGCAGTGGCGCCGGCCAGGCCGGGGGCGGTTATTGCAGCCGCCCGTACTGCAGGAACGGGCGGTTTTCATAGCAAGGCGACTTGTACACCGATAGCAGCAGCCCGCGCGCGGCCGTCCTGAATCAGCGGTATGATGGTGCAGAACTTTTCTACCACGCGCGGTGGCATCGGCATGGCGTCGCAGTCGCCCAGCTCGGCTGGGTACTCGAAAACGCGTTGTTCTTCGCCGTTTTCATCGACTACCTTCCGCATGGTGGGCAGCCGGTAGGCGTTGGCGTAGAAGTGGTATTGCTGTTCCAGGCTGGCCAAGTCCGTACCTGTGAAGTAGGCCGGCACCGGAAACGAGGCGGCGCGCGCCGTGGTGGGCTTTTTCTTGCTGGCCATTAGCTGCGCGCGCTGAAGTGGTTGTTGTCACCGAACACCCCGCCCCAGGTGAGGCCAGCGGCCGTGGCATCGTACACAAGGCCGCTAGCTTGCCAGCGGCTCTTAGCAGTGCCCTTCCGCAATTCTTCGCCCGTGCGGGTATGGATAAAATTCAGGTCGCCAGCTTCGCCCGTTTCGTGGCTGCTGTGGCCAGGGGTGGCAGCGTTAGCGGGGTTGGCCGCGTGTAGGGCTGCCTGCTGGGCATAGGTGCGAAGGCCGCTTACGAAAATCACCTGCCAGCCACGTTCCCGAGCTGCTTCCAAAAACGCGCGAAACTTTGCGCGCGCGGCTGGGTGAAGCTGGGCCAGCTTGGCTTCCGTATCGGCGTCGAAGCGCGTCAAGCGGTGGCGCAGCAAGGCAGCCAGCCCCACGGCGGCAGCCACGGCCACGAGCACGGCGCGCGGTATTTGACGGAAGTAGGCAGCCACGGTGTTCATGGGACTATTCCAGCCAAATGCCCAGGGGGCAGCCAGTCAATTCATTTGCCTTCTCGCTGACATTCTCCATCAGCTTTTGCACCACGGTTTTAGCGGCCTTATAGGTGCTCGGGTGCAGCTTGCCCCGCTTTTGATTGGCTTCTAAGTCAGCCAAGCGGGTATCTAGCGTTTCGTACACCTGCTTATAGGTTTCCAGATTCGCTTCCTGCACGGGCGTCAGGGTGGGGGCGGTGAACGCAGTAGCTCCCATCTTACACGGCAGCCGCTACGGCTTTGGGAAGCCGGGTGTACACTACGACAACCCCAGCCAGGGCCAGGGCCGACATGATAAAAACCAATGAAAAGCCCTTATCAATGATTCTTACTTGGTCCTGCAGGGTAAAAACTTCGTCGTGAACATCGTCCAGATGATTCTGAACGCCTTTTACTTGCTTGTGAATCGACTTTTTCATGGTTGTTGGGAAAAGGAATTGTGAGCGCCCACTGGGCAATGAGTTGGCTGATATGGTGCGGGCCGTGGCTATCCACGTTTGAGGCGCTGGCTCTCGGCTAGCGGCTTTTCGCGGTACTGGCGCTTCTTGGGGGCCGTCTTAGCGGCTGGGGCTGGCGTGGTGCCGGCTACTTTGAACATCACCAGCAGCACCGAAGCGGCTTTTTCTACTTCGGCCTGAGCGGCTGACGGCATGAGCGACGAAAGGCAGCCGCACAGCTCGGGAATGGTTAGCGCGCTCATCACTCAGCAGGGCTAGAAGTGGGCGCCGTCAGTGGGTCTTTCCCGAGTCGCTGGGCCATATACACGGCAGCCATAAAGGGTATGTCGTGCGCGGCATCGGCTGGCAGATGCAGCCAGGCGTGAATCGTGCGCGGTGTTACCCGTAGGTAGGTGGCGAATTCTTCCCGTAGCGCCGTTCGAACGGAAGCTGGGTATACAGCCAGCCACGCTTTAAAGCGGTATTTGAGGGGAGGCGGGGGCGGCGTTTGCGGTGCCATTTGAAATCTTCTTCCGTTTGGAACTTTTTCCGGTAGTTGGCGCGCCGCTTGTAAACAGAAGCAAAACCGTACTTTCGGAAGCCGTTTTCAGAACGACTGATGCAAACATATGGCATCAATTGAGGTCTACAAGCGACTTCAAAAAATTATTTTTCCACATTCGACAAAGCGTTAATTGAAGTCGTGAACTCTATCAGCAACAGAATTAAAGAGTTAATTTCAAAATTGCGACTTAGCAATGCTGCCTTTGCGACTTCAATTAATATCCAGAAAGGCAGCCTCTATAACATTGTTGGGCCGCGTGGAAGTAGCCCAAGTGCAGACTTGGTGGCTGTTATTCTTGACAAATACCCCCAAGTCAGACCAGAGTGGCTGATGAAAGGCGCTGGCCCTATGTTCTTTGGGCAAGAAGAGGCTACTATAAATCCGGTAGGCCCGGCCATTCAGGTAGAAGAAGACGGCGCCACTTATGGTGCAGCCGGTGAACGGGACCGCGACGAGGCTATTCCGTTTGTGCCCGTTGCTGCAGAAGGCAGCTATTTGAATGGATTCGGAGATGAGGAATACATAGAGCATCTGCCGAAATTTTATCTTCCCTTCCTGGGCCTGGGTGCTGGCGTGTATGCCTTCCAGGTACGTGGCGATTCCATGTCGGACCGCTTCAATAACGGCGACGTGGTATTTGGCCAGAAAGTAGAGAAAAACGACGCCCTGCGCTGGGGCGAGGTGTACGTGCTGCTGTGCAACGACGGACTAGTAGTAAAGGAGCTGCGGCGCGGGCCCACTGAAGAATACTTTACCCTTCGCAGTTATAACGAACACTTCGACCCCTACGAAATTCTGCGTACTGAAGTGCGGGCCATGTTCCGGTATCAAGCCAGCATCAATTTCAACAGCTCAAACCCAAATCGGGGCGGGGTAATGCGGTTTCTGTCTCAGCTCACACAGCAAATGGCAGACCTTCAAAACTCGTTGGCCAACTTGCCGCAGCTTAAGTAATTCGGCAAGGCATTTGTAAACGTGTAATCTACCTATCACCTTTTTTCACAAACCAAATGAAAAAGCTACTACTAGTCACCCTTTTCGCCCTGGGCGTTACCTCAGCACATGCCCAAAATGACCCTCGTACTTTCGATGCTGCAGCCGCAAAGTTGCAGCTTACCTCTATCACCTGGAAGGTTGCGGGCTCCACAGTAAACGGCTACCCGCCAGCCGTTTTTACCAAGATTAACAATATCAAAAACGTCGATACTTATAAGGAGGGCGACCGATACATTTTCAAGACAGATGGAACCTATCAAATTATTTCGGCTGCAGGTGGTACACGGGCGGGAATTTGGGAAATGGGTGGGCAATCGATAATGCTTGACCCTGGTAAGCCCGGTGGCGGTACTCGTATCGACCTTACTTACATGGCTAAAGACCGAATGGTAGGCCGTTCATTTAAGCGGCTGGGCATGTGTGATGTAACCAGCATGTATGAGGTGGGATGGGTGCCGGCCACCATGTAAAAATTCCGACAACTCTCCGACAAGTGGCCCTGAAAACAGCTCGTTTTGCTGTAGTAAAAGTGCCTTATTTGGCTGGAAACGCTGTTTCTAAATCGGGTAGCTTGGTTCGAGTCCAGTCCCCGCTACCTAAAAGGCCGTTTTCCAACAGGAAGCGGCCTTTTTCTTTTCCAGCTTGGCTACTGCGGCAGGTAAATGCGGAAGGTGGTGCCTGCGCCGGGAGTGCTGCTTACTTCCACGCGTCCGCCGGCCTGGTGCACCAGGCGGTTGACGAGGTAGAGGCCCATGCCGGAGCCGCTGACGTCGGGGTGGAAGCGGCGGAAAAGCTGGAACAGCTCGCGGCCGTAGCGCTCCAGGTCGATGCCACGGCCATTATCCTGCACCGTGAGAACCGTGGCGCCTGCTGCCAGGCTGGTGCTGACCCAGACATGCGGCGGGCGGGCCGGGTCGGCGTACTTCAGCGCGTTGCTGAGCAGGTTGTAGAGCACGCTGTGCAGGCCGGGGCGCACCATGCGCAGGTAGGGCACGGCGGTGAAGTCCAGCGAAAAAACGGCATTGGCTTCCGGGTAGCTCAGCTGCAGGCTGCTGACAATTTCCTCCGCAAGGGGCTGAAGGGCAATAAGCTCCTGGGGTACCTGCTCCAGCTCGCGCTGCAGCTGCACCACTTGGGTCAGGCCGTCGATGGTGGTCAGAATCTGCTGCAGGGCGCTGTCGAACATGGTCACCATGCCCGCGGCCTCGGGGTCGTGGAAGGTGGCGGCGCGCTTGAGCTCGGCAAAGAGGCCGGCCATGTTGTGCACGGGCTGCTTCAGGTCGTGCGACGCGGTGTACACAAAGCTGTCGAGGTCGGCATTGATGCGGGTGAGCTGCTCGTTTTTGGCGAGCAGCAGCTCGTTGGCCACCGCCAGCTGCTCGCGCTGCTGCTCGGCTTCGGCCTTGGCCCGCAGCAGCTCCTGCTCGTACCGCCGCCGGTCGGTAATGTCGAACAAGGTGGCCCGGATAACCAGGGGCTGGCCATCGGTGTCGCGCAGCAGGTTGGCATTCAGCAGCACCGGCAGCAGGGTGCCGTCTTTGCGCCGCAGCTGGTAGCTGAGCTCGCGCACCTGGCCCTGCATCAGCAGCAGGGGCACCGCGTAGGTTTCGTAGTGCAGGCGCCCGCCGGTGCTGAGCAGCTGCGGCAGCGCCAGCTGGGCAACAAGCTCCTGGCGCGAGTAGCCCAGCCACTCCAGCAGGGTTTGGTTGAGCTGCACCAGGGTGCCATCGGGCAGGCAGGAGCAATAGCCGCAGGGGGCGCGCTCGTACAGGTCGTCGAGGTTTACCTGGGTGAGGCGGAGGTCCAACTCGGGCAGGGACTCGTCGTCGGCGCTCATGTTACCGGGGTGGGCGTGCTCAGAAACGCCTCGATGGCTGCCTGCGTCTCCTGCGGGGCACTCAGGTGGGGGCAATGACCGGAAGTGTTGAGCACCACCAGCTGGCTGTTGGGCAGGTGCTGCTGCAGGTAAGTGCCTACAGCCGTGGGCGCAATGGCATCGTGGGCACACTGCAGAATCAGCGTAGGAACATGCACGCGGGGGAGGTCGGCCCGGTTGTCGGACAGAAACGTGACGCGGGCGAAGTGCCGGGCAATGGCCGGGTCGGTGCGGCAAAAGCTCTGGTTGAGTTCGGCGCTAAGCTCGGGCCGCTCCGGGTGGCCCATGATGACGGGCGTGATGGCCCCCGACCACCCCAAAAAGTTGTCGTCCATGGCCTGCAGCAGCTCTTCGATGTCGTTGCGCTCGAAGCCGCCAACGTAGCCGACGTCGTTGATGTAGCGGGGCGAAGGCGCCACCAGCACCAGCCGGGCAAAGCGGGCCGGCTCTTCAATAGCGGCCAGCACCCCAATCATGGCGCTAACCGAGTGGCCTACCAGCACCACGTCGTGCAGGTTCAGGGTTCGCAGCACGGCTAACACATCAGCGGCGTGAGCGGCCAGGGTGCTATGGCGCTCGAAGTCGTAGGCTGAAAGGTCGGACTGTCCCGCGCCCAGCAGGTCGAGCAGCACCACGCGGTAGCGTGACTCAAAAGCCGGCGCCACCAGCCGCCACATGTGCTGGTCGCAGCCGAAGCCGTGCACGAACACGATTGGCTGCTGGCCCGAGCCGGTAATTGTCACGTTGTGGCGGGTCAGGACGTCCATGCGGTGGCAGTTGGTGAGCGAGCAAAAGAGTACTAGCTTGGGTTACGTGTGGCTGATAGGCGGCGTTTAGCTCTTTCATAACAGTGGGAATAGTTAGGCCACTTTTCGCCCAGTGCAGTTGCAGGGGGCTGTATAATAATGAGGCCAGTAAACGTGTTTTGTGTGTGTTAGTATTCTGTCTATAAGATTTTTAAGTTAAAAGCCTGGGGTTGGATGTTAACTAGCGAATGGTACGGCTTTTTAACGTTTAGCACTTCAGGCCTGCCCAATGACTCAGGCGGGCGTCCAGCCGCTGATGGCCTGGGCCCGAAAAAAATCTGCACGCGGGCTGTAACCTTGCCGCAGAAGGCGAGTTTCCACCGCCGCATATGTCCCCAACCTCTTACCACTAGCTGCTTGAACTCGCTGACCGACAATGCACTCATGCTCCAGGTGAAAGCTGGGCAGGTGGACAAGATGGGTTTGCTGTTTGAGCGCTATCACCGGCCGCTGTTCGGCTTCTTTTACCACCTGACCGGCAACGCCGAAGCCAGCGAGGACCTGGTGCAAACCGCGTTCTACCGCATGCTGAAGTACCGCCACACCTACACCGGCGAAGGCGAGTTCCGGACCTGGATGTACCACCTGGCCCGCAACGCCGCCGCCGACGCGGCCCGCAAGACCAAAAACACCCGGCAGCACGACGACATTGTGGACTGGGAAGAAAAGCTGGCCGGTGGCACCGCCGCCGATGCCAGCCTGCAACGCGCCCAGGACGTGGACCTGCTTCACCAGGCCATGGGCCGGCTCAGCGCCGAGCAGCGCGAAGTGCTGGTACTGAGCCGCTTTCAGGAGCTGAAATACGAGCAGATAGCCCAGTTGCTCAACACCACCGAAGGGGCTGTGAAGGTGCGCGTGCACCGGGCGCTTAACCAACTCAAAGGCATCTACCTGAAACTCGAAAATGGAATCAAATCCTTCTAACTGCGGCACCACCCGCGAGCAGCTCGTGGACTGGCTCAGCCCCGAGCTGCCGGCCGCCGAGCGCGCGGCCCGGGAAGCCCACCTGGCCCAGTGCCCGGCCTGCCGGCAGGAGCTGGCTGGCTTACAGCAGCTGTGGCTCACGCTGGGCGCCGTGCCCACCCCGGCCCCCAGCGAGCAGCTGCGGCCCCGCTTCTACTCCATGCTGGCCGAGTTCCAGGCGGCCGAGCGGCGGACTACGCTCTGGCAGCGCTTACAACTATGGCTACAGCCGCTGCTGACGCCCGGCCCCGGCCTGCGCCTGGCCTACACCCTGCTGGTGCTGGTGGCCGGCCTGGCCATTGGCTACGGTGTGAGCAGCCAGCGCCAGGAAGCAGGTGCAGTGGCTACGGTGACTGAGGCGCCGGAAGCAGCGGCCTCCGACCCGGAGCAGCGCATGGTACTGGCCATGCTGGAAAACCCCTCGGCCACCCAACGCCTGCGGGCCGTGAGTTCCACCAAAGACATTGCCCAGGTAAACAAGCAGGTAGTAGACGCCCTGCTGAGCACGCTCAACAACGACCCCAACGTGAACGTGCGCCTCGCCACCCTCGACGCCCTGGCCGAGCTGGGCCGCGACCCCGTGGTGCGGCAGGGCCTGGTGCACTCGCTCACCATGCAGGAGTCGCCCCTGGTACAGTCGGCCCTGGCCGACGTGATGGTGCAGCTGCAGGTGCGCCGCTCCGTGAAACCCCTGCGCCAGCTGCTGCAGCAGGCCGGCCTGAATGAGGCCGTGAAATCGAAAATCGAAAGCAGCATTAAAACCTTATCCAACGGTCGCACCGCCGACCCTTCAACCCCGCAAAACCATGAAAACCAGCCTCAGCCTGGTGCTGACTCTCGCGACACTGTGGCTGCTTAGCCCGGTTCAGGCCCAGTCGCGCCAGTCCACCGAAAAAATAAGCAAAGAATTCACCCTCAGCGGCGATGCCAGCCGGCAGGTGCTGGCCCTCTACAACATCTTCGGCTCGGTGACGGTGCAGGGCTATAGCGGCAGCAAAGTGCTGCTGGAAGCCACCAAAACCGTGAGCGCCGACGCCGCCGCCACCCTGGAGGCCGGCAAGAAAGGCGTGCAACTGGGCTTCCTGCAGCGCAACGACTCGCTGGTGGTGTACCTGAGCGGCCCGCACGACTCCCGCCCCCGCCGCAACCACAGCTGGAGCAGCGACGAAGTAGATTATAAATACGAGGTAGACTTCGTGCTGAAAGTGCCCTATGCCATCAACCTGCACGCGGCTACCATCAACGGCGGCGAGGTAAACATTCAGGATGTGGCCGGCGCGCTGAGCGCCCATAACGTGAACGGCGCCATCCGCATCAAAAACGCCAAGGCCGGCACCAAGGCCCACACCGTGAACGGCAACGTGGATGTGAGCTACGCCGCCAGCCCGGCTGGCTCTTCGTCCTACAAAACCATCAACGGGGAGATTAACGTGACCTACCCCAAAGACATGGGCGGCGACGTGCACTTCAAAAGCATGCACGGCGAGCTGTACACCAACTTCGCCCAGGCCCAGATGCTGCCCCGCCAGGTAACGCAAAGCCAGCAAAAGGAAGGCAATGGCACCAAATACAAAATCACCAAAGACACGGCCGTGCGGCTGGGCAAAGGCGGGCCTGACCTGCGCTTTGAAACCCTGAACGGCGACGTGACCATTAAACAGCAAGACTAATGAGACTTATCCCGATAGTATTAGCCCAAACCCGCTATGCCCGCCTGCTGGGACTGCTGGCTCTGCTGGCCGGTAGCGGCCCGGCCCTGGCCCAAAGCGCGTCCGCCGACCAGGTAGTGGTGGCGCTGAGCTCGCCCGGCAAGCCCGGCACCCTGAATGTGAAGCTGGTATCCGGTGCCGTGACGGTGGTGGGCTACAAAGGCAAGGACGTGGTGATTGACGCCAGCACCCGCGAGCCCCGCAGTCGGCGTGAGCGCAGCCCCGAGGAAAGCGGCGGCCTGCGCCGCATCGACAACGCCGAGGGCATGGACCTGACGGCCGTGGAGAAAGACAACCGCGTAACCGTCAAGACCGATTCCTGGCGCCGCCCGGTGGACCTGACTATCAAAGTGCCGCAGAACTTCTCGCTGCAGATAGGCACCGTAAACAGTGGCGATATCAAAGTGGAGAATGTGAATGGTGAGCTGGAAATCAGCAACGTAAACGGCTCTATTCAGCTTAGCCAGGTAAGCGGCTCGGCCCTGCTCAACACCGTGAATGGCAGCCTGACGGCCACCTTCAGCGCCGTGACGCCCAACGCGCCCATGGCCTTCTCGACGGTGAACGGCAAGATTGACGTCACCTTCCCCGCCAAGCTCAAGGCCAACCTGAAGCTGAAGTCGGACCGCGGCGCCATCTACAGCGACTTCGACATGGACGTGGCCGCTGCACCCAAGCCAGTGGTCAGCAGCAACAAGGGCGGCGTGTACCGCCTCAGCCAGGACGACTGGACCTACGGCAAGCTCAACGGCGGCGGTGCCGAAATCATGATGAAGTCGCTGCAGGGCAGCATCTACGTGCGCAAGGCCAAGTAAGGGCTGCGGCCTGTTGCCTAAGGTAGTAAACCAGTATTACGCTGGGCCATTAGCCCCGCTAATCAAAAAGCTCCATTACCCGCGCGGATAATGGAGCTTTTTGATTAGCGCTTCTGGCAGGAGGCTGAGCATTAAAAGAAAATTCGCGTACCACAGCTACGCGCTGACCTTAACTGACTTGCTTCAACACCGACTACTCGGTCATCAACTGCTTGGCCACGGTGCTGGGTGGGTAGCCAAACTGTTTAGAAAAGGCGGTAGAGAAGTGGGCCGGGTTGCTGAAGCCCACCTGGTAAGCCACTTCGGCCACCGTACCAACCTGGGCCCGCAGCAACGCCAAGGCGCGGTGCAGGCGCGTGACGCGGATGTACTCGCGCGGTGACTGCCCGGTGAGGGCCTTGAGCTTGCGGTAGAACTGGGCCCGGCTCATGTGCATTTCCTCCACCAGCTGCTCCACGTCGAATTCCTCATTGTCGAGGTGGCGCAGCACCGAGTCGCTGAGTCGTTGCAGGAATTTCTGGTCGAGGGAAGGCAGCCCGGCTACCGCGGCGGCATGTGCCTCTAGGGGGTCGGGGGCCAGGGCCGGCAAAGCTGCTTCACTGTCAGCTGGCAACGCGTTTTGTAGCAAACCGTCCTGTGCAGGTGCATCCCCGGCCACTAGCGGATTTGAAAAGCGGGCCTGCATGCGCTGGCGCAGCACCAGCAGGTTGCGAACCTGGGCGCGCAGCTCGCGGGGGTTGAAGGGCTTGGCCAGGAAGCTGTCGGCCCCGGTCTCCAGCCCTTCGAGCTTGGCGTCGGGTCCCGATTTGGCCGTGAGCAGCACCACGGGAATGTGGCTCGTAGTGGGGTCGAGCTTCAGGCGGGCGCACAGCTGGTAGCCGTCGAGGCCGGGCATCATCACGTCGCTCACTACCAGGTCGGGCACTTCGGCAATGGCCATTTCCACGCCCTTCAGGCCGTCGGTAGCTTCGAGGAAGCGGTAGCCGGCGGTGGCCAGCGACGAGCGGATGAAGGCCCGCACTTCGGTGTTGTCTTCCACAATCAGCACCAGCTCGGCCTCGGCCGATGGTGCCGGTTCCTCGGCGGGCAGCGTAGCGGCTTCGGTTGGTGCTGCCTGCAACGCTGCGGCGTCAGGGGCGTGCTCGGCGTGCTCGGCGGCTTCGGGCTGCAACACGCGGGGCAGGCGCACCGTGAAAGTAGCGCCGTTGCCTGGCTCACTGGCCGCGCTTACCGTGCCGCCGTGCAGCGTGACCAGCTCCCGCACCAGGGCCAGGCCGATGCCAGTGCCGGTGCGCAGCTGGTCGGAGGCCGGGTGCTCCGCCTGGTAGAACCGCTCGAACAGATGGGGCAGGTCCTGGGCAGCAATGCCGGGGCCGGTGTCGCGTACGGTAAGCTCAACTCCTCCGGCCGGCTCAGCAGAAGTACCGGGTATTTCGGCCAAGGCTACCACCACTTTTCCGCCGGTAGGAGTGAACCGCAAGGCATTAGATAGCAGGTTGATGAGAACATCCTCCAGCTTCTCAAGGTCAAAAACCAGGGGCAGGGGCCGGGCTGGTGCTTCGCAGCGCAGCTCAATCTGCTTGCTGTCGGCCAGCGACTCAAACGAGGCCACCAGCCGCCGGGCCAAGGCTGCCACGTCGCCCGCCCGGGGGTGCAGCCGCAGCGCTCCAGCCTCCAGCTTGCTCAGGTCGAGCAGCTGGTTGATGAGCTGCAGCAGCTTGCGGGCATTGCGCAGCACCATGCCGCCACGTTGCCGGGTGGGGGCGTCGGGGCCCTCCGCTACCAGCTCTTCGGCCGGCCCCAGGATGAGGGTGAGCGGGGTGCGAAACTCGTGGCTGACGTTGGTGAAAAAGTCGGTTTTGACGCGGTCCAGCTCGCGTAGGTAGTTCAGGGTCTGGCGCTCCAGCTCCCGGTCGGCGCGCTGCCGCTCCCGGGCCCGGGTGCTGTGGCGCACCCCGTACAGCATCAGGCCGAAGAGGCCCGCATAGCCCAGGTACGCCCACCAGGTACGCCACCACGGCGGCCGGATGCTAAACGAATACGTGGCAGCGCGGGCATTCCACACCCCCTCGTTGTTGGCCGCCTTCACCGCGAAGGTGTAGTTGCCGGGTGGCAGGTTGGTGTAGGTAGCCGAGGTGCTGGCCACCGGCCCCTGCCAGGTGTGGTCGAAGCCCTGCAACTGGTAGCGGTAGCGCACGGCACCGGGATTGGTCAGGCTCAGGCCGATGTAGTCAAAGCTGAGCTGGTTCTGGTCGTGGGCCAGCTCCAGGCCGGGCGCAGCCACGGTATCGCGCAGAAACAGCTTCAGGCCCGTCAGGCGGGTAAGGGGCGGCAGGCGGTTGGGGTATGCCCCGGCGGCCTGGTGGCGCATCAGGCCCTGGTGAGTTCCTACCCACAGCGTACCAGTCGGGTCGAGGCAAGTGGCTATTTCCTGGGCGCCCTCGCCCAGGAAGCCTTCAGCCGGCCCAAAGGTGCGCAGCTGCCGGGTGCGCGGGTCGTAGCAGTCGAGCCCCTGCCCGGTGCTTAGCCAGATGCGGCCGCTGCGGTCGGCCTGGATGGATGCTACTTCCGGGCTGAGGCGGGGTCCTGGGTAAAGGCGCTCGGGCACCAGCTGCAGCCGGTGGCCGTCGTAGCACAGCAGGCGGGAGAGCTGCGTAGCAATCCAGATGCGTCCCTGCGGGTCGGCGGTGATGTCGGACACGGCCTTGAAGGCATCGGTGCCCGCAATGGCGGTGAAGTGGTCGGGCTGGCCGTTGCGGCCTTCGTCGAGCCGCAGCACGCCCCGGTCGTCGGTGGCAAACCACAAGGTGCCGCGCTGGTCGCGCAGGACTTTCCAGAATACGTGGGTGCCGGGGCCGTCGGCAGTCGTGTCGCTAAGGTGGCGCCACTGGCTGGTGGCGGGGTCGTACACACTCAGGCCGTTGCTTTGGGTGGCCAGCCACATTCGCCCGCGGCGGTCTTCGGCGATGCCCAGCACCCGCTGCCGGTCGAGGCTGGGCACAGCCGCAAAGCTTTCCCAGCGGCCGGTAGCAGGGGTGTAGCGAATAGCGCCGCCGCTGGTACCTACCCAGATGCCGCCGCGCCGGTCCTGGCAAAAGCTGCGCACCCAGGTACGCTCGAAGCCAGTGGGTAGGGCCACGGGGCGCAGGCGCTGGGCTGGGGAGGCTTCGGGCTCAAAGCGCAGCAGGCCCAGCTTGGTGGCCAGCCAGTATACTCCCGGGCTGAGGGGGTGAATGGCCAGCACGCCGCCCGGGGGCAGGCCCTCGGCTTCGCCAAAAAAAGCAAACCGCTCATCGGCCAGGCGCTGGTTGAGGCCCACGGCGCCGTGGGCCAGCCAGAGGTTGCTTTCCCGGTCTTCGAGCAGCGCGCCGGGGTGGGCGCTGTGGTTGGCCGGCTCGGGGTAGGCCCGCAGCTTGCCGCTGGCGTCAAGGCAGTTGGCCCCGCCCACGGTCATGGCCCAGACACGGCCCCGGCGGTCGGGCAGCACCCGCAGGACTTTATTCGAGCACATGCCCTCGGCCTCGGTGTAGCGGCGCAAGCGCCAGGGCCGGCCGGGGCCGGACCGGCTCAGGCGCAGCAGACCGTTTTGATAAGAGCCGGCCCACCATACGGTGTCGGCAGCCTGCGCCACATCTTCGAAGGGGACGTTTTGCGTTTCGGCTGGGAGGCCTGCCTCAGAGATAAGCCGGCCGGTAGCGGCGTCGAGTAGGAAGAGCCCGCCGGCGGTGGCGGCAAACAGCTGGCCGGCAGGTCCTGGGCAAATGCGCGCCACGTCCTCGTCCTGGGGCACGTCGATGAGCGTGACCACCGTGTCGGCCGGCTGCGCAGCCGTGCCAAGCTGACAGCGGTAGATGGCGCCGTCGCCGCTTATCCACAAAGTGCGTGGCCCGCTGAAAAACAGGTCGTGGGCGGTTTCAAAGTCGCCATATCCTTTGGGATGAAAAAGGTGCTGGCGGCCATTGCGCACCCAGCTCAGGGGGCCACTTTGGTGGCCCAGCCACAGGGTGCCGTCGGCCTGCTCAGCAATGGCCGTGGCGCTATGGTCGGCCCGCTGCCCTGTAGTTAGCAGAGGGTGAAACCGCGTGCCGTCGTACCAGCAGGCGCCTCCCCGGGTGGCAGCCCACACGCGGCCCTGCCGGTCTTGCAGCAGGTCGTACACGCGGTTGTGTGCCAAGCCTTGCTCCGGGCCGAAATGGCGCTGCGTCAGCTGCTGGGCCGGGGCCAGCAGCGGCCACAGCGCCAACACCAGCACCAGCAGCACGCCGCCGGTATGAGCGTAAAAAAAGCTGCCGAAGAAGGTAGAAATGGGCAATGGCGGATGAATTCAGGTACCGGAAGGTAAATACCGGGCTGAATTTACATTTTTATCGCCGGCTTGGGCCTTTTCATCACATGAAAATGTGGCATTTGTTTTACTGGGTCAAGCTAATAGCAGCTACTCGTGCAAACAAAAAGCCCTCCGCCTATAAATGAAGGCGGAGGGCTTCTGTCAACGGAATACTGGGAAATTACTCCACAACTATGCGGTGGGTAGCCGGGGCCTGGCCGGGAACCTGCAGCGTAAGCAGGTAGGTGCCCGGGGCCAGGCCACGTGTCGCAAACTCGGTGGCCGTGCCGCTGAATGAGTGAGTCGCTACTGTCTGACCCAGCACATTGCGCAGCGTGGCCGTGGCGTGCTGGGTCGGGGCGGCCAGGCTCAGGTGGAGGGTGGCTGTGCCGCGAACCGGGTTGGGCCAAGCGCTGAACGTCAGCTCCGTGCTGCCAGTGGTGGCCGTGGCGTTGCCGGGGCGGCCCAGCAGCAGCTCGAAGCGGCCGGTCAACGGGCCGGTCTGGCTGGCGGTGAAGGCGTAGGCAGCCGTCTGGCGCAGGTCGGTGCGCGTGTTCAGCAGGTGGTCAACCAGCGTAATGGCCAGGCTGGGGTCAAAGCCTGTGATTGACTGGCGCGTGAGGCGGTAGCTGCCGGCGGTCGGCAGGCTCAGCAGCAGCGGCACGCGGGTGGCGGGGCCGGCGGTAACCAGCAGAGGTAGGCCGTTGATAGCCAGCGGCTCGTTGCCGGTGCCGGGCATCTGCGACGCGAGGCTGACCACGCGGCCGGGGTTGGGCAGCTTGGCGGCGTCGTAGCGGGCGTCGAGGCCGGTGGCGGTGGCGCCGTTTTCGAAATACACCACGGCTTCGTCGCTGCCGCCCGTCGTGCTACTCAGCGAAAGGCGCAGCGTGGGCTGGGCGCCGGCCGCCTGGCGGTGGAAGGCCGGGTCCTGGTAGGTGGTGACGCGGAAGCTGTTTTGGAAGGTGAAGCCCCCGGGCACAGCCTGCGTGGTCCGCGTGAAGAAGCCCTGCATGGCCGGCAGCACTCCATTGAAACCCTGGGTGCCAATGCCATTGACGTAGCTGCGGTAGAAGCCGGCGTACTGGTCGGTGGGCTCATACACGTAGATGGCGTCGGCCAGGCCGGTCGGAATAGCGCCGGGGGTGGTGGTTACCAGGTTCCAGTCGAGCGGGGCGGGGTAGGGGTTGCCCAGCAGGTGCCAGCCGGCGTCGGGTCCGAAGCTGCGGCTCAGGGAGCCAGTGTTAAGGGCGCCAGTGTTCAGAGTGCCGGTCAAGACCACCTTGGCGGTGGGGTTGATGCTGACAGTATAGCCCTTCGTCACGGCCAGCGGGTCGGAAAGAGCCGCCGGCGAGTACCAGCCGGTGTCGAAGCCGGGGTAGGCGGCCGTCAGGCGGCTTTCCTGGTAGCCAAACACGTTCGGGAACTGGGCGGGGAGGTTGGGGGTGGGGAGGGCATTGTAAGCGGGGTCGACGTAGGGCGTGAAGCCGGGAGTGGCCAGGTCGGCCACGCGGCTGCTTTGCACGGGCGAGCTGTAGTGGCGGTAGCCCGCGCCAGTGTAAGGCTGCTGGGCATCCACCGTGATGTGGCGCTGCATGGTAGCCTGGCCCGCGCCGTCGTTTTCGACGATGCCCACGCCGCTGTTCACCACCATGGCCGTGCCGCTGGCATCGGACAGCAGCAATAGGTTGCGGCTGCCGAGCTGCAGGTTGCCGGCACCGGCCACGGTGAGCACGCGGCGCACGGCCAGGTCGCTGGTCAGGCGCACGCGGGCCGGGTTGTTGGCCGTCAGGTTGCGCGCCTGGGCCGGCAGGCCGTCGCCGGTAATCTGGGCCTGGCTGCCGTTGTACACGTAGCTGGCGTCGTCGGAATAAATGCGCGGGCCCGATACCTGCACCGTGCCGGTAGCCCCGGCCAGGCTGATGCCCTGGGCCGAGCAGATGCCCAGCGTGCCGCCCGCCTCAAGGACAAAGGTGCCGGGGCCGGTGATGGTGAAGCAGCCGTCGTTCAGCACACCGCCGTCTTCAATCAGCAGCGTGCCGGCCACCGAGAGGTTGGCAGTCAGCGTACCCACGCCGGTGCCGGTCACGGTCACGTTGTTGTAAGGGCCGCCGGTCACGGGCGTCACGGTGCTCACCACCAGGTCGGGCAGGGCGGCGGTGCCGTTCAGGCGCACGTTAATAGTATTGTTGGTCGGGCAGCTAGTTACAAAGTCCAAGTCGCCATCGTCGTCTACGTCCCCCATAACCAGGGAGTTAAGCGCGCCGGGCATGGCGGTTTCGGCGCTGCTGCTGAAGGTGCCGTTGCCGTTGTTGAGACAGCGGCTTATTGAGCCGCCATTCACTTGTGTGGCGGCTACCAGGTCCAGGTCGCCGTCGCCGTCCACATCGGCTAGCGCCACGTGATATGCCTCAGCAGGCAGGGTAGGGTTGGAGTTGCCGCTGAAGGTGCCATTGCCGTTGTTGCGGCGCACGCTGAGGTTGTTGGCGCCACTGCAGGCCGTGGCTACGTCCAAGTCGCCGTCGCCGTCCACGTCGCCTAGGGCCAGGGCCAGGGGCAGCGCCGCTACGGCGGTGGTCGACATGGTGCCAAAGGCTCCGCTGCCGTCGTTAAGGCGCAGGCCGATGGTGTTATCAGTGGTATTGACCGTGAGCAGGTCCAGGTCGCCGTCGTTGTCCATGTCGCCCAGGGCAATGTCGTGCGGTATATTCCCCATAGTCAGGCTGTTTTCCGGGCCGAAGGTGCCCGTGCCGTTATTCAGGTGCAGGCTAATACTGGAGCCTTGGTTCTTGGCAACTGCCAGGTCCAGGTCGCCGTCGCCGTCTACGTCACCCAAGGCCAGGTTAACGGACCACAGGCTGGTATTGACAAAGGAGCCGCCGCCAAATGTGCCCGTGCCGTCGTTGTTGAGCACCATGATGTTCGTACCGGATGCCACTACGAGGTCGAGGTCGCCGTCAGCGTCAATGTCGCCCAGCTCAATGGCAGTGGCGGCATTCAGGCCGGGCACCGAAGAAGCAAGGGCATAAGTCGCATTGCCACTGTTTAACCAAATGTCGACGGTGGCCGCATTCAGGTTAGTGGCCACGATGTCGAGGTCGCCATCGCCGTCCACGTCTCCCAAGGTTGATTGGTAAGGAACCTGCGCCCCAGGCAGGTCGGAACCGGGCACGAAGGTGCCCGTGCCGCCCGTGGCGGCCGCCACGAACTGGTACACGTGGGGCTGGGCCAGCGTGCCGCCCGCGGTGCCGCGCACGGCAGTGGTGATGGTCGTAAACACCGTTTCGCCGGGCTTAAAGTCGTTGGTGGGGTCCAGGGTGATGGTGTTGCCGGTGACCGAGGCCGCGCCCGCCACCCGGCCACCGCGCTGGCTGCTGAACACGCGCACGGCGCCGGTCGTGGCGGCGGTATTGCTCATGGCCTGGTCAAACGTAATGGTCACGGAGCTGCTGCGGCCCGCGTTGCGGCGGTTGCGCGTGGGGCTCAGGCCGGTAATGGCCAGGGGGCTGGCGTTGAGGCGAACGGCAAAGCCTGAAGTACCGCGGGTTACATAGTCGAGGTCGCCGTCGTTGTCGAGGTCGCCCACGGCCATGTACCACGACCCTGGGGCTGGGGTAAGCTCCGGGGCGGCGAAGGTGCCGCTGCCGTTGTTGCGCAGCAGCGCCACTCCGTTGCTGTAGCTATCGAGCAGGATGTCGAGGTCGCCGTCGCCGTCCATGTCGGCCAGGGCGCCTTCGAAGCAGGAGCTGTTGGGGGTCAGGATAACCGTGGGCGCCGCCAGCGTGCCGCTGCCATCGTTCAGGTAAGTCCACACGCTTTTGGGCTCGTCAGCCTGGGGCACTACCAGGTCAAGGTCGCCGTCGCCGTCGATGTCGCCGAGCAGTGAGGCGTTGGGGTTGCCCCCGTGGATGAACTCATAGCCGTTGCCAAATACGCCCGCGCCGTTGTTGAAGCGGATGGCGCCCGTGCCCACGGCATCCAGGTCGCCGTCGCCGTCCATGTCGCCCAGCGCCAGGCCCAGGGTGCCAGACCAGGAAATCGAGCTACCCACTGTCAGGGTGCCGCTGCCGTTGTTGAGAAAAACGCGCGTGTTCATCACCAGGTCCAGGTCGCTGTCCCCGTCTACGTCGCCCAGGGCCAGCACGTACGCCAGGTTGGGCAAGGTCAGCACGCTGCCCGGGCTAAAGGTTCCGCTGCCGTTATTCAGCAGCACCCGTGCTTGCTGGTCTAAAGTGGCAGTTAGCACCAGGTCCAGGTCGCCGTCGCCGTCCATGTCGCCGGTCAGTACGGAGTGCACCGACGACATGCCGCTGCTGACCACGGTCCCGGCGCCAAAGGAGCCGTCGTTGCCGCCCAGGTACAGGCTCACGGCCTGGGTTTGGGTGTCGGTACCGAGCAGGTCGAGGCTGCCATCGCCGTTCATGTCGGCCAGGGCCATGCCGACCGGGGACACGCCGCTGGTACCCGGCACCGGGGGGCCGGCGGTAAAGGTGCCCGGGCCTGCTCCGGCGGCAGCGCGGAACTGGTACACGTAGGGCTTGGCCGGCTGGTTGGTACCACTGCTCAGCACGGTGCTGGGCACCGTCACGCTTACCGCTTCGCCCGGCTTAAAGCTAAGAGTTGGGTTGAAGGTGAGCGTGTTAGCGACGGCCGAGTACGTGCCGGCCTTGCGGCCCTGCAGCTGCGGGCCGAATACGCGGATGCGGTTGGCCGTGCCGCTGTGCACGTTGGCGCTGAAGTTCAGCACCACGTCGCTGGCGCGGGGCGCAGTGTGCAGGTTGCGCGCCGGCATTACGCTCGTTACGGTAAAGGCCGCCTGGTTCAGGCGCACGGCTACGGAGCTTGCGGCGTTGTCGGTCGCCACGAAGTCTAAGTCGCCATCGTTGTCGAGGTCGCCCCAGGCCAGGCCGGCTGCCATCATGCTGGCCACCGGCGTGGCGGCTGCAAAGCTGCCATAACCATTGTTGCGGCGCAGGGCCACCGTACTCTCATTGCTCAGCAGGTCCAGGTCGCCGTCGCCGTCGGCATCGCCCAGGGCCAGCAGGGTGGGGCCGGTGCCAGGCGCCGGCAGCGCAGCCACCACGCTGAAGGCACCCAGCCCGTCGTTGAGGCATACGCTGATGGTGTGACCTACGGCGTTGGGCGTCAGGAAGTCCACGTCGCCGTCGCCGTCCACGTCGCCGACTACCACCGTGCGCGGGGCGTCGCCCACGGCCACCGTCGGCCGGGCCGTGAAGCTGCCCGCGCCGTTGTTAACCAGGACGCTGACGTTGTCGTCCGCGGTATTGGCTACCAGCAGGTCCAGGGCGCCGTCGTGGTTGAGGTCGGCGGCCGTCACGTCGGATGGGAAGCTGCCAACCGGCAGCTCGGTGCCGCCGGCAAAGCTGCCGTTGCCGTCGTTCAGGCGCAGGCTCACGGTGCCGGCAGACCGGTTGGCTGTCAGCAGGTCGAGGTCACCGTCGCCGTCTACGTCGGCCAGCGTCAGGCCCAGGGGCGAGTTGCCCACGGCCACGCTGCCAGCTGCAGTCAGCGTGCCGCTGCCGTTGTTGCGGAACACGCTCACCAGGTTGCCAAAAATGACCGTCAGCACGTCCAGGTCGCCGTCGGCGTCAATGTCGGCCGTCTTTATCAGCCCGGCATTGGCCGCCGTGGCCTGGGTGCCGCCGCTGAACCCGCCGCTGCCATTGCCCAGCCGAATGGCCAGGTTGGAGTCGCCGGTGTTGGCCACCAGCAGGTCCAGGTTGCCGTCGCCGTTGATGTCGGCCAGGGTGGCGCCAATGGGCAAAGCGCCTACGGTCACGGCAGGCGCTGCCGTGAAGCTGCCCGTCCCGCCCGTCGCGGCGGCCGTAAACTGCAGCACGTTGGGCCGGGCGGCTTGGCCCGTGCTGCTCAGCACCGTGCCGGGTACGCTCACCTGCACCAGCTCGCCGGGCCGGAAGTCGGTGGCTGGGTTAAAGCTGAGGGTGCTGCCGTTCACGGTGTAAGCCCCGTTCTTTTTGCCCCCGGCCTGCTCGCCAAAGACGCGTGCCTGATTAGCCGTGGCATTGCCCACGCCATTGTTGAAAGTCAGCGCTATGTCGCTGGAAACAGGCGCGTTGGGTCGGTTGCCGACGGGGGCCGCGGCCACTACCGCAAACCGCTCCTCGTTGAGGCGCACCACCACCTGCCGGGTGCCCTGGAAGGTGGCGCCCTCGGCTACCAGGTCTAGGTCGCCGTCGTCGTCAATATCGGCCAGCATTATTTCGGATGGGCTTCGGTCCACGTCGACCACGGCGCCGCCCGTGAATACGCCGCCGCCGTTGTTGAGCAGTACCTGCGCCTGCTCATTGATGGTGTAAGACGCCAGAATGTCCAGGTCGCCGTCGCCGTCGAGGTCACCGAGCTTGAACGTAGTGGGGGAGCCGTTGATGGCCATGGCCGTGCTGGCTCCAAACGTGCCGCTGCCGTTGTTGCGGCGCAGGGTCACGGCTCTGGTGCCCTGGTCGGTGGCTACCAAATCCAGGTCGCCGTCGCCGTCCACGTCGCCCAGGCCCACGGTATTGTTCACGCCGCTCAAAGGCAGGGAGGCACCAGCCAGAAAGGTGCCACTGCCGTTGTTGAGCCGCAGGTGCACCGAGCAAGCGTCGTTCTGACGCTCCACGGTCAGCAGGTCCAGGTCGCCATCGGCATTCACGTCGGCCAGTAGCAGTTCGGATACGCTGGCGGCACCAGGGGGAATAAAAAAGCCGTTGCCAAAAGTGCCCGTGCCGTTGTTGAACTGCACGCTCACATCATTGGCGTATTCCTTAAGGGCCATCAGGTCCAGGTCGCCGTCGCCGTCGATGTCGGCTAGCGTCAGGTGCTCAAGCTCGTAGCCTAAGGCGGCCGTGCTTGTTTGCGTCAGCGTGCCCGTGCCATTATTAGAAAGCACGTGCACCAGGTTATCGTCGTAGCTGTAAAGAACCAGGTCTAGGTCGCCGTCGCCGTTCACGTCGCCCATCACCATATCGGTAGGCCGGTTGAAGGGCACCGATGCGGGCATGCCAAAGCTGCCATCGCCGTAGCCGGGCCGTACCAGAATTACGTTGTCCATATCGGAGCAGATAACCAGGTCCAGTATTCCGTCGCCGGTCAGGTCGCCCACCATCATGTCGTTGATGTAGCCGTCCGGCTCAAAGTCGTATTTCCCATTAAAGGAGCCGGTGCTGGGGCTGGTGGCGGTGGTGAACTGGAATACCTGGGGCGTGGCCAGGTTCACGCCGCCGCTGTTCTCGGCCGTAGTGCGCACGGTGGCAAACACCGTTTCGCCAGCCTTAAAGTTGGTGGTAGGGTTAAAGGTGACGGTGTTGCCGACCACGCTGGCCGGCGGCCCGGCCTTGCGCCCCCCGGCCTGGGCGCTGTACACGCGCAGCGCCGAGCTGGAAGCCGCCCCCATGGTTTGGGAGAAGGTCACGGCCACGTTGGTGCTGCGCGCCGCTGCGCGGGCGTTACGGCTTGGGTTCAGCCCGGTAATGGTGGGCTGGGCCAGGGCTGGCCCGGCCAGTAGCAGCAGTGCCAGCAAGCCTGCCGGCAGTGGCCGGACGGGTGCCAGGGCCCGCAAATAAAAGGACATAGTTTTCATAAGAAGGAGCGGAAAAAAGTGTGGTATCAGAGTTGGTGACGGCTGGGTGATGGGAAAGCAAGCCGCCTGCAAGCGGAGCAGAGGGCAGGGCCAAACCCGGTAAGCTTCCACGCTCAGCGGGTTGCTGTCCATCGATTAGGCAAAGGACCACCGGCGGTAAACAGCAGGCTTTCGCGCCCGTCTCATTTACTTGCTCTCACGTCTCGATTGAATCAAGATTCTGATTTTGAGTTTATTATTTATTCAAGCGAGCTGCTTTGTCTGGCTGTGTTCCTCACTTGGCTACCTCCACCCGCAGGGTGTGGCCGGGGGTGCTGAGCAGGTACAGGCCCGGAGCCAGGCCTGCTGGCAGCAGTAGCTGGGCCGCGCCACTGGCATCGGTGCGGCCGTGTAGCACGGCCCGGCCCAGGGCGTCGCGCAGCTGCACCGGCTGTAAGGGCAAGGCCCCGTCCAGGCTAAGTGTGTTGCCGGCCGGCGCGGGGTTGGGGTACACACTCAGTGTTGCCACCGGTTCGGGGCTGGTCGTCAGCTCCAGCACCCGCACCGGCGAATACACGGTGGCGCCATTGGTATCTTGTTGGCGGAGGCGGTAGTATACCCGGGCCGATGCACCGTGCTGCAGCAGCGCCTCATCAGTAAACCCGTAGGCTTGAGGGGCTGCACTGTTGCCGTGGCCGGGCACAAAGGCCAGGGCGCGAAAGGTGCGACCATCCGCGGAGGCTTCTACTTCGAAGCCGGCATTGTTGCGCTCCTGGGCGGTGGACCAGCGCAGCAGCGCGGCGGTCCCCTGGCGGGTGGCAGTGAAGGCCGTCAGCTCCACGGGCAGCGGCACCACGTTGTCGTTCAGCCGCACGCTCACGATGCCCGGCCCGCTGTTGGCTGTCACAAAGTCCAGGTCGCCGTCGTTGTCGAGGTCGGCCATTGCCAGGCGGAAGGGGGCGTTGCCCACCGGTACCAGGGTGCCCCCGCCGAAGGTGCCCAGGCCGTTGTTGAGGCGCACGGTAGCGGCCTGGTCTCCCCAATTAGGTACCACCAGGTCCAGGTCGCCGTCGCCGTCCACGTCGCCCAGGGCCAGGCTGCGCGGGTCGTTGCCCACGGCCACCGCAGGCCGGCTGCTCATCACTCCGCTGCCATCATTGCGGAACACCGCTACCGTATTGGTTGCACCAGAGGCTACCACCAGGTCTAGGTCGCCGTCGCCGTCAAGGTCGCCCATCTCCAGGGCCGTGGGCCGGGTGCCCGGCTCCAGCGTGGTGCTGCCGGCAAAGCTGCCGAAGCTATTGTTGAAGTTCAGGCTCACGGTGTTGTCGGCGTAGTTGGTAGTAGCCAGGTCGAGGTCGCCGTCGCCATCGAGGTCACCCAGGGCCAGGCTCTGCGGGGTAGCCCCGACGGGCACGTTGGTGGAGCCGCTGAAGCTGCCGCTGCCATTGTTCAGGCGCACGCTCACGGTGTGGTCGCCGAGGTTGGTGGTGGCCAGGTCCAGGCTACCGTCGCCGTTGAGGTCGCCCAGGGCCAGCCCAAACGGGAAGGTGCCCACCGCCACCGTGCCGGAGGTGGCCAGCGCGCCGGTGCCGTTGTTGGCAAATACGTGGACCTGGTTGTTGGTCGTGCTCACGGCCAGCAGGTCCAGGTCGCCGTCGTTGTCCACGTCGGCCAGCTGCACGGCTTTCGGGTCGGTTACGGCCAGTGTGGCGATGGCCGCGCCAAAGGTGCCGTTGCCGGTGCCCGCCAGCACGCGCACCACGTGGGTGGCCTGGATGCACACGGCCATTTCCAGGACGCCGTCGCCGGTCAGGTCGCCCAGCGCCACGCCCGTGCTGGCGTCGGGCAGCGCCACGTCGGCCGCGTTGCTGAAGAGGCCCTGCCCGCCGGTCGTGGCGGCCCGGAACTGGTACACGTGGCGGCGGGCGGCTAATCCGCCGTCGCTCTTCACCGCGGTGGGCACGCTCACGTGTACCAGCTCGCCGGGCCGGAAGTCCTGCGTGGGGTCGAAGGCAATCAGGGTGGCGCCGGGAGTATAGGGACCGGCTTTCTTGCCGCCGGCCTGCTGGCTATGCACCCGCACCTTATCGGCGGTGGCATTGCCCGGGGTCTGGTTAAAGCTCAGCTCCACGTTGGCCGCACGGGCGGCGCTGCGCTGGTTGCGCCCGGGCGCCACGGCCGTCACCATAAACGCGTTTTGGTTCAGGCGCACCGTCGCGGCCGGGCCGATGGCGCTGGTTACCAGGTCCAGGTCGCCATCGTTGTCGAGGTCACCCAGCACCACGTCGATTGGAATGTAGCCCACCGGCACCATGGTGGTGGCGGAAAAGTTGCCCACGCCCCCATTAAGCTGAATGTTGACCGCAAAGTCCGTCTGGTTGGTGGTGAGCAGGTCGAGGTCGCCGTCGCCGTCCACGTCGGCCAGGGCCACGCCCCCGGGGTTGGGGCCAATCACGAAGGTGCTGGTGGTGAAGTTGCCGCTGCCGTTGTTGCGGTACTGACTCACGGTGTTGTCGTTGCGGTTGGTCGCCAGCAGGTCGAGGTCGCCGTCGCCGTCGATGTCTCCGGCCGTCACACTCCAGGGGCCGTCCACGGCATCCAGGTTGAGGCTGCCGCCGAAGCTGCCGCTGCCGTTGTTGCGGCGAATGCTCACGCTGTTGCCGAGGAAGTTGGCCGTGGCCAGGTCGAGGTCGCCGTCGTTGTCGAAATCGGCCAGCACGATGTTGAAAGGCCCCGCTCCCACCGGATAGCTGCTGCCGCTGAAGCTGCCCAGGCCATTGTTCAGGCGCACGCTTACCGTGTTGTCGCCGGTATTGGCCGTCACCAGGTCGAGGTCGCCATCGGCGTCCACATCGCCCACGGCCAGGCCCTGGGGAGTGGTACCCACGGGTGAGGTCTGGGTTAGCGCAAACCCGCCGCTGCCGTCGTTGGCAAAGACGGCCAGGGTGTTATCGGCGGCGCTGGTGGCGGCAATGTCCAGGTCGCTGTCGCCGTCCACGTCGGCCAGCACCACGGCGTAGGCATCGTTCAGGGGCAGGTCGGTTGGGCTGCCGAACGTGCCGTCGCCATTGCCGGGCAACAGGCGCACAAGGTCGCCGCTTTTAAGGCAGAGCACCATGTCCAGCACCCCGTCGCCGGTCAGCTCGCCCAGCGCAACCCCGAAGCTGCCGCTGGGTGTGGGCAGGCTGGAGCCGCCGCTGAATGTGCCCGTGCCGCCGGTGGTCGCGGCCGTAAACTGGTGCACCTGGCGGCGGGCCGACTGCCCCCCGCTGCTGAGCACGGTGGTGGGCACGCTCACATGCACCAACTCGCCGGCTTTGAAGTTGAACGTCGGGTTAAAAGTCAGCCTATTGCCGCTGGCGGAGTAGGTGCCCACCTTCTTGCCTACCGTTTGCTGCCCGAAGACGCGAATGCGGTTGGCCGTGCCGGCGTTCAGGTTCTGGTTGAAGGTGAGCTCTACATTCGCATCCCGCAGGGCGTTGGGTCGGTTGCGGCCCGGCGCCAGGTTCGTTACCAGAAAAGCATCCTGGTTGAGCCCCGTTACCAGCTGGTCGGCGGCCTGGTTGGTAGCCACGAAGTCCAGGTCGCCGTCATTGTCCAGGTCGGCGGTCGTTACGCCGCGCAGCAGGTTGGTGCCGTCGGCTACCACGGCCGCGGCAAACGTGCCCAGGCCGTTGTTGCGCCGCAGCGTCAGCTCGGCGTCGTCGCCCACCAACACGTCCAGGTCACCGTCGCCGTCCATATCGGCCAGGCACAGCTCGTCGGCGTTATTACCGGTGGTCAGCGTCTGGCCATTGCTGAAGGCGGTGCCGCTGCCGTCGTTCAGGCGCACGGTCACCGTGTTAGCCAGCGAGTTGGCCGTCAGCAGGTCCAGGTCGCCGTCGCCGTCCACATCACCCACGGCCAGCTTGGCGGGCGCGTCGCCCACTGGTACCAGCACCGCTGCTGCGAAGCTGCCGGCGCCGTTGTTGAGGCGCACGCTGATGTTGTCGTGGCCGGAATTGGCGCACAGCAGGTCCAGGTCACCGTCGCCATCCACGTCGGCGGCCTTCACATCAGAGGGAAAGCTGCCGACGGCCAAATCGGTATTGCCGCTGAAGGTGCCGCTGCCATTATTGAGGCGCAGGCTTGCCGTGTTGTCGTCGCGGTTGGCCGTGAGCAGGTCCAGGTCGCCGTCGCCGTCGAGGTCGGCCAGGGTCAGGGCGTTGGGGTAATTGCCGACGGGCACGTAGGTGCCGGCGCCGAAGCTGCCGCTGCCGGTGTTTTTATACACGGCCACTTCGTCCTGGCCGAACATGGTCCCGAGCACGTCCAGGTCGCCATCGCCATCAATGTCAGCGGTTTGTACCTGGCTCATCACCTGGGTAGTGGCGGTATTGCTGCTGCCGCTGAAGGTGCCGCTGCCTGTGCCGTGCAGCACCAGCAGGCAGTTGCCTACGCCGTTCAGCATGCTGGAGACCACAAAGTCCGGGTTGCCGTCGCCGGTTACGTCGGCCAGTGCGCCGCTCGTGGGGAAGGTGCCCGCAGCTACCGGGGCCGCTGCGCTGAAAGTACCCAGTCCGCCGCTGGCCGCCGTGGTAAACTGCAGCACGCGGGGGGCGGCCAGGTTCACGCCGCTGGTGTTCTCAGCCGTGGTGCGCACCGTGGCCTGCACGGTTTCGCCGGCCCGGAAGCTGGTAGTGGGGTTAAACGTAAGCACGGCGCCCTGCACGAGGGTGGTGCCCGCTTTGCGCCCGCCCGCCTGGGCACTGAATACCCGCAGCGCTGATACGGAGGCCGCCCCTAAGGTCTGCGAAAAGGTGACGGCCACGTTGGTGGCAGGCGCTACCCGAGAGGCATTGGGCACGGGTAAGACGGTGCTGATGGTGGGCTGCGCCAGAGCGGGCGTAGCCAGCACCGACATAAGAGCCAGGCAGCGGAAAAATACTGTTTTCATAGATGCGGAAAAAAGAGTGGATGAGGGCTGAAGCAGTCGGCGGAGTAAGCCTTGGCTTCCTGGTAGAGCTGGGGCGGGGGGCTTTCGGGCCCCTCCGTTCGCTACCGGCAGAAGGTGGCTGCCTATCGACTTTACAAAGGACCATAGGCCCTGGGCGACCCGCTTTTGCCCCTGTCTCATTTGCTTCTTCCCACGTCTCATTTGGCATAAAAGCATAATTTATTAGCTTTTGCCGTTATACATTTCGACGAAATCAGAAAAAGCGCTGCCACGAGCCCAACTTGAGTAGCCCCTTAAGCGGGCGCCTTCAATGGCTCTGTTTGCACACGCCCAACCCAGCTATATCTGCTCCGGGCTGGCCGGAGTCTTCATTCTAATCCTTTACCCAACCACCTTTTCAACCCCCTAACCCCAAGCTATGGATACCAAAAAAATCCTGCTGCCCGAATCCGAGATACCACGCCAGTGGTACAACATTGTGGCCGACATGCCCACCAAGCCGCTGCCGCCGCTGCACCCCGGCACCCACGAGCCTATCGGGCCCGAGATGCTGGAGCCCCTGTTCCCGCCGGCCCTGATTGAGCAGGAGGTGACGACCGAGCGCTGGGTCGACATCCCCGACCAGGTGCGCGACATCTACCGCATCTGGCGCCCTACTCCGCTCATTCGCGCCTACGGCCTGGAGCGGCTGCTCGACACGCCCGCCAAAATCTACTATAAGTATGAGGGCGTGAGCCCGGCCGGCTCGCACAAGCCCAACACGGCCGTGCCCCAGGCCTACTACAACCAGCAGGCCGGAGTGAAGAAAATTACCACCGAAACCGGGGCCGGGCAGTGGGGCTCGGCCCTGAGCTTCGCCTGCCAGCACTTTGGGCTGGAGTGCGACGTGTACATGGTGCGGGCCAGCTACGACGGCAAGCCCTACCGCAAAATCATGATGAACACCTGGGGCGCCAACGTCTACCCCTCGCCCTCGAACCGCACCGCCGCCGGCCGCGGCATCCTAGCCGAGCACCCTGACTCGCCTGGCTCGCTGGGCATTGCCATTTCCGAAGCCGTGGAAATGGCTCTGACGGAAGAAACCACCAAGTACGCCCTGGGCTCGGTGCTCAACCACGTGCTGCTGCACCAGACCATCATCGGCTTAGAGACGGAAAAGCAGCTGGAAATAGCCGGCGACTACCCCGACATCGTGGTGGCGCCCTTCGGCGGGGGCTCCAACTTCGCCGGCTTGGGCTTCCCCTTCCTGCGCCACAACCTGAGCGGCGGCCGGCAGGTGCGGTGCATCGCGGCCGAGCCCACGTCCTGCCCCAAGCTCACCCGCGGCGTGTTCCGCTACGACCTGGGCGATGCCGTGGGCATGACGCCGCTGCTGCCTATGTACACCCTGGGCCACGACTTCGTGCCGGCGCCCATTCATGCCGGCGGGCTGCACTACCACGGCGCGGGCGCCATCGTGAGCCAGCTGCTGCACGACGGTCTGATTGAGGCCCAGGCCCACGACCAGCTCAGCTGCTTTGCCGCGGGCGTGCAGTTTGCCCGCGCCGAGGGCATCATTCCCGCCCCGGAAGCCAACCACGCTATTGCCACCGTCATCAACGAAGCCCTGCGCTGCAAGGAAGCCGGCCGGGGCGAAACCATCGTCTTCAACCTCTGCGGGCACGGCCACTTCGACATGGCTGCCTACGAGCAGTACCTGGCCGGCAACCTGGTAGAGCACGAGGTGACGCAGGCGGAAATCAACGAGTCGCTGGCCCAGTTGAATACACCGCTGATTCCGGCGTAAGGTCGCTGGGTGTTAATGCAAAAGGCCGTTCCCACTCCGGGAACGGCCTTTTTACGCTTTTGTAGGGGCAGGGCTTGCCCCTGCCCGTCGTTGAACGATTGTCGTCCTAATAGCGGGCGGGGGCAAGCCCCGCCCCTACATGGAAATTCTAGTACCGGCGGTTGATGGCGTTCAAATCCTCAAAAGCCTGCTTGAGGCGGGCTACGAAGGTTTCCTCGCCTTTGCGCAGCCACACGCGCGGGTCGTAGTACTTCTTGTTGGGCGAGTCGGCGCCGGTGGGGTTGCCAATCTGGCCCTGCAGGAAGCCTTCGTTTTTCACGTAGTTGTTCTTAATGCCTTCCCAGAACGCCCACTGCAGGTCGGTGTCGAGGTTCATCTTGATGGCGCCGTAGCTGATGGCCTCGCGGATTTCCTCCTGGCTGGAGCCCGAGCCGCCGTGGAACACGAAGTCGATGGGCTGGGGGCCGGTGCCGAAGTGCTCCTGCACGTACTGCTGCGAGTTCATCAGGATTTTGGGCTGCAGCTTCACGTTGCCGGGCTTGTACACGCCGTGCACGTTGCCGAAAGCGGCGGCGATGGTGAAGCGCGGGCTCACCTCGCTCAGCTCCTTATAGGCATAAGCCACTTCCGAAGGCTGGGTGTAGAGCTTGCTCGAATCCACGTCGGAGTTGTCGACGCCGTCTTCCTCGCCGCCGGTCACGCCCAGCTCAATCTCCAGCGTCATGCCGATTTTGGCCATGCGCTCGAGGTAGCGCTTGCAGATTTCGATGTTTTCCTCAATCGGCTCTTCCGACAGGTCGAGCATGTGCGAGCTGTACAGGGGCTGGCCGTGGCGGGCGTAGTACTTCTCGCCGGCTTCGAGCAGGCCGTCAATCCAGGGCAGCAGCTTCTTGGCGGCGTGGTCGGTGTGCAGCACCACCGGCACGTCGTAGAGCTCGGCCATCAGGTGCACGTGGTGGGCGCCGGAGATGGCGCCGGCAATGCTGGCCTGCTGCTTGTCGTTGGCCACCGACTTGCCCGCGAAAAACTGGGCGCCGCCGTTCGAGAACTGAATCATGACGGGCGAGTTCACCGCCTTGGCCGTTTCGAGCACGGCATTCACGGTGTTGGTGCCGGTCACGTTCACGGCGGGCAGCGCGTAGGCATTGGCCTTGGCGTGCTGGAAGAGGGATTGGAGTTCGTCGCCGTGCAGAACGCCGGCCCGGAGGGCAGTGAGGGTTTGGTCAGCCATGTTACGTTGAAGAATGATTGATGCGGAAACGGTTGAGGATGTGAGGATAGGCAAGTCCAGGCGCCGGCCTTGGCGGCACGAACCTACGACGGCGCCGGCTTACGGCCGGCAATTTCGGTAGTTTTTAAGTCTGCCGCACTAAATTGCCCGCCGTGCCGCGGCAATGCCTTCGGGCTGCGCCATGCTGAAGCTCCTGCTTGCAAGCCTTGGCGCTTTCGCCCGCACACTCATTCTGACCCAGCTATAGAACAAGAGGATGGCAAATCGTAGGGCTTCCATTACGGATTTGGCCAAGGCGCTGAATCTGTCGACTTCCACCATTTCGCGGGCCTTGGCCGACCACCACGACGTGAGCGAGGCCACCAAGAAGCGTGTGCGCGCGCTGGCCGAAGAGTTGAGCTACCAACCCAACCAGCTGGCGGCGGCCCTGCGCCGGGGTCGCACCAACACCCTGGGTGTGCTGGTGCCTCACATCACGGGCCACTTCTTCCCGCAGGTGGTGAACGGCATTGCCACCGAAGCGGCCCGCCTGGGCTTCAACGTGATGATTTGCCAGTCGAACGAGGACGTGAAGCAGGAGCGCAAAAACATCGACCTGCTTATGAACTCCCAGGTAGAGGGCATCCTGGTGTCGCTGGCCAACACCACCAAGGACTTCGGCCACTTCGAGGCGGTGCGCAGCCAGAACGTGCCACTGGTTTTCTTCGACCGCGTGGTGGAAGGCTTCCGCGGCGACAACGTGAGTGCCGTGATGCTCGATGACTACCAGGGCGCCTACCAGGTAGTAGACCACTTATTGGAGCAGGGTTGCACCCGCATTGCCCACTTCACCGGGCCGCTGCACATCAACATTCACAAAGGCCGGCACCAGGGCTACCTCGACGCGCTGAAAGCCCACGGCGTACCTGTCGACAATCAGTTGATAATCATCGGCGAGTTGAACCAGAAGACCGGTGCCGCCTACATGCGCAAGCTCATCAAGCAGGACCGCCGGGTGGATGCCATCTTCGCATCCAACGACCTGGCCGCGGTGGGGGCGCTGCAGGAAGCCAAGGCCCACGGGCTGCGCGTGCCGCAAGACCTGGCCATTGCCGGCTTCAGCAACGAGCCTTTCACCACCCTCGTGGAGCCCCAGCTCACCACCGTCGACCAGGGCTGCGACACCATGGGCATCTCGGCCGTGCGCCTGCTGCAGAAAATGCTGGCCGGCAACCCCGACCGGCAGATGCAGCCCCGCAACGTGGTGCTCAAGCCCAAGCTGTTCGTGCGCGAGTCGACGCTGAAAAAGAAGTGATTTTTTGATGTGCTGCTCTGTCATTGCGAGTGGAGCGCAGCGAAACGCGGCAATCCGTCCTCTAGCACTCAGTCACCTTGTGATGTGACATCTAAAAAAAGCCCCAACGCCAGCTTTGGCGTTGGGGCTTTTCACATTACCTGGCTGGTCGCACAGAGAGGACGGATTGGCTACGCCGAACTGCGTTTGCCACGGGCTGCGCCCTCGCAATGACAGAGGCCGTGTGCGCAGCACATCAAAAAGTCAGCACATCAGCACATCAAAAAATCAACACATTACCGCTCGCCCCAGGGGTGGCGGCGGGGCTTGCTGGCGGGCAGTTCAATGTAGAACGTGGTGCCTTGGTTTTCAGTGCTTTCAAACCAGATGCGTCCTTCGTGCAGGCGCACGATGGTGTGAATGAGTGACATGCCCAGGCCCGTGGTTTTTTCGCCGCGCAGGCCGGGGCGGCGGGCGGGAGTGAAGCGTTCGAACAGCACCTCATGAAATTGGGCCGGGATGCCGATGCCGTCGTCGGCCACAGTTATCAGCAGCCTGTCGGGGCGTTGGTCCAGGCTTATGCTGATGTGGCCGCCGTCGGGCGTGAATTTGACGGCATTGGACAGCAGGTTGTTGATAACCTGCAGAAACTTGTTGTCATCGATGTCGGCGTACACCGAGGCCCGCGAGCAGTGGAAGGCGAAGTGCTTGCCGAGGTAGGCCTGGCTGGCGCGGTAGGTATCTATGACCTGGCGCAGGCGCCGGGCCAGGTCTACCCGCTCGCGCTTGAGCTGCACGCTGGTCGACTCCATGAATTCCTGGTCGACGAAGTCGCGGATAAGATTGACGCTGTCGCGGCAGGTGTCGTGCATCACCTGCAGCATCTGCTCCACCTGGGGGTCTTGCAACGGACCCACCTTCTCGCGGCAGAAGTCTATCATCTGCTGCAGCACGTTGAAGGGGCCGGCCAGGTCGTGGGAGAGTATTTCCAGGGTGGTGTTTTTCTTGGCGTTGAACTTGTCAACGTTCAGCAGGTACTCGCGTTCAGCGGTGATGTCGTTGACAAAGCCGCAGAGCAGCACCTGGCCGTCGCTGGCTAGCTGCAGGTGAGCCTTGATGCCCAGCCACTGCACCTCGCGGCTGCCATCGGCCGGCAGCAGCCGCAGCTGAATGTCTTCCCTAAGCTGGCCGCGCAGCAGGCGCTCGTAGCAGTCGGCGCAGTAGTCGGCATCGTCGGGGTGGATGCGGCTTAGCAGCTGGGGCAGGTCGGCATTTAGTTGCTCGCGGCGGGCCGGGGCAAATAGGTTTTCGTAGGCCGCACTCACAAAAAGCACTTGCTGGCTGCTGGCACTGTAAACGAAGGAAACCTGCTGGCTGCCTTCCAGTAAGAAATGAGTGAGTTCCGCGGGGCTAAGCATGAAGCAGAAAGGGCAGGCGAGAAGGGCAGAAGCAAAAGAGAGAAAAAGGCACTACGCCGCAGTTCTGCAAAGTTGTGAAGCGTCGAAGATAAAGGAAACCCATTCTGATTTAGCCGCCGTTTTTACGGGCTCGTCGGGCTAGCGGCAGCTGCCAGCTTAAACAAGCCCGTAGCCTGACGGTTACCGGACCTGCGCACATTTCGAGTGGACGAATATCCATAAAGACGAATGAGCATTTTCCTCGTCGCTAACGGTATTTCGCTTTCTCACTCGTCTGCACTTTCACACTTCTGAACCCCTATGGCCAAAATCATTGCCCCCGAAGTTGAATTCAACACCCTGCTGAACCTGACCAAGCAGGCTGCTCCCGAAATCTTTGCCCCCGACGGCGGCTTCCTGAATCTGCTGGAAGGCCGCTGGCAGGAGCCGGGTAAGCCCCGGGGGTTCCACTCGGCCATTGATGGCTCGCTGCTGGGCAGCCTGCCCATGCTCGACCACGACACGGCCCAGCGCGCCGTGCGGGCCGCCAAAGCCGAAGCCCCCGCCTGGGCCGCCCTTGGCCTGGATGAGCGCCGCCGCCGGGTGCAGGCTGCGCTGGACCTGCTCCGGCCCCAGGTCGACCTCATCGGCAAGCTGCTGATGTGGGAAATCGGTAAAACCTACAAGATGGGCTTCACCGACATCGACCGGGCTGTGGAGGGCGTGCAGTGGTACGTCGACAATATTGAGGGCATGCTGGAGGGCCGCACGCCGCTGGGGCTGGTCAGCAACATTGCTTCCTGGAACTACCCCATGTCGGTGCTACTGCACGCAGTGCTGGTGCAGGCCCTGTGCGGCAACGCCGTCATTGCCAAAACACCTACCGACGGCGGCTTTATCTCGCTGAGCCTGGCCTTTGCCCTGGCCCGCCGCGCCGGCCTGCCCGTGACGCTGGTGAGCGGCGCCGGCGGCGAGCTGAGTGAGGTACTGGTGAAGAACGATGCCATCGACTGCCTCAGCTTTGTGGGTGGCCGCTACAACGGCCGCAACATCGCCGACGCCCTGGCTTCGCAGCACAAGCGCTACATGCTGGAGATGGAAGGTGTGAATGCCTACGGCATCTGGGACTATTCGGACTGGAACACCCTGGCCGAGCAGCTCAGGAAAAGCTACGACTACGGCAAGCAGCGCTGCACGGCCTACGTGCGCTTCGTGGTGGAGCGGCGCCTCTTCCCGCGCTTTCTGGAAACGTACTGGGATGTGGTGCGCAACCTGAAAGTGGGCAACCCCACGCTGGTAGACCAGGCCGGCGATAAACTGCCCGATTTGGCTTTTGGACCGGTTATCAACGCCCGCCAGGCTCAGGACCTGGACCGCCTCTACCAAAATGCCCTGCAAACCGGCGCCACGCCGCTGCTCGACGGCCAGCTCGACGACAGCCTCTTCCTGCCCGGCCAGGACCGCAGTGCCTACGTAGCCCCCCGCGCCCTGGTAAATCTGCCCCGGCAGAGCGAGCTATACTTCAAGGAGCCCTTCGGCCCCATCGACACCATCGTGCTGGTGGATAGGGTGGAGGAGCTGGTGGGCGAGATGAACGTGTCGAACGGCGCGCTGGTGTCAGCCATTGCCAGCGACGATGCCAAGTGGGCCGCCCGCACGGCCCGTGAAGTGCGCGCTTTCAAAGTGGGTGTGAACAAGCTACGCTCGCGGGGCGACAAAGAGGAAGTATTCGGTGGCCTGGGAGAATCCTGGAAAGGCGCTTTCGTAGGCGGCAAGCTGCTGGTGGAAGCCGTGACCAACGGCCCGGCTTCCCAGCCGGTGCTGGGCAATTACGAAGACGCCACGCTGCTGCCGGAGAAGATTTAATCTGGCAACCGGGTGCCTGGCTATTCCGACGCCGGCATCTCCAGTAGCTCACTCTGCCAGCGGAGCTGCTCCTCGCGAATGGGGTAGGGCTGGCCGTGCCGAATGGTCTGGTACACCGCTTCGAACAGCTGCAGGTAGTCACCCACCGGCGCCGTATCGGCAGTGGTTTGGCGGCTACCGTCAGCTGCTACGAGGGTAAGCCGGCCTTCCTGTCCGGCTTTTTCGCGGCCGTAGTAGGGCGAGCGCAGGGAGGTTCCCTGCAGCAGCTGGGCTTCCTGCGGGTCGGTGCGGTGCTTCTGGTAGCTGCCGCGGGTGCCGTGCAGCACGTAGGCCGGGCCGGGGTCGGCCACCAGCAGGCTGGACGTCAGCCACACGTTCAGGCCTTGCGGGTAGCGCAGGTGCAGCGAGAAAAAGTCGTCGACCTGCGTATGCGGCCGGTTGGCACCCAGCGTCTTGTGGGCACTCAGCGGCTGGCCGAACAAGCCCAGCGCCTGGTCGATGAGGTGGGGTCCCAGGTCGTAGAGCAAGCCGCTGCCGGGCTGGGGCTCTTCCTTGAACTTCTTGGGGTTAAGCGCCAGCTTATAGCGGTCGAACCGGAAATGAGCTTCCAGCAGCTGGCCCAGTTGTCCGCTTTCCACCACGCGCTGCACGGCCTGGAAGTCGCTGTCCCAGCGCCGGTTCTGGTAGGCCAGCACATGGCGGTTCACCGTGCGGCCCAGTTCGTGCAAGGCCTGCAGCTGGGCGGTGGAGGTCGCCACCGGCTTCTCTACCAGCACGTGCTTGCCGGCCTGCAAGGCTAGCTGCGCCAGCTCGAAGTGGGTGTCGTTGGGTGTATTCACCACCACCAGCTCAATGCCGGAGTCGGCCAGCAGCTCGGCCGTGCTGGCGTAGCTGCGCACGTTGGAGTAGTCGTGGGCCATACGCTGCTGGTGGCGCTCCACCACGGCGCGCAGGGCAAAGCCCGGATGGGCGCTGAGGAAGGGCGCGTGAAAGACTTTGCCCGACATGCCGTAGGCCAGCAAAGCAGTAGAAATAGGACCGTGGCTCATGCCATAAAAGTAGTGCCGTCCCTGGGCCGCGACTATGGTCCGCAGTTTTGGGCCGACTCTGCCGTGCGTGGCCGGCTTAGCGCAACTCCAAAGTGTGCTGCCGGCCTTGCTGCTCAAACTGCACCCGCAGCCAATGCCGCTCGGCGGGGCGGCCGGTGGGCAGCCAGCCACGGCCCGCGGCCGGTACAATGAACAAGCCGTGGTCGTCGCCGAGCACCGTAAAATCGGGCAGCTCCGGGCCCCGGCTGAAGTAGGGAACGTTGTAGCTGGCGTGCAGGGCCGCGGCTTCCTGCCACACGTTGTGCGCGGGCAGCCCCACTTCATTAATGCTCAGCAGAAACGGCGCGCATAATTCTGGCAGAGCATTGCTGAGTGGCTGGCGGGCAATGCATTCGAGGATGTTGCCGTTGTTGTCGTGGAAGTAAAACGCCCGTGCCTGCCAGGCCGGAAAGTTGAGAATGGCTTCACCCGCAGGGCCCGGCAGAATGGGCACCCGCTCAGCCATCCAGGCCTGCGCCTCGGCTGCCAGGTTGTGCGGAATGCTGAACGCCAGGTGATAAAACGGCGCCTCGGGAGCCGATGAATGGTGGAACGTGAGGAGCGTGTCGCCAACGGCGAAGCAGACCGCAGTGCCCGACTGCTCGCGCACCGACAGCTGCAGCACCTCGGTGTAGAAAGTGGTGGTAGCCGCCAGGTCGTGGGTGAGCAGGCAAACTTCGCTGATGAGCATGGCGCTATTGATTATTGAGCCAGGGGGCTGCTGTGGGCGCCTAACAGCTGCCAGTTGCCGTCGTTGCGCACCCAGGTATAGGTGACCAGCTGCTGCGTATCGAAGGGCTGGCCGTGGCGGGTGCCTTGCTGGTGCAAAGTACCGGTAAGCACGGCCGTGCTGCCTAGCAGCCGTACCTGCGCACCCAGGGTTTCGCTGCGCTGCAGCACCGTGGCCGGGCTGTCCATCTCCTTCAGCATGTCGCCTTTGCGCTTGCATTGGCCCGTGCTGGTTACCAGCAGGAAGTCGTCGGCGAAAAGCCGGGAGGCAGCGTGGCTGTTGTGCTTGGTAGCCAGCAGGTGCAGCTGGCGGTCGAGCAGCAGCACGGTGTCGCGGGAGCGGGGGGCAGCCATGTCCACCACCCCCAGCAAGGTGAGGGTGCCGCTTAGGAGAAATGCCGCTTTCATCGGGCCGGGAATTTGGCAGCCGTAGCCACGTGGGAGGTGGAATGGTCAGCCTGCTGGCCCGATTGAGCGCTCACAACCGGGTTCAGCAAAAGCAGCGTAAGTAGCCAGAGCAGGGCCAGCCCCGCCAGGCGGCGGTTGAGCCGGGCTACGGCTGGTAAAGTGAAGAGATGCAGAAGTAAAGGTTTCATAAGAAGAGTGTGGTGTTAGTGCAGGTTCGCTGGAGTAAGCTGCCTACTGTTAAGATGACCCACAGCCTAGCCCAAGGGTTGCTTGGTTGGTATTAAAAAGGGTATTTTTTGTTTTTTTACATTGAGGTCAATTAATTCGTGTGGCTCAATGAGGGCCGATACTCCTGAGCACAGGAGCCTCAGTTGTTAGCAACACAGGCAACCAAAGCTGCGCAGGTAGCGAGTACTTCTCTTAGTGAGCCAATATGTTGCGAGCAGAAGTAACTATTACTCCCCGGCGGCAGAATATGCTATCCTTGTGGCCCGAAAACCCTGCGCCGAATAGTACCTTTGTTTTCTGAAACGGAGGCGCATGCGCAAGCTGTTGCGGCTTGACTGCTAAGCTCTTTGCGCTGCTGCCCCCGACGCTATTTTTATTGATGATTTCACGTTTCCGCTTCCTGCTTCTGCTTGCGCTGCTGATGGCCTTCGGGACCATTGCGCGCGCCCAGAGCCCTAAGCTCGACCGGCTGCGGGCTCAGATAGCGCAGTCGCGGCCCGACACCAACCGGGTGATGCTGCTGTGCCAGGCCAGCGACGAGTACTGGACACTGCGCGTCGACTCGGCCGAAGCCTATGCGCGGCGGGCGCTCGGCTTGGCGCGCAGTCTGCATTACCGCCACGGCGAGGGCGAAGCCCTCAACCGCCTGGGCGCGGCCCTGCGCGAGAGCAACCTGGCCCGGGCCCTGGAGCTGTTCCAGCAGTCGCTGCACATTGCCCAGGAGCTCAACGATAAACCCCTGGCTGCGCAAAACCTGCGCAGCATCGGCATCATTTACATCTACCTGCGTGATAAGCGCCAGGGGCTGAGTTACTACTACCGGGCGCTGCGTCTGGGCGAGGAGCTGCACGACGAGCACCGCGTGGTGATTGAGCTCAGCAACATTGGCCTGGCCTACGACTTGTTCAACGAGCTCGACTCGGCGCAGTACTTCCAGCAGCGCGCTTACGACCTGGCCCAGCGCCTGGGCACACGCACCAACTACATCCTGTACGGGCTAGGCAACGTGGCCCGCAAGCGCGGGGAAATCGCCAAGGCGCGTGCCCTGTACCACCACAGCTACGTCGAGTCGCTGGAAGTGGGGCACCTGCGCAGCGTCAACTTCGCCAGTGTAGGCATGGCCACGCTCTATCAGCAGATGGGGCGCTCCGACTCCAGCAACCTGTATGCCCGGCAGGGTTGCCTCGCGGCCCAGAAAAACGGCTTCTTGCGGGGGGTACTCAACGCCAGCACCCTGCTCACCCAGAACTACAAAGCCCTGGGGCCGGCCGACAGCGCCCTGAAATACCAGAGCCTGATGATGGCCATGAAGGATACGCTCTTCGGCCAGGAAAAGGTGATGCGCCTGCAAAGCGTGAACTTCCGGGAGCGGCAGCGCGAGCAGCAGGCCGCTGCCGCCCAGCAGACCCTGAAAGCCCGCTACCGCACCTATGGCCTGCTGGCGGGGCTGGCCGGCGTGCTGCTGCTGGTGTTGCTGCTGGGTTGGCACAGCCGGCAGCAGGCACGAGCCAATGCCGCTTTAGCTACTTCTAACGAAGCTCTGGCGCAGGCCAACGAGGCCCTGGAAAAATCATTGGGTGAGCTTAAAAATGCGCAGGAGCAGCTGGTGCAGCGCGAGAAAATGGCCTTCCTGGGTGAGCTCACGGCCGGCATTGCCCACGAGCTGCAAAACCCCCTGAACTTTGTGAAAAACTTCGCTGAGGTCAGCACCGACCTGGTGAATGAAATCAACGGAGCACAAAGCGGCACGGGCCGCAACGCTGGTCTGGAAAATGAAATTCTGGCCGGCCTGAAGCAAAACCTGCTGGAAATCAGTCAGCACGGGCAGCGGGCTTCTTCCATTATTAAGGGAATGCTGGAGCACTCGCGCACCGGCACCGGGCAGCGCGAAGCCACCGACATCAATCTCCTGGCCCAGGAAAACCTGCAGTTGGCCTACCACGGCATCCGCACCAAGGAGAAGAACTTCACCGTGGCCCTGCACACCCATCTTGACCCCAACCTGGCGCCTGTGCCGGTTGTAAGCCAGGATGTAGGCCGCGTGCTGCTTAATCTGTGCACCAATGCGCTATACGCAGTGCAGCAGCGCCAGAAGCAGACGGCTGACGGCAGCTTTCAGCCGGAAGTCAGCGTGACGACCCGCACCGGGCCGGGTACCGTAGAAATCCGCATCCGCGACAATGGCACCGGCATTCCGGCTGCGGTAAAGGCCCGCATCTTCGAACCCTTCTTCACTACCAAGCCGGTGGGCGAAGGCACCGGCCTGGGCCTGTCGCTGAGCCACGACATCGTGACTACCGGTCACGGCGGCACGCTGGAGGTAGAGTCGCAGGAAGGAGTAGGGACGGAGTTTATTATCCGCCTGCCGGCCACGGTGCCCACGCAATTGCCTCGCCCGGTGCGCGCTGCCTAAGGCGCTTTGGAGATTGATATGATGTAGAGACGCAACATTTTGCGTCTCCGGGACTGCGCCGTCAGGACAATGGTGTCGTTCTATCGATGTCGTTCAACGACGCGACGCAAATATGCGTCTCTACATCGTTCTGCCTGGCCACGCAGGGTATTAACAAGTCTGGCTCATCACAGGCGGAACTGCATGCCCAGCTTGATGCCGAAGTTGTTGGCGCCGGGCAGGTCGCGGTAGGTAACGCGGTGCAGGAAGTCGACCCGCACGAACTTGAAGATGTTTTCTACGCCGTAGCCCACCTCCACATAGGGCTCCTTTTCCAGAGTCTGGAAGCGGGGTAGGGGGTGTCCCTCGTCGTCGAAGGGCGGCAGCAGGTCGCGGTTGGCTTGAGAGAGGTCGCCGTAGAGCATGTTGGCTGAGGCCACCAGGCGCCAGTTGAGCCCCCGGATGCCCGGAATGGAGTTGAGCAGGAAGCCTTCGAAGTGTTGTTCCAGGCGCAGCGACACCGAGCGGTCGGTCACAAACTCGAAGTAGCGCATCAGGTTGAAGGCGTTGAAGTTCAGGAAGGGCGTTTCATTGCCCAGCGGAGCTTTCAGCAGCGGGTAGGGCACGGCGCTCGGAATGTAGCTGCCTTCGATGCGGTAAGTCAGACGGCCCAGCTGCCCGGCATTCAGGCTGTGGTCCATTATCAGGTTCACCTTCTGGTATTTGAAGTCACTGCCCAGGAAATGGTTGGCCCCCAAGGTGTAGCGCAGCGACCATACCGGCCAGCGCTTCAGGCCGACGGCGCGGCGGCGGTTTTCGCTTTGCACCAGGTTCTCGTCGCGGGCGTAGCGCGACTCCAGCACCACCTCCGCTACGCGGAAGTTGCGGCCCAGGCGGCGGTTGGGCCCTGCGGGCTCATCGGGGTCGTCGTAGTAGGCGAAGTCCAGTTGGGGCTTAAAGTGCTGGTGGCGCAGGGTAATGGTTTGGGTAAAGCCGTGGAACAGGTCGCGCTGGATGGACAGCGTCATCAAGTCGCGCAGCACCGGCCGCCCCTGAATAAAGTTGCCGGAGCGCGAGGCCGCTACGAACAGGTTGTTGTCGGGAATGAAGTCGTTGTCGAGCAGGGCAATCTGCTCCACGTCGTGGCGGTACTCCACGCCCGCCACCGTCCAGTGGCGCCGCTCAATAATGCGGTTGGTTTTGAGGCCGTACTTGAAAATATTGTCGCGGGTGCCATAGGCCACGTAGCCCTGCGTCACCCAGTTGCGGCTGATGTCGGGCGTAGTGCGGAAGCCCAGCCGGAAGCGGTGGCCCTCGAAGTTATTGTAGGCGTAGGTGTTAAGAATGGGGCCGATGTCCCACTTGCCCACGCGCTTGTAGCCGTTCACAAACAGCTCCACCCAGTCGAGTACGTTGCGCACCGAGGGCAGCTGCTTGGCCGAGTCGAGCACGGCAAAGGTCTGCCGCTCCGAAAGGCTCAGCGTATCAGGGCGGTGCAGGTCGAAGTAGCCCTGGGCCGGGCCGCTGCCGTCCATGGACAGCTTGCCCAGCAGGCCGCCTTCGGGCTCGGGGTCGTTGGTTTGCTGGGCCACGTTCACCGGTACGTCGTAGAAACCCGCTTCATGGGCTTGGTTGCGCACGAAGTTGGTGTTGACGGTGGTTACGCGTACGCGCATCGCAGCCTGCCCTTCATAGGGCTTGATGCCGAATGCCATGCGGGTGCGGGCCGCCAGGCCGGGTCCCTGCTCAGGCGGAGTCAGGTCCTGAAACAGGCGCAGGTCCGTCACGAAGTTGATGTTGGCATCGGCGCTGGCCACCACGTCGATGCGGCGCAGGGCGTAGGTTTCGGCCGTAATCCAGATGGTGCCTTTAAACGCAAGGTCGTGTGCCCGCTTGGGCGATACTGCAATTTTGTAGCACCAGTCCTTGTCTACAAACACCGAGTCGAGCAGCTCGTAGTCGTAGCTCAGGCGCCAGCCTTCGGCAATGGGCGACATGAAGTCCTTGCCCATCAGGTTCTGCCAGTTTGGGTAGAAGTCGACGTTTACGAAGTTGGAGCCCAGCAGCTGCGAAAGCACCGAGCCTTCGCGGGGGCCGGCCCCGCGCATCTGCCGGTGCAGAATGTCTTCGCGCCGCCGCAGCGGGTTGAAGCGCTGGTATACTTTGGAGCCGACTTCCGAGGCAAACAGCGGCAGCGGAGCGTCGGGGTCGGCCGCGGCGGCGGCGCCGCGGCGCACGGCCAGCGCCCGGATGTCCTTCACCACTTTGCGCTTGGCAATGCGCGGGGGCAGCTCCGAGAGGCTGACTTCGATGCGGTTGTAGGAGTCGAACTCGGCGGCCGACAGGGCATTGCGCTCGTTCTGGGGTTTGTGCTTCTGCACCTCGCGCATAATGCGGAAGGCTGGGTTTTCGCCGGGCCGGACCACTACTTCGGCCAGGGCCACGCCGCCGGGCTTGAGGCGAAATAGCAACGTTTGCTGCGGGGCGTCCGTCAGCTTGCGGCGCATGGTGGCAAAGCCCAGGGCCGAAGCTGCGATGGAGTCGGGGCTGCCGCTCACGGCCAGCTTGAACTTGCCCTCCAGGTCGGCCGTGGCGCCGGTGCTGGTTTTAGGAATAAAGATGGAAGCAAAGGGCACAGGCTCCCCGCTGCTGGCCTCCACTACCTGGCCCACAATCACTATCCGCTGGGCTGCTGCTGGCAAGGCAAATACGCATACCATCACCAAAAGCAGCGAAGCAAGTACTCTCATACAGAAAAAAGATAGCCGGACGGATAATGTTGAAAATACCAGAAAGTACGCAAGTTACAGAAAGCCTGAACAGCCAACAACTAGTTCCGGCCGCTAGGTCAGTAAATGCTTTTTCCAGACAAAAGTTGAGCCGGAACCGCCGAAAAAGCCGCCCCGCCAAGTGCATGACTACAAACCCCGAAAAATGGTTGCTGCTGCGGACGGTGTCGGACTCACTCCGACGCTAGTCGCCTACGGCAGCTTCACCAACACCACCCGCCGGTTTTTGGGACGCTGGGCGGGGTCGGCATTGTCGGCTACGGGGCGGGTGCCACCGTAGCCCACGGGCTTGAGCTGCGCCGCGGCTACGCCCTGCGCGGTGAGGTACTGGCACACGGCCTCGGCCCGGCGCTGCGACAGCTGGCGGTTAAGCTCCGAGTCGCCTACGTTGTCGGTATGGCCCTGCACTTCCAGGCGCAGAGCAGGGCGAGCCCACAATGCTTTAGCCAGCTCGTCGAGGGCAGTGCGGGCAGCTGGCAGCAGCTCGTGCTGGCCCTGGTTGAAGTATAGGTCGGGCAGCGTTACTGCTTCGCCTTCGTCAAGGCGGGCAACCCGGACTGCCGCTGAATCGACGGCCGGTGCTGGCACAGGGGCAGGGGTGGTGACCACGGGCTTAGGCACGGCCACCGGGCGGGGCGTGGGCCGTGGCGCACGACTCGGGGCTGGGCCGCCCGTAGCTGTTGCCGGGGTAGCGGCGGGCTTGGCAGGGACAGGGGCCGGGCGGGCTGCGGCTACTACCGGCGGGGTTTTACTGAACAGAAAACGCGTAGGAATGGGCACCGCAGTAGGGGGTGTGCCGCCCAGGTTCCAGCCATTGCGCCAGGTGGGCGCGGCCGGCTTGGGCGCATCCGGGGGCTCCCAGGTCAGGCGAGCCCGGGTGTCGAGAATGTTTTGGTAATAGTCGACGCGCAGGCGGTAGGCTTCGCCGGCTTTCAGCTCCACAGTTGCGGTGAATTCGCGCAGGGGCTGGTCGCGCCACTCGTTCAGTATCGGTCGCTCGTTTATCCACAGGCGCATACCGTCGTCGACGGTGACGTGAAACTTGTAGCGGCCGCTCACGGGCGGCACCAGCCAGCCGGTCCAGCGTACCGAGAAATGCTCGGTGGGCAGGCCGGGGGCCGGCGGGTAGCCCGCCCAGTTGAAGTCGATAGTGGCATCGCGGCGGATAACCATCACCCGCTCGAAGTTTTCGCCATCGTAGTACTGGCCTACCAATCCGTCGCCGGCTGGGGCCTGCGCGTCGGCATTAGCAACTGCCAACAGCAGCCCGGCATGCAGCAGAAGAAGACGTGAGCAAAGCATGGTGCAATAACGGCATTCGCTTCGCAGTAGTACCGCCGTGCGGCTACGCTACTGGCCGGCTTCTTCGCGGGTAGCTTCCTCCAGCCCTTTGGCGGTGTGGCCGGCCTGTAGGGCCACAAACTCGGCCTGGCGGGCCCGAATGCGCACTTCATCGCGCGCCGGCAGGTCCATGCGGATTTGCTTTACCTGGTCGTTCAGGCGCTTGTACACCGCCCGGGCGTAGTCCCAGTCGCGGTCATTCCAACCCTCTCGCTGGGCGCGGGTGGCGCGGATAAGCTGGGCATAGGCGGCGGGCAGGTCGGCCGGCGTCAGGTTGTCGAGCTGCCCGGAGTAGGGCCCCATGAGCTGGTTTTCCATGGCAATTTCCTGGCGCGGGTCCAGCGGGTGCGCGCGGCGCTCGGTGTTGGACTTGTGGTAGCGGGCCGTGGCTTTGCCCAGGTGGGCCAGCTTGCGGGTGCCTTTGCGGGCCAGCGTATCCAGCTCGTGCAGCTCCTCCTTCACGGCTTCCTGCCGCTCGCGCGGGGTGGAGTCGCAGGCAGACAGCCAAGCCGCTGCGGCCATGCCGATGGGTAATAAGACTTTGTAAAAACGCATAAAAAAACGGACTGGGGTTTACCAGTCCGTTTGTACGCACAAGCGTAAATGAAGGTCAACAACTGCCGCGTCGGCCCCTATTGCGGCGGCAAAGCCAGGCGGAATGTGAGCGGCAGCTCGTACTCGATAGGCACCGCTTTCGAGCCCACGCGGGCCGGAATCCACTGGTCGGGTATCTCGCGGGCCACGCGCAGGGCTTCTTCGTCGCAGCCGCCGCCGATGCCGCTGAGCACCTTGTGGCCGGAGGCCCGGCCCAGGGTATCGAGCGTGAAGACGATGGTGACGCGGCCCTGAATCTTGCGCTCCTGGGCCGCGGCCGGGTAGTTGAGGCGGGTGGTGTAGGCCGCCAGCGCCGCATCGCCGCCGATGAACAGGGGCGGCTGGTCTACCAGGCGGCGTGTCCATTGGCCGGGCTTTACCTCGGTGTTGTAGTAGGTTTCCGGCACGGGCCGGTAGTAAACAAGCTTCTTGTTGGTGTGGTCATACTTCTGCACCGTCACCTGCCGCTTGGAAGGCGTGTAGCCGTAGTATTCCCATACCCCCACCTTGTTTTTCTTTTCCATCATGCCGCTTTCCCATTCGGTGGTTACCATTTTTTGGGCGAAGGCAGAGGATGTGCTTAACGCGAATAGCAGAGTACAATAGGTAATTGTATTTTTCATAAAAACGCAGAAAAATGTCTTCAGAAAAAGGTGAGTGTGGTCAAAATTGGCGTACGTATTTGAAAGGTACATACTTCAGGCGCAAAACGCAAATTCCCTAATCGTTTGCGCTGTCTTCCTCCAACCGTTCCCGGAGCGAATGCTGCTGCGCCGATAAGCCCGGAAAGTGAGGGCAAATGCTGGCTAGCTGCTTGAGAGCCTGCAAGGCACGGCGGGTCTCGTTGAGGTGAAGCAGGATATGGAACCGCCCCCACAATGCCCCAAAGTGGCGTGGTTCCCGCTGCAGCGTCTCGCGGATGTCGGCCAGCGAAGCACGGTACTCACCGCGCAGGTAATGGGCGGTGGCGCGCTTGTTCCAGCCCTCGGCCAGCTGCGGCGCAGTTTGGATTATCCGACTAAATGATGTGATGGCAGCTGTGTAATCGGCCGCATTCAGGGCGCGAATGCCGGCTTCCATTTCCTTGTCCAGCGCCTGCTCGCCCGTGCTGAGCCAGCACTGCCAGATGCCGTCCTGCAGGGCCTCAATCTCCGTTGGGGAGGTAGCGGTGTGCAGGCGAGCGAAAAGGTCGTTCAGCTTGTTTGCCATGGTGCCGTCATCAATGGTCCGCCGGAACGGGTCGACGCAAAGAAATAACTTTTGGCCGCTTAGCTAAAAGCAGGCCAGAAAGTTATACGTAAGACTGCCGCAGCTTGTGGGCTTCGCTGTATGAAAGCATTATCACCGGTCGGCAGGGACCAATACGCATGGCCTCAGAATAGTTCCCGCGCCACGCGGCGGATGCTTTCGGCTTTGCCCATGGAGTAGTAGTGCAGGCAGGGCACGCCGTGGGCCATGAGCTCGCGGCTCTGGTTGAGGCACCACTCGATGCCGATGCTGCGGGCCGCTTCGTTGTCGCGGCACTGGCTCACCGCTTCGGCCAGCGCCTCCGGAATGCTGAGGTAGAAGGAGCGGGGCAGGGTGGTAAGCTGGCTCTTGGTCGTAAGCGGCTTCAGCCCGGGGATAATGGGCACGTCGATGCCTGCTTCGCGGCAGCGCTTCTCGAACTTGAAGAATTCCTCGTTGTCGAAAAACATCTGCGTCACGATGTAGTCGGCGCCGGCGTCAATCTTGCGCTTGAGGTAGCGCAGGTCGGAGCCCAGGTTGGGGGCTTCAAAGTGCTTTTCGGGGTAGCCGGCCGTGCCGATGCAGAAGTCCGAAGCCCAAGCATCGGTGCCATCGGGTTGGAAATTTTCGTCGTGGTCGTGGTAGCGTCCGGCGTTGAGAGCCGCAATCTGGGCAATGAGGCCGTCGGCGTAGGCGTGGCCCTCGGGGTGGGGCTGGAAGTGGGGCTCGGTCTTCACCGGGTCGCCGCGCAAGGCCAGCACGTTGTCGATGCCCAGAAAGTGCAGGTCGATGAGGGCATTCTCGGTTTCTTCCCGGGAAAATCCCCCGCAAATGAGGTGGGGCACGGTGTCGACGTCGAAGCGGTTCTTGATGGCCGCGCAGATGGCCACCGTGCCCGGCCGCTTGCGTACGGCCCGGCGCAGAAAGCCGCCGCCCGGCCGCTCGCGCAGCACAAACTCCTCGCGGTGGTAAGTCACGTCGATAAACGGGGGCTTGAATTCCAGCAGCGGCTCGATGTTGTTGAACAGGTTCTGGATGGTTTCGCCCTTACGCGGCGGCAGCACCTCGAAGGAGAAGAGGGTTTTGCCCTTGGCGCGGGCAAGGTGTTCGGTGACTTTCATATGGATAACCCCACCCCCAGCCCCTCCCCAAAATGGAGGGGAGCCTGATGGAAGCATTGGGGTATATTGGTTAGTAATTATAAAGCCCTTCCCTTTTGGGGAGGGGTTATTGCGGCTCGTAGTTGAGGTTGGGCATCAGCCAGCGCTCCAGCTCGGCAACCTCCATGTTTTTGCGGCGGGCGATGTCGGCCACCTGGTCGCGGGCTATGCGGCCGAGGCCGAAGTAGCGGGCGTCGGGGTGGGCGTAGTACAGGCCGCTGACGGAGGCGGCGGGGTACATGGCCAGGTTTTCGGTGAGGGTGATGCCCGACTTGCTTTCGGCCTCCAGCAGCTGGAAAAGGGTGATTTTCTCGGTGTGGTCGGGGCAGCCGGGGTAGCCGGGGGCGGGGCGCACGCCGCGGTATTTTTCCTGAATCAGGTCATCGCCGTTTAGCTGCTCGTCGGGGGCGTAGGCCCAGAACTCGCGGCGTACCCGCTCGTGCAGGCGCTCAGCGAAGGCCTCGGCCAGGCGGTCGGCCAAGGCCTTCACCATGATGCTGGAGTAGTCGTCATGCTCGGCCTCGAACTGCTCCAGCAGCTTCTCGATGCCGATGCCGGCCGTCACGGCAAAGCCGCCGATGTAGTCGGCCCGGCCGCTGGCTTTGGGCGCCAGGAAGTCGGAGAACGCCAGGTTGGGAATCTTGGGCCCTTTCTCGCCCTGCTGGCGCAGGGTGAAGAAATTCGTGGTCACCTGCTCGCGCTGCTCGTCGGCGTAGATTTCGATGGTGTCGTAATCGACGGTGTTGGCGGGCCAGAAGCCCAGCACGGCGCGGGCCTGCAGCAGCTTGCCGGCTATGATTTTGCGCAGCATGGCCTGGGCGTCCTCGAACAGCCGGGTGGCGGCTTCGCCCAAGTTTTCATCTTCGAGGATGCGCGGGTAGCGGCCTTTCAGCTCCCAGGTGTGGAAGAAGGGCGTCCAGTCGATGTACCGGGCCAGCTCGGCCAGGTCGTAGTCGTCCAGTACCCGGGTGCCGAGGAAGGTGGGCTTGGTGATGGGCACGGTGCTCCAATCCGACTTAAACCCGTTTTCCCGGGCTGCTTCAATGGTTAGGTAGCTTTTCTCGCGCTGCCGGCCGGCGTAGTCGGTGCGCAGGGCAGCGTAGTCGTCGGCCACGGCGCGGGCGTAGGCCCCGGCACCCGAGCCGAGCAGGCCAGCGGCCACGCCCACACTGCGCGAGGCGTCGTTGACGTGCACCACGGGCCCGTCGTAGGCCGGTGCGATTTTCACGGCCGTGTGCAGGCGCGAGGTGGTGGCGCCGCCGATGAGCAGCGGCGTTTTCAGGCCGCGCTTCTTCATGGCCTGGGCCACGTACACCATCTCGTCGAGCGAGGGCGTAATCAGCCCGCTCAGGCCGATGATATCCACCTTCTGGGCCTGGGCTTCGTCCAGGATTTTCTCCAGCGGCACCATCACGCCCAGGTCCACGATGTCGAAGTTGTTGCAGGCCAGCACCACGCCCACGATGTTCTTGCCGATGTCGTGCACGTCGCCCTTCACCGTGGCCAGCAGGATTTTGCCGGCCGTCTGCCGCGCCGTGCCGGCCTTCTCGGCCTGCAGGTAGGGCTCGAGGTAAGCCACGGCCTTCTTCATCACGCGGGCCGACTTCACCACCTGGGGCAGAAACATCTTACCGGCGCCGAACAGGTCGCCCACCACGTTCATGCCGGCCATCAGCGGGCCCTCAATCACGTCGAGCGGGCGGCCCACCTGCTGACGCACCTCCTCAGTGTCTTCCTCAATAAATTCGGTGATGCCGCGCACCAGGGCGTGCTGCAGCCGCTCGGCCACGGGCAGGCTGCGCCAGGCGTCGGCTACCACTTCCACCTTGTCCTTTTTCTTCACCGTCTCGGCAAAGTCGATGAGGCGCTCAGTGGCGTCGTCGCGGCGGTCGAGCAGCACGTCTTCCACCAGCTCCAGCAGGTCTTTGGGCACTTCGTCGTACACGGCCAGCTGGCTGGGGTTCACGATGCCCATATCGAGCCCGGCCCGGATGGCGTGGTAGAGGAAGGCCGAGTGCATGGCCTCGCGCACCACGTCGTTGCCCCGGAACGAGAAGCTGATGTTGCTCACGCCGCCGCTGGTGAGGGCGCCGGGCAGGTTGGCCTTAATCCAACGCACGGCCTCGATGAAGTCGAGGGCGTAGCGGCGGTGCTCCTCCATGCCCGTGCCCACGGTCAGGATGTTGGGGTCGAAGATGATGTCCTCGGCCGGGAAGCCCACTTCGTTCACCAGGATGTCGTAGCTGCGCCGGCAGATGGCAATGCGCCGCTCGTAGCTGTCGGCCTGCCCCTGCTCGTCGAAAGCCATGACCACCATGGCCGCCCCGTACTGCCGCACCGTGCGGGCCCGCTCCTTAAAGGCTTCCTCGCCTTCCTTCAGGGAAATGGAGTTGACGATGCTCTTGCCCTGCACGCACTTGAGGCCGGCTTCGAGCACGCTCCACTTCGAGGAGTCAATCATCACCGGCACCCGCGCAATGTCGGGCTCGGAGGCAATGAGGTGCAGGAAGGTCGTCATCACCTGCTCCGAGTCGAGCATGCCCTCGTCCATGTTGATGTCGAGCACCTGGGCGCCCTCTTCCACTTGCTGCCGGGCCACGGCCAGGGCTTCCTCGAAGGCCCCGGTGCGCACCAGGCGGGCAAAGGCGCGGGAGCCGGTCACATTGCAGCGCTCGCCCACGTTCACGAACAGGCTGTCGGGGGTAATGTTGAAGGGCTCAAGGCCGGCAAGGCGGGTGACCCCTCCCCAACCCCTCCCCAAAAGGGAGGGGCTTACTGGTTCCTCGGCTGAAGCTGCTGCTGCTCTTTCTGCATCCGGCTCCCCTCCCTTTTGGGGAGGGGCTGGGGGAGGGGTTAACCGCCGCGGCTCATACCTCTCTGCCAGCTTACTCAGCTCGGCAATATGTTGGGGCGTGGTGCCACAACAACCACCCACCACCGTCACCAGGCCATCCTTGAGGTAGCTTTCCACCACGGCGGCAAACTCCTGGGCCGACTCGTCATAGCCACCGAAGGCATTGGGCAGGCCGGCGTTGGGGTAGGCCGAGATGTGGACGTCGGCAATGCGGGCCAGCTCTTCTATGTATTGCTTCAGCTGGTTGGCGCCCAGGGCGCAGTTGAGGCCCACGCTCAGCAGGGGCAGGTGGCGGACGGAGTTCCAGAAAGCCTCCACCGTCTGGCCCGAAAGAGTGCGGCCGGAGGCGTCGGTGATGGTGCCCGAAATCATGATGGGCACCACGCGGCCGCCTTCGTCGAAAAACTGCTGCACGGCGAAGAGGGCGGCCTTAGCGTTCAGCGTGTCGAAGATGGTTTCAATGAGCAGGGCATCCACGCCGCCGTCGACGAGGCCGCGCACCTGCTCGTGGTAGGCCGTAGCCAGCTCGTCGAAGGTTACGGCGCGGAAGCCGGGCCGGTTCACGTCGGGCGAGAGCGAGGCCGTGCGGTTGGTGGGCCCGATGGCGCCGGCCACGAAGCGGGGCTTGTCGGGAGTGCTGTACTCGTCGGCCGCCTCGCGGGCCAGGCGGGCCGACTCGTAATTCAGCTCGTACACAATGTGCTCCAGCCCGTAGTCGGCCTGGGCAATGGTGGTGCCCGAGAAGGTATTGGTTTCCACCATGTCGGCCCCGGCCGCGAAGTACTCGGCGTGAATGCCCTTGATGATGTCGGGCCGGGTGATGCTCAGCAGGTCGTTGTTGCCGCGCAGGGGCCGGGGGTGGTCGGCGAAGCGTGCGCCGCGGAAGTCCTCCTCCGTCAGCGGGTGGCGCTGAATCATGGTGCCCATGGCGCCGTCGAGGATGAGCAGGCGCCGGCGCAGCAGGTCGGGGAGGAGGGAAGAGGCGGGGAAGGTAGTGGGCATTTCTTTCGGAGCTTAAAGCGGCGGGGCGCGTGCATCCAGAAAGAAACCCGTGCGGGGGCGCACAGTTCCGGCTGTCATCTTCTTTCGCCGCAAAGCGCGGTGAAATGGGAGTTGGCACCTATTCTTACACAGGTTGCCAAGACGTCGTCGGGCCCAGTCCCTCGGTCTTTCTGGATAGCAGCGAGAGCGAAGATACGGCCATTGGTGGGAAATTAATTTCTGCTTGCGGCCTTCTGGCTTCGGTCAGCCCTTAGGAAGCCACAAGCAGAAACTCATATCACCCACGCTGACCAGGCCGTTTCGGTCTCGAATACGCTTTGGCTAGCTGGCAGTTCCAGAAAAGCATGGGCGCCAATAAGTCCGGCCAGGTCACCGGAGCCACCGGTGGGCTGGGGCGTGGCGCAGTGCCGGCCCTGGGCATCAATGTGCAGGCGCACTGGCAGGAAGTAGGTAAGGTTGGGCTTGAATACTACCTCCTCGGTGAGCAGCGCCGGCACGGGCTGGGCGGTGCTGCCGCTTCCCTGGCAAGCTCGCAGCCAGGGCCGCACATAGCGCACGGCCGTCAGAAACGTCGAAACCGGGTTGCCGGGCAGGCCAAACACCACCGGCCCGCCGGGCTGCTCGCCAAACCACATGGGCTTGCCGGGGCGCTGGCTCACCTCATGGAACAGCTCGGCCACGCCCAGCTCGCGGAGCAGGCCGGGCAGGTGGTCGGCGCGGCCCTTGCTCACGGCCCCGCTCAGCACCACCGCGTCGAAGCCCGCGCCCAGGATGTTGCCCAGGCCCTGGCGCAGCGCCGCCAGCTCGTCGGGCAGGTGAAACAGGCTGACCGTGGCGCCGTCTTGTTGCAGCAGCGCCTGCAGCGCATAGGCGTTGGAGCGCCGGATTTGATGAGGCAGGGGTGTGGCGTCGATTTCCACCAGCTCGTCGCCGGTGCTGACCACTGCCACCCGCGTCCGCCGCTGCACGCGCACCTGAGCGGCGCCCACGGTGGCCGCCACGGCCAGCTCGGCCGGGCCCAGGCGCGTACCGGCGGGCAGCAGCAGCTCGCCCGCGTGGTGGTCAGCGGCGCGGGGGTGGATGTGGGTGCCCGGCTCATCCGCCGGGGCAATATTTATTGTTGCTTGTCCATCAGCCAATGTCAGGTCTTCATAGCGCACCACGGTATCGGCGCCCGGCGGCAGCACGGCCCCGGTCATCACCTCCAGGGCGGCCCGTGGGTTGCGCAAGGGCTGAGCGGGGGCACCGGCATACTGCGCTCCTTCCAGGGCAAACACGGTTTGGCCGGCGGCCCAAGCGGCGTGGACCAGGGCAATGCCGTCCATGGCTACCCGGTCGAACGGCGGGAAGTCGCGGTCGGCTACCAGGTTTTCGGCCAGTACGCGGCCGACGGCTTCTGGCAAGGCCACGGTTTCGGCCGGGAGCGGGCGGGCGGTGGCCAGTACGCGGGCAGAGGCTTCGGCTACACTTATCATTTAACAGGCATCAATTAACATTTAACAGGCAACCTTTGTGCGTAAAGCCACCTGTCTGGCAAAGGTTGGTACCAATGAGGATTTACGAGCTGCAAAAGCTGTCAGGGGTTCGTTTTTGTTGCGTAAATGCAGCCTGTAGGGCCGCAACATCTTCCGCCTCGTCGTTGAACGATGTCAGCAGACCGGTGTAGAGACGCATACCTGCGTCACATCGTTGAACGACACCCGCCAAACGTTCATTCGGCGCGGACCCGGAGACGCAAGTATGCGTCTCTACCGGATTGTTAACTGATAAAAGCGAACTGACTAAATGGAAAACTTCACCCACGTAAACGAGGCCAACCAGCCCACCATGGTGGATGTAGGAGCCAAGGCGTCCACGCGCCGGCTGGCCCGTGCCCGCTGCCGGGTGGTGCTGGGGCCGGAGCTGCTGGCCCGCGTGCAGGCCGGGGAGCTGCCCTCGCACAAAGGCCCGGTTATTCATACCGCTATTCTGGCCGGCATTATGGGGGCCAAGCGCACGGCCGACCTTATCCCGCTCTGCCATCCGCTGGGGCTCGACGACTGCCAGGTAAGCATTGTGCCCGATGGCGCCGATGCCTTGCGGGTGGAGTGCACGGCCGTTGTCACGGGCCGTACGGGCGTGGAAATGGAGGCCCTGACCGGCGCCACCGTGGCGGCCCTCACTTTATATGACATGTGCAAGGCTTTTTCGCACGATATCACCATTGAGCAGGTGCAGTTGATAGAAAAAACCGGTGGCAAGCGCGACTTCCGGCGGCCTGAAAACCAGTAACTCATGGATAGCAACAACCAACCCGGCTCCGAAAAGAAGCACCGCAAGCACGCTGCCTTGGCGCGCCCCAATTTGGGCGAGTTTGGCCGCCAGGAGCTGGCCATTCTGGGCGCGCCCTGCGGCGAAATTCAGGCACTGGTGGCCCGGCTGCTACCCCAACTGGCGCCCAACTTGCGCATGGCCTACGTCGATGCCGACCACGCGGCAGGCGACGCGGCCGAAGCAGGTGCCGCCAATCCGCTCGTCCCATCGATAGGCACGACGGGCCTCTCGGCTGAGCTGGTGGATAAAATCAGCTACCGCCAGCTGAACCTGGCGCGGGGCCTCGACCGGTTTGCCCAGACCGAGCTGCTGGCCCATGAAAGCGTGGTGCTGGTGAACGGCAACCACTTCCGCGCCCGTCAGCAGGTGGTCATTATTGACCCGCGCAAGCCCCTGGACAAAAAGCTGGACCGCCTCACCGACGTGCAGCTGATTCTGCTGGCCGAGGGGCAGGCCGAGCTGCCGGCGGTGCTGCAAGCCCATCTGGGAGCAGCGCCGCTGCCGCCCGTGCTGCCACTGGCCGATACAACTGGCATAGCGGCCTTTATCCGGCAGTGGTACGCCGCCGCCGTGCCGCCGCTGAAGGGTCTGGTGCTGGCCGGCGGCCGTAGCGAGCGGATGCAGACTGACAAGGCCAGTCTGCGCTACCACGGCATCGACCAGCGGGAGCACACGGCCGCCTTGCTCGCGCCTTACTGCAGCGAAGTTTACGTGTCGTGCCGACCCGACCAGGTAGAGGGGCTACCCATGGGTCTTAGGCCCCTGCCGGATACTTTCCTGAACCTGGGCCCCCTGGGTGGCCTGCTTTCGGCGCTGCAACACGACCCCAACGCGGCCTGGCTGGTGCTGGCCTGCGACCTGCCTTTCCTGACGGCTGCCACCCTGGATTTTCTGGTGCAGCAGCGGCAGCCGGACCGTATGGCTACGGCCCTGCGCAGCCCCTGGAACGACTTCCCCGAGCCGCTGGTAACCATCTGGGAGCCGCGCAGCTACGGGCAGCTGCTGCGCTTCCTCAGCCTGGGCTATTCCTGCCCGCGCAAGGCGCTGATAAACTCTGACATCGCGCTACTCAAGCCGCCTGTTCCAGCCGAGCTGCGCAACGTGAACACGCCCGAAGAGCGCGCGGCCGCCGAGCAGGAGCTGAGTTAAAGAGGTGGTCACGGGTGCGCTGCTACCCATTCGGTGCCGTCTTCGTACTCCTCGCGCTTCCAGATGGTGACCACCTGCTTCAGCGTGTCGATGATGAACTCGCAGGTGGCGAAGCTCTCGGCGCGGTGGGGGGTGGCCACGGCCACCACTACGGCCACGTCGCCCAGCTCCAGGGTCCCTTTGCGATGCACTACGGCCACTTTTTCCAGCATGGGCCACTGCTCGTAGGCCTGCGCTACCACCCGGCCCAGCTGGTGCAGGGCCATGCTGTCGTACGACTCGTAGTGCAGGCGCCGCACTAGGCGCCCACCCGACTGCCGGCGCACGGTGCCGACAAAGGCATTGACTGCCCCCGCGGCGTCGGTTTGCACCGCGGCCAGCACATCGGCTATGACAATAGGGCGCTCGGTTATTTCTAAGTGAGGAGTCATTTTCAGTAAACAGTGAGCAGTGAGCAGTGAACAGTAAAAAGCGTGTCATTGCGAGGCGAAGCCGAAGCAATCCGTCCTCTAGCATTCAGTGGCCAGGTAAACCCAGGCATAAGAAAGCCACAACGCTGGTTCAGGAGTTGGGACTTTTCACATTACTTGGTTGGTCGCACAGAGAGGACGGATTGCTGCGCTACCGCTCGCAATGACACGCCTTTTGCCGGTTCGCGTACCTTTTGCTCCTTGCTCCTTGCTCCTTGCTCCTTGCTCCTTAAAAAATCAGCCGCCGGCAACGGGGGGGATGAGGGCAATTTCGTCGACGGTGTGCAGGGCCTGCTCATCGGGAGCGTACTCGTTGTTGACGGCCACGGCGCAGCTGCGGAGCCGGCTCAGGCCGGGGTATTGCCGGCGCATCTCGGCCAGCAGCGCGCCTACAGTGGCGGGGGCCGGGGCGGGCAGCTCAATCACGGAAGTGCCCACAATGTCGCGGGTGATGCCGTAGAGGGAAACTTTTAAGGACATATCTTCGACCCGGTTTCTGGGAGGGTGGTTGAGTTGGGGCAGGGCTTGAACACCTTTTTCGCGAGCAGGGTTTAGCAAATGCCGGCCGTCCTGCGTAGAAAGCCGACAAATTTGGTGATAAACGTGTCTGCCGCTACTTCTGCCTCTATCCCCGTGGCCCCGCTGTTCGACCAGCACGGCCGGCCCCTGGAATACCTGCGCCTGGCCGTGACGGACCGCTGCAACCTGCGCTGCTTCTACTGCATGCCCGAGCAGGGCATTCAGTACGTGTCCCGCCAGGAGCTGCTCAGCTACGAGGAGATGCTGCGCCTGACCACGCTGCTGGCCGGCCTGGGCGTGCGCAAGGTGCGCCTGACGGGCGGCGAGCCCTTCGTGCGGCGCGACCTGCTGCCCTTCATCGAGCGTCTGGCAGCCGTGCCGGGCCTGGCCGACATTAGCCTCACCACCAACGGCGTACTTACCGGTCCGCACGTACCTGAGCTGGCCCGCCTGGGCATCCGCAACGTGAATCTCAGCCTCGACACCCTGGACCGGCAGCGCTTCCTGCGCATCACCCGGCGCGACGAGCTGCCGCGGGTGCTCGACACCCTGTACGGGCTGCTGGCGGCCGGTATCCAGGTAAAAATCAACACCGTGGTGATGGACGGCCAGAACATTGAGGACTTAGTGCCGCTGGCCGAGCTAAGCCGCGAGCTACCCGTCGATGTGCGCTTTATTGAGGAGATGCCCTTCAACGGCGGCAGCCACGCGGCCACACCCGCCTCGCTGCCCTGGAACCACCAGCGCATCCGTCAGCACCTGGAGCAGCACCTGGGCCAGCTCACGCCGGTGCCCACTTCGCCGGGGGCTACCGCCGCCGAGTTCACCGTAGCCGGGCACCGGGGCCGGGTGGGCATCATTGCGGCTTACTCACGCACGTTCTGCGGCAGCTGCAACCGCCTGCGCCTCACCGCCGAGGGCGGCCTGAAAACCTGCCTCTACGACCAGGGCGTGCTCGACACCCGCGCCCTGCTGCGCAGCGGCGCCTCCGATGATGACCTGCGGGTGGCGCTGGCCGCGGCTTTTCGCTACCGGGCCAAGGACGGCTTCGCCGCCGAGCAGAAGCGGCCCCTGCACCAGCTCAGCTTCGAGAGCATGGCCACAATAGGGGGGTAGGGTTGTAGTTAAAAGTTGATAGTTAAAAGTTAAAAGCCGTTTCGGTTTGGGCATGGCCTGGCCAGTATCTGGCTAGCATACTGACTTACACAATCTGGCACAACCTGGCGCGCTTATATGATGCGTGCCTACCGGTACCGCGTCTCTGACGCGAAGCACCTGCGCTATCCAAAGCCTTTTGCCGTCGCGTCGCAGACGCGAAACCGCCAAGCACGCATCATATAAGCGCGCTAGTGAGCTGCATTTTTGCGGAAAAAATGCGTTGGGCAAAACCCCCGACACAAACGTTTGTAAACGCTGATTTGTGGGCGTGCGCGCAGCAACTGGCTGAATGGTAATGATAATACCAGGCAACTTCCGCCCCATTGTGGGCGTTTGGCTGACCTTGCAACTGCCATAAAGCTCCGCTCCAACGGCTGGTTCTGGCTGGTGGGGCGGGCTGTTTTCTTATGCTGACTATTTCTTCAACTGATTCTGCTACCCCGCCTGTGCGGCGGGTGTCGCGCACGGCGCACCGAGTAGCCGTGGGCGCTTTGTTTTTCCTGATGGGCCTGTGCTTTGCCAGCTGGGCCGCCCGCATTCCCAGCATTCAGCAGCGCCTGGGCATTTCAGAAGCGGGGCTGGGCGCGCTGCTGCTGACCATTCCGCTGGGACAGCTGGCTACCTTGCCGCTGGCTGGCTGGCTGGTGGCCCGGCAGGGCAGTCGCCGGGTGCTGCTGGGCGGCGTGGCGCTGTACGCCGCTGCGCTGCTGGGCTTGGGCTGGGCGCCCAGCATCTACCTGCTGGTACCTTGCCTGGGACTGTTCGGCATCGCCGCCAACCTGGCCAACATTGCCGTGAATACCCAGGCCGTGGGTGTGGAACGTCTTTACCACGACAAGCCGGTGATGGGCGCCTTCCACGGGCTGTGGAGCCTGGCCGGATTCGTCGGGGCCGCCGTAGGCACTTTTATGATGGGCCACAGCATTGCGTCGGGCTGGCACTTTCTGCTCATCAGCCTGCTGATTGTGGCCGGGCTGGCGGCCAGCGCGGGCCTGCTGCTGCGCGAAGACCAGGGAGTAGACCCCGACCAGCCTGTATTTGTGCAGCCCGACAAGTCGCTGCTGGGCCTGGGGCTGATTGCCTTCTGCGCCCTCATCTGCGAGGGGGCCATGTTCGACTGGAGCGGGGTGTATTTCCGCAAGGTGGTGCAAGCCGATAAGAGTTGGGTGGGCGCTGGCTACACGGCCTTTATGAGCACCATGGCCCTGGGCCGCTTCGGCTCCGACTGGCTGGCCGCCCGGCTGGGCTCGCGCCGCCTCATTCAGCTGAGCGGGTTGCTGACGGCTACGGGTTTGGTACTGGCCGTGGCCTGGCCCTCGCTGGGGCCGGCGCTGCTGGGCTTTCTGCTGGTGGGCTTCGGCACCTCGTCGGTGGTGCCGCTGGTGTACAGCGCGGCGGGCCGCTCCGAGACGATGTCGGCCGGCATGGCGCTGGCAGCGGTGAGCACCGTGGGCATGCTGGGCTTCCTGCTGGGGCCGCCAGTGATTGGCTTCGTGGCCGGGGCGGCCAGCCTGCGCGTGTCCTTCGTGCTGGTAGCCGTGATGGGCCTCTGCGTGTCGGCCGTGGCCAGCAAGGTGCGGGTCTGACGCTTTGCTAAACTCGCTCTTTCGGAGTTGTACTCCGAAAGGACGCCTGCTGCGGATTTTCATTCCACCCGATAGAACAACACTGTCGAATGAGCGGGGAATGCAACTCCCCGGCAGCATGGCTTTGAGCATGGAGCTACCGGCCATGACCGGTAGGCGTCGCCAGCTACTTCCCCAGCCCCACCCAGCCGCGCTGCATGGCATAGTAGAGGGCCGTGCCCGTGAGCAGGCCCACCAGGTAGCCGTAGGGCAGGCCGGCGCAGAGCAGGCCCACCAGCAAGGCCAGCAGCAGCTCGTGGCGCTGGCTGCTGACGTCGCGCAGCAGGGCGGCCAGGGCCAGGGCTTCAAACAAGAGCAGCACTCCCAGGATGGGCAGCGGGAAAATCTGCACTACCTGCTGAAAGCCCTGGCTGAAAAACAAGCCCAGCACCAGGAACAAGCCGCCATAGAGCAGCACCGAGCCACCCGTGCGCGCCCCAAAGGTGTAGTGTCCCACCATGCCGCCCGAGCCGTGGCACACCGGGAAGCCACCCAGGAAGGGGTTGACCAGGTTCATCAGGGCGTAGGTGAAGCTGATTTGGCGCACCGTGAGGCCGCGCTCGGGGAAGTAGTCGTGGGCAATCTGGCGGGTGGCCAGCACCGAGTTGCCCAGCGAGAGCGGAATCTGCGGCAAGGCCAGCAGCAGTGCGCCGGTGAGGATGTCGGCCGGCTGGGGCAGGTGCCAGCCGGGCAGGCGCAGGCCCAGCGCCCGCTGCGCCGTGCCCAGGTCGAGCTTGAAGGCCAGGGCATACGCCACGCCCAGGGCTATAACCAGCAGCGCGGCCGGCCAGCGGCGGTTGCCGAGCAGCAGCACCGTGCCCATAAACGCCGCGCAAGCCAGGGCGTAGCCGGGCAGGCCTTCGGCCGGCACGTACTCTTTCAGCGCCAGCGTGGCCAGCTGCAGAGCCAGCCCAAACTGAATGCCGCGCACCACGGCCTTGGGCACCAGCCGGGCCAGGGTATCAATCAGCCCGCTAACGGATAGCAGAAACATGCTCACCCCAATGGCCAACCCGCCCCCGAAGATGACGCGCCCCGGCAGCTTTTGGGCAATAACCAAGGCCGCAAAGGCCTTGAGCGGCTGCACCGGCATGGGCAGCCGGTACCACAGCCCCGAAAACACCTGCATCAGCCCGAACATGATGAGCACGCTGGCGCTGTCGATGCCCGAGGCGGCAATGACGCCGATGAGTAGCGGCAGGTCGGTGCCCAGGTCGCCGAAGGCGCCCGCCAACTCGTTGCGGTCGAAGCGCAGGCGCCTGGGGGAAGTAGAGAGAAGGGGCATAGCCAGTAGCGCGAACTTTGTAGTTCGCGCCCCAGAACGATTGTCGTTCAACGACGCGAACTACAAAGTTCGCGCTACTGATTAAATCCACGCCTCATATCCGCCGGCTAGCTCATGTACGTCAGGCCGGCCCAGCTCACGCAGTAGGGCTGCGGCCCGGGCGCTGCGCCCACCGCGCTGGCAGTACACCACCAGCGGACCCGCGGGCAGCTCGGCGGCGCGGGCTTCCAGTTCACCAAGTGGCATCAACAGCGCCTCCGGGAGGTGGCCGGCGGCGTACTCGGCGGGCTCGCGCACATCAAGCAGCCGCGGCGCGGCGGGGCTGGCCAGCAGCTCGCGCAGGGCAGCCGGCGTGAGCTGCTCGGATGCAGCCTGGCACAAATCCGCGTAGTCGGCCGGGTTGGCGGTATCCAGGTTGATGGTGGCTTGCTCCTCGCGCCGCCGGAACTTCAGCGTGCGGCTCTGGATGTTGAGCGTATCGAGCACCCACAGCCGGCCGCTCAGCACTTCGCCGATGCCCAGCAGCACCTTCAGCGCCTCCGTGGCCTGGGCGCAGCCGATGAGGCCGGGCAGCACGCCCAGCACGCCGGTGGCGTTGCAGTCGGGTGCCTCATCGGGCCCCGGCGGGGTGGGAAAGAGACAGCGGTAGGTGGGCCCGCCCTGGTAGTTGAACACCGACACCTGCCCCTCAAACCGGTAGATGGCGCCCGACACCAAGGGCTTGTCGAACTGCACGCAGGCATCGTTGAGCAGGTAGCGGGTCGGAAAGTTGTCGGAGCCGTCGATGACCAGGTCGTAGGCCGGCACCAGTTTGCGCACCGTGCTCAGGTCGGCCCGCACCGGGTGCACTTCATACCTCACCAGCGGGTTGAGGCGAGCCAGCACCCGAGCGGCGCACTCGGCCTTGGGCTGGCCCACGTCGTTGGCACCGTACAGAATCTGGCGCTGCAGGTTGCTCAGGGCTACGGTATCGGCATCCACAATGCCCAACGTGCCCACACCGGCCGCGGCCAGGTACTGCAGAATGGGACAGCCCAGGCCCCCGGCGCCCACCACCAGCACCCGGGCGGCGCGCAACTTCTCCTGCCCGGCTTCGCCCACTTCAGGCAGCTGCAGGTGGCGCAGGTAGCGCTGGGTTTCGGCAGGGGAAAGGGACATATTCTGAGTTAGGAGTTAAAAGTTGAGAGTTAAAAGTTAAAGGGCCTTTCGGGTTTTAACTTTTAACTCTCAACTTTTAACTTGATTTCTTCTTTTCCAGCAGCCGGGCCACTTCGCTGGCTTGCTCGGCGGCGCGGCCCAGGTACTCGCCGGCGGTGTCGTGCTTGCCAAAGCGCAGGGGCTTGAGGCGCTTGCCCAGGGCTTCGACGGCCATTTCGTGGTCGAGGGCTCCTTCGTTGTGGGCCAGGAAAACGGTGGCCACCCCGTTGCCGATGAAGTTGGTGATGGAGCGGGCTTCCGACATAAACCTGTCCACGCCCAGCAGCAAGGCCAGGCCTTCGACGGGAATAACTTTCATGGCAGTGAGGGTGCTGGCCAGCACCACGAAGCCGCTGCCGGCTACGCCCGCCGCGCCCTTGCTGGTCACCATCAGTATGCCCATCATGGTCAGAATCTGGCCGGCGGAAAGGTCCACGCCGAACACCTGGGCCAGGAACAGCGTGGCCAGCGACAGGTAGATGGTGGTGCCGTCGAGGTTGAAGGAGTAGCCCGTGGGCACCACCAGGCCCACCACCGGCTGGGCGCAGCCCATGCGCTCAAGCTTCTCCATCAGCCCCGGCAGGCCGGCTTCGGAGGAAGACGTGCCCAGCACAATGAGCAGCTCGGCCCGGATGTATTTGAGGAAAGACCACATGCCGATGCGGCAGTAGCGCAGCAGGGCGCCCAGCACGGCGAAGATGAACACGGCCATGGTCAGGTACACCGTCGCCATGAGCTTGCCCAGGGGCAGCAGCGTGGCAATGCCGTACTTGCCAATGGTGAAGGCCATGCCGCCAAAGGCGCCAATGGGTGCAAACAGCATCACCAGGTGCAGGCCCTGAAACACGTAGGTTGACGACACTTTCAGGAAATGGATGACGGGCTTGCGCCCGGCATAGCGGCTCAGGGCGATGCCCAGCGCTATGGCCACCAGCAGCACCTGTAGCGTGAGGTTGTCGGCCAGAAAGCGCAGCCAGGAAAACTCCACCGCCCGCTGGGTGTACTCGCTCACCTTGGCGGCATTGAGCTTGTCGGCCACTACGCCGGCGCCGGGCTTCACCACCGCCGCCACCACCACGCCAATGAGCAGGGCCAGCGTCGTCACCACCTCAAAGTACAGCAGGGCCTTGCCGCCGATACGGCCCACCTTCTTCAGGTCGCCCATGGTGCTGATGCCAAGCGTGATGGTGAGGAAGATGATGGGGTTGATAAAGAGCTTCACGACGTCGATGAAGCGCTTGCCCAGAAACTCCATCTTCACCGCCGTGGCCGGCGCGAAGTGGCCCAGCAGGGCGCCAGCTACAATGGCCAGCAGCACGGCCGGGGTGAGGTAGCGCGCGAGTTTTTTGACTTTCATAGCGTAGCAGGTCCGTAGTCGGCCGGTAGTAAAGCTACGCCTGGTATAAGTGTTAGTAGTCTGTAGGGGCGGGGTCGTACCCGGAGGGCTCGACCCCGCCCCTACAACCCAAACTTCTTCAATGAAATTGGTAGTCAGTACAAACGCCTTCGCCCTGCGGTGCGTCCTCGGCGGCTGCCCTTGAAGCGGGCGGAGCATTCAGCTGCTTTGCGGCGGGCTGGCCAAACAACTCGGGGTTGAGGTATTTGCCGCGCTCCTCAGGCCGCTTCGGCTCTTCGGGGTCGATGGGGTGCTGCTGAGCCCACTGGTCGTTGCGGGCGCCGGTTACCGTCCAGCACACCGTCACGCCGGGCTTGTCGGTGGCAATAATGAAGCGGTTGCCGCGCACTTCTTCCTGCACGATGGCCTGGGCAAACTGCCCCACGCAGGTAAGCTGGTAGTCGAAGCGCACGTTTTCGGCTTCGAAGTAGGGCGGCAGCTCGGCCACGGCCCGTCCCTGGGCATCGGTCGTGACGCGGCCCCGGTACACGTTGAGCATCTCCGGCGACTCCACGAAGGAGTGCACCAGGTACTTGTTTTCGGGGTCCTGGGGGTGGTCGATGCGGAAGGTGCCGCCCGACTTGCTCAGGGTGCCATTCACGTGCACGTTGCCCCCGAAGTAGCCGGCGAAGTTGGTAGTGGCCGAAGTTGCCGTGGCGTAGATGCCGCAAGCCAGGGCGCCACCGGCGGCACTGCCGTAGAGGCCGTAGCGGGTGCCTGCGGTGCCAGTGGCGGCGGCGTAGCCCCCCACCCCGGTGGTCGTCCCGCCGTAGCTGGTGCCGGTGCCTTCGCCGCGCACGCCGTAGTAGCCGCCCTCAAACTGCCCGCCGTAGCCAAAGCCCGGGGCGTTGACGGAGCGCCCGTACACTCCCCGGCCGTCGGCATTGCCCACGTAAGTGTTTTCCGCGTGCAGGGCATAGGCATAGGCGCTGGGGTCGACGACGTGCAGCCGGCGGGCCGGACTGGTGCCGATGCCGACGTTGCCATTGTCGCTGATGGTCAGGCGGTCGGCCCCGCCCACGTAGGCCCGCAGCTCGTCGGTGCTGGCCGGTGAGTAGAGCACTGCCTCCCCGGTGTTATCGGAAAGCAAGCTGATGCCGGCCTGCCCGCTGCCGGCGCTGATGCGCGCCCGCCCGAAGCTGGGGTGGTGCAGGTGAAGCTGGTCTTGCGGAGTGTCGGTGCCGATGCCCACTGCGCCCCGGAATGCGGCGCCACCCTCGTTCCAGAACTTGATTTTCCGGTTGCCGCCGCTGGTGCCGGCCCCCACGATGTCGAGGGCATCGGCCGTGAAGGTGGTGTAGCCGATTTTGCCAGCATTCGCTTCCTTGCCGCTCACGCCGGCGCCGAACTCCAGCTCATTGGTCCCGTCAATCTTCACGTTGCCGGTCACGTGCAGCCGGGCACTGGGCAGGAGGTTGCCAATACCTACGTTGCCGCCGTTGTCGTTGAGCAGCACGTGGCTACCGGTTTTCCCGCCCCGCAGGTAGGTGTTTTCGGTAATTCCGGAGTTGAAGTAGCTGTGGCGGTCGGTGCCCCGCAGCACGGCCGTGCCATTGAAGGCCGTGCCGCGGGCCACGTCGAGCGTGGCGGTGGGTGCGCTGCTGCCAATGCCCACGTTCACCGCGTCGCTGCCGGTGCCGCCCAGCACCAGGGCGTTGCTTTGGTCGACGTGGGCGTTAAACCCAATGGCAGTGGCATTGGTCAGGCCGGGGGAGCCCGTGTAAGTTTGCCAGCCCAGCAGGGTATTGGCCGAGCCGGTTTCGTTGAAAAACCCGGCGAAGGTGCCTACGAAGGTGTTGCCGTAGCCGCTGGTGTTCGAGTAGCCGGTTTGGGTGCCCACGAAGGTGTTGCTGTAGCCCGTATCATTGGTGTAGCCGCTGCGGTGGCCGCTGAAGTAGTTGAAAAACCCAGTGGTGTTGGCCTGCCCCGCCTTGAAACCGGTGAACTGGTTGTAGAGCCCGATGGTATTGCTGGCCCCGGCCCGGTAGCCCACAAAATGGTTTTCGTCGCCGTAGTAAGAGGTGCCCAGCGGCGTTAGCACGTAGGTGTTGCTTTGCCCGGCCTGGTAGCCCAGAAAGAAGTTGCTGCCCGGCGTATTCTGCGCCAGGTTCAGCCCGCCGTCGGCCCGCACGCCCACCCCGATGCCGCTGATGCTGGCGCCCGTGCCGGTGAGGGCGTTGCCTTGCAGGTTCAGGCTCTGGGTGGCGGTGTGGTTGCCCAGGTGGTCGCCGCTGCGGGCTTTGTCGGGAATAAATACCCAGCTCCCGCCCACCGCGTACCAGAACCCCTTACGGAAGTCGGTCTGAAACACCATCAGCCCATCGGGTGGGCTGGCAATCTGGGCCCGCGTGGCCGAGTCCATGCGCGGAATGAGCAGGCCCTTGCCCGTCGCGCTGATGTCGAGGGCGGCTTTATTGTTGGGCGTGGCCGTGCCGATGCCCACCGCCTGGCCCGCGGCGTCGAAGGAAGCCACGGCCAGGGTTAGAAGCAGGGCGGCCGGGCGGGTACAAGAAAAGCGCATGGTCTGAAGGCTGAGTGGAGTGGAGCGGTTTGCAGAGGAAGGTGAGGATGAGCCGGCGGAGCGCCCGGCTCAGCTTAGCGCCGCGCCTGAAGCGGGGTGGCCGCCGGTCCTTCCAGCAGCCGGGCCAGTTGGGCTTTCAGGGTTTGCAGGTCGGCGTGGTCGGCCCGGGTTTGGGCCTCGGCGCGGTCGGCGCGGGCACGCTCGGCATCCACCTGGCCCTGCAGTTCCTTAAGGGCTTCCACCAGCACAGGCACTACCATCTGGTAGTTCACCCCGAGGTAGCCGTCGTCGTTGCGCAGTACGGCCTCGGGCAGCACCTGCTGCACTTCCTGGGCCAGGAAGCCCAGCTGCGTGCCCTTGGGAAATTCGTAGGCTGGAAATTCGGCGCGCCGCAGGTTGTAGCTCACCCCCCGCAGCCGGCTCACCAGGCCCAAAGCGTTGTTCATGGGCTTGATGTTGGTTTTGAAGCGGGCATCGGAAGCCGTGACGAACCCGCCCGTAGCGCCACCCGTGCCGTTGACGTAGAGGCGGTAGGTGGTGCCGGGCGAGAGCGAGTTGATGCCCACGGTGCCGTCGTTGGTGACTACCATCCGGTCGAACCCCCCGACGTAGGCGCGCAAGTCATTGGAGCCGGCGGGGGAGTAGAGCACTGTCTCGCCGCTGTTGTCGCTCAGAAAGCTTATGCCGGCCTGGCCCGAGGCGGCGCTGATGCGGGCGCGGGCAAAGGAAGCATTATGCAGGTGCAGCTGGTTTTGGGGCGAGGGGGTGCCGATGCCCACGCTGCCGTCGCCCTGGATGCGCAGCAGCTCGGCGCCGTCGCCGTTTTTGCCCGTGGCGTAAAATACGTGGCTGTCGCCGGGGCCGGCCACGTGGTAGTTGAGTTGGTTGGCCGAGATGCCCAGGCCATAGTGGTTGCTGGTGCTGCCACCGTCCCAGAGCGTGATTTTAGCTTCCGTATCGTTGGGGCTGATGCTCAGGCGCGAGAGCGGCCCCCCGGTGCCAATGCCCACGTTCACGGCGTTGCTACCCGTGCCGCCTAGTACCAACGAGTTGCTTTGCCTTACCCGGGCATCGTAACCGATGGCCGTAGCATTCTGCAGGTTATTTTCCATGTGGGCTAGAGCGCCAATTAGAGTATTGCCGTTACCAGTAGTAACGGAATGGCCCGAAATGGCCCCGACAAAAACGTTGGCCCCCCCGTTAATAAGCGCGTAACCGCTTTCAGCGCCGACTATGACATTCAGATTGCCCACAGTAGAAGACTGGCCCGCCCGGTATCCGCTGAAGTAGTTGTAGTAGCCCGTGGTGTTGGCCGCGCCGGCTTGAAAGCCGGCAAAATGATTCATGCTGCCATTAAGTGCGCTATTAGCGGAGTTGTAGGTAGTGGACGCGCCTGCCTGGTAGCCCAGAAAGAAGTTGTTGCCGGGAGTGTTTTGCCCCAGGTTCAGGCCGCCATCAGCGCGCACACCCAAGCCAAGACCGATAATGCTGGCGCCCGTGCCGGTCAAGGCGTTGCTGCCCAGGCTCAGGCTTTGGGTGGCGGTGTGGTTGCCTAGGTTGTCGCCGCTGCGAGCTTTGTCGGGAATAAATACCCAACTGCCGCCAATGGCGTACCAGAAGCCCTTGCGGAAGTCGGTTTGAAACACCATCAGCCCATCGGGTGGGCTGGCAATCTGGGCCCGCGTGGCCGAGTCCATGCGCGGAATGAGCAGGCCCTTGCCCGTCGCGCTGATGTCGAGGGCGGCTTTGGCGTGGGGCGTAGTGGTGCCGACGCCCACCTGGGCGCGGGCGGCCCAAGGAGTGGCTGACAACAGCAGGCCGCAGATAAAAATGCTACGCATGGAATGTCAGAAATTAATGAGTATCCAGCACCACGCGGCGGACCACTGTGCCGCAGCGCAGCACATAAGTGCCGGCCGGCAGGTTGCTGAGGTCTGCCGTGCTAGCGCCGGCCGGCATTTCCCAGGTCCTCACCAAGCGGCCGCAGGCATCGTAGAGTTGGGCCGTGCCCGCGCTGTTGCTTGTCAGGTGCAGCTGGCCTTGGCTGGGGGTGGGCCAGTAGGCTAGGCCGGTATTGGCCAAGCTGGCCTGCTGGCCCATAGCCGTGGCTGGCGTGTACTCCCACCATTCGTTGGCGCCAGTGCTGCCCAGGCCCACGTAGGCTTTGTTGTTGATGACGAAGCCGACTGGCCCGAAGCGGACAGTGGATGGCAAGGCGGGGCGCGCCAGCCAGGAATTGGCCACCGGGTCGTAGGCCAGGGTGGTATTGTATAACGTGCCGTTGGGGATGCCACTTACTCCGCAGCTGACGTAGCCCAGACCGCCCAGCGCGAAGCTGGCCATTGAGCCGCGCGTTGCGGGCAAACTTGCCTTTTGTGTCCATTGGTCGGTGGTTGGGTCGTAGGCCCACAGCTGGTCGGAGTTGCTGCCGGCGCTGTTGAAGCGGTAGCCGCCCACCACGTAGCCCAGGCCGCCCAGCACGAAGGCCCCAAACGCCGAGTGCTGCCCGCCGGGAAAAGCCGCCCGCGCCGTCCACTGGTCGGTAGCGGGGTTGTAGGCCCACATATCCGTGAGGGCGCTGGATGTGCTGAAGCCTCCGCCAACATAGATGAGGCCGCCCAGGGTAAACGCAAAGGCCCCCGAGCGGGGGCTGCCCGGCACGGGGGCTCGGGGCGTCCAGGTGTCCAGGGCCGGGTCGTAGGCGTACCAGTCGCTGCTGTAGCCACCCGAGGGCAGCACCCGGCCCGTACCCGCGTAGGCTTTGCCGCCAGCTTCCACGCCCACGGCAAACCAGCGGACCGCCCCCGGCAGGCTGGCTCGCTGCGTCCACTGGTCGGTGGCCGCGTTGTACGCCCATAAGTCATTATATGCGCCCCCCGTACCCTGGCCTGCAAACACGTAGCCGGTGCTGCCAATGGTGAAGCAGGCCGAGGTGGACCGGCCCGGGCCCGGGAAGGCCGACTTAGCCGCCCAGCTCCCTTGGGCCTGGCTCCGGCAGGTAATACCAGCCAGTAGTAAGAAGAGAAGTAGTAGTTTTTGCATAAAAAGGAGATGGTATGAGGCGAATGAGCCTTGGATGGGCAAGCTGCCAAAGGTCTGCCCGCCCCTTCCCGCGCTGCAATACTCAAATTGAGTATGCCGGGCAGCCGGAATTCAGCGGCAAAGGCCTAACTTTCCCAGACTCTGCGAAAAAGCCCTTACCGCCTATGCTCAACACTTTTACTCCTTATCCGACGCTGGCTCCGGTGGCCGACGGCAACGCGGTGTTCCGGCTCCTGCAGCGCCTGTGGGTAGGCGACCCGGAAGCAACTACTCCCGAAGAAGACCCGGCGCTGCCGCTGAGCCCCATTGCCGAAACCGTGCGCATGCTCGACGCCATGGCTTGCTCGGGCTACCAGTGCTACACCGTCATCGACATGCTCACGCAGCAATACCTCTACCTGAGCCCCAACCAGGCCCAGCTGACGGGCTGCCCCCTTGAAGAAGTGTATGCCGGCGGCATGTGCTGGCTGTTTAACCGCATTCACCCCGACGACCTGGCCCCGCTGGTGGAGATAAACGAAGCCAAGTGGGGCTTTTACCAGAGCCTGCCCGAAGCCGAGCGCCCGCACTTCCGCGCCAACTTCGACTTCCGCGCCCGCAACGCCGATGGGCGCTACCGCCGCGTGCAGCAGCAAAGCCTTTGCCTGCGCCACACCCCGGCGGGCCTGCCGCACATTATCCTGGCTCAGCTTGTCGACATCACCCACCTCAAACCCAGCGTGCTGCCCGAAGGCCACGAAAAGCCCGCCTTGCTGCTCACCATTCACACCGGCGGGCCCGACCGCCTAGTGCTGCAGTGCAGCCCCCAGGGCTCGATGCGCCGCACCCAGCCGCTGCTGTCGGCACGCGAGCAGCAGGTGCTGGCCCGCCTCGACCTGGGGCTGAGCAGCCGCGCCATTGCCGAGGAGCTGGGCACTAGCGCCGCCACCGTCGACACCCAGCGCCGGCAGATGCTGCGTAAAACCGGTACCATCGACACCACTGCCCTGGTCAGCTACGCCCGCTTGCTGGGCTGGCTCTGATTCAGTTAAAAAAGTTAAAAGTTGAGAGTTAAAAGTTAAAAGGCCGTTCTGCTTTTTAACTTTTAACTCTCAACTTTTAACTGACTTATTGGTGTTTACGCTTCGCTTAATCTGCTTCTTCCTTTATGAGCTCTGCCCTCCTGCTGCCCGCGGCTAGCTACGAATATGTCACCGTGGAAAAGGTGAGCGGGGAGGGGCCGCCGGTGCCGGCGACAGACCTGCTAGCGGCGGAGGAGCCGCTGGAAATCCGCCTGGGCTTTGGGCCGGATGGGCAGCGCCAGCACCGCACCCTGGCCGTGACCATGCGCACGCCGGGGCACGACGAAGAGCTGGCCGCCGGCTTTCTGCTCAGCGAAGGCCTTATCCGGGGCAAAGAAGACCTGCGCGGCATTCGGCCCTGCCCCGATGTGCAAAAGCCCGAAGAAGCCGGCAATGTGGTGCGGGCCGAGCTGGCGGCCCACGTGGAAGTGAACCTGGCGGGCCTGGAGCGGCACTTTTACACCAGCTCCAGCTGTGGGGTGTGCGGCAAAACCAGTATTGCCGCCGTGCAAGCCGCTGCCTGTCCAACCATTCCAGCAGCTGGCCCGCGCATCAAACACAGCACCGTGCACCAGCTGCCCGGGACCCTGCGCGCCGCCCAGGCTGGCTTCGAGCAAACCGGGGGTCTGCACGCGGCCGGGCTGTTCAGCCCCAGCGGCGAGCTGCTGCTGCTGCGCGAAGACGTAGGCCGCCACAATGCCCTCGACAAGCTCATCGGCGCCGCGCTGCTGGGCGGCTGGCTGCCTTTGCACGAACACATTCTGCTGCTGAGCGGCCGCGTCAGCTTCGAGCTGATACAGAAGGCCGCCGCGGCCGGTATTGCCGTGCTGGCGGCCGTGGGCGCTCCCAGCAGCCTGGCCGTGCAAGCCGCCCAAAGCTTCGGCATGACCGTATTAGGCTTCGTGCGCCAGGACCGATTCAACGTGTACACCCACGGCGAGCGGGTTTTTAGTGAACAGTGAACAGTAAACAATGAGCACTGTGAACACAAAGCCGTGTCATTGCGAGCGGAACGCAGTGGAGCGCGGCAATCCGTCCTCTAGCATTCAGTCGCCAGGTAAACCCAGACATCAAGAAAAGCCCCTGTGCCAAAGCTGCCGTTGACGCTTGTCGTATTACCTGGATGGTCGCTCAGAGAGGACTGATTGCTTCGTCCTCGCAATGACAGAGGCCTAACGCTCGCGCTGTTCACTGTCCATTGATAACTATTCACTGCTAACTGCTAACTGAAAAAAATGAAGCTCCGCATCGAAGACGACACCCTGCGCCTGCGCCTCTCGGAGGCAGAAGTGCGCGACTTTGCGCAGACCGGGCGCGTGGCAGCTACCGTGCACTTTGGCAGCGGCGAAGGCCAGCACCTGACCTACGCCCTGGAGCGCGGCTCGGAGCCAGCGGAAACCTTGCCCACGGAAACGCCCGTGCAGGTGCACTTCGAAGCAGGTAGTCTCACGGTGCTGGTGCCGTTTGGCCTGGCCAAAACCTGGGTTGAAAGCGAGCAGAATGGGTTCACGCACGACTTACCCCTGGCCACCGGCCAGCCGCTACGCATTCTCGTAGAAAAAGACCTGCCTTGTCGGCACTAGGCAGCCAGCACGGCCCGTATTGGTGAATTATTCGGTTTCTTGCTCTCATGGAAAAATCTCCTGCCGAAGACCCCAGCAAAGCCGGCCGCCCCGAGCAGCAGGGCGCTGAGCACAACACACCCCGCAGCGGCGAGCGGCCCGACCAGGGCCAGGCGCCTGCCCTCGACCCCTGGGCCAATTCCAACAAAGCCGACGCCGATAAACGAACCATGCCTGCTCCTGATACCCTGGGTGCCAAGCACCAACACCCCATCCTAGCCCAACCGCCGGATACGCTGACTGGCCTCCGGCTGGAAAAGCCCGCCACCGTGGCCGCCGGTTTGCAGGCCGTGCTCAAGTCCGGGCAGTTTGCCTGGGGGCACGACGGGGCGGTGCGCGGCACACACGCCCTGCTCAGGCTCAATCAGAAAGGGGGCTTCGACTGCTCGTCCTGCGCCTGGCCTGACCCCGACGACCACCGCTCCATTGCCGAGTTTTGCGAGAACGGGGCCAAGGCCACGGCCTCCGACGCCCAGGCCGAGCCCGCCGGGCCGGAGTTCTTCGCCCGCCACAGCCTGGTTGAGCTTTCGCGCATGACGGACCGCGACCTCAACAACGCCGGCCGCCTGACTCATCCCATGGTATTGCGGCCCGGCGCTACGCACTACACGCCCATTTCCTGGCCCGAGGCTTTCGCGCTGGTAGGGCAGGAGCTGAACGCGCTGGCTTCGCCCCACGAAGCCATTTTCTATACTTCGGGCAAGGTGCCCAACGAGCCGGCCTACCTCTACCAGCTGTTTGTGCGGCAGTTTGGCACCAACAACCTGCCCGACTGCTCCAACATGTGCCACGAAAGCAGCGGCGCGGCCCTGGCCAACACCACCGGCCTGGGCAAGGGCTCCGTCACGCTGCACGACATCCACGAGGCCGAGGTCATCCTCATCATCGGCCAGAACCCCGGCACCAACCACCCACGCATGCTCACGGCTCTGCAAACGGCGAAGCGCAACGGGGCCAAAATCATCAGCATCAACCCCCTGCACGAAGCGGGGCTGCTGCACTTCAAAAACCCGCAGGACTTTCTGCACCCGGTGCGCGCCCTGGGCACCCTGCTCGGCGACGGCACACCCATCACCGACGTGTACCTGCAGGTGCGCATCAATTCCGACCAGCTGGTGCTGCGCGGGCTGATGAAGTGCCTGCTCGAGGCCGAAGCGCTAAACCCAGGCATGGTGCTCGACCACGAATTCATCCGCGACTATACCACTGGCTACCCCGAGCTGGTGGAAACCCTGAACCAGACCAGCTGGGCCGACATCGAAGAAGCCAGCGGCCTGAGCCAGGCTCAGATTCAGGAAGCAGCCAGCCTCATTGCCCGCCACAAAAAGGTAATTACCTGCTGGGCCATGGGCCTGACGCAGCAGAAAAACGGCGTGTACACCATTCAGGAAATCGTGAACATGCACTTCCTGAAAGGCGCCATTGGCATTCCCGGCGCGGGGCTGTGCCCGGTGCGCGGCCACTCCAATGTACAGGGCGACCGTACCATGGGCATCTGGGAAAGACCCACTGACACCTTCCTTGATGCCTTGGAGAAAGAGTTTAATTTCAAGGCGCCAAGGGAGCACGGCTACGACACCGTGGAAGCCATGAAGGCCCTGCACGAAGGCAAGGTGAAGGTGTTCATGGCCATGGGCGGCAACCTGCTCGGCGCCTGCTCCGACACCGAGTTTGTGGCCGAGGGCATGCGCAAGCTGCGCCTGTCGGTGCACGTGGCGCCCAAGCTCAACCGCGGCCACCTCGTGAACGGTGAAATGGCCCTGCTGCTGCCCTGCTACACCCGCATCGACCTGGACCGGCAGAAGTCGGGCTTGCAGTTTATGAGCTGCGAAAACTCCATGGGCGTGGTGAGCATGAGCAAAGGCGCGCTGGAACCTCTGCCCAACATCCAGATGCTGAGCGAGGTGGCCATAGTGTGCGGCATTGCCCTGGCCACGCTGGGCAGCCGCAGCACCGTGGACTGGGTGGGCTGCACCGAGAACTACGACCGTATCCGCGACTACGTGGCCCGCACCATTCCGGGCTTCGAGCAGTATAACGAGAAGGTGCGCGAGCCGGGGGGCTTCTACCTGCCCAACGGGCCGCGGGAGCGCAACTTCACCACGGCCAATGGCAAAGCCAACTTCAGCAGCACGCCCCTGGAAAAGCACGTGCTGGCGCCCGGGCAGCTGGTGATGATGACCCTGCGCAGCCACGACCAGTTCAACACCACCATCTACGACTACAACGACCGGTACCGCGGGGTGCACGGCGAGCGCCGCGTCATCTTCCTCAACCCCGCCGACATGGCCGCGCGGGGCATTGAAGCCAAAGGCCTCGTCAACATCACCAGCCATTTCGAAGGCCAGCAGCGCCACGCTGAGCGGTTTATTGCCATTCCTTATGACATTCCGCAGGGTAACTGCGCCACGTATTTTCCCGAGGGCAACGTGCTGGTGCCCATCAGCAGCGTAGCATACAAAAGCAACACGCCCACCAGCAAGTTTGTGGTGGTGACGGTGGCGCCGGCGCCTGCCCCGGTTGGGGCCGGAGCAGCAGCGGTGCCGGCCTAGCTGGCGGCCGGCTACGGGGCGTACTTTTTGCATATTGCGGCGGGCTGGGCGCTGCACACCGGGAATGCTATTGATTTTATGAAAAGACGTTACTGGCTTCCGATTGGCGCCTTGTTGCTGGCCTTAGTGCTGTGGCTGGCCTCGCCCACGCCGACCCACACGGCAGGGCAGCCGCTGGGCAGCCAGATGCTAGAGTTTTTTGCTTTACTGCTCAGTCCAAGGGGCTTTCCCGCCCGCTGGCACTGCGGGCACTGGACCAGCTTCCACGGCTGGCTCTACATCATCTCCGACCTGTTTATCTGGGCGGCCTACTTCGTCATTCCCTTTCTGCTCATTCGGTTTATCCGGCAGCGGCGCGACATGCCCTTCAACCGCATGTTCTGGATGTTTGGGCTGTTCATCTTTGCCTGCGGCACCACCCACCTGCTCGATGCGCTGATATTCTGGGTGCCGGTGTACCGGCTCAGCGGGCTGGTGCGGCTTATCACGGCGGTGGCCAGCTGGGGCACGGTGCTGGCCCTGTTTGAGGTGATGCCCCGGGCCCTGCTGCTGCGCACCCCCAACGAACTCAACCGCTTGGTGGAGGAACGTACCACTGAATTGGCACTTGCCAACCAGCAGCTACAAGAGCTGGCCGAGCAGCTTACGCGCCGCAACGCCGAGTTTACCACCCTGGCCAATGCCATTCCGCAGCTGGCCTGGATGGCCGAGCCCGATGGCCACATTTTCTGGTACAACCAGCGCTGGTACGACTACACCGGCACCACTTTCGAGGAGATGCAGGGCTGGGGCTGGACCAAGGTGCACGACGCCGACCATGTGCAGTCGGTGGCGGCGCGCTGGCAGCAGTACCTGGCCGCGGGCACGCCCTGGCAGGACATGTTTCCGCTGCGCCGCCATGACGGGGAGTTCCGTTGGTTTCTCTCGCGGGCCGAGCCCATGCGCGATGCCACCGGCAACATCACCCGCTGGTTTGGCACCAACACCGACGTGACCGACATGCAGCAGCTGCAGGAGCAGGTGCAGCGCAGCGAAAGCCAGTACCGGGTGCTGATGGAAAGCATTCCGCAGCTAATCTGGACGGCCGGCGCCACCGGCGAGCTGGGCTTCTGCGATGGCCGCATGGCCGAATACACCGGCCACGCCGCCGAGGAGCTGCTGGGCCAGCGCTGGTTCAGCCTGCTCCACCCCGACGACGAAGCCAGTGCCCAAAGCCTGTGGCAGCAGGCCCAGCCCGCGGCCGGCACGTTCGAAGGCGAGTTCCGACTGCGCCGCGCCACGGGCGAGTACCGCTGGTTCCTGGTGCAGGCCCGGCAGCTCGACGGGCAGTTGGGCTCGCCCGGTACGCTGTGGTTTGGCACCTGCACCGACATTCACGAGCAGCACACCCTGCGCGAAACCCTGCAGGTGCAGAACGCCGAGCTGGCCCGCACCAACCGCGACCTCGACACCTTCGTGTACGCCGCCTCGCACGACCTCAAGCAGCCGGTGCAGAACCTCACGGGCCTGTTCGACGAGCTGAAGCGCAGCGCCAATTTCCACGACCCCGACGCCCAGCAGATGGAAAGCATGGTGGAAGAAGCCCTGGACCAGCTGCACAGTACCATTCAGGCCCTGACCGAAGTGGTACAGGTGCAGCGCCGCTCCGAGCAGCTGCCCCCCGAGCCGGTGCAGCTACAGCCCCTGGTCGAGGAAGTGGCCAAGCTGGTGCAGGACAGCGGCCGCAACCCACCCACCTGGGCGCTGGACTTCTCCGCCGTATCAGCCGTGGTATTCGTGCGGGCCAACCTGCGCAGCATCCTATACAACCTGCTCAGCAATGCCGTGAAGTATGCTGACCCTCAGCGGCCGCTGCGCATCAGTGTGCGTACCGAATTAATGGATGGCGTGCCGGTGCTGGTAGTACAGGACAATGGCCTGGGGCTGGACCTGGGCCGCTATGGCAGCCAGCTGTTTCAGCTTTTCCAGCGCTTCCACGACCACGTAGCCGGCTCCGGGGTAGGCCTCTACCTGGTGCACCGACTGGTGGAGCAAGCCGGCGGCCGCCTCGAAGTAGAAAGTGCAGTGGGGGAGGGAAGTACCTTCCGCATCTTCCTTTACACGATTTAAGTCGGTGGTTGTAAAAAGCTCACGCAGAGGTGCGCCAGGTTAAAAAGCCGCAAAGGTTCGCAGAGTTGTTCAATGAACGTCCTCTGCGAACCTTTGCGGCTTCTCTTTGCGAAACTCTGCGTGAGCTTCCCGTATCTAAGCAACAGCCGAGCCCTGCTTTTCCAGGTCGAACAGCTCGCCCAGCATTTCTACCAGCTGGCTGCCGTCGTCGCGCTTGCACACGGCTTTGAGCTGCAGCACGTGCTGCTTCAGAATCTTCTGCATCAGCGAGCGGGTGGCTTCGTCCAGCAGCTTGCTTTCGGCGGGAGTGGCTTTCTTCTGGTAGCGGTCCAGCTCTTCCTGGCGCAGCTGCTCCAGGCTGGCTTTCATCTTCTGAATTATGGGCGACACCATCATTTCCTTGGCCCATTCCGAGAGGCCGGCCAGGCTTTCGGCGATGATGGCCCGCACCTGGGGCACGGCCGCCAGGCGCATCTCCAGCGCGGCAGAGGCCTTGCTCTGGATGGCGTCGATGTTGTAGACCAGCACGCCCGGCACCTGCTCCACGTCGGCGGCAATGCTGCGGGGCACGCTCAGGTCGATAAGAAACTTAAAGCTCAGCACATCCAGGTTTTCGACCAGCTCCTTGGTGAAGAACGGCTCGGCCCGGTTGATGGAGGAGATAACCACGTCGGCGTCTTTCAGGGCCGGCACCAGGTTTTCGAAGTCGACGATGCGCATGCCGCACTCCTCGGCCAGCTCTTCGGCCTTGGCGCGGGTGCGGTTGCAGATTACGATGTCGGAGAAGGCCTTGCTGGCGGCCAGGTGGCGGCACACATCGGCGCCAATCTCGCCCAGGCCTACTACCAGCACGCGGGGGTTGGCCACGTCGGCCGTCAGCTCCTCAATCAGCTCCAGCGCCGCGTAGCTCACCGAAGCGGCGCCGTCGCGGAAGCTGGTTTCGGTCTGCACCCGCTTGTTGGTGAAAAACACCGTGTGCATGAGGCGGTGCAGGAAAGGGCCGGCCGCGTCGGCATCAGCGCTCCACTGGTAGGCCGTCTTCACCTGGTTGCTGATTTGCAGGTCGCCCACTACCTGGGCATCGAGGCCCATGGCCACTTCAAACAAGTGCTGCACGGCCTCTTCGGCGCTGGTCAGCAGGTCGAAGTAGGGCAGGAACTGGGCCGTGTCCGGGCGGGCTTTGAGGTCGCCCAGCGCCAGAATGATTTCGCGGCTGCGGTCGTCGTCGGCCGCGTAATACACCTCGGTACGGTTGCAGGTGCTGAGCACCAGCAGGTCCGAGAGGCCCAAATCGTGGTGCAGCGTATGCAAAAAGCGGCGGCAGGCGGCCTCATCCAGCGAAAGCAGCTCGCGAATGGCGAGCGGAGCTTTCTTGAACGAGAGGCTTACAGCCTTGAAGGGATGCGACATAGGAGTTACCAGTACGAAACCGGACCACAAAATTACGGCAGGATTCGCGAGAAAAGAAACAGCGGCCGGCTGTCCAGGGTTCGGTCAGACCCTGGCAATCGGCCCATGGAGGATTTTGCCCGCCGGATTGCCCCTGACCAGGCCCGGCGCTATGGCATCACTCGTAGGTTGAACTCAGGGGGTTGCCCTAGACTGGCGGGCGCCGCTTTTTTGTTGAGGCCTGGTTTGGCGATTGGTTTTTGCTGTCCGGCTGCGCTCCTGGTATTTTTATCTTATGCTTCGTCTGTCTGTACCCTTCTGGATTGCTGCTATGCTTTGCCTGTCTGGCATTGCGCGGGCGCAGCAGGATGAAGCTGCTTGGGTCGACTCAGACTATGCGCGCAAGCACCGCATCAAGGCTGTGCGCGTGCTGCAGGGCAGCGAGGAGCAGCCAGCCGAGCTGCGCGTGGCAGAAACCTACCGCTTCAGCCCCAGCGGCCGGCTGCTGGAGCACCGCAATCCAGGCCTGGAAGAAGCCAGGGCCAACACCCGCAGCGGACCCGATTACCACACCGACGAAGTAACCGATGCCCTGGGCCGCGTGCTGGTTTCACGCTATTATGGCAACGACCAGCTGCTGTCGACAACCTACTCCGAGTACGACGAGCGGGGCCGGGAGGTGCGGGCGGTTTCCTTCGGTGAGACGTTCGCCGAAGGGATGCCCATGGGCCTCAATATCGTGCTTTACGGCTATGACGAGCAGGATAACCAGGTCGAAGTGCTGCCCTGGCCTGCGGCGGCCCCGGACCGGCTGTATTTTGGGGAGCGGCACCGGTACGCCTTCGACTCGCAACGCCGGCCCGTGGCCCATAGCGTATTCCAGGGCCCACTAGTGCCCACAACTTCCGACTCAACCTACTACGACGCGGCCGGTAAAATCACACGCCAGGTAACGTACTACCATGAAGGGCTGGATTCGCCTGTGCTAGGCCAGCTGCGTTGGTTTCGCTACGACGCCCAGGGCCGCTTTGTGGAAGGCATTGACGCCAGCAACTCCCTATCCGAGTACCAGGGCCTTACCTGGCAGCAGAACACCGCCCACCGCTACCGCCCCGATGGGCAGCTGGCCGAAGCAGTAGAGGCCACGGCCCGCTTCCGACGGCCCGCACCTGCCGCGCAGGTGCTACGCCGCACCCTCGACTCGCTACGCCGGGCGCCCGACTTCAAGCTGCAGCGCACCACCTACCATTATACCCCCGCCGGGCTGCTGCGGGAGCGGCGAGTGACGAGCAGCGACCTTTCGGCATTTACCGGCGAAGAGTCCGTGCTTTTCCTTACCCGCTGGGAGTATGAGTACTACCCGCGGCGCCCGGCCCGGAGGAAGTAGCCAGGGCAGCACCCCTGCTGGCGTCCGTACCTTTGCACCATGCTTTCTTCCCACCCATCTGGCTCTGTTTCCCAACCCGCTAACACGGCTGCCGACCTGGCTGCGGCCGATGCCACGCTTTCGGCTGAAACGCCCATTATTGCACCGGTAGCCCCGCACGTAGCGCCGGCCATATCCCTCACGGCCTGGGTGCTGCTGCTGGTGCTGGCCGGCATCTGGGGTACGTCCTTTATTCTAATGAAGCGCGGGCTCGAAGTGTTTTCGGCCGTGGAGCTGGGCCTGACGCGCGTGAGCGTGGCCACCCTGCTGCTGCTGCCCTTCGGCCTGCAGCACGTGGGCAAGGCCAGCCGGGGGCAGCTGAAGTGGCTGCTGGCCAGTGGCGTGGTAGGTACGCTACTGCCAGCCATGCTATTCGCCTACGCCGAAACCAAGCTGGCCTCGGGCCTAGCGGGGGTGCTCAATGCCCTCACGGCCGTGTTCACGCTGCTGGTGGGGGCCCTGGCATTCGGGCAGCGCCTCACGGCCCTGCGCGTGCTGGGCATAGCCCTGGGTTTGCTGGGCACCATGGTGCTGATACTGCTGGGCGGCAGCGGCGGCGGCGCTACGCCCACCGGCGAGGGCAATGCCTGGTACGGCCTCTACATTGTGGCCGCCACAATTGGCTACGGCTTCAGCGTCAACATCATCAAGCACCGCGTCAGTGGCCTCTCGCCGGTGGCGGTTACTTCCTTGCTGCTGCTGCTCATCGGCGGTCCGGCCTTTGCTTACCTGCTGGCGGGCACCGACTTCCTGCACAAGCTGGCCACCGTGCCCGGCGCCTGGACCGCCTTCGGCTACATTGCCCTGCTGGCCACCATGAGCACGGCCGTGGCTATGGTGCTGTTCAACAAGCTCATTCAGCAGTCAACTACGCTGTTCGCTTCGTCCAGCACCTACCTCATTCCCATTGTGGCCCTGGCCCTGGGCACGCTGGATGGCGAAGCCTTCAACCTGTGGCACCTCGCCGGCATGGTCGTTATCCTACTCGGCGTGTTCATCGTGCACCGGGCGAAGTAGGAGTTGATGTGCTGATGTGTTGATTTTTTGATGTGCTGATTCAAGTGATGGAGTGATGAGGTAACAGAGGCCGTAGGCGCTCTAATTCCTAATCCCTAATCCCTAAGCACATAAGGCCACTCCTGAAACCGTTCAGGCAGGCCGGCTTTGGCGGGGTTGGCGCATACGTAAGCCAGCAGGCGGGCCAGCTCGGCTTCGTCCAGCACGGCGTACTCGTGCCAGCCGGTTTGCCAGAACTCGGCTTCGGGTGGGAGCTTGGGGCGCACCAGGCGGCGGCAGGCCTGGCCGGTGCGCAGGTGCAGCAGGTCGAGGGCCTTGGACAGTGAGAGGCCGCTGCCGGTGGGCAGGTGCAGCACGGCATGGGCATGGTTGGGCAGGATGGCGAAGCCGTGTACCACAAAGCCGGTTTCTTCCAGCATCATGATTTCGCCGGCCAGCACTTCAGCTATTTTCTCACTTTCAAAGTAGCGCGGACCAATGGGCGCCCGGTCGAGCACCGCATCGTACTGTGCGAAAAAGGCTTTCTGGGCGCGCCGGTGCGCCGCAGCAATTTCTTCCGGGCCAGCGCCTGTAGCCGCCCAGGCCTGCACGGCTTTCTGGCCTGCGCGCCGACTGGTCTGTAGCTCGCGGCCTGCACTGGCAGGAATGCTGCCGTGCAGCCGAAAAGTGAGAAGAATGGTAGAATCCATGGTGGAAGGTAGGGGTAAGTTGTTGACTGCTAAATAGCAGGGTAGTATGCCGCACTTTTAACTCTTACCTTTTAACTCTCACCTTTTAACTGAATACCGGCGTAGCTGAAACCACTGCACAATGCGAATGCCAATGAGCAATGCCAGCAGGCCAGGAAGTCAGAATCAGCAGCACCCAGGTATTGGCCTCATCATAAGAGGTGTGGGTGAGATTGGCCAGGTTCACCATGAAATCGGTGCAGTACCAGAAGGCCCAGTGCACGAAGCGGGCGGCGAGGTGAATGAGGGTATTCATAGCCGTGACTGCTTGAGGCGGCGAAGGGTGCCCATGTTGCGCAGCGCGCCGTAAGTCAGCCAGAGCAGCAGGGCCGGAATCAGCAGGAGGTAGAAAGCAATGTTGGCCGCGTCATACAAGTCCTTGCCGCCCATCGCCAAGCCTTTGATGGTGGCCACGTATAGCGGTCGCAGCCGGAAAAAGGCGGGGCTGTTGGCGGCCGTAGCGTGCGGGCAGCCGTGGTGCTCGCAGTAGCGCGTGCACCGGCTGGCCAGGTAGGCCGTGGTAGGAGGGTACGGGGCCGTCGCATTCACCCAATAGCCAAAGGCCAGCGGTAGCAAGGCCAGGAGAAAAGTTAGGAGTAAGGCTTTGGAGTAGGGTGACACTGTTCGGTTGTTTTTAGCCCGCAGAGGGCGCAGAGGCGGGCGCAGAAGACGCGGATGGTTGTCTCGTTAGCTGTTGCCGGGCGTCAGCACCCCGTTTTTGTCCAGAATACTGCCGTTCGCCAGCAGTTTGTCGATGGCGCCGCTGATAAGCTCGCGCTGCTCCTCACTGAGACGGGCGAAACCCAGCAGACGGGCGGCGGCGGGCGGCACGGCTTCCTGCTCCACTGAGAAGCCTCCACGCACCACCGCCAGCACGGCGGCGGCAAGCTCCTCGGGGGCCACGAAGCCGAGCTTGCGGGAGGCAGGGGGCAGGGCGCTGCGGTCGCGGGGAGTTGGCTCCCGCATGCTGGGCGTCCACAGAAAATCAGCCTGCTGGCGCACGCCTCCGGTCGTCGTGGCCAGCTTAATAGCTGCCTGCACGCTGGCCCGGATGCGCGAGCCAACTTGACTGGCGCCGGCGGCCAGGGCCAGGCGGCGCGTCACCTCATCTACATGCACGGGGCTTTCCACACCTACCACTTCGGTTACCCAGGCCGCCAGGCGGCCCACGGGGTGCTGGTGCAGCTCCCGCTGCTGGATGGTCGGCGGCAGTTGAGCCAGCTGGTATGGGTTGGTGGCGGAACGGCTGGATTCTTCGCGAACTAGAGGTGCCCGGGACGTAGCAGGAGCATAGGCGGCCGCTGGCTCTGGTTGCAGCTCCTGCGCGGCTGCGTGGCGGGCTGCTTCAATGGCCGCCACCGCTCGCTCTGCGGCCTGGGCCGGGTTCCGAAACCAGTCGGTGCTCCAGATGCGGTGCAGGCGCCAGCCCATACCGGTCAGCACTTCTTCGCGCAGCCGGTCCCGGTCGCGGGCCGAGCGGGCCCGCTTGTACATGGCCCCATCGCACGCTATGCCTAGTACATAGCGCCCCGTCTGCTCGGAGTCTACTACGGCCAAATCCAGATAAAAGCCCTGGCTGCCCACGCGCGAATGCAGCTGGTATCCTCGCGCAGTCAGGGCCTGGGCTACAACGTCTTCAAACGGCGCCTCCACTTCTTGCTTGGTTTCTGCGCTCTGGTCGAGGCGGCCGTGCTGGGCGAAGGCCAGGAAAGTCCTGAGGGCCGCTACGCCCTTGGCGGTGGTCCGGCTCAGGTCCAGGTCGTCGGCCGTGAGGTTAGTAAACACTTCGCAGCGCTGCTTGGCGCGGGTTATCAACACGTTGAGGCGGCGCTCCCCGCCTTCACCGTTGAGCGGGCCGAAGTTCATAGCCAGGGCACCCTCGGCGGTGCGACCGTAGCCTACGCTTATGAGAATGACGTCCCGCTCGTCGCCCTGCACGTTTTCCAGGTTCTTGATGAAGAAGGGCTCGTGTGGGTGGCGGTTGAAAAACTCCTCCGCATCGGGCTGCTGCCGGCGCTGGCGGTCCAGCGCATCCTGAATGGCCTGGCGCTGGGCCATGCTGAAAGCCACCACGCCCAGCGTGAGGTGGGGCGTGGCGCGGGCGTGCTGCAGCACGGCCACGGCCACGGCCTCGGCCTCCCGCGGATTGGTGCGGGTGCTGCCGCGCTCGTAGTGGGTATCGGGCAGATAGTGGTAGGCCAGGCCCAGCTTGCTGTGGCCGCCGGGGCTGGGGAAAACCACCAGGTGGTCGTGGTAAAACAAGTGGTTGGAAGCGGCTATGAGCGACTGGTGGCGGCTGCGGTAGTGCCAGCGCAGCATGCGCTCGGGCATTTGCCGGGCTTTGCACAGCTCCAGGATGCTTTGCATGTCGGCCGTCACATTTTCCTCGTCGGCGTCCTCGCCCGCGCCGGTCAGGGAGTCGAAAAAGCTAGTGGGGGGCAGCTGCTTGGAGTCGCCCACAACCACCAGCTGCCGGCCGCGGGCAATGGCGCCCAGGGCATCCACGGGCTTCACCTGGCTGGCTTCGTCGAACACCACCAGGTCGAACTCCACGGCACCCGGCGGCAGGTAACCGGCCACCGACAGCGGCGACATCATAAACACCGGCTTGATGGCCTGCACCGCCCGGCCCGCCTGCTGCATCAGCCGGCGCAGGGGCAGGTGGCGGGTTTTCTTGGCAAACTCGTTTTTGAGCACCAGCATCTGCCCGCCGGCCTGGGGGCTGGGCAGCTGCTCGTAGTGCCGGCGCATGGCCCGGATGCGGTTGTGGTACAGGCTTTCGCGGTCGGCCTGCCGGAAGTGACTAATCAGCTCTTCGTGAGCGGCCTGCTCGAAGCGGCGCAGGGCGGGGTGCTGCTCATAGGCCAGCTGCTGCAGGTGCTCAAGCCAGGCTTGGCGCACGGCCAGGGCCAGGAGTTGAGCCGCCGGCGCCCAGCTTTCGGCCAGCAGCAACAACTCGGGGAACTGCTCATTTCGGGCTTCGGCCGCCACGTTGTTCCATTCCGTGGTCAGGCGCAGCGCGGGCAGGTCGGCAGCCCAGGCTGCCAGGGTGTGCTCCTGCACGGCAAAGGGCTGAAACTGCAGCCGCCCCTGGGGTCCGAAGCGCCGGGCTTCGTTAAGCTGCAGCGCGTCGGCTACGGCTTGTAGGGCGCTGCGCTGGTGCGTGAGGGCGGTTTCGAGGGTAGCCAGAAGCGGCGCCAACCCCTCCCCCAGCCCTTCGCCGCTTGATTCGCGGAATCCAAAAGGGAGGGGAGTCTGTTGGTTGAAATTGTAACCACTGATTTGTGAAGCCGACTGACTCAGGTAAGTAAGCAGCTCGGCGGGCAACTCCTGGCGGGCAATGCGCTGATGGGTGAGCAGGACGTAGTCGGCCAGGCGGCGCAGGGCGGGCCAGTCGGAGCGCAGGCCCAGCCAGGCGGGGCCGAACAGGGGGCTGGCCAGGGTGTTGGCCTCCGTTATTACCTGGGCGTAGCGGTTGGCGTCGTGGATGGCGTCGATGACGGGCACCAGCTCGGCCGCGCTTTTATGCAGGGTGCCGCGCCACAGGCTTTGCAGGCGCTTGCGGGCGCGGCGGTAGTCGCCGCTCAGGAAGTTCCACCACTTGCCGTCGTACTCCAGCAGGGCGGCCCGCTCGGCCAGTAGTGGCTGGCCCCAGGCCTCGGGCAGCAGCGTGGCGTCGTACTGCCGGTGCAGCTCGGCGAAGGCCGTGCCAGCTTGCAGCACCTCCTGGATACGCCCGGCCTGCTCCGTCCAGGCGGGGTGGGCGAGGGGCGTGCGGTCCAGGGGCGGGGCCAATTGGGCGTGGCGGGCCGCCGGTAGCAGGGCCTCCGCCGCCGCCCGGCCCGTGGGCAGGGGCAGACCCAGCTGTCGGGCCAGGGCCTCGGCGGCGTTCCGCAGCTCGGCCACGGCCGTCTGGGATTCCTGAAGCTGAGGCAGCAGGGCTGCCTGCGCGGCGGGCAGCAGCACCGTCAGCTCACTGCCCCAAAACAGCAGGCTTTTGGGCAGCCCGATTTTCTGCAGCGTGGCCTGCAGGCGAGCAGCCAGGGCTTCGGCCCGGGCGGCATCGGCATCGGTCCAGTCGGGCAGGGTGGCGAAGGCCAGGCGCGGCAGCTCGGTGGGGCCGCGCTGCCCGGCCAGTAGCAGCAGCTCGCCGGCCACTTGCTGGGCACTGAGGCGGCTGCGGCCCAGCGGCGCATTCACGCCCAGCACGTAGTCGTTGAGTGCCTGGCGGTAGCGCGGCAGCTGCTCCACCTGGCTTTGTACCTGCGCCGCCGAAGCCGGCCGGCCCAGGCCCAGCGTAAGGCGCAGCTCGTCGTGCAGGGCTTTCTTGTTGGCTTTGTGGCTGTGCAGCTCCAGGCAGGCCGCACCCAGGCCCAAGGCATCGAGGCGGCGCTTCACCACTTCCAGGGCGGCCATCTTCTCGGCCACAAACAGCACGGTTTTGCCCGCGCCGATGGCTTCGGCCAGTAGGTTGGCAATGGTTTGCGACTTGCCTGTGCCCGGCGGGCCCTGAATCACGAGGTTGCGGCCCTCGTGCACGGCCAGCAGGGCCAGCAGCTGCGAGGAGTCGCCATCCAGCACCTGGTGCAGCTCAGCGGCCGGGCTCTCGGTATCAAGGAAGGCCTCGTCGTCCACCGTGGGCGGGGCGTCCTGGAAGCCGGTATCGGGGCCGAGCAGGGCGGTAATAGTCGGGTGCTCCAGCGGCGTCTGGCCCGCCGGCCAGGTGCTTGGGTCCAGGTCGCGGTAGAGCAGGAATTTGCCGAAGGAAAAGAAGCCCAGTACGATGCTGTTGGCTTCCACCTGCCAGCGCGGCAGGCCCGCCACGGCCGCCTGCACGGCGGCGAAGTAGTCGGCCAGGCTGCTTTCCTCCTCGAAGTCAGGCAAGGCCCGGCCAAAGCCGGCCTGCAGCCTGGCTTGCAGCGAGAGGTTGGCTTCCACTTCAGCGCCCGTGTAGCGCAGCTTGAACCGCTCCCCGGCCGAAAACCGCTCCGTAACCCCGCCCCGCTCCAGCAGCACGGGCACCAGCACCAGCGGGGCCAGCCGGGCCTCGTCGCTGCTGTCGGCTTCGTACCAGCGCAGCATGCCCAGGGCCAGGTACAGGATGTTGGCCCCGGTTTCTTCCAGGCTGGTGCGGGCCGTGTAATAAGTGGTTTGCAGCCGGCGCTCCAGCACCGCCAGGGGCTCGGCGGTTTGCAGCTTGTTGTCGGTGAGCAGGGCCTGGCGCTGCTCCTCCGTAAGCACTTCCGGCTCGGCGGCCGGCTGGAGGGCACTGTTTACGGATTGCAGATACGCTTGCCGCCGGATGTTCAACTCCTCCGCGCTTACGCCTTCTTCAGCGGCTTCCAGGTTTGTAAAACCCGCAGTGGCTTCCACTGCTTTGGCCGACAGCGCGGCGCCGGGCCGAGCCGACGGCGCAGCCTGAAAATACATGCTCTTGCCCTGCTGCACGAGCCGCTCGTACACGGCTGCCGAGTCTTCCTGCACCACCGCCACCCCCTGGGACTTCGACAATCGGAAGTTGAGCAAGGGGTTGCGCAAGCTCAGGTCGAGCAGTTCCTGCCGCGAGGCATCGAGCCGGGCGGCGAGTGAAGAATCGGAAGGGTAGGGGGTAGCAGGCATGACGCCGCAACTTACTGCAATCCTCTCAGGTGCGTGCCATTCGGGATTTGCCAGCCAAAAATCACCCGCGCCAGTCCCAGCATCACGGCCCGGTAACCAGCCGTAACCGCCCGCTTACCGCAGCATCATGCAAGCATGACGCTGCGGTACCAAAGGCGCAAAACACGGCCCGGACCTTTGTGCTGCAAACAGGCAGTGGGCCTGGCGGCCTGCCTGTTGCGTCCGCCAGCACGTTTTTCATCTCTCCTTTCCAACCTCTATGAAACCCGCTTTCAATCGTATTGCCCGCCGCAAGCTACTGCGCTCGGGTGCCCTGCTCGGTATGCTGCTTACCGCGTGCTATTCGCCCCAAGCACTGGCCCAGGCCAACCCGCCCACGCCGGCTGGTGTGCAAAAGCTGTCCGACTTCATTTACCGGGTGTGGGCCAGCAACCCCACCGCCCAGCGCGGCACGCTGCAGCTCATCGACGTGCAGAAAGGCGCCGTCCTCTACGAAGAGCGCAGCGCCCGCGTCAGCTTCGGCCAGCAGTTCAACCTGCGCCAGCTGCCCGACGGCCACTACGCCTTTGTGGTGAAGCTGGGCCAGCAGCAGTACCGCTACCCCCTCACTATGCAAACCACCTCCCAGCGCTCCTGCGACCTGCAGCCCGAACCTGCTCCGGCCGCTCCCAGCCTAACCACCGCCCTTGCCAAGTAGCCTGCTTCACCCTAAGGTATCAGCTATTTAGGTTACCAATCAGAAAAGCTTAAACCATACAAAAAGGCCGGAGCGGATACCCGCCCCGGCCTTTTTCGATATGCCGTGAGTAATCAAAAAAACGACTCGTTAGGCTCCCCTCTCCCCCGGAGAGGGGCCGGGGGAGAGGCCCAACTTCGAGTTCTTATACCCATACCCAAAGTAAATCACCAGCCCAATCAGCAGCCAGACGAAGAACATCGTCCAGTTGTTGATGCCCAGCTGCGTCATCAGGTAGAGGTTGATTAGCAAGCCCAGGGTGGGCAGCAGGCTTAGGCGCTTGCGAAATGACAGCCAGGCCAGCGCCACGCAAAACAGCAGAAACACCAGCATGGGAATCTGGTGGCGGAAGCCCTCGTAGCCCTCGCCGAAGCTGGCCAGGCGGAAGAAGTCATTCACTTGCTCGCGGTTGTAGGCGAACAGCAGCGCGGCGGCCAGCACCAGCAGCAGCAGCAGCAGAAACTGCCCGTTGATGTAGGGCACCCGGAAGCGGGCCTCGGAGCGCCCGTAGGGGTCGATGATGAGGATGCCGCCGCACACCAGCGCGAAGGCGAACAGGGTGCCGATGCTGGTCAGGTCCACCACCAAATCCATGTTGAGCACCAGGGCCGGCACGGCCACGAAAAAGCCCGTGACGATGGTGCTGAACGAAGGCGTGTGGAAGCGCGGGTGCACCTTGGAGAATACCTTGGGCAGCAGCCCGTCGCGGCTCATCGTCAGCCAGATACGTGGCTGGCCCAGCTGGAACACCAGCAGCACCGAGGCCATGGCAAACACCGCACTCACCGCCACCAGGCCCGAGAGCTTAGGCAGGCCTACTTCGGCAAACACGTACGACAGCGGGTCGCCCACGCCCAGCTTGGTGTAGGGCACCATGCCAGTGAGCACCAGCGTAATCACCACGTACAGCACCGTGCAGATGATGAGGGCGTACATCATCGCCTTGGGTAGGTCGCGCTGCGGGTTTTTGCACTCTTCGGCCGTGGTCGAAATGGCGTCGAAGCCGATGTAGGCGAAGAACACCGCCGACACGCCCTTGAGCACGCCGCCCACGCCGTTGGGGGCGAAGGGGCTCCAGTTGGCGGGCTGCACGTAGAAGGCGCCCACGGCAATGACCACGAACACCACCACCAGCTTCAGCAGTACCAGGATGTTGGAGGCCGTCTTGCTTTCCTTGATGCCGATGTACACCAGCGCGGTAATCAGGACGGTGATGATGAAGGCGGGCAGGTCGGCCACCAGGCGCAGACCACCGAACAGCTCGGGAGCCGAAGCCCATATTTTGTAGCCGGCCAGCTGGGCCTCAGTAGCTTGCGAAAGGGGCTTGCCGGCCATCATCAGCTCCATCACGGCATTGTAGCCGATGTAGGCGCTTTGCGTGCCCGTGCTCAGGTAGGCCGGAATATGCAGGCCGATGCCATCCAGCAGACCGGTGAAGTAGTCCGACCAGGATATGGCTACTACGATGTTGCCCACGGCGTATTCCATAATCAGCGCCCAGCCGATAATCCAGGCGGCCAGCTCTCCGAACGAGGTGTAGGCGTAGGTGTAGGCCGAGCCGCTGACCGGCACCGTGGCCGCAAACTGCGCGTAGCACAGGGCCGAGAAAGCACAGGCCACGGCCGTGAACACGAACAGCAGCGACACGGCCGGCCCGCCGTCGAGGCTGGCTTTGCCGATGGTGCTGAAGATGCCGGCCCCGATGATGGCCGCGATGCCCAGGGCCGTCAGGTCGCGCACGCTCAGGTGGCGGGCCAGGCCGCCGGGGGCCACATGGTCGTGGTCGGCCGGCGGATTCTGGAGAATGGCCGCAATGCTCTTGCGGCGAAACAGGGAATTGTTGGAAGGCGGCATTGCGCGGAAACAGGGTTTTGAGGGGCAAAAGATAGGGCTTTTGCGGGCAGGTGGCGCCCCGCGCCGCCCGGCAGCCACGTCCGGAGCGCTCACCTCGCAGCTAAAGCAGGCCGGTACGTGTGCATTTTGGCAGACGGGCCGCATCAGTAGGGCAAAGCTCCCGCCTATGTCCCGCGCCCTTACCCTCACCATTCCGCAGCCCTGCTCCGAAAGCTGGGCCGCCATGACGCCCGCCGCCCAGGGCCGGCACTGCGCCGCCTGCCAGAAAACGGTGGTCGACTTCAGCCGCATGAGCGACGCCGAAGTGCTGGCTTACCTCGCAAAACCCGGTCAGGCCAGTGGCTGCGGCCGCTTCTTGGCCTCGCAGCTAGAGCGGCGGTTGTTGCCTCCGCAGAATACCAATGCAACGCGTTGGCGTAGCTGGTTGATGGCAGCCGTGGCCCTGTGGGGTCTGCGGGAAACAGCCGGCAGTGAGGCAAAAGGCCAAACACGTACCGAGCAGCGTGCCGTTTCGGCCGGTTCACCGCTCGACTATTCAATTAAGCCTGATTATGAGGGTATCCCCGGGCCTCGGGTGCTGAGAGGAACAGTCGTTGACTCTTCTACAAGCGAGGGGCTGCCTGGCGTCAGCATCTTCCTGCAAGGAACTACCATTGGCACAAGTAGTGATTCCGATGGCAAGTTCTCCCTTGTCCTGCCTCCAGGTACCAAACCTGTGGTAATCATTAACTACTTAGGTTACCTTCCTCAAAGCGTGGTGCCCCTCGAGCAAGCGTACCAGGATGGACCCGGTATTAGGGTAGCGCTATTGGTTGACCCAACACTTGCGGGCGAAGTCATTATGACTGGCGGCTACCACCGTCGTGCCTGGCCCTGGCATCCCCGTGAATTCTATTACTGGGCCAAATACCAGCTCTCACGCCCTTTCCAGCGCTAAGCAGGCAACGGTTTCCCTATTTCATCCGACATCACCATGCGCCTGACTATTCCCAAACCCTGCCACCAAAGCTGGGCCGACATGACTCCTGCCAGCGGGGGCCGACACTGCGCCGCCTGCCAGCAAACAGTAATTGACTTCACCCAGCAATCCGACGCCGAAATCCTGGCGTACCTGGCCCGGGCCGCGGGCTCCCGCCTCTGCGGGCGTTTCGCGGCGGGGCAGTTGGAGCGGCCGTTGCAGCGCGCCGCCCCGGCTGCCCCAAGGCGCTGGCGGGCCTGGCTGGCCGCCGCCCTGGCCGTATGGGGCCTGCGCGAAGTAAGCGGGGGCGAGGCCAAGGCACAGGTTCCGACGGAACAGCGGGAGTTGTCGGCTAATTCTCCGTTGAACTACTCGGCCAGGCCGGACTATGAAGGACAAGTCGCAAGCCGTGTGCTCCGCGGCCGGGTTGTCGATGCCGAGACGGGGGAGGGCCTGCCGGGGGTAACCATGGTCATCAAAGGAACCTCCATCGGTACTGGCAGCGACAACAATGGGCAATTCATTTTGACCGTTCCACCTGAATATAAGCTGGTGGATAATACGCAGCTAGTGTTTCAGTATCTCGGCTACGATACGGAAGAGCATAGTATATCATTAGGCGCCGTTCACGAGTTTCAAGTGAAAATGGCCATTAGGCACACAATTGGCTTACCCGAGCTGCGTCCTCGGCCTTGGCATCCGCGCGAATTCTATTACTGGACCAAATGGAAGCTTGGCAGCCTCTTTAGCCGAAGTAGCGCAGCCCGATAAAAAGAAATACCTTAGCCACATGGCACCAACCCCCTTCACCCCGTCCGTTCCGCAACCCTGCCCGAAAAGCTGGGCTGATATGTCGCCCACCGAAGCCGGCCGCTTCTGCGGCAGCTGCCGCACCGAAGTGGTCGACTTCACCAGTATGAGCGACGCCGAAGTGCTGGCCTACCTCTCGGCCCGGCGCGGGCAGCACGTATGCGGGCGCATTGCGGCGCCCACGGTGGTGCCGCAGCACTACAAGCGCAGCAGCGGCCCCCGACGCTGGCTGCTGGCGGCCCTGGCTTTGCTGGGCTGGCAGGTGCAGCCCGCCGCAGCTGGTCCGCCCACCCCGCTGCCGCAGCTGCACGAAGCCGACGCCGCCAAGCCGGGCAAGCCCGGCGCCCAGGTGATAGTGCGTGGCCAAGTGCTCGACGACCAGAACGGCAAAGGCGCCGTGGGCGTGCGCGTGCTCATCAAAGGCACCAACTACGGCACTACCACCGACGAGCAAGGCCGCTTCGAGTTGGTGATGGCCGCCAACTGGGCTCCGCTCAAGTCCGGCAAGCTCACGCTGCACTTTGAAGGCAGCCCCTTCGACTTTCAGCAGCAGGACCTCACCCTCAACCTGCGCAAGCACCCCAAGCCCTTCGTGCTGAAGGTGACCATGAAGTCCATTCCCGACCGCGGTCAGGTCATGGGCAAGATGCGCATGCCCGAGGAGCCGGTGAAGCCGCCGCGGGGGTAGGGGCTGCCGTACGGGCATTCCCGCCATCTTTCCCTTGCCTATGCGACGTACTATTATCTCCATTCCGCAGCCCTGCCACGAAAAATGGCAGGGGATGAAGCCGACGGAAACTGGGCGCCACTGTGCCGCCTGTCGGGAAACCGTGGTCGACTTCACCCAAATGAGTGACGCGGCAATAGTTGAGTTTCTGCGCCGCTACCCCACCGTAAGCTGCGGCCGGTTTACGGCCGAGCAGCTAGACCGGCCGCTGTACGCATCTGCCCCCGACGGAACGGCTGGCTGGCGGCAGTGGCTGGCTACTCTGGTCACGGTAATAGGCATGAGCCAACTAGCCGCTCCCAAAGCAGTTGGTCAGCAACTCCGCGTGCCTTACTACGGTGGTCCTGTGCCCGCCGACGTCGGTCAGGCTGCGGCCAATGGACGCCAGGTAAATACGGACCAGCCCGCGCCCCTTAACCTACCCCCGGCAGCCAGCCAAGACGTGTACGTTCACGGGGTGGTACGCAATTGGTGGGGGCACCCGCTGAAAAATGCCCGAGTGGAAATAGCAGACCTAGAGTTGGAAACTCAAACAGATGCCCACGGGCAATTCTCGCTCCGGGTGCCGCAGGCGCAAATTACCGACGACACCTGGTTGTCAGTGTCTTCCAATAACGCACGCCGCAGTGCATATGTGGCCTTGGAGCCGGGGCGCCTGACTGGCTACGAGGTGCGCTTGAAGCGTCGGAGGCGCCCGGTGTTTAGCGGCAAATTCCGGTAAGAGCCGACGCTGAGCCAAATCTTTCTTGCTCCAAAACCCTTAAGCCAGGTATGAAAATCCTGCGCTTCGCTCTGCTCGGCCTGCTGGCTTCGGCCAGTAAATGGCTGCGAGCGCCAATAGCAATGGTAGGAACGAAGAAGTGGGGCCAGGTGTAGCGCCACGCAGCCGGTGTCGCACTCATTCAAAAGCAGGCAGGCTGCCTGGAGCAAGATTTTCCGCTTTAGAAAGAAAGTGTTCCGCTTCGCGAAGACTTAGTGCGCAGGGGAAGGGGAATTTTGTCGCGTCGTTTGGCTCAGCTTCCTGAGCCGGGCGCTGACATTCATTCCATTCCCTTTTTCCTCTGCTAAATAAGTTTTTATGAAAACCAGATTTGCTCACCTCAGCGCAGCCCTGTTGCTCGCTGGAGTTGCCGGCACAGCGCTGGCTCAGTCGGCACCGGCCCTACATAAGGCCAGCGGACGCACTGCCCAGCGGCAAGTAACCGGCCTTGCTGTGTGGACTGGCGCAATCGACTTCGATTACAACAACCCGGGCAACTGGAGCGGAGGCGCCGTACCCACGGCTGCCGACGACGTGATTATTCCGCCCGGCGCTGGCACTTCCATTCCGGGACCGGTGCTGCGTACCAATGCCGCCGTAGGCACCCTGCTCATCGATGGCGGGGAGATGACAATTGATGCCGGCGCCCAGCTCAGCATCAGCGGCAGTATTAACCTGCAAGGGCTGCTGCATGCCGAGCAAGGCACGGTGGTGCTGAATGGTACGAGCCAGCAAAATCTGACGGGCGGCGAAGCCCTGGTAGTGCGCGACCTGGTAGTGGGCAGCGCCGGCCTGGTGCTCGATGGCAACGACCTGTACGTAAACCATGTGCTGACGCTCAACGGTGACCTGGACGTCAACGGCCGCACCCTGGAACTGGAAAGCTCGGCAACAGGCACGGCCATGGTTGTGAACAACGGTGCTGCCACCGTGCAAGGGGCGGTGAGCGTGGAGCGCTATTTCGACGCTTCCCGCAACCCCGGCCTGGGCTACCGGCACATTTCGAGCCCCGTCACCGGCGCCCAGGTTCAGGAGCTGACCGTGGGGAGCGTGGCGCCCGTAGTGAACCCGGCATACAACACGGCCCCCAACCCCGGCGCCGTGCTGCCTTTCCCCAACCTGTTCCGCTTCGACCAAGCGCGGGTGGCCCCGGCGGCTTCGGCAGCTGCTTCTTTCGAGCGGGGCTGGTTTTCCCCGGCCAGTGACCTGGAAGTGCTGAACCCTGGCGAAGGCTACACTTATAACGTAAGCCCGGGCCTAGCCACGGTGCTCACCGGCACCCTCAACAATGGCCCCATTACCCGCAGCAACCTGGGGCGGACGGCCCAGCAGGAAGCGGGCTGGCACCTGGTGGGCAACCCCTACCCGGCGCCTATCGACTGGAACAACGTAAGCCGGAGCGGGCTGGACAACGCCATTTACGTTTTCAAATCGACTGGGCAGTACACGGGGTTCTACTCTGGCTTTGTCAACGGCGTCAGCTTTAATGGAGGCTCCAGCATTGTGCCAATGGGGCAGGGCTTTTTCGTGCGTACCTCGGCCGTTGGGGGTAATGGCGCGGTCAGCTTCACCAATGCCGCCCGCCTGACCAGCTACCAAAACCCTGCGCTGGAGCGCAGCACCGCCGAAACGCGGACGCTTGTGCGCATGGCTCTTTGCGGGGTGGGCGTTGCCGATGAGGCCGTGCTGTACTTCGAGTCAGGCGCCACCAATGCCTTCGATAGCGCCTTCGATGCTTACAAGGTCACCCTGGGCACGGAGGCCAGCCTGTCCTTGCCGGTAGTGGGGCGCGAGCGGTTGGCTGTCAGCGCACTGGCCCCGCTCAACGGCGCTACTGTGACGGCGCCGGTGTGGGCCCGGGTGCCCGCGGCGGACCGCTACACGCTTTCGTTCCGCGACGTGCTGAATGTACCGGCCGGTTACTTTGTCTACCTGCGCGACCAGGCAACAGGTGCTGTCGTCGACCTGGCCCAGCAGCCAAGCTATAGCTTCCTGGCCACGCCTGCCGACTCGCCCACTCGCCTTGAGCTGCTCTTTACCCGCCAGACCCTGGCTAGCCGCAACCCCTCGCTCGACGGGCAGGTGGCGCTCTATCCCAACCCGGCACACAGCCAGGTTACCCTGGCGCTGCCCGCCGCCCTGGCCGGACCAGGCACGAAGGCTGAAGTGTATAATGCCCTGGGCCAGCAAGTGCTAAGCCAGACCTTGGGGGGCGGTACCACCGCCCAGCTGCCCACGGAAGGGCTGAAGGCCGGCGTGTACACGGTACGCCTGTTCACTGCACAGGGCCTGGTAACCAAGCGCCTGGTAATTGAATAAGGATTCGGCCGGGTGCGTAGCGCGTGGCATAAGCTACTCCGCGCGCTGCACACCCGGCCAACTATTCTCTGCTTTTAAAACACCGCATTTATTCTGCTCGGGTATGAAACTTCCCTTTACTACACTAGTTGCGCTGCTGGGCTTGCTAGGAAGCACCACCGCTCAGGCCCAAACCCTTCCCAGCCTGCCCAATGCCGGATTTGAAATCTGGACGCTGAGCGTGCCCGGTGGCCCTTCGGCCTGGACCAGTTCCGACCAGAGCTACGACCAGCTAAGCCTCACCCTCAGCGGAAGTACGGTCGAGCCTACTGCCGCGGCACACAGTGGCAACTTCGCAGCGCTGCTGCGGGCCCGTACGGCGGCTGGCGGGCCGCTGCTGGGGCCACACCTGGTGCTGGGTTCTTACAACCCAACGAACCCGATAACCAGGCCCGGCATGGCTTTGAGTGGGTGGCCCGCGGCCCTGCATTTTTGGTACCAGTACACCGGCACCAGCGCCGATACCACCGAAGCCAAGGTAGAGCTCTGGCAAGGGCAGGGCCTGGTCAGGCAGCGCGTAGGCTCCGGCCGGCTGCGGCTGACGCCAGCGCCCGGCTCGGCAGGATACCAATTGGGAGAGGTTGTGCTTCACTACGTGGCCAGCACTGCGGCGCCCGACTGGGTTCAGGTTTCTTTCCGGGGCAGCGCCACCAGCACCGGGCTGTTTTATCTCGACGACGTCAGCCTGGATGCCTCTATCCGAACCGGCAGCCGGGAGCCGGCCGCGAGGGGCATGTTTAGTGTGGTGCCCAACCCCAGCGCCGATGGCCTTTTCCGCCTGCTGGCACCGCTTCATCCGCAGGTAGCGGCAGCTGCCTACACCATCACCGACCTGACGGGCCGTGTTGTGCTCCGCGCGCCAGCGCTGGCACCCGTTGCCGAGCGCACCCTCGACCTGCGGGGGCTGCCGGCCGGTGTGTACACGCTGCACCTGCACGCAGAACAAGGAGTATTGACCCAGCGCTTGGTGTTGCGGTAAACGGCCGGGCGCAGGCCGAAAATAGTAGCTCTTAGTTGCTTAAACTGCTTGAATGGAAGGCATCAGGCAAGGAGGGCCTGCTGCTTTTACTGCCAGCATTCTATAGACGAGCTGTTTTGAAAAAGCCAATTGTTGGCTCCGTCTGCGGGCTAGTTCAGCTTAGCCAGGACACCGCGGACTCGGCGGGCCTTTAGGGGGGTGAGGCCAAAGCACCGCTTGAAGGCAGTGGCAAAGTGCGCCGGGTTGCCATAGCCCACGGCGGCGGCAACGTCCTGCACCGACTGCTCGGTGTGGGTGAGCAACAGATACGCTTCCTGCAGGCGCTTCTGCGTCACGTAGTCGAACACTGTGGTGCCAAACAGTTCCTTGAACCCTTTTTTCAGGGTGCAGTCGTTGGTGCCAAAGAGCCGGGCCAGCTCCCGGATGGTCGGGGCGTCAGCGTAGTGCTGGTCCAGGTGCTGGCGTACGCCCTGCAGCATGTCACGGTCGCGGCGCCGCAGGGGGGCTGCCTGCTGGTTGAGGTAGTGGTCCTGCTGGGCCACAAACAAGTCGAGGAAGCGGGCCTCCAGATACATTTTCCGCAGCTGGCCGGTGTAAGCAGGGCCGTGGCGCAGCTGCTCAAGCAAAGTCATGACCTGTGGCGCTGTAGGGATGCTGTTGCCAAACAGGGACACCGGGCGTTGCTGCGGCAGCAGCTGCTGGTAAATCGGTAGCCAGGCCGCATTTTCCTGAATCAGAGAAGTGAAGTAAGTGGGCTCGAAGCTCAGCGAAACCGCGTGAAACGCTCCCCCACCCGCGGGTATAAATTGTTGGCACACGTCGGCGCTGGGCTCATAAAGCATGTTGTCGTGCTGTTGCTCCACTCGAAAGCGGCGCTGCTTTTCCATGGTGGCTTCACTGCAACCCTTTATCTGGTAAACCTGGCCAATGCAGGCCTGGTGCTCGAAAAGCTGCATCTCCAGGGGCCGATGCAGGGTGCCCTGGATATCGGTTATCGTTACCCCGGGCAAGCGGTACTCGGTGAAGTCAAGCAGTCCCACGCCGTTTGGCCCCTGCCAGCGCATCGTGCCGGGGGTAGGCCTGGTAGCAGTGGCGGGGAGAGGGGTCAGGTGCGACAGTAACTCAGTATCCAGTAAGCGAAAGGCAGTAGGCATGCAGAAAGACAGGCAGGAGCAAGGGCAAAGTGAAGATGTTTCAGCTAGGGCAGTTCAGGACGCCTTAAGGAAGAAAAGCAGTATGTAATCGGCAGGAAGCGCGGTTATGGTTGCCTGAAGGAGTCAAAAAATCCTTGTATAAGCTGAAAATGGCTGGTGCTATTGTTTAAAGTAGCTGAGTCTCCGCTGCAAAAGGGGCTGCCAGACGTATTCCTTCAGTAAATGTGTTGAGCATAGGCAGAAAGCCTGTTCAAACCTTTCCCGCCCAAAAAGCCTTAAGCCAGGGTATGAAAACCCTGCGCTTTGCCCTGCTCTGCCTATTGGCTTCGGCCTGCTCTATTCTAAAGCCTACCACGCAGCACGACGTTTTTCCCGGCCGGGCGCAGTTGCCGCAGGAGGAAGCTCCCCATCCTAAAAACTCGCTGGAATGGTGGTACTTTACCGGCCACTTAAAGGACATTTCCAGCGGCGAGGAATTTGGCGTGGAGTACGTCTTTTTCCACTTCAGCCCCGACGGCAAGCAGGACTACCAGATGGTCAACTTCGCCCTGACGGACCCCCAAGCCCAGCAGTTTCGCTACGACTACGACCTGGGCAAGCTGCCCGCGCCCCTCACCGCCACGCTGCCCATCCACCTGACGGAAACCAAGCCGAATGCGGACCCCGCCCAGGGCAGCCAGACCTGGACGCTGACCGGGCAGGAAGGCAAATACGAGCTGCAGGCCACCATGGCCGCCCACCCCGGCTACGGCATCAGCCTGCGCACCACGCCGGCTAAACCCGTGCTGTTGCACGGCGGCACCGGCTACGAGCAGTACGGCAACGTGGCCCAGGCCGGCTACTACAGCTACCCGCGCCTGAGCACCACCGGCACCCTCGTGGTGGGCGGCAAAACCCACCAGGTCAGCGGCGAGCTGTGGTACGACCGGCAGTGGAACTGCGGCGCCGTCAACAAAAAGCATGTGGCCTGGGACTGGCTCAGCATTCAGCTCAAGGAAACCAAGGACGACCTGATGCTCTACGCCGTGCACAACAAGAAAACCCAGGAGCACATCGGCGGCGGCTCGCACTACGGCACCCAGGGCGAAAACACCCACCTCACCGAGGCCGACTTCAAGCTGGAGCCCCTCACGTACTGGACCAGCCCCACGTCCAAGCGCAAGTACCCTGCGAAATGGCGCGTGGCGGTGCCCTCCAAAGGTTACGACCTGGTGGTGGAGCCGCTGGTGCCCCAGCAGGAGCTCAGCCTCAAACTGTTTAAAGTGCTGAACCTGCATTACTGGGAAGGTATGTGCCGCGTAACCGGCACCCACAACGGCCAGCCTGTAACCGGCAATGCCTATGTGGAAATCACCAATCGGTAGTAAAACCGTGTCATTGCGAGTGGAGCGCAACGGAACGCGGCAAACGCAGTTCGGCGTAGCCAATCCGTCCTCTAGCATTCAGTCACCAGGTAAACTCAGTCATCAAAAAGCCCCAAGGCCGGTTCTGGCGTTGGGGCTTTTCACACTATCTGGTTGGTCGCTCAGAGAGGACGGATTGCTTCACTACCGCTCGCAATGACACGTACTTTTTACTGATTCAATATCACCCGGAACGTGGTGCCCCTGCCCACCTCGCTCCACTTCACGAAGAGCTTGCCTTCGTGGTAGTTCTCGATGATGCGCTTGGCCAGGGCCAGGCCCAGGCCCCAGCCGCGCTTTTTGGTGGTGTAGCCGGGCATGAACACGCGGTCGAGCTTGTTTTTGGGAATGCCCTTGCCGGTGTCGGTGATGTCGACGGCTACTTGCGGGGCTTGGCGGCCGCGCACCCGCACCCGGCGCAGGTGCAGGGTGATAGAGCCCTTACCGTCCATGGCATCGACGGCATTCTTGCATATGTTCTCCACCACCCAGTCGAACAGCGGAATGTTGATGCGGGCCGGTGTGTCGGTGGGTAGGTCGGTTTCGATGCTGAACTTCACCTTCTTCGATACCCGGCTTTCGAGGTAGGCAATGGCATTTTTGGTGGCCTGCAGCAGGTTCTCGTCCCTGAGCACCGGCACCGAGCCGATGTTGCTGAACCGCTCGGTGATGATTTCGAGGCGGCGGATGTCCTTGCCCAACTCCTCAACAATGGGCTCGTCTTTGAACTTGTCGGACTCGCGCAGGTAGGCCTGCCAGCCCACCAGGCTGCTGAGCGGCGTGCCCAGCTGGTGGGCCGTTTCCTTGGCCAGGCCCACCCACACGCGGTTTTGCTCGGCCCGGCGCGAGGAGCTGAAGGCGAAGTAGGCAATGACGCCCAGGCAGCCAATGACGGCCAGCCCCACCAGCGGATAGGTGCGGAGCTGGGCCAGCAGCTGCGAGTCTTTGTAATAGATATAGTTGCGCTGCCCGGCGCCCAGCTCCACCACGATGGGCGGGTGGTGCTGCTTCATCTGCTCCAGCTCGCGCTGCAGCAAAGCCACCGAGTCAACGGCGCTGACGCCCTTCGGCAGGTCGATGTTCTTGGTGCCCACTACCATCTTGCCGTCCGTGAGCACAATGGGAATGGTGGTGTTGGCGTTGATGATTTCCTCGAACACGAAGTTGGTATTCGAGTCCACCTCCGAGTTGATGATGAACTCCTGAGCCTTGGCGTAGAGCCGAATCTGCTCCCGCTCGCGCTCCGACACCCGCTGCACCAGCACGTTGGTATAAATCACCGTAGCCGCCCCAATGAGCAGCGCCAGCACGGCAATCAGGATTTTTATGCGGGACTTCTGGTCGTAGATGGGGTTCATTAAATCAGCAGTACGGCGTTTTGCAGTAAACGGCGCCAAACACAAATAACAAAAAGAACGTCATGCTGAGCGGCAGCGAAGCATCTTGCCCACGAGAGTAAATTCAATCAGAAAAGAATTACTGCCGCGGGAGAGATGCTTCGACAAGCTCAGCATGACGTTCTGGAAAGCAGATGTCAGAACGAACTGACAACGGACAACTTCAACTGCCAACTAATACAGCGTCGCTGCTGGCAATCTCCTGCAGGATTTCCTCCACCAGCTCCGGCGTTTCGGCATCCACGAGGCGGGTGCGCCAGGCTTTGGCGCCTTCCAGGCCGCGGAAGTAGTGGGCGTAGTGGCGGCGCATCTCGAAGATGCCCACGCGCGGGCCCTTCCACTCGATGCTGCGCTCGAAGTGCATGCGACACATGGCCACCCGCTCTTCCAGCGTGGGCGGGGCCAGCAGCTGGCCGGTAGCCACGTAGTGCTTCACTTCCCGGAAAATCCAGGGGTAGCCGATACTGGCCCGGCCTATCATCACGCCATCCACGCCGTAGCGCTGCTGGTATTCCAGCGCCTTTTGCGGCGAGTCGATGTCGCCGTTGCCGAAGATGGGAATGTGAATGCGCGGGTTGTCTTTAATCTTGGCGATGAGGCGCCAGTCGGCCTCGCCCTTGTAGAGCTGGGCGCGGGTGCGGCCGTGCACGGTCAGGGCCTTGATGCCCACGTCCTGCAGGCGCTCGGCCACTTCCTCCACGTTCTTGGTGCCCTCGTCCCAGCCCAGGCGGGTTTTCACCGTCACGGGCAGGTGGGTATGGCGCACCACGGCGTCGGTCATTTTCACCATTTTGGGAATGTCCTGCAACAGAGCCGCGCCGGCACCGCGGCAAGCCACCTGCTTCACGGGGCAGCCGTAGTTGATGTCGATGAGGTCGGGCCCCGCCTCGGTGCTGATGGCCGCGCACTCGCCCATGGTTTCCACGTCGGAGCCAAACAGCTGAATGCCGATGGGCCGCTCATAGTCGAACACGTCGAGCTTCTTCCGGCTTTTGGCTGCCGCCCGAATCAGGCCTTCCGAGGAGATAAACTCGGTGTACATCAAATCGGCGCCGTTGGCTTTGCACACCGCCCGGAACGGCGGGTCACTCACGTCCTCCATGGGCGCGAGCAGAAGCGGAAAGTCGGGAAGCTGGATGTTGCCTATTTGAACCACGGGGATGAGAAGTAATGAGGGCCCCAGCTGTCATCCTAAGCGCAGCGAAGGACCTTATTAGAAAAGAACGTCAGGTAGTATTGGATTGATTACTGCCGTTCGTTCCGGTGTGAGAAGGTCCTTCGCTACGCTCAGGATGACAAGCGGGAAACAGTTGTCAAGAGAAAGTCAGCGTATTTTACGCAAATTTACAACCCTTCGAACTAGCCCGCCCTTATGAAAGGTTTCCTGCCCCGCACGCTGCACCCTGGCTTTCAGCTTCTGTGGCTGGTGCTGCTGATGGTGCTGGGCGCCTGCCTGGCGTTCACCGTCATCTACGCCGTGGCTTTGGCGGTGCTGCACATCCCGGCGCTGCAGATTGAGGGCATGATAGGGCGGCCCAAGGACTACGAGCAGGGCTGGTCCCTGGCCATGCTCTCGCAAGGCCTGCTGCTATTTGGCGCGTTCGGCGGGGCGGCCCTGGTGCTGCCGCGCCTGATGGGCCAGACCTGGGGCGAGTATTTCGCCCCGCGCCGCCTGGGCGCCGGCTGGTGGCTGCTGGCCGCGGCGGCCGTGGTGGTCGTCATCCTGCCGCTCATGTCGGGCCTTATTGCCTGGAACGCGGCGGCCGGCTTCCCGAGCTTTCTGCACGATTTTGAGATGTGGGCACGGGCCAAGGAGGCGCAGGCTCAGGAGCTTACCCGCTACCTTACCCGCTTCACCACCACCGGTCGCCTGCTGGTGGGTCTGCTGGTCATTGCCGTGGTGCCGGCCATTGCCGAAGAGCTGGTGTTTCGGGGCGTGATTCAGAAAAACCTGGTGCGCTGGTTCAACTCCCGGCACGTGGGCGTGTGGCTGGCTGCGGCCATCTTCAGCGCCATTCACCTGCAGTTTCTGGGCTTTGTGCCCCGCATGGTGCTGGGGCTGGTGCTGGGCTACCTCTACGAATGGAGCGGCAACATCCTGGTGCCCATGGCGGCCCACTTCACCCAGAATGCCCTGCAGCTGCTGCTGGTGTACGGCGCCCAGCACGGCTACTTCGGCTGGGGCTTCGACCCCGACAGCACCGAGGCGCTGCCCTGGCCCTGGGTGCTGCTCTCGGCCGTGCTCACGGCCGGCCTGCTGCTCTTTTTGCGCCAACGCATGACGGCCGCAGCCGTACCTTCCCAGATGCTCACCATCGGCAGCGACGGCGTGGCCGTGCACCGACCCGCCGAGCCGCTGGCTTAATCCTCGTTTTTCGCTTTCTACACGCTCCGCCGCTTGTCTGATTCCCAGCCTTCTTCTGTCCCTTCCGCCGCGCCCGAAACACCCAAGGCCGGCCCCAGCAACCTGCGGCTCCGCACCATCTACGGCCTGCTCGGCGCCGCCCTGCTCGTGGGCAGCGTCTGGTTCAGCCCCTGGACGTTTGGGCTGTTTTTTGCCTTCGTGCAGGCGGTAATGCTCTGGGAATTCTATCGGATGATGGAGAAGGGGGGGAGTAAGCCGGCAGTGTGGATTGGGGTAGTTGCGGGAGCCTTAGTATATGCGCTAGTACACCTGCAAGCAGGATACAATGCATACACTACCTATTTCGGTGAACCAGTTGGGCATACAATATACCCACCAATGTCAGCTCTTCCTCAAGGAGTACCTGATTGGTATATGCACCTTGGTAGTTTAATAGAAAACTCTTCAACATGGCTATTAGGAGCAGCGCTGTTAGTGGTTCTGTTGGTCTCAAGAGAAATTCTACAATGGCCAAATAATGCCCATCCATTCGCAAACGTTAGCGCTACTATTGGAGGACTATTTTACATAAGCCTGCCAATGGGCTTGTTGAGTTTTCTAGCATTCGGGCTATCAGGCTACGACTACCGCCGAGTCATCGTCCTGCTTTTCCTCATCTGGTCGGCCGACATTGGCGCCTACTTCGCTGGCAAAACCTTTGGCAAGCACAAGCTGGCCCCGGCCATTTCGCCCGGCAAAACCTGGGAAGGCTGGGCCGGCGGGGCCGTTCTCACCCTTATCATGGGCTGGGCCCTGGGCTACCTCATTCCCGAACTGCCGCTCGCGCACCGTCTCGTAGCGGCGGCCGTGGTGGCCGTGTTCGGCCCGCTCGGCGACCTGGCCGAGTCCATGCTCAAGCGCAGCGTGGATGTGAAGGACTCCGGTACCATCATGCCCGGCCACGGCGGCCTGCTCGACCGGTTCGATGCCTTTCTGTTCGTGCTGCCCATCCTGGCGCTGCTGCAGCTACTGGCTGGCTAAAGAGGCACTGGCGCGAGTTTAGCGCAGCGTAACTCGTGCCGGGCTATGACAGGGAGGCTGTGCCTCCCTTGCAGCGCAGCGGCAAACCGGAGCCGCACCAGTAAAGCTAGCCCTCCAACATGCTGATGCGAGGCGCAGCCTCGCCCGGATGCGGGCACGAGTTACGCTGCGCTAAACTCGCGCCAGTACGGTGGCGGAAAGTAAGTGCCCGTGGTTTTAACAAAACCAATACCTTTGCGGCCCTAAACCGTACCTACTCCCACCCAACACTTTTTTTAAAATACCTCCGCATGGCTGCAAAATCTGTGTATAAAGAGCCCGCTCCGATAGTAGACCGCGAAAACCCCCTGGAGTCCATGATGTCGCGCTTCAACATCGCGGCCGAGATTCTGGGCCTCGACGAAGCCACGTACAACGTGCTCAAAGTGGCCGATAAGCAGGTTATCGTCAACATTCCGGTGACCATGGACAACGGCACCGTACGCGTTTTTGAAGGCTACCGCGTGGTGCACAACACCATCCTGGGCCCATCGAAAGGAGGTATTCGCTACGATAAAAACGTGCACCTCGACGAGGTGAAGGCCCTGGCAGCCTGGATGACCTGGAAGTGCGCTGTGGTTGACATCCCCTACGGCGGCGCCAAGGGCGGCATTATCTGCGACCCCACCACCATGAGCGCCGGCGAACTGGAGCGCCTCACCCGCGGCTACACCCTGGCCATGAAGGACGTGTTTGGCCCTGACCGCGACATTCCGGCCCCCGACATGGGCACCGGCCCCCGCGAAATGGCCTGGCTAATGGACGAATTCTCCAAGACTGTGGGCGCCACTTCGCCCGCCGTAGTAACCGGCAAGCCCCTGGTAATGGGCGGCTCGCTGGGCCGCACCGAGGCCACCGGCCGCGGTGTGATGGTATCGGCCCTGGCCGCGCTGAAAAAGCTGGGCCTGAACCCCACCGAGGTTTCGGCCGCCGTGCAGGGCTTCGGCAACGTAGGCTCCTGGGCTGCCAAGCTGCTGTTCGACAAAGGCGTGAAGATTAAGGCCATCAGCGACGTTTCCGGTGCTTACTGGAATGAGAACGGCATCGACATCAACGAAGCCGTGGCTTACAAGAATGCCCACAACGGCCGCCTCGACGGCTTCACCGGCGCTGTGCTGATGGAGAATGCTGAAGACCTGCTCACCTCCAACGTGGAAGTGCTGGTGCCGGCTGCCGTAGAAGATGTTATCACCGAGCACAACGCCGGCGACATCAAAGCCAAACTCATCGTGGAAGGCGCCAACGGCCCCACCTCGGCCTCGGCCGACTCCATCATCAATGAGAAGGGCATCATGGTGGTGCCCGACATCCTGGCCAACTCGGGAGGCGTAACGGTTTCCTACTTCGAGTGGGTGCAGAACCGCCAGGGCTTCAAGTGGAGCGAAGACATGGTGACCGAGCGCGCCGACCGCATCATGAACGACGCCTTCGAGAAAGTGTACCAGACCAGCCAGAAGTACAAGATTCCGATGCGCATCGCGGCCTACGTGGTGTCCATCGACAAAGTAGCCCAGACCTACAAATACCGCGGCGGCTTCTAAAAATCGCTGATTGCCGCTGATTTATCGGATTTCGCTGATTTTTAAGCGAATTGGATGCGGCAGATATAAGCTGAACAGCTAGCCCAAGGGAATGGCACCGGCCGATTGGTCGGTGCCATTTCTATTTTTGGCCGTAATTTGCCCCATTTAGTGGCCAATGCCGTAAGGCCCTTGTTGCGCCGATTGACGCTGGTTAAACCAGCGGAGTCAACTCAATCAGCGAAAATCAGTGATTATGAAAATCCATAAAGAAGGACGACGCATTCTCTTTGTCACCCTGTTAGTGCTGATTGCGCTCAACCTGGTGATGTACCACTTCAACAAGGGCGCCGACCTGGTGAACCGCCTGTTTACGGGCGCTACGGTCATCATCTTCCTGCTGATACTGCAGTTCTTCCGTAGCCCGTTCCGGCACATGTTCACCCACGAAGACCTGCTGGTGGCCCCGGCCGATGGCAAAGTGGTGGTAATAGAGGATGTGCAGGAGCCCGAGTACTTCGACGATGTGCGCAAGCAAATCAGCATCTTCATGTCGCCCATCAACGTGCACGTGACGCGCAACCCCATTTCGGGTATTGTGAAGTACTTCAAGTACCACCCCGGCAACTACCTGGTGGCCTGGCACCCGAAGAGCAGCACCCAGAACGAGCGGACCACGGTAGTAGTAGAAAGCGACGCCGGCCCCCTGGTGCTGTTCCGGCAGATTGCCGGTGCCATGGCCCGCCGCATCGTGTGGTATGTAAACGAAGGCGACGAAGTAACCCAGGGCGAAGAGTTTGGCTTCATTAAGTTCGGCTCCCGCGTCGACGTATTTGTGCCCGTAGATACCGTGGTGAAGGTGGAGCTGGGCCAGAAAGTGAAAGGCGGCGAAACCGTTATTTGCCAACTGAAGGTCTGAACCGCAGATGGTAAAGATTTTCTGATTGAGTAAGATTCTCCTGTTTGATTTCTCTCGATGAACAGTAAAAGGCCACCCTCTGGGTGGCTTTTTACTGCGCTATTAGTGGTGATGATAAGATGTTTGTGGCTCTACGGTGCCAATCAGCGCCGGTAAAGGCATCTTACTCAATCAAAAAATCTTTACCATCTGCGGTTCAGACCAAGATATGCGGCACGAACTCCGACAGGTTGGTGATGAGCCCGGCTTCACGGCGGAAGCCGATGGCGCAGGCTTCACCGGCCCAGAACACGCCGGCCTGGTAGCGGCGGCCCTGGGCGTCGGTGGGCAGCTCGGCCCAGCGCTGGTAGAGTTGGGGCTGCCGGGCAAAATCGCCGGGTACTTCAACGGTAAGGCCGGACCCGGGCTGCACTTCGGCTACGTTCTGGCCCTCGCGCCCGAAGAAGGGCTTGCGCACGTGGTGGCCGGCGAGCGGCTCGCGGCTGGCTTCCAGCAGCAAAGGATGGTGGGGAAATACTTCCCACAGGCGAGCCAGCAGGCCTTTGCTTTGGAACAGCAGGCTATAGGCGGGATTGGCAATAATCAGGTCGCGGGTGAGCAGCAGGTTGCTGAGGTCGGCGGTGAGCTCGGGCTCTTCCTCGGCCAGGATTTCCCAGGGCACCAGCTTGAACAGGAAGTCGAATTTCTGCCACTGGCCGGGCTCAACTTCGGCCCAGGCGCCCCGTTCTTCGCCCTGCACCGACACCTTCATGGCATCCACGGAGCAGGTGTGGATGTATGTAAAGCCGGCCATGCGCGCTGCTTCGGCCAGCACGGCGCAGTTGGCTTCGTCTTCGGCGCTGTCGGGCAGGTACACCAGCAGCAGGCTGTCTTGCAGGCTGTCGTTGAGGGCGCGCCAGTGGCGGAACTGGTCTTCCAGGCACTCGATGAGGCCATTGGCCTGCCGGTCGTCGCCCGCCTGGCCGGCGGCTACCAGGCTGGCCCACTGTACTACGGCTGCCTCGGGCAGGCTGGTGGCAGTGTCGGCGTTGAACTCCAGTAGCTTGGGTCCGTCGGCGGTCATGGCCAGGTCGAATCGGCCGTAGAGGTGCCAGTGCCGCTCGTCGTTCCAGGAGTGGCGCACAGGTGCCCAGAGCAGGGGCGGAATGGCCAGTTGCTGCAACAGCTCGTCGGGGATGGGGTCGGGGATGGCCTGCACCAGCATGTCGTACAGCGTGTCGGCCGCCTGCAGCAGGACTTCGGCCTCAGCTTCGGGCAGCTGCACCGCTTCGCGGGCCACGTAGTTCTGGCAGGCATCCTCAATGGCCCAGTCCCAGCCCAGGGCGCGAACCGCAGGCGAAACGTCGCCGGAAAGCACAATTGTCTTCATTTAACAGTTATCATTTAACATTTAACAGTCATACTGTAGCCTTGGAGTTGAGGCTGATGCTCTACTCAGATGGCGAAGAAAAGCGGCTGAAAAATGACGTGATGAAAAAAGGCAGCAATGAGCTGTTGAACGACTGTTAAATGTTAGATGATACTTGTTAAATGAAAATCATCCGCCAAAGCCGCGGAAGCCACCGCGGCTGCCGAAGCCGCTGCTGCGGCCCGAGGGCGCGCTGCTACGGAAAGTGGGGCGCGGGGCACTGCGCACAGTGGAGCGGCTTTCGTAGATGCCGGCGTTGGGCGAGCTGCGGCGGCCGCTGAAGCCCCGGCCGAAAAACCCGCGGCCCTGGTCCTGGCGCTCGCGGGCCACGTTGGCGCGCCAGGCCTGGTTGCGCTGCAGAATGCCGGGGTTGGCATACACGCCGGGATTGGGGGTGAGGAAGCGGCCGGCCATGTAGCCGATGCCGCCCCACATCAGCACGTCCATCATGCTGGTGCCGTTGTGCCGGTTTTCGGGGTAGGCGCGGCTGTACTGCTGCATCTGGCGCTGCAAGGCCTGACCCTGCAGGGTGTCGGTTTTGCCGTCGAAGTGGTGCAGAATTGCCGCCACTTCCTCTTTACCGGCGGGCCGTTCGGCGGTGATTTTCCACTCGCCGGGCTGCACTTCAGTCATTTCGGTGATGACACCCTCGCTGTAGGTTTCGCCGCCCCAGCTGGCTTCGGCGCCATTGTCGGTGCCGTCGTTGCTGGAGCAGCCCGGTAAGGTCAGCCCCAGGCTCGTGGCAGCGGCCACCAGCAGCACGTTGCGGCGCCAGTCGCCAAGTGGGTGGAAGTGCTTTTTCATAGTCGTGCTTAATGCGTGGGAGTTTTATCGCCAAAGTTCAGTTGGCATTACAGCCAGCTACGCAAGGTATTAAAACCAGGTAGCCGCCAGCTGCATCAGCTCTTCCAGTGCAGTCTGGTCGTCGGTGTCGAAGTCGTTGAGCTGGTCGCTATCGACATCGAGCACGGCCACGACTTCGCCGTTTTTGAGGATGGGCACTACAATTTCCGACTTAGACTCGCTGCTGCAGGCAATGTGACCTGGAAACAGCTCTACATCGGGTACCAACTGGGTTTTAGCCTCAGCCCAGCTGGTGCCGCACACGCCTTTGCCGCGGCGGATGCGGGTGCAGGCAATAGGACCCTGGAAAGGCCCAAGCACCAGCTCGTCGCCTTTTACCAGGTAGAAGCCTACCCAGAAAAAGCCAAAGGCCTGGCGCAGGGCCGCGGCGGTATTGGCCAGGTTAGCGGTAAGGTCGGGCTCGCTCGTGGTGAGGGCTTGAATCTGGGGGAGAAGCTGGCGGTATTGTTCGGCTTTCGACAGGCTGGTGTCGAGGGAAAGGGTTTCGGCCATGAAAAAAGAGTTGTCAGTTGTTCGTTGTCCGTTGTCAGGTAGTTCTGTTAAAGCAGCCGTCAGAACGATTCTGACAACGGACAACGAACAACTGACAACTAAGACCTATTTATCATTTACATACCAGTACAGCTGGTCGGGCCCCACGGCCGACTGCTCGCGCAGGTGGGGGAGGCCCAGGCGCGGGGCGGCAATGCCCTGGCCGAGCCGCATGGGGGCGCGGAACACACGAATTTCGTCCCACATGCCGGCTTCAATCAGGGCGTTGAGCACGGTGGGGCCGCCTTCGACCAGCACCGACTGGATGTTGCGGCGGTACAGGTCGTCCAGCATCACGGGCATCAGGTCGGCCGCCTCGGACAGGGTCACGGTTTCTAGGTTGGGGCGGGCGTCGCGCTGGCGGTAGGAGTAGAGCAGTGTAGCCTGGCTGCCGTCGAGAATGTGGTGTGCGGGCGGCAAGCTCAGGTTTTTGTCGATGACGATGCGCGTGGGCTGGGGGCCCGACCAGTCGCGCACGTTCAGGCGGGGGTTGTCGTGCAGGGCAGTGCGCGTGCCCACCAGGATACCGGCTTCTTCGGCCCGCCACTGGTGGGTGAGGAGGCGGGCCTGCTCGCCGCTGATTTGCACCGGCTGGAAGTAGCGGCCGGCCAGGAAGCCGTCGGATGTTTCGGCCCACTTCAGCACCAGGTAGGGGCGCTGCTGCTCGTGGAAAGTGAAAAAGCGGCGGTTCAACCAGCGGCCTTCTTCGGCCAGCAGGCCTACTTCTACTTTGACGCCGGCTGCCCGCAGCTTTTCGATGCCGCGGCCGGCCACCAGGTGAAAAGGGTCGGGGTTGCAGACTACTACCTCGGGCACGCCTTTCTCGATGAGCAGGTCGGCGCAGGGGGGCGTTTTGCCGTGGTGGGCGCAGGGTTCCAGCGTGACATACACCCGGCTGCGGCGCAGCAGGGATTGGTCGGCCACGGCCGCCAGGGCGTTTACTTCGGCATGGGGGCCGCCGTAGCGTTGGTGGTAGCCTTCCCCGATGATGCGGCCTTCGTGGACGACTACGCAGCCTACCAGCGGGTTGGGGCGGGCGTAGCCGGTGCCGAGGCGGGCCAGGTCCAGGGCGCGGCGCATGAATAGCTCGTCGGACATAGAAGCAAAGGTAGCGGGGACGGTGAGGCTAGTGTACGCGGCCGGTGGCGCCGTGGATAAGCAGCACCGCGGCGCAGATGTTTGCCCGCCCGCAATCTGCCGGCGCCGCAACTTCGTAGAAGCACGCGCGGGCCGATGAATGGCCCCACCTTTGCGGCCATGAGCATTCGCGAGTTTACCACCGAGCTGGCAACGGGCCTGCAGGGCATTTACCCGGAGCCGGAATGTGAGGCCATAGCGGCTCTGGCCACCGAGTACCTGCTGGGCCTCGACCCGCTGCAGCGCCGCATGCACAGCCAGGAAGCGGTGGACCCGGCCGTAGCCGCCCGCCTGCCCGAGCTGCTGCGCCGGCTGCAGGCCCACGAACCGGTGCAGTACGTGCTGGGCGTGGCGCACTTTGCCGGCATGGAGCTGGAGGTAAGCCTGGCCACGCTCATTCCGCGGCCCGAAACCGAGGAGCTGGTGGCTTTGGTCGCCCGTGACTGGGTCGGGCGGACCGGCCTGCGGCTGCTGGATGTCGGCACCGGCTCGGGCTGCCTGGTGCTGGCGCTGGCCCAGGCGCTGCAGCCCGCCCAGGCCCTGGCTGTCGACATCTCGGAAGCGGCGCTGGCGGTGGCCCAACGCAACGGAGGGCGCTTTGCTCCGCAGGTGCAGTTTCAGCAGCTGGATATTTTGCGGGAGGTGCCGCCGGTAGTCGCGGGTACGCTCGACATTCTGGTAAGCAACCCACCCTACGTGCGCGACAGTGAGCGAAGCCTGATGCGGGCCAACGTGCTTGATTGGGAGCCGGCCACCGCCTTGTTCGTGCCCGACCACGACCCGCTGCTTTTCTACCGCCGTATTGGGGAGCTGGGTCGCAACCTTCTCCGCCCCGGTGGGCGGCTGTATTTCGAGATAAACGAAGCGTTTGGCCCCGAAACCGTGGCCCTGCTCACCAGTCAGGGCTATGCCACGGCCCGGGCCGTGCAGGACATGTTCGGCAAGGCCCGTATGGTAGTTGCGGTTAATCCAGCCTGAGGTGAAGCAGTTAAAAGTTGAGAGTTAAAAGTTAAAACCAGGACGGATTTTTAACTTTTAACTCTCAACTTTTAACTGGAAAAAGCCGGAACAGGCTTCCCACTCCGCGGGTAACGCGCATCAAGCGTTTGCGGGGCCGGGGGTGAGGTTTAGCGCCCCAGCTGCTGGGCAAAAGCGGCCAGCGCCTGGCCAAACTCCCGCGGGCTCTCGATAAGGGCGTAGTGCTTGCCGGGCATCACCACTACTTTCTGCTGCGGGAAGCGGAACGCGAGGTGATGCGTAGGGCCCACTACCTGGTCCTTGGCGCCGGGCAGCACCAGCACCGGCATGTTAAGCTGGGCCGTGCGCTGGGTGAAGTCCTGCAGGTAGCCGTCGATGACGCCGGGGACAAAAAGCGAGGCGGCAAAGTCGTGGTTGGCCGGTTGGGTGGGCTTGATGCGGGCCAGGCGGCCAGCCGTGGTATCAACGGCGTACATGAGCTGGCCCTGCAGGCGTTGCTGCCCCAGTAGGCCCGACACCATGCCGAAGCGTTGGGGTAGCGGCGCATTGGCATCCAGCGGCGGCCGCGTGGCGGCGGGCAGCAGCGCATAGCCGGCGGCCGTGTAGCTTTCCATAGAAGCCGGCAGGTTCAGGATACTGTTCACCAGGATAAGGCCCTGCACCCGCTGGGGGTACTTGCTGGCGTAAGCCGTGGCAATGGTGCCGCCGAAGGAGTGCGACATCAGTACCCACTTCTCCAGGTGCAGCTGTTGGCGCAGCTCATCCAGGTCCAGCACCAGGCGGTCGAGGCCGTAGCTTTTGTCGGGGGCACTGGCCGAGCGGCCGCTGCCGCGCTGGTCGAGGTATATCATTTGAAACTGCCCTTCCAGCACGGGGCCGGCCAGCGTCTCCACAGCCTGGCTGCCCGCGCCGGGGCCACCGTGCACAAACACGCAGGGCAGCCCGCGGCCGGCCACCCGGGTGTACAGCTTCACCCCATCGGAGGTGCTGATGCTGGGCGTGCCGTTGGGCAGGGCGCTGGCGTGGGCGGTGAGGGTGGCCCAGGTCAGGGCGAGGAGGAAGGTCAGGAGCGTTTTCATGCTCCAAAGGTGTACCCGCCACCCACCCCGCCGCCACTGGCTGCTACCGAACCGTAGGCGGAGGGAGACGAACCGTCGGAGCAGGAGGATAAAAGTCTACCGGCCACGTCCGGTAGGCTTTCAACCGCGGGAAGAAGCCCACCAGACATGGCCGGTGACGTTGAAACCCCCGTTACAAGGCTACCGGACACGTCCGGTAAGGCATTTACCAAGGGAAAAGGCCTGCCGGACATGGCCGGTAATGCTTTTACCGCGGTAAAAGAGCTACCGGACATGTCCGGTGACGTTGGGTGGCCGCCCCTACAGATTCTGCTGGATGAAGTTGGTCATCTGCCGGTAGAGGTGCAGCGAGGTATTGCCGCCCCGAATGCCGTGGTTGCGGTTGGGGTAGTACAGGGCCTGGTAGTCCTTGTTGGCGGCAATAAGCGCATCCGAAAACGCCACCGAGTTCTGGAAATGCACGTTGTCGTCGCCGGTGCCGTGCACCAGCAGGAACTTCGCCTTGAGCTTGGCGGCGTGCTGTACCGGCGAGTTGTCGTCGTAGCCGGCTGGGTTGAGCTGCGGCGTCTTCAGGTAGCGCTCCGTGTACACCGTGTCGTAGTAGCGCCAGTTGGTGACGGGCGCCACGGCAATGCCCATCTTGAACAGCTCGGGCTGGGTAGTCAAAGCCAGGGCCGTGAGGTAGCCGCCGAAGCTCCAGCCCCAGAGGCCGATGCGGCTTTTGTCCACATAAGGCAGCGAGGCCAGGTATTTGGCGCCGGCGCCCTGGTCTATGGCTTCGTACTTGCCCAGGTTGGCGTAGGTGGCTTTGCGGAATGCCGCACCCCGGCCCGAGGAGCCGCGGCCTTCCACCGATACCACGATGTAGCCCTGCTGGCCCAGGTAGTTGTTCCACAGGTAGCGGTTGAAGCCGCCCCCGCCGCCGCTGGAGTTGTCGAGCACGGTCTGGGTGCTGCTGGCGCCGAAGCTGGGGCCGCCGTAGCAGTACATCAACACGGGGTATTTCTTGTTGGGGTCGAAGTCGGCCGGCTTCATCATCCAGCCGTTTAGCTCCTGGCCGTCGGCGGTTTTGAAGGTGAAAAACTCAAAACTGCCGAGCTTGTACTGGCCCAGGGTCTGGCGCAGCGCTGCATTGTCTTCCAGCACCTTCACCAGCTTGCCGGTGCGGCCTTCGCGCAGGCTGATGACGTTGGGCACGCCGGCCGCCGAGTGGTCGTTGAGGAAGTAGCGGCAGTCGGGGCTCATGTTCACCTTGTCGATGCCGTTGCCCGGCTCGCTGATGCGCACCTTGTCGGTACCCTTCAGGCTGATGCGGTAGAGGTGGCGCTGCAGGGCCGAGCCTTCGGTGCTGGTGTAGTACACCACGCCGGCCTTGGGGTCGAAGCCGTCGATGGAGCTGATTTCCCACGGGCCCTTCGTCACCTGCCGGATGAGCTTGCCGTTGATGTCGTAGAGGTACAGGTGCTGGTAGCCGTCCTGCTCGCTGGTGAACACAAACTGCTGCCCGCCCTCGAGGTAACGCAGGTCGTCGTTGATTTCCACGTAAGCGGGGTTGGTATCCGTCAGCACCACCTTGCTCTGGCCGGTGGCGGCGTCGGCGTGCAGAATCTCCAGCTTGTTCTGCAGGCGGTTCAGGCGCTGAATGCTGAGCAGGCCGGGGGCTGTGGTCCACATCATGCGCGGGATGTACTGGTCGGTTTCCGCGCCCACGTCCATGCGAGTGTTGCGGCCGCTGCCCAGCTCGTAAGTCGATATGCTCACCACCGAGTTTTTCTCGCCGGCCTTGGGGTACTTAAAGCGGTAGTCCTGGGGGTAGAGCTGCCCCCACATCTGCATGTTGTACTCCGGTACCTGGCTTTCGTCGAAGGTGTAGTAAGCCAGGCGCTTGCTGTCGGGCGACCAGGCGAAGCCCTTGGCGAAGCCAAACTCCTCCTCGTACACCCAGTCCGTCGAGCCGTTGATGATTTTGTTAAAGGCACCGTTCGTGGTCACGGCCTGCTCCTGCATGGTAGCCAGGTCCACCACGTAGATGTTGTTATCGCGGGTGAAGGCCACGCGCTTGCCATCGGGCGAGAACGTGGCGTTGCCCTGCTTGCCGCCGGCGCTCAGTGGCACCAGCTTCTTGCTGCCCCGGTCGTACACGAAGTAGTTGGCCTTCGTCGAGTGGCGGTAGATGGGTTCTGTCTGGGTGCTGAGCAGCAGCTTCTGCTCGTCGGCATTAAAGCTGTAGCCGTCGAGCTTGATGGCGGCGCTCTGGCCGGCCGGCCTGAGGTTGGCGGCGGGTACCAGGGTTTGCACGGCTTTGCCGGTGGCCACATCGTGCTGCACCACTTCGTTGCCGTCTAGGGCGGCGTAGTAGCGGCCGTCCTTCATCCAGTCGAAGCCTGGCACGGTGCGGGGCATCAGCTTGCTGGAGCCCCAGATTTCCTCCAGGCTCAGGGCCTGCTTTTGCTGGGCAAAAAGGGTAGGAGAGGTAAGGCCGGGCAGCAGGGCCGGGCCGTTCGAAGCCAGCAGCAAGGCCAGCGCGAGAGTGCGAAAACGCATGTATCGGAAAAAGATGAGCGAAATAAGAAAGCGAGTGGGGCGTTAAAGATAGCCGCCACCGCCGCGGCGTTGCGTGCCCCGCCCCGGAAACCACGCGGCAGCCCCCGGCGTTCAGCCCGGTCTTACCTTTGTGCTATGCGCTTCTGCCTTCCGCTTCTTCTCTCCACCGCCGTGCTCACCGCCTCGTGCAGCACCGAACCGTCGCCAGTGCGCCTCGACTTCGTGGGGGCATCAGGGCTGACGTCGAGCAACCGCACTGCCAGCGCCGCCGATACCCTGACTTCGCGGGTGTTCGCCACCGGCGAGCAGCCCCTCACGCGCCTGCAGATAACGGTCAGCTACGAGCCCACGGCTTATCCCATCATCTACCCCACGCCTATTTCGTCCTTCGACCCCAGCGACACGCCCGACGGCCCCCAGCTGCTTTACCTCGACTCGGTGCTGACATCCGGCCAGAAAGAGCTGCTGTTCCAGAACCGCGTCAGCGTCCGCACCACCTCCGGCTCGGAGCGTTGGCAGTACACGGCCACTGATGCCGAAGGCCGCAGCGACAGCCGCGCCTACCGCGTCACGGTGCGCAAGGGCGACTCGCTGGCTGTATATCATACCTACACCATTGTGGCGCGCCCGGCCGAAACCGGCGCGGCCGGCCGGCGCTTCCTGGCTTTGCGTCCCGGCCTGCTGCTGCCCAAGTTCGCCGTGAACAAGGAGCCGGCCAACCAGCAGCTTATTGACCTGGTGTTTACCATGCGCCAGGGCAACATCACCCTCGAAACGCCCAACCACCCTAACCTGGGCCTTTCGGCCACCCGCTGGCCCCAGGCCAACCGCCGGCCTACCGTCATCAAGCGCACCGGCCTCGATTTCAACGCCTTTCAGGCCGCAGACACCTTCGATGAACTGCGCACGGCTTTCAACGACGGCCAGGCCTACACTCCCGCCGGCAGCACCGGCGCCCTGGCCAAAGACAACGTGCTGGCCTTCCAGAGCACCGACCCCAGCAGCGGGGAGAGCCACTACGGCCTGCTGCGCGTTTCCGAGCTGGCACTTACGCCCGTGCCAGTAGTCAGCTGCACAGTGCGCATTCAGAAGTAAGCGCTTTGAGCGTAAAAAGAAAGCGGCAGCCCCGGAGGGAGGCTGCCGCATTTGTATAAGGGCGTAAATGGCCGATTAGAACGTGACCCCAGCCGTTATGCTGGTCGTGTAGCGGTTGTTATTCACCTTAATCAGCGGCTCCAGGTTGCTGCCGATGGTGTAGGGCGTGTACGACTGGTTGAAAGTCTGATACACCACCGCCGCATCGAGGAAGAAGCTGCCCTGGCGCAGGCCCGCGCCGGCGGTGTAGAAGTTCTGCACGCGGCTGGTGCCGTCGTCCACGCGGTACGGGTCGCCGTAGCGGGCATAGCCAGCCCGCAGGCGGAACACGTCGTAGCGCAGCTCCCCGCCAAACCGCAGATTGATAGCGCTCTGGTAGCGGGCCCGGATGTCGCTGTTTTCCTGGCCGAATGAGTAGTACTGCTGATAGTTCGTGTCGCTGCTGGCGTCGCTCAGGCGGGCCTGGTTATAGCCTACATACTCAATGTCGCCGGTCAGGAAGCCGATTTTACCGATGGTGAGCGCCGCCCCGCCGTTCGCCCGAAAAGGCGTGGTCAGGCTGTAGTCGTACACATTGTCCGCAAACGAGACGGTGGTCGAGCCCACGGGTAAGTCGCTAGGCACCCGGTCGGTGCCCTGCGCGCTGAACGTAGAGGTCAGGCTTTCCGAGTAAGTGTCGGTAAGGTTCATAAAGGTCGGGCTCTGAATGGAAGCACCTACACGCAGCATGTCAGCGACCCGATAGATAACCCCCAGGCGCAGGTTTACGCCGGCCCCGGTAGTTCGCAGCGTGGTATTATCGGCCAGGCTGACGAAGTGCGTGGTGTTGTCGTTGTCGCTCTCAGTTAAAGTGCGGCGTTGCGTAAAGTGCGTACCCAGGATGCCTATCGCCCCGCCCACATAAAGCCGGTCGCGGTAGCTCGCCCCAAAGCCGATGTCAAACTGAGTAGTGGAGCCGGAGTTAATAATGGCCTCGCTTTGAGTCAATACACTGCCCTGACGGCGCAGCACGACGGCCGAGTCGGCCCGGGCGGGGGTGCGGTCAGCTACTACGTCTACCAGGTAGGCACCGTAGGCAAGGCCGAGGTCCGACGTGTACTCATTATCATCGGCCTGCCCGTCCAGGTCCCTTACCAGATTGGAAAAACCAGCCTGGCTGCGGTTGGCAGTCTGGGGCTGCAGGCGGGCCAGAAACGACTGATTGTTGCCAATGTTTCCGCTGTAAAGCGAGGCTGAATTAAAATCGGCTACGCGAGTAAAGCCAAAGGCCAGCGAGCCGCCCCGCCAGTTGGAGCTTTGGTCGCTGTCGGCCTTGCGGCCCGTGAGGACCAGGCCGGCACTGCCAATGTGGAAGCTGTTCTTGTTTTCGCTCTGAGCCGCGGCGCTGTTGCCGTCGATGCGGCCCTCGCCCTGGCCCAGCCCCAGGCCGGGCGTGATGTGCAGCTCCGACTTCTGGAACAGGCCCAGCCCGGCCGGGTTGCTGCTTAGGCTGCCGAAGTCGGCCCCCAGCGCCACATTAGCGCCCGCTATGCCCAACGTACGGGCGCTGCCGCCAAACTGTAATTGAGAATAGCGCAGGGCGTCGCTGGCGCCTTGGGCAAAGGCATGGCCGGCCGACCCCGCAGCGAGGGCCAGGCTAAGACCGATAATCCGTTTTTTCATGGGAAGAAAGAAAAAGAGCCGGCCGTGGGGCCGGCTCAGGGGAAGGGTTTTCGCAGAAAACAAAAAGAGCAGGTTAATTGGCGCGGCCGCGTCTGGGACTTCCGCCGCCGCCGCCATTATTGCCACCACCTCCGCCGCCATAAGAAGGCGATGAGTAGGTGGGAGCCGAGTAAGTGGGCTGTTCGGCACGCTGGGGCCGGTCGTACGAGGGCGCATCGTAGCTACGCTGGCGGGCCGGGCGCTCCATGCGCTGGGGCTGGGCGTAGCCGTCGGGCGTAGCATAGCTGGCATCGGCTGGTGCCGAGTACTCACGGCGAGGCTTGCGCTCGCCGCCATCGGGCATGCTCGCAGGCTGAGTCATGGGCTGCGGTTGCGGCGCCGGAGTAGCCTGGCCCATTTGCTGGCTCATCTCCTCGCCGCGCCAGCGCTTGCCCCCGCCGGTAGGCTGAGTATTTTCGGGGCTCATGCGCACCGGCTGGTTGGCCGGCTGGTTGGCCGGCTGGTCGAGCGAGCCCAGCTGCTGCGGCTCGTTGCGAACGCGCGTGGGCTTGGTGTCCGGTTGGGTAGAATAGCTGGCCGGCATTGGCGCGGAAGTTATCTGCTCGCCGGTGCGCACGCGGCCGCCACCTTCCGGGGTGTTGGGCATGGGTTGGCTCGTCGGGCCGTCGATAGAAGCCGACCGGCCGCCGGTGCGCACCCGTCCGCCACCCGACGAGCTTGGCACTGAGGTGCCACCCGAACTGGCCGTCGTATTCACCCGTCCGCCGCTCGACATGCGGTCAGTGCGGTGCCCGGTAGTAATGGGCTTGCGGTACCCGCCGTTGCCATAGTACGCGTTGCCATAATAGTTGCTACCATAATAGCCCCGTGGGCCATAATAGCCGCCGTAGTAGCGGCCACCATAGTAGTAAGGGTCGTAGTAGCCGCCGTAGCCATAGGCCCAGGGCGAGCCATAGCCATATCCATAGTAAGGGCTGTAGTAGCCGCCATAGCCCCAGGGCCGGCCGTAGCCAAAGCTGATGGTAACGCCTGAACCGTACCCGTAATATGGGCTATAGAAAGGCGAGTAGAACGGGTCGTAGAAAGCCGAGCCGTAGGGCGAGTAGCCGCAGTAGCCGCCGCCCCAGCCGTAGCTATAGCTCAGGGTGGTGTAGGGGGCATACACCGGCGGGGCGTAGTAGGCTACGCCGGGGCCGGAGTAAACGTAGGTGCGGCTGCTGCGAGAGGTAGCGTAAGAGTCGTCGTAGTATTCTTTCTGGTTTTGCTGGCTGCTACCAGCGGTGGCGGGCGCGCCGTTGTAGTCGGGGTTGGCGGCCTCGTTGCTGGCCGTGGAAGTGCTGGCGGCCGGAGCCGGCGTCACAATGGCCGTATTACGGTCCTTGGACGAGTAGTATACTCCGTCGTCTTCCGACGTGGCAATGGCCCCGGTGCTGGCGCAGCCGCTCAACGCCAGCAGGGCCAGGGCGGGTAGAAACGCGGTGAGGGAATTTTTCATGGCTGGGAGCTAAAGGAACAGGCGATAAGTAAAGATAGGTAGCAGGCCGCGGGAAATCCGGCAGGAAAAGAAGCTGAATTTCAGTGGGTAGCTGGGGCTGGTCTTGGACCCGCAACTTAGGGCTGCGGTTTAATAACGTAATTTGACCCCGAATCGGTGCCCGGCTGGCTAACTCAAACGCTGTACCAGTTTTGGGAACTTTTTTCGATTACCCGTAAGATGCCTGTTATGAGCAAAAAGTTGCCTTCCCGCGAAGAAGATTATTCCCTCTGGTACAATGAATTAGTAAAAAGAGCGGGCCTGGCCGAAAACTCGGCCGTGCGCGGCTGCATGGTGATTAAGCCCTATGGCTATGCCATTTGGGAGAAGATGCAGCGCACTCTGGACGACATGTTCAAGCGCACCGGCCACGAAAACGCTTACTTCCCGATTTTCATCCCTAAAAGCCTGTTCGAGGCCGAGGAGAAAAACGCCGAAGGCTTCGCCAAGGAATGCGCCGTGGTAACGCACTACCGCCTGCAGACCGACCCCGACAAGCCGGGCAAGCTGCGCGTGGACCCCAACGCCAAGCTGGAAGAAGAGCTGGTGGTGCGCCCCACCTCCGAAGCCATTATCTGGAGCACCTATAAGAACTGGGTGCAGAGCTACCGCGACCTGCCGTTGCTTATCAACCAGTGGGCCAACGTGGTGCGCTGGGAAATGCGCACCCGCCTGTTTCTGCGCACGGCCGAGTTTCTGTGGCAGGAAGGCCACACGGCCCACGCCACCGCCGAGGAAGCCGTAGCCGAGACGCGGCAGATGCTGGACGTCTACGCCGAGTTTGCCGAAGAGCACCTGGCCCTGCCCGTAGTGAAGGGGGTGAAGACGCCCAACGAGCGGTTTGCCGGCGCCGAAGACACCTATTGTATTGAGGCGCTGATGCAGGACGGCAAGGCCCTGCAGGCCGGCACCAGCCACTTCCTGGGCCAGAACTTCGCCAAGGCCTTCGATGTGACGTTTGCCAATAAGGAAGGCGGCCTGGAGCACGTGTGGGGCACCAGCTGGGGCGTGAGCACCCGCCTGATGGGCGCCCTCGTGATGGCGCACTCCGACGATGAAGGCCTGGTGCTGCCGCCCAAACTGGCGCCCATTCAGGTAGTCATTGTGCCGATTTACAAGACTGGTGAGCTCGACGTTTTGCTCGAGCGTATCCGGCCTATTCAGCAGGGCCTTATTGCCCGCGGCATCTCGGTGAAGGTGGATAGCCGCGACACCGAGCGGCCCGGCTTCAAGTTTGCCGAGTGGGAGATGAAAGGCGTGCCGGTGCGCCTGGCCATCGGCGCGCGCGACCTCGACAACGGCACCGTAGAAGTAGCCCGCCGCGACACCAAGGAGAAGCTCAGCCTGCCCCTGGCCGACATCGTAGCCAGCGTCGACCAGCTGCTGACGGATATCCAGGCTAATATCTACCAAAAGGCCAAGGTCTTCCGCGAGCAGCACACCACTCGCGTCGACAGCTACGAGGAGTTTAAGCAGGTGCTAGATGGCAAGGCAGGTTTCGTGCTGGCCCACTACGACGGCACTTCCGAAACCGAGGAGCGTATCAAGGAAGAAACCAAAGCCACCGTGCGCTGCCTGGCCCTCAACGAGCCCGATGAAGAAGGCATCTGCATGGTGACGGGCAAGCCCAGCCCGCGCCGCGCCTATTTCGCCCGGGCTTACTAGGCTGAAGTATAGCTTTCTTTAGTGCAATATACTCAAAGGGGTTAGGCTGCCAATCCGCAGCCTAACCCTTTTTTATTTTCGGCGGCCAGGTACAGAATTTATAAATTAATTAGGCTTCTGTGCCCCCAGGGGTTAATTTTGTTAAGAGCAGGCCATGCCTTGCTACAATACAATTTTCACCCTTCCTTTCCGACTTTAGCTATGCGCTATTCTCTACTAGTATTGCTTTTTTCTCTGGCCACGCTACCATCCCTTGCTCAAGACAGCACCCCGGTTGTGTTGCCGGCCAATGCCGTCAGCCAAATCGAAGATTTTATGGAGGTGACCAAGCACGCGGTGGCCGAAAAGGCCAAGCCGGGCAAGAAAATCCACGTGGAGGCCCGCCCCGAAGTGAACCGCCTGCTGATAATCTCGGCCGACGACTTCCGGCGCATTTCCAAGGAAAACCCCACCCGCGAGGCTTACCTCGAAAGCATCGACAAGGGCCTGGCTCGTGTAGCGCCGCTTACGAACGACGCCATTGAGCGCCAGCAGGTGGCCGACTTTTTTCAGGAGCTGATTGAGATGGTGGGGCTAAGCAGCTCCGATGGCAAGCTGCAGGCCTTTGTAGCCCAGGGCAAAAACTAGCCTAGCAGGCCAGCTGTACCTGCAGCCCGGCCTTTACGCGCTGGGCCTGCTGCACGTGGCGCTGCTGGTGTACTACCACAAACTCCAGGGCTTCGCCCAGGCGCAGCTTCAGCAGCTTGAAAAACTCGACGGGTACCGCTTTGCGGTTCAGGTCGGCGGCTGCGGCTTGCTGCAACACCTCCAACAGCTGGCTCTGGTGAGCCAGGAACTCGCTCAATACCTCGCGGCCCAGGCGGCTGCCTTGCGGGTTCATGTGCTTTAGTGTGGTGTGCTTTTTGGTGTTGCTGGGCTGCATCATATCCACCGATTTGCGGCCCATCCAGCTGTAGCCTACTTCTTTGTCGGAAAGGGCCGCGGCGGGCTGCGCCACTGCTTTGGCCAGTAGCGGGTTGTAGTAGCGGCTGTAGCGGTTGAGGTGCTCCAAACATTCGAGAATGCTCCAGCTGCTGGGCGCAGGCTTGTGGTTGAGCAGCGTTAAATCAAGCGGCTCGAACTCGGCCTGGGCCGTGGTGACGAGCTGGCGGGTGGCGGTTTGCAGAGCGGTGAGAAAAGCAGTGGGTTTCATGGGCGTTTGTTTTTTTGACAAAGGTCCCGCCCCTGGCCAAGCCAAACCTTGACGGCCGTCAAGAAATACAGTCTACCACAATCTGCGTAGCTCAGAGCCGCAGCCGGCTTAGGGTTTCGGCCGACATGCGCAGGTAAGAAGCAAGGTACTTCTTAGGCACCACCTGAAAGATATGGGGGCTGCGCTTACGCAAGCGCGCCAAGCGGTGGGCTGGCTCGGGCATGAGTAGGTCGATTTCGTGCTCCATGCGGCCCACCAGTGCTTTTTCCAGCTCGAAGCGCCAGAAGCGGGCGAATGCTGGGCTGTGGTCGAGGAAGGCCTGAAACTGGCTGCGGCTGATGGCAATAAGCGCGCACTGCCGCAGGGCCTGAATGGCGTACTCCGACGGCAGCCCGGCAGCAAACGACGGAAAGGAGCAGATGAGCGTGTTGGCGTGGCCAAAGCCCACACAGATTTCCTCGCTGGCCGTGGGGTAATAGATGCGCAGCAGGCCGTGGTGGATGAAGTACAGGTACTGCTCCGTCTGGCCCGGAGCGACCAGGAAGTCGCCCCGGCGCAGCACCACTTCCTTGGTCCAGAGTGCGGCAAAGTCGGCCACGTCGGCCGCGGGCAGGTAGGGCACCTGGCCAAGCAGGGAGGTGAGCAGGGCGCGGGCCGGGGCAGCAAAATCAGAAGGCGGAGGCATGAAGCAGCAAATTAGCGCCGTAAACGTACATTAGTGGCAGCTCGCAGCTGATTGTTAGCTTCCTTCACCTCTCGCTTATGCCCTGGCTCACCATCGTTCTGCTCCTGCTTTTCGGCCTGCTGTTCCTGGCCGCCGAAGTTATTTTCATCCCCGGCACCACGGTCGTTGGACTGGTGGGGTTTGCCTTGCTGGTGGTGGGCGTGTGGCTTGGCTACCGCGACCTGGATACGCCCGTTGCCCACTTGGCACTGCTTGGCGTGGTCATGTTCACGGGGCTGATAATCTACCTGGGGCTGCGACCTAAAAACCTGGCCAAAGTGGCGCTGCTGGATGTGAACGACAGCTCGGTGCTCGATGCCCGCCGGCCCGACGTGGTGCCCGGCACTCTGGGCCGCACCTTATCGGCCCTGCGTCCGGCCGGCACGGTCTTATTTGGCGAGGAGCGCCGCGAAGCCGTTACCCGCGGCGAGTTTGTAGCCGCCGGCACCGAAGTGCGCGTGCTGGCCATCGAGCAGAACCGCATTGTGGTTGTCAGTTGCTAGTTAGTTGTCATTAGTTGTCAGTTGTTCGTTGTCAGTTGTCAGGGTTGTTCTGATGTCAGCATCACCAGAACGAACTGACAACGGACAACGGACAACTAGCAACGGACAACTGACAACTAATAACAAACCACTACCTTGCGGCATGGATTTTCCGCTATCTACTATCATCGTTGCAGCGGTTGCGCTGCTGGTTTTCCTGTACTTCTTCCCCATCAGCCTGTGGATAACGGCGCTGTTTTCGGGTGTGCGGGTGAGCCTGTTCCAGCTGGTGTTTATGCGGGTGCGTAAGGTGCCGCCTTCGCTCATCGTGAACTCCATGATAACCTCGACCAAGGCGGGCTTGCAGCTGACGGCCAACGAGCTGGAAACGCACTACCTTGCCGGCGGCAACGTACCCAGCGTCATCAAGGCGCTGATTTCAGCCGATAAGGCCAACATCCCGCTCAGCTTCAAGCAGGCCACGGCTATTGATTTGGCGGGCCGCAACGTGTTTGAGGCCGTAACCACCAGCGTCAATCCCAAGGTGATTAACACGCCCAACGTGGCGGCCGTGGCCCAAGATGGTATTCAGCTTATCGTCATTGCCCGCGTCACGGTGCGGGCCAACATCACCCAGCTGGTGGGCGGCGCCGGCGAAGAAACCATCCTGGCCCGCGTGGGTGAGGGCATCGTGACGAGCATCGGCTCCTCGGCCTCGCATAAGGAGGTGCTCGAAAACCCCGACAAAATTTCCAAGCTTGTGCTGCACAAAGGCCTCGACGCTGGCACGGCCTTCGAAATTCTGTCCATCGACATTGCCGACATCGACATCGGCGACAACATCGGCGCCAAGCTGCAAACCGACCAGGCCAGCGCCGACCTGCGCGTGGCCGAAGCCCGGGCCGAGGAGCGCCGCGCCATGGCTGTGGCCATGGAGCAGGAGTACCGCGCCAAAACCCAGGAAGCCAAGGCCCGTGTGGTAGACGCCGAAGCCGAAATTCCGCGCGCCATCGCCGAAGCTTTCCGCAGCGGCAACTTGGGCGTGATGGACTACTACAAGATGCGCAACATGCAGGCCGACACCGAAATGCGCGACTCCATCGCCAACCCCGGCGGCGCCAGCGGCAGCGTGAAGCCGGGTAGGGAAGAGGGGCGGCAGTCGTAGGCCTCACCCCCGGCCCCTCTCCGAGGGAGAGGGGAGCCTATTCCGACTGTTCTGCATTTAGGGTTTTTAAAGACAAAGGTCTGTTGCCGCGGCAACAGACCTTTGTCTTTTATTCATCAGGCTCCCCTCTCCCCGGAGAGGGGCCGGGGTGGGGCTTACTTCTTCGTAATCGTAAACTCCACCCTTCTGTTCAGGGCGCGGGTTTCTTCCTGCTCGTTGCTGGCGATGGGCTTGGTGTCGCCGAAGCCTTCGGTGGTGATGCGCGAGCCATTTACGCCCTTGCTGCTGAGGTATTTCTTCACCTCGTTCACGCGGTCGAGGCTGAGCTTGAGGTTCAGGGCCGGGTCGCCCTGGTTGTCGGTGTGGCCGGAGAGCTTGATTTCTACCGTGGGGTAGTCTTTCATGATGCGGATAAGGCGGGCCAGCTCGGGGTAAGAGTTGGTGCGCAGGTAGTACTTGCTCTGCTGGAAGAAGATGTTGTTCAGCTTTACCGTCTGGCCCACTGCGAAGGGCACCAGGAACAGGTCCTGCTTCTGCTCCGAGTACTTGTCGCGGGCTGTCACGTCGAGGTTGGCGTTTTCGGCGATGTAGTTCTTGGCTTCGGCGCGGTAGCCGTACTGCACGCCGCTGGGCAGCACGATGGTGTAGGAGCCATCTACGGGGTCGGTTTCCGCTACCCCGATTTCCTCGCCGGTGAGCAGGTTTTCGTAGTGAATGACGGCCTTGATGGGCTTTTTCGTCACGGCGTCGAGCACCTGCCCGCGCACCAGCGTCACCACTTCCGGCTTGAAGGCCGGGGCCAGCGCAATGCGGAAAATGTCCTTGGACTTGTCGGTGCCATTGCGCGACGACACCAGGTAAGCATCTTCGCCGGCAGCCGACAGGGTGAAGTAGGCGTCGAAGTCGGGCGAGTTCACCACCGAGCCCATGTTGCGGGGCGGGCTCCAGTTGGTCCAGGTGTCGTCGAGGCGCTTGGAGTAGAAAATGTCGGACTTGCCGTAGCCGCCGCGGCCTTCGCTGGCGAAGTACAGCGTCTTTTCGTCGGCTGCCAGGAAGGGGGCGAAGTCGGCCTTCTTGGTGTTCACGTTGGGACCCAGGTTCTGGGGACGGGTCCAGGTTTTGGCCGTGCCGGGCACGGGGAAGCTCACGTACAGGTCCTGGCCGCCCAGGCCGTCGGTGCGCTCCACGGCCATGAGCAGGGCCTTGCCTGAAGTTGCCAGGAAGCAGTCAACGTGCTCGGGGTCGTTGTTGTAGAAGTCTTCAATCTCAATCTTGGTGGGCACCGACCAGCCGCCTTTGCCGCGCTTGCTCAGGCTGAAGCCCTTGGGCTCCAGGCCGCCGCCTTCGGTGTACACGCCGGTGAGCACCACCGAGTTGCCGCTGGCCGTGACGGAGGCCAGGCCGTTGGGGTCGTCGGGGGTGTTGATGGGGGCGCCGAGGTTTTTGGCCGGGCCCCAGGTCTTTGCTTTGGAGTTTTGCAGGGTGGAGTACCACACGTCCTGCGGGTCGTTGCCGCCGCCTACGTTGCCGGGGTGGTCCTGGCGGGCGAAGAACAGCGTGCGGCCGTCAGGTGAAATCACGGGGTGGGTGTCCACGTAGCGCGAGTTCACGTTGGGCCCGAGGTTGACCAGCGAGGAGTCGAACTTCACGGCCGCGGCATCGTCGCCGGCGGGCCCTTTGAAGTCCTGCATCACCATCTGCTGGGCCACGTCGGCAATGCCGATGGCATCAATCTGGTTCACGCCTTCCACCTTGGCCGTGTTCATAGTCACCACCACGCCGATGGTGCGGTAGGTGGCGGCCGGAAACTTAATTTCCAGGGTGCGGTACAGCTCCGGGATGGGGCCGGGGTTGTCGTTTTTGTATACCTCGTGCTTGCCGCCGCGGGTGTCCACCACTTCAACTTTGGTGATGGAGCCGGGGTTGAAGTTCTCTACGATGGTTACCTGCTGGGCCAGCAGGGAGCGGGCAAACTTCACCTCGATAAACTCGCCGGGTCCTTCTTTCTTGGGAATCCAGGCCTCGTTGTTGATTTGGCCCAGGGGCAGGGCGTTGGGCGTGCCCAGGACTTTTTCGGGCGAGAAAGCCTCTTTGCCGGCCGACTTCTGCGACGACACCGCCACAACTTTGGCGGCCCACAGGGCGTGTTGGGCTTGGGCGGTAGAGGAGGCCCCCAGCAGGCAGGCCGCCAGCGGTAGAGCTGGCAAGAGGTGGGCAGCAAGGAATTTACGCATAGAGAAAAAAGCAGAAAAAGAGGGTGCGGGCAGGCTGGCCCGGTTGCTCCATTACTGGCTGAAAACAGCCCGCGCCAGCTTTCTAACAGCTAACCTAACGAAAAACTATTTCTTATGACACACATGGCTGTGTGTTATCTTCCCGGTTCGGCGCCGTAAAGCAGCAAAGCGGGCCGTTTGCGTGTGGTAGCTCCGGGCTTCTTCAGTGGGTTGAATAAAGCGTGGGCAGCCGGGCGGCTGACTGGTTGGGTGAGGTGGCGCAACACGGTTCAGAACCAAAAAGTGCAGCGGTGCCTGGCCAGCCTGACGCTGCTGCTGGCCGCAGCGTTGCCCGCCCGGGCTCAGATGGTGGTGGGCGCTACGGCCTTCGGGCCCGTGTTCAGCACGCCCCGCGTGGCTGGCTCCGATACCCTGCTGCTGCTCGCCGTCCGCGCCCGCCGGGTGGGGGTGAGCACCTTCGTGCAAACCAGCAGCGCCCGCGGCCACCTGGTGCTGGGCCGCCAGCAGCTGCGCTACCGCCTGGGCAGCGACTGGATTTACGACTCACGCGGCGAGCCGCCGTTTGTGCGCGAAGACTACGGCGCCGACCTGGCCCACATCTACGCTCTGGACCGCGCCCAGCACTGGCAGGTGGGCCAGCAGGTGCACTACGACCAAAGCCGCGCCAACGCCACGCGCACCGGCCTGTGGCTGGGCCGCCTGGGCTACCAGCGCCGCTTGCGCCCGGCCCACGCCACCGACTCGCTGTCGCAGCTACGCCTGACGGTGCTGGGCGGCCTGGCCACTGACACGCGCAATGGCTTTAGCGACACCGGGCTGGCTTATGGGCTGGATGCGGCGGCCATGTTCTTTGCCAACGGGCCGGCCGCCGCGCCGCTCATTGTGCGCGTGCTGGGCACTCGGGCCAGCCTGGGTCCGCGCACCGTGCAGCGCCTGGTGGCCGAGGCCGCCGGCGAGCAAAGCTTTCTGGCCGATGCGCCGCTCACCGTGCAGGGCCGCCTGGGCTACCGCAGCAACCGCGCCGAAGACTACCTGCGCGGCTCGGTGCAGCGCATTCAGTCCGACACCCTGGCGGCGCAGCTGGGCGGCAGCTACCGCATCCAGCCCTACGCCACGCTGCGTTCCGACAATACCCTGCTGCTGCCCACGCGCGACTTCAGCTACCGGCGGCTCTCGGCCCAGGCCGACACCCTGCAGGACTTGGGCTACCGCCAGCGCGAGCTCGACACCCGGCAGGAGCTGCGCCTGGCCCGGCCCAAGCTGCAGAGCAGCCTCAGCTTCAGCTACCGGGAGCGCACCCGCTCGTACTACCTCGAAAACTCCCGCTTCCTGAGCACGGCGCGCTTCAACGCGGCCCTGGCCCGCGAGCAGGTGAAGGACATTACCGAGCAAACCACGCTCTGGCAGGGCGACCTGACCTGGCTGCCCACGCCGCGCCACGCCCTGGCCCTGCTGGGCACGGCCCAGCTGCTGCGGGTGGATGCCCCCAGCCGCGACAACCAGCAAACCCGCGACGAGGCCCAGCACCTGCTGCGCCTCACCTGGACGGGCCGCTGGGCCGGGGCCTTCCGCACCACGCTGGCTGTGGCCGGCGAGTACCGCCAAACGGTATTCATCCGGGCCGGGCTGAGCTCGGAGAATTACGTCGACCACCTGCTGCACTGGGAGCCGGGCTTTACCTGGGCGCCGGGCAAGCTCAGCATCCGCTCCAGCTACCACTTGTGGGTGAGCTACCAGGTGCGCGACCGCGCCACCGAGCAGGCCCGCAACCGCGCCAGCCGGGTGCTGGAGCAAACCCAGAGCATCAGCTACCAGCTGCGGCCCCGGCTGCTGCTGCTGGCCGACTACGCCCGCCGCGAAAACCGCGTGGGCCAGCTGCAGTGGGAGCAGTTTCGGGAAAGCCCGCTCGATACCAGCGTCACGCACGACCTGACGGCCGGCCTTCGCCAGACCTGGGCCGGGCGCCGCGGCGGCACCTCCCTGCGCCTGGGCTACCGCCTGCTGGAGCAGCGCAATTACGGCCGCGCCGCGCTTATCACCGACGACCCCACCGGGCCGGCCTCGGTGCTCATCTACCTGCACAACATCACCCGGCAGCACGGCCCCGAGCTGGCCGTGGAGCGCCACACCCCGGCCGGCTTCAACCTCGTGGCCAGCGTGTGGCTGCAGTGGATGCGCACCTTCTCCACCTACGAGCCGGGGCGGGGCGCCTTCACCGGCACCAGCTACACGGCCGCCGACCTCGACCGCGAAACCCGGCGCATCCTGCCCTATTTCGAACTCACCGCCGAGTGGCGGCTGGGCCGGCGCTAGCCTTGCTGAAGCGAGAAACCTCGAGTGCTACTTCCTGAAGCTGCCGGGGCCGCCTGCTTATCTTCGACCATGCTCCGTACCCACCTGCTGCTATCCATGCGCAAAGCGGCGGCATGTTGGTAGCAAATACGTGTATGGAGTTATAAAGCCGCAAAGCGGCGGCACTTCTCACTGGATAAAAATGCCGCCGCTTTGCGGCTCCCGGCTTGTTGCCGATATGCCTCTGCCAACGTGGCGCCGCTTTGCGGCTGACATGAGCAGTTGAGAGCATTATAATGGGGTTTGTAGCAATGAAAGCTCAAGCTCCGCGCAAGGACAAATCGGTGCCGAGGTGCTGGAGAAAGGCTAACCCGGCCATTCAACATGCGGGCTGTAGAGCAGCCAGGTAAGCTGAACTGTACGCAGCTATTCTTACTTTTCAATCCAAGCGAATTCTAAGAAAAATACAGCTTGCCGACGAGGATTGGGCAAAGGCGGGAGGTACAAAATTTAGACGTTTCACCGCAGATGCCTCGTGGATATGATATCTCGCAGGCTTATCAAAGACTGGGTGAAAAAGGCCTTTAGTAAGCAATAGGCCAATTTTGTGGCGCAAAAGCAAACCGAAGTGGCGGCAAGCCAGCGCCGCGCTACGAGAAGAAATTTGAAAAGGTTGAGGCACCGGGGTTGAAAAAAGAAAAAGTTCACTTAACTTAGTAACAGGTTTACCCTTACTATTCTTTTATTCAGCGCCTGGTTTTGCCTCTCTTTATTTAAGCAGTTTTGGGTCGGTGACGGCCACTTAAAAAGGGGATTTCTGGACGTGAGCAAGCAACCATCATCTTACCTATGGCACGCGTACCCAGTCTCCAGTCTCTGATTAAAAAGTTAACCCTGGCCTGCCTGCTGCTGGCCGGCCTGGCCCTGCCGGCCCAGGCCCAGCGTCTGGTGCGCGAGCGGCTGCTGAGCGGCCTGCGCCAGTCGCAGCTCAACATCTACCGCCTGCAGCTGACGCCGGCCAACCAGCTGCTGGTGCAGGGCATCTCCACGCTCAGCTCCGGCGGGGGCGCTACCTGCAACCCCACCCTCAACGACAACTTCCTGCTCTCGCCCCAGCTCGACACCGTCTGGACGCAGCGCGGCCCGGCCCTGAGCGGGGGCTGGTCCGACATCACCTGGATGGGCCGCAACGACTTCGTCATCTTCGGCGACCAGCAGTACGCCCTGCCCGGCGCCACGGTCTGCACCGAGCGCAACTTCTTCGTGGGGCGCTACGCCGCCAGCACCCGCAGCGCCCGCTGGACGCAGGCCTTCGGCGCCGGCACCGGCAGCCGCCTCTCGCGAGTGGGCAAGCTGACGCCGGCCGCGGATGGCGGCTTCTTCATGAGCGGCTCCAGCATGGGCGGCGCCCGCAAAAGCTGGCAGCTGCTAAAAACCGACAGCCTGGGCCAGCCCCTGTGGGTGCGCGACTATGGTATCAGCTTCACCGAAGTGCCTTTCCTGCTGCAAACCAACCAGCGCACCAACCGCCTGCTCATGGCCGGCACCGGCCAGTACGGCGCTCCTTACAACCTCATCAAGCTGCGGCTGATGCTGCTTAACCAGCGCGGCGACTCACTTCGCAACGCCTTTATCAGCCCCCTGGGCGCCGACTGGAGCATCAGCTCGGTGAGCAACCACATTACCCAGCTGCGCGACGGCGGCTTCCTCATCCCGGCCCAGGCCGACTCCACGAGCAACTCCACCGGCGCCATGCTCAGCATGCCCATCCTGATTAAGGTCGACTCCACGCTGCAGCTGCAGTGGTTCCACCTCGAGCGCCTGCAGTCCGGCCAGCGCCAGCAGTACGGCGGCAAAGCCTGCGAGCTGGCCGACGGCAGCCTGCTGATGCTGCTGGCCGCGCAGAACGTCAGCTCGGCCTCGGCCAGCTTTATGGTGCAGCGCCTGCTGGGCCACAACGGCAAGCTCGACGTGGCTTACCCCTTCACCAGCACGGCCTGCACGGCAGTGTCGTCGTACGACCTGGTGCCCGGCCCCGATGGCCACACGGTGTACGTGGGCGGCAGTTGCTTCTCAGCCAGCGGCAGCCGGGGCTACGTGGCCGTGCTCGACCTGCAAAACCTGCCGGCCGTGGTGAATACCCCGCTGGCCGCTATGCCTACTAAGGAAGACGTAGTATTCACGCTCTCGCCCAACCCCGCCCACGGCGCCGCTACTTTGAACTGGCAGCTGCCCACGGGCCTGCGCGCCGGCCGCCTGCAGCTGTTCTCGGCCCTGGGCCAGGTTGTGCGGGAGGTAAGCCTGCCCGCCGGCGCTTCGGGCAAACTGGAAGTGAGCAACCTAGCCGCCGGTACCTACCTGGCCCGCCTGCTCGACCAGAACGGCCGCGCCCTGGGCCGCGCCCAGCGCCAGGTGATTCTGCCGTAGCGCCTGTGACGTGTTAACCGGGAAAGAACGTCATACTGAGCGCAGTGAAGCATCTCGACCACGAGAGTAAATTCTTTCGATTGGCATAACTGACGCGGGCAAGTGGCTTCGCTGCGCTCAGCATGAGAGCCTGATAGAGTAGTTAAAAGTTGAGAGTTAAAAGTTAAAAGGCCGTTCTGCTTTTTAACTTTTAACTCTCAACTTTTAACTTTTTTATTGCTCTTCAGCAAAAGCTACGGCACCAAGTCAGCGTCACTGGGCAGCACGTCCAGCAAAGCCTCCAGTCCCTCGGTGAAGGCAGTGCCGGCCTCCCGGCGCTTGGCATCGGTAGCATCGGCCGACTCCAGCACAGCCATGGGCTCCACCAGAGCCGCGGCACCCAGCAGGCGTAGCGAGGGGCGCAGCTTATGGGTCAGGGTGGCCAGCGCGGGCCAGTCGGCGGCGGTCAGCGCTGCACGTGCTTCTTCCAGGCTGGCGGGCGTATTGGTTTGGAACGAGGCCAGAATACGGTTCATGAAGGCTGTGCTGCCGTGGGCCGTCTGGCGCAACAGGGTCAAATCGAACAGGGGAACAGGGCCTGCGGGCGGTGCTGCTACGGGTGCCGCGGGCGGTACTGGTGGAGTCGGGGCTGCCGGCAACATTACCGGAGCCGGCTGCGCGCCGCTGATAAGAGCCGCCAGCTTGGTCAGCAGTTCCGCTTCCTCGAATGGCTTGGGCAGGGTGTCGTTCATGCCCGCCGCCCGGTACTTGTCCGCATCCGAGCGGAAGGCATTGGCCGTGAGGGCCAGCACCGGCGTGGCCGCCCGCGTGGCATCGGGGTGCTGGCGGATGCGGGCGGTGGCTTCCATGCCGTTCATGCCCGGCATCTGGATGTCCATCAGAATCACATCGTAGCGGTGCTGTTCGAACAGGTCCAGCGCTTCCTGGGCGCTGGCTGCCTCGTCGACCTGCACGCCGTAGCCGTCGAGCAGCAGGTGCACAACTTCGCGGTTCACGGCATTGTCTTCCACCACCAGGGCTCGCCGGCCGCGCACGGCCGAAGTATCGAGGGTGGAGCGGGGTGCCATAGCCTGGCGCCGCTGCTCAGCGGTGGCTTTGGGTAGGGTGGTAACAAAGGAAAACGAGCTGCCTTTGCCGGGCTCGCTCGTAACGGACAGCGTGCCACCCATCTGCTTGACTAAGGCCCTGCTGATGCTCAGCCCCAGGCCCGTGCCCCCAAAGTTGCGGGTGGTATCAGAGTAGGCCTGGGTGAATTCTTGAAAAATGGTGCTGAGCTTGTTGGCCGCAATGCCTATGCCCGTGTCCGTGACCCTAAATTCGGTGGTGAGCGTGTCGTCAGTCTCACTCACAAAGTATCCGCCCACGGCTACCGTGCCGCCCGCGGGCGTAAATTTGATAGCGTTCGAGACGAGGTTGATGAGAATCTGATTCAGCCGATACGGGTCGCCCACCACCCAGGGGTGGGGGCAGGAGTCGCGCAGCAGCGTGCCCATCACTTGGATGCCCTTTTCCTGGGCCTGCATCACCAGCGGCTGCACGGCCTGGCCCATGGAATCGCAGAGGTTGAAGGGCGTTTGCTCCAGCTCCAGCTTGCCGGAGGTGATTTTGGCCATGTCGAGCACGTCGTTCACCACGTTCAGCAGGTGGCGGCCCGAGTGCATGATGATGTCGGTATAAGCGCGCTGCTGCTCATTGAGCTCGGTCTTGGCCAGCAGGCGGGCCATGCCCAGCACGCCGTTCATGGGCGTGCGTATTTCGTGGCTCATGTTGGCCAGGAAGTTCTCGCGTGCCAGAGCCGCCGCTTCGGCATTCTTTAGCGCCACCTTGAGGTCGGTAATGTCGGTGCTGACGATGAGCACGCAGGTTTCGCCGTCGGGCTGCACCAGCGGGCACTTCACCGACTGGTACCAGCGCACGTCGCCGTTGGGCATAGTCACCCGCTCTTCAGTCGTCAGCTGCTCACCGGTCGCCAGCACCTGGGCATCGGTCTTGGCGGCAGCCTCCACTTCTTCGGCCCGCATGCCCTGGCGGTGGTCGTTGGTGCCCGCCTGGGCCATGATGGCTTGCTGCCATTGCTTCAGGGCCTGGTTGCCGAAGATGAGGCGCATGTTGGCGTCGCGCACGTAAATCATGCTCGGGTTCAGGTCCAGCACCTGGTTGGTGAACGCCTGCTGGGCCTGTATGGCAGCTTCGCTCTCAAAGTTGCGCTCCTCGGCCAGGCGCCGGGTGGTGATGTCCAGGCCGTAGCACATCACCATGCGCAGCACGCCTTCCGGCCCAAACACAGGCTGGTAGAAGCACAGCCAGAACAGCGGGGCGCCGCCCTCGGGGCTGGGCCAGCGCTCCTCCCAGCGCACCATCTCGCGGGTACGCACAGCCCGCTCAAACAGGCGGTGGCGCCGCACGGCCAGGGCCTGGGGCAGGCCGTGTACCTTGCAGTGCTCGGCAAACGTGCGGCCGACGCGCCGCCGCCGCAGCACGGGGTCGGGCTCGGCGTAGGGGTTGATGTAGCGGTAGGTCTGGTCGGGGTTGAGCACCGTCACCACGGCCGGCAGCGAGCCCAAAATGGTTTCGTAGAACTCGCGCTGGTCGCGGATTTCCTGCTCAGCCTTGCGCTTGGCAGTGATGTCGGTGAGGTAGAGCATGGCGTAGCCGTCTTCCAGCACCGGCACGGCCATCAGCAGGTAGTGGAGGTTATTGGCGCCCAGGTCGCGCTGGCTGGCTTCGCCGGTGCGCAGGGCCTGTGTGGCGGCCTGCACCAGCTGGGGCCGCACCCGCGATGGACCTTGGGTACGCAGCTCCTGAGCCAGGAGCTCGGCGGCGGGGTTGGCATACAGCAGCTCGCCCCGGGCATTAATCTGCAGAATAGGGTTGGGATTGAGCTGCGGAATACGGGCTAGCTGGTGTAAGCGCGCCACATCTGCCTCAGCCCGCTGCCGTCGGGACTGCTCTTCCAGCAGCAGGGCTCGTAGCTGGGCCGGGTCGTCGGGCAATTCCATTTCATTTAACATTTAACAGGTAGCAATTATCAATGAAGAATGAGTGGCAGCGCCAGGTAGCGGTAAGCAGGTCACTTAGGTAACCACACCGCTGCCAGAGGCGCTATCAACCAGGCTGCTATCAGCAAGCTACAAGAACAGCCTGTTAAATGTTAAATGATAATTGTTGAATGAATTACAGTTCCTTGCGCAGCCGCGCTACCGGAATGTTGAGCTGCTCGCGGTACTTGGCCACGGTGCGCCGGGCAATGTTGTAGCCCCGGGCGTTGAGCATCTTCTCCAGCTTGTCGTCGCTCAGGGGCCGGGCCTTGTTTTCGTTGCCTATCAGGTCTTTCAGAATACTCTTCACCTCGCGGCTGCTGGCGTCCTCGCCCGAGTCGGTGGCAATGCCTTCGGAGAAGAAGTACTTGAGCGGGTAGATGCCGAACTCGGTTTGCACCGACTTGGAGTTGGCCACCCGGCTCACGGTGGAGATGTCCATGCCAATCATCTGGGCAATGTCTTTCAGAATCATGGGCTTGAGCTTGCTCTCGTCGCCTTCCAGGAAGAAGTCGCGCTGCAGCTCTACTATGGCGTTCATGGTGCGCAGCAGGGTGTTCTGGCGCTGGCGGATGGCGTCGATAAACCACTTGGCCGAGTCCAGCTTCTGCTTCACAAACGTTACGGCTTCCTTCATCTTGGCGTCTTTCTTGGCCGCCTTGTCGTAGGTCCGGAACATCTCGGTGTAGGCCGGGCTCACGCGCAGTTCGGGGGCGTTGCGGGCGTTCAGGGTAAGGTTCAGCACGCCGTTGTCGTTCGTCAAAATGAAGTCCGGCATCAGGTACTGCGTCTTGCCCGGCCCGGTGGGTCCGCTGCCGCCCGGCTTGGGGTTGAGCTTGAGAATGACGTTGATGGCTTCTTTTAGCTCGTCGTCTTCCAGGTCCAGCTTCTGCTGAATGCGGGGGTAGTGCTTCTTGGTAAATTCCTCGAACGTTTCGGTCAGAATGCGCTCGGCGTTGGTCGTGGCCTCATCCTGGGGGCGGCGCTCCAGCTGCAGCAGCAGGCACTCGGGCAGGTCGCGGGCCGCAATGCCGGGCGGGTCGAAGCCCTGAATCACGCGGAGCACGGCCTCAATCTCGGGCACCGTGGCTTCAATGTTCTGCGAAAAGGCTAGGTCGTTGGCAATGGCCGAGAGGTCGCGGCGGATGTAGCCGTCGCCATCGATAGAGCCAATCAACTGCTGGCCAATAGCCTCCTGCTTCTCGTCAAGGTCGGCAAAGTGCAGCTGGTCGAGCAGCGAGTCCATGAGCGAGCCGCTGGTGTCGGCCAGGGGCATGTCGCGCTCCTCTTCGTCGCCGGGCCCGTCGCCCTGCATCTTGTAGCCGGCAATCTCATCGTCGTTGAGGTAGTCGCTCAGGTCGAGGTCGGTGTTGTCGGGGTTTTCCGGCGTGTCGTCCTTGGGCAACTCCGGCTCGGGCTGCTCGTCGGCCGGGCTACGGTCTTCGAAGTCCTCGTCGAGGGTGTTGTCGTCGTTGTCGAACTCCGCATCCGGGTCGTCTTCGTCACTGTCCGCGTCGTCGCTGTCGTCGCGCTCCTCGGGCTCGTCGGGTTCGTCCTCTTCCAGGGCCGGGTTTACCTCCATCTCCTCCTTGATGCGCGTTTCGAGCTCCGCCGTGGGAATTTGCAGCAGCTTGATGAACTGAATCTGCTGGGGCGAAAGCTTTTGAGAAAGCAGCTGTTTTAAATCGAGACGTTGCATAAGGGCGAAAATACGGAATCCGAAGCAGGGCCGGCTTTTTTTACTCAGACGACGGGGAAAAGTTGAGAATGAGCCGGGCGGTGGGCCTGGCAGGGGAGTGCACTTAAGTAAATCATGGCAAGCAACCCAACTGGTGGCCCCTGGCGGGTACATAGCATCTACATTTGCCAGCTCGCTATTTACTGCCCATGCTACAGGCTGAGCTAACACAACTTTTCAACTGGTCATTGCTGCCGGAGGCTGAGGCCGAAAGCCTGATGGAGGCCCCCGAGGTAGTAGAGGCCAGCGAGTGGGCCCGGCAACTTGCCCCCGATGAGCAAAACGAGGTGCTGGCATTACTAGCGACCCGCCTGCCGGCTGCCGACGCGGCCAAAGCTTCGGCCTTGCTGGTACTGGGCGGGTGTCTGGTGGAGTGGGGCGCCCGGCCCGATGTGCTGGTACCGGCTGGTCTCGACCACCTGTGGCGGCTACGCACGCTGTACCAGGAGCGGCAGCGGGTGCCCGAAGCAGCGTGGCGCCTGGCTATAATCGGGCTAATGGCGATGCTGGCCCGCGCGGCCGGGGCCCGCGCCCTGCTCCGGGCCCAGCCGGAGCTAATGAGCTGGCTCGACAGTCACACGGAGCTGTCCGACCATTTTGAGTTTTTGGTTTGGATAAGCAAGGTCAGTGACGAAGATGTGCTGTGGGTGCTGTTTCCGGAATATGAAACCGGACTGGAGGTTTCCGTCAGTCAGGTATACAATACCTTTCACCTCCTCACGCTGCTGCAGCATACGGTGCGGAGCTTCGGCCGCGAGCTGAAAATTCGGTTCTACCCGCCGCCGCCGGCTCCTAAGCTGCTGCGCTACGCCCAGGGTGACCAGACAGTACGGCCTCCGCGCTTCGACGAGGCCCAGTTTGACTGGCTGAATGCCAGGGCCTACGAGGGCGGACCGCTGAATGGGGCGGAACAGGCCTGGGGTGAGCGGCCAGTATGGGCCCAGCCCCGTGTGCGCGGCCGAGTGGTAGTGCTAGCCCGCGAAGCCACCCAACGACTGCACCGTAGTTGGGCCTCGAGCTTCCTGACAGGCTACCATGATGCCCTGCGGCCCAGCGTGCAAGTGCGGCGCGTGCTGCCTCCCACCGAGGTGCGTAGTTTGCTCGATGAGCTGCATCCCCGCGTAGACCCGGCACCGCCGGTGACCGCCCGCAACTTCTGGCAGCGTTTGTGGGGAAAGTAAGCGGGCTGTGCCGGCTTAAAAACTACCTTTGCCGACTCAACGCTTTCAGATAGATTCGATATGTCCCTCAAACGGTCCACCGTGCAGCAGCTGCTGGCCAGCCAGGAGCTCGACCGCGAAGTTCTCGTCAAAGGCTGGGTTCGTACCCGCCGCGGCAATAAGTACGTGCAGTTCATTGCCCTCAACGACGGCTCCATCCTCCACAACATTCAGGTGGTGGCCGCGGCCGAGAATTTCCCCGAGGAAAGCCTGAAGGACGTCACCACCGGCTCCTGCCTGGCCGTGCGCGGCACGCTGGTGGCCTCGCAGGGCAAGGGCCAGAGCGTCGAGATTCAAGCCACGGAAATCACGGTTATTGGCAAGGCGGATGCGGAGGAGTACCCGCTACAGAAAAAAGGCCACTCGCTGGAGTTCCTGCGCGAAATTGCCCACCTGCGCCCGCGCACCAACACTTTCGGGGCCGTGCTGCGCATCCGCCACGCCCTGGCCTTTGCCATCCACGACTACTTCAACCGCCACGGTTTCTACTACGTGCACACGCCCATCATCACCGGCTCCGATGCCGAGGGTGCCGGGCAGATGTTCCGCGTGACCACGCTGCCGGCCGAAAACCCGCCCCGCACCGAGCAGGGCGCCGTCGACTACGCGCAGGACTTCTTTGGCAAGGCCACCAACCTCACCGTGTCGGGCCAGCTCGAGGGCGAGATTGCCGCCATGGCCCTGGGCAAGGTGTACACCTTCGGCCCCACCTTCCGGGCCGAAAACTCCAACACTGCCCGCCATCTGGCCGAGTTCTGGATGATAGAGCCGGAAATGGCCTTCTACGAGCTGGAGGAAAACATGGACCTGGCCGAGGACTTCCTCCGCAGCCTGGTGAAGTACGCCCTGGAAAACTGCCAGGATGACCTACAGTTCCTCAACGAGCAGTACGACAAGGAGCTGCTGGCCCGCCTGCAGTTTGTGGTCGACAACGACTTCCAGCGCCTGACCTACACCGAAGCCGTGGAGGTGCTGAAGTCGGCCAAGCAGAAGTTTGAGTTCCCCGTGGACTGGGGCACCGACCTGCAGAGCGAGCACGAGCGGTACCTCGTAGAAAAGCACTTCAAGAAGCCGGTTATCCTCACCGACTACCCCAAAGAAGTGAAGTCGTTCTACATGAAATTGAACGAGGACGGCCGCACGGTGCGGGCCATGGACGTGCTGTTCCCCGGCATCGGCGAAATCATCGGCGGCTCGCAGCGTGAGGAAGACCTGCAGAAGCTGCGCACCCGCATGACGGAGATGCACGTACCCGAAGAAGAACTGTGGTGGTACCTGGAGCTGCGCAAGTTTGGCACCGCGCCCCACTCCGGTTTCGGCCTGGGTTTCGAGCGCCTGGTGCTGTTCGTGACCGGCATGGCCAACATCCGCGACGTCATTCCCTTCCCGCGCTTTCCGAAGAATGCGGAGTTTTAGAAGAGAAAAAGGCGGCCCCAACGGGCCGCCTTTTTCTTGCTACCTGCTGGTGCCGCTGGCTAGCGCGGCCAGCGCTTTGCTGCTGAAGTCCCGGTCGAAGTCGATGATGTTGTGCTCGGTAAAGAGCAACAGCACCACATCGTGCGCGGCCAGCTGATAGCGCAGGTCGAGGTCGGCCACCAGCGTAGGCTGGGCGGGCTTGGGCCATACCACCTCGTGGTTGTAGTACCAGAAGTGCGACTCCGGCGCGAAAACGTGTTGCAGATAGGGGTAAAACTCAATAAAGCTCCAGCCGAAGCTGTCGGCCACCAGCAGCAGGCGGGGTTGCTTCTGCCCCGGATGGGGTGGGTCAAAAGCCAGCTCAGGGTAAGCCAGCGGTGGAATGGGAGGCTCCCAGAGTAGATTGAGCAGCCGGGTAAGGTCGTTGTCGGTATAGCGCGGGGTGGTGCTTAGCTCCAGGCCCGTTTGCCGCACGGCGGGCAGGCGGAAGCCACCGCGCTGCTCCAGGTAGCGAAACAGGGTGTCGGCGGCCCGCGTCAGGCCGTAGCCGCTCCAATGCGTACCACCGGGCGGAAACAGCGGGTAGGGGCTACGGCCTTTCCAAGCCCGAAACGCGGCGCCAAAGTCGAGCAGGTTGACGCCGGCCGCCCGCATGGCCTGGGTGTAGCGGGTGTAATTGTTGGCGTTGCCCCAGCCGTTTTGGGCCGTGTCGGGCAGAGATTCCGGGGCAAAAGAGGCCTTGCCGGGCGCCGTGGCAAACACAAGGAGCTTGCCGCGGCGGGCCAGGCTGTCCTGCAGCGCCCGCAGCAGCTGCACTCGGCGGGCCACTTCGGCCTCGGGCACTTGCCGCATGTGCCCGCGAAAGGCCTCAATTACGCCGCGCTGAAACAGCTGACCGTTTTTGCCGACCGTTATTTCGGGGTTGTTTACCGTGCCGAACAGGGAAAAGGCCAGCTGGTTGCGGGGGCGTACAAACCACTCCCGGAAGCCAATCTTCTGTGTGGCGAAATGCTCCATGGCGCTCGGGTAGGTGCCCGCCAGCAGCCCGGCCCAGCTGAACGTTGGGCGCGGCTCCTTCACCTCAAAGCCTTCCAGCGAGGGCCGGAAGATTTTCATGTTCAGCTTGGCCTGCACGCCAGGCAGCACCCAAAGCAGAAAAACAAGCCCGAATAAGCGCCGCTTGGTGCGCGTGGATGCAGGAGGACTCATATCAGCACAACGATTGAGAAGCTGGATGAGCGACAAGGTGGGCGAAAGAGCATTGCTGCCTAGCGCTCCTTGTCGAATATGGCGCGGGCCTCGCGGTAGAAAATGGCTTTCGGGTCAATGTTGTCCTTGTACGACTGGCGCCACACCCGATTTGCCACCGTGGTATCGGCCTGCAACTGCTCCTCAATGCGCTTGATTTGCGCATTTTCGGCTTCGCTGTAGGGGTGAAACAGCTGATAGGCATTGTCGATAAAGCCGTGGTCGAAAGTCAGCAGGTTGGGTTCAGTGTAGAGCAGCAGTACCACGTCGCGGCCGTGCAACTGGCTGCGCAGGTCCAGGGCCCGCACCTGGTTGCCTTCGGGCGGTTCGCCGGTGCCGGCCCAGGCCACCAGCTCGTTGTAGTACCAGAAGCGTGATTCCTGGCTGACCACCGCCGGCAGGTAAGGCACCAAGCCGTAGCCGAAACTGTCGGCTATCAGCAGCACGTTGGGCTTGCGCTGCCCGGGCGACAGGGGCTTAAACTCCAGGTTGGGGTAAGCCATCAGAAAAGCTTCCGGCTCCCTGAACAGGTTCAGCGCCTTGGCTATGTCGTTGTCGGTGTCGCGCGGCTCCTTGCTCAGCTCGATGCTGCGCATGCGGGTATCCGGGAAATTGGGGCGGCCATGCTGCCGCAGGTAGCCAAACAGGGTATCTACGGCCAGGTCGCGCCCGTACAGGCTCCAGTGAATGCCACCCCGCGGAAAGATGGGGTACTTGCTGGTGTGGCGCCACTGCCGAAACAGAGCCCCGTAATCAAGCACATTCACGCCGGCGGCGGCCATCTTTTCGGCATAGGCGGCGTAGGTGGAGCGCTGGGCCGCCTGCCGCCGGTAGTAGGCCGGCTGCTGGTCGCGGTATACGCCCGACTTGCCCGGCGCAATGGCAAACACGAGCAGCGTGCCGTGCCTGGCCAGGGTGTCCTGCACATCCCGCAGGCGGCGCACGTTGCGGGCCACCACTTGCTCGCCCACAAAGTTTTTGCCCAGGTCGGTGTCGATGGCATTGCCGTCGAAGAGAATGTCGTCTTCACCCACCACGGTGTTATTGGCCCGGCCCAGCTTGAACAGGCTATAAGCAAGCTGGTTGCGCAGGCGAATCATCCACTCGCGGAAGCCAATCCGGTCTTCGAGGTATTTTTCCAGGCCGGTCTGAAACGTATTGTTGAGCAGGGCTTCGGTGCTGAAGTCGGCCCGCGGAGCCGGCTCGGAATAGCCGCCCAGCGCCGCCAGCTTGGCAAAGCCGAACTTGGCTTGCAGGGCCGGCAGCAGCAGCAAAGCAAACAGCAGCGCCAGCAACAGCCGCTTCAGGCCTTGGTGGGCTGTTGGACGGGAAGCTACGTCGTTCACGGTACTAGAAGCGGAAGTAGATGAAGGGGTTGAAGGTGCTGCTCACCACGTAGCTGACGCTGAGTAGCAGGAGCAGCACCGTGGCCAGCGTCAGGCCCGCGGCCCGCCGCACCGACAGGTCTTCGGCCCGCAGCCAGCCCAGTTCCCAGCGCTCGATGTGCGGCACGGCGGCCATAAAAGCAAAGCCGGCGGCCAGGGCAAGGGTGGTCCAGAACTCGGCCGTGAGGTAAGGCAAGGGCGCGGCCCAGTCGGTGCTGAACATGCGGCCGATAAAGGCGCCGGCCGCGCCGAGGCTTTCGGCCCGAAACAGCACCCAGCCCACTACAGTGATGGCAAAAGTGGGGAGGATACTGAGGACGCCAATGCGTTTATAGAGGCGAAGCAAAAAAAGACGGTCGAGCACCAGAAACAGGCCGTGGAAGGCGCCCCAAGCGATGAAGTTCCAGGCCGCTCCGTGCCAGAAGCCGGACAGAATAAACACCGTCCACAGGTTGACATATAGGCGGCTGGGCGATACGCGGTTGCCGCCGAGCGGAATGTAGAGGTAGTCGCGCATCCAGCGGCCCAGCGTGATGTGCCAGCGCTGCCAGAACTCGGTGATGGAGCGCGACACGTAGGGGTTGTTGAAGTTTTCGGGAAACTGGAAGCCCATCATGCGGCCGATGCCGATGGCCATGTCGGAGTAGCCCGAGAAGTCGAAGTAAATCTGGAACGTATAGGCCAGTGCACCCAGCCAAGCCAGGGGAGCCGACACGTCGGCTGGGACCAGGCCAAAAATACGGTCGGCCTCCTGACCCAGGGTGTTGGCAATCAATACTTTTTTGGCCAACCCAATCACAAAGCGGAACAGCCCCGCCAGCTTCTGGTCCACCGTATCAAACGGACGGCGACCTTCGCCGGAAAGCTGGCCGGCAATTTCGTGGAAGCGCACAATGGGCCCGGCAATCATCTTGGGAAACAGCATGATGTAGAGCATGAAGTCCCAGAAGCTTTTCAGGGGCTTGTTCACGCCCCGGTACACGTCGACGGTGTAGGTGAGCTTTTCGAAGGTGAAAAAGGAGATGCCGATGGGCAGCACCACCTTTTCCCAGGTCAGGGGCGGGCCGCCGAAGTAGCTGCGCACGGCGCTGGCGTTTTCCAGAAAGAAGTTGGCGTACTTGAAGTAGAAGAGCATGGCCACGTTGATGACAATGCTCATGATAAGGAAGATGCGCTGCTTCCACCGCTCCGGGGCGGCGTCCATGTAGCGGATGAGCACAAAGTTGACCACCACCGAGCCCAGGAACAGGGCCAGGAAGTTGAGGCCGCCCCAGGCGTAGAACAGCACGCTGCACACCAGCGCCACGGCATTTTTCAAGCGGGCCGGCACCAGAAAGTAAAACAGCAAAAAGCCGGGCAGAAAGTAGAAGAGAAACAGCGTACTGCTAAATACCATAGGGCAAAGCGCATCAGGGACCAGCCTCAAAACTACGACTGACTGGCGCTGCATGCCGCTTAGCGCTGGCCGCGGTCCGCAAAAAAGCCCTGCCGGGGAGGGCAGGGCTTCGGGTATGAGGCGGTGCGAGGGACGTTACTTCTTGTCGTGCCAGCGGCCCTTGCCTTTGTGGCCGGGCTTTTCCTCCTGCACATACACAGTGCCGGGCACCGGTGCCGAGCCGCGGTAGGCTTTCTTGGCCTGGCCGGGCGGCAGGCCGCCGTTGCTGGGGTTGGCCCGGTAGCCGAGTTTTTTGGCCTGGCCGGGCGGCATGCCGTGGGGGTGGCCCTTGCGGTAGGGCTGGGCTGAGTATTCAGGGTCGGCCGGAACCGGTACAGGATTGGGCCGGCTCTCTACCGGAACGGTGGGCGGGGTTTGGGGAGCGGGCTGTGGAGCAGGGGCCGGCTGGGGCGCCGAGGCTTCGGGCTTCTTTTTGAGCCAGGGCGGCAGCGTGTTGACCTGGGCCTGAGCGGTGGAGGCCGAGAAGGCCAGGAAGCCTACGAAGGCGACGGCGAAAAACTGGGGGAGGGTTTTCATAACAAAAGGGAATTTGGAGTAGCTAATTGGCCTATTACAAGGAAGGTGCCAATTGCCTGAAGCCTGATACGCGGCAGTCCGCCCGGCCGTTGAGTGGAATGTGGCGAAGTACGGGCACAAAGCGACGGGGATTGTTGTTGTGCCCCAACGTGCCGAGCCGTGGTCAGCTGTTTTATTACGCTAACCGTATTGGCAAATAAGCTCATTACGCTAGCTAACGGGCGCCCTATTCCGTACTTTTGCAGACTTACTCGCTGCGTTCCTGCATGGCCAAAAAATCGACTGCCACTTCTGTTGCCAAAGCACCCAAAGCCGCGGCTACTGTTTCTAAACCCACTGCAAAAAAAGGCGCTACCGTAAAGCCGGCACCCGCGCTGGAAACGGCCGCGCCGGTGGCCGGCAATGGTCAGCTCTCAGGCTTCAGCACGGGCACCAGCGCCCACATTGAGGCGCCCTTTATTGAGGTGTACGGGGCGCGTGAGCACAATCTCAAGAACGTGAGCGTGCAGATTCCGCGCAACCGGCTGGTGGTATTCACGGGCATCTCCGGCTCAGGCAAGAGCAGCCTGGCCTTCGACACGATTTATGCCGAAGGCCAGCGTCGCTACATGGAAACCTTCTCGGCCTACGCCCGCAGCTTCATGGGCGGGCTGGAGCGGCCTGACGTGGACAAGATTGAGGGCCTGTCGCCGGTTATCAGCATCGAGCAGAAGACTACCTCGCGCAACCCGCGCTCGACGGTGGGCACCATCACCGAGATTTACGACTTCCTGCGCCTGCTCTACGCCCGCACGGCCGAAGCTTTCAGCTACGCCACGGGCAAGAAGATGATTCGGCAGAGCGACGACCAGATTATCAACTACATCCTGCGGCACTTCGACGGCAAGAAGCTGATAGTGCTGGCGCCGGTGGTGAAAGGCCGCAAGGGCCACTACCGCGAAGACTTCCAGAAAATTGCCAAGCTGGGCTTCACCAAGGTGCGCGTCGACGGCGAGCTGCTCGACATCACGCCCAAGATGCAGGTGGACCGCTACAAAATCCACGACATCGAAATCGTCATCGACCGGCTCGTGGTGAAGGAGGAGGACCGGTTCCGCCTCTCGGGCTCGGTGCAGAACGCGCTGACCCACGGCAAGGGCACCATGCTGGTGCTCGACCCCGACGCGAAAGGGGAGAAGGCCAAGCCCCAGTTCTTCTCGCGCTTTCTGATGGACCCCAGCACCGGCATCGCCTACGACGACCCGGCACCCAACACCTTCTCGTTCAACTCGCCCTACGGCGCCTGCCCCACCTGCAACGGCCTGGGTGAAGTGCAGGAAATCACGGAGGACACCGTGCTGCCCGACCGCAAGCTCAGCATTGCGCGCGGCGGTATCGCGCCCCTGGGCGAGTACCGCGACATCTGGATTTTTCAACAGCTCAGCCTCATTCTGAAAAAGCACAAGGCCACGCTGAACACGCCGCTGGAAAAGCTGCCTGAGGACCTGCTCAAGCGCCTGCTTTATGGCGTAAAAGATGAGGACATCGACGACAGCAAAACGGCCTATACGGAGCCGTTTGAGGGCATCATTCCCTTCCTGCAGCGCCAGATGGACTCGGAGTCGGACAACATTCGCGAGTGGATTCAGCAGTACGCCCAGGCCCAAACCTGCCCCGAGTGCCAGGGCTACCGCCTCAAAAAGGAAAGCCTGCACTTCAAAATTGACAGCCGCCACATCGGCGAGCTGTCGGTGATGGACCTCAACGAGCTTGCCGGCTGGTTCGAAGGGCTGGAAGACCGGCTCACGGAGCGGCAGAACGTTATTGCCCGCGAGCTGCTGAAGGAAATCCGCAAGCGCATCGGCTTCCTGCTGGAAGTGGGCCTCGACTACCTCAACCTGCACCGCCCGGTGCGCACGCTGAGCGGGGGCGAAAGCCAGCGCATTCGCCTCGCCACTCAGATTGGTACCCAGCTCGTGGGCGTGCTCTACATTATGGACGAGCCCAGCATTGGCCTGCACCAGCGCGACAACGAGCGGCTCATCAAGGCCCTGCAGCACCTGCGCGACATCGGCAACTCGGTGATTGTGGTGGAGCACGACAAGGACATGATTCTGCACGCCGACCACGTGCTCGACATCGGCCCCGGCGCCGGCATCCATGGCGGGCACATCGTAGCTTCGGGCTCGCCCCAGGAGATTTTCAACTCCGGCTCCCTCACCTCGCAGTACCTGAGCGGGCAGAAGCACATCGAGATGCGCCGCCAGAAGCGCAAGGGCGAAGGCAAGGACTTGGTACTTAAAGGCGCCAAGGGCCACAACCTCAAGAACGTGACGCTGAAAGTGCCGCTGGGCAAGCTCGTGGCCGTAACCGGCGTATCTGGTTCGGGCAAGTCTACGCTCATCCACGAAACGCTGTACCCCATTCTGAACCAGCACTTCTTCAACGCCAAGAAGGAGCCGCTGTCCTACGGCAGCATCGAAGGGCTGGACTTGATTGACAAAGTAATTGAGGTGGACCAGTCGCCGATTGGGCGCACGCCGCGCTCCAACCCGGCCACCTACACCGGGGTGATGACGGAAATCCGCCAGCTCTATGCCGAGATGCCCGAAGCCAAAATCCGCGGCTACGGCCCCGGCCGCTTCTCGTTCAACGTGAAGGGCGGGCGCTGCGAAACCTGCGAGGGCGCCGGCATCCGCACCATCGAGATGAACTTCCTGCCCGACGTGCACGTGCCCTGCGAAACCTGCAAGGGCCGCCGCTACAACCGTGAAACGCTGGAAGTGCGCTTCAAGGGCAAGTCCATCACCGACGTGCTCGACATGACCGTGGAAAAGGCCGTAGAGTTCTTCGAATTCCAGCCTCGCATCCTGCGCAAAATCAAGACCCTGAACGAGGTAGGCCTGGGCTACCTCACCCTGGGCCAGCAGGCCACCACGCTCAGCGGCGGCGAGGCCCAGCGCGTGAAGCTGGCCACCGAGCTGAGCAAGAAAGACACCGGCAAGACCTTCTACATTCTCGACGAGCCCACCACCGGCCTGCACTTCGAAGACATCAACCACCTGGCCGACGTGCTCCAAAAGCTGGCCGACAAAGGCAACACCGTCCTCATCATCGAGCACAACCTCGACCTGATTAAGGTGGCCGACCACGTCGTCGACATCGGCCCCGAGGGTGGGGCCGGCGGCGGCACCATCGTGGCCCAGGGCACGCCCGAGCAGGTAGCCAAGGCCGGCAAAGGCCACACCGCCCGCTTCCTGGCCGAGGAACTGAAGACCAGCAAGTACGTCTGAGCCGCAGATAGTAAAGATTTTTTGATGCAGTAAGATTCTAACACTGTTGCCCTCCGAACACACCAGAAAAGGCCACCCAACGGGTGGCCTTTTCTATTAACAAAGGGACTTTCGGGAATCGTCTACAAAATCCGTGTAATCCGAAAAATCCGCGTCAAACGAAGTTCAGCGAAGCTAATCCGTGGTCCAGACAGCCTACATTTTCATGTCAGTTTTTTTCTTGGTCATACCAATATGCATTTGCACCACGGGCAGCGTTTTGGCAATGAAGGCCTTTACGTCGGCGTCCTTGGTCATTTTTTCGTGGGCCATCATGGTGTTGGCCGTCCGCTGGTGGTCAACCACCATTTGAGCCATGTACATCTGCTCGAAGGCTTCGCCGGAGAGTTTTTCAAGCTGGGGCTTCAATGCCTTGTGCTCCTCATCCATCTCAGTCGGCAGCGTCACTCCTTTCTTGGCTGCAAGCTTCTGCAGCTCGGCCGTAGATTGGCTGTGGTCGGCAATCATCTTATTGGCCATATCCTTGGCTTGGCCAGTTACGCCCTTCGCCAATGCCATTTTGCTTTGCTGGATTTCATTCTGGTCGGCGTAAGCGGCCGAAGTCATGAACTCCTTATCATCTTTATGCGGCGCAATTACCTCATGCATACCGGCGGGAACGTTAGCGTCGCCCATGGCCGTACTGTCGGCACCGGCCATGGAGCTGTGGTCGGTGCTGCCATTAGCCGAGCCACCAGGCATGGTGGTCGACACGGAGTCGCCGCCGGTGGCCGAGGTGCCAGTGGTGTCGCCTTCGGCCGAGTTGGCCTTGTTGGCGTCGCCACAGGAAGCGAGTGAGAGCAGGCCGGTGGCGAGCAGAGGAAGAAAAATGCGTTTCATCAGGGTTTGGGTTATGTTGAAAGAAGAGATGCGAAGAACAATGAATAAGACTGACAGAGCAAGCTCGGCCGGAGATAGTAACTCAGGAAAGTCAAGCACTAATGTTGCGTCAATATTAGGCTGTTATAGCTGCAAACTATGCCATGACAGGCGAAGGCCGTGCTGCCCGTTTGCTGGCTGAAGAGCTGCAGACGAGTAAGTAGTCTTCCTGCGAGTCAGACAGCCCGGCGGGCTTCGTGCGCCGCCAGCAGCCGGGCGAGGCGTCGGCGCTGCAGGGGCATCAGAATGAACAGGAGGATGGGCATCAGGCGCAGCAGCGAGGGGTGCACCGGCAGCATGGCCAATCCAATGCTGAGCGCGAAAACCGCCGGGGTCAGCAGGGGACGCACGTAGTCCAGGTCGGGATGAGTGTAGGCGTCGGGCGTGGCGACGCCGTTGGCAGGGTTGCGGATGTAGCGCTGCAGCAGGGTTTGCAGCAGGCCGGTGGCCATGATATTGATGCTGTAAGCCACCCACGGCGTGGCCAGCATGCCGTATTCGCTCTGAAATGCGGTGGTGAAGGGCATCAGCACGATGCTCAGCAGGAACAGCATGTTCAACCAGAGCAGCCCCGGCGTGGTGCGCTGCACAAACCGGAAGATGCGGTGGTGGGCCAGCCAGTAGATGGCAATGATGAAGAAGCCCAGGAAGAAGCCAATGAACCGGGCCGTTAGGCTGGCCAGGCCCTGCTGGGCGGCGTGCTCGCTGGGGTGGTGCAGCTCGGGTACTTTTATTTCAATGATGAGCAGCGTGATGGCAATGGCAAACACCGCATCGGTAAAGAGAATGGCCCGCTCCAGCTGAAACTCGCTGCGGTCGTTGTGTTGAAGGGGCATTTCAGGTGTTTGAGACATAGAGGTATTGCGCTGGCAGAAGTTGTCGGGCCAAAATAAGCGCAAAAAAGCCCATCCGCACGGGGCGAATGGGCCTTCGGAACAGGCAGGCAGCAGGGCCTACATCTTCATGTCAGCGTGCTTTTTCGAGTTGTCGAGGTGCTTCTGCACCACGGGCAGCGTCTTGGCAATAAAGGCCTTGAGGTCGGCGTCCTGGGTCATCTTGTCGTGGGCCATCATGGTGTTGGCCGTTTTCTGATGGTCCGTCACCATTTGAGCCATGTACTTGGCTTCAAACTCTTTGCCCGAAAGCTTTTCCATCTCCGGGGCCAGGGCTTTGTGCTCGGCGTCCATGTCGGTGGGCAGCTTCACGCCTTTCTTGGCCGCAATCTTCATCAGGTCGGCCGTCGACTTGGTGTGGTCGGCAATCATCATGTTGGCGTGGTCTTTCACCATGCCCGTCACCCCTTTGGCCAGGGCCATCTTGCTTTGCTGAATCTCATTCTGGTCGCTGTGCGCGGCCGACATCATGAATTCTTCGTCGGTGGCGTGGGGGGCAGTAGCACCGCTGGCATTGGGGTCGTTGCTGGCCATGCGGTCGGTGCCCGCGGCTTCGGGTTGGTTGTTGGGGTCGCTGGCGCCGGCGGGCATGGTGCTCGAGCTGCTGTCGCCCTTGGTGTCGCCGTTCATGTAGCTGCTGTCGGCGTTGCCGTTTTCAGACGTGGTGGCTTTGTTGCTGTCGCCGCAGCTGGCCAGGGAGAAGAGAGCGGCGGCAAACACCGGAAAAAGAATGCGTTTCATAGGTGAAATGGGTTTGGTTAGGGAAGGCAGTGTGAGTAAAGGGTGGCGCTGGTCTGGCAGGCAGCTAAGGCATGGCATCGACTTCGTCGGCCATTTCTTCGGTGGCAGCCAGCTGCTCGCGTAGGGGCGGCAGGTGCTTGGCGGCCAGGCCGCGGATGTCGCCGTCGTAGGCGTCGTCGCGCATGTCGTCCATGGCTTCTTCGTCCTGCTTCTGGGTTTTGATGGCTAGGGCCAGCATCTCCTGGTCGAGCTTGGCGCCGTCGAGCTGGCTTACTTCGTGGTAGGCTTCCTGGGCGTCTTCGCTCAGGGCGGCCGGGATGCTCAGGCCTTTGGCACCGGCCAGCTGACGTAGCTCCTGCAGCAGCGCCAGCTTGCTTTGCACCAGGCGCGTACCATACTGCCGGGTGATGGGCGTAGCCGCCCGCGCCTGGGCCAGCTTACCCAGCTCTATGGTCAGTAGGGTGTTGCTGGTCAGCTTTACCAAAAAGGAGGCGTCGTTTTCCTGGCGCTCCGTTACATCGGCCTGGTCGATGTGTTGGCGGTTCTCGGCCATGGCGGCTTCGGCCGAGCCGCTGCCATCGGGCGAGCAGGCCGCCAGGGTCAGGCACAGGGCCGGTAGCAAAGTGCGCCGCCAGAGATGCAGGAAAGGCCGCATGTAGAATAGAGTTAGGGCTGGAAAGAGTAGAAGCCGAACTAAGTGAGCCAACTATACGAGTGCCTGGGAAACAGGTTATTTTCAGTAATTCAAAAATATTTTATGTGGCTCTTTAAACTTGTTGTGGGCAGCAGCTTCCAACCGGCACCAAACGCGTTTACCACTTCACTTTCACATATCTTTACCTCCATGCGTATCTCTGCTTTTCGTTCGGTTCTGGTTGCGGCACTGGCCGGCAGCCTCATGTTCTCCACCTCCTGCAAACGCGACAATGTCAGCCCCGAAGACGACATCGTTTCGGCCGAAGACCAGGGGGAAGCTAATATTGAAAATGCCGTCAGCACCGAGGCTTACAAAGATGCTGGTCCGGTCGACCCGGCGGCGCCTGCTTCCGGCTACCGCACTACCAACGCCCAGTTTCAGGCCCGGTTTGGCACCTGCGCCACCCGCACCTACGATGCCCTGGCCCGCGTCCTCACCATCGACTTCGGCCCCACCAACTGCCTGTGCCCCGATGGCCGCTACCGCCGCGGTAAAATCATCATCCGCTTCACCACCGATACGCAGACCCGCCGCGCCGGCGCCGAGGTAACCCGCGATAACTACTTTGTCAACGACAACCAGCACACGGCCACGCGCATCTTCACCGACCTGGGCAATGGCTCTTTCTCCGTCGACGTGCCCAGCGCCAGCATCATCCGCGCCAACAACGGCGGCACCCACTCCTGGACGGCCAACTGGGTATTTACCCAAACCAACGGTTTTGGTACTCCCCAGGTAACCGATGATGTGTACAGCGTGACCGGCCAGTCCAACGGCACCAACCGCCGCGGCGTCAGCTACACCACCACCATTCAGACGCCTCTCATCAAGCGCGGCGACTGCTACAAGTACTACGTAGCCGGCACTGTCAGCATCACGAACTCCCGCACCCAAAACATGCTGCTCAACTACGACCCCAGCGGCACTCAGGCTTGTGACAACACCGCCACTGTGACGGTAAATGGCCGTACCCGCACCATTACCCTGCGGTAAACGGGTTGCTTGTTCCTTGTTTCTGATTTCTTGTTATAAAAAAGGCCGTTCATACAGGACGGCCTTTTTTATTGTAAGCATTGTAAGCAGGTCTTTAACAGCAACCAGAAACTAGCAACCCTTGAACACCGGCTTGCGCTTCTCGCTGAAGGCCTTGACGCCTTCCTGGTAGTCCTCCGACTCGCCGGCAATCTGCTGGCAATGGGCTTCGTAGTCCAGCATCTCATCGAGGCTGGCGGCGCCGGCTTTGTTGAGCATTTGCTTAATGAGGCCGATGCTCTTGGTCGGCGCCGAAGCGTAGCGTGCTGCCAGGGCGTAGGTGGCTTCGTCCAGCTGCTCGGGCGCTACCACCTGGTTTACCAGTCCCAGGCGCAGGGCTTCGTCGGCAGGCACTTTGGAGCCCAGCGTGGCCAGTTCAAAGGCCTTGAGGCTGCCCACCAGCCGGGGCAGGAAGTAGGAGGAGCCAGAGTCCGGCACCAGGCCGATGTTGATAAAAACCTCAATCAGCGAAGCCTCAGTGGAAGCTACTAGTGCATCACAGGCCAGGGCCAGGGAGCAGCCCGCGCCGGCAGCCACGCCGTTGATGCGCCCAATGATGGGCTTGGGCAGACCGCGCATGGCCCGGATGATGGGATTGTAGCGCTTGTGCAGCGAGTCGTAGAAGGAGCGTTTCTCGCTGCCCTGCGCCGCCTTCAGGTCCTGGCCCGAGCAGAAGGCGCGGCCGGCCCCGGTCAGCACTACCGCGCGCACACTAGCATCGCGGGCCACCTGCTTGAGGGCATCCTGCAGCTCATAGCTCAGCGGGTCGTTGAAGGCATTGAAGACCTCCGGGCGGTTCAGCGTAATGGTGGCGACGCCATCGGGCCGTACGTCGTAGAGCAGGGAAGTGTAGTCCATCGGTGAGGTGGTGAAATAGTGAGATGGTGAGTTTGTGGGGGAAAGCTGTCCCACAAATAACGGTAGTCGGGCTGCTACTCACCATTTCACCAGCTCACTATCTCACCGTAGCAGCGCTTCGGCAAGGAGCAGGTCCTCGGGCGTGGTGATTTTGAGGTTGCGGTAGTCGCCGTCTACCAGCTGCACCCGGCACAGGTCGTCCACCACCGTGGCATCATCGGTGAAGGAAGCCAGCTCGGGTAGAGTGTAGGCCCGGCGCAACAAGTCCAGCTCGAAGGTTTGGGGCGTTTGCATCAGCCGCAGCTTCTGGCGGTTCAGGGCCGCGGAGCCGTGCTGCGAGAGCGTGCGTACCGAGTCTTTGGGCAGCACCGCGGCGGCAGCGGCGGCGTGGGTGGCGGCGGCGGCGTACGTGCGCTCAATCACGGCTGTGCTTACCAGCGGGCGCACCCCGTCGTGCACAGCCACCAGCGCCCCGGCCTGGTAGGATTTCAAGGCCTGCAAACCCGCTTTCACCGAGGCCCAGCGCGTGGCGCCGCCGGCGGTGAGCGTGTGCGGAATAGTTACGGCATGCTCTTGACAGAGCTGTTGCCAGGTCGCAAGCTGGTCGGTGGGCAGCACCAGCACTATCTCAGCCACGGCCAGGGCCGGGTCGGCAAAGCGGCGCAGAGTATGCAGCAGCACCGGCTCGCCGCGCAGGGGCAGAAACTGCTTGGGCATCTCAGCGCCCATGCGTGTGCCGCTGCCCCCGGCTACCAGGATGGCTAATCTGGGGGCTTGGTTTGGCTGGGACTTGGGGTCTTGGGGACTTGGGGACTTGGAATTCATCCGTGCGAAGTTCACAAAAAAAGCGTGCCGCCTGTCCGAATGAACAAGCGGCACGCTAAAGCAACCTTTGAAGTAGATAGGGAGCAGGTATCGGGTTAGCCTAAAGAAAATATAGAAAAAGAAAAACTAAGTCCCTAAGTCCCGGCAAAGCCAAGGCCCCAAGTCCCTACTACAGAATCAACATTGCGTCGCCGTAGCTGAAGAACTTGTACTTCTCCTTGATGGCTTCCTTGTATGCTTCCATCAGCAGGGGGTAGCCGGTGAAGGCGGCCGCCAGCATGATGAGCGTGCTTTCCGGCATGTGGAAGTTGGTCAGCAGGCAGTTGGCGATTTTGAAGTCGTGGGGCGGGAAGATAAATCGGTCAATCCAGCCCTGGGTGGGCTTCATGCGGTTGTTGGCCGATACAGAGGCTTCCATGGCGCGGATGGTGGTGGTGCCCACGGCGCATACCCGCTTCTTCGCGTCCAGTGCCTTGTTGACAATGGCGCAGGCTTCCTCGCGCACGATGAAGTTCTCGGAGTCCATCTTGTGCTTGGTCAGGTCTTCCACGTCCACGTTGCGGAAGGTGCCCAGGCCCACGTGCAGCGTCACGGCCGCCGTGTCGATGCCCTTAATCTCCATGCGCTTCATAATCTCGCGGGTGAAGTGCAGGCCAGCCGAAGGGGCCGCTACGGCGCCGATGTGCTCGGCGTAGATGGTCTGGTAGCGCTCCTTGTCGGCGGGCTCGGTTTCGCGGTTGATAACCTCCTTGGGGATGGGGGTTTCACCCAGGTCGTACAGGGCCTTGCGGAACTCTTCGTCGGTGCCATCAAACAGAAACTTGATGGTGCGGCCGCGGGAAGTGGTGTTGTCGATAACCTCGGCCACCATGTCCGACTCGCCGAAGTAGAGCTTGTTGCCGACGCGGATTTTGCGGGCGGGGTCCACCAGCACGTCCCACAGGCGCAACTCCTTGTTCAGCTCGCGCAGCAGAAACACTTCAATCTTGGCACCGGTTTTTTCCTTGTTGCCGTAGAGGCGGGCCGGAAACACCTTGGTGTCGTTCAGCACCAGCACGTCGCCCTCGTTGAAGTACTCCAGGATGTCCTTAAACCCGCGGTGCTCAATGGTGCCGGTAGCGCGGTTCACTACCATCAGGCGACTCTCGTCGCGGTTCTTGGCCGGGTGCAGAGCTATAAGTTCCTCGGGGAGTTCGAACTTGAACTCAGACAGTTTCATGGCCATACTGGGCAGTATTTTGGGTAAGATACGGAATTTTGGGGATGCAAAAGTACGGTTTTTTCGGGTAGTTCGGCAAGCCGAATAATTTACTTTTCGCCGAAACGCCAAATACTTACCGTGTATAACCCCGCCGCAGGGGGATGGTTCCCCTCATCGCCAAATCCCAGCGACCTTTGCGGCATCATCAGCTGTTCCTGTGCTATGCAAACCCTGCGCCTCACCTTCGAAAGCTTTCGTTTTGCCTGGGATGCCCTGAAGGGCAACCTGCTGCGCACGGTGCTGTCGCTGCTGGGCGTCACGGTGGGCATTTTCGCCATCATTGCCGTGTTCACGGTGGTCGACTCGCTGGAGCGCAGCATCCGCCGCAGCATGGACTTCGTGGGCGACAAAGTCATCTACGTAGGCAAGTGGCCCTGGAACTTCGACCCCAGCAGCCCCTGGTGGAAGTACTTCAACCGGCCCGTGCCCACGGTGCGCGAGTTTCACGAGCTGCAGCGGCAGCTGGGCCCCAACCACAAGGGCGTTGCCATCTTCGCCAACAACGGTGGCAACACCCTAAAGGCCGGCTCCAACTCGATTTCTGACTGCTCGCTGCAGGGCGTCAGCTTCGAGTACCGCGTGGTGAGCAACGTGCCCATTGTGGAGGGGCGCTACTTCACTACGCAGGAGATGGAAGCGGCCCGCCCGGTGGCTATCATCGGGGCCACCATTGCCGAAAACCTGTTTCCGCAGGGCAACGCCGTGGGGCAGGAATTCAAAGCCCGCGGGCAGAAGTTTCTGGTGATAGGCGTGCTGGAAAAGGAAGGCAAAAAGATGCTGGACACGCCCAGCAACGACGCCAACTGCATGATACCCTTTGGCATGTTCACCAAGCTCTTTGCCCTGAGCACCACCGGCATGGGCGGCCCCAGCCCCATGATTGCCGTGAAAGGGCGCGACGACGACCCCGGCCTGCTCGACCTGGAGTATGAGATGCAGGGCGTGATGCGCCACATCCGCGGCCTCAAGCCCCGCGAGGAAGACAACTTCGCCCTGAACCGCCCCGAGATGATAGCCGACGCCATCGGCAAGTTCTTCAGCGTGGTGGGCGTGGTGGGCGGCATCATCGGCTCGTTCGCCATTCTGGTGGGCGGCTTCGGCATTGCCAACATCATGTTCGTGTCGGTGCGGGAGCGCACCAACATCATCGGCATTCAGAAGTCGCTGGGGGCCAAGAACTACTTTGTGCTTTTTCAATTCCTGTTCGAAGCCATCTTCCTCTGCCTGATTGGGGGCGGGGCCGGCATTTTTCTGGTGTGGCTGATTACGCTGCTGCCGCAGGATGCCCTGCCGCTGTTCTTGTCGGCCGGCAACATTGCCTTTGGCCTGCTCGTTTCGGTGGCTATTGGGGTGCTGGCGGGCATTGTGCCGGCCGTCATTGCCGCCAACATGGACCCTGTAATTGCCATTCGGTCCAAGTAGCAGGGAGTAGTAAGTATTAAGTAGAAAGTAGTAAGTATTGAGAAGAAGGTCGTGAATGCAGTAAGGATTTTGATACGAATCCGCAAAGCCTGTCTTACTACTTACTACTCTCTACTTTCTACTAACAAAAGCTGATGGACTTATCGATGTACGTTCCGCCTTTTATGCACCAGCGCCTGCTGGGCAATGAGCTGCTGCAGTATGTGCTGGCCGTGCTGGTTATTCTGGTGGGCTCCGCTCTGCGGCGGCTGCTGTCGCGGCTGCTGAGTAAAGGCATTTTCCAGCTGACCAAGCGCTACACGGCGGGCGTGACGGAGGATGAGCTACACGACCTGCTTATCAAGCCGGTAAGTGCCATTCTGATGCTGCTCACGCTGTACCTGGCCTTTGGGCTGCTCACTTACCCGGTGCCGCCCAATGCGCCGGCCGGCTACCAGCCCTGGCCGGTGGTGGCCCTGAGCAAGCTATTTCTGATAGCCATCATTGCCACCATCACCTGGGTTGTGCTGCGACTGGTCGACTTCGCCCTGCTGGTGGTGCAGCGCCGCACCGAGCTGACCCATGCCCACAGCACCACGCGTCTCGACAGCCAATTCCTGCCTTTTGCCAAAGACTTGCTGAAGGTGCTGGTCATCATCCTGGGCTTTATGGTGATGCTGGGCGAGGTGTTTGCCGTGAACGTGACGGCCCTGATTGGCGGTCTGGGCATCGGCGGCCTGGCGGTGGCTTTCGCCGCCAAAGAAAGCCTGGAAAACCTCATTGCCTCCTTCACCATCTTCCTCGACCAGCCCTTTGGGGTAGGCGACCTGGTGCAGGCCGGCGACGTGAACGGCACGGTGGAGAAAATCGGCTTTCGCAGCACCCGCCTGCGCACGGCGGAGCGCAGCTACGTGACGGTGCCGAACAAAAGCATGATTGACAAGCCGCTCGACAACCTTTCGCTGCGCACCGCGCGCCGCGTGGGCTTCACCCTGCTATTCGACCAGCGGACGACCAGCACCCAGCTCCACGCCATCATCGCCGAGGCCGTGGCCCTGATGAAGGAACACCCCAAAGTGACGCAGGACGTGCAGATGAAGTTCAACGCCCTCACGCCCGCCGGCAAGGAAGTCACGGTGCAGTACTTCGTCGAAACCAGCAGCTACGACGAATATCTCGACGTGAAGGAAGACCTTAACTACCGCATTATTGAGGTAGTAGAGCGCCAGGGCGGCCTGTTCGCCAGCACCTCCGTAACGGCGGCAGCTTCGAAAGTCTGAACCACGGATTTTTCGGATTAAACGGATTTTTCGGATTTTGTAGACGATTCTCGAAAGCCCTTGATAGAAATGAAAAGGCCACTCGGTTGAGTGGCCTTTTCATTTATACGAATGCCGTCTTCACGTACGCGCCGTCCACAAAATCCGTGAAATCCGAAAAATCCGTGTCAATCCGTGGTTCAGACAATTTAGCGCCCAAACAGGCCGCCGAGCAGGCTGCCCATGCCGCCGCTCATCAGTCCGCCGAGGCCGGAGCCGCCGGCGCTGCGGGGCTGAGTGCCGGGGCGCCCGCCCAGGCCGCCGAGCACCGACATCATCGAGCCCAGGCCGCCGCTGCCGATGTGTGAGCCCTGCTGCGGCAGGTTGTTGCCGAACAAGCCGCCACCGCCCGAGCCGCCGCCCATGAGGCCGCCGAGCATGCCGCCGCCGAGCAGGCCGCCCAGCAAGCCGCCCATGCCGCTATGGGCCGCGCCGCCGAGCAGGCCGCCCATGCCACTGTTCATCACGCCGCCCATCATGCCGCCGCCCATGCCGCGGCTCTGGCCGCCGCTCATCACCCGCGAAATCACCATGGGGGCCACTACGCCGAGCAGGCCGGCCATGAGGGCGTTTTTGGGAATGCCCACGCTGGAAAGCTTGTCGCCAATGCCCTCGAAAAAGCCTTTTTTGGCCGGGTCGTCGGGGCTATGGGCAACCGTGGCGGCCTGGTCTACCACTTTCTCCAAGGTTTGCTGCTGCTGCTGGTTAATGCCGAGGTAGGCCGACATTTTGGTAATCATAGCTTCCTCGTCGTTGGCGTAGGCGCCGTCGGCCCGGGCGAAGCTGATGAGGTCGGTGACGAGCGAAAAGCGCAGGTCGCTGCTTTTCAAGGTGTCGAGGTGCTGCTGAATGCTCTCGTTGGTGGAGCTTTGGGCGGCAGCCAGCACCTGCTGGGCTGCGCCATCCGACAGGCCGGCCTGCTGAGTAAGGGCGTGCAGAAACTGCGTTTCGGCTTCGGAAGCCTGACGGTCGGCCGTGGCCAGGCTGGCAATGGCACTCAGGTAAGCGGTTTTTTCCGCCTCAGAATAGTTTTGAAGGAGTTGGGTTTCCATTGTGGAAAGGAAGTTGGGTGAAAATGAAACGTAGCCTGCTTAACGAAGGCGCGATAAATACGTTGCTGGCGGCGGCGGCATCAAAATCTGCTCCTCACCAGAAAATTTTTTGAAAATTTTCTAGCTCTGAAAATGAAATTGTTGGCTGGCAAAAACCGCCTTAATCCTGCGGTTTAGGCAGAAAAAACAAAAAAATGTTTGGCGGTTAAAAAAGCGTCCCCCATCTTTGCAATCCCAAACGGGAACAACGCCACGGGAGATTAGCTCAGCTGGTTCAGAGCATCTGCCTTACAAGCAGAGGGTCGTAGGTTCGAACCCTACATCTCCCACACTAAAACGCCCACTTAGCCACAAGCTGAGTGGGCGTTTTGCTTTTGGTTTACGCATTGGTTTAAACCGCGCTACCTGCGTTCAGCATATTGACTTGTAGCTCGGCTCTTTTAAAAAGAAAAGCCGCCCCGGGCGGGAGCGGCTTTTATTGGCACCTGGGTAGATGGTTGTCATTAAGGCAGGGCAATCCAGTCGAGTAGCAGATTCTGGCCCCAGAGCGCGGCCGAGTCAACGCGTTGAATGTTGACGGTAAAGCCCGTGGTGTTGATGCTTTTGGTGGTGACGGCGAAGGTGTCGTTGTAGGTTTGGCCGGTCTGGGTGCGCACCGTGCAAATAACTGTGGGCGCAGCGCTGAAGGCAGTTGGGAAGGTGATGTTGAACGAGGCCAAGCCCGTGCTATTGGAAGTAGACCCCAGCACTGCCGTGCCTTTCTGGCCCTGGGCCGAGAGGTTGCCGAGGGCATCGACCGTCACGATGCGGGAGCCGGAGCCGGCCAGGTTGGCCACCTGCACCGTGCCGCCGGCGCGGCCAATGGTGACGGCGCCCGAGCTGCTGCCCGTGCCGATGCTGGTAGTGCCCGTGCCGCTGCTGATAGCCACCGCTCCGCTGCCGCCGCCCACGGTGGTGAGGCCGCTGGTGCTGCTGCCATTGATGACCACGGAGGTGCCGCTGATGGTAGTAGAGCCATTCAGGCTGATGCTGGCGCCCGCGACGTTGGTGGCGCCCAAGGCGTTGCCCACGTTCACGTCGCCCGTGCCGCTGCCCAGGTTCAGCGCGCCGCCCCCGTTGATGGTGAGGCCGTAGTTAGAAGCTCCGTTGGTGGTGCTGATGGTGGTGGCTTGGGCAAGCGTGCCGCCGAGCAGCACCTGGCTGCCGCTCAGGCTGAGGCCGTTGGCGGCGGTGGTGCTTTCACTGGTGGGCAGGGCGGCGTTGCCGAGGTTGCCGCTGGCGTCGGCCGTGACCATGCGCGTGCCGGTGGCCGTCAGGCTCTGGATGCGGGCCGTGCCGGCCACGTCGAGCTTGGCCGTGGGCGCGGTGCTGCCCGTGCCGATGCCCACATTGCCGGAGCTGGCGATGCTGAGGCGGCTGTTGAAGCCGGTGAAGAAGTCGAGCCCGTTCTGGTTGCCGCTGCTGGTGCGCTTCGAGCCGATGCCCTCGCCGCTGCCGTTGCTGCCGAAGCGGATGAGGTTGGTCCAGCCCGCGGCGGTGCCGTCGAAGCTGTTGCCGGCGTCTACGCCCAGGCCGCCGGCCACGTCGAGCTTGGTGTTGGGTGAGCTGGTGCCCACGCCCACGTTGCCGGTGCCGGTGATGTTGAGGTTGTTGCCCCCGTTGGCGATGGTCGTAGCGCTGCTCAGCGTGCCGCCCAGCGTCACGTTGGTGCCAGTCAGGGTCAGGCCGTTGCTGGCCGTGGTGCTTTCGCCCGTGGGGGCCGTGGTCGTGCTCAGCGCTCCGCTGGCATCGGCCGTCACAAAGCGCGTGCCGCTGCCAGCCAGGTTAGCCACCGTGACTGTGCCGCCGCTGCGGCCGATGGTGACGCTGCCCGCCGTGGCGCCGGTGCCGATGCTGGTGGCCGCCGAGCCGCTGGTGTTGATGTTGGTGGTGCCCGTCAGGCCGATGGTCGAGCCGGCCACGCTGGTGGTGGCACTGCTGTTACCCAGGCTGGTGGTGCCGGAGCCCGTGCCCAGGCTCAGGGCGCCGGCGCCGTTGATGGTCAGCGCGTAGTTGCTGGCGCCGTTGGTGGTGCTGATGGTGGTGGCTTGGGCGAGTGTGCCGCCGAGCAGCACCTGGCTGCCGCTCAGGCTGAGGCCGTTGGCGGCCGTGGTGCTTTCGCCCGTGGGAGTGGTGCTTGTGCTCAGGTTACCGCTGGCGTCGGCCGTCACCATGCGCGTGCCGGTGCCGCCCAGGCTTTCCAGGCGCACGTTGCTCGTGCCGCTGGTGCCGGCCACGTGCAGGCGCACGGCCGGCGAAGAAGTGCCCACGCCCAGGTTACCGGTGCCGGTGATGCTGAGGTTGTTGCCGCCGTTGGCAATGGTGGTAGCCTGGCTGAGCGTGCCGCCGAGCTGCACGGCTGTGCCGCTCAGGGTGAGGCCGTTGCTGGCCGTCGTGCTTTCGCTGCCGGCCGAAGCGGAGGTCGACAGGTTGCCGCTGGCGTCGGCTACGACTACCCGAGAGCCAGTGCCGCCCAGGCTTTCCAGGCGCACGTTGCTCGTGCCAGCCGTGCCGGCCACGTGGAAGGTGGTCTGGGGGCTGCTGGTGCCGATACCCACTTTACCAGAGATGTCGATACTCATGCGGCTGTTATGGCCGGTATAGAAGTCTATACCATTCACATTGCCACCGCTCGTGCGCTTCGAGCCAATGCCCTCGCCGCTGAAGCTGTTACCAAAGCGCAGCACATTGGCCGTCGGCGTATAGGTGCCGTCGTAGGTGCTGAGGCCGTCGATGGCTATGCCGCCGCCCACTTCCAGCTTGGAATCGGCGTTGCTGGTGCCGATGCCCACGTTGCCGGTGTTGCTGATGGCCAGGCCGTTGCTGCCCCCGTTCCCCACCAGGGTGTTGGCGCCCAGGTTGAGGTTCTGGGTGGCGGTGTGGTTACCCAGGTTGTCGGCCAGACTGGCCGTAGTGGTGGTACTCAGGTTGCCGCTGGCGTCGGCCGTCACCACGCGCGTACCCGTGCCGGCCAAGCCTTCCAGTAGCACTGAGGAGGAGGCGCCGGCCACGTGCAGGGTGGCGGCGGGGGCCGTGGTGCCAATGCCTACGCGGGGGCTGCTATTGTTGCTCTCCATGGTCAGCACGGGGATGTTGCCCGTGCCTGGGGCTGAAGAGCCAGTGACGCTGGTGGAGTTGTTGAGGTAAAAGTCCAGGTCGTTGCCGGCGCCCGTGACAGTGCTGTGGTGGCGGGAACGCACGAAGTGGCGGTAACCACCCCCATCGTAGTAGCTGAAAGCTAAAGCCTTGGGGTCGTTGGCGCCATTGCTCTCGGCTCCTCCTTGAATTTCGAGACGAGCGCCGGGCGAAGTAGTACCGATGCCCACATTGCCGGTGCTGCTGATGGCCAGGCCGCTGCTGCCGCCGTTGCCCACCAGCTTGTTGGTGCCCAGCTGCAGGTTTTGCGTAGCGGTGTGGTTGCCTAGGTTGTCGGCCAGGCTGGCCGTGGTGGTCGTGCTCAGGTTGCCGCTGGCGTCGGCCGTCACCACGCGGGTGCCGCTGCCGGCCAGGCCGCGTAGGCGGGTGCTGCCATTTACGTCAAACAGAGCGGTAGGAGAGGTGGTGCCGATGCCCAGCTGGCCGGTGGGGTCCAGTACCATGCGGGTTGTGCCGGTGGTGTTGAACTGCAGCTCCGTCAGCGCGGTCGAGCCATTGCCCCGGTAGTAACCTGCCATGCCGGTTTCGCCCGTGCCGTAGACCGGGTAGCCGGTGCTGGTATACGGACTGAACATGTAGCCGCCAATTTGCACCGGCGTAGTGGTGCCGTCGCCCAGCGCGGTGGGGGTTGTCGAGGTGCCGGCCGCCGCCCGCTGCACCATCCACTGCGTGGTGCTGGAGCTGCCGCGGAAGTCTTCGAACAGGTAATCGTTCTGCGTCTCGCTCACGTCGCTGGCCGCCACCGAGTGCAGCCGGCGGGTAGGGCTGGTGGTGCCGATGCCTATATTGCCAGCGCTGCTGATGGCCAGGCCACTGCTGCCGCCGTTGCCCACCAGCTGGTTGGCGCCCAGCTGCAGGTTCTGGGTGGCGGTGTGGTTGCCCAGGTTGTCGCCCAGGGTGCTGCTGGCCACGCTGCTCAGGTTGCCGCTGGCGTCGGCCGTCACCACGCGGGTGCCCGTGCCGGACAGGCCCTCCAGCTTCACAGTAGAAGTCGTGCCGGCCACTTCCAGGTTGGCCGTGGGCGCGCCGCTCGTGCCGATGCCCACCTTGCCGCCCACCACGACGTTAGGGTCGCTGGCATCGGAGCCGCTGGGCGAATCCTTGAAGTAGAAAGTGTTGCTCTTGTAGCCGATAAAGTCCTCGCTCACGCCCGAGTGCCCGAAGCTGATGGAGCTGCCGGTGGTGCCGACGTAGGTAGCATCGGGCGAGAAGCTGCCAGACAGCCGAACCCCAGTCAGGTAAGCCTGGTCGGTGGCCTGGAGCGTGCCGGCCACGTACGTGTTGCCGTTCACATTGAGCTTGTTGCCATTGGGCACAGTGGTACCGATGGCGACGTTGCCGGCGCTGCTCACGTAGATGCCGCTGTTGCCGCCGTTGCCCACCAGCAGGTTGGTGCCCAGCTGCACGTTGCCCCCGGCTGTGATGGCGCCGCCCGTGGTCAGGGTGCTGCCCGTGGTTACGGCGCCGGTGCTGCTGATGCTGATGCCCGTGGTGCCGCCGTTGCCAACTAGCTGGCTGGTGCCCAGGTCGAGGTTCTGCGTAGCGGTGTGGTTGCCCAGGTTGTCGGCCAGGCTGGCCGTGGTGGTCGTGCTCAGGTTGCCGCTGGCGTCGGCCGTCACCACGCGGGTGCCCGTGCCGCTCAGGCCGCGCAGGCGGGTGTTGCCGAACACGTCGAGCAGGGTGCTGCTGCTGTTGGTGCCCAAGCCTACCTGCAGCTTACCGTTATTATCCAGGTACATGCGCGGGCCCGTGTCGTCGTTGAAAAGCAGTCCACCTACCCCCTCGCTGTTGCTTGCGCCGGTCGACAGCAGGGTCCAGGTGCCACCGCCGCTGCTGGTGTTCTTCAGTTCCAGGCGGGTGCCGACGCTGCTGTTGCTTTCCAGCCGTTGGGTCAAGGCGTTGGTGGAGTATACGTGTAAGGGCGCAGCCGGCGAGCTGGTGCCCACGCCCAGGTTACCGGCGCCGCTGATGCTGAGGCTGTTGCCGCCGTTGGCAATGGTAGTGGCCTGGCTGAGGGTGCCGCCGAGCTGCACTTGGGTGCCGCTCAGGGTGAGACCGTTGCCGGCCGTAGTGCTTTCGCCCGTGGGCGCGGTGGCCGTGCTCAGGTTGCCATTGTCATCGGCCGTCACCATGCGGGTGCCCGTGCCGCTCAGGCTTTCCAGGCGCACGTTGCTCGTCCCGGCCGTGCCGGCCACGTGCAGGGTAGCGGCCGGCGACAGGGTGCCGATGCCCACCTGACCCGAGCTGTTCCAGTACAAAGCCGTGCTTTTCACGTTCGTGGTGGCCCGGTAGGTGCCCAGCGCGCCGCCCCGGTTGCCGTACAGCACCGGCCCGTCGATGGTGACGCCGCCGTCCCAGGTTTTGCCCGAGCCGTACCAGCCCAGGCCGTGGTAGGCGTCAGAGCCATTGGTGCCGCGCAGCTTAATGTCCTTGTCGTTGAAGCTCATGTTGGCATCCGGGGTGACGATGCCACCGCTGCCGATGCTCAGGCCGGTGGTGCCGCCGTTGCCCACCAGCTTGTTAGCCCCCAGGTTCAGGTTCTGGGTGGCGGTGTGGTTGCCCAAGTTGTCGCCGGCGGTATTGGCGTTGGGAATGTTCACCCAGGCCCCGCCGAAGTAATACCAGAAACCGGTCGTGCCATCGGTCTGGAACACCATCAGCCCGTCGGGAGGGGAGGCAATGGCCGTGCGCTGGGCCTGGGTCAGGCGCGGAATCAAGAGGCCTTTGTCGTTGCCGCTGCTCTGCAGGTCGAGCACCGCCTTCGAGTTGGGCGTGGTTGTGCCAATGCCCACTTGGGCCTGAGCCATGAGAGTCGTACCGCCCAGCAAGGCCAACAGGGCCAGTCCGCGGCGACTAGCTTTCGTAAAGTTCTTATTCATAAGGATATGGATGAGCAGCAGCTGGTGGCGGGACGGTTGCCGGTTGAAAATGCGGTAAGCGGAAGCTCGCTAAGGCAGTCAGCAGGGAAGAATTGGTTGCGAGCGCCGGGTAGGAGGGTTTGTCAATGAAAAGCGCCCGGTGATGGGCATCGCGCCGCGTTTGGCTGCCAATGGCAAATTCATGGTTTGCCGGTCGCTGGCTTATCGGAAAGCAACGCAGGTAAAGAGCTGGTTATTAAAATTCTGCCAGCATAATGCAGCAAAGGTCCGGCATTCGGAACCCGCCAGAAAAACCTTTCCCTGTTTGCCGGGACTTTACCGGTGATTCGGCCATTTTTACCGGTATATGTCTTAGCGTCCTGCCTAAGGCTGCTAAGCCCGGAAGCCGCCAGACGCTGCGACTAGTCTTATAAGCTTTGCTTTCGGTAATAAAAAAGCCGCCCTTCCCGAATCCGGAAAGTGGCGGCTTTCGTGACAGGCTAAGCCTGGGGTTTGTGTGTCGGGCCTAATCCCCCGGCTGGTACTGCCAGCGCGGGTTGTGCAGAAACTCCTGGTCGGTAAGCGTGAAGAGGAAGAGCAGCAGGTCGCGCTGCTCGGGTGTGCTCAGCGTCAGGGGCTGACGCAGCTGCGGGGCCAGGGTCGAAGAGGCGGGAATGGCGCCGCTGCTGTAGTGCTGAATGGCCTGGCGCAGGGAGCGGAAGCGCCCGTCGTGCATGTAGGGCCCGCTGAACTCCACATTGCGCAGGGTAGGCACCCGGAACAAGTACGCATCCTCGGGCCGCCCCGTGATGCGGCCCCGCCCCAGGTCGTTGAGCGCAGAGTCGGGCGGCAGGCCGTTATTGGCGAAGCCATTATTGGTGAACAGGGGCTCCTGGTGGCAGCTGGCGCAGTGCTGCCGGAACAAGCGCAGGCCGTTCAGCTCATTTGCGCTCAGCTCCCCGCCCGGCTCCTGGCGCAGGTACTTGTCGTAGCGCGAGTTGAACGACTGCAGCGTGACCGTAAACTGGGCCAGGGCCTGCAGCAGGTGCTGCCCCGTCACCACGGAGTCGCCCTTGTAGGCCCGGGCAAAACGGCCCCGGTAGGCCCGGTCGCCGTTGAGGCGGGCCACCAGCTTGTCGAGGCGGTAGTCCATCTCGGCCGGGTGGGTCAGCGGGTTCACAGCCTGCACCTCCAGGTTGTTCACGCCGCCGTCCCAGTGAAAGGAGCGGTTCCAGGCCAGGTTCATCAGCGCCGGGGAGTTGCGAGTGCCGATGCGCCCGCCAATGCCGTGGCTCAGGCGGTGGTCGCCGTGGGTGAAGGCCATGGCCGGCGAGTGGCAGCTGGCGCAGGAAGTGGACGAGTCGCGCGACAGGGCCGGGTCGTAAAACAGGCGGCGGCCCAGGCGGAAGCCGTCCGGCGTAGCCGGGTTGCGCTGGAAGTTGTACGTCGGCTTGGGCCAGCCCGCCGGCTGCACGAAGGTGGCCACGTCGGCCGGCAGCGTGGCCGCCGCCAGGCACAGCAGCGCCGCGCCCAGCAGGCCCAGCAGCTGCAGCCGCCACCGGGTGTGGGCCGGCTGTTGCCGCCCGCGGGCCAGGCTTTGCCATAGGTAGCGCAGCTGCTCCATCCTTATTTACCCTTTACGGCTGCCTGCTCCCCGCCGTAGGCCTCTGCCAGGCTGAACATGCGCACGGCCGCATTGGCCTGCTGCTGGGCCGCGGGCCCGGCAATGAGCACCGAGTTGGTGCGGGCCAGGGCCACTTGCTCCAGCCAGGCCGCCACGTTGGCCTGCAGCAGCAGCTCCGGCTGCTCGGCCAGGCGGGCGGGCACCTCCAGCGTTACCTGACGCAGGCTGTTGTGGGGCTTTTGAAAGCCGCCGAGGTGAAAGGAAAACTCCCGGTGCGGGGGCGGGCACACGCTGCAGGTGCCTTCGAGCTTGGCATTCACGTAGCCGCTATGCCAGGCCCAGTACATGCCGCGGGCGGGGTCCAGGTCGCCGCCCTGGGCGCCGCTCACGTTGGCCACGCTGTCCACGCCCAGGCGGAAGCGCAGGCGGCGCAGAGCTTTGCGCGGCGCGGCGGGCAGCGCAATCAGCTGGCTGGCTTCCTGCTCGGCATCCACCAAGTGGTAGCTCCGGGGCTCGGTGTAGGTCGAGCCGTCGGCATAGGTCAGCTCCAGGCCCGACAGGTAGAAGCGGCAGGTGCTGATGGTCACCTGGCCGTTGGCCGCCGCCGGGTAGCTCTGAGTTTCCAGCACCAGCTTTTCGGCCCCGAACATCGGCGCCACGCGCAGCTGCAGCCCAGCCGCCGGGCTGGGCGGTGCCGGCAGCAACTTGCCGAATACGAGCAGCAGCAGGAGTAGAAACAGTTTCATGAAGTCAGAAAGATACAATTGCAGAAGAGAAGGCCGGCTGCGAAAAAAGCCCCCGGCCGGGGCCGGGAGCTTTTTATTGCAGAAATTTAATGGTTCAGACGCTTATTCCACTACCAGGCGACGAACTGCGGTTTCGGCACCGGCCTGGGTGCGCAGGGCGTACACGCCGGGCGCCAGGCTGCTGAGGTCGATGGCCGTCAGGGCGCCAGCGGCACTCAGGCCTACGGACTGCCGGCGCACTACGCGGCCCAGCGCATCCACCAGCGTAAGCGTCGCCTGGCTGGCGCCCGGCACGGCCGGTAGCGACACCTGGGCGCTGCCGTGGGCCGGGTTGGGGTACAGCCCCAGGCCCAGGGCCAGCTGCCCGATGGCCGTGGCCAGGGGAGCCTGGGTCGGGTTCAGCACCAGCACGAAGCGGCCCTGCAGGGTTCCGGCCGTGCTGGCCTGGAAGGCGATGTTGCGCTGGGCGCTGAGGGGCTGCGTGGTGCCGAGCAGCCGGTCTTCGAGCTGCAGGCTCCAGCTGGCGGGCAGGTTGGCCAGGGTAGTGGGCTGCAGGGTGTAGGAGCCGGCCTGGGGCAGGTCGAAGCTGAGCGGAATACGTACGCTGGCCGTGCTGGGCAGGGGCAGGCCGTTGATGCTGAGGCGCTCGGTGCCGGCTTCGGTCCAGAGCTGGGCCTGGCCGGGGTTGAGCAGCTTCCAGGCGTCGTATTGGGCATCGGTGGCGGCCGTCGCGCCGTTTTCCCAGTAGAGGGTGGTTTCGTCCTGCTGGCCCGAGGCCGCGCGGAGCGTAAGGGCTACCTGCGGGCGCTGGTCGGCGCTGCCGCGGCTCACCGTGGCGGCACCAGCCGTGCGGGCCCCGTTCACGAAGGTGATGGTGGGCGCCTGGCCCGTGGTGAGCGAGCGCACGAAGAAGGCTTGCGACGAGGCAATCAGCGGGTTGCCCACGCCGTTGACGTAGGCGCGGTAGGTGCCGGCGTAGGGCCCGGAGCTTTCAAACACGTACATCGACGAAGCAATGTTGCTCGACAGGCTACCGGTCAGCACGCTCCAGTCGAGGGTGCTGGCGTAAGGGTTGCCCACGCAGTGCCAGCCGGCATTGGCGTCGCTGCCGCGGGTCAGGCCGGCCGTGGTGACGTTGCCCGAGCGCAGGGTGCCGGTGAAGGAGAAGGTAGTGGGCGCGGTTTGCACCGAGTAGCCTACCGCCGTGCCCAGGCTGGTGCTCAGGCTGGCGGGCGAGTACCAGCCTTTGTCGAAGGAAACGTAGTTGTTCGTGGTCGAGGCGATGCGGCTTTCATCGTAGCCGAAGATGCTGGGGAAGGGTGTCACCGTGCCGGGCGTGGCCGAGGTGTTGAAGGCCGCGTTCACCACCGGCGAGTAGCCGCTGGCCGTCAGGCTGGCCACGGTGGCCCCGCTGACGGGCGCGGCCAGCTGGCGGTAGCCGGCGCCGCTGTTGGTGCTGGAGCTCACGTAGCGCTGCACCGTCACGTTGCCGCTGACGGCGCCCGTGGGGCTTTGCAGCACCGAGGCCGTGCCGCTGGCGCTCGACAGCAGCGTCAGGCTGCGGCTGCTCACGCTCAGGGTGCCGCTGTTGATGCGCAGCAGGCCGCTGATGCTCAGGTTCTGGCTCAGGGCCAGGCCCGCGGTGTTGGTGAGGGCTAGGTTGGTAACCTGGCTGGGCAGGCCGTTGCCGGTTACCTGGGCTGCAGTACCGTTGTACACGTAGCTGGCGTCGGCGGCAAACGTGCGGGTGCCGGTCACCTGCACCGCGCCGGTGCTGCCGCTGCTCGTGATGCCCGCCGCGTCGCAGATGGAGAGGCTGCCACCGGTGGCCAGCACAAAGCTGCCGCTGCCCGAGATAGTCTGGCAGTTGGTCACCAGCGAGCCCCCGCTTTGCACCGTCAGCGTGCCCGTCACGGTGATGGCGCCGCTCAGCGTGCCCACGCCCGTGCCCGTGATGGTCACGTCGCGGTACGTGCCCGCGCTGATGCTCTGGGTGCTGCTCACGGTCAGGTCGACGGCCGGGGTGGCGGGCGTGTAAGTCGTTACGGTTTCATTCACCGTTTGCGAGCCGGAAGTAGCCCCGGCGGCGATGACTCCGTAGTAGGTCGGCCCGATAATGTACGGGTAGGCGGCCTCGTAGAATGTGTTGAGGGTGATGAAGTAGGCGTAAGTGCCGCCGGGGTATTCCGGGGTCACGCAGAAGCGGCCGTTGTGCTCGTCGAGGTCACCGCTGCCGGCTACATACTGAAAGTCTTCGATGTAGTAGCCCAGCGGGTACTGCGTGCTCACGGCCGGGCCGTATTGCGACGCCGGTAGCACAGTGCCGTCGGGCAGGGTCGTGCGCTGGGTGATGCTGCGCTCCCGGTACGAGGTTTTCATGCTCTTGATGGCGCCCGTCCCGTTGGTGTTGGTATAGCCGTAGGCCCCGTAAATGGGGAAGCCGTCGAAGGCGTAGCCCAGCAGGGGCGAGTGGGCCGTGCTGTCCCGGTCGTTGTAGAGGCAGGTAGGGTTGAGGTGGTGGTGGTAGGTGCCGTTCTGGTTGGGGTGGCCTTCGCAGTTGTCGAAGCTGCTGCCTTCCACCACAATGGCGTTCTGGTTCCACTTGCCCTGGCTGTTGTAGCTGAAGGCGTCTTTGGCGTTAAACAGCGTAGCCCCGTTCTTCCACACCCCAATGTTGCCCAGGCCGGTAGCCGTGGGCGTGCCCGTGTTCTGGGCCGGGTTGCGGGTGAACTTAAACAGGTAGTTCTGGTTGGTGGCCTGGCCGGGGTTGCCGGGCCAGGGCCCGATGGTGTAGCTTGGAATACCGGTGGCATTCACGTACACGTAGTTGGCGGAGTAGCGCACCTGCTGAACGTTGGCGGTGGCGCCCATATAGCCCGTCTGCCCGGTGGTGTTCAGCAGCCAGGAGGTAACTTCCGGGCCCTGGGCCTGGCTGGCTCGGGCCAGCAGCCCCAGGCCCAGCAGCAGCGCACTGCGGCGGGTTAGCGGTGAAAGAGAAGGTACTCGAAACTTCATACAAAAAAGGGTTGGTTGAAAGAATTGGTGAAGAGTCATTAGGTTGTCCGACAAGGCGATATAAGCCTGTGGTCGCGGTTGGGCCGGGACATGGCAAGCCCGGCCCGGCAGCGTGAGCCGGGTATGCAGAGGCCAGATGAAGCAGAAGCAGGCTTACTCGATTACCACTTTCAGGGGCGCGGCGGCACTGCCTGGCAGGCGCACCAGGTAGGCGCCGCTGGTCAGAGTCTGGGTCGGGAAGTAGCACATGGTAGAGCCCGGGTACAGCGGCTGCCGGGCTACCACGCGGCCGGCGAGGTCGAGCAGCTCCACCGTGCGGGTTTCGGCGGCGGCCACCGTCACCTGTACCACCAGCACTTCGTGGGCCGGGCTGGGAAAGGCCGTCCAGCTGCCGGTCAGGGCCGGTGCGGCCGTGGCGGTTACCGTGCCGGTGTAGGTCTGCACCGGCTCGTTGACCACCACCTGGGTGGGATTAGTGGAGCCCATGGCCGCGAAGTTGCTGGTTTCCACCACGCCGTAGTAGGTGGAGCCAATCAGGTAGGGAAACACGGAGTTGCCGCGGCGGTCGATGGTGGCGAAGTAGGCGTAAGTGCCGTTGGGGTACTCCGGCGTCACGCAGAAGCGGCCGTTGTGGTCGTCGAGGTCGCCGCTGCCGGCCACGTATTCGTAGTCCTCGCCGTAGTAGCCCAGGGCCCGGGTGGCCAGGCTGGGGCCGTACTGCGTGGCGGTAAGCTGGGTGCCGTTGGCCAGCGTGGTGCGAGCCGTGATGTTGCGCAGGCGGTAGCCCGGCGTCATGCGCTTGATGGGGCCGGCCTGCTGCGGGTTGGCGTAGCCGTAGCCGCCGTAAATGGGGTAGCCATCAAAGGCAAAGCCAATCAGGGGACCGTGCCGGGTCGAGTCGGGCACGTACAGGCCGTCGGCCAGGTACATGTTGCACACCGTGGACATGGGCACGGTAGCGATGTTAAAAGCGGAAGGGTTTTGGTGGTGATGGTAGGTGCCGCCCACGAGCGTGCCACCGCCGCCGGGTCCACCCCCGCCGCCGCTGAATACCGGCGAGGGATGACCCTTGGCGCAGTCGAATCCGGTGTTCTCAAACATCACCGCATTCTGGTGCCAAATGCCCTGGTTGTTGTAGGTGTTGCCATCTAAGTAGTTATAGATGGGTACCCCGTTGATGAATACGCCCAGGTTCCCTAGCCGGCTGCTGGAGGTAGGGGTGCCGGTCTGTTGGCGCGGAGCCAGCGGAAACTTGAACAGGAAGTTGCGGTTCGTGGCCGTGGCCCGGTTGCCGTCGAGGAAAGGACCCGTGACGTAGGCCGGGATGCCCGAGGAGTTGACGTAGGCGTAGCTGGCTGAGTAGCGCACCCGCTGCACGTTGGCGTGGGCCGTGTCGGCTATGGGGCTGGGGTTGCCCGAGTTGTAGTGGCGGCCCCGCACGTGCGTGGTGTTGCGCAGCCAGCTGGTGATGGCCGGGTGCGTCTGCGCCAGGGCCAGGCCGCTGTTGAGGGCCAGTAATCCCGCCAGGGTAAGGGTAATTCTTTTCATGTGCAGAAACGCCGGTTAGTAAGGTGTCGGACAAGCAGACACTGTAAATGCCTGTTTAAGGAATATTTACTAAAGTATAGCCCGGCTTGCAGGGCGCTCGGTCTAATCGGCGTTGCGACTTTATGTATCGGTAGTTGTCCCTTTTTTACCGGTTAACCCTTTGCCGGGCATCGACCAATCCCTGATGAAATGCAGGCTTGCTGGTTGGATAATCTCAGGAAGCGGATATGCTCAAGTGCTATGCAAAAGGCCAATCCAGAAGCGCTGAATTGGCCTTTCTCGTTGCCTAACAACAAGGCAGTAAGCAATACCTTGCTTACTGCCTAAGCCATGTCTTTCGCTTCACCAGGGAATAAGATGCAATGCAGGCTAGCGCCACTTCTCTAAATAGGCGTCCAGCTCCGGCTTGTACCGCTCGCTGAAGGGAATTACCTGGTTGCCCACCTGAATGGTGCCGCGCCCGATGCTGGTGATGTGGTTCAGGGCCACGATGTAGGAGCGGTGCACCCGCATAAAGTTTTGGGGCGGCAGCCTTTCCTCCATGGCTTTCAGGGTGCTGAGCGTGAGCAGGGGCTTGCCGCCCGATACGCGGTGTATGCTGGCGTAGTCGTCGAGGCCCTCAATCAGGCAGATGTCGTTCAGCACCACCCGCACCAGCTGGTAGTCGACTTTCACGTAGATAAAGTCACCGCCGGTCGAGGGCACCGGTGCCGCCGTCTCGGCGGCCGGCCGGCGCAGGAGGCCGAAGTAAGCCTGGGCCTTGTGCACCGAGCGCAGAAAGTCCTCGTAGTCGAAGGGCTTGACGAGGTAGTCCAGGGCCATTACCTGGTAGCTTTCCAGGGCAAACTGGCTGTAGGCAGTGGTGAACACCAGCCGGGGGCATTTTCCCCGTGCCGGTTGGCCAGTACCCGGGCCAGCTCCATGCCGTTCAGGTTGGGCATCTGGATGTCGAGAAACAGCACATCGACGGGCTTCTCGGCCTGCTCCAGGGCGCTGAGCACCTGCAGGGCGCTGCTGAAGCGGCCGGCGAGTTTGAGGTAAGGGGTTTGCTCGATGAACTCGCAGACGGTTTGCAGGGCCAGGGGTTCGTCGTCGACGGCGTAGCAGGTCAGCATCATGTCAGCTGTAGAATAAGGTGAACCCGGTATTCCTGCTCGTGGGTACGGGGGGTGATGGTGAGGGAGTGGCGGCCGGGGTAGAGCAGCTCCAGGCGGCGCTGGGTGTTGGGCAGGCCAATGCCGCCGGGCTCCAGGCTCACGGAGTACGAATTGTGGTAGCTGTTGCGTACCTCCAGCTCCAGGGTATCGGGCGTAGGCTGGCGCAGGCTCACGTGAATGTGGCTGGGCGCATCGGTGCTGACGCCGTGCTTGAAGGCGTTTTCGATGTAGGTGAGCAGCAGCAGCGGGGCCACGGCCGCGTCACGCAAGGGCTCCGGCCATTCCAGCGTCAGGGTCACCTGGTCGGTGAGGCGCAGCTGCATCAGCTCGATGTAATCCTGCAGAAAGCGTACCTCCTGGCTCAGCAGCGCCGTGCCGGTCTGGGTTTCATACAGCACGTAGCGCATCAGCCGCGAAAGGCGGTGAATGGCTTTGCGGGCGCGCTCCACATCCTGACGGGTGAGGGCGTAGATGTTGTTGAGGGTATTGAAGAAGAAGTGCGGGTTCAGCTGGGCCTTGAGCAAGGACATCTCCGTGAGCATCTGCACGCGCTCCAGCTCAATCTGGGCCTGCTCTGCCTCCCGGCGGCGCGCTTCTTCCTGCTGGGCCCTTCTCCCCATTCCAAGGCTGGTGCTCACGCTCAGCACCAGCACCACCACCATTACAGCGCCTGGGTCGAGCAGCACTGGCGCGGGCAAACCCGCCGGCCCCGGCCGCGCGGCCCCGGGCGGGCCGGAGCGCGGGAACTGCGCCAGGTAACGCGGCATATCCAGGGCAGTGGCCAGGCGCTGCCGTATGCCGAGCAAGGCAAAGAACAGGCCCACCTGCAGCAGCAGGAAAAGCAGAACGTGGCGGCTCAACAGCCGGGGGCCGGCCCAGCGGGCATTGAGGGCATAAGCTCCACCGAGAAGCAGCAACATCGTAAACTGCAAGCCCCAAAATATGCCGAATGGGGGGAGAACATTCCCGGGCCGGGGCGCGAACAGAAGTGCTACAATGATGCTCCAGATGACAAGCTGGAGCAGCAGCGTCGACAGAAGGCGGGAGGAGGGAGCTGACAAAGGGAGCGAGGAAAGACGGCTAAAGGTCTTCGATTTTTCTCAGCTGGGGTAATCTTTTCCCTTGTTGCCCGAGCTTACTCGGTAATGGGGGCTTTTTATTCGGTAAACGCAGCTTGTGCCTGAGCCGCTGTTGTTGCACTATTCAACCCAAGTTGTAGGAAAGCCCCGTCGGGGCTCTACCGTTCGGGAGTACGTTACTTACTACCGCTATACTGAGCCTCCGGGGCTTTGCTGTAGGCCGCAACTTGGGGTATTTAATAGACAGAGCTGATGCTTGGCGCGCCGCCAATGCCCTTACGGGCACCGGCACAACCTGAGCCAGGGAAGGCCAGCTCTCCAACGGGTGGAGACTGCCGGGCCTTTTTCGATGCGCTGAGCCGTGGGGCAGGAAGTTTCAGCGAAATAAGCCAGGGCTTCCTGCTGAGCTTACGTGCGCTGCGTAGCCGCCGCGGGCCTTCAGGGCAGGCGCCGGATGACGAAGTTTTTCACCGGGTTTTTCTTGATTATGGTGACCAGCTGCCCGTTTGCATAGTGGTATTCGTCCTCGCGGCCGTCACGCTGGGCGCGGTACACCGCCGGCGCAGTAGGGGCGAGGGTGAAGTAGCCGCCGAAGTATTCGGCAAAGGCCTTGGCGCGGGCGCCCGGCTCCGTAAAAAACTGGTCGGTAACGGTGTAGGTAATGGGCTGCTGCTCGGTGCCGCGGTAGTGGTGCTTGTACTGGTCGGCCACGATGTCGTAGTAAGTGCCTTTCCATTCCGTGCGGGAAGCAAAGTCGCCCTGGTTGGTATGCGCATCTACCGTCGACAGCATCAGCTGCCCGCCCCGGAAGCGGTTGATGACCTTGTAGTAGACCTTGAGGTGGTAGAACAGGATGTTAACCTGCACGTCGCTGGTCAGCGTCGACACTATGTCGGCGCCAGCCGACTGGCGGGTGGCCGTCATGGTGCCCACGCGCAGGCCCGCTACTTCAATGGCGTAGCGCTGAGTCTCCACGGCCGGGGCGCTTTGGGCCTGGGTGGGCGGCGGGGCAAGACTTGTCACGGCACCAATGACCAGCAGAGAAAGTTGAGTAGAGGGCCCTTGCATTGGCAAAGCAGCTAGGAGGTGGCGCTGGACCATGGCAGCAGGCTACTGCTCGTTCAGGTTCCAGTTGTAGTCAAGGTAAGAAACCCTGGCGCCGGGGGCCAGCTTCGAGGTGGCGTACTTATTCACCCAGCTCTGCACCGACTGCCCGTTCTTCTCCCAGTCGCCCTTGTACCAGTCGAAGTACTTGGAAAGCTCGGCTTTGCCGGGGCGGTTCTTGGCCGGGTCGCTGAGGAAGTCGCGGCCCTGGTCGTTAAGCTGCTGGTCGAGCCGGGCGGCGGTGTAGGCTTCATTGCGCAGGCGTGGGCAGGACAGCGAAGCGCAGACCAGCGCGAAGTGAATGCGCGGGTCGGCGTACTGCTTGCGCAGGATGCCGTGCTCGATGTTGTCGAGGCTCATTTTCTTGCCGCCGATTCGGAAGAACTTTACCGCCCAGGGCGTGGTGACAAAGGGAATCTTGATTTTTGAGCCAATGTCCTTGATGCTTTGCACCGGGTAGTGGTCCAGTATCAGGCGAATGGTGTAGGCGTTGTAGGCATTAATCCAGTAAGCCATCTGCTCGGCTTTGCTCCAGCTGGCCGCCGGCGGGTTGGCGCTCAGCTGCGCGAGGTACTGGTTGAGGCCCGTTTGGCTGGCCTTCCAAGCCTTGTAGTCGATGAGGCCCTTCTCGTTGACGTACTTTTTCAGCAGCTGGTCAAACTTGCTGTGGTCGACGGAGGCGGCAGCGCTCAGCTTTGACACCTGCTGCGAGCGGAGCGTGTAGCCTGGCAGCGCAGCCAGGACAACGGCGGCACACAGGGCGAAACGGACGAATAAGATTTTCATAGCACAGCGTGTTGGCCAGCATATACGAGCTTAGCGGCTGGCAAAGATTGTGGCTTACCTAATCTTCATGGTGCTGCATTTTCGTAACATTACTTAGCTGAGGTGCCGCCCACCGCCGACACGCCGAGCAATTGATTCCTTGCCACTAAGTGCCATGAGCATTAGCGTAATCATCCCCACGTATAACGAAGCGCCGAACATTGCCGGGCTGGTCGAGCAGGTACGGACCCACGGTGCCGGGCACGAGGTGGAAGTGCTGGTGGTAGATGCCGGCAGCACCGACGACACCGTGGCGCTGGCTCGGCAGGCGGGGGCCACGGTGCTGCAGTCGCCCAAACCCGGCCGGGCCGCCCAGATGAACTACGGCGCTCAAATGAGCCGCGGGGAAGTGCTTTACTTCGTCCATGCCGATGTGCGCATTCACCCCGACTACGTGGCCACCATCGAGCGGGCCGTAGCCCAAGGGTACGAGGCCGGCTGCTACCGCTTCCGGTTCGATTCCAGCCATCCGCTACTGCGAATCAACAGCTACGGCACGCGCTTTCAGGGCCTCATGAGCAGAGGCGGCGACCAGACCTTGTTCATCACCCGCGACCTGTTTCGGCGCCTGCAGGGCTTCGATGAGTACTACGTCATCATGGAGGACTTCGACATCATCCGGCGCATCCGCCGGCAGGCCCGCTTCCTGGTGGTGCCGCAAGACGTGGTGGTGTCGGCCCGCAAGTACGAAACCAACGGCTGGCTCCGCGTGCAGCTGGCCAACCTGACGGCCTTCACCATGTTCTTCCTGAAGGTGGCGCCGGCCCGCATTGCCCGCACCTACAAAGCCCTGCTCAACTACCGCTAATGTCTACTGTGCTCGTCACCGGTGCCGCCGGCTTTCTGGGACGCCACATCGTGCAGCAGCTGCTGGAAGCAGGGTATCAGGTGCGGGGACTAGTGCGGCCAAACAGCCCCACGGGTGCCCCGGCTCTTCCGCCACTGCACACGCTGCCCATCGAAGTGGTGCACAGCGACATCTGCCAACCCGCCAGCGTAGCCGGCTGCGCCCAGGGCTGCGAAGCCATTATTCACGCGGCCGCCCTGGCGCAGGTGAATCCTGCCCGCAGCGCCCAGGTATGGGCCGTGAACGACGGCGGAACGGCCACCATGCTGGAGCAAGCTAAGCGAGCCGGCGTGCGCCGGTTTGTGTACGTGGGCACGGCCAATGTTTTCGGCTTCGGCAGCCGCCAGCGGCCCGGCGACGAAACCACGCCCTACGCCGGGCACCGCTACGGCCTCGACTACATGGACAGCAAGCGGGCGGCCACCGAGCGGGTGCTGCGGGCTGTGCGGGAGTGGGAGCTGCCAGCCGTGCTGGTGCATCCCACCTTCATGCTGGGCCCCGGCGATGCCAAACCCACCTCGAATGCCCTGCTGCTGGAGCTGTACCGGGGTAAGGTGCCGGGCTACGCCGCCGGCGGTAAAAACTACGTGCATGTGCGGGACGTGGCTATTGCCACGGTAAACGCCCTGACGCAGGGTCGGGTAGGGGAGTCCTACATCCTCGGCAACCAGAACCTGAGCTACCGCGAGGCCTTCACCCTCATGGCCCGGCTGATGGGCACGCGGCCGCCCGCCCGGGCCATCCCGCCCGCGCTGGCCCGCCTCTTCGGCGCCGCCTGTGACCTGAAGGCCCGGCTCACCGGCCGCCCGGCCCTGGTGAACTCTGCTATGGTGGCCGTGGCCAACGACGGGCATTACTTTACCGTGCAAAAGGCCCGCGCTGAGCTGGCGCTGCCCCAGACCGAGGTAGCAGTAGCCATCGAAGAAGCCTGGCATTGGTTTAAGGAACACCACTATGCTTAATGCCGCCCCATCCAAACCTTTGTCTGGGAAAAAGGCCGGCCCGTTTGCAGGGCAGGTGGCCGTGGTGACGGGCTCCGAGTCGGGCATAGGGCGGGAAACGGCGCGACTGCTGTGCCAGCAGGGGGCGGCCGTGGTGCTGAACGGGCGCAATGCTGAGCGGCTGGCCGCTACCCTGCAGGAATTTGTAGGCGCCGGTTATGCCGCCGTCAGCTGCGTGGCCGACGTGACGGACTACGCCGCCTGCGAAAGGCTAATTGATACCGCCATCAAGGCTTTCGGACGGCTCGACATCCTCATCACCAACGCCAGTATCTCCCAGCGGGCCTACTTCGCCGACATGCAGCCCGAGGTGTTCCGGCAGGTGCTCGACAGCAACGTGTACGGCAGCGTGTACCCGCTCAAGGCGGCCTTGCCCTACCTCGTACAGACGCAGGGCAGCGTCACGTTTATATCCTCCATATCGGCCCTCAATGGCATGCCCAGCGGCTCGGCGTATTGCGCGGGCAAGGCGGCAGTGGCCAATCTGGCCCACACGCTGCGGCTGGAGCTGGCCGACACCGGCATTCACTTTGGCGTGGTTCACATCGGCTTCACGCAGAACGATGCCGACAAGCGCGTGCTGGATGCCGCCGGCCGGCCCGTGCCCATTGCGCACCGGCCCCCGCGCTGGCAGAAGTCGCAGGCCGAAGTAGCGCGCATTATCCTGAAGCACATTCGGCGGCGCCGCAAGCGCACCGTTATTTCGGCGCTGGGCCGGCTCATTGTGCTGGTGCATACCTTGCTGCCCCGGCTGGGCGACTGGATAGTGCTGAAAACTATTCGGCGGCTGCGGCATTTCTATGAGTAGAGTCTGCCGCAAACCGAACGTTATTTGCCCGTCGTATCTTAAACCCTACACCTCCATTCAACCCCTGCATGAGCACCTACTACAACCCCGACGACCTCAAGAAATTTGGCAACATCGGCGAATTCCAGCCCGAGCTGGCCGATAAATTTTTCTCCTACTACGGTGCCGTGTTTGCCGAAGGCGCCCTGACGGCCCGCGAAAAGTCGCTCATTGCCCTGGCCGTGGCCCACGCCGTGCAGTGCCCGTACTGCATCGACGCCTACACCACCGACACCCTGGAAAAAGGCTGCTCCGAGCCCGAGATGATGGAAGCCGTGCACGTAGCGGCCGCCATCAAAGGCGGCGCCGCCCTGGTACACAGCGTGCAGATGATGAACAAAGCCAAAGAGCTGTCGATGTAAGCTTGTTGATGTGCTGATTTGTTGATGTGCTGATTGCTGATTTTTGGAGGCATTAATAAGCGGCCAGTATGAATTTATTGATAAGCAAAACAGTCTTTCAATCAGCCTGATAGCAGCAGCGATGAAAAGAAATAGCACATTATCACATCAACAAATCAGCACATCAACTGCATGAAGTCTTTGCATGCCTCTGGCCACCACCTAGCGGACCCGGCCTTTCAGCTCACGGTGCTAAGCCCGGCGGAGGCCGAGGCCTCGCAGCTGCCGCGCTTCCACGAGAAGCTACGCGGAGCCGGGCTGTTTCCGCTGCGCCCGGTAGCGCCCGCGGTGCTGCAAATCAACGTGGGCAAGATGTGCAACCAGGTGTGCCGGCACTGCCACGTGGACGCGGGGCCGGACCGCAAGGAAATCATGACCCGCGCAACGATGCAGCTCTGCCTCGACGCGCTGGCCCAAACCGACATTCCCACGGTGGACCTGACGGGCGGCGCACCGGAGATGAACCCCGACTTCCGCTGGTTTGTGGAGCAAATCAGCCAGCTGGGTCGCAAAATCATCGTGCGCTGCAACCTGACCATTATTGTGGCCAACAAGAAGTACCACGACCTACCCGAGTTTTTCAAAAAGCACGGCGTCGAGGTGGTGAGCTCCCTGCCGTTTTACACGGCCGACAAAACTGACCGGCAGCGCGGCGACGGCGTATTTGCCGACTCCATTCGGGCGCTGAAAATGCTCAACGCCGTGGGCTACGGGCAGGAGGGCAGCGGCTTGGTGCTGAACCTAGTGTACAACCCCGCCGGTGCTTTCTTGCCCGGCTCGCAGAAAGGACTGGAAGCACAGTTCAAGCGGGCCCTGCTCAAGGACTTCGGCATTGTATTCAACGAGCTGTTTGCCATCACCAACCTGCCCATCAGCCGCTACCTCGACTACCTGATAGAGTCGGGCAACTACGCAGGCTACATGGAAAAGCTCATCACCGCCTTTAACCCCGTGGCCGCGGCGGGCGTGATGTGCCGCAGCACCATTTCCGTGAGCTGGGACGGCGGGCTGTACGACTGCGACTTCAACCAGATGCTGGACCTGCCCGTGGCCAGCCCGGTGCGTCACATCCGCGACTTCAACGCCGACGCCCTGAGCCAGCGGGCAGTGGTCGTCAACCAGCACTGCTATGGCTGCACGGCCGGGGCCGGCTCCAGCTGCGGCGGCACCGTGGCGTAGGCAGGGCTTGTTTTGGGAGCAGCTGATACGTAGCGAGGCTGCGTAATTGAAGCAAGTTCGTCCGTAGAAAACCGTATTTTGAGCCGTTAGAAGACGTTTTGTTGTTTGCTTAAAGGCAGGATACGTATGCAGTGCTGTCGGCAGCAGCGGTAAGCTGCGAAGCCGGCATCACTCCTTTCTCTTCCTGCTATGAACACGGCACCCAAGTCCTCGCATGAGCGCCAGCCCGACCAGAAAATTGTGGAAATGGTGCGGCGCAGCAACAACAATATCACCCCGCTCGACATGATGCCCGGGGAGTCGGACCAGGAATTCACGCCCCAGCACCTGCACCGGTCCACGCATCGGCCCAACGGCTTTACGCGCATGGGCTTCGGGCGACCAGCCTAAGGCGGCCCGGTCGGAAAAAGCGGAAGCCACAACCGTTACCCCACAAGCGTAGTTGAAGCCCTGCCAAGCCGGCAGGACGGTGTTTCTTTGCGGGCTGTAGGCTTTTGTACGGCCCGCCCGGAAGGGGCGGCGCTGTTTTCTGCCATTTTCTCGCATGCCCTTACTTGAAGTTACCGATGCCCGGTTGGCGGGCATGTTTCAGGACCTGCCCGCCCGGCTCCACCAGGGGCAACCCGCTTACATCGGCCCCTTTGTGGCCGATATTGAAGCCGTTTTCAGCCCGGCAGCTAATCCGTACTTCGCCAACGGCGAGGCCATTCGCTGGGTGCTCACCAACAGCAGCGGCCAGGCCATTGGCCGGGTCGCCGCGTTTGTCAACCGCGACCTGCCCACCGCTAACGACCCTGACCTGCCCACCGGCGGGCTGGGCTTTTTTGAGTGCATCGACGACCAGGCGGCGGCCAACCAGCTGTTCGAGGCGGCGCAGGCCTGGCTGGCGGCCCGCGGCCTGCAGGCCATGGACGGGCCCATCAACTTCGGCGAGCGGGACCGTTTCTGGGGCCTGCAGATAGCGGGCTTCGAGCTGGAGCCCAACTACGGCATGTTCTGGCACCCGCCGTACTACCAGCGGCTGTTTGAGGGCTACGGCTTTCAGGTCTATTTCAAGCAGTATACCTGCGCCCGGGAGGTGGCCACGCCCCTGCACCCCAGCTTTGCCAAGCGGGCCGAGGCCTTTGCCGCCGAGCAGCCCGCCTACCGCTTTGCCCACGCCAGCAAGCGCGACCCCGAGCGCCTGGCCCGGGAGTTTCTGCACGTGTACAACCTGGCTTGGAGCAGGCACTCGGGCGTGAAGCCCATGGAGCTGGCCCAGGCCCGCCACCTGCTAAAACAGATGAAGCCCGTGCTCGACGAGCGGCTGCTGTGGTTTGCTTACTACCACGACGAGCCCGTGGCCTTCTTCATCAGCCTACCCGAGCTCAACCAGATTCTCAAGCACGTGGGGCCGCGCCTGAACTGGTGGGGCAAGCTGCGCTTTGTGTGGGAGCGGTGGCGCTACCAGCGGCGCCGGCCCAAAAAGATGTTCGGCGTCATCTACGGCGTGGTGCCCGAGCACCAGGGCAAAGGCGTGGACTCAGCCATGCTGGTATACGCCCAGCAGGCCCTGCAGGCGGCCGGCTACACCGACATCGAGATGAACTGGATAGGCGACTTCAACCCCCGCATGATGGCCACCATGCGCTCCATCGGCGCGAAAATTTGCAAAACCCACGCCACCTACCGCAAGCTGTTCGACGAAACCCGCGAGTTTGAGCGCTGCCCGATAATACGGTGAGGTGGTGAGGTGGTGAGTTTTCGTTCTGTCGGTGCGGCGCCTAAAAATGTGTCATTGCGAGCGGAGCAACGCGGAGCGCGGTAATCCGTCCTCTCTGTGCGACCAACCAGGTAATGTGAAAAGCCCCAACGCCAGTCTTGGCGTTGGGGCTTTTTGGTGTCTGGGTTTATCTGGTTTCTGAATGCTAGAGGACGGATTGCCACGGGCTGCGCCCTCGCAATGATACGTCTCTGGCTCGTCAGGACAACAACTCACCATCTCACTATCTCACCGCTAGAACGGATAGCCGATGGCCAGATTCAGGCGGCCGGCGTTGTCGCGGGGGGTGCCGTAGGGCGCGCGCAGGGGGAAGGCGTAGTCGAAGCGGATGACGAAGAACTGCACGTCGATACGCAGGCCGGCGCCGGCGCCTACGGCCAGCTCTTTGAGGAAGGAGCTGGAGCTGAACTTGCCGCCCGGTCGGCTGGGGTCGTCGTTGACGAGCCAGATGTTGCCGGCGTCGAGGAAGACGGCGCCTTTGAAGTAAGGCATCAGGTCCTGGCGGTACTCGATGTTGCCTTCGAAGCGCAGGTCGCCCACCTGGTCGTAGAAGGTGGTGCGCTGGTCGTTTTCGGTGAGGGGCTGGTAGGTGCCAGGGCCGATGCCGCGGGCCGGAAACGCCCGCACGCTGTTAGGCCCGCCGATGCCGTACTGTTTCAGGTAGGGCAGCACCTGGGAGTTGTTGTAGGGCATGCCGGCGCCGATGAGCAGGCGGGTGGCGATTTTGTTGCCGCTGGTGGGGCGGGGCGAGATGCGGAAGTAGTTGCGGAACTCCAGGTCGACTTTGGTGTACTGGGAGTACTCCTGGTTGAACAGTTCGTAGTTGCCGCGCTCATTTTTTGGTGAGCCGCTCAGGCTCTGGAACAGGTAGGCCAGGTTGCCCGACAGCTCCAGGCCGCCGCTGAAGAACATCTGGTTGCGGCGCTGCTCCAGCACTTGCTGGTTGTAGGTGTAGCGGTAGCTGCCGCCCAGGATAAATTGCTGGCGGAAGCTGTTGGCCAGGAAAGCATTGGAATCGAGTAAAGTCTGAAACTCGTCGGACACGCTGCCCAGGCGGATGTACTGCAGGTCGATGGGCCGCAGCTCCTGCTCGTTGGTAATCTTGGTTTTCCAGGTGTAGCCGTAGCTGAGGTTGAACAGGTCTTCCTGGAAGGCGCCGCGCCGCTCCACGTAGCGGTAGCCTGCCCCAAAGGTGGTGCGGGGCTGGAAGTCGGAGTTAGGCAGTGCCACGTCGAGCAGCGGCAGGTTGGGCGCAATGAGGCGGGGCACCAGCAGCTGGGCGTCGGCCCCAATTTCGTAGGAGGTGAGGCCGATGACGCCGCTGCCGGTGCGGGTCTGGTTTTCGAAGGTGCCGGTGACGTTCACCAGCAGCTGCTCGGCGCCGCGCAGGGCCGAGCGGTTGCGGAACTGCACCCGCACGCCGGGCCCCACGAAGCCGTTGGACTTGCTCACCAGCAGCACCTCGGCCCGCAGCGACTTCTTGGGCACCTGCGTCATGCGCACCACGGCATTGAGCTTGCCGTAGCTGCCCGAGTCGGGCGCGGTGGAGGGGCGGAAGCGCAAATCCACGAACTTGAAGGTGCCCAGGCTCATGAGGCGGCTCAGAGTCTGGTCGGCCCGGCGGCGGCGGTAGAGGCTGTCGGGGAAGATGAACACGGCGTTGGCAATGGCCTTGGCCTTGAACATCTTCTCGTCGGGGTAGTAGCGGTAGCCCCGGTAGATGATGGGCCGCACGTTGGTGGTAGTGTCCGACAGCTTGTAGTCGGTGTTGAGCGTAATCTGGTCGAGCACGTAGGGCCGGGTGGCGGCAGCCGGGGCCGAGGCCTTCACGCGCAGGTACACGTTCACCTGGTTGTGCTCGGTGCTATCAACCTGAAAGAGCAGATGGTCGGGCGAAAATCCGTAGTAGCCCCGGTTTTTGAGAATGCCATCAATGCGCACCCGCTCGTCGGTGAAGGTCTTGAGATTGTAAGGCTCGCCCACTTTCAGCAGGCTGGCACCCTGCGTGGCCCGGATGTCGCGGTCGATGAGGGTGTCGCGGTCCGGAAAGTGAATTTCCTTGATGAGGTAGGGCCGGTCCACCGCCGCGGTGTAGTCCACTGTGGCCGTGCGCCCTTTCACTTCCACCTTGCTGTGCACCACGGGCTTGAAGTAGCCGTTGTTGTAGAGGCGGTTGGTCATCAGCCCCTTTACCTTGGTGGTATCCACCTGGCTCAGGAGCACGGGCTTCTCGCCGAATCGGTCGGCCAGAAAGTGGCCCAGGCCCTTGGTTTTGTTGCGGCCCAGGCTCCAGAAGAACAGCTTGGGCCGCATGCCCAGAAAGGAGCCGTTGGGCTTGGGCGTGATGACGCCCTCCAGCTCGGCCGTAAGGGCGGCCTCGTTGGGAATGGAGTGCTTCGATTCAACCTTCACTGTGCTGCCCGTGTAGAGCTTGTCTTTTTCGGGAATGTAGCGCGTGCCGCTGCAGGCCGAGGCCAGCAGCAGCACCCCAGCGGCCAGGCCCCGGCCGGCGGCGGTGCGGAGGAAGGAAAGAATGGGTAAGTGGAAAGGCACAGTAAGGAAGTAGAAGTGCTGGGTTTAGACATGAGACATTAGACGTTAGACATGAGAATTGCCTTGTTGCCTTCTAACGTCTCATGTCTCATGTCTAACGTCTTATAAAATCTATTGCCCCGAAGTAGTAGGCCTTGCTACGGCCCGGGTGGTGTCGCGCCGCTCCTGGGCCACGGCCTGCACCGAGTCCTGGGCGGCTTTCTTTTCTTCTTTCTCGCGCTTGCGGTTTACGCGGCGCTCCTCCTTCACGTCCTTGTCGATGCCGCGGAACAGCTCGGCCAGGTCGCGGTAGTCGCGCTGGAAGATGAGCGAGGCGCCCGTGCGCACGTACTGACCGTCGATGTCGCCGTAGGCGTTGTTGCGGAAGGCGCGCAGGCGCAGGCGGCCGTTGGCCAGGATGCTGTACTCTATGCTCACGTCGCCGGCAAACTGGCTCACGCCCCCGGCCTGGCCCTGGCTGGCCTGGTTGGCGCCGTTGCCGCCCCCGCCGCCCAGCGGCACGTCGGTGCCCAGGCGCACGGTGAGGCGGTTGTTGAGCAGCTGGCGGCGCACGGCCACGTTCAGGTCGGTGCGGGTTTGCTCCGAGCCGGTGGAGTAGTCGGCGTAGGAGTTCACACCCAGCTCCACGCCCAGGTTGGAGAGGTAGCTGCCCGTCAGGTTCTGCAGCTGCTGGGTAAGCACCTGACTGGCACTGCCCCGCAGCTGCTCGTTCACGAAGCTGCCGCCGCTGCTCTGGAAGGGGTCGTCGGCCATGAAGCGGTTCAGCACCAGCAGGGAGAACACCTGCTTGTTGAGCTCGGTGCTCTGGCTGGGCTGGCGCAGCTGCGCCAGGCGGGCCTCAATCTGGCTGCGCAGCTCGGTGCGCGACTCCTCCGGCAATTGAATGTCGAAGGCAATGGTGGGCTTTAGCAGCTGCCCGGTCACGTTGAGGAAGACGCGGAAGGGCAGCTGGTTGCGGCCGATGGTGGCCAGGTTGTCGTTGGTCAGGCCCTGGGCTGAAAGCAGTTCGGCCGGCGGCGCCTTCACCTTGTAGATGGCCGACACGTTTACGTCGGCATTGAACGGGTCACCGCTCCAGATGATGTAGCTGCCGCGGGCTATGTCGAATTCGCGCTCCACCAGGTCGTAGAGCGAGAGGTGGTACTGCCCGCGGGCCACGTCGAGGCGGCCGCTGAGGGTGATGTTGCCGGTCTGGTCGATGGCCGTGTTCAGGGTACCGTTGGCCCGCACCTTGAGGTTGTCGCCGGAAGCCGGGTCGATGATGATGGTGAAGGGCGAGGCGGCGCTCACCGTCACGGTGGCGGCCACGTCGTAGCCGCTCACGGTTTCGGCCGTGTCCACGGGCATCTTGCGGGCCAGCATGGAATCCAGCGGCAGGCTCATGTCCACAAACTCCACGATGCCGGTGCGCTCCACCGTCACCGGGTCGTCGGCCGGCGACACCACCGTCAGGTCCGAGCCTTTCTTGACGGTGGCCGTGGTGCGCACAATGGGCAGCAGCAGCGTGCCGGTGACGCGCGTGTCGGAGTCGACCACCAGCTTGCCGTAGTACAGCGGGTTGTCGGCCGCGGTGCTGTTTACAGCCATGAAGTCGTTGGTGACAGCGTGCAGGTCGAAGCGGTAGTCGATGTAGTTTTTGGTGTAGAGGTAGCCGTTCACCACGGCCTTGTTGCCCAGCGAGTCCAGCACCGTCAGGTTGTCGAGGCGCAGGCCCTGGGCGTCGAAGGTCAGCGTCTGGTTAGGCAGGCGGTAGGGCGCACCTAGTTGCGTCACGGCAAAGGCCGCATCCTGGGTGTTGAGCTGCCCGATAATCTGCGGGTCGGCCGTGGTGCCGCGTACCGCCAGCTGCCCGCTCAGGTAGCCGCTCATCTCCTTGAGCTGCCCGGCCGTGAAGGGCTGCACCGTGCCTAGGTAAAAGTGGCCCACGTTCACCGTCATGTCCAGGGAGCCGGCCGCAAGGTAGAAGCCGCTCACGCGCACGTCGTTGTTCTGCGGGCCGCCGGTGAGGCGGGCGTCCACCTGGTAGCGGTCGGCGGCGGGGTTGGTGGCTTGCAGGGCCACGTCGCCCAGCACGGTTTTGTTGTAGGCCAGGCCCTTCAGGGTAAGGTCGGAGGTGAAGGCCATGCGGGGCTGGCCAATGCTGCGCACCACGGCCTGCCCGTTGATGGTGCCGCCCAGCATGGAGTCGGGCAGGCCACCGGCCTTGGCCAGCATGTTGAGGTCGAGGTTGGCCAGGCGGGCCTGCAGCGGGTACTCGGCGCCGGGCAGGGTTTGCAGCTCAATCAGCTGGTTGCCCTGGCTCAGGCGCAGGTTGTCGGCCCGGATGGCGCCGCTGGCCACGGTGTAGCGCAGCTCATTGCTGGGCGCCACCGTCCAGGCCATGTCGTTGAGCACCAGCTTGGGTTCCAGGCTGAAGGCGTAGGCCTCGCCGCGGTTCACCACCTGCAGCACGCCGGCCAGGTCCAACCGCTCCGGGCCTTTGGGCTCGGCAATGCGCAGGTGGGTGCCCACGCGGTTGTTGGCCACGCTGCCCGTCAGGCTGGGGAAGGGGAGGCGCAGGCTGGTGTCCTGCCGGGCCTGGCGCAGGTGCAGGTCATAGTCGAGTTTCTGCTCGTCGGAGCCCACGGCCAGGCGCATCGAGTCCAGGGTGTAGTTCTGGTACTTAATCAGCGGAATGCTGGTGTTGGCCGTGAGGCTGGCCCGGCGGCTGTCGTACTCCCCGGCCAGGGTGAAGGGCGAAATGCTTTTCAGGTCGGGCACCAGATTGGTTACCAGGCGCGGGTCGCGCAGGCGCAGGCTGTAGGTGAAGTGCCGGTCGGCGCCGTTGGCCACGTACTGCACGCCGGGCAGGTCGAAGTAGCGGTCGATGTGGCGCTGGATTTCCCCGGCCAGGTCACCCAGGCGCACGTTGCCGCGCAGGCGGGCCACGAGGCCGGTGGAAGTCACGTCCAGCTCGGTGCGGCCCGGCACCTGCACAATGCGCCCGCTCAGCGAGTCGAGGGCGAAGGGCTTGTTGTTCTGCACTATCACAATGCGGTTGCCCGAGAAGGTGCCGTTCAGCGAGTTGAGGTCGGAGCCGCGCAGGTTGGCTTTCAGGTCGCCCTGCACGCGCAGGTCGCCGCTGGCAAAGCCCAGGGCCGCGAGGTTGGCGCCGCGCAGGTTCAGCGAGGTCACCTCGTAGCTGGGGTTGTTGGGGTCACGCAGGTTGATGACGGCCTGCAGGTCCAGGTCGAGGTTGGGGTCGTTTTTGCTGCTGGCATTCACCACATAGCGGCCCCGGTCGATGTCGACGCCCGCCACCACACCGTGGTAGGTGTAACCGTTGAAGGTGGCGCGCTGCACGTTGGTCGTGAGGCGGCCCACCAGGGTGTTGGGGTCCTGCAGGTTGCCGCTGGCATTGATGCGCCCGGTGGCCGTGATGCGGCCCAGCTGCGGGTTTTTAAGCAGCTTGCCCGCGTCGAAGTTGCGCAGGGCGAAGGTGCCCAGCAGGGGCTGCCGCCCGTTGCGGGCCGCCCCGGCCTTGCCATTGAAGGCCACGTCGCCGTAGCTGGTGTTCACGGTCAGGTCGGTGTCAAACTGCAGCACGGTGGGCCGGCCGCGGAAGTTGCCGCGCAGGGCTATGCTGGGCGGCAGGCTGATGTTGCTCGGAATAGTGCCGCGCGGCACCAGGCTTTCAATGTCGGCCCGGGTGGTGTTGAAGCGCTGAATGTCGAGGTCGGCATACAGCCGCTCGTCCACGTTGGGCAGGCCCTGAATGCGGCCACGGCGGGCTTTGAGCACGGTGTTGCGCAGGCCCACAAACTCCAGGTTGCGCACCGAGAAGTCGCCCACGCGGCCGGCCACCTGCCCGCTCAGCAGCACGCTCTGGTTGAGCCCCGTGTTGAAGGGCGAGGTGCCCGCCAGCTGCGGGGCCAGGTACAGGATGTCGCGGAAGCCCAGGCGCACGTCGCGCAGGTCGCCTTCAATCTTTAGGTCGGCTACATTATCGGCAATACCGGCCAGGCTTTCGAAGCCAATGGCCAGCGTGCGCCGGATACGGGTGTGCGGCGTCACCAAATCGAGGCTGTCGAGGCGAATCTGCACCGAGTCGTACACCACCTTGGCCCGCCACTTATCCACGCGGAAGCCGCTTTGCTCCTTGCCGGCCAGGTTATCGACCATGGCTGTGGTGCGGTTTTCCGAAAAAGAAAAGTCGTGGGTCTTCAGCACCAGGTCGGTGAAGCGCAGGTGGTTGTAGTCCAGCGCCGGCAGTCGGGTTTTCTGGCGGGGCTCGTCGAAGTTGTCGAAGGCTACGTCCAAGCCGCTGATGTCGGACTCGTTCAGCGTCACGCGCCAGGTCATGGGCCGGGCATTGGCCTTTTCGGCCGCCTCGTCGAGCTTGCGCACGGCTTCGGCGGGGTTCACCACGCGCTGCTCCACGGGAACGTCCTCGTTCTGGGCGTAGGCCACCGAGGTATTTTTCAGAATAAGCTTGTCGAGGTCAACGCGGGTGTTTTTCAGGTCGATGTTGCGGGCCGTGAGGTCGGCCAGTCCAATCTGCGTCTTGATAAACTGGGCCGCCGGCGTGTTGCGGTAGCTAAAGCCCACGTTCTGCAGGGTGGCCTTGTTCAGCCCAAACTGCACCGTGAGCGGGTCGGTGGGACCAGCTTCTTCCACTTCGGGGGCCGTCTTGCTTTGCACCATGGCCACGGCGGCGTTGCGCAGCGCGGCTTCGTCCACCTTGTAGATAGAGCGGTCCACGTTCACCTCGTCCATGGTCACAGCTAGCTCCCCAACGCGGGCGCGCAGGTTGGAGCCCGTCACCTGGTCGTCCTGGGTGAAGTAGATGTTGGTCAGCCGCAGCTTGCCGATGTCGTACTTGAAGCCTGCCGAGGTGGTATCCACCGGTGCGTTGGGGTCGGTGAAGGCCTTGATGATGAAGTCGTAGTTGCTCACCGAGTCGGGCTCGGTGCGCGTGAGGCGCACGCGGCCATTGTTGAGCTCCACCGCCGACACGTTAATCTGGCTTTTGGTGAGGGCCCACAGGTCGATGCTGACGCCCAGGTGGCCCACCGAGAGCAGCGTATCGCGCTGCTGGTCTTCGAGGTACACGTCGTCGAGGTTGATGGCGTGGCGGAAGTCGGTGCGGAACTTCCCGATGCGTACCTCCGTGCCCAGCTTGTCGCGGAGGTAGCCCTCGGCTTTGCGGGCCACCAGGTCCTGGGTGCCCGGAAACTGTAGCGCCACCACTGCGATAATCAACAGCAGCAGCACCAGCCCAATCAGGCCGAACAATACGTAGAGGGTGCGACGGAGAAAGGTAGACAAAGTATTGAAGGATTCTGCGGAACAATTGAATAGCCTTCTCCCAACGAAAAACGGCGGGGTGGGGTTGGGCCAGTACTTGCCCGGGCCGGGCTGGCTGCGGCCGTCACGGGTAGCAGTTTTATAAATTCTCCAGCGCCTTCTGCAGACGATTGTGGGGCCCTGGCGCCCTCAAAAACGGCTTTGCCCGTATGCGTGCCGGCGGCGGCCTGCTTCGTCAGGCTTTTCTTCCCCCAAGCTGTCTTCCTATCTTTCGGCCCCAAAACCAATTCACCTACATGACAATCCGCTTCTCCATTCCTTACCGCACCGTGTATGGCCAGCGCATGGCCTTGTGCGGCTCGGTACCGGCCCTGGGCAACTGGCAACTGGCCGCAGCCCCCGAAATGAGCTACGACGAAGCCATCGGCTGCTGGAGCTACGAGCTGACGTTGCCCGACGACCAGCCGGGGGAGCTTACCTATAAGTACATCCTGCTCGACGCCAACAGCGGCGGGCAGCACTGGGAGTTTGGGCCCAACCGCAGCTTGCCCTACGACGGCCGCCGGGCAAGCCGCGTGCTGGTGTCGGACTACTGGCGCGCACCGGGCCAGCCCGAGAATGAGCTGCTGACGGCCGCCTTCATCGAGGCCCTGTTCAAGCGCCGGCCCAAAGCCGCGGTGCCCGGCCCTCCGGTACCCGAGGCCCCGGCAGCTAAGGGCCGCAAAGGCAAAAGCAAAAAGGAGGAAGCCGCGCCCGCTGTGCCCGCCGTGGCCGCGGCCGGACTGGAAGCACCCCGCTCCCGCGAAATCGTCTTCAATCTGGTGGCGCCGCGCGTGCCCCCGCACCTGTCGCTGTGCATTCTGGGCTCCGACCCCGCTCTGGGCGCCTGGAGCAACCGCAAGGGTGTGGTGCTGTCCGACAAGAACTACCCCACCTGGACGGCCACCGTGGCGCTGGAGAACCCAGACGTGCCCTGCATCTATAAGTATGCGTTCTGGGACAACGAGAAGCACCACGCCCTGGACATGGAAGGCGGCGAAAACCGCAGCGTGCCCGTGGCTGAGGACGAAAGCGTGGCCCGCGTGCTCAACGACGAAGGCTACCGCCACCTCGACGCCTGGCGCGGCACCGGCGTGGCCCTGCCTGTATTTGCCATGCGCAGCGAAAGCGGCCTGGGAGTAGGGGAGTTCAACGACCTGCGCCTGCTGGCCGACTGGGCCGTGAAAACCGGCCTCAAGCTGGTGCAGATTCTGCCCATCAACGACACCACGGCCACCCATACCTGGGTGGATTCCTACCCCTACGCGGCCATCTCGGTGTTTGCCCTGCACCCGCAGTTCATCAACCTCGAAAGCATTGCCCCACTCAAGGACAAGAAGGCCGCCAAGGAGCTGGCCGCCCTGCGCGAGGAGCTCAACGCCAAAGACTTTGTCGACTACGAGCCGGTGATGCAGGCCAAGTGGCGCTTCCTCAAGCTGCTGTACAAGCAGGAGAAGGCCGCATTTCTGGCCGACCCCGACTTTCACAAGTTCCGGGCCGAGCAGGCCGACTGGCTGGTGCCGTACGCCGCCTTCTCGGCCCTGCGCGACCGGTTTGGCACGGCCGACTTCAACACCTGGCCCGCAGAGTTCCGCACGCCGCAGAATTTGACGGAGCTGACGGCCGAAACGGCCGCCGACTTCGACGAGTTTGGCTTGTTCTTCTTCGTGCAGTACCACCTCGATAAGCAATTGCTATCGGCGGTGAACTACGCCCGCAGCCGCGGCGTGGTGCTCAAGGGCGACCTGCCCATCGGCATCTACCGCCACTCGGTGGATGCCTGGACGCAGCCCGAGCTCTACCACATGGACAGCCAGGCCGGCGCCCCGCCGGACGACTTCTCCACCACCGGCCAGAACTGGCGCTTCCCCACCTACAACTGGGAGCGCATGGCCCTGGACGGCTACGCCTGGTGGAAGCAGCGCATGGGCCACCTTAGCCGCTACTTCGATGCCCTGCGCATCGACCACATCCTGGGCTTTTTCCGCATCTGGGAAATTCCTGGCCACTCGGTAGAAGGGCTGCTGGGCCACTTCGCGCCCGCCCTGCCCCTGCACCGCCACGAGATTGAAAACCGCCTGGGCTGGTTCGACTACTCCCGCCTCTGCGAGCCCTACATCCGCTGGCACATGCTGGAGCACATCTTCGCCGGCGAGGCCCAGAAGGTGTTCGACGAGTACCTGGACGATGCCAGCTTTGGCCGCATTCACCTGAAAGAGGAGGTGAACACCCAGCGCAAGATTGAGGCCTATATCGAACAGAAGATAGCCGCCCACCCCGAACACGAGGAGTACTTCGTGTGGCTGCGCACGGGGCTGTATAAGCTCACCAACGAGGTGCTGTTCGTGCCCGCCGGCAACGACTTCTACCACCCGCGCATCACGCTCGACAAGACCTACTCGTACCGCGAGCTGGACAACGACGAGACGCGCCGCCGCCTCTACGACGACATTTACATCGACTTCTTCTTCCGCCGCCACGAGGACTTCTGGCGCCGCCAGGGCTTGGTGAAGCTGCCGCCCGTGCGCTACGCCACCAACATGCTCATCTGCGGCGAAGACCTGGGCATGGTGCCGGCCTCGGTACCGGGCGTAATGCGCGAGCTGGGCATGCTGGGCCTCAACATCCAGCGCATGCCCTCCAACCCCCGCGTGGAGTTTGGCCACCCTGACGACGCGCCCTACCTGAGCGTGGTGACGACCAGCAGCCACGACATGAGCACGCTGCGCGGCTGGTGGGAGTCGGACCGCGTGACCACGCAGCGCTTCTTCGAAACCATGCTGGGGCACTGGCGCGAGGTGGCTCCGTACTACTGCGAGCCCTGGGTGGCCCGCGAAATCATCATCCAGCACCTGCACTCGCCGGCCATGTGGGCCATTTTCCCGCTGCAGGACCTGCTGGCCATGGACAGCCACCTGCGCCGCGTGAACCCCCACGAAGAGCAAATCAACGACCCGAGCAACCCCACGCACTTCTGGCGCTACCGCCTGCACCTGCCCCTGGAGGAGCTGGTCGACGCCGTGGGCTTCAACGAGCCCCTGCGCGCCTTGGTCCAGGTCAGCGGCCGCGGCTAGCACCGGATAGATTCACTTGCGTTGACAGCGCCCCCTTCCACTGGCTGGAAGGGGGCGCTTTTGCTTTTGGGCTTGGGAGGAACTCACGCGGGCTGCATGCCTGTTGCAGCCGCCAAGCTCGGCCGGCAAAATGATAATTGCTTGCCTGGTAGGCCGCTATAGCATGGCCATTATGGCTCGTGAGTGCGTGCACTGAGTACTTAACAAAAAAGCAAAAATGTTGCAAGTTTTTGTTTAAAATATTCAATAAATTGTACAACCCAGCGGGTTTTAACAGTCGTAAGTAGGGGCTTACCCTTCGGCTTTGCAATAAAACTCAAACCATGAAGAGCACACCACACTTGCCCAGCGCTACGCTTGCTGCAAGCGGCCATTCACTTGGTAGAAGGGTGCACCTACCGAAATCAGACCATCGCGGGTTATCAGAGCTGTCAATTTTGCCTGGCTGAATAGTCGGCTTGTTTCGCTATAGCATTCTTTTTTATCACTCATCCAACCCTTATGAACACAGGCTTACGTTCCCCTTTCCGAACGGCCCCGGTGCCGAAAGGAAAAACCCCCAACCCCCTTCCCGTTCCTAGGCGACTAGGCTGGCTGCTGTTCGGCCTACTGTGCTGGCTGACGGCCCCCGCGGCCTGGGCCGGCACCGGCGTACAGCGCATTCAGAACGGCAACTTTAGCCGTTATCCCATCACCTCGGGCTCGGCTTACACCATTGCCCCCGGCATCGACCTCGGCGCCTGGCGCAGCGGGGCGACCTACGTGAACACGGGCACCCGGCCAGGGCTGGGACAGGTCAGCATTCAGCGGGCGGCCGTCAACTACACGGCTCCTAATACCATTACCACCCAGCAGAGCACCTTCCCGGGTGATGCGGGCAACGGGGTGCCGGCTTCCAACACTTACTTGCTGTACCGCGGCAGCGCGGCCACGGCGGTGTGGTACCAAACCTCCTCGGTGCGGCCCAATACCACTTATAATTTCACGTTTTACGCGTCCAACGCCAACATCCCCGGCACCACCACGACGCCGGTGCCGGTGCTGCAGTTTCAGCTGAACGGCGTGGCCCAGGGCAGCAACATCACCCTGGCCAACGAAACGGTGGCCGGCGGCGACGTGTGGACGCGCTACAACTTCAGCTTCACCACCGGGGCCACGCAGACGGCGGTCGAGCTGCGCCTAGTCGACCTGACGGCTTTTGGCGCCAACGCCAACAACAACACCAGCGACCAGCTGGCCCTGACCGGCCTCTCGCTGCGCACGCCCTCGGCCGATGCGGGCCCCAGCTACAGTTGCGACGGCTCCTTCTACCAGGCCCGCCAGGTGGATACGGCCCCGGCCAACGGCACGGTGGGCAACTCTACCCGCCTGTTTGAGGTGATTCGGAGCACCACGCCCTACACGACTACCGAGCTGCAGGACCTGGGCGGCACCTTCAACGCCGTGGGCTACAACTCTATCGACGGCTACCTCTACGCCCTGACTTACACCGGCAACGTGAACCCCACGGGCACCAACCCGCAGTCGGACCGCGCCACCGACCCTTCGTCGGTAGTAGAGCTGGTGAAGATTGGCACCACCGGCCTCGAAACCCTGGGCAGCGTGACGGGCCTGCCGGTGGACCAGTGGGCCGCCGGCACCTTCGACCGCAGCGGCAACCTGTACGTGAAGAACCAGACGAACTCCAGCGTCATCTACCGCATCAACCTGAGCAGCACGCCGCTCACGGCTACGGCCATCAACACCGTGAATTCGGGCGGTAATGCCGTCAGCTTCACCATCTTCGACCTGGCGTACAACCCCATCGACAACCTGCTGTACGGCACGTCTTACCCGGGCATTCTCTACGTCATCAACCCCACTACGGGCGTGGTGACGCAGGTGGGGAACACGGTTTCGGACAACACCCAGCCCCTGGGTACGGCCTTCTTCGACATCAGCGGCAACCTGTATGCCTACGGCAACGGCCCGACCCCGGTGACGGCCACCAGCGGCAACTTCTACCTGATAAACAAGTCGACCGGCGCCGCTTCCCAGATTAACACCATCAACGGGGCCACCAACTCGGACGGCGCCAGCTGCATCAACCCGCTGCAGCGCATCGACGTGGTGAAGACTGTGACCAACGTGGTGCCGGTGAGTGCCACGCAGTACGACGTTACCTACGTGGTGCAGGTGAAAAACACCGGCACCGTGACGGACCTGAACGTGCAGGTGAGCGACCTGCTGCGCGGCAACGCCAACAACACCACCTTCCCGACCTCGACGGCCCTGACGCTGCAAAGCATCTCGGTGCAGAACTTCAACGGCGCGACCCTGGCGGCCAACAACAGCTTCACGGGCGTGAGCGGCGGCGCCAGCCTGCTCAGCGGCACCCAGTCGCTGTCGCCCAACCAGCGCGCCACCATCACCTTCACGGTGCGGGTAACCTTCCCGGCCGGCGCCGTGCCCACCGCGGTGCAGAACAACACGGCCTACGCCACCAGCACCACCACTGCACCCAACAACGGCTACACCCAGCTGGCCGACGGCACCCTGCTCACTCCGTTTGACCTGGTGGCCAACGACGCCAGCACCAACGGCAGCGTGCTGCCCCCCAACCGCACCGGCCTCAACGATACCGGCGACTCGCCCTCGCCGACGCCGCTCACCTTTGCGCCGGCCATTTTCGGTAACGTGTTCGAAGACGTGAACTACGGCGGTGGCGCCGGCCGCGACCTGACGGCCAGCCAGGGCGTGAGCCGCAGCGGCGTGCGCGTGGAGCTGTACACCGGCTCGGGCGCTACGGCCACCTTCGCGGCCTTCACCACCACCGACGCCAACGGCAACTACAGCTTTGCCAACCTGACCAACGGCGCCACCTACACGGTGCGCGTGCCCAACAACGCAACCAATGCCGTGACGTCGTCGCGCACCAACCTCACGGGCGCGACTGGCCTGCTGCCGGTGCAAACCTTCGTGTACAACGACGTGAACCGGGTAGGGGGGGAGAACCCCCAGCGCGTGGACGCCGGCAACGGCGCTTCCGGCACCACCATCGGCTCGCTGAGCGTGGCCGCCAGCGGCACCACGCCCGGCACCATTGCCCAGTCCATCGCCACAGTTACGCTGTCGTCGGTATCGGCCTCGCCGGTAGTGAACGTCAACTTCGGCTTCAACTTCGACGTGGTGACCAACACCAACAACAGCGGGCAGGGCTCGCTGCGGCAGTTTATCACCAACAGCAACGCGCTGGGCGGCGAATCGGCCCTGGCCCAGGAAGGCTCGAATGCCGCCGGCACCCTGCCGGCCGGCCAGGAAACCAGCATCTTCATGATTTCGGGCGGTACGGCGGTGCCGGGCCTGCGGGCCGGCCTGCCCAACCAACTCACGGCGGGCGTGGCGGTGATTACGCCGGCCACGGCCACCTTCGGGGCCCTGCCTGCTATCAGCGGCGCTAATACCCGCCTCGACGGCACCACCCAGACGTTTAACCTGAACAACCCCAATAACGTGACGCTGGGCACCGGCGGCACGGTGGGCACCAACGCCACGGCCCTGAGCCAGCTCAACGGCCCGGAAGTGCAGATTGTGGGCACGCCCGGCGCCGCCAACAGCGAAGTCGGTCTGGACCTGCGCGCCAACAACGTGACTGTGACCGGCCTGTCGATTTATGGCTTCGGCAACACCCAGAACAACACCAGCGGTGCCAACATCCGCGTGACGTCGACCACGGGCGGGGTAGCTACTACCGGCACGCTCATCACGGGCAACGTCATCGGCACGGCCGCCACCACCTTCCCGCTGAACGGCGTGGACCCCAACACGGCGGCCACCCGCAGCACCGGCAACGGCATCTACCTGACCAACGGCACGGCCGCTGCCACGGCGGTCTTCGGCGCTACCATCTCCAACAACCTGATTGGCTACAACGGCACAGGTGGCATTGAAGCCATCGTGACGGGCACCAGCAACGGCAGCACCACCGGCCTGATTGTAACCGGCAACGAAATCCGTGGCAATGCCATCCTCAACAATGCCTCCGACGGCATCCGGGTGGGCGTGAACGGCGGCTACGTGGCCAACAACCTCTTCCAGGGCAACCAAGGCCCCGGCGTGGACTTCGCCGGCAGCGCGGGCAACACGACGGTGACCAACAACACTATCTCGAACAACGGCCTGAATGGGGCAGGGCAGACGTCCGGCATTCGCATGCTGGGCGCCAATAACACCGTCAGCCAGAACATCATCAGCAACAACTACGGGGCCGGCGTGCTGGCCCAGCCGGGTACTTCCACCAGCCTCATCAGCCAGAACGCCATCTTTGGTAACGGCACGGTGCTGACCTCGGCCGGCGGCGCGGCCTCGGGCCAGATTGGCATCGACCTGTTGGGCGCTACCGACAACGTGGACCGCGGCACGGCGCCCTACGTGACGCTGAACGACAGCGGCGACGGCGACACCGGTGCCAACGGCCTGCTCAACTTCCCGGTTATCACCTCGGCCACGGTGCAGGGCAGCAACCTGATTGTGCAGGGCTTTGCCCGCCCCGGCTCCATCATTGAGTTCTTCAACCCCGGTGCTACGGCCGATGCCAGCGGCTTTGGCGAAGGCCAGACCTACCTGGGCACCTTCACCGAAGGCAGCGCGGCCGACCAGAACCCCGGCACCGGCAGCTATTCCGGCCTGGTGAACGGCATCAACCAGGGCTCGGACAACACCAACGCTTTTGCGTTTATCATTCCGCTGACCGGCAACTTCGCCGGCTATGCCGCGGGCAGCCTGCTCACCAGCACGGCCACGCTGGCCGGCGCCACCTCGGAGTTTTCGGGCAACGTGACCGTGAATGCGGCTCCGGTACCGAACTCGGTTACCAACGTTGCCATCCCGAATACCAACGGCGCCACGGTGCTCAACCCCAACCTGTCGGCCACAGCCGGCACGGGTACCAGCATCAGCTACTACACCATCGCCAGCCTGCCCGCTTCGGGCACGCTGACTTACAACGGCACAGTGCTGACGGCGGCCAACATCGGCTCCATTCAGATTCTGCCCGCCCAGCTGGGCACCCTGACTTACACTCCGGTGTCGGGCTTCACGGGTGGCAGCGTCAGCTTCACGTACACGGCTACCGACGCCAACAACGTGCCCAGCACCACCAACAACACCGGTGGCACCATCAGCAACGGCCCGGCTACCTATACCATTCCGGTAACGCAGGTGGCCGATGTAGCTACCAGTATCACGCCTTCGGCTAACCCGGTGAATGCCGGCGCTGCGCTGAGCTTTGCCGTGACGTACACCAACGCCGGCCCCAACACGGCCGCCGGCTACACCCAGACACTGCAGCTGACGGCTGGTTTGGGCGCAGCAAACGTGACCTTCACGGGCCTGCCCACCGGCGTAACGGCCAGCTACAACAACACGACGGGCGTAGTGACCTTCACCGGGGTAGCCACCACCCTGGCCAGCGGCGCCAACCAAAACTTCACCGTTAACATTGCCGCCGTACCGGCTACCCTAACGCAGGTAGTAGCCAGCACCACCGTAGGCACCAGCACCGGCCAGGGCGCTGATACCGGCGCCAACTCGGCCAGCTCGACGGTGAACGTGACGCCGGTGGCCGACGTGGCCACCACGCTGACCGGTCCCAGTCAGGTGATTCCGGGCTCGACCAACAGCTACACCGTTACCTACGCCAATAACGGCCCCAGCACGGCGGCGGGCGTGACGCGCACCGTGACCCTGCCCGCCGGCGCCACCAACGTGACGGTAACGGGCGGCACGCTGTCGGGCAACGTCATCACCTTCCCCACGCTGAGCACCCTGAACAGCGGCGCCAGCAACTCGTTTACCTTCAGCTTCACGCCCCCGGCGGCCGGCGGCGCGCTCACCAGCACGGTGGGCACCAGCACCGGCCAGAACGGTGCCACAGCCAACGACAACGCCTCTATTACCCTGAACGTGGCCGGCCCCGGCTTCAGCTGTAACTCGGCTTTCTACCGGGTGCGTGACGTGAGCGGCACCTCCATCCTGGAAGTGCTGACCCGCACCAGCTCCGGCAACACCGTTACCTACAACGGCACCACGCTCTACGACACCGGCGTCAGCCTCAACGCTCTGGCATTCAACTACGCCGACGGCTACCTCTATGCCTTCCAGACCGGCACCCGCACCCTGTATCGCCTCAGCTCGACGGGCGCCCAGAACCTGGGCAACATCGCGGGCGTGGTGAGCGGCGCCAACGCGGCTACCTCGGACCTGAACGGCAACATGTACATTGCCTCGAACAGCACCTCGACGCTGTACCGCCTCAACCTGAGCACGCTCACGCTGACCACGCTGACCCTGAGCCAGGCCGTGAACTTCGGCGACATGGCCTACAACCCGGTCGACAATAACATCTACGCCAACCGCTTCTACAACACGGCAAATGGCGCCACCAACGGCGTAGCCCGCCTGACCCTGCCCACCAGCGGCACCACCGTCACCGTGACGGTGCTCGGCACCCCGGCTACCACCGGCGACGACGTGGGCTCGATGTTCTTCGACGCTGCGGGTGTGCTCTACACGGCCACCAACCAGGGCAACTTCGGCGTGTATAACCTCACGACGGGCGCCATCACCCGCGTGGGCTCGGCCGGCACGGCCGGGCAGTCGGACGGCGCGTCCTGCGTGTTCCCGACCGAAGACATCGACGTAGCGCTGAGCGTGGGCACGCCAGTGCGCGTCAGCCCCACGGCGTTTGATGTGACGTACACGGTGCGGGTGAAAAATACCGGCGCCGTAACCGACCCGAACGTGCAGCTGAGCACCTTCCTCAACGACGGCAGCAGCCCGGCGGGCGCGGCCTTCCCCGGTGCGTCGAGCGTGACCGTGACCGCGCCGCCCACTGTGACGGCCGGCACCGCCCTGGCCGTAAACCCCGGCTTCAACGGCACTACCAGCCCCGGCCTGCTGGCCGGCACCAGCAGCCTGCCCGCCAACGCCACCACCACGCTCACCTACACGGTGCGCGTGACTTACCCCAGCGTAGCGGCCATCCCGACCACGGCCCAAACCACCTCGGCCTATGCCAGCGTGGTAGGTGCCTCGCCCAATGCCGGCTACGTACTGGTGAATGGCGTGGCCCTGCCGCCCTACCAGGTGCTGGCTGCTGACCAGTCGACCAACGGCAGCACCCTGCCCGCGACGGCCGGTGGCGACACCCCCAGCCCGACCCCGGTAGTTCTGGCCAATCCGCTGGCGCAGGACATCACTAACGTGACGGTGCTGAGCACGGCTTCGGCCGCGGCCCTCAACCCCAGCCTGAGCGCCACGCCCGGTCTGAACGGCACCGGCGCCGCCATTACTACGTTTACCGTAACCGGCCCCGTGAGCAGCGGCACGCTGTACTACAATGGGGTGCCCGTAACCGGCACTATTACCGTGCCGGTGGCCAACGTGGGCCAGCTGAGCTATCAGCCGACAGTGGGCTTATCGGGTAACGCCACTTTCACCTTCACGGCCACCGACGCCAACGGCCTGGTGAGCAACCCGGCTACCTATACCATCCCGGTAGCACCGGTAGCCGACGTGACGACCACCCTCACCGGTCCCACCACGCTGACGGCCGGTTCGGCCACGGGCACCTACACGGCCACCTTCAGCAACAACGGCCCCAGCGCGGCGGCCAACGTGGCCCAGACCGTGCAGCTACCCGCCGGCTCGACGCTGACCACGGCCCAGCTGAGCGCCATCACGAGCCAGGGCGGCAGCTACAATAGCGGCACCAACGTCATCAATTTCGGCACGGCAGCTACGCTGGCCAATGGTGCTACCAACACCTTCACGTTCAGCTTCACGGCCCCTAACCAGTCGGGCGCCAGCGTAGCTATTGTGAGCAACGTGAGCACCAGCACCAACCAGGGCGCCGACACGGCCCCGAACTCGGCCACGGTGAACGCCACCATTGCCCCTGTGGCCGATGTGACGACGACCCTGAGCGGCCCCAGCCAGCTGAGCGCCGGCCAGCCCGCCACATTTAGCGTGACCTTTGCCAATGAAGGTCCGACTACGGCCAGCAACGTCAGCCAAGTAGTGACGCTGCCCAGCGGCGCAACGCTGACGGCAGCCCAGGTGGCGGCCCTGCCCGCCGGTGCTGCCTATAATAGCGGCACCAACACCATCGACTTCGGCACCGCGGCCAGCCTGGCCAGCGGCGCCAGCAACACGTACAGCTTTGCCTTCACGGCGCCCACCGCCACAGGCGCCGCTACGCTGAGCAGCACCACCAGCACCAGCAGCAGCGAAGGGCCCAACCTGGCGCCCAACACCGCCACGCTGGCCCTGACGGTGAATGCCACGGCCGACGTAGCCGTGACGCTGACGCCCAGCGCTGCCACGGTAGTCTCGGGCCAGCCGGCTTCATACACGGTAACGTTCAGCAATAACGGCGCCCAGGCGGCGGCCGGCGTAGTCGCCAGCGTGCAGCTGCCGGCCGGCCTGAGCGGTGTGACCGTCACCAACGGCGGCACCTACAACAGCAGCACCGGCCTGGTGACTTACCCCAGTGGCAGCCTGCCCGCTGGTACTTCGGTCAGCTCGGTTATCAGCTTCACGGCCCCAGCCAGCGGCTCGGTAACGGCTACGGCCAGCATCAGCACCACCACGGGTGAAGCCGGGCAGACCGCCAACAACACGGCCAGCTCGACCATCAGCATCACGCCGGGCTTCGACCTGAGCACCACCCTGAGCGGCCCCACCAGCGCCCAGCCCGGCAACCTGGTGACGCTGAACGTGACCACCACGAACAACAGCGGCCAAGCCGCCCTGAACGCGGTACAAACCGTGCAGCTGGTGGCCGGCCTGAGCGACGTATTCGTGAGCAACGGCGGCAGCTACAACAGCAGCACCGGCCTGGTGACTTTCCCGGCCCTGGCCTCGCTGGCCGCTGGGCAGACGGTGGCCAACACCATCAGCTTTGCCGCACCCACGACGGCCTTTGCCCCGGTAGCTACCGTGACGCCCAACACGACGGCCGCCGGCGACAGCAACCCGGCCAACAACACGGCTTACCTCAACGGCGCCGCCACGGCCACCAACCTGACTATTCAGGCGGCTTCGGCCAACACGGCTAACCTCGGCACCACCATCACGGCTTCGGCGCAGACGGTGAATGCCAACGCCACGGTGACGCTGACGGTAGTAGCCAGCAACGCCGGCCCCAACGCCGCGACGGGTGTGACGGAAACCGTGCAGCTGCTGCCCAGCCTGAGTGGCGTGGTGGTGAGCAACGGCGGTACCTATAACAGCACCACCGGCATCGTGACCTTCCCGACCCTGGCTACTCTGGCCAGCGGGGCTTCGCAGACTTACACCATCTCGTTTACGGCCCCGGCCAACGTTGGCAACAACGGCCAGCTGCTGGCCACCGCCTCGGTGCACAGCAACACCGCCGACCCGGTAACCGGCGACAACGTGGACGCTACGGTGGTAACCGTGCGGCCCACGGCCGACCTGACCGCCGCCATCAGCGGCCCGGCTACTGCAGTGGCTGGTCAGACCGTTACTTACTCCACGACCTTTGGCAACAGCGGCCCGGCGGCAGCTACCAATGTGGCCACCACCACCCAGCTACCGGCTGGCCTGAGTGGGGTAGTAGTGCTCGATAACACCGGCGCCGTGGTGAGCGGTGCCTACAACGCCGCCACCGGCCTGGTGACCTTCCCGGTCCTGGCTTCGGCCGGCGCCGGCACCACGCAGAGCTTCACTATCAGCTTTGTGGCGCCCGCCACGGGCAGCCTGAGCGTGGTGAGCAGCGTGAGCAGCGCCACGGCCGATGCTAACACGGCCAACAACACGGCCAGCACTACCACGACGCTCGCGCCCTCGGCTGACCTGAGCGTGGCCCTGAGCGGCCCGGCTACGGCCGTGATTGGCAACGCCTTGACCTATGCTGTAACAACGACTAACAACGGCCCCTCGGCTGCGGCCAGCGTGGCACCCACGCTGCAGCTGCCCACCGGCCTCACTATTCTGAGCCTGCCTGCGGGCGCCAGCTACAACAGCGGCACGGGCCTGGCGACTTTTGCCACCATCGCCAGCCTGCCCGGCGGCGCCAGCCAGACCAGCGCCGTAACCTTCGTGATGCCCAGCCCGGCCAGCGGCCAGATTACGGCTACGGCCTCGGCCAGCACCACTACAGCCGACCCCAACCTGAGCAACAACACCCAGGCTCTGCAAACCAGCGTAGCCCCGGCCACCAGCAGCCAGGCCAACCTGGCCACTACGCTCACGCCTTCGGCTACCAGCGTGGCACCCGGCGCGCCCCTGACGCTGACGGCCACCTTCAGCAACGCCGGCCCGGCCGCCGCGCTTAACGTGGCTCCGGTGGCGTATCTGCCGGCCGGCCTGAGTGGCGTGGTGGTGAGCAACGGCGGTACTTATAACAGCACCACCGGCGTGGTGACCTGGCCGGTAATTGCCAGCCAGGCCAGCGGCAGCACCGCCACCTACACCGTGCAGCTGACGGCCCCGGCCAACGGCCCGCTGCTGGCTTCGGCGGCTACCTCATCGGCCACTTCGGACCCCAGCGGTGCCGACAACGTGGCCAGCACCAGCGTGACCATCACGCCGAGCTACGACGAAGTGACCACGCTGAGTGGTCCGGCCACGGCCCAGCCCGGCGCCAGCCTGACCTACACGGTGCAGACCATCAACAACGGACCGTCGAACACGCCCTCGGCGACGCAGACGGTGACGCTGCCCGCCGGCGTAACGGCCAGCAACATCTCGGGTGGCGGCACGCAGTCCGGCACCACCATCACCTTCCCGGCCGTGACCAACCAGGCCCCGGGCAGCGTCGTGGTGAATACCTTCACCGTGACCATGCCCGCCTCGGGCAGCCTGAGCCTGACGGCCTCGGTAACGGCCGCGGGTGAAGCCAGCACCGGCAACAACACCGCCAGCTTCGTCACCAGCCCCTTCAACGCGGCGCCAGTGGCCAGCAACGTGGTGAACAACAACCTCAGCCCCATCGGCAACACGGCCGTGGCCACCACCATCTCGGCGCTGAGCGCCACCGATGCCAACGGCAGCGTAGTGAGCTACCAGCTGACCAGCATCCCGGCCACCAGCCAGGGCGTGCTCTACTACAACAACGGCGGCACCTACACGGCCATCACGGCGGCCAACTTCGCCGGCCTGAGCCTGACGCCTGCCCAGGTTGCCAGCCTGCAGTTTGACCCGGTAGCCACCTTCGTGGGCAACGCCACCTTCACCTACACGGCAACCGACAACCAGGGCGCCGTGAGCAACGTGGCCCTGTACACCATCCCCGTGGGCAACGACACCCCGGCCGTGTACACCCTGCTGCCGCCCACCGGCGGCCAGGGCAACCCCTACCCGAACGGCAGCACCCTGGCTTCGGTGGTGGACGTGAACGGCGCCACCTACAACGCCGCCGGTACGCTGACTTACAACGGCATCGTTTCGGCTGTGCTCACCGCGGGCACCCTGCCCGCTGGCACGGCTCTGAATGCGACGACGGGTGAAATCACCGTGACGCAGGCCAACCAACTCAACCCCGGCTCGTACCCGCTCACCATCACCACCACCGACGCATTCGGCGGGGTAACGGTGCACACCATCACCCTGGTGATTGGGGCCAGCCCCATTGCCGTGGACGACTACGCCAGCACCCTGCCCGGCGTGGCGGTGACCTTCTCGGCGACGGCCAACGACCTGCCCAACGGCGGCCCGAACATTCAGGCCAGCACGCTTGATTTGAACCCAGCCGTGGCCGGTATTCAAGGCACGGTGACGACGGCCCAGGGTACCTGGACCACCGCCGGCTCGGCGGCCGGCTCGGTGACTTTCACGCCGGCCGCTGGTTTCACGGGCGTGGCTACGCTGCCTTATATCGTGCAGAACACTGCGGGCTCCTACACCAACCAGGCCAACCTGATTGTGACCGTAGCCCCGGCTGCCCCGGTGAACCTGAGCACCACCATCAGCGCCAGCGCCAACCCGGTGAATGCCGGCGCGCCCGAGACGCTGACCGTGGTGGCCACGAACAACTCGGCGACGACCACCGCCACCGGCGTGGTAGAGACGGTGAGCATCCCGGCTGGCCTGACGGTAGCCACGCTGACCATAGGCGGCCAGACCGGCACGCTCAGCGGCAGCACCATCACCTTCGCCAACGGCGCCTCCTACAACACGAGCACCGGCCTGCTGACCTTCCCGGCCATCACGCTGGCGCCCTCGGCCTCGCAGACCTTCACACTGACCTTCAACGCCCCGGCCGCGGGTCCGTTCACGGCCACGGCCCAGGTGAGCAACGGCACGGTGGACCCCGTGCCGGCCAACAACACGGCCAGCGTGGTTATCAGCGTGACGCCGCAGTTTGACCTGAGTACCGCCATTGCCGGCCCGGCTGCGGTGGTGAACGGCAACCTGGCCACGTTCACGGTGCTGACGACCAACGCCGGCCCGTCGACGGCCCCGGCCGCGGTGCAGACGGTGCAGCTGCCCACCGGCCTCACGGGGGTATTTGCCACCAACGGCGGCACGTATAACAGCAGCAACGGCGTGGTGACCTTCCCCGCCGTGGTGCTGAGCAGCGGCCAGACGGTGAACAACACCGTGAGCTTCGCGACGCTGGCCAACGGCTTCACAGCTTCGGCCACGGTGACGCCCAACACCACGGGCACCGGCGACGTGAACCCCGCGAACAACTCGGTTTCGGCGCCGGCCACGGCCATCCTGCCCACCACGGGCACGCCGGCCACCAGCACCCTGCCGCTGTCGGGCACCGTGGCTAACACGTCCGTAACCATCAGCGGCCCGACCTCGGCGCTGCCCGGCCAGACCGGCCTGACCTACACCATCACGCAAACCAACGACGGCCCCACGGCCGCCAGCAATGTGCAAACCCAGGTGAGCCTGCTGGCCGGCCTGAGCGGCGTGACGGTGAGCAACGGCGGTACTTACAACAGCACCACCGGCATCGTGACCTTCCCGGCCATTGCCTCGCAGCTGAGCAGCGCTTCGCAGACCTACACCATCAGCCTGACGGCTCCGGCCACGGGCGCGGCGGTGGTGCTGTCGGCCAGCACTACGTCAACGACTACCGACCCCATGGCCGGCAACAACGTGGCCACCATCGTGACGAACCTGACCCCGAACACCGACGTCGTAGCCAGCATCAGCGGCCCGACAACGGTGGTAGCCGGCCAGACGGTAGCCTACACCGTGACGCTGCGCAACACCAGCACCACGCCGGCCGCTACGGTGGTAGGCACGGTGCAGCTGGTAGCCGGCCTCACGGCCGCCACGCTGACGGTAGGCGGCCAGACCGGCACGCTCAGCGGCGGCATCATCACCTTCGCCAGCGGTGCTACCTACAACCCTGCCACCGGGGTGCTGACCCTGGCCCCGGTAGCCACTTTGGCTCCCGGTGCGGTGCAGAGCTTGGGCATCACCTTCGCGGCCCCGGCCCTGGCCTCGCTCTCGGCTTCGGCCAGTGTGAGCACCGCCACGCCCGAGTCTAACCTGAGCAACAACGCCAGCGCCACCACGGCCACGGTAACGCCCGCCGCCGACGTAACGGTACAAGTGAGCGGCCCGGCCACGGCCACCGCCGGCAACCTGGTAACCTATGCCGTGACAACGAGCAACAACGGCCCCTCGGCCGCGGCTTCGGTGACCACCACCGTGCAGCTGCCCACCGGCCTGAGCGGCGTGATAGTGCGCGACAACACCGGTACCATCGTGGCCGGCGCCTACAACGCCACCACTGGCGTGGTGACGTTCCCCACGGCTACCAACCTGCCCACTGGCACGGCCAACCAGCTCTCGGGCACCATCTCCTTCGAGGCGCCCAATTCGGTGCGGGTAGATGTGACGGCGGTAGCCGCCGTATCGAACGGCACCGGCGACTTCGCCCTGACCAACAACACGGCCACGGTGGTGACGACGCTCAGCGCCGCGCAAGGCACAGTGGTAGACCTGCAGACGACCCTCACGGCCAACGTGAGCACGCAGACGACCGGCCAGCCCGTGACCTTCACTTTGACCACGGCCAACATCGGCTCGGCGCCCGCTTCCGGCGTGGCCCAGCAGGTGCTGCTGCCCGCCGGCCTCAGCGCCACGGGCTTGCAGGTGAATGGCGTGACCGGCACCGTGAGCGGCTCGACCATCGTCTTCGCCAATGCCGTGTACAACACGACCAGCGGCGTGCTGACCTTCGACAACGTGACGACGCTGACCGACGGCACTTCCGTGACCAATACCGTTACGCTGCCGGCCCCGGGCTACTCGCCGCTGGTGGCCACGGCCACGGCCAGCGCCAGCAACCCCGACAACAGCTCGGCCAACAACACGGCCACGGCTACCGTGGGCATCACCACCTCGGCTGATGTGGCCACTACCATCAGCGGCCCGGCTACCACGGTAGCAGGCGCCACGGTAAGCTACACCGCCGTGACGGTGAACAACGGCCCGGCCAACGCCACCGGCGTGACGACGACCATGACGCTGCCCGTCGGCGCCACCAACGTGGTGCTGCCGGCTAACGCCACCCTTGCCGGCAACGTGGTGACCTTCGCCAGCACTGGCACCCTGCTGCCGGGCGCGGCCAACGCCGTAACCAGCACCGTGACCTTCACGGCTCCGGCCCCGGCTTATACCGTGAGCAGCACCTCGACTACGAGCAGCACCGACCCGAACGCGGGCAACAACACCAGCAGCATCAGCACCACGGCGGCCAACCAGGCCCCGGCAGCGCTGAGCGTGGTGAACACCCTGCAGTCGCCGGAAGGCAACACGGCCGTGGCCCTGCCCATTGCCGCGCTGCAAGCCACCGACCCCGACGGCAGCATCGCCAGCTACACCATCACGGCGCTGCCCCCGGCCAGCCAGGGCGTGCTCTACGTGAATGGCGTGGCCCTGACCGCCGCCAACTTCCCCGGCTTGGTGCTGACGCCCGCGCAAGCGGCCCAGCTGCAGTTTGACCCGACGGCCGGCTACGTGGGCAGCGTGACCTTCGCCTACACAGCTACCGACAACGGCAACGGCAATGCGGCCAACGCCCTGACCTCGGCGCCCGCGCTGTATGCGCTGGCGGTGGGCCAGGACAATGCCTCGGTGTATACCAACACGCCGCAGCTGGGTGGCAGCACGCCGTACACCAACGGCTATGCCCTCAGCAATGCCTTCGACATCAACGGCGGCAGCTACTCCAGCGCCAGCGCGGTGACCGACAACGGCGTGCGCAACGCCATCCTGACGAGTGGCTCCAACCCGCTGCCGGCCGGCGTCAGCCTGAACCCGGCCACGGGCCAGATTTACGTGAGCAACGCCAGCGCCCTGGTGAGCGGCACCTACACGGTGACCATCACCACGACGGACGTGTACGGTGGCATCACCACCCAGAACGTGACCTTCACCATCGGGCCCAACCCGCTACCGGTTGAGCTGACGGTATTCACGGCGCAGGCGGTGAACACCGTGGACGCCAAGCTGGCCTGGACGACGGCCTCGGAGCGCAACAGCCTGCGCTTCGAAGTAGAGCGCAGCCTGAACGGGCGCGACTTCGTGGCCATCGGCCAGCGGGCGGCCCAGGGCACGAGCAGCGCCCCGACGGCGTACACGCTGACCGACGCCGGCATCGGGCGCCGGGTAAGCGGGGCGGTGTACTACCGCCTCAAGCAGGTCGACCTCGACGGCACGTTCAGCTACTCGCCCGTGCGCACGGTGGCCTTCACCAAGGCCACGCCGGCCATCGGCCTGTTCCCCAACCCGGCCACCAGCGCCACGCAGCTCGACCTGCGCCAGCTGCCGGCCGGTAGCTACCAGGTGCGTGTGCTCGACGCCACGGGCCGCGTGATTCTGGGCCTGCAGCTCGAAGCCGGCCTGGCCCACGGGCTGGACCTGAGCCAAGTGGCCAGCGGCACCTACACCGTCGTGGTGCGCGGCCAGGAACTGACCCTGACCAAGCGCTTGATTAAGGACTAATCGAGCCCCGGCCTGCCAGTAACCCAAACGGCCCTTCCCACCCCGGGAAGGGCCGTTTTGTTTTTGCAAATGCAATAAGCCCGGGAGGAAATACCAACCTGGAGGTATTAATTAACGCAGGGGCATCCAAGCTCATTACTAAGGAAGGCGGAGAATAGGATCTATAAAATTCACACAAGCTTAACTTGGCCGGATGGCCGGGATAAGCAAATCCCTGCTTTAAATAAGTGTCTTATTACAAGGCTTTAAAAAGATAAAAGCGGCTTGGGTATTTGTACGGTAGCGGAAGAATTACAATTCTGAAGCTTTAGACTTTGTATTTTATACTAATAGTGTATAACAGAATAGGGCGCTGCCACTAATTTTGCGCCTAATTTGGAGAGTTCACCTCGTTGCATTCATAATAAATATTTGGTGAAAATGTTAAATTTTTTTCATGAATTAACATAATAGAGTATTATATTGCCCTGCGCAACAAGGCGATACACTACACCTTAGGAGACACTATTGAGCTATCGGTGCCTCCCTTCCATCTCCCAATCTGGGCTGCAGAACAAGATAATGTGCTGGCTGAAACGGCTGGCATAGGCTATCGTGCGCGCTTAACTACCGAAAAACACTGATTTTTAAATACACTTTACCTGTTTCCTATGAGACCTAATTTACTGCTCAGATACCTGCTGCTACTGGGGTTCTTGCTGAGGCAAGGCACTGCCTGGGCCCAGCAGCCGGCCTACCTCGACAATAGCACCACGCCCGGCCCGGCGCCCGGCACGGGCACCGGGCTAACCGGCGAGTACTACGCGGGTTACAACGGCACCTTGGTGACGGGCGGTAACGTGGCGTTCTATACCAAGTCGCCCGACCTGCGCCGGAACGATGCCCAGCTGAACTTTAGCGGTAGTAACCTCTCGGTGCCCGTGCCGCCGGCGGGTAACACCGGTACTGCGCCAACCGCCTTTTCGGCGCGCTTCCGCGGCAGCATTTACCTGACCGCTGGTACTTATTCTTTCGGTTTACAGGCAGATGACTTGGCTTACCTCTGGGTAGGGCCCTCGGCAGCTACTCCCAGTCCTGTAACCAGTGGCGCAGGTGGTCCCTTGCTGACGGCCTCCAACGCCTCCGTCGCCACCACTGCTGCTAACAGCTTTGTAGCTGGCACGAGCGGCTTTTACGACATTCAGATTCTCTACACCCAAAACGGGGGCAACTCGCGCCTGGAGCTGCGCAAAGCCTCGGGCAGTGGGGTGGCCTTTGCCAGCCAAACCGTTGTGGCCCAAACCGAGCTGTACCCCGGCCCTGCCGCGGCTAACGCGGCCCCCACGGCCAGCAACATGAGCAACGTGGTGCTGCCCCGCACGGCTGCCCCCGCGGCCGTGGCCCTGTCGCCGGGCCTGAGCGGTACCGATTCAGATGGCAGCATCGTGTTCTATAATATTTTGTCGCTGCCTTCGGCCACGCTCGGCACGCTGCGCCTGAGCGGGGTAGCCGTGGTGGCCGGGCAGGCCATTCCGGCCGCCCAGATTGGCAACCTCACGTTTACGCCGGTAGCCAATGCCACTGGCACCAGCTCGTTTAAGTACAACGTGACGGACGACAAGGGCCGCACCAGCGCTGCCTCGGCCTACACCGCCCTAAGCAGCGCCGTCGGCGCCACCTACACCCTGAGCGTGCAGACGCCGCCCACGGCCGTGGCCGATGCCGCCGCCACGGGCGTGAACACGCCGGTAACCTTCAGCCTGAGCGGCAACGACACCTTCGTAACGCCGGCCGCCAGCTTAAACACCGCCAGCATCGACCTGGTGCCGGGCGGCACGGTCGACAACACGCTGACTAATTCGGCCGGCACGTTCACCACCGTGGGCGCCCCGGCCGGCTCCGTCACCTTCACGCCAGTGAGCGGCTTTGCCGGCACGGCCACGGCCAGCTACACCATCACCGACGACCAGGGCCTGACGTCCAACACCGTGGCCATTACCGTCACGGTGAGCGCCAGCTGCCAGCCCTCGTTTCTGGACAATGCCAGCACCGGCAACGGCCTGACGGGCGAGTACTATGCTAGCTACGCAGGCGTCTTCACCAACTCCAGTACTTTCAACCGCCTGCCCACCCTGCGGCGCACCGATGCCCAGCTGACTTTCAACGCGGCCAACCTGAACGTGCCGGTGCCGCCAGCCTCCAACACGGCCGCTGCCCCCAACACCTTCTCCGGGCGCTTCCGGGGCAGCATCTCACTGGCCGCGGCTACCACCTACACCTTTTCGCTGCTGGCCGACGACGTGGCCTACCTCTGGCTGGGCCCCTCGGCCCTGACGCCCACGCCCGACTTCACGGCCGGCGCCAATGGCCCCCTGCTGAGCGTGACCACTGCCGGCAGCACCGTGACGGCCAGCTTCACCACGACCACGGCGGGGCTGTATGACATCCAGATTCTCTATTCCCAAAACAACGGCAACTCGCGCCTGGAGCTGCGCAAGGGTATAGGCAGCGGCCTGCCCTACGCCAGCCTGACGCCCATCACCCAGGCCGAGCTGTGCCCCGGTCCGGCCTCGGCCAACGCGGCCCCCGTGGCAGTGAATGGCACAAACACGGCCATCATTCCCCAGAACGCGGCGGCCACCACGCTCGCGCCCGGCCCCGGCGCTACCGATTCGGACGGCAGCATTGCCTTCTACAACATCATCACCCTGCCGGCCAACGGCACGCTACGCCTTTCCGGCGTGGCGGTAACCGTCGGCCAGGCCCTGACCCCGGCTCAGGCCGCGGCGCTGACCTTCCAGCCCACGGCGGGCTTCACGGGCAGCACCTCGTTCACCTTCAATGCCACCGATGACCTGGGCCGCCTGAGCGCCGCCTCGGCCTACACCAGCCTCGCGGGGGCCAGCGGCGCCACTTACACCATCAACGTGCAGACGGCCCCCGTGGCCGTGGCCGACGTGGTCAGCACTCCGCTCAATACGCCGGTAACTTTCAGCCTGACTGGCAACGACAGCTTTACGGCCCCGGCCACCAGCCTCAACACGGCTACCCTGGACCTGATTCCGGGCGGCAGCATCGACAATACGGTGGTGACGGCCGGTGGCACGTTCACCACGGTAGGCGCGCCGGCGGGTTCGGTGACCTTCACGCCGGCCAGCGGCTTTGCGGGTACCACCGCCGCCAGCTACACCGTGCAGGACAGCCAGGGGCTGACGTCCAACACCGTGGCCATTACGGTGACGGTAAATGCCGTGTGCCAGCCGTCTTACCTCGACAATAGCACCAGCACCAACGGCCTCACGGCTGAGTACTTCGCCTCGAACCTGCTGCAGAACGCCGGCCTCGGCACCGCCGACCAGCGCATCGCGCAGTTCAACCGCGTGGCCGGCCTGCGCCGCACCGATGCCACCGTCAACTTCCCGGCTTCTGGCTCCTTCGGCGGCATTGTGCCCCCGGCCGGGGGTACCAACGCTAACGAGGACAACTACTCGGCCCGCTACCGCGGCAGCATCTACCTGCAGGCCGGCGACTACACCTTCCAGATTGTGGCCGACGACGCCGCCTACCTGTGGGTGGGCCCGACGGCGCTGAGCCCGGCGCCAACTTCCGCCACCGCTCTGATTGCGCAGCCCAACTACGCGGGCAACGCCCCGCAGCGGGCCAACTTCACGGCGGCCACCTCCGGGCTCTACGACCTGCAGCTGGTATTCAGCGAAGGCGGGGGCGGCAACAATATCACCCTCTCGTACGCCCCCGGCCTGAGCCAGACCACCGGCTTCAGCATCGTGCCCAACAGTGTGCTGTGCGCCGGTCCGGCCGGCACCAACGCGGCGCCGGTGGCCAGCAACGGCACCAACGCCGGCATTCAGAGCAGCGCCGCCGCCACTACGCTCTCGCCCGGCCTGAGCGGCACCGACGCGGACGGCAGCATTGCCTACTTCCAGGTTATCACGCTGCCCACGAACGGCACGCTGCGCCTGGCCGGCGTGGCCCTGGTGACGGGCCAAACCCTGAGCGCCGCCCAGGCGGCCACACTGACCTACACGCCCAACGGCACCTTCACCGGCAACGACACCTTCACCTTTAATGTGATTGACGACCAGGGCCGACTCAGCGGGGCCACTGCCTATGCGGGCACGCTCACGCCCTCGCCGGCCGGTGCTACCTATACCATTCCGGTGCTCAACTCACCGCCGGTGGTGGCCAACACCACCAACGTCGCGGTTTCCAACACCAGCCCGGCCGCTGCGCTGAACCCTGGCGTAAGCGCTACCGACCTCGACGGCAGCGTGGCCAGCTACAGCGTGACGGGCCCCGCCAGCAGCGGTACGCTCTTCTACAGCGGAGTGCCCGTAACCGGCACCGTCAGCATCCCGGCCGCCAACATCAACCAGCTGACTTACCAGCCGGCCGCGGGCTTTGTGGGCAATGCCACCTTCACCTTCACGGCCACCGATAACTCGGCCCTGACCAGCGGCACGGCTACCTACACCATTCCGGTGTACAGCCCCGCCGACCTGGCCACTACGCTGCGCGCCGTAACCGGCCCGGGGGGCACCCAAATTTTCACTTCGCCCCAGGGCGCCCTCACGTTCTTCGAGGCTAGCACCACCAACAGCGGCCCCGGCCCGGCCACCAACACCGTGGTCAGCATTCAGCTGCCGGCTGGCCTGACCGGCGTGTCGCTGTCGGCCAGCGGAACGTACAACACGGCCACCGGACTGGCTACCTTCCCGGCTACCACCATCAACGCGGGGCAAACGGTTTCCTACAATATTGCCTTCACCATGCTGGGCACGACGGTGAACGCCTCGGCGACGGCCACCACCAGCATTGCCGACCCCAACAGCGCCAACAACGTAGGCACAGCCTTCGTGAACCCCACGCAGGTGGCCGACGTGTTTGTGGCCATCAACGGCCCGAGCCGGGTGCTGACCAACCAGCCCGTGCTCTACACCGTGGTGCCCACCAACCTGGGACCGAGCCCGGCCACGGGCATTACGATGGGGGCGCAGCTGCCTACCGGCCTCAGCAACGTGGTTGTGTCGAATGGCGGCGTGTACAACGCTTCTACTGGCCTGGTCACCTGGGGCACCATCGGTACGCTGGCCAACGGCGCCAGCGTCAACTACACGGTGCGCTTCAACGCCCCGAGCACCGCCGGCCCTCTTCTGGCGCCGTCGGCGAGCTTCAGCGCCGCGGTGGGTGCCACCAGCACCACGGCCGATGGCGACCCGGTAGCTGCCAATAACAACGGCACCAACGGCGCGGCCCAGATTACCACCCAAGTGGTGACGCAGGCCGCCACGCTGCTTTGCATTGCGCCCAGCTCCACGGATGTGTCGCTGAGCGACGGCAACTTCAACACGTATTACCCCGGCCTGGGCACCGTGAGCGCCGGCAGCACCTCGCTGACGGTAGGAGCGGCTTCGACCCGTGGCAGCAGCACCCCGCTGGCCAACGGCGACCTGGCCCTTATCATTCAAATGCAGGGGGCTGACCTCAGCAACACCAACAGCAGCGCTTACGGCGACGGGATTGGTGGCGACGTGGTGGGCAGCGGCAACCTGCTCAACACCAGCTTCACGGCCGGCACCTACGAGTATGCCATCGTGAGCAGCTACAACGCTGGCACGGGCGTGGTTACCTTCACCCAGGCACTGGGCTACGGCTACAGCAATGCCGACGCCACCGCCAGCAGCGGGCAGCGCCGCTACCAGGTTATCCGGGTGCCGCTGTACCGCGACGTGACCCTGCTCAACAACATCTCGGCCCCGCGCTGGGACGGCAGCACGGGCGGCGTACTGGCCATGGATGCCAACGGCACCCTCAACCTGAATGGCTTCAAGATTGACATGTCGGGCCGCGGCTTCCGCGGCGGTGCCGGCCAGCAGCTGGGCGGTGCCGGCGGCGTAGCGAATACTGACTACCGCCACTCCGTGACGCTGAACACCAGCGCCAACAAAGGCGAGGGCACGGCCGGTACGCCGCGCTTCCTCTACGACGACGACTACTTCCAGGCCTACAAAGCCGGGGGCGCCGGCAACCCCACCAGCCCGGTGATGGACACCCAGGTGGCCTCCACCTTCACTTTGCCCAGCACGGGCACCGTGACGCGCCCGGCCCTGCTGCCCGGTACGCTAACCGATGGCTACCCCTCGGGTGACCGCGCCCGCGGCGCACCGGGCAACGGCGGTGGCGGCGGCACCGACGGCCGACCGAGCGCCAACGATGAAAACACCGGTGGCGGCGGCGGCTCCAACGCTGGTCGCGGCGGGGTGGGCGGCAACGCCTGGAACTCCAACTTTGCTTCCGGTGGCTTCGGCGGGGCCGACTTCACTCAGGCCACGGCCAGCCGCATCATCATGGGCGGCGGCGGCGGCGCCGGCACCACCAACAACGGTACCGTGGCCGGCGGCTACCCGGCTAACACAGGCGTACCCGGCAACGGCTTTGCCAGCTCCGGCGCAGCTGGCGGTGGCATCGTCATCATCCGCGCCAACAACGTGGGGGCCGGCGCCGCTGGCACGGGTACCATTGACGTGAGCGGGGCCTCCATGCCTTTCGTGGCCAGCAACGACGCCTCCGGTGGGGGCGGGGCGGCCGGCTCGCTGGTGCTACTCTGCAACGCCTCGAACGCCAACGCCAACAGCACCGTGCTCTCGAACATCACTGTGCTGGCCAAGGGCGGCGACGGCGGCTCCAACACCGGCGGCGGCTCGCCTCACGGCCCGGGTGGTGGTGGCGCGGGCGGCGTGTCGTTCACTTCGTCGGTGGTAAGTGCCTCTTCCAACTTCGCGGCGGGCGTGAACGGCACCACGTTTGGCTTCCAGCAGTACGGCTCCGGCACGGGCTACGCGGCCCTGGGCCAGGCCCAGGCGGGCATCACCCGCGCCGACGTGCCCAACATCATCTCGGCCTGCCCGGCCGATGTGGTGACCACCATCAGCAGCAACGTGAGCTCGCAAACGCCCGGCCAGCCGGTTATCCTGACGGTGTCGTCGGTGAACAACGGTCCGGGCACGGCCTTCGGCGTGGTGCAGACCGTAACCCTGGCGCCGGCCCTGCCCATTGCCAGCGTGCAGATAAACGGGCAGAGCGCCAGCAGCATCGCTGGCAACGTGGCCACCTACCCGGATGGCACCACCTACAACCAGTCGACGGGCATCGTGACCTTCCCCAGCGTGGCCACGCTGGCCAACGGCAGCACGGTGAACAACACCATCACGCTGACCATGCCGAACCAGAACCTGAACGGCATCTCGGCTTCGTCGTCGACCAACGACCTTGACCCGCGCACGGCCAACAACGACGGCTCGCTGCCGCCGGCCCGCGTGACCATCACTGCCATCAACGCACTGTCGGGCCGGGTGTTCGACGACGTGAACTACGGCGGCGGCCTGGGCCGCGACTTCAGCACGGCCAACACCTCGGCCGTGGCGTCGGGCTTTGCCAGCGGCGCCATTGGCTCGCCCAACACCCGCGTGGAGCTGTACACCAGCACCGGCACCTTCTACGGCGCCACCACCACGGGTGCCGACGGCACCTACGGCTTTGCCAGCGTGCCGGTGGGCAACTACACGGTGCGTGTGGTGAACAGCACCGTGCGCTCGGCCCGCGACAACGCGGCCAGCGGCGTGGTGCCGGTGCAAACCTTCCGCACCAACAACGGCAGCGCCGACCCCAACCGCGTGGGTGGTGAAAACCCGGCCGGTGTGGATGGCGCAGCTAATACCGGCACGGGCAGCGTGACGCTGAACTTCACTGGCCTCAACACCAGCGGCGGCGACAACACGGCCTTCGTGGACCAGGTAGAGCTTATCGACGTGGTAACGGGCAACGTGATTCCCGTAGGTGGTCCGGCCAATGTCGGCTTCGAAACGCCCAACCTGGGCACGGGCAACAGCGCCTACCAATACAACCCTTCCGGCGGCAGCTGGAATTTCACCGGCTCCACCGGTATTGCTGCCTTCGGCAGCGCTTTCGACCCGCCCGCCGTGCCCCAGGGCAACCAGGTGGCCTTTGTGCAACAGTTTGGCTCTTTCAACCAGACCTTCAGCCTGCCGGTAGGCACCTACCGTGTGCGCTTCCGCATTGCTCAGCGCAACTGCTGCTCGGGCACCAATGACCAGACGGTTTCGGTGCGCATTGGCGCCAACACAGCAGCTAACGAAATCGGGGTGGTGCAGCCGCCGAATAACAGCGCCTTCGGCACCTACACTACCGGCACGTTCACCGTAGCCGGCTTCCCGCTGAGCAGCATCACGGCCCAGAGCCAGTCCAACGTGACGGTGGGCGGCAGCGCCGTATCGGGCGTCGACTTCGGCTACAACTTCTCGACCATCGTCAACACCAACGATGCCGGCCAGGGCTCGCTGCGGCAGTTCATCACCAACGCCAACGCCCTGCCCAACGGCCTGCTCGACCAGGATGCCAGCTCGGTGGCCGGCGGCAGCAACCCCGCCCAGGGCATTGAGACCAGCATCTTCATGATTCCGAACGGCACGACGCGTGACGGCATTCTGGCCAGCGTGCCCAGCCAGCTCAACGGCAGCGGGGTGGCGGTGATTATGCCCGCCTCGGCCCTGCCGGCCCTGACGGCTACTAACACCAGCATTGACGGCACCACGCAGACGGTTAACATTGGCAACACCAACAACGCGACCCTGGGCGCCGGCGGCACCGTGGGCAGTGCGTCTACTTCCCTGAGCCAACTCAACGGCCCGGAGGTGCAGATTGTAGGCACACCCGGCCTGGCCGGTACCGACGTGGGCCTGAGCCTGGAAAACACCGGCCTGACGGTGCGCGGCCTGAGCATCTACGGCTTCGGCAACACGGGCGGCGGCAGCACCGGCAACCCCAGCGGCGCCAACATCCGGGTAACCTCAGCCGCTATCAGCGGCACGGTGATTTCGGGTAACGTCATCGGCTCGGGCGCCACGGCCTTCGCCGACCCGGGCTCGGCCAGCAGCCGCAGCACCGGCAACGGCATCCTGCTGACGGGCTTCCCGGTCGGCGCCACGGTGTCGGCGCAGATTACGAACAACCTCATCGGCTTCAACGGCGCCAGTGGCATTGAAAACCTGGCCAGCGCCACGCCGACCAGCGTGAACATCCAGGGCAATGAAATCCGCGGCAACGCCCTGCTGGCCACCTCGGCTGATGGGGTGCGCATGGGCACGGCCGGCGGCACGGTGCAGGGCAACCTCATCATTGCCAACGTGGGCTCGGGCGTGGACCTGGCCGGCACCAACGGCGCCGTGACGGTGAGCGGCAACACCATCGACGGCAACGGCACCGGCGGGGCCGAAACCGCGGGCGTGCGGGCCTTCGGCCAAGGCAACACGGTTAGCACCAACGTCATCCGCAACAACGCCGGCGACGGCCTGCTGGTGCGCCCCGGCACCAACGTAACCAACGTGGCCGGCAACACTGTGGCTTCGCAGAACTCGATTTACAACAACGGTCAGCTGGGCATCAACCTGCTCAACACCGGCGACAACGAAAGCACGGGCGCCGCCAGCGGTGGCGGCACGCGCGTGACGCTCAACGACGCGGGCGACAACGACGGCCGCAGCGACAACGCTTCGCCGGTGGGCGGCAACGGCCTGTTCAACTACCCCGTGTTCACCTCGGCTACCATCGTAGGCACCAACCTCGTGCTGCAGGGGTTCGCCCGTCCCGGCACCCGCATTGAGCTGTTCAACACGGCCCTGACTTCGCCCGCTGCTTCGGCCGATGCCAGCGGCTTCGGCGAAGGGCCGCTGTACCTGGGGCAGGTAACCGAAGGCGGCGCGGCTGGCGGCGGCAACCTTGTAGCCGACACCAACGCGGGCACGGGCTCCTACTCGGGCACCATCAACGGGGTGAACCAGGGCGCCGACAACACCAACCGCTTCACCTTCACCATCCCGCTGGCTTCGGTGCCGGGCGTGTCCGTCGGCTCGGTGCTGACGGCTACGGGCACCCTGGCGGCCATTGGCACCTCGGAGTTCTCGGCCAACGTGCCGGTGGTGGCGCCGGTGGCTATTACGGGCACCATCTTCGAAGACCGCAACTACGGCGGCGGGGCCGGGCGTGACTTTGCCACAATCGGCAGCACCGGCCGCGTGGGTCGCCTGGGCGGCACCAGCTCGGGCACCGTGACGGCTGCCGCCACCGTGGAGTTGTACGACAGCTTCGGCGGGCTGGTAGCCACCACGACTACGAGCACGGCGAACGACGCCACGCTCGGCACCTACACCTTCAACGTGCCGCCCGGCAGCTACACCGTGCGCGTCGTAAACTCCACGGTGCGCTCGACCCGAACCGGCAGCGCCGCCGGTCAGCTGCCGGTGCAGACCTACGTGTACGGCGACGTGAACCGCGTAGGCGGTGAAGCGCCGGAGAAGGCTGACGCCGCTGCCAACGCAACTTCGGCTAACATCAGCACGCTCACCACGGCCACCAACACGCCGCAGTCGCTGGCCCCCATCACGGTGGGCACCGGCGGGCTGACGGGCGTGGACTTCGGCTTCAACTTCTCGACCATCGTCAACACCAGCAACACCGGGCAGGGCTCGCTGCGGCAGTTTATCACCAACAGCAATGCCCTGGCCAACTCGACCCTGGCCGACAACACCAACCTGAGTCAGGTTGGGCAGCTGGCGGGCCGCGAGGTCAGCATCTTCATGGTGCCGAACGGCGCCACCACCGGCGCCCCGGCGGGCCTGCGCAACGGCCTCGTGAGCGGCCTCACCGGCGGCCGGGTGCTGATTCAGCCGACCACGGCGCTGCCCGCCATCACGGGCGGCAATGCTGCCCGCACCCGCATCGACGGCCGCACGCAAACGACTTACGTGGGCGACTCGAACAGCGGGCAGCTGGGCACCGGCGGCACCGTGGGCACCGGCAGCACGACACTGAACCAGGTGAACCGCCCCGAAGTGGAAATTTCGGTGCCCAACACCTTCGCTAATGCCCTCGACTTCGAGGCCGACAGCGTGGGTCTGGTGGGCATAGCGGTTCACGGTGGTGGCACGGGCACGGCTGGTGCCGTGGGTACCGTGGTAGTGGGCGCGACGGCTACTGTCCGCAACCTGCAGGTTCGCGGCGCCCTCATCGGCACCACAGCCCTGAGCCTGGCCGACCCCAACGCGGCCCTGCCCGGTAGTTACGGCGCGGGCCCCGGCCTGCTCATCCGCGGCACCAACTCGGGTGGCGACGTGCAGGGCTCCATCATTGCCTACAACGGCGACGCGGGCTTGGAGCACTCGGGCACCGGCACGCTGCTGGTGCGCGGCAATGAATTCACGCAGAACGGCTACCGCAGCACCACCGGCGACAACATTGCCGTGGGCAGCTACGCTACGGCCGGGGCTGCTACTATTCAGAACAACCTGATTAGCAACAGCAACTCGGCCGGCATCCAGTTCACCATCGGCAGCCTGGGCGTGAACACCGTGAGCGGCAACACCATCACGGGCAGCGGCAGCGGGGGCCTGACGGGCTTCACCTCGACGCTGGAAGGCTCGGGCATCTTCTACCGCTCGACGACGGGCGCCCAGACCGGTACCAACGCCGATGTGATTTCCACCAACATCATCACCCAGAGCCAAGGCAGCGGCATCGTTATCAACGTCGGCCAGAGCCGCATCCGCCTGACCCAGAACTCGACCTACACCAACGGCACGGCGGGTAACACCGCCACCGGCGGCAACCTGGGCATCGACCTGACGCCCACGGGCTACTTCGTGGGCGCGGCCGGCAACGGCGGCGCCGACAACGGTAACGGTGACGGCGTGACGGCTAATGACGGCGCACTCACTGCCGGCCAGGCCAGCGGCGGCATCGACTACCCCATCTTCACCAGCGCCCTGCTCAACTCGGGCAGCAGCGTGACGGTGAGCGGCTACGTGGGCAACGCCGCCGGGCAGGCGGCCTTCGCGGGGGCTACCATAGACGTATACCTGGCCGACGACAGCCCGGCCAACAACGGCGGCCCGGTTTCGACGCTCAACACTGCCAGCGTGGCGCACGGCGAAGGCCGCACCTACGTGGGCAGCCTGACGGCCGATGCCAGCGGCAACTTCTCGGGCACGCTGACGGCGCCGGCCGGTACCTTCAGCACCGCCTCGCTGCTGACGGCCACGGCCTACCTGGCCACCCAGGGTACCTCCGAATTCGGGCCCAACGTGGCCGTGCTGCCCGCCGACGTGACTACGCTCATCACGGGCCCCAACGCCCTGGGTGCCGGTCAGCCCAGCGGTACGTTCACGGCATCGTTTACCAACAACGGACCGGGCCAGGCCAGCAACGTGACGCACGTGGTAGCCCTGCCCGCTGGCTCCAGCCTGACGACGGCGCAGCAGAGCGCCCTCACCACGGCTTACCCCGGTACCACGTTTACGAATGCCAGCGGACCTAACCCGGTTATCACCTTCCCGGCCTCGGCCAGCCTGCTGCCGGGCGCCAGCGCGGTGTTCCAGTTTGCCTTTACCTCGCCCACCACGCTGGGAGCCAACAGCCTGACCAGTACGGTGACGACGACCAGCAACCAGGGCAGCAACACCGCTCTGGATGCTGCTACGTTCAACCTGACCGTGACGCCGGTAGCCAACGTGGCCGCCTCCATCACGCCCCAGGCCTCGCCGGTAACGGCCGGCCAGACGGGCCGCTTCGACGTGAGCTTCTCCAACGCCGGGCCTAGCACGGCGGCGGGCGTAGTGGCCACGGTGCAGCTACCCCTGGGCCTAAGCAACGTGGCCGTGGAAGGTCAGGCCGGTACCGTGGGTGGGGGAGGAGTAATTACCTACCCTAACGGCGCGACTTACAACCCTAACAACGGCGTGCTGACGTATGCGGCGACCACCAGCCTGGCATCGGGCGCGTCGGTTGCTTCGTACTTCACCTATACCCAGCCCACCACGCCTTCGGTAACGGCCATTGCCAGCGTGCAAACCAGCACCAACCAAGGCGCCAACGGCACCTCGAACGACTCGCAGGCCGCTACCATCCTGACTACGGCGGCCAATGACCTGACGGTAAGCCTGAGCGGCCCGAGCACGGCCACCCTGGGCGGGCAGAGCACCTACACCGTGACGACCACCAACGTGGGCGCCTCGACCCAGCCCGCGGCCGTAACCACCGTGAACATCGGCCCCGGCCGCCTCAACGTGTTTGTGTCGGGCGGCGGCTCCTACGACTCCGGCACGGGCATCGTGACCTTCCCGGCCACGGCGCCGGTGGCCCTGCCCAGCGTGGCTCTGACCTCGGGCCAGAGCATCACGCGCACCATCAGCTTCACTCAGCCGACTTCCGGCACCTCGGTGAGCGTGGTGGCCAACGTGACCCCGCTGGCCGGCGACCCCACGCCGGCCAACAACACCGCGACGCTGACGACCAACCTCACCGCCCCGGCCAGTGCCAACTCGGCCAACCTGCTGGTGCTGGTGAGCGGCCCGGCCAGCGCCAGCCCTGGCGGCACCGTGACGTACACGGTGCAGCAAGCCAACAACGGCCCGGCCGTGGCCACCGGCGTAGCTACTACGCTCAGCATCCAGCCGGGCCTGAGCGGCATGCAGGTGAACGGCCAGTCGCCGACCTCTACCGTCGGTGGGGTATCAAGCTACACCGACGGCTCGTCGTACAACGCCAACACCGGCATCGTGACCTTCCCCGCCCTGGCCACGCAGGCCCAGACCCTGGGTAGCTTCGTGACGAACACCGTGACGTTTACGGCGCCGGCCACGGGCACGCTCACGGCCACGGCCGGCGTGACGGGCACCACACCCGACCCGGTGATGGGCGACAACCAGGCCCAGACCCAGACGACCATCAACGCGCCTAACACGGGCACCGACCTGCGGGCCACCATCAGCGGCCCGGCTACGGCCTCGCCGGACCAGCGCGTGACCTACGCCGTGACGACGAGCAACGCCGGCAGCGTAGCCGCCGCCAGCGTCACCCAGACGATGCAGCTGCCCGCCGGCCTGCCGCTGACCGGCGCCAACGCGGTGCAGGTGAATGGCGCGGCCCCGACCAGCGTGAGCGGCACGGTGGCTACCTACGCCGATGGCTCGGCCTATAACAGCGCCACCGGCGTGGTGACCTTAGCCACTACGGCCTCGCTGGCGCCCGGTGCGGGCAGCAGCGCGACGGTGTCGTTTGTGATGCCGCAGCAAGGCAGCGGTACCAGCGTCTCGACCCTAGCGCTGACTACCTCCGTAAGTTCGGCGACGACGCCTGACCCGGTAACGTCGAACAACAGCGCCCTGACGCTGACCACCGTGCAGCCCCTGGCTGACGTGGTGGCTTCGCTCAGCGGCCCGGCCACGGGCGTGCAGGGCAGCCCGCTGACCTACTTCGTGACGACGGCTAACAACGGCCCGGCCGTGGCCGGCACCGTGGTAACCACCGTGCAGCTGCCGGCCGGCCTCGGCGCAGGCAATATCGCAGTGCGTGATGCCAGCGGCACCATCGTGAGCGGCGCATACAACAACGCCACCGGCGTGGTGACTTTCCCGACCATCACCAACCTGCAGGCCGGCAACGGCAGCGCGGTGGTTGGCAGCATCTCCTTCATCGCGCCCAGCACGCTGTTTGCGCTGCTGCCCACGGCCCAAGCCACGGTGAGCGGCACAGCCGTCGACAGCAACCTGAGCAACAACGCCAGCACCGTGGCCACGACGCTCACGGCTCCGGCCGCAGGCACGGCCCCCGATGTGCAGGTGCTGCTGAGCGCCAACGTAGGCACGCAAACTGCCGGCCAGCCGGTGGCCTTCACCGTGACGACGCAGAACAACACAGCCGGTACGCCCGCCACTAACGTGGCTACCACGGTGCAGCTGCCCGCGGGCCTGAGCGGAGTGAGCGTCAGCGGTTCGGGTAGCTACAACGCTAGCACCGGCGTGGTGAGCTTCCCCAGCGTGGGCTCGCTCAGCAACGGCAGCGCGGTGGCGAACACCATCACCGTGAACGCGCCGGGCACGGGCCCGCTGGCCGCCGTAGCCGCCAGCAGCGGCACCAACGGCAGCAGCGCCCAAACCGACCCCGTGCCGGTCAACAACGTGGCCACGACCAGCGTGTCCATCACGCCGCTGGCCGACCTGGCCGTGGTGCTGAGCGGCCCGACGAGCACGCCGGCCGGCGGCCCGGTAACCTACGCGGCCGTGACGACGAACAACGGTCCCTCGCCGGCCACCGGCACCCAGCCCACGGCTACCATCCCCACCGGCCTGGCCCTGACCGGGGCTAACGCCGTGCGGGTGAATGGCCAGGCGCCGAGCAGCGTGGCGGGCACGACGGCTACTTACGCCGACGGCTCGACCTACAACAGCAGCACCGGCCTCGTGAGCTTCCCGCTGCAGGCCTCGCTCATCGTGGGCCAGCCCCTGACCAACACCGTGACCTTCTTGGCGCCGGCCAGCACCTACAACGTGCAGGCCACGGCCAGCAGCAGCGTAACCGACCCCGTGGCCGGCAACCACTCGCCCAGCCTGAACGTGACCGTGCCGGCCGCCAACATCGCGCCGGTAGCTCAGAGCGTGGTGAACAGCCTGCAGGCTCCCGAAGGCAGTACTGCGGTGGCCCCGCTGCCCATCTCCCCGCTCAGCGCCACGGATACTGACGGCACGGTGGCCAGCTACACGCTGCAGAACCTGCCGGCCGCCAGCCAGGGCGTGCTGTACGTGTGGAACGGCACCAGCAACGTGGTGCTGAACACGGCCAACTTCCCCGGCCTGGTGCTCACGCCCACGCAAGCCGCTAACCTGCGCTTCGACCCGGCCGGCACTTTCATCGGCAACGTCTTCTTCTATTACACCGCCACCGACAACGCCGGGGCCGTGAGCACACCCGCGCTGTACACCATCCCGGTGGGCCTCGACAATGCCTCGGTGTATGCGACTACGCCGCCGCGCGGCGGCAGCAGCCCCTACCAGAACGGCGACGTACTGGCTTATGTGGTGGATGCCAACGGCGCTACCTACAACGCCAGCGGCCAGATTTACAACACCACTTCCGGCACGCTGCTGGGTGGTGGGGTAAGCAACGGCCTGCCCACGACTGGTGCCAACGCGGTGCTGGTGAGCGGTACGCTGCCCCCCGGCACGGCCCTGAACCCGGCCACGGGGCAGATTTACGTGAATGACCGCAGCCAGCTGCCGGCCATCACCGCCCCCACTTCCTACACGGTGACCATCACCACGACGGATGTGTACGGCGGGGTAACCACGCAGCCGGTAACCATCACGCTGGGCGCCTATCCGCTGCCGGTCGAGCTGACGGAGTTCACGGCGCAGGCGGTGAACACCGTGGACGCCAAGCTGGCCTGGACGACGGCCTCGGAGCGCAACAGCCTGCGCTTCGAGGTAGAGCGCAGCCTGAACGGGCGCGACTTCACGGCCATCGGCCAGGTAGCGGCCCAGGGCACGAGCAGCAGCCCGACGGCGTACACGCTGACCGACGCCGGCATCGGGCGCCGGGTAAGCGGGGCGGTGTACTACCGCCTCAAGCAAGTCGACCTCGACGGCACGTTCAGCTACTCGCCCGTGCGCACGGTGGCCTTCACCAAGGCCACGCCGGCCATCGGCCTGTTCCCCAACCCGGCCACCAGCGCCACCCAGCTCGACCTGAGCCAG